>Ga0247832_1000001_pt1 | contig 671625 bp, 673 predicted proteins | sample LaCruzMarch2015__10_FD_192407 | JGI IMG/M metagenome (GOLD analysis project Ga0247832, IMG submission 192407) | Freshwater microbial communities from meromictic Lake La Cruz, Castile-La Mancha, Spain - LaCruzMarch2015_4m | ecosystem: Environmental > Aquatic > Freshwater > Lake | place: Spain...
TCGAATTAAACCACATGCTCCACCGCTTGTGCGGGCCCCCGTCAATTCCTTTGAGTTTTAATCTTGCGACCGTACTCCCCAGGCGGAGTGCTTAATGCGTTAGCTGCGTCACCGACATGCATGCATGCCGACAACTAGCACTCATCGTTTACGGCGTGGACTACCAGGGTATCTAATCCTGTTTGCTCCCCACGCTTTCGCGCCTCAGCGTCAGTATTGGGCCAGTGTGTCGCCTTCGCCACTGGTGTTCTTCCGAATATCTACGAATTTCACCTCTACACTCGGAGTTCCACACACCTCTCCCAAACTCAAGACAGCCAGTATCAAAGGCAGTTCCAAGGTTGAGCCCTGGGCTTTCACCTCTGACTAAGCTGTCCGCCTACGCGCCCTTTACGCCCAGTAATTCCGAGCAACGCTAGCCCCCTTCGTATTACCGCGGCTGCTGGCACGAAGTTAGCCGGAGCTTCTTCTCCGGGTACCGTCATTATCGTCCCCGGTGAAAGAATTTTACAATCCTAAGACCTTCATCATTCACGCGGCATGGCTGCGTCAGGCTTTCGCCCATTGCGCAAGATTCCCCACTGCTGCCTCCCGTAGGAGTCTGGGCCGTGTCTCAGTCCCAGTGTGGCTGATCATCCTCTCAGACCAGCTACTGATCGTCGCCTTGGTGAGCCATTACCTCACCAACTAGCTAATCAGACGCGGGCCGCTCTAATGGCGATAAATCTTTCCCCCGAAGGGCACATTCGGTATTAGCTCAAGTTTCCCTGAGTTGTTCCGAACCAAAAGGCACGTTCCCACGTGTTACTCACCCGTCCGCCACTATCCCGAAGGATCGTTCGACTTGCATGTGTTAGGCCTGCCGCCAGCGTTCGCTCTGAGCCAGGATCAAACTCTCAGGTTGAGTTGACCGCTAACCCATCATTTGACCCAGGGCGGGCAGCCCCGGATCGCGTTCTGGTGTTTGCATAGTATCTTGACGAGTTCCCATTCACATTGGCCGGCCGCCGAAGCGTCCAGCCGATATTCATGGTGTCTTTCAAGAGACCGCAATTGTCAGCGTATCGAGGACAGACTTGCTCTGTCCGCAGCACGCCGCCGCCTGCGTTTCTCTTTCCAAATCAACGATGTCAAAGACCCGATCGGATGTTTCCGACCCCACCGTTTAACGCCCGGTGGCGGCGAGGAGCGGCGTATCTAGTCGCTCCGTTTTTCTGTGTCAACCGACTTCTTTCGAAGCGTTCCGGTTTCTCCAGGCCCGTCACTCCGGCGGACCGGAGAAGCGGGAGCGGCGTCTCTAAAGAAACCGCTGAACCAAGTCAACCAGCTCTTTTTAAAGAGAACCGATCTTCTTGCCCCGGCTCGTCCGGAGAACACTCCGGTCTTGCCAGGAAGCGGCGTCTCTATTGAAACGCCTTTTCCAAGTCAACGAGCTCTACTTAAAAAGTAAGGCCGCTTTCTTGACGCGCCGCTCCGAAGACTTCGGGCCGGCGAGGAGGGGTGCTTCTAGGCGAAGCGCCGATCCTCAGTCAACCGCTCATTTTCACTTTCGCCAACTCGGGGCCAGAGGCCTGTCGTAGGGCGCAAACGGTGTGACGGGCCGCTGAGGAGCTTCCCTCTTGGTTCCATCACTGAGTCGATTGAGGCTGCGGAGCTTACCGGCTGATCCCGCGAAAATCAAGGACCTTTCGGTTCCGGATCCGCGCCGGCCAGCCATGGCTCCGAGCGAGGAGCGGCGCATATCCGGGCGCGTCAGGACTTGGCAAGTCCCGGCGATAGCCATTTGTCATGATCGCCGGTGGAGGGCCGCCGGGGGATCATGGTTCGCCGACACTCACTCTATAGAACAAGCACCCCCGCACCTGGGCGCTTGCGCGCCCCCTGCCCGGCCTGCGAATACGGTGACAGGGAGACGTCGAACCACATGCTTTCGCACAAAGCCCGCTACGCGCTGCGCGCGCTCGTCGCCCTGGCGCGCGAGAATGGCGCGCAGAGGACCGCATCGGACCTGTCCGCCGCGGCCGACGCACCGCGCAAGTTTCTGGAGGCGATTCTTCTGGAACTGTCGCGCCGGGGCATTGTTCGCAGCCGCCGCGGCAAGTTCGGCGGCTATGTTCTGGCGCGGCCGGCCGAGTCCATTACCTTCGCCGAGGTCATCCGCGTGATCGACGGGCCTCTGGCTCTGGCTCCCTGCGTGAGTCGAACAGCCTTTCGGAAGTGCGACGACTGCCCGGACCTGGCGACCTGCTCCCTGCGCGAGGCCTTGCTGCGCGCGCGCGACGCCACCTCCGACGTGCTTGACCGCTACAGCCTGGCCGACGCCGCCCGGGCCGGGATCACGGAGATTCCTTCGGAAAGCCCGGATCAGCCCGCGGCGATATAGGCCTTCAGGCCATCCGCCTCGGCCTCGACCTCATTGATCTTGTGCTTCACCAGGTCGCCAATCGATATGATTCCGGCGAGCCGGCCGTCGCTCAGCACAGGCAGATGGCGGATCCGGCGATCGGTCATCCTGGTCAGCAGCGAGTCGACGGTTTCGACCGGTGTTGCGAACACCACATCCCGCGTCATGCACAGGGTGACGGACATCGCGAGGGCGGCGGCGCCGTTCTCAGCGACCATGCGGACGATGTCGCGCTCGGAAACGATGCCGACAACGCTTTCTCCATCGACGACAATCATCGCCCCGACCTTGCGCGAATGCAGCAGGGCGGCCACCGCGCCGACGGTCTCTCCCGGCGCCGCCGTAAAGACAAGGTCGCCCTTGCCCTTCAGGATCTGTGATACGAGCACGCTTTACCTCCCTCACTTATCCTCTTTCGCCGGAGCGTCTCGCAATACGGGCCGGGAATCAATGCGGCCGCGGTCACGTCCTCGTGGCGCCTGCCCGGCAAGGTCTGCCCGGCCGGGCGGGAACGCCTCTCATTGCCGGACGGCGCGTCCGCCCGGCGCGCCTGCGCGATGGAGCCCAGGATCCCGGTTTCCTTAACCAATTCGCGAGAGGTTCGCCGCCAGGATGCAGGCTGTCCTGTTTTGGCACGGCGGTTGCTTGCCGACAGGGGCGTCTGTTTGTCCGTATGGAGTTCCCGCCATGGTCGCGACCCTCATAAAGACGGCCGCTGTCGCCCTTGTCGCCGGCCTTTCGCTAGGCTCGGCCGCCCAGGCCCAGACGATCACGAGCAACTCCGCGTCCATGAACGCCGGCTACGGCCGCGCGCCGGGCCAGGAGAATCGCCTGACCGACTTCGGCGGGCGCGATGCCAACGGAAACCGCCTGATCGTCGATGGCGTGATCCAGACCGGAGAAGACCAGAGTGTCTTCGCCCGCACGGGCGGCGGTGTCTCCAGCAGCATGTCCGGCGTGGGCGCGCTCGGCGGGTCGTCCACAGCGATCGGCAACAATCTCGTGGTCGTGACCCAGGGCAACTGGAACACGGTCATCGTCAATTCCAGCCAGACGAACAACGGCAATGTCACCGCGGGCTCGAGTACGAGCGGCGGCGTCGGGGACAACTGATGACCATCCTGTCCGGAACCCGGGCCGGCGCCGCCCTTTCCGCCTGCGCCCTCGCCCTTTCGGCCTGCGCGACCCCGGTTGCCGGACCGAGTGGCCTCTATGCCCGGCCGATCGGCACGGCGCCGGTGACGGCAAACCCCACGCCATACTCCCTGGCGCTGGTCTGCATCGGCCAGTACGCCCGTCAGTACAACCTGCGTGCGCCGCGGATCGCGATCGGCCGCATCGGGGACTACACCGGCAAGGAAGAGGCCGACGGCTCCGGTCGCAAGTTGACCCAGGGCGCCTCGCTGATGGCCATGAGCGCCTTCGCCAAGGCTGGCATGCCCATGGTCGAGCGGTTTGACACCTCGGTGACCGAGCTGGAACTCAAGTACACGAACAACAAGCTGATCGGGGATGGGCCGACGCCGAGCGCGGAAGGCCCCTCGGAGCCGCGCAAGATCTACTCCGGCCAGATGCCGGGGTCGGACTTCCATGTGGTCGGCGGCATCACCGAGCTGAACTACAACATCCGCTCGACCGGCATGGACGCCGCCGGCGGCGACACCGACTCGGACGGGCTGAAGGGCACGTTCCGCAACCGCGTGTTCGTGATGAACATCGCCATGGATCTGCGGCTTGTGAACAGCCGCACGCTCGAGGTGGTCGATGTCATTTCCTATCAGAAGCAGATAGTGGGCCGCGAGGTCGGCATCGGCCTCTTCGACTTCCTGAACGGCAATGTCTTTGACATTTCGGCCGGCTCCGGCGCGCTGGAGCCGCTGCAGCTGGGCGTCCGCGCGCTGGTCGAGCGGGCGGTCGTGGAAATGTCGTCCAACCTCTACGGCATGCCCGGCCCGCAATCCTGTCTGACCAGCGACCCCCTCGGCGGCGGCACGTTCGGCGTCACCGGCGGCTTCACGCCCGCCTACAACAACCTGGGGACCAACAATGCCTCGACCCGCGAAGAACCGTCTCGCTGGAGCGATCGCCGTGCTCCCGCTGCTGGTGGCCTGCGCGGCCGGTACTAGCCACGCCCAGGACAGTACGGTCCTCAACAACCAGATCCAGCTGGGTGATATCTTCTCGACCCAGACGTTGAACGTGGTCGAGGTCGAGGAAGGCGTCGGCGCCGAGACGATCGCGACCGGCAACAGTGTTCTGGCCGGCGCCGAGGGCGTCGACATGGCCATCACCTCGAACCAGACCATGGCGGCCTCGGCGCAGGCGGTGACCACCGCCAACGTGTCGAGCGGGCTTGGGGAAGCCTCGCAGATCAACACCATCGCCACCGGCAACAGCGCCGAAGCCTCGATCACCCAGGCGACGATGACCGGCGTGCTCTCGCAGATCGCTACCTTCTCGCCCGAGGTTACGGCTCAGGGATACGTGGAGGCCGAGACAGCCTCGGCGGGTGACCTGGGAGTCGCCACCACGGCGATGTCCAACACAGCGTCCCTCGGACTGAGGAACGGCGCCGCGGGCGTGCGGGTTAACCAGACCAGCGCCGCCGCCGTGCTCGCCGATGGCGGCGCGGTGGTGCAGTATGTGTCTGGAACAGCTGACGTGTCGGGCGTTGCCGCGGGCAACAATGTCGGCCTGGTGGGCACGGACACGTCGGCCGCCCGGATCGCGGTGAGCCAGAGCAACACCGGCGACCTGGTGCAGGCCAGCCAGTTCACGGCCTATGGCAATGCCCAGACCGCCAGCACCAGCGCCAAGGCCGGCGGCAACATCGTCGGCGCGGTGAATGAAGGGCCTCTGCTCGACGTGGCCACGAACCAGTACAATGAAGCCGATGTGCGCGCCCAGGCCGAGGGCAGCGCCTGGCAGTTCGGCGCCGGGTCAGCGACCGCCTTTGCGGTGGGCAACTCGACCCTGGCCGGCAATACCGGTGAGGCGGTCGCGCTCGACAATGTCCAGTTCAACACCGGCGGCGGCGTCGAGGCGATCGCCGGTTTCACCGGCCAGGAAGGCTATGACAGCTACAGCCGCGCCACGGCCGTAGGCAACGACGCCACCGCCTACAGCTGTTCGAACTGCTCGGGATCCATGAGCATCGGCAACGCGCAGACCAACAGCGCCGACATCGGGGCGACGTCGACGACGACGGTCAACGGGACGGGCCGCCTGATCAACAGCACCTCGACCGCGATCGGCAATAACGCCAGCTTCTACGTCACCCGGCCGGGCAACTAGGCCAGAAGACCTCGCGCAAGGCCTATCGCAGCGCAGGCGAGGATCACCAGCAAGACGTTGGCCTTGAGCCGCATCAGGGCCAGACCCGCCGCGACGGACAGCAAAGCCGTCAGCGCGTCGAACGACGTGACGTCCGGCAGGGTCAGCCGGGATCCCCACGGCGTCGTCAGGGTGTCGACCCGGGCGAACAGCACATGAATCGCGAACCAGACCGCCAGACTGGCGATCGCGCCCAACACCGCCGCCATGACGGTCCCCAGCACACCCCGCGCTGCCCGGCTGCGACGCAGCCTTTCCTCATAGGGCGCACCGGCGAAGATGAAGAGGAAACTCGGCGCGAACGTCTGCCACAGCGCCATACCGGCGCCGGCCAGCGCCCAGCCGGGACGGCCACCCTGTCCCCAACCGGCCATGAAGCCGACGAACTGGTTGACCAGCACCAACGGCCCCGGCGTCGTTTCAGCCAGTCCCAGCCCGTCGACCATCTGCCGGGCTTCGAGCCAGCCGTGGGTCTCGACGGCCTGCTGTTGCAGCCAGGCCAGCAGCGCGTAGGCGCCGCCGAAGCTGGTCACGGCGAGGGTGGCGAAGACACCGCCAAGCTGCGTCAGCCAGTGTTCCCGGCCCAGCAGGACGGCCGAGCCTGCCAGGGGGGCCAGCCAGAGTGTCGACCAGACCGCCACAGTGATGGCCAGATCCCGCTTCCGGGGCGACGCGGCGACTGGTCCGGGGTCCAGATCCTGGAGCCCGGGTCGCCGTGTCAGACCAATGGCCGCTGCTACCAGGATGACAACCGGGAACGGGGCTCCGAACAGGGCCAGAGCGACGAAGGCGGCCACGGCGACAACCAGATCGGCGCGGCCCTTCAGCGCCCTCTTTCCGACCCGCGTCAGCGCCTCGACAACCAGCACCAGGACAGCGGCCTTGACCCCCGTCAGGGCCGCAGCGACCAGCGGAGCCTCGCCATGCGTCGCATATAGCCAGGACAGCGCCAGGACGAGCGCCGCGCCGGGAAGGACGAACAGCAACCCCGTGACAAGTCCGCCGACGACGCCGCGCAGCGTCCAGCCGACATAGGTCGCCAGTTGCTGCGCCTCGGGCCCCGGCAGCAGCGTGCAGAAGCTCAAGGCGTGAAGGTACTGCGCCTCGCCGATCCAGCGCTTCTCATCGACAAAGACCCGGTGCATCAACGCGATCTGGCCGGCCGGGCCGCCAAAGCCCAGGCATCCAATACGGAGCGATACCAGGAACAGGTCCCGCAGCGAGGGCTTGGCCGACAAGGGCGTCAACGTCGAATCCATCCGCGCCTCCAAACATGGAAACTCAGACGGTGCTTGGGCCAACGGCCTGTCCGGGGGACCGATTCATCCCGGAATTCGAAGCTATCAGCGAGTCATACCGGCGACAATGCGCCAGACAGAGGCAGTTCGCATCGTCTCCCGCCCGCCTCCAAGCGGCCTTGCCTTCGCCGCGGGGCCCGGCGAATGTGACATTCAACGCTCTTGAAGAGTTTCCGAGACCCATCACCAAATGATCCGTTTCACCCGGCCGGCACTCGCCGCCGTGATGGTCCTTTCCCTCGCTGCCTGCGCGGGTTTCAAGGATCGCCTCCCTGATCTGCCCCGCCTGCCCTCGTTCAAGGCCGACAAGGCTACGCTGACTGAGCAGCGCCCGCCTGCGGCCGGGCTGCCGGCCGTCGGAACCTGGCCGCAGGCGACCTCGGATATCGAGGCCGATCCGGGCCTGCGCTTCGGCGTCTTGCCGAACGGCATGCGTTACGCGCTCGTCAAGAACGCCACGCCCCCGGGACAGGCGTCCTTTCGCCTGCGTTTCGACGCCGGTTCGCTCATGGAGTCCGACACGCAACTGGGGCTCGCCCACTTCCTCGAGCATATGGCCTTCAACGGATCGAAGGGCATTCCGGAAGGCGAGATGGTCAAGATGCTGGAGCGGCAGGGTCTGGCCTTCGGCGCCGACACCAACGCCTCCACCGACTTCGAGGAGACGATCTACAAGCTGGACCTGCCGCAAACGGATGACGCGACCGTCGACCTGTCGCTGAAGGTGCTTCGCGAAACCGCCAGTGAACTGCTCATTGACGCGGCGGCCGTGGACCGCGAGCGCGGCGTCGTCCTCTCGGAGGAGCGCAATCGCGACAGCCCGGGCTGGCGGGTTTTCAAGGCCAGACTGCGCTTCATCCTGCAAGGCCAGCGCCCGCCGGACCGGCTTCCCATTGGCACTGTGGAGGTGCTCAAGACCGCGCCGCGTTCCGAAATCGCCGCCTTCTACAACGCCTACTACCGTCCGGAGCGGGCGACATTCGTGGCGGTCGGCGACTTCGATCTCGACGTCATGGAGGCCAGGATCAAGGCGACTTTCGCTGACTGGAGCAATCCGAACCCGGACGGCGCCGAGCCCGTGATGGGCCCGGTCGCGAAGCGGGACCTCGAGACGATGATCGTGGTCGAGCCCGGGTCGTCGACGACATTGCAGATCGGCTGGACGTCGCCGGCGGACCTGTCGGCGGACTCGCTGGCCAAGCGCCGCAGGCAATGGATCGAGCAACTGGGCCTCGCTGTCCTGAACCGCCGCCTTGAGGCTATCGCCCGCGGCGGAGAGGCTCCGTTCCTCAGCGCGGGCGCCTTTTCCGGCAATCAGGTGAAGGCCGCCAAGGTCACGACCCTGGCCGTGACGGCGCGCCCGGGCGCCTGGAAGGCGGCCCTGGCCGCCGTCGAACAGGAACAGCGCCGCGCGGTGCTGTTCGGCGTGCGCCAGGACGAACTCGACAGGGAGATCGAGGAATACCGCCAGGCCCTCAAGTCCCGCGCCGCCTCGGCGGCCACGCGCCGGACACCGTCGCTCGCCAACGAACTGGTCGGCACGCTCACGGAGCGGGATGTGATCACCAGCCCGGCCCAGGACCTCGCCCTGTTCGAGACGGTGGTGAAGGATCTCAAGGCGTCCGCCGCATCCAACGCCCTCAAGGCGACCTTCGCCGGCGGCGGCCCACTCGTTTTCGTGGCGACCCCCACGTCGATCGAAGGCGGAGAGCGCGCCGTCGCGCAGGCTTACGAGGCATCCCGCAAACTGCCCGTGGTCGCGCCGACGGCGCCACGCCAGATGGCCTGGCCCTACGAGTCGTTCGGCGCTGTCGGCAAGGTGGCCGAGCAGCGGGACATCACCGATCTGGACGCCGTCTTCGTTCGCTTCGAGAACGGCGTCCGCCTGACCGTCAAGCCGACGAAGTTCCGGGACGACCAGGTGCTGGTGAAGGTCCGGATCGGCGATGGACTGCTGGCCCAACCAGGCGACCGTCAGTCGATGTACTGGGCTGGCTCGGCTCTCGTCGAAGGCGGCCTGGCCAGGATCGCCGCCGAGGACATGGAACGGGTGCTGGCGTCGCGTGTCTACGGCGCCCGGTTCGGCATCGAGGACGATTCCTATGTCCTGTCCGGCGGCACCCGCCCCGACGACCTGTCGGTGCAGATGCAGGTCCTGACGGCCTACGCCAGCGAGCCGGGATGGCGTCCGGAAGCCTTCCAGCGCGCCCGCACCTATGCCGGCACCCTGTCGGAGCAGTGGCAGGCGACCGACAACGGCGTGTTCAGCCGCGACCTTCCCGGTCTGTTGCACAACGGGGATCGCCGCTGGACCTGGCCAACGGCGGAAGACATCACCGCCAGCCGTCCCGAGGACTTGAAGACCGCGCTTGAACGCTCTCTGACGAGCGGCTCGATCGAGGTCGTCGTGGTCGGCGACATCACCGTCGAGAAGGCCGTGGAGGCCGTCGCGGCCACGTTCGGCGCCCTGCCCCCGCGCCCGGATCAGCGCGCTATGCCGTCCGGTTCGGTCGGTTTCCCCGCGCCGGTTTCGACACCTGTCATCCTGACGCACAAGGGGCGGGCGGACCAGTCCGTGGCCTATATCGCCTGGCGGACGGACGACTTCTACGCGGACGTGCAACAGGCCCGGAACGCCGCCCTGCTCGGCGATGTCATCGACCTGCGACTGACCGAGGAGCTTCGGGAGAACCAGGGCGCGACCTACTCTCCGTCGGTCGGCTGGAGCGCCAGCGATGTCTGGACCGGCTGGGGCTATCTTTCGGCCAGGGTAGAGATCCCGCCGGCGCTGATCGACGGCTTCTACCGCGATGTGAACAAGATCGCGGCCGACCTGCGCGACAGGCCGCCGACGGACGACGAGATGGACAGGGCGCGCAAGCCCCGCCTGGAGCGGCTGATCAAGGCACTGGAAACAAACGACTACTGGCTGGAGGAGCTGGCGGGCGCCCAGACCGATCCGCGCCGGCTGGCGGCGACACGGTCCGTGCTGGCCGGTTACGAGCGGATCACGCCTCAGGATATCCAGGCCGCGGCGCGCCGCTATCTGACCGCCGACAGGGCCTGGATGCTGGTCGTCCGGCCGGAGGGCATGCCGGGCCAGGGAGCGACCCGATGAGCGGACGCGCCCGACCCTTCGCCGGCCTCGTCACGGCGGGACTGATCGCCGTCGGCGCGGCGACGCCGGCACAGGCGCAGGGGACCCCCGAGCGCGAGTTGCGCATGCTGGGGCGCTGCGCCCTGGCGACCAGCGTCTACCGCTCGCTCATGCCGCCCGCGCCGACGCCGATGACGGTCACCGACGAGGACAAGGCCCTCTATGAGCGGATGAAGCTCGTCGATCCGTTGCTGAGGGCCCGCGCCGACACCCTGGCGGCGTCCATTGATCCGGCCGTCAGCGCCGCTATCGGCGAGGAACTCAGGGCCCAGTACCGCGCCCAGATGGTCCCGCCGGACGGGCCCCGCAAGACCCCGCGCGAGGCGCTGGATCTCTACGCGCCGATCCTGGAGGCCTGCATCGTCCGGGCCGACATGCTGCCGAAGGATTAGGCCTAGTAGACGACCCCGCCGACCCCGCCGTCGAGGCTCATGGAGAAGCTGGAGGCCGTGGACTCGGTGACCACTTCCTCGCGGTAGGCGGTGTACCGCTCGAACGTCACGATGGTCAGCACCTTCATGCCCGCGCCGAACCGGCGGAGCAGGCTGCGCTCGTTGCACTCACGCGCCGGACCCTGCGGGCGACAGGCCAGCTGGCCGCCCTCGGCGCCGGCGCCCCGGGTGCGATACAGCGCCTCGCCCTTGGCGCAGATCATCGTCTGGCCGCCGTCGAACGAGATGCGCTCGGCGAACTCGGCGATGGTGATCTGCATCCGCGTGCCGGCGATGCAGCGATAGAGCTCGCCGTCGTAGCCGTCGTGGATGTCACGGTCGGGGAACAGCTGGGCGGCGGGGTGGGGTACGTCGCGGTCGTCCAGACAGAAGGCCCGGATGACGACCCGGCGGGTCCTGGCGCGGGTGGCCTCGTAGGCGACCTGGCGGGTGCGGCGCAGGCCCTGGACGTCCAGCCCCTGGATCACGCCCGTCGCGCTGGGCGGCGCGTAGTAGCCGCCCCCGCCGCCACCGCCGCCATAGTAGGCGGCTGCGCCCGCGCCGGCGCCGCTGACCGCGACAGCCACGGCGCTGCTGTTGACGATGACATTGGTGCGGTTGCCGCCTGTGCAGCAGCCCGACGGGCTCGGCGGCCGGGGCGGCGGCGCGGGAGGCGTGCAGCATGGCGGCGGCGATGGCGGCGTGCAGCAGGGCGGCGGCGGCGGCGGAGCGCAGCACTGCGCCGCGGCCTCCTGGCCGGGCATCGCCGAGGAGGCGAGCCAGAACACCGCGCCGCCGGCCAGTCCGAGCCACCAGTTTCGAGGCGCCATGATCCAAATCCTCAACAAAATCCGCGCTCACCCGCATGCAAGAAGCACGCCGAGGCGGGCGCCTGCGTCCCGAAAGGGGACAATGCGGACCTGGCCCGAACCTTCCCTGCAACCCCCATGCGACCACCGGGGGTCGCGCCACGGAGGGCGGGACCATGGTCCATCCCAACACGGAACGATTGACGGAGTATTGGCGGTCGCGCCGGGGGGCGGCCGGGCTGCCCGCCCGCGCCGATATTGACCCGATGGCGTTCCACCAGCTTCTGCCCCAGACCTTCATCGTCGGACGGACGGCCCAGGGCCAGTATCCCTTGCGCCTGGTCGGCGGCATGATCGCCGACCTGCACCAGAGCGACCTGCGCGGACGCTGCCTGCTGGAGCTCTGGCGGACAAGCGATCGCTGGCAGTTGAAGTCGGCGCTGGAGTTCGCCCGCCGCCGTCCCGAGCCCGTGGTGGTCAACGCCGACGTCCTGGCCGACGGGGCGCCGCGGCTCGCCCTTGAGATTCTCATCGCCCCCCTGGCCGGCCCGACCGGCGAGGTTGACCGGTTCCTGGGCCACATGCAGCCGGCCGCGCCGCTGATGCGCCTGCTCGGCCGCCCGGCCCGGGCCCTGGCCATCGCGGCCATCGCCCGCTCCGACGATGGCGCCGAGGCGCCATCGCTGAAGCTGGCCGCGGTTGACGGCCGACGGATCGCCTGACGACGCCGATCGAGGCTCAAGCGAGGGCTTTGGTGTCTCCAGTGTCTCGATGCGCTGATCAGCGCCGTTCGAGTTCGGAGTAAGCCAACAGCGACAGGGGGATAGACGCGGGCGCCTGGGCGCTTCCCGACGCCAGGTCTCCGGCCCATGCTTCCCACACTGTGGCGTCAGCGCCTTGCGACGCTTGCCCTGCCGGCGACCCGGCGATGGGGTTCAGACCTTGCATTCCGGCAGTATGGCGCCGACGGAGTCGGTGGGGAGAAACGGGCGCGCGGGTTGCTGGCGGCAATGTCCTTCAAAGGGGCCGAATTTCCCCGGTTGTCTCCAGAGCATAGGTCTCCGGAGTCTGGCTTTCGCCCCCTACCCGCTCGCCGCGTCCAGTCGCGCCATCTGGCCGGCGTCCAGCGTCAGCCGCGCCGCGCCCATCAGATCCTCGAGCTGATCGAGACTTGTGGCGCTGGCGATCGGCGCCGCCACGGCGGGCCGCGCCATCACCCAGGCCAGCGCGACCTGGGCCGGCGTGGCGGCCAGCTCGGCGGACACCGCATCCAGCGCCGCCAGCACCGCCTGGCCGCGTTCGCTCTCCAGATGCTTCTTCGCCCCCGCCCCGCGCGGGCTTTTTCCGAGGTCGGCGGCCGAGCGGTACTTGCCGGTCAGGAAGCCGCTGGCCAGGCCGTAGTAGCTGATGATCGCCACGTCCTGGTCGACGCAGAGCTGTTGCAACGGCCCCTCGATGGCCCGGTCGACGAGGTTGTAGGCCGGCTGCAGCGTATCATAGCGCGGCAGGCCGTGGTCGGCGGCGATCTTCAGCGCCGACCCCAGTCGCGCAGCGTCGAAGTTGCTGGCGCCGATAGCCCTCGCCTTCCCCGCCTTGACCAGCCTACCGAAGGCCTCCGCCGTTTCGTCCTGCGGCGTGTCGGCGTCATCGCGGTGTGACTGGTAGAGGTCGATGTAGTCGGTCTGCAACCGCTTCAGGGAGCCCTCGCAGGCGGCGACGATATTGGCCGCCGACAGGCCCGGCTGAGCCGGCCACATGCCGACCTTGGTGGCGATGACCACATCGTCGCGCCGGCCACGCGCCTTGAGCCAGGTCCCGATCACGGTCTCCGACTCGCCGCCCTTGTGGCCAGGAACCCAGCCTGAATAGACATCCGCCGTGTCGATGGCGTTGAAGCCGCCGGCCACGAAGGCGTCGAGGATGGCGTGCGACGTCGTCTCGTCCGCCGTCCAGCCGAAGACGTTGCCGCCCAGCATGAGCGGGGCGATGGACAGGCCGCTGCGGCCGAGGGGACGGTGGGTCATTTGCGAGGCTCCAGTTCGATGCCGTGCGTCCTTCGACACGCCCGCCAGGCGGGCTGCTCAGGATGACTAACTCTATCAAGTCATGGTGAGCAGCACTCGGAGAGCGCGTGTCGAACCACGCAACGCCTACGCCGCCCGCACCGCCTCGCCGTCGAACACCGGGGCGTCCTGCGGGGCCAGATAGGGCTTGCCGCGCAGAAGGTCGCTGATCTTCTCGGCGATCATGATGGTCGGGGCGTTGGTGTTGCCGCCGATCAGGGTCGGCATGACCGAGGCGTCGACGACGCGCAGACCCTCGATACCCTGGACCCGCAGGTCGCCGTCAACCACGGCCATGGCGTCTCCCGCCACGCCCATGCGGCAGGTGCCGACCGGGTGGTAGATGGTCTCGGCCTTGGCGCGGATCCAGGCGTCGATCTCCGCGTCGGACTGCACGTCCTTGCCCGGCGAGTACTCGCTGGTGCGGTAGGGATCGAGCGCCGACTGGCTGGCGACATCCCGGGCGATCCGAACGCCCTCGCGGACCGCGCGGCGGTCCTCGTCGGTGGCCAGATAGTTGGCGAAGATGGTGGGATCATCGGTCGGATCAGCCGAGCGCAGCCCGGTGCGGCCACGGCTTTCGGGCCGCAGCTGGCAGACGTGGAAGGTGAACCCGTCCTTGCCGACGCTCACCTTGCCATGGTCCTGCATGATCGCCAGGACGGTGTGGAACTGCAGGTCGGGCCGGTCGAGGTCCGGGCGCGAACGCAGGAAGGCGCCCGATTCCAGCATCTGCTGACGGCCCGTGCCCTGCTTGAACAGCATGTAGCTGAGGCCGGTCAGCAGCTGGCGCGGCCCCTTGGTCAGCGAGTAGGCGGTGATCGGCTGCGGGCATTCCCATGACAGGCAGACGTCCAGGTGGTCCTGCAGGTTGGCGCCGACGCCCTTCAGCTCGTGCTGCACCTTGATGCCGTGCGGCGTCAGGTCGTCCGACGCCCCGATACCCGACAACTGCAGGATCTGCGGCGACTGCACGGCGCCGGCGCTGACCAGGACCTCGCCGTCGGCATGGGCGGTCTTCACCTCGGTCCCGACGATGTACTCGACGCCAATGGCCCTGCCCTTCTCCAGCAGGATGCGGCTGGTGCGGGCGCCGGTGACGCAGGTCAGGTTCGGACGGTTCAGGGCCGGGTAGAGGTAGGCCTTGGAGGCGCTCCAGCGTTCGCCGTCCTTGATCGTCATCTGATACGGACCCCAACCTTCCTGCTGGAAGCCGTTGAAATCCTTGGTGGTCAGATAGCCCGCCTGGGCGCCCGCATCGATCGCGGCCTTGTAGATAGGGTTGGGGGTCGAGGCGTGGCTGACGCGCAGCGGACCATCGCCGCCGTGCCAGGGATCAGCCCCTGTATCGAGCCCTTCCGAGCGCTTGAAGTAGGGCAGGACATCGGCGTAGCCCCAGCCGGCCAGGCCCATCTGGCGCCACTGGTCATAGTCGCGGGCATGGCCGCGAATGTAGATCATGCCGTTGATCGAGGACGAGCCGCCCCAGCCCTTGCCGCGCGGCCACCAGAGCTTGCGATTGTCGAGGTGGGGCTCCTCTTCCGTCCAGAAGCCCCAATTGTAGGCGCCCTTGGCCTTGATCAGGCTGCCGACCCCGGCCGGCATCTTCACCAGGATGGAGTTGTCCTTGCCGCCGGCTTCCAGCAGCAGGACCTTCGTCGACCCGTCCTCGGTCAGACGATTGGCCAGGACACACCCGGCCGAGCCGGCGCCGATGATGATGTAGTCGTAGCGGTCGGCCACTGCCGTCTCCCCCGATAGATTATCGTCGTTCAGGGAACAGTGACGCGGGCGTCAGGTTTGGGCAAGTGGTCCGGCATGGCGCCACCCTGAAAACGGCGAGAGGCACGCGCCCGGATGGGCGCATGCCTCCTGCTCCGATCACCAGGCCGCAGTCAGAAGCGGAAGGTCCGGGTGGTCGCCGATCCCTGGACGAAGGCGAAGACGGTCGCCGCGTCGATCGACGCGGTGTTGTTGCCGGTCCGCCGGTCGTCGTTGCAGCTGTTGGCGTCGATGAGGATGTCCGGATCGTAGACGATCGAGACATCGACGGTGCCGCCGAACTCGAAGGTGTCGAACGGATAGGACAGCATCGGCGTGGAGGCGCGCAGCATGGTGGCTCCGCCGGCCGCCGAGGCGGTCAGGGCGCGGTTGAGATCGTAGGTCTCGCTCGTGTTGCCGTTGACGGTCTTGAGGTTCACCAGCTGCTGTTCGGCGCCGGAGCGCCAGGCGGAGCGACCGCGATTGACGATCTCGTAGGTGATGCGAACGTCGCCGGCCCGTGCGCCCTTGGTCAGGGTGATACTGGCGACAGCCGGATCGACATCGCAGATGGCCGGCGCCGTCGGTCCCGGAAGCACGGGGCCAGGGAGCGTGGGGCCCGGGCGGTACGGCAGCGGCTTGATCGACTGGGGCGTGATGGGCCCGGCGAAGGCGGACGCCGCGATGGAAACCGTGGCGATGACGCTGGCGACTGAAACAGTGGTCCTGAACATCTTGGTTCTCCTCAGCGCGAAGGATTTCGCTGAGGAGGAGACTGCGCGCCGCTACCTGAACGGCTTCGGAGACCCGTCGTTACCGGATATTCATGTTCTCCCAAGGACGGCGGGATTATGGCGGGGGCAGATGGCTCTTCCCCCTGGAGGGGGGAAGGTGGCCCTGCGGAGCAGGGTCGGATGGGGGTGGGAGACCGTCGGTTCGAGGGGGACAGGTTAAGATGTCCCTTGGGACACCTTAACCTGTCCCCGTCCTGTCCCCGCCCCCAAGCTCTCGGTCCCGGATCGCCTTCGGCGTCCGGGATGACAACGGAGGCAAGGCCGCCATCCTTGACTTTCCCATGCTGCACTGCCACATGAGCCTCCTGCGCAGCGATCTCGCCGCGCCATCGGCCCTGCCCGGCCGCGTAAGGCGCCCCCTCGGCGCTCCCCGGGCCTTCCGCCGACCGACCCCATAGCGACGCCATTACGCGGGGCGTCTCCCAACGAGACCCCGCTTCCGACCGCCGGCCCGCAAGGCCGCGCGGTTCGAGTCGCATACGAAAGACATTCATGACGAACTTCGCTTCGCTTGGCCTCGCCAAGCCGCTGCTCACGGCGCTTGCAGCCGAGGGCTACACCACCCCCACCCCCATCCAGGCCCAGGCCATCCCGCTGGTGATGGAAGGCAAGGATCTGCTCGGCATCGCCCAGACGGGCACCGGCAAGACCGCCGCCTTCGCCCTGCCGATCCTGCATCGCCTGGCCGCCGACAAGAAGCCGGCCCCGCGTCGTGGCTGCCGGTGCCTGGTCCTGTCGCCCACCCGTGAACTGGCCACCCAGATCGCCGACAGCTTCCGCGCCTACGGCGCCGGCATGGGCCTGTCGGTCGCCGTCGTGTTCGGCGGCGTCAAGTACGGGCCGCAGGTCCGCGCCCTGGCCGCCGGCGTCGACATCCTGGTCGCCACGCCAGGCCGCCTGATCGACCACATCAACGAGAAGGTCGCCAACCTGGCCGAGGTCGAGGTCTTCGTGCTCGACGAGGCCGACCAGATGCTCGACATGGGCTTCGTGGTGCCGATCCGCCGCATCGTGAAGGGCCTGCCGCAGAAGCGTCAGAACCTGTTCTTCTCCGCCACCATGCCCTCGGAAATCGAGAAGCTGGCCGGCGAACTGCTGAAGTCGCCGTCCAAGGTCTCGGTGACGCCGCAGGCCACGACCGTCGAGAAGATCGACCAGAAGGTCCTGTTCATCGAGACTGCCCGCAAGCGCGCCCTGCTGGCCGAACTGTTCGATGATGCGGCGTTCAGGCGCGTGCTGGTCTTCACCCGCACCAAGCGCGGCGCCGACCGCGTCGCCAAGGGCCTGACCGCCATCGGCATCGAGGCCGCCTCGATCCACGGCGACAAGAGCCAGGGCCAGCGCGAGCGCGCCCTGGCGCAGTTCAAAGCCGGTGAAATGCGGGCCCTGGTGGCCACCGACATCGCCGCCCGCGGCATCGACGTCGACGGGGTCAGCCACGTCATCCAGTACGAACTGCCCAACGTGCCGGAAGCCTATGTCCACCGCATCGGCCGCACCGCGCGGGCCGGCGCCAACGGCTCGGCCGTGTCGCTGGTCGCCGACGACGAGCGCAACCTGCTGCGCGACATCCAGAAGGTGACGCGCCAGACCATCCCCAGCTGGGACCGTCGCAACGACAAGGTGCTGGGCCAGGCCCAGGCGGCCATGGCCTCGATCGAGCCGGAAAAGCCCCACCGCGACCCGCGCGCGGCGAACAACGGCGGCGGCCGCAACGGCCAGAACAACGGTCGCAACAAGAAGCCCCAGGCCCTCGACGCCAACGGCAAGACTCAGCCCGAGCGCGGCCAGCGCGCCCGTCACCGTCCGGCCGGCTATGATCCCCTCGCGGGCGTCACCAGCCTGATCGGCGCGGCGGGCGAAGCCGCCCCCAAGCGCAAGAAGACCCGCAGCCGTAACCGCGGCACGGGCGGCGGCGGCGGCGGCCAGACGGCCAGCGCCCAGACCTAGAACGTCAAAGGGCGGCCCCGGAAACGAAGCCGCCCTTTTCTTGTACGGCCGCGAAGATCAACCCCGGATCGTCATCCTGGGCCTTGTGCCCAGGACCCCTCGCTCTGCCTCACCGTGAGAGCGTAACTTCCCGCTGCACATGCGACCGACAGAGGGATCCTCGCCACAGGGGCGAGGATGACGGGGATTGTGGAGCTACCGCCCCTTCCACTGCGGCGCGCGCTTCTGGGCGAACGCCATCGGACCTTCGCGGAAGTCCTCGGACTGGAAGAGCGCCGCCACGGCCGGCATCTTGAACTGGCCGCCGATGGCGTCGGCGAGCGGCATCTCCAAGCCCTGCAGCACCGCCTGCTTGGAGGCGCGAATCGACATCGGGCTGCATTCGCCGATCAGGCCGGCCCATTTCTTGGCCTCGGCCATCAGGTCGGCGGCCGGAACAACGGCGTTGACGAAGCCCAGCTCCTTGCCTTCGGCGGCGCTGACGCGGCGGGCGGTGAGGATCATGCCCATCGCCTGCTTAAGGCCGATCTGGCGCGGCAGGCGGTGCAGACCGCCCGCGAGCGCGGCGAGGCCGACCTTCGGCTCGGGCAGCGCGAAGACCGCGCCTTCCGAGGCGATGATCAGGTCGCAGGCCAGAGCGATCTCGAAGCCGCCGCCCATGGCCACGCCGTTGACCGCCGCGATCAGCGGCTTGTCGAGATCGAAGCGGCTGGTCAGGCCGGCAAAGCCCGACGGCGGGCTGCCCATCTTGCCGCCCATGGCCTGGTGCTTGAGGTCGTTGCCGGCCGAGAAGGCGCGGTCGCCGGCCCCGGTGACGATGCCGACCCACTGGTCCGGATCGGCGGCAAAGGCGTTGAACGCCTCATTCAGCTCGAAATGCATCGGCGAATGGAGGGCGTTCATGACCTCCGGCCGGTTGAGGGTGAAGATGGTGACCGGCCCCTCGCGGTCGACCGTGATGAATTCGTAGGCCATGGCGGCGTCTCCCTGTTTGACCGGAAGGTCGCGCCCTTTCCCCACGGTCCGTCAACGACTCAACGTTAACTGACCGGGACTCGGGATAGCCTGACGTCATGACGAGGATCTTCATCACCGGAAACGCCGGCAGCGGAAAGTCGACCCTGGCGCGGCGTATCGGAACGGCCCTCGACATTCCTGTGCGGGGCCTCGACGAGGTCGTCTGGCGGCCAGGATGGTTGAAGACGAAACCGGACGAGCGCGCTGCCGCCGAATTCGCTCTGACCGCGCCGGCGGCCTGGGTGATCGAAGGGGTGTCCTGGACCGTCATGGACGCCGCCGATCTGGTCATTTTCCTGGATGTGAGCCGGCGAACCTCTTACCTCCGCTGCGCGGGGCGAAACTGGCGATACCTCTTCCGCAGCCGCCCGGGGTTGCCGGAAAACTGTCCGGAAATTCTGATCATTCCGGAGCTGATCCGGATCATCTGGCGGTTCCCGCAGCGGGTCCGGCCACGCATTCTCAGCGCGCTAAGCGAGCGACCGGCGACGACCTGGATCGTGCGATGTCCGGCTGACCTTGATCAGGTCCTTCGACAACTCGGCTGTCAGACCGACATCAACGCTCCACCAGATCCTGCCGGAATCGCTTCCAGTTCTCGACATAGTGCAGGGCAGACATCTTCAGGCCCATCGCCTGCTGCTCGCTGACCTCGCGGACGACCTTCCCGGGCGAGCCCATGACAAGGCTGTTGTCGGGAATCTCCTTGCCCTCGGGAATCAGCGCCCCGGCCCCGATCAGGCAATTCTGGCCGATCCTGGCGCCATTGAGCACGATCGCGCCGATCCCGATCAGACTGTTGTCGCCGATCGTGCAGCCGTGAAGCATCACCAAATGCCCGACGGTCACATTCGCGCCGATGACCAACGGCATGCCGATGTCGGCGTGAAGCACAGATCCGTCCTGAACGTTGCTGTTCTCGCCCACGGTAATGGTTTCGGTGTCGCCTCTAGCCGTGGCGCCCCACCAGATGCTCGCGTTCCTCTTCAGAATCACGTTTCCCATCACGGCCGCGGTCGGCGCGATCCAGTATTCGTCTTCTAAAGGCAGCGTGGGGCTTAAGGCGCCCAAAGCATAAACAGTCATACCCTCGCCTCGTATATTTGTCGTGACGGCTTGCTTAACGAGTCAGAAACCAAGTTAGCATCAATCTTGTCAGGCGATTCGAGCGGGTTTCGACCCCCTCAAATCCTGCACGGACGACTTTCCGTCCGTGGTCTCCTGACGACGGAGAACCGGGTGTCGCGTTTGGTGTCCAGGCGTCCAGGGACGTCTCCAGTCCCGCGAAGCGCAAGCGAGCCTCCCGGCCGCTCGCGCGTCATCCGCTCCGCTTTCCTGTCCCAAGGGCGCGCCGTACCGGCGACGCCCTTTTTTCATGCCCCATTGGAGGCCTCACGATGACCAAGCGAGCTCTGAAGCGGACCGTGCGCGAAGGCGCATTCGACAACGCCCAGTTCCAGGACGACGGCGGCAAGGTGCGCCGCCTGCCGGTCGGTAACGGCTGGTCGCCACTCGGCCGGGAGGAAGATCGCGAGCAGGGGTATCTGAAGACGATCAAGCCGAAATCAGACGGTCAGGCCGAGCTGATCAAGGCCATCGACGCCAAGAACCTTGTCATGGCGCTCGGTCCGGCAGGGACGGGCAAGACCTACCTGGCCATCGCCAAGGCCGTCGAGGCGCTGGAGGCCGGCAAGGTGGCCAAGATCGTGCTGTCGCGTCCGGCGGTCGAGGCCGGCGAATCGATCGGCTACCTGCCGGGCGACATGGAGGACAAGCTCGCCCCCTACCTGCGGCCGCTTTACGACGCCCTGTCGGATCGCCTGTCGATGAAGCGGGTGCGGGCGCTGATCGCCGAGGGCGCCATCGAAATCGCCCCGGTCGGCTACATGCGCGGCCGCACGCTCAACAACGCCTTCGTGGTCATCGACGAGGCCCAGAACTGCACCTACGGCCAGCTCAAGATGCTGCTGACCCGGCTGGGCTGGCACTCGACCATGGTGGTGACCGGCGACCCCCACCAGTCGGACCTGCTACCTGGGCTGTCCGGCCTGGGCGACGTCGCCGACCGCTTCGAGGCCGTGCCCAACATCGCCGTGGTGCGCCTGGCCGAGCAGGACATTGTTCGCCACCCGCTGGTCGCGGAGATGCTGGGGGTTCTGTGACCCGGGGACTGCTTCGCGAAGCGTAGCTGTCCCTCAACACTGGCTGACGCCGTTGAGGGACAGCTACCGGCTATCGCCGGAAGCAGTCCCCGACTGCAGCCACCCGCGATACCGGACGATCATGCCGGTCAGCGGGTGGCCGATCTCCACGTCGAAGTGAAAGCGGCCGTCCACGATCTCCTCGTGGGCGGCCGCTGTCGGCGAAAGCCACAGCGGCAGCGGGACGCCGAACAGGCTGAAGCGCCGGATGATCAGGCTCATGCGGCCGTCCCGGGTGGTGGGCGCCATGGCGACAGCCAGCGGCCCGAAGCGCTCGACGACCAGATGCATTGACCGACCCTGGCCGGGCTCCTGCAAGCTGGAAAAGGTCTTGCCGCCGAAGGTGCGGGTCCAGAGCTCGGCATTGCCCTGCCGTTCGAAGCGCACGCCGACCGGCACATCGTCGCCCTCCGCTGGAAAGCCCATCATGGCGCTGACGATTCGCGCGAGCAGCCCCTTGCCGCGCCTGACCATCGCCTGTCCCTCGACCCTCAGCGCCCCGGTCCGCAGGCCGTGCATCGCCCGCCAGGCCTGCGGCATGGCGTCGAAGGCGCCGGCCATCACCTGACGATAGACCGGCTCGGACGCTTCGATCTCCTCACGGACGCCGCAGCGGATGGCCCGGCGGGCGAAGGCGGCCTCGAAGTCGGCGAGCTCCAGGTCGGCGACCGACGGGCGGGCGCCCGGCTCGGGCCGTTGGCCGTCGATCATCCGCCGGATCAACGCCTCGGCGGCCATAGAGGGGATGAACGGACCATCGTCCCCCTCGGCGACGAGATGCCAGGATCGGCGGATCGGGCGGCGATCCGCGTCCTCGCCGGCGGCGGCCACGAACATGCCGCCCCGGTGCTCGCCCCAGGGCAGGCGGTTGATCGCCTGGTGGAACAGCGGCGACAGGGGGGCGAGGGTCGGAATCAGCCGCCATCGCACCAGCCACGCCATGCCGTTCAGCATCCGGTGCAGCAGCTCCGGTGTCGGCCCTGCGCCGAACCAGACGTCGCGCAGTCCGGGCAGCATGGCCGGCAGCGTGCGCAGGTCCGGCGTATCGACCAGCGAGAAGTGCAGATTGCGCAGCGGCGTCACCCCGGGCGGGGCGATGGTCACCCTGCGGGTCTCGACCAGGGCAGGCGCCTGGACCGCCAGGCCGCCGCGCACGAGGGTTACAGGTTTGCCCGCATAGCCGGCGATACCCTGGACCACGCTGAGGCCGATTCCCGACCAGGGCGTCGGTGCGATGCCGGCCGAAACCGACCGCACGTCCGACCAGCCCTCCGCCAGCCTGCGGACCACCGCCGAGGTCAGGGCGGGGCAGGTGCTGACTCCCGACCGCACGAAGACGCCCGCCGCCTTCGCCCGCGCGTCCAGCGCCGCGATCCCGGCCACGAAGTCCGAACCGTCCGCTAGGTCGATGTAGGAGACGCCGGCGGCGATACAGGCCTCCGCCACCCGGTAGGGCTCGCGCCCGTAGGCCTGGAAAGGACCGCTGGCGTCGACAACGAGATCGGCCCTCGCCTCGGCCAGCTGCGCCTCGAGGTCGCCGTCGCGGTCGAAGCGGAACGGGATCAGCGACGCGTCGGACCGCGTCCACTCGGCCATCCTGCGCGCCTTGGTCTCCGACCGCCCGGCCAGCAGCAGCACCAGGCGCCATTCGTTCGCCAGCAGCCGCACCAGGCGGCCGCCGAACGTCCCGTAGCCGCCGATGATGAGGACCCTCATGACGCCTGCATCCGGTCGTCCGGGATAGCCGGACCGGCGGGGTCGGCGTGATAGCAGGGCGGCGACATCCGGGCGTTCGGCATGAGGGAAACGTCGGGTGCAGCGGAGTTGAGGTCAAGGCGCCGCTGGACAGCGTCATGGCCCGACTTGTTCGGGCCACCCATAAACACCGCCTACGAAAAGAGGGCGCGGCGCATCGGCCACGCCCTCCTGATCACACTCACCACGCATGGGTGGCCCGAACAAGTCGGGCCATGACGGCCTGGAGCGGAGCAGCCTACTCCAGGTCTTCCGCCAGGATGGCCATCTCGAACAGGAAGGAGCCGGGCTCGTCCTCGTCCTCGTAGATGACGCCGATGAACTCGCTCTTCAGCTCGACCTCGGCCGAGTCCTTCTGCTTGCGGGCCTTCACCGAGAAGTGGGGGTTGCCGAAGGTGCGCTTCAGGTGCGCTTCAATCTGCTTGATATGCTTTTCGTCCACGGCGTGGCTCCTGATGGTTGGCGCGCGCCGGGGCGCGTTCGGCGCGAACCTACTGCGCTCGCCCCGGGAGGCAAGACAAAAGCCGCGTAATGGCGGCCGCCTCAGATGACGTAATCGTAGATCTCGTCAGACAGGGTGTGGTCCATGGTCCGGGCAGGCTCGTCGCAGGTCGGGCAGTTGATCAGCCGGGCCGGCACGCCCGCGGCCGTGCAGTGCGACGGCACGTTCTTCAGGACCACCGATCCGGCCGCCACCTTGGCGTAGTCGCCGACCGTGATGTTGCCGAGCACCTTGGCGCCGGCGCTCAGCAGTACGCCCCTGCCGATCTTGGGGTGGCGATCGCCACGCTCCGCCCCCGTGCCGCCCAGGGTCACGCCGTGCATGATCGAGACGTCGTCGCCGACCGTCGCCGTCTCGCCGATGACGATGCCCGTGCCGTGGTCGAAGAAGATGCCACTGCCGATCCGGGCCGCGGGGTGGATATCGACCTGGAAGACCTCGCTCATCTTGCTCTGCAGATAGAAGGCCAGGGTGTCGCGGCTGTGGGTCCACAGCCAGTGGGCCACGCGGTGAGTTTGCAGCGCCTGGAAGCCCTTGAAGAACAGGAACGGCTGGACGTAGCCCTTGCAGGCCGGGTCGCGCTCGAAGACGGCTTTCAGATCGGCTTCCGCGGCGGCGATCAGCGACGGATCAGCCTCGTAGGCCTCCAGTGCGATCTCGCGGGCGCTCATGGCGCGCAACTCCTGGTCGCCGATCTTGCGGGCGAACTGGTAGGACAGCGCCTCTTCAATCCTGTGGTGGGACAGGATCACCGCGTTGAGCAGACTGCCCAGCGTCGGCTCGTCGCGCGCGGCGCGCTCGGCCTCGTTGCGCAGACTGGCCCAGACGGGCGGCGGACCGGCGGTGACCACTTCGAACTGTCTGGGCATCTGCGCCCTCCCGTTTTCGCGTCCGGCCTATAGCACAGGTCGCCGGCGTCGCCGAATTTCGCCCTGCCCGGCGATATGGGGCCGATAACGGGGTTCGCCAAGGCCCGGTTGCCGGAGCCGGTTTTCCGCCATAGGTGTTGGGCATGCGCGCCCTGCTTGTCCCAGCCCTTTTCCTCGCCGTCGCCGCCCCCAGCGCGGCGCTGGCTGACCCTGCCCGGCCGCTGACCCGCGAGGCCCTTGTCGCCACGATCAAGTCTGACCGGGCCTGGTGCGGCGGCTGGCGCGACGCGGACATGAGCTGTGAGGAGATCGTCTTCCTCGAAACGGCCAAGGGCGCCGTCAGCCAGACCCGCCGATACCGGATCTACGAAGGCAGCGACTTCGAAATGGTCGTGCGCAACACGGCCAAGCTCGAAGGCGGCAAGCTGTGCTGGACCTACCGCTTCGCCGAGATGGACATCGCCTTCCTCGAAGGCGGCGTCCGGGCTCCCAGGGAGCAGGCCGCCGCCATGCTGATGGTGATGCGCGAGACGATGGCCGACCTCGAGGGCAAGATGGCCTGCGAAGCCTTCAGCCGTGACGAGACGACCGGGGATATCGCCGCGGCCGCCACGCTCGACGGGGAGCGGGCCCCCGAGTACGACAGCCGCTTCCGGCTGCTGCCCCCCGAAGCCCGCATCAAGCTGCGCGGGGTGTTCGAGGACAAGCCGGAACCTTCCAGAACCTGACTTCGAGGCTCGCGTGACCCAAGGCGCTTCCCTGGCCCCGGCGTTCGCCGAGCCGCTCCCCATCGTGTCCGCGCCGGCGGTGTTGGCCTTCCTCGCCCGTCGCCGCTCGGCCTCGGCGATGGCGCTTCGCGCGCCCGGGCCGACGCCGGAAGAGCTGTCCGATCTGCTGACGATCGCCGCCCGGGTGCCCGATCATGGCAAGCTGGCGCCCTGGCGGTTCGTGATCCTGGAGGGGGCCGGCAAGGACAACTTCGCCGACCGGCTGCAGTCGCTGGCGGCAGCCCGGTCGGACGCGGCCAGGCTGATCGCCAAGCTGGGCAAGCTGCGGACCCCGCCTCTGGGCGTCGCCGTCATCTCGCGAACCACCGCGGGCGAGATCCCGGAGTGGGAGCAGCTGCTCTCGGCCGGCGCCGTCTGCACGACCCTGACCTATGCCGCCCTGGCCATGGGCTATGGCGCCAACTGGATCACCGACTGGTACGCCTATGACGCCGGGGCCCGGGCCGTGCTGGGGCTTGCCGAGGACGAGCGGGTGGCCGGCTTCGTGTTCCTGGGCAAGGCCGCCGAGGCGCCCCTGGAGCGGGTCAGGCCGGACGTCGCGGCGCTGACGACGCGTTTCGAGGGCTAGCCCCGCCCGCGATAGGGCGCGACGCCCTGGTCGGGCAGCCACAGGCCCTCGGGCGCGGGGCCGCTCTGCCAGAAGACGTCGATGGGGATGCCGCCGCGCGGGTACCAGTAGCCCCCGATCCGCAGCCACTTCGGCTGGGCGACTTCGACGATCCTGCGGCCGATGGCGACGGTGCAGTCCTCGTGGAAGGCGCCGTGGTTGCGGAAGGCGCCCAGGTACAGCTTCAGCGACTTGGATTCGATCAGCCAGTCGCCGGGCGCGTAGTCGATGACCAGCTGGGCGAAGTCCGGCTGGCCGGTGACCGGGCAGAGCGAGGTGAACTCCGGCGCGGTGAACCGGGCCAGGTACAGGGTGTCGGCCTGCGGGTTGGGCACGCGCTCGAGCACGGCGTCCTCGGGGCGGGCCGGCGCTTCGACGAGACGGCCCAGCTGGGTCAGATGATCGGTCATGGCGGCGATTTAGTCCCCCCTCCCCCTCGCGACAAGCGCGGGCGCGTCGGTGTAGGGAGAACCAAAGCAAGGGAGAGAGACATGTCCGGCAAGGATTTCGACGGCTACGTGGTGGTGGTGACCGGCGGCTCGACGGGCCTGGGCCGGGCGATCGCGGTCGAGACGGCGAGCCGCGGCGCGGCGGTGGTGGTGATCAACTACGCCTCCAGCCAAGCCGAGGCCGAGGAAACCGGCCGCCTCTGCGAGGCCCAGGGCGCCAAGGCGGTGCTGGTGCAGGGTGACGTCGGCGAGGACGCCGACTGCCGCAGGATCGCGGCCGCCGCCGAGCCCTTCGGCCGCATCGACGCGCTGTTCAACAACGCCGGCGTGACCAAGTTCGCGCCCAACCACGGCGACCTGGACGCCGTCGACGCGGACGACTTCCTGCGGCTCTACCGGGTCAATGTCGTCGGCGCCTTCCAGATGGTCCGCGCCGCGCGCGCGCTGCTGGAAGCGGCGCCGCAGCCCGGGGCGGTGGTCAACACCGCCTCGATCGCCGGGGTGACGGGGATCGGATCGTCGGTACCCTACGCCGCCTCGAAGGGCGCGATGACCACCCTGACCCTGTCGCTGGCGCGCGGACTGGCGCCGAATATCCGCGTCAACGCCATCTGTCCCGGGTTCATCGACACCCCGTGGTTCGGCAAGGCGATGGCGGACGACACCGTGTCTCGCATGCGCGAAGGCGTGATTCGCTCCACGCCGCTCAAGGCTGCCTCGACGGCGGAGGATATCGCCGGCGCGGCGGTATTCCTGGCCGCCCCCGCCTCGCGCCATGTGACGGGGGAAACCCTGCTTGTGGACGCCGGCACGCACCTGGGGTTCGCGTCGATGTCGATGCGCTGAGGCGCTGGTTTACGGATCGCTTACGCAGGGTGATGCGGTTCCGCATTGCAGCATTCCCCTGACGGTGCGACTATTCGGCGCCCAATAATCGGGCGAACTGCCTCCGGGAAGCTCAAAATCCCGACAGGCGAGCGCGTCATTCCTGTCGCGCGCGCCCTGCCGGTAGGGTGATCGGAAGCCTTCGACCAATCTGAGACTCGCCCGACGTCGCACGACTGGGGCGACGCCGGCGCGGCCTGGATCCGTCCGGCGCTAACAACAAGGGGATAGCGATGAAAGCTCTTAAACTGGCCATCTGCGCCGCCACGGCGTCTCTCGCCCTCGGCGGCACGGCTTACGCCCAGGACGTTTCGTTCAACGTCGGCGTGGCCTCCGATTACGTGTGGCGCGGCGTTTCGCAAACCGACGAAGGTCCGCAACTGTTCGGCGGCGTCGATTTCAGCAGCGGCATCTTCTACGCCGGCGCCTGGGCCTCCAACGTCGACTTCTATGACTCGACCGACGCCGAGATCGACCTCTACGCCGGCATCAAGCCGACCGCCGGTCCGGTGACCTTCGACCTGGGCGCCCTCTACTACGGCTACGTGAACGAGCCGTCCGGCGCGGACTACGCCTTCTGGGAACTCAAGGCCGCCGCCTCGGTTCCGGCCGGCCCCGCCACGCTGGGCGCCGCCGTCAACTACTCGCCGGAGTTCTTCGGCGGCATCGGCTCGGCCGTCTACTACGAAGTCAACGCCAGCGTTTCGCCCGCCGAAAAGTGGACGATCGGCGGCGCCATCGGCAGCCAGACGTTCGACGCCGGCGGCGACTACTCGACCTGGAACGTCGGCGTGGGCTACGCCTTCAACGACACCCTCTCGGCCGACCTGCGCTACCACGACAACGACCTGAACTGCGGCACGATCTGCGACAGCCGCGTGACGCTGTCGCTCAAGGCCGTCCTGCCCTAGGCTCGACACGCCTTCAGGCTTTGGAGCCCGTCGCGATCCTCGCGGCGGGCTTCTTGCTGTCTGGAGCACAGGCCGGCGGCATGCGCCGGCCTTGGTAGGGACGGTGGGACTCGAACCCACACTCCTTGCGGATGCGGATTTTAAGTCCGCTGCGTCTACCGTTCCGCCACGTCCCCGTGCACGCCCGACTTAGCGTCGGACGCGGGCGGGCGCTACAGATGTCGCGAGATCAGCGTCGAAGGGCGCGGTTCAGGGAACGCCGGGGCCGGCGGGCGGGGCGGAACCGCCGCGCTGATCGGACAGGAAGCGGCCGGTGGCGTCACGCAGGCGGTCGCGCTCGGCGATGGTCATGCAGACCTTCTGCGGCCGGTTGCTGCCCACGACGTGCTGGCGCACGCAGACGATCCGGTCGGGGTCGTCCTTGGCGGGCTTGGGCTTGGGCGCCGGCGGCGGGGCCTCGGCGGGCGTCTCGATGGGGGGAGCGGCGGCGGGGTCGCCCGCCGCGCCGGCGGGAAGGGCCGCCGTGGCCAACGCGGTCACGACCAGGGAAAGCAACACGCCGCGCATACGGGATCCTCTCAAGACCACCGGAACAGAAGCCGCCACAGTTGAAACCCGCGCCGTCACACGGAGTCAAGATGGGTGACGTTGGCCACGCCGGCCGCGCGCAGCGCCGCCTCCAGTTCGATCACCGTGGCGGCCAGTTCGTCCGCGTCCCGCCCGCGCACAACCAGGTTCGAGCCGTAGCCTTCGCCGGAGAAGAAGGGATAGCTGCCCAGCGACAGGGTCGGGTGGGCCCTGGCCACGGCCTCCAGCGGGGCGGCGATCACGCCCTCGCCCGAGCCGTCGACCCGCACCGTGCGCGAGATCGTCACCGCCCCGCCTTTGAGCCGGGGGCCGACGTCCTCGAGCATGCCGCGCATGATCGACGGCACGCCGGCCAGCACGAAGACATTCCCGATCTGGAAGCCGGGCGGGCCCTGGACGGGGTTCTTCACCAGACTGCCGCCCTCGGGCACGCGGGCCATGCGGCGGCGGGCGGCGTTGAGCTCGCCCTGCCAGCGGCTCTCCATCATGGCGATGATCTCGGGGTGTTCGTACAGCGGCACGCCGAAGGCCAGGGCCACGCAGTCGGCGGTGATGTCGTCGTGTGTCGGGCCTATGCCGCCGGTGGTGATCAGGTAGTCGTAGCGCTCCCGCAGATGGTTCACCGTCGCGACGATCTCGTCCTCGACATCGCCGACCACGCGGGCCTCGGCGACGTCGACGCCGTGGACGCCGAGATAGCGGGCGATGGCGTTGAGGTTGGTGTCCTGGGTCCGCCCCGACAGGATCTCGTCGCCGATGATCAGGACGGCCGCGGTCACACGTTCATGGCTCGCCATAGGTCCCGACCTTTTCTACATCTGCGTCCATCTCCGGATTAGAGACCGCATGGATTTCCCGCAACCGCTCAGCCACGGCGTCCTGGTCCGCCGCTACAAACGATTCTTCGCCGATGTTACGCTCGACAGCGGCGAGGAGATCACCGCCCACTGTCCGAACCCGGGCGCCATGCTGGGCGTCAACATGCCGGGGCTGGGCGTCTGGCTGTCGAAGTCGGACGATCCCAAACGCAAGCTGGCCCATACGCTGGAAATGGTGGAGACCGCGGACGGCGTCCTGGTCGGCGTCAACACCATGCTGCCCAACCGCCTGGTCGCCGAGGCCCTGGCCGCCGACGCCATCCCGGAGCTGACCGGCTACGACGTCCATCGCCGCGAGGTGAAGTACGGCGAGGCCAGCCGCGTCGACTTCCTGCTGGAGACCGGACGCGGCGAGCGCTGCTGGCTGGAGATCAAGAACTGCCACCTCTCCCGCACCCCGCCACTGGCCGAGTTCCCCGACTGCGTGGCGGCGCGATCGACGAAGCATCTGGGCGACCTGGAGGCCATGGTCCGCGCCGGCGACCGGGCGGTGGCGCTGTTCGTGGTCCAGCGCACCGACTGCGACGCCTTTTCGGCGGCGGGCGACCTCGACCCGGCCTTCGCGGTCGCGCTTGAGCGGGCGGCGGACGCGGGGGTGGAGGTGCTGGTCTATCGGTGCGAAATGAGCCCGGCCGACGTCCGGATCGCCGGGCGGATCGAGTGGAGGCGGCGTCAGACCAGATGAGCACCGGCAAGACCCTCCCCAACGGCGTCGCCGTCGTCCTCGTTCTCATCATCGCGGCGTGGGGCGTCTTCAGTATGGTGAAAGCCGGCGCCGAGCGGGACAAGGACAACGGGCGAATACGGGCGGCGCTCGCCGCTGCGGGCCATCCGGACGCCCGCATCGGGCGCGGCCAGCGACTGCGCGCCATGAGCCGCTGCGACGTCGGCCAGATTCGTAAGCGTGGCGCCGCCTACGAATGGAGAACCGACTGGGCGAGTGGCGTCTACTGCGCGCCAGCGGACGGACGGCCAGATCGCATTCTCATCGACGGGCAGGAACCATGACCGACGGTTGGGACGAGTCCGCGCAGGCCTGGATCGCAAGTCAGGGCGACGAAGGCGACTTTGGTCGACGGCACGTGCTCGACGGGCCGATGACGGCGCGGGTCGCGGCGCTGGCCTCCGCGACCGCGCTGGACGTCGGTTGCGGCGAAGGACGGTTTTGCCGGCGGCTGCGCGAGATGGGCGTGGCTGCTGTCGGCGTCGATCCCACCGTTGCGCTCATCGAGCGGGCCCGAGCGCTCGACCCGGACGGCGACTACCGCGTCGGCCGGGCCGAGGCGCTGGCCTTCGCCGACGGCGAATTCGACCTGGTGGTCAGCTACCTCAGCCTGATCGACATTCCCGACATCCGCGCGGCGATCCCGGAGATGGCGCGGGTGCTGAAGCCCGGGGGGACGCTGCTGATCGCAAACTCGACCAGCTTCAACACCGCAGGCCTCGGCGAGGGCATGGGCAAGTCGTATGACGCCGGCGGCCGCTTCCGCTACGCCATCGACGCCTATCTCGAGGAGCGGGCCTACTGGACGGCCTGGAAGGGCATCCGCATCATCAACCACCACCGGCCGCTGGAGACCTACATGTCCCTGCTGCTCGGCGCCGGCCTGACCCTGACCTGGTTCGCCGAGCCTGCTCCGACCGGAGGCGACCCGGCCACCGTGGACCGCTACCGCCGCGCGCCGTGGTTCCATGTGATGGAGTGGCGGAAGGGTTGAGCCCCCCCCGAACGTCGTCATGGCCCGACGTGTTCGGGCCACCCAAGCGTGGTGAGTCCGCAGGCGTCCTGCGTGGTTCGACACGGCCCTTCGGGCCTGCTCACCATGACGTAGATGGAAGCGCTCCCTAACACGTCATCCTGAGCAGCCGCGCAGCGGCGTGTCGAAGGACGCATGGCATGGGCCGCGTTCATGGGTGGCCCGAACAAGTCGGGCCATAACGGAGGATGGAGGTAGCGCACCCCGCTCCCCGTTGAACTTCCGTGCTATAGACGCGACATAGACGCTTCCCCCGCTCTCCCCGGCGGGGCGGTAAGGACCGAGCAGATGAGCACGATGGACAGCGTTTCGGACGCGGAATACCGCACCGGGGCGATCCGCATTCACGGGGCCGAGGGCTTCGAGGGCATGCGCAGGGCCGGCCGGCTGGCCGCCGAATGCCTGGACATGCTGATCCCGCACGTCGTTCCCGGCGTCACCACCGAACATCTGGACCGGCTGGCCCGCGAGTTCGTGCTCGACCACGGCGCCCTGCCCGCCTGCCTGTTCTACAAGGGCTACAACCACACCGTCTGCATCTCGACCAACCATGTGGTCTGCCACGGCATCCCGAGCGACCGGCCGTTGCGCGAGGGCGACATCGCCAACATCGACGTCACCGTCATCGTCGACGGCTGGCATGGCGACACAAGCCGGATGTACGGCGTCGGCGAGGTCTCGCCCCGCGCCCGCCGGCTGGTAGAGGTGACCTATGAGGGCATGGCGCGCGGTCTGGCCTCCATCAAGCCGGGGAACACCTTCGGCGACATCGGCCACGCCATCCAGAAGTACGTCGAGGCCCAGCGCTGCAGCGTGGTGCGCGACTTCTGCGGCCACGGCCTCGGCAAGCTGTTCCACGACAGCCCCAACGTCCTGCACTTCGGCCGCCCGGGCGAAGGCCCGGTGCTCAAGGAAGGCATGTTCTTCACCGTCGAGCCGATGGTGAACCTGGGCAAGCCGCAGGTGAAGGTCCTGAGCGACGGCTGGACGGCGGTGACGCGCGACAAGTCCCTGTCGGCCCAGTGCGAGCACAGCTGCGGCGTGACCGCCGACGGGGTGGAGCTGTTCACCGCCTCCCCGGCCGGACTGTTCCAGCCGGCGATCGCAGGCAGTTGATCAGCCCTGCGTCCTTCGACACGCCTGCTCCGCAGGCTGCTCAGGATGACGTAGTCTGAAGGCTACACTCCACGTCATGGTGAGCAGCGCCGAAGGCGCGTGTCGAACCACTCATTGCACAACCTTGGCGCGCGATCCATCATGGCTCCTGCAATGGGCATCTATGGGCCGCCATGCCGGATCAATCCCCCCACCCACACCAGCTTGGCCATCGCGAGCGCCTGCGCGAGCGGGCGCTGAAGAGTCTGGACGCGGTGCCGGACTATGAGCTGCTCGAGCTGTTCCTGTTCCGCACCTTCCCGCGCGGCGACATCAAGCCCGTCGCCAAGGCGCTGCTGACGCGGTTCGGGTCGCTGGGCGCGATCACCACCGCCTCGGTCGAGGACCTGCGAACCGTGCCGGGCGTCGGCGAACAGGCGGCGCTGGACCTGCGGCTGCTGGGCGAGGTCACGCTGCGGGTCGGGCGCGAGACGATCCGCAAGCGCACGGTGATCGGCTCCTGGAGCGCGCTGCTGGCCTATGTGAAGGTCGCCCTGGCCAACGAGCCGCGCGAGCAGTTCCGGGTGCTGTTCCTCGACCGCAAGAACCAGCTGATCCTCGACGAGATCCAGAACCGCGGCACCGTCGACCACGCACCGGTCTACGCCCGCGAGGTCATGCGCCGGGCGCTGGAGCTGTCGGCCAGCTCGGTGATCCTGGTCCACAACCACCCCAGCGGCGACCCCACCCCCAGCGGCGCCGACATCACCATGACCCGCGAGGTCGTCGACGCCGGCCGGGCGCTGAAGATCAGCGTCCACGACCATCTGGTCGTCGGCCGGGAGGGCGTGGCCAGCTTCAAGGCGCTGGGGCTGTTCCGGTGAAGTGCAATCAAATACAATCAGCTCCAATCATTCTGATTGGAAACGCCATGACCAGCCGCGTCCTGACCGCCCACGTTCCGACCGACCTCGCGGACAAGGTCGACGAAGCCGCCGCCCGCCTCGACCGGTCGCGGGCCTGGATCGTCAAACAGGCGCTGACCGCCTGGCTCGACCGGGAGGAGCGCCGCCATCAGATGACGCTTGAAGCGCTCGCGCAGGTCGATGCCGGCGAGACCATCGACCATGAGGTCGTGATGGAATGGGCGGGCAAGTTCATCGCCAGGCAGGGTGAGCCACAGCCCGGATGAAGGTACGTTGGACACGCGATGGATTTGCCGATCTTCAGCGCATCGGTGGGCTTCTGGAGTCGCGCAGTTCCGCCGTAGCCGCCCGCACCATTGATCAGCTGGTCAGGACGCCGTGCCGCCTGTCGGAACACTCCCGGATCGGGATGCGCCTGGAAGCCTTTCTCCCCCGCGAGGTCCGACGCCTGATCGTCGGCGACTATGAGGTTCGCTACGAGATCGCGTACGATGTCGTGAACATCCTGCGGATCCACCACGCCCTGGAGGACCGATAGGCCAGCATCAAGCCAGCGCCGCCCGCCGCTTCCGCGCCCAGTCCCGGACCCGCCAGCCCAGCAGCACCGCGACAATGGCGCCGTAGATCAGGGGCGGCCGGTGGTCGGCCTTCACCAGCATCAGGTAGTGGATCACCCCCAGCGGGACGATCAGGTAGGTCAGCCGGTGCAGTTTGCGCCAGCGGACCGGCCCCAACTTGCGCAACGCCCAGTTAGTGGAGGTGACCGCCAGCGGGACAAGCAGCACGAAGGCCGCCATGCCCACGGTGATGAACGGCCGCTTGAGGATGTCCTTGCCGATGGCGGCCCAGTCGAACCACTGGTCTGTGACGACGTAGTTGGTGAGGTGCAGCAGCACATAGGCGAAGGCGAACAGGCCGATGGTCCGTCGGAAGCGGATCAGCCTCGGCTGGCGCAGAAGCCGCGCCGCCGGCGTGATCGCCAGACCGACGATCAGCAGCCGCAGGCCCCAGACGCCGAGCTCGCGGATCAGTTTGTCGATGGGATTGGCGCCCAGTTCGTTGTTGAACCCGCGCCAGACCAGCCACAGCAGCGGGGCGAAACAGGCCAGCCAGACAAGGCCGTAGACGAGGCGGTCCAGCGCCCTGCGATCCATCAGAAGTTCTTCTTGAGGTCCAGGCCGCGATACATCCCGGCCACCCGCTCGCCATAGCCGTTAAACATCAGGGTCTCACGGCGACGGAACTCGCCGATCCGCCGCTCGGTGGCCTGGGACCAGCGCGGGTGGTCCACGGTGGGGTTCACATTGGAGTAGAATCCGTACTCCCGGGGCGCGCTGTCGTTCCAGGCGGTGCGCGGCTGCTTCTCGACGAAGGAGATGCGGACCACGCTCTTGATGCTCTTGAAGCCGTACTTCCAGGGCACGACCAGCCGCATCGGGGCGCCGTTCTGTTTGGGGAGACTCTCGCCGTATAGGCCAACGGCCATGATGGTCAGCGGGTGCATCGCCTCGTCGATGCGCAGGCCCTCGCGGTATGGCCAGTCGAGCACGGCCCGGCGCTGGCCGGGCATCTCGGACGGGCGGTAGAGCGTTTCGAAGGCGACATACTTCGCCTTGCTGGTCGGCTCGTATTTCTTCAGCAGGTCGGCCAACGGCACGCCCAGCCAGGGGATGACCATAGACCAGCCCTCGACGCAGCGCAGGCGGTAGATGCGCTGCTGCAGCGGGTTGCCGCGCAGGAAATCACCGATGTCGTAGGTACCGGGTTTGTCGCAGTGGCCGTCGATCTTCACCGTCCAGGGCGAGGTCTTCAGCGATCCGGCGTTGCGGGCCGGATCCTCCTTGTCGAGGCCGAACTCATAGAAGTTGTTGTAGCCGGTGATGTCGGCCCGGCCCGTCGGCGTCTCCTTGGTGGAGTAGGGGCTGGCGATGCCCTTGAGACCGGTCGCCGTCTGGGCGCTGGCGGCGGCGCCCGTGGCCACGGCCAGGCCGCCGCCGATCAGGCCGCTCATGAACTCGCGGCGCCTCAGGTAGACATCCTGGGGCGTGACGTCGTTCTCGGTCAGGTCGTCGCCGTGCCGGATCAGCATTGCTCGTCTCCAAAGCGCCCCGTCGGGGCTACGCCGCGCGGTCGACTGTGGATCACGAGGGCGGGATCACGCACCAGTCAATTGGCCGGCGCCGGGACGTGATCGGGTTGATGGGCCCTTCGTCCTTCGACACGCCGCTTCGCGGCTGCTCAGGATGACGTGATCGGAAGGCTACCCACACACGTCATGCCGAGCAGCGCCGCTGGCGCGTGTCGAAGCACGCAAGGCCTAAGCCCCCGCCTCCCACTCCAGAAACTCGGGCGTCGCCAGCAGCGCATCGCGATAGACCGCCGCCTTGCCGTCCGAATCCCCGTGGGCGGCCAGGTCAACGCCGTAGCTGCGAAACCGCGTCGCCACGGGCGTGTAGAAGGCGTCGGCTATGGTCCAGTGACCGAACAGGAACGGCCCGCCCGAGCGCGACAGGCACTCCTTCCAGACGCTCACGATCCGGCGGACGTTGGCCTGGACACCCTCGGGCAGGTCGGCCGTGGTCAATAGCCCCAGATCCATCGGGCAGTCGCGGCGCAGGGCGCCAAAGCCGCTGTGCATCTCCGCTGTGACCGCCCGGGCCAGCGCCCGCTCGGCCGGATCGGTCGGCCACAACCCCGCCTCCGGGAACCGCTCGGCGAGGTATTCGCAGATGGCCAGCGAGTCCCAGATCACCAGCCCGTCGGCCTTCAGGACCGGCACCAGGCCCGATGGCGAATGCTTGAGAATCTCCGCCGTCGAGGCCTCCACCTCGCGCAGCTGGACCAGGGTCTCGGTGAACGGCGCGCCCGTCCGCTTCAATGCCAGCCAGGGTCGCAGCGACCATGTGGACCATTTCCTGGTGCCGACGACGATTTCCATCTGCTCTCTCCCCGGATGAAGCGGCTATTGGCGCCGGGCCTGATCCGGGCTCTAGTGCGACCAATTAATCAGAACAAGTGTTCGAGGAAACCGCCCATGACCGACGCCGCAGCCCCGGCGCCGACCGAGACGAAGCTGGCTGATCGCGCCGACGACGGCCCTGGCATCGAACCCCTCAGCACAGGCTTCCGGCGCTACGCGCTGTGGACCCTGATGATCATCTACACGCTGAACTTCCTGGACCGGCAGATCGTCAACATCCTGGCGGAGCCGATCAAGAAGGATCTGCATCTGGCCGACTGGCAGCTGGGCATGATGACCGGCCTGGCGTTCGCCCTGTTCTACACCGTCCTGGGCATCCCGATCGCCCGCAAGGCGGAGAAGTCCAATCGGCCGGTGATCATCGGCACCGCCCTTGCGGTGTGGAGCGGCTTCACCATGCTCTGCGGCTTCGCGCAGAACTTCTGGCAGCTGGTGCTGGCGCGGATCGGGGTGGGCGTCGGCGAGGCGGGCTGCACCCCGCCGGCCCACTCGCTGATCACCGACTACGTGCCCAAGGAAAAGCGAGCCTCGGCCATCGCCTTCTACTCGATCGGCACGCCGCTCGGCAGCCTGATCGGCATGGCCATGGGCGGGCTGATCGCCGACGCCTACGGCTGGCGGACGGCGTTCCTGGTGGCCGGCGCTCCCGGCATTTTCTTCGCCATCCTGACCTTCTTCACCCTGCCCGAGCCTCGCAAGAAGCTGACCGCCGTCATGGCCGCCAAGGCCACGGCCACCATCCCCCTGCGCGAGGCGATGAAGGTCCTGGCGTCGAAAAAGACCTTCTGGTTGATCGCCTTCGCCGCCGCCATCAAGGCCTTCATCGGCTACGGCCACGCCCCGTTCACCGCCAGCTTCTTCTTCCGCAGTCATTCCGGCCAGATCGCCGAACTCTCGGCCTGGATCACCAGCATCACCGGCTTCTCCATCGGACCGATCGGCACGGTGGGCGTGGCGCTCAGCGTTGTCAGCGGTACGGCCGGGGTGCTGGGGGTCTGGCTAGGCGGCGTCATCGCCGACAAGCTGGGCGCCAGGGACTTGCGGGCCTACGTGGTCGTTCCGGCCATCGCTTCGCTGATCACCATCCCGATCTACATCACCGCGGTCTCGGTCCCCAGCGCCACGGTCGCACTTATCCTGCTCGCCCTGCCGGCCATCATCGGCTCGCTCTGGTACGGCCCTGTCTACGCCACGGCCCAGAGCATCGTGGCGCCGCAGATGCGGGCGACCTGCGCGGCGGTGCTGCTGTTCATCATCAACCTCGTCGGTCTCGGCCTCGGTCCGCTGTTCGTCGGCATCATCAGCGACCTCTGGGCCGGCGGTATCCTGCAGCAGTCCGCCCTGACCGCCGCCGACTGCGGCAAGGCCATGCTGGAGATCAACAAGGCGACCTGCGGTGTGGCGCAGGCCGAAGGCCTGCGCTGGGCCCTCATCGTCTCGATGGGCTTCAACGTGCTCGCCTTCGCCCTCTTCTGGATGGCCCGCAAGACCATCCGCGAGGAAATGGTCAGCTAGAGACCGCCAGAAACCCGCCGCTGGCGCCTCGCGTCGGCGGCGCCCTACTTTGCGCCCCGACCTTCGGGGGAAGGACGAACTCATGACTGATTCCACGGCCCCGGCCGCCGCGCCGCATCCGGGCTACGGGACCAAACCGTATCGCGCCTACGTCCTGGGGCTCCTGCTGGTCGTCTACACCTTCAACTTCATCGACCGGGTGATCGTGTCCATCATCCAGGAGCCGATCAAGCTGGAGTTCGGCCTGACCGACTTCCAGCTCGGCCTGCTCGGCGGACCGGCGTTCGCGGTGCTCTACACCCTGCTGGGCATTCCGATCGCCCGGCTGGCCGAGAAGCAGAACAGGATGACCATCCTGTCCATCTGCGTGGCGCTGTGGAGCCTGGCGACCGCCCTCTGCGGCTTCGCGACCTCCTTCGCCACCCTGCTCGCCGCCCGCGTCGGGGTCAGCATCGGCGAGGCGGGATGCACCCCGCCGGCGCAATCGGTGATCAGCGACTACTTCCCGGCCGAAAAGCGGGCCACGGCCATCTCCATCTATGCCCTGGGCGTGCCAATCGGCTCGATGCTGGCGGCCATCGGCGGCGGCTACATCGCCACCTACCTCGGCTGGCGGGAGGCCTTCTGGCTCCTCGGCTTCCCGGGCCTCCTGCTGGCCATCCTGGTCAAGCTGACCATCAAGGAGCCGCCGCGGACCGGGGTCGTCGAGGGCGTGGCGACGCCGACCTTCCTGGAGGCCTTCGCGGTTCTGTCGAAGAAGGCCACCTTCTGGCACGTGTCGCTGGGCTCGGCCGTGGCGTCCTTTGTCGGCTACGGCGTCGGCCAGTATCTGAACTCCTTCCTGATCCGCACCCATGACCTGAACATCCTGCAGGCCTCGCAGCTGACCGGCGTGGTTCTGGGCGCAGCAGCGGCGTTCGGGACCTTCTTCGCCGGCTGGCTGGCCGACAAGATGGTCAAGCGCCACCCCAACGCGCTCGCCTGGCTGCCCGCGCTCGGCTTCTTCATCGCCACGCCGTTCTATCTGGTGGGCTACATGTCGCCGAGCCTTTGGGTCGGCGTGCCGTTCATGGTGGTCGGCGCCATCACCCACTACTTCTACCTGGGCTGCATGTACGCCTCGATCCAGGGCGTGGCGCCGCCGCGCATGCGGGCGACGGCGACCGCCGTGCTGCTCTTCATCGTCAACATCCTGGGCTATGGCCTGGGCCCGCCCGTCATCGGCGCGCTGAGCGACTTCCTGGCCAACTCCAGCCTGCAGCAGTTCGCGCTGACCACGGCCGACTGCGGACGCGGCATCCTGGAGGCCAACAAGGCAAACTGCGCCGTCGGCCAGGAGTTCGGCCTGCGCTGGGCGATCTTCATCGGCCTGTTCGGCTATCTTTGGGCCGGGGTTCACTTCCTGCTGGCCTGGAAGACGCTCCGCAAGGACTGGGTCGGCTAGCGTCCCGTAGCGGTTGACAGGATCATGCGCGGGCATCACTAGCCCGCGCATGATCCCTCGCTACGCACGACCCGAAGCCGTCGCCATCTGGTCCAACGAGACCAAGTACAAGATCTGGTTCGAGATCGAGGCCCACGCCGCCGACGCCATGGCGGAGCTGGGCGTGATCCCCAAGGAGGCCGCCAGGGCCATCTGGGACGGCGGCCGCGACGCCGTCTGGGACAGCGACCGCATCGACGAGATCGAGCGCACCACAAAGCATGACGTAATCGCCTTCCTGACCCACGTCTCGGAAGTCGTCGGTCCGGAAGCGCGCTTCCTGCACCAGGGTATGACCAGCAGCGACGTGCTGGACACCTGCCTGTCGGTGCAGATGGCCCGAGTCACCGACCTGCTCATGGAAGACGTCGACCTGGTGCTGGCGGCGCTGAAGCGCCGGGCCTTCGAGCACAGACTCACCCCCTGCACCGGACGCAGCCACGGAATCCACGCCGAGCCGACCACCTTCGGCCTCAAGCTGGCCGGCCACTACGCCGAGTTCATGCGGGCGAAGGAGCGGCTGGCCATGGCCCGCTTCGAGATCGCCACCTGCGCCATCTCCGGCGCCGTGGGCACCTTCGCCAACGTTGACCCGCGTGTCGAAGCCCATGTGGCGGAGAAGATGGGCCTTGCCGTCGAGCCGGTCTCCACCCAGGTCATTCCGCGAGACCGTCACGCCGCCTGGTTCGCCGCCCTGGCCGTGGTCGCCTCTTCCATCGAACGCCTCGCCGTCGAGATCCGCCACCTGCAGCGGACAGAGGTCCTGGAGGCCGAGGAGCCCTTCGATCCGGGCCAGAAGGGCAGCTCGGCCATGCCGCACAAGCGCAACCCGATCCTGACCGAGAACCTTACGGGCCTGGCCCGCCTCGTCCGCTCTGCGGTGGTGCCGGCCCTGGAGAACGTCGCCCTCTGGCACGAGCGCGACATCAGCCACTCCTCGGTCGAGCGCGGCATCGCGCCGGACGCCTCGATCCATCTGGACTTCGCGCTACGCCGCCTGGCGGGCGTGGTCGAGCGGCTGGTGATCTATCCGGAGAACATGCTCAGGAACCTCGACCGCCTCGGCGGCCTGGTCCACAGCCAGCGCGTCATGCTGGCCCTGACCCACAAGGACGTCAGCCGCGAAGAGGCCTATGCCGCCGTCCAGTCCAACGCCATGAAGGTCTGGCGCGGCGAAGGGAAGTTCATCGACTTCCTGAAGGCCGACCCGTTCGTCAGCGCCAACATGACCAACGCCGAGCTCGAGGACCTGTTCGACAACGGCTACCACTTCAAGCACGTCGACACGATCTTCGCCCGGGTGTTCGGGGAACAGGCCAACGCGTAAGCGCAGCTTCCCGCCGGTCTTCGCGGCCGATGCGCGGCTGCTGGTGCTGGGCAGCCTGCCCGGCGAGGCCTCACTGGCCGCCGGTCGCTACTACGCCCATCCCCGGAACGCCTTCTGGCGGCTGATGGGCGAGGTCCTGGGCGAGGACTTGCAGACGCTCGACTACGAGGATCGGCTGGCGACCCTGATTCGACATCACGTCGGGCTGTGGGACGTCGTGGGAGAGGCAACCCGGCCGGGCAGCCTGGACACGGCGATCCGCGATGTGTTGCACAACGATCTGGCCGCGCTGGTCGCGACCCTGCCAGACCTGCGCGCCGTCGCCTTCAACGGCGGCAAGGCGGCGAAAGAGGGAATGCCGATGCTCGCCGGGCTCGAAGGACGGCTGGCCCTGATTCCGCTCCCGTCCTCCAGCCCGGCGCTGACCGCGCCCTACGCCGCGAAATCCGCGGCGTGGAGCATGCTGCGCGAGGCGCTTGCCTAGGACTGCGTCTTGATCTGCTCGCGGGCCTGGGCCAGCAGCTCGTCCATCTTCTTGCGCACATCGCTTTCACGCATTTCGACGCCCGAGCCCTTCAGGTCCTCGAACACCTTGCGCAGGACATCGTCGTCGCCTGGCTGCTCGAAGTCGGACTTCACGACGGCGCGGACGTATTCTTCCGTGGACTGCAGCCCCATGAGACCGGCCGCCCACTCACCCAGCAGCCGGTTGCGGCGGGCCGCGGCCTTGAATTCCTGCTCGGCGTCGAGAGCGAACTTCTTCTCAAAGCCCTTCTCGCGGTCGTCGAAAGTGCTCATGTAAACTCCGGTAGGTGATGGTGGCCGTGATATCCCCTTGCGGGCCGCACCGCAATCGCGCGTGCCGTCACGCCCCCACATCACCGCCGCCGGTTGCGCCGCTGTTTGCGCCAAGCCCCCTGTTCGGGTAGGTTCCCGGTGACTTTCAGCGACAGCGGCTCCGAGTCGTCCAAGCGCGCGCAGGCTTCCTGGCCCGCGCGCGATTTTTATTCCCGGACCGGCTGCAGCGACCCCGTGGGAACCCCCAGGACCATGACGACCCGCCGCAAGAAGATCTACGAAGGCAAGGCCAAGATCCTCTACGAGGGCCCCGAGCCCGGCACCCTGATCCAGTACTTCAAGGATGACGCCACCGCCTTCAACGCCCAGAAGAAGGCCGTGCTCGAGGGCAAGGGCGTGATCAACAACCGCATCAGCGAGTTCGTGATGCTGCGGCTGGGCGCGATCGGCGTGCACAACCACTTCATCCGCCGCCTGAACCTCCGCGAGCAGCTGATCAAGGAAGTCGAGATCGTTCCGCTCGAGGTGATCTGCCGCAACATCGCGGCCGGCAGCCTGTCGACGCGCCTGGGTCTGGAAGAGGGCACGCCCCTGCCCCGCTCGATCATCGAGTTCTGCTACAAGGACGACAAGCTGGGCGACCCGCTGGTCACCGAGGAGCACATCACCGCGTTCAACTGGGCCTCGACCCAGGAGATCGACGACATCATGGCCATGACCCTGCGCATCAACGACTTCCTGACCGGGATGTTCGGCGCGGTCGGCATCACCCTCGTCGACTTCAAGGTCGAGTTCGGCCGGGTCTGGGAGGGCGACTTCGCCCGCATCATCCTGGCCGACGAGATCAGCCCCGACAGCTGCCGCCTGTGGGACAGCGCCACGAACGAGAAGCTGGACAAGGACCGCTTCCGCCGAGACCTGGGCGACGTCATCGAGAGCTACACCGAGGTCGCCCGCCGCCTCGGCATCATGAAGGAAATGCCGACCGTCATCCGCGGCGGCCTGCACTAGGGATTTCGAGTCTGCCGATGAAAGCCACCGTCCACGTCTTCCTCAAGCCCGGCGTCCTTGATGTTCAGGGCAAGGCCGTCGAAAGCGCCCTGCATGGCCTGGGATGGCCCGATGTGAAGGATGTGCGCGTCGGCCGGGAGATCACCTTCGACGTAGGCGGAACCGACAAGGCCGCCGCCGAGGCCGAGGTGAAGGCGATGTGCGACAAGCTGCTCGCCAACACCGTGATCGAAAGCTACCGGATCGAGGTCGGCTGACATGAAAGCCGCCGTCATTGTCTTTCCCGGATCCAACTGCGACCGGGACTGCGCCGTCGCCGTCGAGCGCTCGACCGGCGCCAGGGTCGAGATGGTCTGGCACAAGGACACCGCTCTGCCGGGCGGGCTGGACCTGATCGTTCTGCCGGGCGGGTTTTCCTACGGCGACTACCTGCGCTGCGGAGCCATGGCGGCGCTATCGCCGGTGATGAAGGAAGTCATCGCGGCGGCGAACCGGGGCGTGGCCACGGTCGGCATCTGCAACGGCTTCCAGATCCTGTGCGAGGCGGGCCTGCTGCCCGGCGCCCTGCTGCGCAACGAAGGCCTGAAGTACGTCTGCAAGCCGATCGCGCTTGAGGTGACCAACGCCCAGACCCGATTCACGGCCGGCTACCAAGGCCGCCGCGACGTGACGATGACCATCGGCAATGGCGAGGGCAACTTCTTCGCCGACAAGGAAACCCTGGCCCGTATCGAAGGCGAGGGGCAGGTGGTGTTCCGATATGTCGAGAACCCCAACGGCTCGGTGGCCGACATCGCCGGCATCATCAACGACGCCGGCAATGTGCTGGGCATGATGCCCCACCCCGACCGCGCCTTCGAGCCCGACCTCGGCTCGGCCGACGGCGCCATCCTGTTCCAGAGCGCGCTGGCCAGCGCCTGAGGCGCGGACGACCGGGCAGGACGAAGGGGCCGGCGCCTGCGCGTCCGGCCCCTTGTTCTTCAGCGTGCGGTCAGATCACCCACCGCCCGCGGAACAGCCCTTGAGGACTGTCAGGCGTCCTTGCGATCCGCGGCAGGCGCGGGCTTGTCGGCGTGACCCGGCGCCGGCGGGGACTTGTCGTGCTCGCCGCCCTGCTTCTGCTGCTGGTCCGGAGCCGGACGCTGTGGCGTGTTGGGCTGTTGCTGCGGCGTGGTCTTGTCGGGGGTCGGGTTGTTGTGGTCAGCCATGGTGGTCTCCCTTTACGCGCGCCGCCGGGGTTGGGGGGAGCGTGGCGGCGCAGGAGGGGAACGGTCGCCCAAAGAGGATGTTCCGGCGCCGCGCATCACGGCTGCGAGAGGTTTGGCGACGTTCAGCCGGCCCGGGCTATGGCCGCGATCGGAACGATGGGGTCCAGCATCTGGCCCTGCATGCCGTACTCGGCGCCCTTGGTCGGAGAGATCGGCGACTGGTGCAGCGCCTTGACCACGTCCAGCCCCTCGACCACCTGGCCGAAGACGGCGTAGCCGGCATTGTCGCCCGGCTGGCCCGGCGCGGCGTCCAGACCGTTGGACATGTCGCCCAGGCAGATGAAGAACTCGCAGGTCGCCGATCCCGGTGCTTCCCGGGCCAGGGAAATGGCGCCGTTCCTGTGCGACAGGCCGGTCTGGTTGGTCGGCTCGTGCGCGATCTGCGGCAGCATCTTCCTGCCGCGACCGTTCAGGCCGCCCTGCAGAAGGCCGATATTCGGCATCCCTGCGAAACGGATCGCCCGGTAGAAGTGCGCGCCCTCCAGACGGCTTTCCTCGACATAGCGAAGGAAGCTTGCGGCGGTGATCGGCGCCTTTGTCGTATTGAGCTCGACCACGAAGGCGCCCTGGGGCGTGTCGAAGCGGATGCGGGGCAAGGGGGGCGGTGGAACGGGGCCCTCCGGGGTCTGCCCGGACGCCGAAGCGCCGGCGCCGGCCAACGAGAGGCCCGCGAGCCCGCCCAGAACCTGTCTGCGATGCTGTTTCATGTGACGAAGACTGCCTCGCCCGCCCTGACATTTCGAGCGGAATCCGCTAACAGCCCGTCATGACCGCCTCCCCCGCGAAGACCATGGCCGAAACGGCCGTCGAGTTCGGCCTCAAGCCGGACGAATACGCCGTCATCCTCAAGCGCCTGAACCGAGAGCCCAATCTCGTGGAACTGGGCGTGTTCTCGGTGATGTGGAGCGAGCACTGCTCGTACAAGTCCAGCCGCAAGCACCTCTCCAAGTTCCCGACCACGGGGCCGCGCGTGATCTGCGGACCGGGCGAGAACGCCGGGGTCATCGACATCGACGATGGCCAGGCCTGCATCTTCAAGATGGAGAGCCACAACCACCCCTCCTACATCGAGCCCTACCAGGGCGCGGCGACGGGCGTGGGCGGCATCATGCGCGACGTGTTCACCATGGGCGCTCGGCCGGTGGCGTTGCTGAACGCCCTGCGCTTCGGCGACCCGAGCCATCCCAAGACGAAGCGCCTGGTCAGCGGCGTGGTGGCGGGCATCGCCGGCTACGGCAACTGCGTCGGCGTGCCGACGGTGGCGGGCGAGACCAACTTCCACCGCGGCTATGACGGCAACATCCTGGTCAACGCCATGTGCGTGGGCCTGGCCGACGCGGACAAGATCTTCTACTCGGCCGCGCCCGGCGCCGGCCTGGCGGTGGTCTACTTCGGTTCCAAGACCGGCCGCGACGGCATCCATGGCGCGACCATGGCCAGCGCCGAGTTCGACGAGGACAGCGACGAGAAGCGCCCCACCGTGCAGGTCGGCGACCCGTTCGCCGAGAAGCTGCTGATCGAGGCGACGCTGGAGCTGATGAAGACCGGCGCTGTGGCCGCCATCCAGGACATGGGCGCCGCCGGCCTCACCTCCTCCTCGGTCGAGATGGCCGGCAAGGGCGAGGTCGGAATCGAGCTGGACCTCGACATGGTGCCCCAGCGCGAAGAGGGCATGACGGCCTACGAAATGATGCTGTCGGAGAGCCAGGAGCGGATGCTGGCCATCCTCAAGCCCGGCCGCGAGCACGAAGGCCACGCCATATTCGAGAAGTGGGGCCTCGACGCCGCCGTCATCGGCTGGACCACCGACACCGGCCACATCGTGCTCAAGCACAAGGGCGAGGTGGTCTGCGACATCCCGCTGGCCCCTCTGGCCGAAGACGCGCCGCTCTACGACCGTCCCTGGACCGAGCCGGTGAAGCACCCGCGCCTCGACCCCGGCCAGGTCCCCGCCCCGACCGACTGGGAAGCCGCCGTGCTCAAGGTCATCGGCTGCCCGGACATGGCCTCCAAGCGCTGGCTCTGGGAGCAGTACGACCGCCACGTCATGGCTGACACGCTCGAAGACAGCGCCACCGGCGCCGACGCCGGCATCGTCCGGGTCCATGGCACCCGCAAGGCGCTGGCGGTGACCAGCGACTGTACGCCCCGCTATGTGCTGAACGATCCCTACGAGGGCGGCAAACAGGCGGTGGCCGAGGCCTGGCGCAACCTGACCGCCGTCGGCGCCGACCCGATCGCCATCACCGACAACCTCAACTTCGGCAACCCGGAGCGGCCCGAGATCATGGGCCAGATCGTCCGCGCTATCGACGGCATGGCCGAGGCCTGCCGCGTGCTGGACTTCCCGGTCGTGAGCGGCAACGTCAGCCTCTACAACGAGACCAACGGCGCGGCGATCCCGCCGACTCCGACCGTCGGCGGCGTCGGCCTGCTGACCGAGTACAGCCAGCGAGCGGACTTCGCCGGCATGAAGGCGGGCGACACCCTGGTGCTGATCGGCGCCAACACCGGCGAACTGGGCGCCTCGATCTACCTGCGCGAAGTGCTTGGCCGCGAGGACGGCGCCCCGCCGCCGGTCGACCTGGCGCTGGAGCGCAGGACCGGCGACTTCGTGCGCAGGCTGATCCAGTCCCGGACCGTGACGGTGGTGCACGACCTGTCTGACGGCGGCCTGATCATCGCTGCGGCGGACATGGCGCTGGCCAGCAATGTCGGCGTCACCCTCGACGCCACCAGCCCCGGCAACGCCCACCCGTTCCTGTTCGGCGAGGACCAGGCCCGCTACCTGATCGCCACGGACGCGCCGGAGGCCCTGCTCAAGGCCGCCGCCGACGCCGGGCTGCACGCCGGCGTGGTCGGCCAGGCCAGTGGCGACGCCTTCGCCTCCAGGGACCTGTTCAGCATCCCGCTCGCGAGACTGCGCGCCGCGCACGAGGACTGGATGCCGGGGTTTATGGGGTAAGTCTTCCCTCCCCTTCACGGGGAGGGTGGATCGGCGAGCGCAGCGAGACGAGACGGGTGGGGCCAGCAGCGACCCTCACCTGACTCAGAAGGCGGCCACCCTCTTGCCCCACCCTGGTCCGCTGCGCGGACCTGTCCCTCCCCACAAGGGGGAGGGAGATCAGGAGAGCACTTCCTCGAACCGCTCCAGCGCGAAGCGGGCGAACAGCAGCATGTTGCCGGCGCGGTCGCTGTCGCCGGTCTCCAGCGTGAACGACGCCTCCACCGGTCCGACGATGCCGACGCAGGTATGACCCGCCGCGTCGCCATAGGGATTGCCCTCAGGCCCCGCCGCGCCGGTCTCGCACAGGCCCCAGGTCCCGCGCAGTTTCGCAGCGATGACGCCGGCCATGAACAGCGCATAGGGCTCGGTCGAGGAACGGATGCCCTTGGGCATGGTCTCGCGCGTGATGCCCAGCAGGCCCCGCGCCACGTTGGGCGTGTAGGTGATCGACGAGCCCTGGTACCAGACGCTGGCCTTGGGCACCGCCAGCAGGGCGGCGGAGACCAGGCCGCCGGACGAGGATTCGGAAACCGCGACGCTCTCGCCGCGTTCGACCAGCCGGGCGGCGATCCGCTCGGCGATGGGGATGAGGGTCTGCATGGGGCCGGTCTCCAGGGTCTTGTCCGTCTTTTGTTGCCGTTTGACGCCGTCGTCCAGCATCCAGATCCTGCGGCTCAGTGTAGACGACATGCATCGCCCGCCGTGCCTCCCGGAGAGTCCCCATGTCCTCGTTTCAACGGCTCGGCCTTGTCGGCTGTATCCTTTTCTCAGGTTTGTCCGCCTGCGCCACCGCGCCGACGCCGGACGCGGGGTACCTGAGCCGGTACGACAACCTCGGCGGTCGGGGCGACGGCCTGCGGGCCAGCGTGCGGGAATGGGCCGATCCAGAGGCGCTGAAGACAATCTCAGCGGTGCGGATCGCGCCCACGGTCCTGCTCCCGGGGGCTGACCGCGCGCGGGTCCTGACCCCGGCCGAGCAGCGCGGCCTGCTGCGCGAGCTCGACGCGCAGCTGTGCTTCGAGCTGTCGGAGCGATTCGCGATCGCCGGACCCGACGTCGTCGCCGATGCCGAGGTGCGCTCGGCGGTGACCTGGTTCCTGCCCACCGGGCGCGCCGCGTCGGCGGCCTCGGCGGCAGCGGCCTTTTTCATTCCCGGTCCGCTTGATCTGCGCGCTCCCGGCACGCTCGGAGCGCTCGGCGCCGAGGCGGAAATGACGACAGCTGACGGTCGACAGATCGCAGCGATCGCCTGGGCGCGTCAGGCCAACGCCATCGGAACGGATGCGCCCTCGCTGATGAAGACCGGCGACGCCCTTCAATTCGCCGAGCCCTTCGCCGATGACGCAGCCCGGGTCATGACCCCGACGCCCGCGCCCGCCACACCCCGTTTCGAGGCCGGGCAGGATCCCTGCCGCGCCTACGGCCCGCGCATCCGCGCCGGGTCCTTCGTGACCAAGATGATCACCAACCTCTACGTCCCCCAGTCGACAGAGGACACTGCGACTCCGGCCGGTGACACGGAACGGGAGCCTTAACGCGCCGGGATGGTGTCCAGCTGCGCGTCGAACAGGCGGGCCGCGGCGACCACCGTGTCGACGGCCTTGAGGAAGAAGGCCTGGGGCACGGTCGCGAAGTCGTCGGTCGGCTTGTGGTACTCGGGATGGTCCTCGACGCCGAAATAGACCCAGGGAATGCCCGCGCGGGCGAATACGCCGTGGTCGGACTGATAGGTCCAGTTGTCGAAACTGTCGTCGGGACCGGTATCGTGGCCGAGTTTCAGGCTGACCGGCGCGGTCGGAACCAGCGCCTCGAGTCGGGCCTTCACCCACGGGTTGGGCGAGCCGCCGGCGGCGTAGAGCTCGCCCCTGGCGTTCTTGGCCAGCATGTCGAAGTTGATGTTCAACGCGATATCACCGGCCGGAACCGGCGGCGCTTCAAGGAAAACACGGGCGCCGCTCAGGCCGCCCTCCTCGGCGTCCAGCGCGACGAACAGGACCGTGTGCCTTGGCGGCGCCGCCTTGAACGCCTCGGCCACGGCGAGCAGGCCGGCCACGCCCGAGGCGTTGTCGTCCGCGCCGTTGTAGATCTGGCCGCCCTGGATCCCGAGGTGATCGTAGTGGGCGGTGATCACCAGCACCTTGCCGCCGGGCGACGAGCCCTCGATGCGGGCGATCAGATTGACGCCCCGGACATCGGCTCCATCCTTGCGCTTGAAGACGAAGGCCTGCTCGACGGGAACGAGTCCGATCTCGCGCATCCGGCCAAGGATGTAGCCGCGCGCCTTCTCCCCGCCGGGCGAGCCGACCAGCCGACCCTCCATGTCGTCGGCCGAAAGAATGCGGACATCCTCGAGGGCCCGGTCGCCGGGCGCGGCCAGCGCGGGTGACGCCAGCAGGGCGAACGCGGACAGGGCGAGCAGGATACGGCGCATGGGCCCTCCGGAAATCTGTCCCTGCTGAGTGCCCGCCCCGCGCGCGCCGCACAAGCTTCGTCATCCGCCGTTCAGGTTCGCCGGGTCAGGGTGGCCCCATGAAACGCATCGTCCTCGCCACCGCCCTGATCCTGTGCATCGCCGCGCCCGCCGCTGCGCAGTCGCCCGCCCGCGCCGGCGCCGATCCGCAGACCTGTGACGTCAGCGTCGACTTCGGCAGCTACGCCAGTGGCATCGACCAGGCGTCCTACCGCAAGACCAAGGCCTACGACGCGCGCAACCGGACGATCCGTCTGGTCAAGGAGACCCCCTGGGGCCGCGAGGGTGAGAGGACGCTGTGTTTCGATACGCGGTCCAGGGCGGACGCCAACCGCGCCTTTGAGGATCTGCGTAAGCTGATCCGCGCCGGCGCCCGCACTGGCCCGACCACCGTGTCGACCGCCGCCGGACGAACCTGGACTTCGGCGCCGCCGAGTCGCCACTGACGTCTTCCGCCCGTACCGCGTTTTCGACTTCCCTTTTCCCGGGCCGCCCGCGCATCATGCCGGCAACGAGAAAAGAACGGGAGCGAGACATGGACGCGCAGTCGCAGTGGACTGGACTGGACGCCGACCGCCTGGAGCGGATCACGGGCCATATCGAGCGGAACTACATCGCCACCGGCAAGATCGCCGGTTGCCAGGTGCAGGTGACGCGTCACGGCCACACCGCCTATGCGAAGAGCTTCGGCCACCGCGACCGCGAGCGCTCCACGCCCTGGAGCGACGACACCATCGTCCGCATCTATTCGATGACCAAGCCGATCACCTCGGTGGCGCTGATGACCCTGTTCGAACAGGGCCGGTTCCAGCTGGATGATCCGGTCAGCCGCTACGTGCCCGAGTGGAAAAAGCACCGCGTCTGGGTGTCGGGCGAAGGCGCGAAGATGGTCACCGAGGCCCCGAACCGCCCTGTCAGCTTCCGGGACATGCTCTGCCATACAGGTGGTCTCACCTACGGCTCGATGCTGGCCCACCTGACCGGCCTGCCGATCGAGCACCCGGTCGACAAGGCCTATGACGAGATCGGCGTGCGCCGGAGCGAGGGCGAAACCCTGGACGACTTCCTGGGCAAGCTGGGCGAGATCCCGCTGCGCTACCAGCCGGGCGAGCGCTGGATGTACAGCCTGGCCACAGACGTCTGCGGCGCCCTGGTCGAGCGGGTCAGCGGCGTGCCGTTCGAACAGTACCTGCGCGAGGTGATCTTCGAGCCGCTGGGCATGACCGATACCGCCTTCCATGTTTCCGCGGACAAGGCCGACCGCTTCGCCGCCAACTACATGCGCATGCCCGACAAGAGCCTGCGGCTGTCGGATGCCCCGGCGAAGAGCCCCTATCTGCGCGACCCGACCTTCAAGTCCGGCGGCGGCGGTCTGGTGGGCACCATGGCCGACTACGTCCGCTTCGCCGAGATGCTGTGCCAGGGCGGCGAACTGGACGGCGCGCGGATCCTGGGCCCCCGTACGCTGGACCTGATGACCCAGAACCACCTGAAGGGCGGCGTCGACCTGACCGAGATGGCCATCGGCAGCTTCTCGGAGACCGCCAACGCCGGCATCGGCTTCGGCCTGGGCTTCGCCATGACCATCGACCAGACCGCGACCGGCGGCCTGTCCAGCGGCGACTACTACTGGGGCGGCGCGGCCTCGACCATATTCTGGGTCGACCCGATCGAGGACCTGACGGTGGTGTTCATGACCCAGTTGATGCCGTCGGCCAGCTTCGACTTCCGGGGGCAGCTGAAGAGCCTGGTCTACTCGGCGATCGTCGACTGATTGATCAGCGGCCGGCGTCGCGGATCCAGCGCGCGTCCTTCAGCGGTTCGGCGAGGACGCGGCTGGCCGCCACGGCGTTTCGCAGCGCGGCCTCGTCGGCCGGCAAGCAGCCGCCGCCCTCCATGGTCAGGCCCGGGAACGGCGCGGAGGTGACGAGGTCGGACAGAGTCTCCTCGCGGTCCGTCGGCTTCTGCGGCGCGGGCCCGCAGAGCGCCGGCCAGGAGCGGTACCGGATGATCCGTCCCCGGTCGTCGAGCGTCACCGGTTCAAGGCCGAAGTAGAAGTTGATCTGCTTGCTGTCCGGATCGGTGACGGTGATCTGCCAGACGCGCGGCGTTCCCGTCGCCAGCAAGGCGGCTACACGGCCGTCGTCCTTCGAGACCTTTCCACCCTCCGGAAAGGTCAGTTGCCCGTCGCGGTAGATCATCCAGTCGGCGCAGTCGGGCCAGCGGCGGAGCGGCTTCCTCGTATCGACCGTGCAGTCGGCGCTGTCAGCCAGCCACAGACCGTTGCGCAGGTCCGGCGGCCCGGCGTCGGCGGAGTCGAACATGGGCGCGGGCGTCACCACCATGTTGCAGCCGCCCAGCAGCATCGTCGCGGCCAGAGCGAAGATCGTCGTGCGAACCATGGCCCATCTCCAGACTGGCGATCACGCGTCCGTGAACATTGCGCCTGAATTGGGTGCGCGACAAGCCGCCATGCTCCCGCCTCAGCCGTTGTTAAGCTTTGTCAGGCAATCAAAGTCTTCAGCCTCGTGGAGACGCCACACCGTGCCGATGTCCGCCGTCGATCTCGAAAACCGCCTCCAGGCTGCGTTTCCGGACTCCGAGATCGTGATCACGGACCTCGCCGGCGACGGCGACCACTACAAGGCGCGCATCGTCTCCCCCGCCTTCAAGGGCCTGACCCGCGTGCGCCAGCACCAGCTGGTGAACAAGGCTTTGGCAGACGTGCTGGGTGGCGCGCTGCACGCCCTGGCGCTCGAAACCGCAGCGCCGGCGGACTGAGTCCCGGATGCGCTATCGCTCCTTCGGCAAGTCCGGCCAGGTCGTTTCAGCGGTGTCCGTGCTGCTGGACGGGCGGGTGCGCCGCCCGGCGAAGGAGTGGCGCAGCCTCGTCCGGTTCTCGCTGGACTGCGGTATAAACGGCTTCGAGATCGCCGGCGACAACCCCGCGGTCCTCGAGGGCGCCGCAGAGGGCCTGTCCGAGGTCGAGCGCGAACTGCTGTTCGTCACCTGGCGGCCGGACGGATTCACTGCGGATCCGGTCCATACGGTGGAAGCCTTCGTGGCGCGCGTCGGCCTGGAGTACCTGGACCTGATCGCCTTTGACCGGCCGCCGCCGTCCCTCGAGGGGTTGCGCGGCGCCCGCCGGGTTCGCGCCTACGGCCTGGCCGGCCAGGACGCCCAAAGCGACCTTCTGCTCTCCGGTGGAGATTTCGACGCCCTGTTGGCCCCCTACAGCCCCGCCTCCGGCTGGAAGGACCGCAACCGGATCAAGGCCGCCGCCGATCGGGACATGGCGGTCGTCGTCCACTCCATCTGCCCCGAGCACATTCTTCCCAAGCCCGAGGGCATCCTGAAGAAGTCGCTGTTCCGTGATCGCGCCAACCCTCTGGCGGGGTCCGGCGGCTATCGCTTTCTGGACAACACTCCGGGCTGGACGGCCGAGGAGCTCTGCCTCGCCTATGTCCTGACCGAGCCCTCGGTGACCACGGTGCGTGTAGAGGTCGACCGGCCAGAACGCCTCCAGCGCCTGGCCGGGATCACCGAGAAGGACCTGCCCACCGGCGTTGCCGCCCAGATCGAGATGGCGCGCTTCTCGGTCGCATCGGGTTGACCCGGACCGTCCGCATCCCTAGCTGATAGACCTGTTCCAAAGGCCCAGAGGCTCCCGCCGTGACCGACGCCGCCGTCGCCAACCCCGCCCATGACTGGATCGCCAATACCCTGGCGACGAATCCGGTTGTGCTGTTCATGAAGGGCGAGCCCGAGCAGCCCCGCTGCGGCTTCTCCGCCCAGGTGGTGCAGATCCTCGACCACCTCGGTGTCGACTTCGTCGGCGTCGACGTCCTGCAGAGCGAAGCCCTGCGCGACGGGATCAAGTCCTACAGCGACTGGCCGACCATTCCGCAGCTCTATGTGAAGGGCGAGTTCGTCGGCGGCTGCGACATCGTCCGCGAGATGTTCCAGGCCAGCGAGCTCAAGCCGTTCCTCGAGGAACAGGGCGTTCTGGAGGCCTGAGCCTCCGGAACCCCGGGCATGAGCAGGCTTCTCGAACCGCCTGGAGACCGGCAGGTCTTCACGCGGACCTTCACGCCCGTCCCAGCTGACATCGACGCCAACGGCCATGTGAACAACGTGGTCTATCTGGGCTGGGTGCAGGACATCGCCATCGCCCACTGGGACTCGCGCGCGCCGGCCGAGGAGGCGGCGCGGTGGGCGTGGATCGTGGTCCGGCACGAGGTCGACTACCGCCGCTCGCTCCTGCTCGGCGAGACCGCCCACGCCCGGACCTGGGTCGGCAAGCGCCGCGGCCCGCGCTTCGACCGCTATGTCCGCATAGACGGCCCGGACGGCGAGATGTGCGCCCAGACCCGCTCGGAATGGGTGCTGATCGATGCGGCCACCAAACGTCCCGCCCGGGTGCCGCCGTGGATGGAAGAGATGTTTTCCTGAACTTTCCTCCCCGCTCGCGGGGAGGGGGACCATGCGGAGCATGGTGGTGGGGCAGCGATGGCGGTGGACGAACGATCGCCGTGCACTGCGCCCCGCTCGGAAACGCCGGCGCAGCCCCTCCACCGCCGTCCCGGCGGTCCCCCTCCCCTTACGGCCGTCGGCCTAGCGGGGAGGATTGCTCAAGGGATTCACCACCGCCACCGCCGCGCCCTTGGGCAGCCCCAACTCCGCGAAGCCGAAGGTCAGGTCAACCGGCCGCGCCAACACCTTGCAGGCGTCGATCTTCCTGCGCCCGAAGGCGACGGCGAAGCGGTTGGCCTTTCGCTCCACGAACCAGGCGAAGTCGGCCTTTGTCGTGCAGCCGTTGGACATCACCCGGATAGTCAGGCTGCCCTCCGCCACGCTGGTGGCGATCAGCGGTTCGAGCTCGACCATCCCGGCGTCCGGCGACGAATAGACGGCTGTGGTCGCGCAGCCGGACACGAGCAAGGCTCCAAGGATCAGAAGGTGGCGACGGTTCATGAGCCCTACTTCGCCACAGTCCGGGCCATAGCAAAAGGGCCCGGAGATCGCTCTCCGGGCCCTTCGCATTTTCGATCCGGGTGGTCGGCGCCTTACGATGCGTAGAATTCGACCACGAGGTTCGGTTCCATCTTCACCGGGTACGGCACTTCGGCCAGTTCCGGCGCGCGGACGAACGTGGCCGACATGGCCCGGGCGTCGACGGTGATGTAGTCGGGGGTGTCGCGCTCGCCCGAGCCCAGCGCCTCAAGCACCAGGGCCATGTTGCGGGACTTTTCACGGACGCTGACCACGTCGCCGGCCTTCACGCGGTAGGAGGCGATGTTGACGCGCTTGCCGTTCACCAGCACGTGGCCGTGGTTGACGAACTGGCGGGCGGCGAAGACGGTCGGCACGAACTTGGAGCGGTAGACCACCGCGTCCAGACGGGCTTCCAGCAGGCCGATCAGGTTTTCCGAGGTGTTGCCCTTGCGGCGCGCGGCCTCGGTGTAGGTGCGGGCGAACTGCTTTTCAGTCAGGTTGCCGTAGTAGCCCTTCAGCTTCTGCTTGGCGCGCAGCTGGAGGCCGAAATCGGAAATCTTCTGCTTGCGGCGCTGGCCATGCTGGCCGGGACCGTAGGAGCGCGAATTCACCGGGGACTTCGGACGACCCCAGATGTTTTCGCCCATCCGGCGGTCGATCTTGTACTTGGCGCTATGGCGCTTGGACATAGTGTCTCTTTCACTTCGACGCGGGCCGGCCCATCCACCAATGGAAGGACGATCTCAACGGCGGCTACGCATCACCCGTCATGTATTTCCGCGCCGACGGCGAACCGGCGGCGTTTGGAAGGCGCGCTTATGATCGAGGGGGGGCGGAGAGTCAACTTGTGGCGGGTTGGCTCGCCTATTCGAGGTCTTCGTTGACCATCCGAACTTTGCCCTCAAAGCCGGCGGCCTCGATGGCCTCATAAACTCGTAGGACCTCGCCAAGCGAGAGGTCGGGATCGGCGCGCACATAGATCTGTCGCCCGGATACTCTTTTGAACTCTTCGGCCAGAACCGACCCGAGGGTCGCGTCGGTTACACGACGGCCTGCGACAAATACGCCGTCCTTCTGAACCGAGACGAAGGGCCTTCTCCATGACAACGGAGGTGTTTGCGGAGGATCGTCTGGCGATTGATCGAATACCACCGTCGCGGGTTCGGCGCGCGCTGGCCTGGTCAGCATGAATGAAATCGCAAGGGCCAGTAGGAGCGCCGCAAAGGCAGTAAACTTGGCGGGCCAGCTCGCGCAAATGCTCATGATCGACTCCTGCAACGCCAGAGCTTAGGTTGCTCAACCCGGGCGTGCAACCAATGCTGTCATCCCGGCGGTAGGGCAGCGAAGAGCCGGGGCCCACATTCGGCTCAGGTCGCTTCCGGGTCCTAGATTGCCGCTACGCGGTTTCACCCGCCGGGGGCTGATCGCTCCGGACGCACTGAATCTGGACCTTGAGTCGTAAGGCTGTGCGGTCCTCACCGCCCGGGGTGAAGCCTCGAGCTGACTCTACGCTGGCGGACGTCTTCGTGGAGATGGGCGCAGAGATCTGATCCTCACCCCTCCTCCTCGATGGAGGAGGGGCAGGGGTGGTGGTGTGGCCGCTGAGCCGAAGCGATGGGCTCAGCGAGGCTCTGCGCCTCAGGAGCCTTTCCGGACGCGCCCTGCCCTCACCACCATCCCCAACCCTTCCTCCATTGAGGAGGAAGGGAGAAGAGTCACCGCCGCAGCTTGGCCGCGTGCCAGGCGAGATGGTCGGCGATGAAGCTGGCGATGAAGAAGTAGCTGTGGTCGTAGCCGGGCTGGCGACGGACGGTCAGCCGCTGGCCGACCTTGGCGGCGGCCTCCTCCAGCAGTTCGGGCTTCAGCTGCGTCTCGAGGAAGCTGTCGGCCAGCCCCTGCTCGATCAGGATCTCGTCGAACCGGCCCCTTGCCACGCCCGCTTCGAGCAGCAGCGCCGCGTCGTGGTCGCGCCACCGGCTTTCGTCTGCGCCCAGATAACCGGCGAAGGCCTTGCGGCCCCAGTCGCAGTGGGTCGGCGAGCAGATCGGCGAGAAGGCAGAAACGCTGCGGAACAGGTCCGGGTGGCGCAGGGCCAGGGTCAGGGCCCCGTGGCCGCCCATGGAATGGCCGCTGATCCCGCGCCGCGCCGCATCGACCGGGAAGTTGGCGCCGACCACCTCCAGCAGGTCGCGGACGATATAGGTCTCCATGCTGAAGTGCGGCGCCCAGGGCTTCTGCGTGGCGTCTACATAGAAGCCGGCGCCCTGGCCCATGTCGTAGGCCTCATCGTTGGCGACGCCCTCGCCGCGCGGGCTGCTGTCCGGCGCCAGGATGGCCAGGCCCAGGTCCGACGCCGGGCCATAGGCGCCGGCCTTGGTGGTGAAATTGTCCTCGGTGCAGGTCAGGCCCGACAGCCAGACCACCAGCGGAAACGGCCCCTCTCCGTCCGGCAGGAACAGCGAGAACCGCATCGGCGTGCCCGTCGCGGCGCTGTCGTGCCGGCAGATGCGCAGGGTTCCGCCGAAGGTGCGGTGGGTGGAGAGGATTTCGAGGGTCACCTAGAACACCACCACCGACCGGATGCTCTCGCCCGCGTGCATCAGGTCGAACGCCTTGTTGATGTCCTCCAGCCCGAAGGTGTGGGTGATCATCGGGTCGATCTCGATCTTGCCGTCCATGTACCAGTCGACGATCTTGGGGGTGTCGGTGCGGCCCCGGGCGCCGCCGAAGGCCGTGCCCTTCCAGACCCGGCCGGTGACCAGCTGGAACGGGCGGGTGGCGATCTCCTTGCCCGCCTCGGCCACGCCGATGATGATGCTCTCGCCCCAGCCGCGATGGCAGGCCTCCAGCGCCTGGCGCATCACCGTGACGTTGCCGGTGGCGTCGAAGGTGTAGTCGGCGCCGCCGTCGGTCAGGGCGACCAGATGCGGGACGATGTCGCCCTCGATGTCCTTCGGGTTGACGAAGTGGGTCATGCCGAAGCGGCGGCCCCAGGCCTCACGGTCCGGGTTGATGTCGACGCCGATGATCATGCCGGCCCCGACCATCTTCAGGCCCTGGATGACGTTGAGGCCGATGCCGCCCAGGCCGAAGACGATGCAGTTGGCGCCGGGCTCGACCTTGGCGGTGTTGGTCACCGCGCCGACGCCCGTGGTCACGCCGCAGCCGATGTAGCAGGCCTTGTCGAACGGGGCGTCCTTGCGGATCTTTGCCAGCGCGATCTCCGGCAGCACCGTGTGGTTGGCGAAGGTCGAGCAGCCCATGTAGTGGGCGATCTGCTGGCCCTTGTAGCTAAACCGGCTGGTGCCGTCCGGCATCTGGCCCTTGCCCTGGGTGCCGCGGATGGCCGTGCAGAGGTTGGTCTTGCGGCTGAGGCAGCTTTTGCACTGCCGGCATTCGGGCGTGTAGAGCGGGATGACGTGATCGCCGGGCGCGACGCTGGTCACGCCGGCCCCGACCTCGAGCACCACGCCGGCGCCCTCGTGGCCGAGGATCGAGGGGAAGATCCCCTCGCTGTCGAGGCCGTCCAGCGTATAGGCGTCGGTGTGGCAGATGCCCGTGGCCTTGATCTCCACCAGCACCTCGCCGGCGCGCGGCCCCTCCAGGTCGACCTCGACGATCTCCAGCGGCTGTTTGGCGGCGAACGCGACGGCGGCGCGGGTCTTCATCGGGCGACTCCTTGAGTTGGGCGCGGCGACTATAGCGAGTCCGGGCGGCGCGTCATGGGGGTGGGGGGCAGTTGATCCTCCCTCCCCCTTGTGGGGAGGGACAGGTCCGCGAAGCGGACCAGGGTGGGGCAAGGGTGGGCCGCCTTCGACGTCAGGTGAGGATCGCTGCTTGCCCCACCCGTCTCGTCTCGCTGCGCTCGCCGATCCACCCTCCCCACAAGGGGGAGGGAGACATGGACCTTCGCTTCGCCGCTTCGCGAAGCAGTCGCCGCTAAGCCTCCACCACCGCCGGCACGCGATAGCGCCCGTCCAGCAGCTCCGGCCTCGGCAGGTAGCCCCGCAGGAACAGCGCGAACGGCCCGGCCGGGGCCGGCAGCCAGTTACCCTCATGGTCGGGATGCGGCGGTTCGTGGCCGATCCACAGGTCCAGCGAGCCGTCGGCGTTCCACTTCAGGCCCGGGGTCCGGTCGCCGATGGCGTAGCGGCCCAGCGGATTCTCAGTGAAGTAGAACTGCCCCTCCGGCGTGATCTCGTACATCGACAGCGACCAGAAGCTGCCCACCGGGATCTGGCGGTCGGCGGGCAGGTGCAGGCGCCAGTTGCGCGTTCCGTCGAAGGCCCCGCCGCCGCCCGGCGCCCCGGCCCGCAGGTAGGTGGCCTCGGCCAGCGGCAGCGCCGCCAGCCCACCCAGCGCGACCACGGCGCGGAAGTGATAGTCCTGTCCGAAGTCGCCGAGCTTGCTGGCCGGATAGGCCCAGCCCTCGATGAAGGTGTTGCCCGACAGGCCCCCGCCGCCGCGCGCCGCCTTGCGGGCCTCCTCGACGCCGGCCTCGATCTGTGCCGCCTCGTCGGCGCTGAACCGGTCGGGATCGAAACTCCCCTGCCCCAGCCCAAGCGGCGCGATCCGCTTCAGCACGGCCCCGTCGGTGGCCGGCGGCGAGTTGAGCGCCATCAGGGCGTCGGCGCTTGTGAAGTAGTCGGCCCAGCCGTCGCGGCGTTTGGCGTGCTGCGCCGCGGGCGTCGCCTGTGGCCCCTGGGCCGAGAAGCCGCCCTGGACCACGGCGGCGGCGTCCAGGTCATGCGGACCGTCGACGAGGATGCGGGCCAGGGCCCAGACGTGGCGGGTCGGCGCGCGGACGACGTTGCGCCCCTCCGCCGCCTCGGTCGGCCCGACCAGGGTGTAGACGCCACCGTCGCTGCCCGTCGTGCGGGTGCCGAGCACCGCGAAGCTGTTGGACCAAGCGTCCATCAGCTGTAGCGAGACATAGCGATCGCCCGACGGCGGGATGGTCAGGGTGACCGGCCCGCCCGTCAGGTCGATCTGGCAGGTGGCGTACAGGGTGTCGTTGTTGGGCGTCGTCACCGCCCGCGCCTTGTGGTCAGCCAGCCGGCGCATCATGCCGAAGCTGTTCAGCGGCGTTCCGACCGCCTGGCCGACGCTGCGGATCGCCGCGATCTCGATCAGCGGCAGGGTGTAGAGCCAGGCTTCGCGGGCGGCGGCGCGCAGATCGGTCATGGTCAGGCCTTTTCAATGGCGGACAGCCGCCAGCGGCCGTCGAGCACCTCGGCCTTGGGAAGATAGAGTCGCATGTTCAGGCCGAACGGGCCGGACTTGGGCGCCGGGAGCCAATTGGCCGAGCGCGCGCCGCCCGGATCCGCGCGACCGATCCAGACGTCGAGCGAGCCGTCGGGGTTGCGGGTCAGGCCCGGCGTGCGGTCGCCGATGGCGTAGCGCCCCAGCGGGTTCTCGGCGAAGAAGCGCTGACCGTCCGGCGTGATCTCGTACATCGACAGCGACCAGAAGGCGTCGACCGGCATCCGGGCCGGGATCGACAACCGGTAGAGGTCGTCGCCCCAGTAAGAGCCGTCCCGTTCGCCTTCGGCGCGCAGGTACATGGCCTCGACCACCGGCAGGGCGGCGAGGCCGCTCAGCGCCACCAGGGCGCGGTAGAGATAGTCCTGGCCGAAGATCCCGAGGTTGGCGCGGGTGTAGCTCCACCCCTGGATGAACTGCTGACGCTCGAGGGCCAGTCGCGCGATCTGCTGCGCCCGCTGGACGCCGGCGGCCACGCCCGGCCCATCGGCATTGAACGCCGCCAGCCGGGCCAGCATCCGGCCGTCGGTGGCCGGCGGAGGATCGGACTTCAGAAGCGCCCGCAGGCCGGCGAAGTAGTCCGCCGGGGCGGCGGCGCGGCCGGGAAAAGCCGGCGGCATGACCCCCGCAGGGCCCTCCAGCCTGAAGCCGTCCTGCACCGCGTGGGTAGCGGGAAGGTCGGCGCCGCCGTCGGTGAGGGTGCGCACCAGCAGCCAGGCGTGCGGCGTCTCGCAACGCAGGACATCGGGTCCGCTGCCCGTCTGGCCCGGCCCGACGATCCTGTAGCGGCCGCCGCCGCCCCCTGTGGTCCGCAGGCCGATGACGGCATTGTTGTTGGAGTACATGTCCATCAGCGCCGCCGACCAGTAGCGGTCGCCGGTCGCCGGAACGGTCAGGGTCACCGGGCCCTGGGTCAGGTCGATCCAGGCCATCGAATAGAGGGTGTCGTTGTTGGGCGTGGTCACTGACCGCGCGGTGTGATCCGACAGCGTCCGCGCATGGCGCAGGCGGTTGAGCGTCATCCCCTCGCCCAGATGCCGGGTGCGCGTCGTCGCCATCTCGATAATCGGCAGGCCGTAGAGCCAGAGGTCGCGGGCGTCGGTCGCCTCATCCGCCAGCGCCTCGCCGGGGCGGAGCGCCAGGCCCGCCATCCCCAGAGCCGCCATGGCCGCGAACAGTTCCCGCCGGTTCATCGTGACCTCCCCGGGGATTCTAAATGTTACCCCTTGGTCTCATTCTTAGCGGCCGCCTTCTGCCGCGCAAGCTTTTCCAGCACCCGGCCGCGGCCCTTCGACAGGGCGGTGACCACGCCGCGCCAGGTGCGGACCTCCTGGTCGGTCAGCCGGGCGCGGCCCAGGGCGACACGGAGGTTTCGCACCATCGAGGGCCGCTTCTCGGGCGGATGGAAGAAGCCGGCGTCGTCCAGCTCGGCTTCAAGCTGCTCGTAGAGGCCGACGACGGTTTCCATGTCGGCGGGCTCGTCGATGTTCTGGGCGAAAGCCTCGCGCGGGCGATCAGAGACGCCCATCCGCCATTCGTAGACGTTCAGCGCCACGGCCTGGGCCAGGTTCAATGACCGGAACCGCTCATCCACCGGGATGGTTACGATGGCATGGCAGAGCGCGATATCGCTGGTCTCCAGCCCCGCGCGTTCACCGCCGAACAGCATCCCGACGCGGTGACCGCGAGCGACGGACCTGTGAAGCTCCCCGGCCGCCTCGCGGGGGGTGAGCACCGGCATCTGCGTCTCGCGAGGGCGCGCCGTGGTCGCATAGACGAGCCGCAGGTCGGCCACCGCCGCCTCGAGCCGCTCATAGACTTTCGCGCCGTCCAGCGGCCAGTCGGCGCCCGAGGCGCTGGCCCAGGCGCGCTCCTGTGGCCACCCGTCGCGCGGACGGACCAGACGCAGCTCGGCGAGACCGAAGTTTGCCATGATGCGGGCGACCGCGCCGATGTTCTCGGCCAGCTGCGGCTCGTTGAGGATGATGACGGGAGGGCTGCTTTGCATCAGCGCTTGATAAGCCCTTCCCACCCCGACGGGAAAGGGCGGTATGCAGACGGCAGGCTGGCCTCGAGATTCCATCCCCGCGGAACCCTGCCGCTCGGGATCAGACCCTGACCCCGTTCCCGCGCCGCGCTCCGGGTCGCCGTGAAGACGGCGCCCAGGCGTGCCTACCCGTTCACGACCGCCGCTTCAGGGGCCGGGTCCTCGGCCGCCGCGGCCAGGGCGGCGACCAGCTGGGCCGGGCGCAGGGGCTTGGCGATGTGCAGGTCGGCGCCGGCGGCGTGGGCGGCCTCGACGTGCTCGTCCATGGCGTTGGCGGTCAGCATGATGATCAGCGCCCTGGGCCGACCGTCGGCGGCCTCGCGTTCACGGATGGCGCGGGTCGCGGTCAGGCCGTCCATGACCGGCATCTGCATGTCCATCAGCACCGCGTCGAAGCGATGTTCGCTCCAGGCTGCCACCGCCTCCTCGCCGTTGCCAACGATGGTCAGGTCGATGCCGAACGGGTCGAGGATGATCTGCACCACCTTCTGGTTGGTCGGATGATCCTCGGCCATCAGGACCTTCATCCCCTTGAGCACCCGGACGTCGATGACGGGCGCGGCCCGTTCCTCGCGCGGCGCGACGGCGCGCGGCAACGGGAGCCGCACCGTGAACTCGGCCCCCTCGCCCGGCCGGCCGGCGGCGTCGATCTCGCCGTCCATCATCGTGGTCAGGGCCGCGCAGATCGACAGGCCGAGGCCCGTGCCGCCGAAGCGGCGGGTGATCGAGTCGTCGGCCTGCTCGAAGCGCCGGAACAGTCGCTCGCGGAGGGCCTCCTCGAAGCCGACGCCGGTGTCGGACACCGTGAACCGCAGGTGCTCGCCGTCACGGTCGACGTTCAGCCTGACGCCGCCGCGCTCGGTAAACTTCACCGCGTTGGCCAGCAGGTTGGACAGGATCTGGGCGATCCGGCCGGAGTCGCCCAGCCAGACGCCCATGGCCGGCTCGGCGACGCCCCAGGTCAGGGTAAGGCCCTTGGCCTCGGCAGCCGCGCGGTGCAGGTCGGCCATAGCCGCCACAGTCTCGCCCAGGTCGAACGGCGCCGGAGTGAGGCGGAACTGCCCGGCCTCGATCTTGGACACGTCGAGGACGTCGCTGAGCACCTGCTCCAGCAGGCGCCCCGAGGACGACACCAGACTGGCCAGCTCGCGGCGGCGCGCCGGGTCTTCGGTCTCGGCCAGCTGGTCGGTCAGGGCGATCACCCCGTTGAGCGGCGTGCGCAGCTCGTGACTCATGTTGGCCAGGAAGGTGGACTTGGCGCGGTTGGCGCGTTCCAGCTGCACCGTGCGCGCCGCCACCCGCTCCTCGAGCGAGCGCAGCAGCTCTTCGTTCCGTTGCCGGTGGCCACGCAGCATGCGGGCCAGGGCGCCGATCTCGTCGCGGCGCTGTTCGACGTCCGACACCGCCGCCACGCCGCCGTCGGCGTGAGCCCAGGTCAGCGATTCCAGCGGCGCGGCCACTTCCCTGCGGATGAGGCGATAGAGCAGCACGGCCTGGACGACGATGCCCAGCAGGCCGAACAGCAGCACCCAGGACGCCGTCCGCGCCGCCGCCCAGGCGATGTCCGACGCCGGCATGCTCATCACGAAGTACCAGTCCGGCTCCTTGAGATGGCCATAGGCGATGACCGAGCCGTCGCGCTCGAACACGCCCGCCGGGGCGCCGCCGCGACGGATGTCCCGCACCAGACCCCGGGTGTCGCGCCGGGCCTCCTGGGCAGCCAGTTCCGCCGTCGAGACAATACCCCGTGTTCCCATGCCCGGCGCGGCGATCAGCTCGCCATCGGCGGAGACGATTAGGTTCTCGCCGCCCGGTACGGAGTCCGCGACGGCCTTCATCAGGTAGCTGTCGAGGGGGATGGTGGTGCCCCAGGCGCCGACATGGCGCCCGTCGATGTCGATCGGCGTCATGCAGGCGGTGGTCAGGGCCTTACCCGTCGGGTCGCTGAGCAGCTTGCGCAGCCGGGTGCAGCGCATGACCCGCCCGGGGTTGTTCCGGGGCAGCATGATCTGCGCCATTTCCTCATGCTGGAAGGAAAAGTCGGCCGGGGCGCCCTGGCGATAGTAGGACAGCCGGTCATCACGGTCCGGCCCGAACATGACCATACGGTTGTCGGTCGTGAACATGTAGAAGTTATCGTAGCGGGAATGCTGCGCCTCCCCGACCATCGCCGCCACCTGCAGCGTGGCCACCAGGAAGGCCTTCTCCGCGTCGCTGACCCGCGCCCCGTCGGCGATGAAGGCGCCCATGCCGTAGACGTAGCCGCCGTCGCCGAGCGACCGGCCGTCGAACAGCGCCGGGGCCGAGCGCCGCGTGCCGTCGGACTTCATCGGAAACAGCTGGTCGAAGCGGGCGTCGAGACCGGGGCCCTTCACCCGATCGATCCGGCGCGCCAGGGCTTCGGTCGCGTCGCCATGCACCTTGACCAGGTCGGAGAACAGACGGTCCTCGGCGGCGGTCCGTTCCTGCACATAGATCTGCAGACTGGCCACCTGGCGTTCCATCAGGGAGCGCTGCACGAAGGCGAAGGTCGCCGCCGAGGCCAGACCCGTCACGACGATCGACAGCAACACCACGATCACCAGCAGCTTGCGCGCCAGCGGCTTTTCGACGGACGTCATGATACGGCCGGCCCTCCCCTTGCCCGCCACGCTTAACCTTGATCCCTGAACAGGCCGTTGATTTCGGGAATGGATTCCCGGCCGCCACAATCTCACTTCTCCCTGTGCCGATCAGCGGCTATAGCCGACCCGCCCCCGCGCGCCCCGCATGGCCCTGTGCGCCGTGCGCCCGAGCGCGCCCCAACGGAGACTTCGCCCCCATGGCCAAGATCAAGGTCGCCAATCCCGTCGTCGACATGGACGGCGATGAAATGACCCGCATCATCTGGAAGCTCATCAAGGACAAGCTGATCTTCCCCTACCTCGACCTCGAGCTCGACTACTACGACCTGTCGGTCGAGAACCGCGACGCCACCAACGACCAGGTGACCATCGACGCGGCCGAGGCCACCAAGAAGCACGGCGTGGCCGTCAAGTGCGCGACCATCACGCCGGACGAACAGCGGGTCGAGGAATTCGGCCTGAAGAAGATGTGGAAGTCGCCCAACGGCACGATCCGCAACATCCTGGGCGGCGTCATCTTCCGCGAGCCGATCATCTGCCAGAACGTGCCCCGTCTGGTGCCCGGCTGGACCCAGCCGATCATCGTCGGCCGCCATGCCTTCGGCGACCAGTACAAGGCCACCGACTTCCTGTTCCCGGGCAAGGGCAAGCTGTCGATCAAGTTCGTCGGCGAGGACGGGAAGGTCATCGAGCACGAGATCTTCGACGCCCCGTCGGCCGGCGTGGCCATGGGCATGTACAACCTCGACGACTCGATCCGCGACTTCGCCCGCGCCTCGTTCGCCTATGGTCTGAGCCGCAAGTACCCGGTCTATCTCTCGACGAAGAACACCATCCTCAAGGCCTATGACGGGCGCTTCAAGGACATCTTCCAGGAGATCTTCGACGCCGAGTACGCCGCGCAGTTCAAGGAGCTGGGCCTGACCTACGAGCACCGGCTGATCGACGACATGGTCGCCTCGGCGCTGAAGTGGTCGGGCGGCTACGTCTGGGCCTGCAAGAACTACGACGGCGATGTGCAGTCCGACATCGTCGCCCAGGGCTTCGGCTCGCTGGGCCTGATGACCTCGGTGCTGCTGACCCCGGACGGCAAGATCGTCGAGGCCGAGGCCGCCCACGGCACCGTCACCCGCCACTACCGCCAGCACCAGAAGGGTCAGTCGACCTCGACCAACTCGATCGCCTCGATCTTCGCCTGGACCCGGGGCCTGGCCCACCGCGCCAAGCTGGACGACAACGCCGAGCTGATGACCTTCTCCCTGACCCTGGAAAAGGTCTGCATCGACACCGTCGAGGCCGGCTTCATGACCAAGGACCTGGCGCTTCTGGTCGGCGACCAGCAGGGCTGGCTGACCACCGAGGGCTTCCTCGACAAGGTCGACGAGAACCTGAAGATCGCCATGGGCGCCTAGCGGCAAGGGGACATGTTCCGGCCAAGCCGGTATGTATCCCCAACAGCTCCAGATCCTCTGGGTACACGCACACAGGCCCTGTCCCCGAAGGTGTTCAGCGGGCGGGTCGTGCAAGCCCTCGCCGGCGAATATCTGTATGTCGCGGCCCGGGATGACCTCCTTCAGGCGGAGGCATGTCGGTTCAGATGACCCTTCCGGCCGCGGCGAGCGCCGCCTCGATTCCCCGGATCAAGGATTCCGGCGTGATCGGCTTCGGGATGTGATAATCGGCGCCGGCGTTGCTCGCGGTCTGCCTGTGTTCATCCAGGGTGTTGGCGGTCAGCATGGCGACAGGCGTGCGGCGCCATCCCGCCGCCCCCTCGCGTGTACGGATCAGCCGGGTAGCGGTGAGACCATCCATCACCGGCATCTGCATATCCATCAGTATGACGTCGAAACCGTCCGCATGGTAGAGGTCCAGTGCCTCCTGGCCGTTGTTGGCCACCGCGATCTCGGCGCCCAGCGTCTCAAGAATGAGCTGGACAACCCTTTGATTGGTAACGTTATCCTCGACCAGTAGCACCCGCAACGGACTGTCGAACGGCGCGATCTCATCCACATCGCTCGAAGGCCCGTCCAGCGGGCTGACAGACTGCAGCGAGGCCTCCGCGCGCGGGAGATTCAGGAGCAGCGTGAAGCAACTGCCGCTACCCGGCTTGGTCTCCAGCGTGATTTCCCCACCCATCGCTTCGGCGAGATCACGCGAGATTGCCAGTCCCAGACCGGTTCCCCCGAAGCGTCTGGTGATCGAATCGTCCGCCTGCGCGAACCTCTGAAACACCCGCTCGCGGGCCTCGGCGTCGAGGCCGATGCCGGTATCGCGGACATCGATCCTGATCCCGGCCCGCCCGCTTTCGAGGGCTGTCACGGCCAGGACGACATCCACGCGTCCGCGGTCGGTAAACTTGATGGCGTTGGACACAAGATTGGAGACAACCTGCTTCAGGCGGACAGTGTCGCCCATCACCCAGGTCTCGTCGTCCGGAGCGAGATCGAGGCCGAAGACCAGTCCCTTGTCGTCGGCCCGGATCTGCATCAGTCGCACGGCATCCCGGACCGAAGCGCCCAGACAGAAGGGGGCGGACTCGATAGCGAACTGCCCCGCCTCGACCTTGGACAGGTCAAGAATGTCCGAGAGGAGACGCTCCAGCGACTGGCCCGAACCCATGATCAGCTGAACCATCTCCTGCTGGGATGGGGTCAGCGGGGTTCGCGCAAGGGTTCCGATGATTCCGAGGATGCCGTTGAGCGGAGTTCGAATCTCGTGGCTCATGTTGGCCAGGAAGGCGCTCTTGGCCTTGCTGGCCGCGAGGGCTTCGTCACGCGCGCCGGCCAGAGCGGTCATCAACTCGCGGGTTTCCGAAAGCATCGAGGCCTGGAAACCGGCTGCCAGAATGGCCGTCAGCGATGAGTCCGCCTGCGAAAAGTCGGCCATCGTCAAGCCGGACGCTTCCAGGTCGGCAATGCTGCTGATGGCATGGCTGACACAGAGCAGGAAACCCGCCTCCTCGGCCAGAACCAGCCCTCTCAGAACCATGGACCCGGTCGTCGCCTGCAGCTGCAGGGCTGATCCCGCACGCACCCAACCCTGGAAGTCAACCGGGCCGGTCGGGCGCTTGATCCTGAAACTGTCGAGCAGCCCAGTCCCTGGTTGCGCCTGCGGCGCAAGCCGGCGCAGGGACCGGCCGACCGAAATGATCTTCAGATCCGGCGAGGTCCGGATGTAGGCCGGAAAGACAAGGTCGAGCTGCTGTTCGTCGAGATTGGCGCCCACGGCGGCGCCCTAGCCGTCAAGCGTGATGAGGAAGTCGATACCGCCCTCGTGCGGCCCCAGACACCGAACCTGACCGGACTGGCCGAAATGAGCCAACAGACCTTCAAACAGACCCGTCACAAAGGGCTCCAGCCCTGTGCGGCTCGAGACGTAGGTTATGCGCAGGGAGGTTTCATCGCTCGATCTGACCAGGAACGACGGCACGTCGACGCCCGGCAGGCTCAGATCGATGTTGGCATGCAGGCGATCCAGATTCTCGCAGAACTCCGTGAGAGTCTGCCCCGCCATCTTCATGAGATGGGAGAATGCACTCTCGTCGGCGAAGCGGATCCAGTAGCGGCCAAACCGGATCAGGGTCTCCTCGAGGCTGAGATCGAGCTCTGCGGCGACCGCACCGATGAGGGTGAAGGTGACTTCATCCGGATAGGATTGGCCGCTGATAAAGTCGCTCTCCTCGAGCCCGGCCCGTTCAAGTATGCGCGGCCAGACAGACTGATCGCCACCGTTGAGGACCATTTGCCGCGCTGCGCGGTGGATCATGCCGTACATGGCTTCCCCTGAGCATTCTGTGGCTCTGGTTGTGAGGGCGCTCCGATTCTTGGCTAACCGATCACCCGATATGGGCCATATCCCACGACTGTCTGTTGATTGGCATCCGAATTCCACCGCCTCGCCAATATACCTGTTTTGGTTACCATCCGACGGGAGCGATCCAACCCGGCGCGGTGCGCAACTCCCGCCCTTAACCTTGACGTAAACCTGCGGCTCGCCAGCCAGCCAGACGCCAAAAGGGCCAGTTGACGGTGACCAACCCTGGAACTCGACGAAGCGCCGAGGTCCTGCGGCCGCCCGAGGGCGCAGACCGCCGGGACCCAGATGTCCGCCCATCGGCCCGTCCGCTGACGCCCGCAATGGCGGCAACTCCTCCAGATGCCACCTTGTCACGAAAAAAGTCGCGGCTGATGAAAGAGAACATATTGCGAACTGGAACAAACCGTGCACATCATGCCTGCGGTCGGCGAGGGCCGCTTCCGCAATCCGGCGGGAGCACGCGGGCGGGACCAGAATCGGAATAAGGATGCGCACTCCCATGAACCAGGCGGCTTTGAGACTCGTGACACGCGACGAAGGTGACAAGCAGCGCGCGCTTGAAGCGGCGCTCTCCCAGATTGACCGCGCCTTCGGCAAGGGCTCGGTGATGCGGCTCGGCTCCAAGAGCAAGATCGAGGTCGAGGCGGTCTCGACCGGGTCGCTCGGGCTGGACATCGCCCTGGGCATCGGCGGCCTGCCCAAGGGTCGGATCGTCGAGATCTACGGCCCGGAAAGCTCGGGCAAGACGACCCTGGCCCTGCATGTGGTGGCTGAGGTGCAGAAGGCGGGCGGCACCGCCGCCTTCGTCGACGCCGAACATGCGCTCGATCCGCAGTACGCCCGTAAGCTGGGGGTGAACCTGGACGAGCTGCTGGTCTCGCAGCCGGACACCGGCGAGCAGGCGCTGGAGATCACCGACACCCTGGTGCGCTCCAATGCCGTCGACATCATCGTCATCGACTCCGTGGCGGCCCTGACGCCGCGCGCCGAGATCGAGGGCGAAATGGGAGACAGCCTGCCCGGCCTGCAGGCCCGTCTGATGAGCCAGGCGCTGCGCAAGCTGACCGCCTCGATCTCCAAGGCCGGCACCCTGGTGATCTTCATCAACCAGATCCGCATGAAGATCGGCGTTATGTACGGCAGCCCGGAGACCACCACCGGCGGCAACGCGCTGAAGTTCTACGCCTCGGTCCGCCTCGACATCCGCCGCACCGGCTCGATCAAGGTCCGCGACGAGATCCTCGGCAACAACGTCCGGGTGAAGGTGGTCAAGAACAAGGTCGCCCCGCCGTTCCGCGAGGTCGAGTTCGACATCATGTACGGCGAGGGCATCTCCAAGCTGGGCGAGATCATCGACCTGGGCGTCAAGGCCGGGGTGATCGACAAGGCCGGCTCCTGGTTCTCCTACGGCGACCAGCGCATCGGCCAGGGCCGCGACAATGTCCGCGAATTCCTGAAGGGCAACCCGGACATCGCCGGCAGCATCGAGAAGGCCGTCCGCGCCAAGTCCGAGAAGATCGAGGAAGAGCTGCTGGTCGGCGGCCCCGAAGGCGACGAGGCCGACGAAGGCGAACCCTAGCCTACGAGGGGACAGGATCCGCGCAGCGGTTCGTGTCCCCGCTCAGGCCAGCGCCCCCTAACAGGACACCGTCGGACGCCGCCTCGCGCGAGCCCACCCGCCCAAGAAGCCCGCGCGAACCCCGCACGGCGCCTGACGGCAAGGACGTCCGGCTTCCCACGGAGCCGGGCGTCCTTTCTGCGTTCAGCGGCCGCGCCGAGGCCGGCGGCGTCCGGCGCGGCCCCGGCCCCGGCCCTGTGCGGCGGGAGCGCGGCCGGGGCCTCTCGCGTGGCGGGCGAGCCTTTTCCTTTGGGATTTGGCCGGGGCGCGGCTATGGAACCGGCATCAAAGCATCAACCGGCAAAGGGCCCCGCGCCCGGCCCTGACAGTGACGATCTGACCGGACCATGAAGAGTCTCAACGATATCCGCGGCGCCTTCCTCGACTACTTCGGCAAGGCCGGCCACGCGGTGACGCCCTCGGCCCCGCTGGTGCCGCAGAACGATCCGACCCTGCTGTTCGTCAACGCGGGCATGGTGCCGTTCAAGAACGCCTTCACCGGCGCCGAGACCCCGGCCTCGCCGCGCGCGGTGTCGTCGCAGAAGTGCGTCCGCGCCGGCGGCAAGCATAACGACCTGGACAACGTCGGCTACACCGCCCGCCACCACACCTTCTTCGAGATGCTGGGCAATTTCAGCTTCGGCGACTACTTCAAGGAACAGGCGATCGAGCATGCCTGGACCCTGCTGACCCGTGACTTCGCCCTGCCGAAGGAGAAGCTGCTGGTCACCGTCTACCACACCGACGACGAGGCGGCGGCGCTGTGGACCAAGATCGCCGGCCTCTCCGACGACCGCATCATCCGCATCCCGACCAGCGACAACTTCTGGTCCATGGGCGACACCGGCCCCTGCGGCCCCTGCTCGGAGATCTTCTTCGACCACGGCGACAGGATCGCCGGCGGGCCTCCGGGCAGCCCGGACGAGGACGGCGACCGGTTCATCGAGATCTGGAACCTGGTCTTCATGCAGTTCGAGCAGCATGCTGACGGGTCGCGCACCAGCCTGCCCAAGCCCTCGATCGACACCGGCATGGGGCTGGAGCGCATCGCCGCCGTGCTGCAGGGCCAGCATGACAACTACGACGTCGACCTGTTCCGCACCCTGATCGCGGCCAGCGAAGAGGCGACCGGCGTCAAGGCCGTCGGCGACAGGGCGCCGTCGCACCGGGTCATCGCCGACCATCTGCGCACCTCGGCCTTCCTGATCGCCGACGGCGTGACGCCGAGCAACGAAGGTCGCGGCTATGTGCTGCGCCGGATCATGCGCCGGGCCATGCGCCACGCCCACCTGCTGGGCGCCGCCGACCCGCTGATGCACCGCCTGGTTCCCACCCTGGTGGGCGAGATGAGCGGCGCCTATCCGGAGCTGAAGCGCGCCCAGGCGACGATCGTCGAGACCCTGCGCCAGGAGGAGGAGCGCTTCCGCACGACGCTGGGTCGCGGGATGGGCCTGCTCGACGAGGCCACCGAGGGTCTGGCGGCCGGCGCGGTGCTCAGCGGCGACGTCGCCTTCAAGCTCTACGACACCTACGGCTTCCCGCTCGACCTGACCCAGGACGCCGTGCGGGCCAGGGGGCTGACGGTCGACACGGACGGCTTCGACGCGGCCATGGAAAAGCAGCGCGAGATGGCGCGCGCCAACTGGTCGGGCTCCGGCCAGCAGGCCTCGGCCACCGCCTGGTTCCCGATCCGCGAGCGCGTCGGCGCCACCAGCTTCACCGGCTATGACGCGGTGGACGCCACCGGCGCCCTTGTCGCCCTGCTGGTCGACGGCGCCGAGGCGGCGTCGGCCGCCGCCGGCCAGACCGTCCAGGCGGTGTTCGACGTCACCCCCTTCTACGCCGAGAGCGGCGGCCAGGCCGGCGACACCGGCGTGGTCGAGTGGGACGGCGGTTCGGCCACGGTGCTCGACACCCAGAAGCAGGCCGGCGACCTCGTCGTCCACACCCTGGAGATTCTCGCGGGCGCGCTGACGGTCGGCGACCGCGCCGCCCTGCATGTCGATCCCGATCGGCGCCTGACGACCCGGTCCAACCACTCGGCCGCGCACCTGGTGCACGCCGCCCTGCACCATGTGCTGGGCGCCCATGTCGCCCAGAAGGGCCAGATGGTCGACGGCGAGCGCATGCGCTTCGACTTCAGCCACGGCGGCCCGCTGACCGCCGACGAACTCGAACGCATCGAAGCCGAGGTCAATGCGGTGATCCGCCAGAACCTCCCGGCCGAGACGAAGCTGATGAAGCCACAGGAGGCGATCGAGGCCGGCGCCGTGGCGCTGTTCGGCGAGAAGTACGGCGAGGAGGTCCGGGTCCTGACCCTCGGCCGCTCGCTGACCGACGAGGACAAGGCCTATTCGGTCGAGCTGTGCGGCGGCACCCATGTCGGCCGCACCGGCGACATCGCGCTGTTCAAGATCGTGTCCGAAAGCGGCATCGCCGCCGGGATTCGCCGCATTGAGGCCCTGACCGGCGAGGCGGCGCGCCGCTTCCTGCTCGACCAGGCCGGGGTGGCGAAGGATCTGGCTGACCGGTTCAAGGTCCCCGTGGCCGAGGTCGCCGCCCGCGTCGAGGCGCTCGACGCCCAGCGCCGCACGCTCGAGAAGCAGCTGGCCGAGGCGAAGAAGGCCCTAGCGCTGGGCGGCGGCGGCGCGGCCCAGGCCGGCCCGGAACAGATCGGCGACGTGGCCTTCATCGGCCGGGTCATGGACGGCGTCGGCGGCAAGGACCTCCGCGGGCTGATCGAGGAGTTCCGCAAACAGGCCGGTGTCGTCGCCCTGGTCGGAACCTCCGAGGGCAAGGCCGCCGTGGCCGTGGCCGTAGCCCCCGACCTGACCGGCCGCTTCAGCGCCGCCGAGCTGGCCAGGGCCGCCGTGATCGCCATGGGCGGCCAGGGCGCCGGCGGCAAGCCCGACTTCGCCCAGGGCGGCGCGCCCGACGACAGCAAGGCCGCCGAAGGCGTGGCCGCCGTGAAGGCGTTGCTGGCCTAGAGCAGGATGCAGTCGGACGGAACCGTCCGACCGTTGAATCGCGGCCTGGACTCTGAAGCTCTGAGCCTGATGGCTTCAGAGGATTTCATCTGAAGCCATCAGGCCCCGGGGCTGCCCTGGTACGGTTGATCTGTCCGAACCGGAGCGAGCGATGTCGGCGTCACGGGCCTGAAACCCTTTCGGCCCACCGGGCGGGCCGCCGGCCGGCAAGCGCCGGCGGCGGAGGCCCGCCTCCCGACGAAGCGGAACGGCCGACGATCACCCGGGCCGATGGAAGGCCGACAGCTTGTTGCCGGTCGGATCCCGGACATAGGCCAGATAGTAGCCCTCGCCATAGCTCTCACGCGGGCCGGGAGGCCCCTCGCAGGTCCCACCGTTCGCCAGGGCGGCGGCGTGGAAGGCGTCGACCTGGGCCGCGCTCTCCGCATGCAGGCCGACCATGATGCCGTTGCCGGGCCTTGCCGCTTCCTCATTGAACGGCGAGCAGATCAGGATGACGCCGTGGTCGTCTCCCTCGGGGCCATAGCCGGCCCAGGTCCCCTGCTGCCAGACACGCTGGTTGCCCAGCGCGCCGAGCACCGCGTCGTAGAAGGCGACCGCCTGGTCGATATCGTTGGCGCCGATGGTGATGTAGCTGATCATTGTCTTCATGCCGGTATCTCCTGTCTGGCGGTGCAGACGATCGCCAGCGTGTTGCCAGTGGGGTCCCTCAGGTGGGCGGCGTACCAGTCGGGCGTGTATTGCGGACGCGGACCCGGCGCGCCCTCGCCATGGAACGCCAGGCCGGCGTCGACGTCCGCCGCGCCGAGGGTGATGTCGCTGATGCCGACCGCCATCCAGGCCTCCTGCTTCCGGAGACCGACGCTATGTCACGATATAGAACAAATCAAGAACAAGATCGGAGACCCGCGCGAACGCCGGCTTTCTGTCCCTAGCGCTCGTCCGACGGCAGCTGGATGTGCGTCAGCTTCCAGGTGAACAGCGCGCGACGTTCAAAGGTGAAGGTCGTCACTGTCTCGGGCCGGCCGGCGCGCTTGATCGCGATCCGCGTGCGGTCGACGCCGAAATAGGCATAGGTCGGGTGCGGGCCCTTCATCACCTTCTCGACGCGGTCGCTCAGGGTCGGCTTCACCCGGGCGACGCCGGGAGCCTCGCCGGGGCGATAGCCGCGGCTCAGGGCCGACAGGCCCTGCAGGGTAAGATACCGGTCCACCTTGGGCGGAGGCGGCGCGATGGGCTCGATCACCTTCTTCAGGGCGCCGATGGGGTCTGTCCAGATCGAGGGGGCCTCCGCGGAGACCGGCGCCTGCGGCACGAGCTGGCTGGACAGGCTCTTGCGAACCGCCGGGAAGTCGACGAGATCGGCGGTCGCCTGGATGTCCTCGGCGGCGGTCGCGTCCTGCAGCGCCCGGAACGCCAGCCACGGCGCCGCGGCGAAGGCCAGGGCGAAGCCCAGGACGGACACCAGGAAGATCTTGAAGAGGTCGAGACGCATGGGACCGGCCCGTTAACGATGGGAAGCCATCAAGACCGGAAGGCGCCACCCGGTGCAAGGCCTCTCGCGTCACGGGCGCATCCTGCCGCCTACCCGAATTGTCGCGGCAAACTGACGCAGGGCAGGGAAACGCCCCCTTAAGCGGCGCCGGCGACACTGTCGATCCTCACGGGAGAACTGCCTTGTCCATCGATCCTCGCCGACTTCTGGGCCTGGCCTTCGCGAGCGCCGACCTTCTTGTCGAGATCGACACCGACGAACGCGTGTCGCTCATGCTCGGCGCGGGCCAGTCCGTTCTCGGGCCGAGCGTCGGCGACCCCGTCGGCAAGGACTGGCGAGAACTGATTCATGACGACGACCAGGCCCTGGTCGAGGCGATGATCATCTGCGTAGCCGACGGCGTCCGACGGGCCTATGCGCCCGTGCGCCTGGCAGGCGTTGACCGCGCTGTATCGCTGAGCGCGCGCGGCCTGCCGGAGAACGACGGCCGGGTCTCCTGCGCCCTTACCGCCTGTCCGATGCCGCCCCTGCCCATGACCGCGGACGGCCTGCATCATCGTCCGGATTTCGAGCAGCTGGCCCGAGACCTTACCGAGGCGGCCCGGGCGACCGGCGCGCAGCTCGAGCTCGCCATGATCGACCTTGCGGGCCTGGACTCCGCCCATCCTGAGCTGGCGCGCCGGGCCGCCGGGGCGGTGCGGCTGGAGTCCGAGGGCGCCGCAGCCGCCGCCCGCCTTTCGCCCGCCCGCTTCGCGCTGCTGCGGCGACAGGGCGAGGACGCAGGCTCGCTGGTTCGGCGGCTGACGCGGACGATCGTCCGTGACGGGGACCACGGCGAGGTCGGCGTCGCCGCCCATACGGTGTCGATGGACGGGACCTCTCCGGCGCGGCTTGGCCGGGCGCTCGGCCTCGTCCTGGACGACTTCGTCGCCGAGGGACTCAAGGATACAGCGCCGGGCACCCTGGCGGAGGCGATGAACCGCTCGGTCCGCCGCACCCTGGCGCGTGCGGGCGAGCTGGGCGCGGCGGTCAGCCAGCGCCGCTTCACCCTGGCGTTCCAGCCGGTGGTGTCTCTTGCGAGCGGCGCCCTGCACCACCACGAGGTTCTGGTTCGGTTCGAGAATGCCCACAGCCCCTTCGCCCTGGTGCGGATGGCGGAAGAGTTCGACCTGATCGAAGAGCTCGACCACGCCGTCGTCGAACAGACCGTGCGCCGGCTGAAGGCCGATCGCGGCGGGGCCGAGCGTCTGGCGGTGAACGTCTCCGGCCTGACCATAACCAGCCAGCGGTTCGTGTCCGAGGTAGAGTCGCTGATCCGCAACGATGACCGGCTGCGCGGCAGGCTGCTGTTCGAAATCACCGAAAGCGCGGCCATAGACGACCTGGCGGTGGCCGACCGGCACATCCAGCGGCTTCGCGCCCTGGGCTCCATGGTCTGCCTGGACGACTTCGGCTCGGGCGCCACGTCTCTGACCTATCTGCAGCGGCTGTCGGTAGACATCGTCAAGATCGATGGCCGCTATGTGCGCGAACTGGTGGCCGGCGGCCGCGACGCCGCCGTGGTCTCGCACGTGGTCAACCTGTGCCGCGAGCTGGGCGTGAGAACGGTCGCCGAGATGGTCGAGACCCCGGAGGTCGAGGCCGCCGTCCGCGCCGCCGGCGTCGACTTCGGCCAGGGCTGGTACTACGGCCGGCCGTCGGATCGGCCCGAGGCTCCGGCGGTGGGCGCGGCGCTCGTTTCGACCGCCGCATCGCCGGTCGCGGCGCGCCGGACCGGAACCCGCGACACCTGGCAGTAAGGGCGCGGCGGCTCGCCGCCACGCCCCGTCCGGCCGTCTACTTCGCGCCAGCGATGTAGCCGTCGATGACCTTCTCCAGGACGGTCAGCGGCACGCCGCCCGACAGCAGGCCCACGTCGTGGAACTTGCGGATATCGAACCTGCGGCCCAGCGCCTTCCTGGCCTTGGCGCGCAGACGCATCCATTCGATCTTGCCGACCATGTAGCTGCAGGCCTGACCGGGCCAGACCACATAGCGCTCGATCTCTGTGATAGCCGAGGCCTCCTGGTCGCCGATCGTGTCGACGTAGTATTTCACCGCCTGCTCGCGGCTCCACTTCATGTCGTGCATGCCGCTGTCGACGACGAGGCGGACGGCCCGGAACATGGCGTCGTGAATCATGCCGATCTGGCCTTCCACGTCGTCCTCGTACATGCCCATCTCGACAGCCAGCTCCTCGGCGTAGAGGGCCCAGCCCTCGCTGTAGCCGGAGAAGCCGATCATCTTGCGGATCAGCGGCAGGTCGCCGGCCTCGTTGTTCAGCGCCAGCTGCAGGTGGTGCCCCGGGATCGCCTCGTGGAAGGTCAGGGTCGGCAGGGTGAAGCGCGGCTGTTCGGCGCTGTCCCGCAGGTTGATCCAGTAGATGCCGGGGCGTGACCCATCGAGCGTCGGGGAATTGTAGTAGCCGCCCGGAGCGCCGGCCTCGATGGCCCTGGGCACGCGCCGGATCTCGAGGGGCGCCCTGGGGAGCTGGCCGAAGTACTTCGGCAGCCTGGGCATGATCTCGGCGACCTTCTTGTTCAGGTCCTTGATCAGCTCGACCTTGCCCTCGTCGGTGTTGGGGTAGTGCTGCCGGGGGTCAGCGTACATCTGCCGGAACCGCTCGCCGACGGTGCCCGACGTGTAGCCGGCCTTGCGCATCAGCATGTCGGCCTGGGCGCCCAGGCTGGCGACCATGTCGAGGCCGGTCTGGTGAACTTCGGCCGGGGTGATCTTCGAGGTCGTGTAGCTCTCCAGGGCCGTGCGGTAGTATTCCGCGCCCCTGGGCAGACGCCAGACGCCGGCGTCATGCACCGCCCTGGCGCGCCATTCGGTCAGCAGCGCGGCCTGGCGTTCGAGCGCGGGGCGGATCTTCTCGGCGTACAGTTTGGCCGCCTCGCCGGCGTAGTCGCCCTCGATGCCCTTCTCCCTGGCCCTGCGGGCGACGGAGGTGACCAGCGGCGCGGCGTCCGGGGCGACCGCCAGCATCGCCTTGAACTGGATCAGGGCCTTGCCGATGGTGAAGTCGGCCGGGATGACCCCAAGGCCGGCGTCGCGACGCCCGACCTCGACCTCCTGGTCAAGCACCCGGCCGAAGGCTTCCATCCGGGCCATGTAGGCGTCGGCGTCGGCCCTGGTCTCGATCACATGCTGGCTGTCGAGGAAGTCCGGCAGCTGCTGGTAGGCGCCGGTCAGCTGGCTGATCACATAGGGGGCGCCGCCGTAGGCGCCGTTGAACTCGAACTTGCGGGTGAAGGCGTCGCCGATGGCGAGCACGAACTCGACGGTGTCGTAGTTCACCGCGTCGAGACCGGCCAGCTTGCCGCGATCAATCCTGCGCAGATCGGCCAGGGCCAGGGCGCTCTGCTCGCCGTTCTCCCGGATGGCGGTAAGCGAGAAGTCCGACAGGGCCGACTTGGTCCAGGCCCGGTCGCCCTTGTCGACGCCCAGGCTGGTCGCGGTCTCCGGCGAGCGACGCAGCTGACGGTCGACAAGAAGGTCGAACAGGGCGTTCTGTTTCGCGGCCTCGGCCGGGTCGCTGGTCAGCGAGGCGGCGAAGGCGCCCTTCGGCGCGGAAGCTGCCGCCATGGCGGCGGCTGCGGAAGCGGCAAACAAGAATTCGCGACGGTTTTGCAAGGGAAGGCCCTCCCGGGGATTGGCGTTTGTCCCAACGGGTATGCCGCATGGGCCGGAGCGAGCAATTAATTCCGGGTAATGCCGATGCGGACGGAAACGGCTCAGGCGGCGGCGGAGGCCTGAAGCTGCTGCTTCACCCGCTCCGCGAGTGTCTTGATGTCCAGCGGCTTGGGCAGGAAGGTGACGCCGGTCTCTCCCTCCAGCAGGTCCGAGAACTCCGCCTCGGCGTAGCCGCTGATGAACATCACCGGCGCGTCGCTCAGGTGGTGGCGCGCCTTCTTCAGCAGCGTCGGCCCGTCCATGCCGGGCATCATCACATCGCTGATCAGCAGGTCGATCTTGCCCGCGTACTGCTCACAGAGGACCAGCGCCTCGTCGCCGTCACCGGCCTCAAGCACCTCGTATCCCCGCTTGCGCAGCAGGCTGGCGGCGATGCCGCGCACCGCCTCCTCGTCCTCGACGAACAGGATGCGGCCGACGCCCGACAGGTCCCGCGCCGCGCGCGGGCGAGCCAGGGTGGCCACCGGCGCGACCGGCGCCTTCACCGCCGTCGCCGACTGGATCGGCAGGAAGATGCGGAAGGTGGCCCCTTCGCCCGGCGGGCTCTCCACATGGATCCAGCCGTCTGACTGTTTGACGATGCCGTAGACCTGCGCGAGGCCCAGGCCCGTACCCTCGCCCACCGGCTTGGTGGTGAAGAACGGATCGAAGATCTTGCTCAGCACGTCGGCGGGAATGCCGGGGCCGTCATCGCAGACCTCGATCATCGCCATGTCGCCCACCGGCACGCCGGCGTAGCCCAGGGTGGCGGCTTCGGCGCTGGTCACGCGGGCTGTCCGCAGGCGGATCTGCCCGCCGCCCTTGGCGGCGATCAGGGCGTCCTGCGCGTTCAGCGTCAGGTTCATCACCGCGATCTCGAGCTGGCCCTTGTCGACCTTCACCAGCGGCAGGTTGCGGCCGTAGTCGGTATCCAGCCTGACATTCTCGCGCAGCAGACGGCGCAGAAGGACCTCGAAGTCGCTGATCGTCTCGCCCAGGTCGAGGATCTCGCGCTGCAGGGTTTCCTGGCGACTATAGGTCTTGAGCTTGCGCACAAGGTCGGCGGCCCGCGCGGCCGTCCCCTTGATCGACGACAGGTCGCCGTAGCTGGGATCGCCCAGCGGGTGACGCTCCAGGAGCTCGTCCAGGCGCAGCTGGATCGCGGTCAGCAGGTTGTTGAAGTCGTGGGCGATGCCGGCTGCCAGCTGACCGATGGCCTGCATCTTCTGGCTCTGGGCCAGCTGCAACTCGATCTGCTTCTGCTCGGTGACATCGACGAGATAGGCCGTCAGGCGGTCCTCGACGCGGGCCAGGTAGAGGTGGGCGATGCGTGACGGATCGTGGGCCAACCGGACCTCGATCGGACCCGACCGCCCCTCCGCCGCGCCAAGACCCGCGTCGATACGCGAGGCCGGGTCGATCAGGTCGCCGAAGGTCGCGCCGGCGACGGCCTTGTCCGAGGTCATCTCGGCCAGGGCCGGGTTGGCCTCGACGATTCGGGCGGCGAAGACCTCTTCGCCCTCCAGCATGGCCGCGCCGAATGGCGAGGCCGCGGCCATGGGGTCCAGGCCCATCGGCCCGCGGGACCGGTGCGGCGTCGGTGCGAGCGCCGGCAGAACCGGCGCCGCCTCCGCCGTGAGGCGCAGCGGCTCCTGTCCGGCCACGTCCAGCCGGAGCAGGAAGCGGCCGGAGCCGAGCAGGGCGACCGTCACCGGCCGCTCCTCGAGCGCGACCTTCATCGAGGCCCGGGCGATCTCGCCCTTCCGGGCCCTGGCGAGCGCGGCGAACAGGCCGGGCGCTACGTGGCCGTTGCGGGGCAGACGGCGCATGGCGCCGAACGCGGCCCGCCACGGGGCGTTGGCCGCCAGGAGGCGGCCGTCGGGGCCCGCGACGGCGGCGGCCTCGGGCAGCGCCTCGATAAAGGTTTCCGCGCCCTCGTCCTCGACCTCGACCGGCGCGACGGCGCCGCGGAACGCCATCAGACCCAGCAGGGCGACTCCGGCCAGACCCACCAGCAGCAGCAGCCCTGCCAACGTGTCGGGCCCGGCCCGCCAGGCGGGCGCGCTGCCGAAGGCGATGGCGAGCAGAAACAGTACTCCCGCCGCCCAGACGAGCGGGTCAAAACGCCGCTCAGGCGGCTCGGTCGGCGCAGGTTCCGCCATCAGCTCAGCCGGGTTTCCGGACGAATCACGCATGGATGGTACTCGCTAAAGCGGTCTGGCGCGCGGTGCGCCCGCGCGGCGCTGGGCGGCGCTCATGACAAAGCCGATGATCCTGGCCACGGCCTCGAAGTGGGCCTCCGGAATCTGCTGGTCGACTTCGACGGCGGCGTACAGCGCGCGGGCCAGCGGCGGGTCCTCGATCACCGCCACACCGCTGTCCTCGGCCAGGGCCCGGATCCGCAACGCGAGGTCGTCGACGCCCTTGGCGACACACTCCGGTGCGGCGGTCTCGCCGGCTTCGTAGCGCAGCGCCACGGCGTAGTGGGTCGGGTTCATGATCACGACGGTGGCGTTGGGCACGTTCTGCATCATCCGGCGACGCGAACGCTCGAACCGGATCTGCCGCTGCTTGGCCTTCACGTGTGGATCGCCGTCCGACTGCTTGAATTCTTCCTTCAGTTCCTCGCGGGACATGCGCATGCGCGCCGTGAAGCGCTGTTTCTGCCATAACCAGTCCACGCCGGACGTCAGGACCAGGAAGGCGAGCACGGCGTAGAACAGCGCCTTTGTCAGATCGGCGCTGAGCGGCAGCATGGCGACGGGCTCCATGCTGGCGAGCGCGCTCAGTTCGGCTGCCCGGGGACTGAGCACGATCCAGGCGATCCAGCCCGTGACAAGAATCTTCAGCACCGACTTGAGGAACTGAAAGAGACCCTCGGGGCCAAAGATGCGCTTGAAGCCCTCGAGCGGCGAGATCTTCTTGGCTTCAGGCTTCAGCTTCTCGCCGGTCAGCATGAAGCCGGTCTGCATCAGGTAGCCTACGCCGCCCGCGACGCCGGCGGCGGCCAGGACCGTGAGCGTCATGGGCGCTGCGGCCATCCCGGCCTCGACCGCCACCTGCATCGCGCCGGGTCCGGACAGCTCGATGTCCTCGGGGTGCGAGACGAACGGCAGCAACTTCATGGTCATGTCGCGCATGAACCAGCCGCCGCCGATGGCCATCACCCCGAACGCCGCCGCCAGCGACGCCAGCTGCGGTACGTCCATCGACCTGGCGACGTCGCCCTTCTTGCGGGCGTCGGCAAGTTTCTTGGGTGTCGGCTCTTCTGTTTTGGCTGCGGATTCGTCGGCCATCTAGCTGAACGCCCCCAGGACTTCGCGGTAGCGTTCGATCCAGACCATGCCGACCGTGCCCAGGCTGAGGGCGAAGATCGACAGACCGAAAATCACCGCCAGCGGCGAGGCGACGAAGAAGATCTGGAACTGCGGCATGATCCGCCCGACCAGGCCGGTGGCGATGTTGAACACGACGGAGAACACGATCACCGGCGCGGACAGCTGTATTCCGAGCGCGAACGAGCCGGCGAAGGTCTGGACCGCCAGGGTCGCGGCGTCGCCGATCGGCGGGGTGCGGCTGAACGGGAACAGGTCGAACGAGTTGACCATCGCGGCGAAGAACAGGTGATGCAGGTCGGTGGTCATCACCAGGGTGACGCCGATCAGGTTCAGGAACGTCGACAGCGTCGCGCTCGGCTGGGCCTGGCTGGGGTTGGCGGTCTGGGCAAAGCCCAGCGTGGTCTGGATCGCCACCACTTCGCCCGCGACGGCCAGGGCGCTGAGCGTCATGCGCAGGACCGCGCCGATCATCAGGCCGATCAGGGTCTCGCGGATCACCTCGGCGGCGACGCCGCTGACCGCGGTCGGCACGACGACCTGCGGGGCCACGAGCGGCGTCAGGATCAGCGACATCAACAGGGCGAAGGACAGCCGGATACGCGGCGGAACGCTGGCGTCGCCAAGGCCCGGCACCAGCATGACCATGGCCCCGACCCGCGCGAAGACGAGGCCGGCGGCGTAGACCTGGGCTGCGGTGGCGTAGGCCTCCACCCTGCCCTCACATCGCCGAGATGCGGGCGACGATCTGGTTCATGAACCCGCCCATCAGGGCGCCCATGAGCGGCAGGAAGAAGAGCAGCGCGACGAAGATCGCGACGATCTTGGGAGCATAGACGAGCGTGGCCTCCTGGATCTGGGTCAGCGCCTGCACAAGGCCGATGCCGACGCCCACGATCAGGCCGACGATCAGCACCGGGGCCGACAGCTGCAGGGTCAGCCAGATGGCGTCACGGCCGATGTCGAGCACTTCGGCGCCGTTCATGGGAAAGCCTCGGAGGGAATCGCGGAGAACACCCCGCTAACTCGCCCGAACATGGTTAATGCCGGTTTACGAACCCGCCCCGCGGAGCAAATCTGACGCATGAGCGACCCCGCCCTCCTGACCCTGGTCGAGACTCTCGCCGCCGGCCGGGAAGGCCGGGCGCTGATCGGGATCGCCGGGGCGCAGGGTTCGGGAAAGACCACCCTGGCCCGGGCGGCGGCGGCGCGGCTGGGCGGAGTCGCCCTGTCGCTGGACGATTTCTATCTGAAGCGGTCGGAGCGGACGCAGCTGGGCCGTTCGATCCATCCGCTGCTGGCAGTCAGGGGGCCGCCGGGAACCCACGACCTGGCCCTGGCCGATGCCGTCCTCGACGATCTGATGGCCGGGCGTCCCACCCTGACGCCCCGTTTCGACAAGCTGGCCGACGATCGCGGCGCGCCTGAAGCCATTCCTGGCGGCGCACAGGTCGTGCTCATGGACGGCTGGTGCCTTGGCGCGACACCCCAGACGGACGACGTCCTGACCACGCCGGTCAACGCGCTGGAGCGGGACAGGGACCGGGACGGATCCTGGCGGCGCTGGACCGCCGCCGCGCTGGCCGGCGACTACCAGAGGCTCTTCAAGCGCTTTGACGCCATCGTCCATCTGGCGGCACCCGACTTCGACACGGTGCTGGACTGGCGCTGCGAGCAGGAGGCGGGGCTGCTGGGCCTGCCGCCCGTCGACCTGCCGGCGAGACGCCGCGAGGAGATCGCCGGCTTCATCCAGCACTTCGAGCGGATCACCCGGCACATGCTGGCCGGAGGGTTGGCGGCGACGGTGACGGCGCGTCTGGACGCCGGGCGTCGCGTCGTCGGCGTCGAGGCGGCATGACAGAGGGGGCAGCTCGCGCCGCCCCCTCCTCAACTGTGCTGGCGTTCGCCTGTCCTAGTGGCGGCGGTCGCCGTAGCCGCGGTCGCCATAGCCGTAGCCGTAGCCGTAGCGCTGGTCGTCGCGGATCTCGGCGTGCATGCGGCGCTCAAGCCGCTCGAGGCGGACGTCAAGGATGGCGACTTCCCGCGGGCTCAGACCCTGCGATGCGCGGAACTGACGCTCCATCCGGCTGATGTCGCGGAGCTCGAAGCGCAGGGCTTCGGCTTCCCGGCGGGTCAGGCGGCCGCTGTCGAGACCGCGATCCAGACGGTGGCGCAGCGCCTGCTGGCGGCCGTTGATGTCGCGAAATTCGGTCCGACGGTCATAACGGTCGTAGCCGCCGCTGCTGTAGCCGATTTCATAGCCGCCCCGCGGACCGCCGTAGGGCTGGGCGCTAGCGGCAGAGGCGCCGGCGAGAGTGGCGATAGCGAGGGTCGCAACGAGAAACGGCTTCATGGCCTTCACTCCTTCGGGGCTGTCCCCGTCCGGGAGTTTCCGGAGAAGCGGGGCTGTCGAAGGTGAAAATGCGCCGGCCTTGCTGAGCCGAACCTGAGCGCGTCGTTGTCCGCCGTTCAGGTTCGCGAGGCGACTAGATCGGCATCCTCATGATCTCCTGATAGGCGGAGATGACCTGGTCGCGGACGGCCATGACCGTCTCCAGGCTGGCCTCGGCCGAGGAGATGGCCGTGACGACATCGATCAGCTCGGCCTTGCCGGCGACCTGGTTGGCGATCTGGACCTCGGCTGTCTTCGAGGCCTGCACCGCGTCGGACATCACCGACTTCAGCAGGTCCCCGAAGTCCTGCGCGCCGGACGGCGCGGCGGCGCCCAGGCCGGCGGTCGCGCCGCCCTGGGTGGCGGCATAGGCCTTGGCGGCGGCGAGCGGCGTCATCATGGCGTTGCGGGCCTATCGCTTGAGCAGTTCGAGGGTGCGCATCTCCATGGAGCGCGCGGTCTCGATGACATTGAGGTTGGCCTCGTAGGCGCGCTGCGCCTCCTTCATGTCGAGCGCCTCGACGAGCGAGTCGACGTTCGGCAGCGAGACATAGCCTTCAGCGTTGGCGGCCGGGTGGCCAGGATCATAGGTCGTGCGGAACGCCTTGCGATCCGGCTCGACGCGGCTCATGCGCACGCCCTCGCCCCCGCCGACGGCCTGGGGCTGGAAGATCGGCACCTGGCGCCGGTAAGGATCGCCGCCCGCCACCCTGGACGTCGAGTTGGCGTTGGCCATGTTCTCGGCGATGACCCGCATCCGCGCCTGCTGGGCGCGCATGCCCGACGCCGCGACCAGCATGGCGGTGTCGGCCTGTGACTTGATCTCGGCCATTCAGAGCTCTCCTAACGGCCCGGGGCCCGTGAGGCCATGCGGAGCAGGGCCATGGATTTCTGGTAGAAGCCGATGGCGGCGTCATACTGCATGCGCGCCTCCGACATCTTGATCATCTGGTCCTCAAGGACCACCGAGTTACCGTCCAGCGTGGTCTCGGTGTCGGCGCCCTTCACGGTCTTGAAGGCGCCGGCGTTCGCGCCGGGACGCCGGACTCCGCCGGGCAGGTGGCCGGCGCTGGTCTGGGCCGGCTGCATGCTGAGGCCGACCTGCTGGGACTTGAGCTGGGCGGTGAACTTGAAAGCCCGCAGATCCTGCGGTGCGTAGCCCGGCGTATCGGCGTTGGCGACGTTCTGGGCGATGACGCGCTGGCGTTCGCCCAGATAGCCGAGCCGCTGGCGAAGCATCGCGAACAGGGGGATCTGGGACGTATCCATCATCGATCATGGTGAACAAACAGGGTTAATCACGCCTTAAGGGTTGCCGGGCCAGAAGCAGTGGGAACGCTTTTCCGGTGCGCTTTGCCATGGACCTCGCCGCGAGCGCCTTTCGCGCTCTCTTCGCCCTGCTGGTCACGCTAGGCCTGATCGGGCTGGCGGCTGTGGCGATGCGGCGTTTCGGTCCCGACGCCCTCGCCCGCTTTCAGCCGACCCGCAGGCAACGGCGGCTGGTGCTGGTCGAAAGCCTGATGCTCGACCCCGCCCGCCGCCTGGTCCTGGTCAGCCTCGACGGCGAGGAGAAGCTGGTGCTGCTGGGCGAAGGCCGGCTGCTCGACGGCCCGAAGAAGCCCCCTGCCCCGCGCCGCAAGATTCCGGAGATCGCCGCCTGATGCGCGCCGCCGCCAAACTCTGGTCGAGCCTGTTCGACGTCCGCCGCGATGACCTGAAGAAGGCGCTGCTGATCTCGCTGGTCGCCTTCTTCGCCAGCATGATCATCCCGGCCGTCGCCCTGGCCCAGGCGGTGAACATCGACCTGGGCACCGGGGCGGGCCTGACCGAGCGGGTCGTTCAGATGATCGGCCTGCTGACCGTCCTGTCGCTGGCCCCCTCGATCGTCATCATGACCACCAGCTTCGTGCGGATCGTCGTGGTTCTGAGCCTTTTGCGCACGGCGCTGGGCCTGCAGCAGAGCCCGCCGAACGCCGTGATCATCAGCCTGTCGCTGTTCCTGACCGCCATCGTCATGGGGCCGACGCTGCAGCGGTCCTACGACGAGGGCATCAAGCCGCTGCTCGACCAGCAGGTCGAGCTGCCCCAGGCGTTCGAGGCCGCCGGCGATCCGGTGAAGACCTTCATGCTCAGCCAGGTCGACCGCGAGGATCTGGCCCTTTTCGTGCGGCTGTCGAAGATCGAACGGCCGGCGACGATCCAGGACACGCCGATCCGCGTGGTGACGCCCGCCTTCATGATCAGCGAGCTGAAGCGCGCCTTCGAAATCGGATTCCTGCTGTTCGTGCCGTTCCTGGTCATCGACCTGGTCGTGGCCAGCGTCCTGATGAGCATGGGCATGATGATGCTGCCGCCGGTGGTGGTCAGCCTGCCGTTCAAGCTGATCTTCTTCGTGCTGGTCGACGGCTGGCGGCTGGTGGCGGGGAGTCTGGTGGAGAGCTTCAAGCCCGGCTGAGGCCCGGCGAAGCAGGTCCCACGATTGACATGTACCGACTGCGGCATTTCGCTGCGTTCCTGGAACAGGGGGATGCGAAATGCGGGAGTCTGGTCTGAAGGGGTTGTGCGCGCCGCGCGGGGAGAGCCGGACGTGAGCGCCGTCCCAACGCCCGCCCCGGGTCAAGGCGACCTTCGTTTCCACCGCGGCATGGTCACCGCGATGGCCCTGGTGCTGGTCGCGGGCTTCGTCCTCCAGCTCGCCATGGGCCGCTCGAGTTTCGGCGCCCCGCCGGTCGTCCACCTTCATGCGCTAGTCTTCATGGGCTGGGTCGCCATCGTGGTCGCCCAGGCGTGGCTGGCGGCGGGCGGACGGTCGCGCCTACCCTCCCCGCCGCCCCTGTGAGGCGGGCGGGCCGCGCCTAACCCCTGGGTGCGCCAGGCGCGACGGCCGATGACGCGGCCGCCGTCCTTGTCGCGGCCGGGCTGGTCGGCGAGGGCTTGTCGCGGAACCTCTGCTTCATGCGGGCAACCCAGCCCGTGAAGCCCTCGTTGTCGGCCACGGCGCGGCTGAAATCGTTGGCGGTCAGGGTTCCACCGTCAGCGGCGGCAAAGGCCACCCGCAGGGCTTCGGGATTGCGGCTCTGCTCGATGAAGCCGTCGAACCGCTCGCGCAACCTTCCGAGCGCAGCGTCATCACCGGCCAGGCTGTAGGCCACCCCGGCGCGCAGCAGGCGGCCCTCTTCGTCCGGACGCAGAGGCAAAGGCGACTTCCAGCGATCGCCAAGGCCCGCCTCGAAGAGCGATCCGGAGACGGCCCAGTTTCGGCCCTTCCAGGCGATCTCGGCCTTCACCTCGCGCGACTCGGGCGTGTTGTCCTGCTCGAGAATCTCGTCGGCCGCTTCCAGCCGACCGAGGGCCATGAGCGCGCGGGCCGTGATGATCCTTCGCTCGGCGTTCAGCGCCTGGGGCAGGACGGTGTTGCGGGAGTTGTTGATCGCCGAAAGCGCCTGCTCAGGCTTGCGGTCCATGAGCTGGATCAGCGCCAGATCGGTGGAGACCTGGGCCTTGGGCACCCCATCGAGGCGGTTGTCGACCTGATAGCGCAGGAGCTCGGCGGCCTGGCCGAGCAGGTCGACGTCGACCAGTCGCCGGACCAGCTTGCGCACCATCAGGTCGCCGTCCGCGCCGATCGGCGTGAGCTCCTTGAAGTCGTAGAACAGGGCCAGCGCCTGAACGGGCTCGAGCCCGTCGGCAAGTCCGTCCAGGAACAGCGAGCGGAAGGCCGCGCCGAGATCTTCCTGCAGCCCAACGGCCTGCGGCAGGTCCGGCAGTCGCGTCCCGGCGGACCGCAGGGCTTCCAGCGCCTCGCGATAGCGGCCCTGCTCGATATAGAGCTGGCCCCGCGTGCGGATGGTGTCGAGCTCGGTCGCGCCGCCCCGCCAGCGATAGCGAAGAGCGTCGTAGGATTCAGCTGCCTGCACTGGCGAGATCATGCCCAGTTCGAGCTTCAGCGCCGTGGCCCGGAGCATCGCCGGCGTGGCCAGCTGATCGAGCGGAGCCGTGCCGATCGCGTTGTAGAGCCCCAGCGCGGTCTTCTTGTCTCCGCGCTTCTCGAACATCCTTGCCTGAACGAGGCGGATCGCGAGTTGTTCGGCCGAGGGCAGCGTCTCCTTGAGCGCCTCGTCGATGCGACGCTGGCAGGCCGCGAGGTCGCCCAGCTCGAGCGCCGCCTCGGCGTCGGACCGCAGGAACCGCGCCTTCCAGACCGGCGAGAACTGGCCGATGGCGATGGCGCCCTGCTGGAACTTGTCGCGCGCGTCCGACCACTGGCCGCTCCTGGCCGCGAGGTAGCCCCGCCAGACGGCGATGGAGGGGTCGTCACCCAGGACCAGGCTGGCGAAATCGGTCTCCGCCTCCTTCTCGCGGCCGGCCATGACGCGGGCGATGCCGCGCAGGCCGCGGAACTCCGCCTCGCCGGCCAGGGTCTCGCGTTCGCGGACGGTGGCGTTCAGAACGCCGATGGCTTCGTGAGCGAGCTCCGCGCCGATCAGGAAGCGGGCCAGGGCCAGACGGGCCTCGGTCGGCGCATCCTTTCCCTTGGCTCCCTCGGCAGCCGCTGCCTCGGTCAAGGCGGCGTAACGGGACATGAAACCGCCCGGCCCCGTCTTCGCCCAGGTCTCGTCGATAAGGCCGGGCATGCCGGCGGCCTTCGGCGCGCCGCCCTCCCCGGCGTCCGCGACGCGCGCGGTGACAGAGGCAGGCGACAGGGCGAGGCCTGACGGCCGGCCGATGCGGACCAGATCACCCTCGGCCAGAACCTGCAGATCCGTTGCGTAGGGCTCGATGGCGAGCCCATGGTAGGTCGGCAACAGAGCCATCTCGACATAGTCGCGGCGCACGGCGAGGCCCTTGGAGGGCGCCAGCGCGGTGACAACGGCGATGCGGTCCCCGACCGCCGGGTCGTCCAGCCAGATCGGAGCGGTCGCGCCGGCGACGACGGCGGTCAGCGCCGCTTCGGCCGCTTCGCTGTCGCGCTTGACGGTGATCTTGCCGGTCTCTTCGCCCGGCCCGGGGCCCAGCCGCACGGTCCAGCTCGCCCCCTGACCGACGACGGCGATGGGAAGCGTGCGCGGGGCGACAAGGCGGATGGCCGAATAGTCGCGCCCTCTGAACGCCTGGATCTTCGCGTACTGGGACACGCCCTTCGGCGCCTTGGCCACGTCGAGCGTCGCGGGGGCGTCGAAGACGATCCAGATCGCCTCGCCGCGACGGAACACCGCCGCGCCGGCCGGGTTGGCCCAGTCGAACCGGAGGTTGACCTGCGGACCGGCGACCTCCGCGACGGCGCGAACGACGCCGCCGGCCGGCACGGGGTTGGGACGCGGCGCACGCGGCGCCGGTTCCGGGGCCGGCGTCTCGGCGGCGGCCTGGGCCGTCGGCGGAGCCTCGACGGCGGCCGGACGGGCGAACAGGTTGACGTAGATTGCCCCGTCAGCAGAGCCGACCTTGGCCTCGGCGTCATCGGCCAGCAGCAGATCGATCTCCAGGCCGGCGGTGGTGCGGCGGGACTGGGCGCCCTTCAGCCACCTGGGCGGCATGATCCGCAGGGTCGACAGATCGGGCTTGGCGTCCCGGCTGAAGCGCAGGGTCAGGGTCTGGCCGTCACGGCGTTGCGAGACGCGAGCGCCGCCGGCCCAGCGGAACTCGATGCGGGTGAAGTCGCGCGCCTGGGCGGTCCGAACCTCCAGCGGCGAAGCCGCCGCAAAGGCGAGCGTCGGCAGGGTCGCCGGGGCGGCGACCGAGACGATGCAGGCCGCCGCGACGCCGCTGCGCAGGATGGCGCGGAGGCTGGCCACCTACCCCGCCTTGGCCGCCGGAGCAGCCGCGGGCGGCGTGGCGGCGGGAGCCCGGGCAGGCGCGGGCGCGGCCGCCTGGGGACGCGGTCCGCCGGCCGGCGGCGCGGGGGCTGCGGCCGTCGCGGCCGGCGCCTCCGGCGCCACGGCGGCGCGAGCGCTGGCCAGCGTCTTGTTGGCGGTGAACCGCTTGGCGAGGTTCTCGGTCAGGGTCTTGGACTCGGCGGGCGACATCTGGGCCAGGATGGCGGCCAGGGTCCGCTCCTTCATCTTGGCGGCGATGGGCAGGCGCACGGATTCGTCGAGCTGGTTGAAGCGCGCGGCAGCGTCCTTGGCCTTCATGGCCGAGAAGACGGCGACCAGGCGGCCAACCTCGGCCTCCTGCTGGGCGTCGGCCTGGCCGAGCAGCGCCTGCACGTCGCCCTTGAGCGCGGCCAGGGCCTTCACGCGCGCATCCAGCTTGGCCTCGGCGGCGGCGATCAGCTGCAGCTGGGTGTCGATGCCCTGCTCCCGCTCATCGAGCTGGCCGCGCCGTTCGCCCAGGTTCTGCAGGATGCGCAGCTCGGCGGGCGACAGGTTGGCCTGTCGCGCCAGTTCGGCGGCGGTCGGCGCGCAGACAGCAGCGGGCTTGGCGGCGGCGGCCTTCGCAGCGGGCGCCGGCTCGGGCTTGGCGCCTGCCACTTCCTCGGCGAAGGCCTTGGCGCCGCTCATCATGTCGGGAAGCGTGCGGGCGCCCGACAGGAAGTTGACGGCCAGGACGCCGACGACCGCGACACCGGCAAGCGGCAGGATGCGGGGCATGGATTTCATCGGCGGCCTCCGGAGATCGCGCGAAGCCGGCCGGCTTCGGGATCGGGCTCGAACAGGTCATCGTCGACCCGCGCCCTCGAGCGCGGGGTGACAGCGGGTTCGGGTCGCGCAAACACCATGCGCTCGCGCACCGGCGCGGACGCGGGCGCAGGCTGAGCAACCCGCTCGGCATCTTCGGCCAGTCGGGTTGATGAAGCGGTAACTCCCTGGTCGAGCCGCTCGGCCAGGACCCTGGCCGTCTCGATCCGTCCGGCGAGGCTGTCGGCGGCCTCGTCGGTGGCGGCGCGCAGGTCGGCCAGGCCCTGTTCGGCCCGGGCCGCGGCGGCGTCCAGATCGGCGACCGCGCGGGCGAAGCCGTCGTGACTGTCACGCAGCGCCTTGAGGCGGCGCTCCAGACGCCAGCCGAAGGCCAGGGCCGCGATGAGCAAGGCGACCAGAAGAAGGTTCAGTCCGATGACGGCGACGCTCATTTCAGCCTCTTCTGGACAGCCTTCTTCGCGGCGGGCGAAAGCGGGGCCTCACAGCGGATGGCGATATTGTGATTCCGGCGCCCCATGCGGCCCCGGGTCAGCGGGATGGTGCCGGCGCGCAGCTCGACCAGGCTGTCGGGCGTGGCGTTGAGGGTGATGGTGTCGCCGACCTTCAGGTTCAGGACCTTGGAGAGGCCGACCTGCTGCTCGTCGAGCACGGCGCGGACCTCCATCTGCGTGGTCCAGAGCTCGGTGGCCAGGTGGCCTTCCCAGATGTTGTCGCGGCCGAACTTCTCGCCCATGAACTGCTGCAGCAGCATCTTCCGGATCGGCTCGAGCGTGGCGTAGGGCAGCAGCAGCTCGATGCGCCCCCCGCGGTCTTCCATGTCGATGCGCAGCTTGACCAGGATGGCGGCGTTGGCCGGACGGGCGATGGCGGCGAAGCGCGGGTTGGTCTCCAGGCGGTCCAGCGTGAAGCTGACGGGGGTCAACGGCTCGAACGCGGCCTGGGCGTCCTGCAGCACGACCTCGACCATGCGCTGGACCAGCACCCGCTCGATGGTGGTGTAGGGCCGCCCCTCGATCCGCATCGCCGCCGTGCCGCGGCGTCCGCCCAGCAGCACGTCGACGATCGAGTAGATCAGGTTGGAGTCGACCGTCAGCAGGCCATAGTTGTCCAGCTCTTCGGCGCGGAACACCGACAGGATCGCGGGCAGCGGGATCGAGTTCAGGTAGTCGCCGAAACGGATCGAGGAAATGTTGTCGAGGCTGACTTCGACGTTGTCGCTGGTGAAGTTGCGAAGGCTCGTGGTCATCAACCGGACCAGCCGGTCAAAGACGATCTCGAGCATCGGCAGACGCTCGTAGGAGACCAGCGCCGAGTTGATGATCGCACGGATGCCGTTGCGATCTGCCGCGTCGTCCTCGCTGAGGTCGAAGCCCAGCAGGCTGTCGATCTCGTCCTGGTTCAGGATGCGCTCGGCGCCGAGCAGGCCCTCGGCTCCGCCGTCGCCCCAGTCCGGAGCGCCGGCGTCGCCTTCGCCGTTCTCCTGGGCCCATTGGGCCATCGCGGCCTGGTCGTCGGTGTCCTGGGTCATGCCATACGCGCCGCCAGCCCCCTTTCGGGCGCTAGTTGATCAGCATCTCCTCGATCAGGACGGCCTTCACCTTGGTGGGGGCGACGACCAGGTTCACACGACGCAGGATCTCGACCCGCAGCTGGTAGCTGCCCTGGCTGCCGGTCAGGTCTTCCGGGCGCAGCTCGCGCAGGAAGTTCTGAAACATGTCCATGAGCCGCGGCATGTTGGGGTTGAGCACCTCGACCGCCTCGGCGTCGGCGAGCTCGAAGGTCAGCTTCAGCTTGAGGAAGGTCGGACGGCCGTCCGCTGTCTGCATGTTCACGACGATGGCCGGCATCGTGTAGAAGACCACCCCGTCCGGCCCCTCGCGAACCACGGCCGCGCCGGCTTCGGGCTTGCCGCCCCCGTGGGAGTCCTTCTTGGGCTTCTTGGGCTTCTTTTCCGGCTTGGCGCCGTGCTCTCCCGCCGCTTCGGGCTTGGGCTTCATCAGGAAAAACGCCCCGGCCCCGCCGCCGCCCAGCACCAGAACGGCCGCAACGCCGGCGATGATGACCAGTTTCAGCGGCAGCTTCTTGCGGGCCGGCGCTTCGCCTTCCGCGCCTTCGGGGGCGTCGGCGCTCTCGGCCTCCTCGCCCTCTTTGCCTTTGTCTGCGGCCACGCGCGCGACTCCTTGAAATCTATGCCACTCACTCATGCGTTCACGTTGGTTAAGGATCGGTTCCAAACATGGTTAACGGAGCGGGGTGCGGCGATGTGCGCACGGTCCGCCGCGCCCTCGACCGCCACCCCGGATGCCGGGCTTGCAAACCGTGGCCGGAAGCCAGGAAACCCTTGCCCGGCAAGCGTTGCACCGCACCGGCCGAGCGGACCTCGACCGCTCGGGGTGCAGGCCCCCGACAGGTCGGCGACCAGCAGAATCCGCCCCGGCAGCTTTGACCGGGCGGCGGCCGTTAACCGTCTTGTTTACTGATTTTATTGGCGTTTTTGGCTGGCCCGAACCTTGCAGAACCGGGGTGGACGCAGATCGCGTCGCCGAAGCAGCAGAGGAGGCCCGCCATGGACAACACGATGTACGTCGCCCTGTCGCGCCAGATGACGCTGCGGCGCGAGATGGACATCATCGCCAACAATATCGCCAACAGCGACACGACCGGCTTCAAGGTCGAGATGGCGATGGTGAGGACCGACCCGGCCGACGGCGCACGTATGCTCGACGGGCCCAGGTCCCTGAAGTTTGTCATTGATGATGGCGTCATCCGCGACTTCTCGCAGGGCGCCCTGCGCCGCACCGGCGGCACGTTCGACCTGGCCATCGAGGGTCAGGGATTCTTCAAGGTCGAAACCGCCGGCGGCGAGCGCTTCACCCGTGACGGGCGGTTCACCCTGGGCGCTGACGGCCGGCTGACCACCCAGGCCGGCGACGCCGTGCTGGGCGCCGGCGGCGAGATCGCGGTCAACCCCGAGGACGGGGAGGTCGCCATCTCCGCCGACGGCGTGGTCAGCCAGAACGGCGAACAGATCGGCAAGATCGACGTCTTCGCCTTCGACGACCTGTCGAGCCTGGCCAAGGACGGCGACAACCTTCTGCGCAACACATCCAACGTCGAACCCCAGGTCTCCACCGCCGCCAGCATGCGGCAGGGGATGCTGGAGGGCAGCAACGTCAATCCGATCATGCAGATCACCCGCATGATCGAGGTCAGCCGGGCCTACGAGAGCATGGCCCGGACCATTGAAGGGTCTGGCGAACTGTCCCGCCGCTCGGTCGAGCGGCTCGGGCGGGTCGGGTAAGGGAGCTTAGAAAACGATGCAGGCGCTTCGCACCGCGGCTACGGGCATGTCGGCCCAGCAGATGAACGTCGAGGTCATCTCGAACAACATCGCCAACATGAACACCGTTGGCTTCAAGCGACAGCGGGCCGAGTTCCAGGATCTGCTGTACCAGACCATCGAGCGGGCGGGCGCGCAGTCGTCCGACCAGGGCACGGTGGTTCCGACGGGCGTCCAGATCGGCGGCGGCGTGAAGGCCGGCAGCACCTACCGGATCACCACCCAGGGCATCCTCACCCCGACCAGCAACCGCTACGACCTCGCCATCGAGGGGCGCGGCTTCCTGCAGGTGCTGATGCCGTCGGGCGAGACCGCCTACACCCGCGCCGGCAACCTGTCGGTCAACGACCAGGGCCAGCTGGTCACGGACGACGGCTACCAGATCCAGCCGGCGATCACGATCCCGCAGGACGCCGTCGACGTCTCGATCTCCAAGGCCGGCCAGGTGCAGGTGGTCAAGGCCGACTCGCCGACGCCGGAAGTCGCCGGCACGATCGAGCTGGCCGCCTTTGTCAACGAGGCGGGCCTCGAGGCGATCGGCGACAACCTCTACATGGAAAGCGGCGCCTCGGGCCCCGCGACGACCGGGACGCCTGGTTCGGTCGGCTTCGGCCAGATCATGCAGGGCTACATCGAAGCCTCGAACGTCGACGCCGTCAGCGAGATCACCGCGCTGATCGTGGCCCAGCGCGCCTACGAAATGAACTCCAAGGTGATCAGCACCGCCGACGAGATGCTGCAGGCCGCGAACCAGGTGAAGGCATAGCCTGATGCGGACCGCCCTGCTACTGGCGCTCGGCGCCGCGCTCGCCGCCTCGCCGGCCCTGGCCGGACCGGTGAGCCTGAAGGCCGACGTCGCCGACTCCGACGGCCGGGTGACCCTGGGCGACCTGTTCGACGGCGCCGGCGGCGCGGCCGGGATGCTGGTCGCCACCCGCGCCGGCCCCACCGTCGTCCTCGACGCCGGGGCGGTGCAGATGATGGCCCGCCGAGCGGGCCTGGACTGGGGCAATCCCAACGGCCTGCGCCGGATCGTGGTGCGCGGCGGCGCGGCCGCAAGCGCTCCGGCCGGACGCGGCAATGTCGAGGTCCTGACCTGGTCCCGCAGCCTGAACGCCGGTGAGATCGTCCAGCCCGAGGACATGGTGTGGGGCAAGGCGGCCGGCGCGCCGTCCGACGCCCCCCGCGACGCCGACGCCATCATCGGCATGGCCGCGCGCCGGCCGCTGCGCGAAGGCGCGTCGGTCTCGCTGCGCGACGTCTCCGCCCAGCAGGTCATCAAGGCCGGCGAGATGGTGCAGATCACCTGGTCGAGCGGCGGCATCACCCTGTCGCTGCAGGGCAAGGCCATGTCGGCCGCCGCCGCCGGCCAGACTTTCAACGTTCAGAATCCCGTCTCGAAGAAACTCATCGAGGCGGTCGCGACCGCGCCCGGCCAGGCTGTCACCGGCCCCGAGGCGCTGCGGCTGAAAGCCGCCGGACCTGCCCAGTACGCAGCCCGCTAGAGGATTGTTCCCATGCGCTTCGCCGCTCTCGCCGTTATCGCCTTCGCCCCGCTCGCCGCCTGCTCGACCGTCACCGAGGTGGTGCGCGGACCGCAGCTCACGCCCGTCGGCTATCCGGCGGCGCTGATCCCGCAGGAGCAGGTCATCCTGCCGATGGCCCAGCCGCCGCAGCCGGCGAACGCCAACTCCCTCTGGAAGGTCGGGGCCCGCACCTTCTTCGGAGACCAGCGCGCCGCCCGGGTTGGCGACATCCTCACCGTGCAGATCGACATCGACGATTCGGCCCGCACCCAGAACACGACCACGACCTCGCGGAAAAGCGGCCAGACCATGGGCGTTCCGCACCTGTTCGGGCTGGAAAGCTCGCTGGGCAAGATCCTGCCTGGCGGGTTTGATCCGTCGACCGCCATCGAGACCGCCTCGACCAGCAACAAGGCCGGCGCCGGCGCGGTGACCCGCTCAGAAAAGATCAGCCTGACCATCGCCGCCGTGGTCACCGGCGTGCTGCCCAACGGCAACATGATCATCCAGGGCACCCAGGAGGTCCTGACCAATGGCGAGCTTCGCCGGCTGACCGTGTCGGGCATCGTTCGGCCCGAGGACATCTCCGCGGCCAACACCATCCGCCACACCCAGATCGCCGAGGCCCGCATCGCCTACGGCGGCCGGGGCGAGATCAGCCGCGTCCAGAAGACGCCGGCCGGCCAGGGTCTGGTCGAGGCCTTCTCGCCGTTCTGATCCTGTTCAAGACGGCGGCCAGAGCACGATGCGGTAAGACGGAAACGTCCGACCGTTGAATCGTGCTCTGGAATCAAGGATCGGAGCCTGATTCAGGCTTCAGATGACTCAATCCGAAGCCATCAGGCTCAAGACGAAGAGCCCCCTCAAGGGTTTCCGCGCGGACTGTCTAGGCCCGCCGCCCCGCCGTCGAGACGTTGTCCAGGCCCAGCGCCGACAGAGCGCCGGCGACGATACCGTCGGCGTCGAGGCCGGCCTGGGCGTACATCAGGTCGGGCTTGTCCTGGTCCTGGAAGATGTCCGGCAGCATCAGGGTGCGGATCTTCAGGCCGCGATCGAAGGCGCCGTGCTCGGCCAGGGCCTGAAGCACGAAGGCGCCGAAACCGCCCATGGCCCCTTCCTCGACCGTGACAATGGCCTCGTGCTCCCGCGCCAGGCGCAGGATCAGATCGACATCGAGCGGCTTGGCGAAACGGGCGTCGGCGACGGTGGCTGACAGGCCGCGCGCGGCCAACAGGTCGGCGGCCTTGAGGCTTTCGCCCAGGCGCGTACCGAACGAGATGATGGCGACGCTGGTCCCCTCGCGGACGATGCGGCCCTTGCCGATCTCCAGCGGTTCGTTGACGGCCGGCATCTCGAGGCCAAGGCCCTCGCCACGCGGATAGCGGAAGGCGCTGGGGCGGTCGTCGATGGCGGCGGCGGTGGCGACCATCCGGGCCAGCTCGACCTCATCGGCGGCGGCCATCAGGATCATCCCCGGAAGGGCGCCCATGAAGCCGACATCGAAGCTGCCGGCATGGGTCGGGCCATCGGCCCCGACGAGGCCGGCGCGGTCCATGGCGAACCGCACCGGCAGACGCTGGATGGCCACGTCATGCACGACCTGGTCGTAACCGCGCTGCAGGAAGGTCGAATAGATGGCGCAGAACGGCTTCATGCCATCGGCGGCGAGGCCGGCGGCGAAGGTCACCGCGTGCTGTTCGGCGATGCCGACATCGAAAGTCCGCGCGGGGAAGGCCTTTTCGAAGATGTCGAGCCCGGTGCCGGAGGGCATGGCGGCGGTGATGGCCACGATGCGGTCGTCCTTCTCCGCCTCCTTGACCAGCGCCTGGGCGAAGACCTTGGTGTACTGGGGCGGACCGCCGGCCGGCTTGGCCTGCTCGCCGGTGACGACGTTGAACTTGACCACCCCGTGGTACTTGTCTGCGGCGCTCTCGGCCGGGGCGTAGCCCTTGCCCTTCTGGGTCACGACGTGGACCAGGACCGGCCGGTTGATCTCGCGCGCGTTCTTCAGCACGGGCACCAGGGCGTCCAGGTCATGGCCGTCGATCGGGCCGATGTAATGGAAGCCGAGCTCCTCGAAGAAGGTGCCGCCGGTGACCATGCCGCGCGTGTATTCCTCCGCCTTGCGGGCGGCTTCCTGCAGGGGCCTGGGCAGGGCGTGGGCAACCTTCTTGCCTAGGTTGCGGAGCGACTGGTAGCCGCCGCCGGACACCACGCGGGCCAGGTAGGCGCTCATGCTGCCGACCGGCGGCGCGATCGACATGTCGTTGTCGTTCAGGACAACGATCAGCTGTTGGTGAGCCTCGGCGTTGTTCATCGCCTCATAGGCCATGCCGGCGCTCATCGAGCCGTCGCCGATCACCGCGACGACCTTGTTGTTGTCGCCCTTGGCGTTGCGCGCGGCGCAGAAGCCCAGCGCGGCCGAGATCGAGGTGGCCGCGTGCGCGGCGCCGAACGCGTCGTATTCGCTCTCGGCGCGCTTGGTGAAGCCCGACAGCCCGCCGCCCTGGCGCAAGGTCTTCATGCGGTCCCTGCGGCCGGTCAGGATCTTGTGCGGATAGGCCTGATGGCCGACATCCCATATCAGGATGTCGCGCGGCGTCTCGAAGACATGGTGCAGGGCCACGGTCAGCTCGACTACGCCCAGGCCCGCGCCCAGATGGCCGCCAGTGACGGAGACTGACTCGATGGTCTCGGCCCGCACCTCCTGGGCCAGCTGCTTCAGCTGGGCGAGGGACAGGCCGCGAGTGTCGGCGGGCGACAAAACCTTGTCGAGCAACGGCGTGGGTTCAGGCATGAAAAATCCGTGGCTTCACTAGTCCGGGGACAACAGCGCGGTTACGAGCGCCGGTCCAGTACGAAATCGACCGAAAGCCGCAGGGTTTCAGCGCGCTTTCCGAACAGATCCAGATGAGACCGGGTCTGATCGGCCAGCAGCTCGACCCGTTTCCGGGCCGCGTCGACACCCAGAAGCGTGACGTAGTTGGCCTTGCCCTTGTCGGCGTCCTTGCCCGCGGCCTTGCCCAGCTCCTCGGCGTCGCCCTCGGCGTCGAGCAGGTCGTCAACGATCTGATAGGCCAGGCCGAGGTCCTGGGCGAAGGCCATCAGCGCGTGACGCTCCCCCTCCTGGGCATGGGCCATGGTCAGGGGTATCTCGAAGGCGTGGGCGATCAGGGCGCCGGTTTTTAGCCGCTGCATGCGGGCGACGGCGCCCAGGTCGTCGCGCACGCCCAGCAGGTCGATCATCTGGCCGCCGCACATGCCTTGCGCGCCCGAGGCGATGGCCAGCTTGCGGATCAGCTCGGTGCGGACGTTGGCGTCGGGGTGGGTGTCTGGATGGGCGAGGATCTCGAAGGCCGCCGCCTGCAGCGCGTCGCCGGCCAGGATGGCGGTCGCCTCGTCGTACTGGCGGTGCACCGTCGGCCGGCCGCGCCGGGTGTCATCGTCGTCCATGGCCGGCAGGTCGTCGTGGATCAGGCTGTAGGCGTGGATGCACTCCAGCGCGCAGGCCGCCCGCAGCACCGGGCGCTCGGGCAGATCGAACATCCTGCCGGTCTCGATGGCGAAGAACGGGCGCAGGCGCTTGCCCGGGCCCAGCGCCGCATAGCGCATGGCCTCGGTCAGCCGGCTTTCGGGACCCTCGCCCCGCGGCAGCAGGGCGTCCAGCGCCACGGTGACGATGTCGGCGGCTTCAACAATCCGGCGGGAGAGCGGCATCAGAACAGCTTGCCTCCGTTGGGCGCGTCGCGGTCGATCCCGACCAGCACCACCCCGCCGTCTTCGTCGGGAAAGCCCAGACAAAGCACTTCCGACATCATCGGACCGATCTGGCGTGGTGGAAAATTGACCACCGCCGCGACCTTGCGGCCGGGCAACTGGTCGAGCCGGTAGTGTTTGGTGACCTGGGCGGAGGACCGCTTCACCCCGATGTCGGGGCCGAAGTCGACGGTCAGCCGGTAGGCCGGCTTGCGCGCCTCGGGAAAGGGCTCGGCCCTGAGCACCGTGCCGACCCGGATATCCACCCGCTCGAAATCCTCGAACGAGATCTGCTCACGCGCCCCCCCGCTCACGAGAACTCGGCGGGCTCGACGCCGGACGCCGCGCCCTGGCTGAGGACCACCTTCTCGACGCGCAGGCGCGCCTGCTCCAGCCGCGCTTCACAATGGGCCTTAAGCGCGGCGCCGCGCTCATAGATCGAGATCGACTCCTCGAGCGGCGCCGAGCCCGACTCCAGCCGCTGGACGATCTTCTCCAGCTCCGCGAGGGCTTCCTCGAAGCTCAGCGCGGCGATAGCCGGATCGGTGGCGGGCGCGTCGGTCATTTCGGGTTCCAGGAGGGCAGCGGCCACCCTATGCGCGCGGCCCGGCGTGAGCAATCGGGGGATTCTCCCCTATCGTTAAGGGCGTTCGAACCTCCGGGCCTTCCAGTAGTGGAACCCCTGATCCTGCGTGCAGCGCCAGCCCTGGCGCCGAAGCGCCTCGCCGATCATGCCGTTGAAGAATCCGTGGGCGACCAGCAGCACGTCCTGCCCCTCTCCCGCGAAGTCGACGAGCATCGCCGCCGCCTGCTCGGCCCGTTTCTCGGCCTCCGCGCGGGTCTCCTGGCCTTCGTGGTGGTCGAAGAACCACCACCAGAACCGGGAAATGAAGCCCCAGACGCGGGGCGACAGCTGGATCCAGCCCGGCCAGGGCAGCGGCGGCAGCGGCGCCTCGACAAATAGCGGGTCACGCGCATAGTCCCGCCCACCGCAGACCGCCCCGGCCGTCTCGATCGCGCGCGGCCGGATGGAGGAGATCATCACGCCCGCCACCCGCGCGGCGGCCACAAGGCTGTCCGGCGGCGTCTGGCCGGGCAGAAGGCCGCGCGTCTCATAGTGCGCCCACCAGTCGCCGTACTGCCGGGCCGACAGGCGCACCTTGCGATGAATGTCCGGTTCGCCGTGGCGAACGAGCGTGACGCTGCCCGTTCGCGCGCCTGTGGCGGACGGCTCGGCCACGGCGGTGGACATTGCCTCGGTCATGTTTCCCCGGTCAGGACTTTCAGAGACGGGACGCCGAACGGCGTTCCGTCAGGGTTCCTGCAACGCCTGCACATGCGCCCGGGCGGACTGACCGAGCGCCTCGAGGTCGTAGCCACCCTCGAGCGAGGAGACAACCCGGCCCTTTGATCGCTGGTTGGCCACCGAGACGATGGCGCGGGTCGCCCAGGCGAAATCCTCGGCCTCCAGCTGCTGGCTGGCCAGCGGGTCGCGGGCGTGGGCGTCGAAGCCGGCGGAGATCAGGATCAGGTCCGGCGCGAAGGCGTCGACGCTCTCCATCAGCCGGTCGAAGACCTTGCGCCACTTCTCGCGCGGCGAGTTGGGGCCCACGACGCCGTTGACGATATTGCCGACGCCGGTCTCCGATGCATCGCCGGTGCCGGGATAGAGCGGCCGCTGGTGGATCGAGGCGAGGAACAGGGTCGGGTCGGTCTCGAACACCGCCTGGGTGCCGTTGCCGTGGTGGACGTCGAAGTCGACCACGGCGATGCGAGCCAGCCCCGCCGCCTGCGCGGCCCGCGCTGCGACGGCGACGTTGCTGAACATGCAGAAGCCCATGGCGGCCTCCGGCTCGGCATGGTGGCCCGGCGGCCGCACCGCGCAGAAGGCCCGGTCGACGCCACCGGCCGCGACGTCGCGCACGGCCTGGGTGACCGCGCCCGCCGCCCGCAGCGCAGCCTGCAGGCTGCCCGGGCCCATGAAGGTGTCGGGGTCCAGCTGCACCACGCCCGGCGCCCGGCCCGCCTCGTACACAGACTGCAGGAAGCCTTCCGGATGCACGCGCAGCAGGTCGCCGTGCTGGGCCAGCGGCGCCTCGCGGGAGTCCAGATCGAGGTTGGTCGCGTCGTTCAGCGCATCGATCACGGCGCCCAGCCGCTCGGGCCGCTCGGCGTGCGACGCGCCCGGACGGTGATCGAACATGGCCGCATGAGTGTAGAGGGCGATGGTCATGAGCTCACTCTACCCAACTCGCTGGCTCCACCCAACTCCGTCTCCCCGGCGGATACCAGGGCCCATCTTCAGCTGGCTCCGCGCTGGCCGCGTGGGTCCCGGCCTTCGCCGTGAAAACGGTTTGGGGTAGATCGGCGTCCATGACTCTTCCCACCATCCGCCGCGCCACGCCCGCCGACGCCGAAGCCCTGAGCCGCATCGGCGCGGAGACCTTCACCGAGACCTTCAGCCACCTCTACCCGCCGGAGGATCTGGCCGCCTTCCTGGAAGCCGCCTATGCCGTGGAGAAGTCGCGCCGCGATCTCGAGGACCCGGACAAGGCCGTCTGGCTGGTCGAGGCGGACGGCGAGGTGGTCGGCCATGCCCTGGCCGGCCCCTGCGACCTGCCGCACGCTGAGGTCACTCCGGCCTGCGGCGAGCTCAAGCGCCTCTATGTCCTGAAGGCCTTCCAGGGTGGGGGCACGGGCTCGCGCCTGCTGGCGCAGACCCTGGCCTGGCTGGAGCGCGACGGCCCGCGCCGCCTGTGGATCGGCGTGTGGTCGCAGAACCTGGGCGCCCAGCGGCTTTACGGCCGGCTGGGCTTCGAGAAGGTCGGCGAGTACCACTTCATCGTCGGCGAGACCCGCGACCGGGAGTTCATTCTGCGGCGGGGGTGAGGCTGAAACGGGGACAAACACTTTTTATCGACATTCGATTTCCTGCTTCTCGATAAAGAGTGTGTGTCCCCTTTGTTCCGCCCACGACCGGGGTTACGCCTTGCGTGCTTCGACACGCGTCCTGCGGACGCTGCTCAGCATGACGTGGGTGGGTGGCCTACTAGCGACGTCATCCTGAGCAACCGCGCAGCGGCGTGTCGAAGGACGCAACGCGCCTGTCCAAGCTGGACAGGAGGCGAGGAAGCCCCCATCCTCTGTCAAACAACCGTTCGACACAGAGACCGCCCATGTTCATGCGCTTCTTCACAGAGCTCCGCGAGGCCAAGGTGCCCGTGTCGCTGAAGGAGTACCTCATGCTGATGGAGGCGCTCGACAAGGACGTCATCGATCGGTCGGTGGAGGACTTCTACTTCCTGTCGCGCTCGGCGCTGGTGAAGGACGAGAAGAACCTCGACAAGTTCGACCGCGTGTTCGGCCATGTGTTCAAGGGCCTGGAGTCGCTCGGCGAGGACGTCACCAGCGAGATTCCGGCCGAGTGGCTGAAGCTGCTGACCGAGAAATTCCTGACCGACGAGGAGAAGGCGGCGATCGAGGCCATGGGCGGCTTCGACGAGCTGATGAAGACGCTGCAGGAGCGGCTCGCCGAGCAGAAGAAGCGCCACGAGGGCGGCAACAAGATGGTCGGCACCGGCGGCACCAGCCCCTACGGCGCCAACGGCTACAATCCCGAAGGCGTGCGTATCGGCCAGGACAAGGGCCGCCACGGCAAGGCCGTGAAGGTCTGGGACAAGCGCGAATACAAGAACCTCGACGACAGCGTCGAACTGGGCACCCGCAACATCAAGGTCGCCCTGCGCCGGCTGCGCAAGTTCGCCCGCGAGGGCGCGCCGGACGAACTGGATCTGGACGGCACCATCAAGGGCACGTCGCAGAAGGGCTACCTCGACATCCAGATGCGCGCCGAGCGCCGCAACAAGATCAAGGTGCTGATCTTCTTCGACATCGGCGGCTCGATGGACAGCCACATCAAGCTCTGCGAGGAGCTGTTCAGCGCGGCCCGGACCGAGTTCAAGAACCTCGAGTTCTTCTACTTCCACAACTGCCTCTACGAGAGCGTGTGGAAGGACAACCGCCGTCGCCAGACAGAGAAGCAGAACACCTGGGACGTGCTCCACAAGTTCCCTGCCGACTACAAGGTGATTTTCGTCGGCGACGCGACCATGAGCCCCTACGAGATCACCTATCCGGGCGGCTCGGTCGAACACTGGAACGAGGAGCCGGGCGCCATCTGGATGGACCGGGTGACGCAGATCTACCACAGCGCCGTCTGGCTGAACCCGACCGCCGAGCGTCACTGGGACTACACCCAGTCGATCCAGGTGATGAAGCAGCTGATGGGCGACCGCATGTTCCCGCTGACCATCGACGGCCTCGACAAGGCCATGCGCGAGCTGGTGCGTGGCCACTGACGGTCCCGCAGGCGGGGCCAACGCCGACCAGATCGCCTACTGGAACGCCCAGGCCGGCGAGACCTGGGCGGCGCAGCAGGACAAACTCGACCGCCAGATCGCGCCGCTGGGCCATGCCGCCATCGACGCCCTGGCGCCGCGCCCCGGCGAGCGGTTGATCGACATCGGCTGCGGCTGCGGCCAGACGACGCTGGAGCTGGCCGGCGAGGTCGGCGCCACCGGCGCGGTGCTGGGCCTCGACATCTCCCGGCCGATGCTGGAGGTCGCCCGTCGCCGCGCCGAGGGCATGGCCAACGTCGCGTTTCTCGAAGCGGACGCCCAGACGCACGCCTTTGAACCCGCAGCGGCGGATGGCGCCTACTCCCGCTTCGGCGTCATGTTCTTCGCCGACCCGACGGCGGCCTTCGCCAACATCCGCAAGGCGCTCAGGCCCGGCGGGCGGCTGGCCTTCGTCTGCTGGCGGCCGCTGGGCTTCAACGACTGGATGCGGGTTCCGATGGCCGCGGCCCTCGCCCATGTGCCGCCCTTGCCTCCGCCCGCCGACCCGCACGCGCCTGGCCCCTTCGCCTTCAGCGATCCGGAGCGGGTGCGCACCATCCTGGCCGGCGCCGGCTTCACCGGCGTCGACATCGCGCCCTACGACGCCTTCGTCGGCGGCCATCTGCTCGATGAGGCCGTGGCCCTGGCCATGAAGGTCGGGCCGCTGGGCATGCTGCTGCGCGAGAACCCCGACAAGCGCGAGGTCATCATCGCCGCCGTCCGCGAGGCCTTGGCGCCGCACGAAGGGCAGGACGGCGTCATGCTTCCCGCCGCCGTCTGGATCGTCATCGCTCAGGCCTGATCTTTAGCCGTCATGGCCCGGCTCGTCCGGGCCACCCATGCGTGGTGAGCCCGCCAGCGGGGACTTGGCCGATCCGCCGCGCCAATTCCGCCTGCCTGTGTTCATGGGTGGCCCGAACAAGTCGGGCCATGACGTATCGGGGAAGGGCTTGCGCTGCCGAGGGCTGAGGGGCTCAGATGCGGTTCGCAACGAGGAACAACGCCCCATGACCCGCAAGCCGAACATCATCGTCATCATGGCCGACGACCTCGGCTACGGCGACCTCGGCTGCGACGGCGGGACCATCATCCGCACGCCCAATCTCGACCGCATGGCGGCGGAGGGCACGCGGTTCACCGACTTCTACGCCAGCGCCAACCTCTGCACCCCGTCGCGCGCGGGCCTGCTGACCGGCCGCTATCCGGTGCGGATGAACCTGGCGCACGAGGTGATCCAGTCGCCGGAGGATCGCGGCCTGCCGCTCTCCGAACTGACCATCCCCAAGGCGCTCAAGCCCGCCGGCTACGCCAGCGCCCTGATCGGCAAATGGCACCTGGGCCATCGGGGCCAGTACTGGCCGCCGAACGTCCACGGCTTCGACGTCTTCAAGGGCCTGCCCTATAGCCATGACATGCAGCCGCTGGCGTATTTCGAGAAGGACGGCGACGCGCCCCTGACCGAGAGCCCGGTCGACTTTCCGAAGCTGACCCAGACCTTCTTCCGCGAGACCCTGGCGTTCGCCGAAGCGAACCGGGACAGACCGTTCTTCGTGCTGCTGGCCCTGACCGCGCCGCATGTGCCGTTGGTCCGCAATGACGACGCGGCCTGGGACTCGCCGGCGGGGGCCTATGGTGATGTCGTTGAGGAAATCGACCGCAATATCGGCCTGCTGCTCGACCGGCTGAAGGCGCTGGGGCTCGAGGACGACACCCTGGTCATCTTCACCTCCGACAACGGGCCGTGGTTCGAGGGCTCGGCCGGGCCGTTCCGCGAGCGCAAGGGCCAGTCCGGCTTCGACGGCGGCTATCGCGTGCCCTTCATCCTGCGCCAGCCGGGGACCGTGCCGGCGGGCGGGGTCACCGACGCGATTTCCAGCAACCTGGACCTGCTGCCGACCTTCGCCGGACTGGCGGGCGTGGACCTGCCGGCGGACCTGGAGCTGGACGGCAAGGACATCGGGGCCGTGATCTTCGACGGCGCGGCCACGCCGCACGAACAGATCCTGCTGTTCGACAACACCAAGGTCGCGGCGATCCGCACCCAGGCCTGGAAGCTGGTCACCCGCGTCCACACCCGCGCCTGGCACGTGAATCTCGGCCGGTTCAACTATCCGCTGCTGTTCGACATCGTCCGGGACCCGGGCGAGAACTACAGCGTCGCCTCGCTCCACCCCGGCGTGGTCGAGGACCTGAAGGCCCGGCACAAGGCGGCGCGGGAGAAGTACGAGCCCATGGTCGACCTGTTCCCGCCCTGGGTTCGACCGTCGATCGCCGACTGGCATCCGGACTGAAAACCGCATCGCAATGCAGCATCGCCGGCCGCGATTCGAACAAGCGTTTATTGACGCTTGCGTACAGATTGAACGCCCGTAAAGCTCCCCTGACGGAACGGAAGGGCAGTACCTTGAGTCACACTGACGATCCCGGCGCGGAGGCCCAGACTCCGGAGGCCGAGGCCGCCACCAAACAGCTGGTGTTCAATGCCGCCGAGCGGCTGTTCGCCCTGCACGGCTTCCAGAACGTCTCGGTGCGCGACATCACCGCCGAGGCCGGCGTCAACCTGGCCAGCGTCAACTACCACTTCGGGTCCAAGGACTCGCTGCTGTTCGAGATTTTCCGCCGCCGCACCCAGGAGCTGAACCGGGAGCGGGCCCGGATGCTGCACGAGGCGAGCGACCGCAACGCCGGCAAGCCGCCGGTGCGCGAGATCCTGACCGCCCTGTTCGCCCCACCCCTGCGCTGGCTGGACCCGTCCAACGACCGCCGCATCTCGCTGCAGTTCCTGATCCGCGCCCGCAGCGAGGGCACGGCCGAGATCCGCGAGGTGCTCGGCAGCGACGTCAGCCATCTCAAGCGCTTCGCCGACGCCCTGCTGGCCGCCCGGCCGGACCTGCCCCAGGAGGAGGTCTACTGGCGGCTGCACTTCGTCCTCGGAATGATCCACCAGAACCGGTTCATGGAGCTGGACCGGCTGCACGTCCTGTCCGAGGGCCTGACCCGCGAGGGCGAGGTCGACGCTTTGCTCGCCAGGATGCTGGACTTCGCCGAGGCCGGGTTCTCGCGTTAGGGGACACACAACGCTTTATCGATGTTCGATTTGTCGCTTATTGATAAAGAGAGTGTGTACCCGTTTAGCGGGTCAGGTGAGGGCTCGATGATCGACCAGACCGTGAGCCCAGTTTCGCAGACCGAGCCGCTCGACGGGCGACTGACGTTCAGAACCAGGGCCTTCTACGGCATCGGGGCAGCCCCGAACGGAGCCAACTCCGCCCTGGCCGGGCTGGCCATGTTTTTCTACAGTCAGGTCATCGGCGTCCCGCCCCATATCGCCAGCCTGGCGATTTCGGCGGTCATCTTCATCGATGGCTTCTGGGACCCCTTGATCGGTCATGGTTCGGACCAGTTCCGCTCCCGATTTGGCCGGCGGCATCCGTTCATCTACCTGGCGCTCATCCTCTACCCCGTGGCGCTCTTCCTTCGCTGGCATCCGCCCGAATGGGATGCGTCGGCCATGTTCTGGTACATTCTCGGTACGGGCCTGTTTCTGAACCTGGCCTGGAGCCTCTACGAGATTCCCTCCGGGGCGATGGCGCCGGAGCTGGCGCCCGGCTACCACGACAGGACGGTCCTGCTTGGCTATCGCTGGATGCTGGCCGCGCTCGGAACCGCCCTGGCCTCGGTCCTGATCTATGGCGTCTTCCTGCGAAAGACGCCGGAGTATCCGGTTGGACAGTTGAACGCCGACGGATACGGGCCGCTCTCGGTGGCGATTATCGCGGTCTTTCTCGTCTGCGCCCTGACCATGGCCCTCGGCACCCGCAAACAGGCGGCCGGCTTCCATCAGCGCCCGATCGCGCCTGAACGCACCTTTCGCGACGACTGGCGGGACGCTCTCGTGACCCTCACGAACCGCAACTTCCTGGTCGCCTTGTCGGCCCAGAGCATCGCGGGCCTGGCCTTCGGCATCACCCTGGGCCTTGCCCTCTACTTCCAGACCTACCTCTGGGAGCTGAAGGCGCAGGATATCCTCATCCTGGCGCTGCTGGGCATCCCGGGACCCATCTTCGGCGCGATCATCGCACCCCGTCTGGCGCGGCGCTTCGGCAAGCGAAAATCAGCCATGGCCATGTTCCTGACGAGCGTCATCTTCGGGCACACGCCGATGTTCCTTAAGCTGATCGGCGTCCTGGACCTCAACGGAACGTCCGCCCTGCTCTGGGTTCTGGCCAGTTTCACCTTCGTTCAGACGGTGTGCGCGATCGGCGGCTACATCCTGGCGTCGTCGATGATCGGCGACATCGTCGAAGAGGTGCAGGTGCGCACCGGACGTCGCGCCGAAGGGCTGCTGACGACTGCTGACAGCTTGCCCAGCAAGGTCATCAACGCCATCGCGGCGCTTGTTCCCGGCCTGATCCTCACCGCGGTCTCCTTTCCGACCAAGGCGGCTCCCAGCGCCCAGACCATGGAGCTGATCACCCAGGTGGCCTGGTACTACCTGCCGACCGTCCTGGTGTTGTTCCTGGCCTCGATCTCAACCTGGACCTTCTACCGCCTCGACGAGGACGGCCACTCCCGCAACCTCGAGACCATCGCGAACAAGGAGCGGTAAGCTTCGCGAAAGCGGGAATTCGGAGGCCCTTGCCGCCGGACGGGGAAGGACAAGGCCCGGCCGAAACAATACCCGCTTAGAGCTGCCCTAACCCCCGCGCTTCATCGTCTCGCGGGCGATGATGATCTGCTGCACCTGGCTGGTGCCTTCGTAGATGCGGAAGATGCGGACATCGCGGTAGAGGCGCTCGATGCCGTAGTCGGCGACGTAGCCGGCGCCGCCGAAGATCTGCACGGCCTTGTCGGCGACGCGGCCGACCATCTCCGAGGCGAAGTATTTCGCGGCGGCGGCTTCCAGCACTATGTTCTGGCCGGCGTCGCGCTTGCGGGCGCCGTCCATGACCAGGGCCCGGGCGGCCATGGCCTCGGTCTTCATGTCGGCGATCATGCCCTGGATCAACTGGAACTGGGCCAGCGCCTGGCCGAACTGTCTGCGCTCGCCGGCGTAGGCGACGCTGTCGGCGATCAGGCGCTCGGCCACGCCGACGCAGAGGGCGGCGATGTGCAGCCGGCCCTTGTCGAGCACCTGCATGGCCACCTTGAAGCCCTCGCCCTCGCCGCCCAGACGGTTCCAGGCGGGAACGCGGACGTTGTCGAAGGTGATGTCATGGATCTGGGCGCCGTGCTGGCCCATCTTCTTCTCCGGCCTGCCGACCGTGATGCCAGGCAGGTCCGCCGGGACCACGAAGGCCGAAACGCCGCCGCCGCCCTTCACGTCCGGGTTGGTGCGGGCCATCACCGTGAACAGCCCGGCCTTGCCGGCGTTGGTGATGTAGCGCTTGGAGCCGTTGAGGACATAAGCGTCGCCGTCCAGCGTGGCGCGGGTCTGCACCGCGGCGCTGTCGGAGCCGGCTTCCGGCTCGGTCAGGGCGAAGCTGGTCACCGTCTCGCCCGAGGCGATGCCGGGCAGCCATTTGGCCTTCTGCTCGTCGGTGCCGAACATCACCAGCCCCTGGCTGCCGATGCCGACATTGGTGCCGATCTCCGACCGGAAGGCCGGGCTGGCGCGGCCCAGCTCGAACACCACCAGGCATTCGTCTTCCATGGAGAGGTCGAGGCCGCCGTATTCCTCGGGGATGGAGATGCCGAACAGGCCGAGGTCACGCATCTGTGCGATGACGCTCTCGGGCACCTGGTCGTCGGCGGCCACCTGGGCCTCCAGCGGACGGAGCTGCTCGCTCACGAACCGCCGCAGCGTGTCGATGAACTGGTCCCGGGTTTCGGCGTCGAGAGCCATGGCTGCGCGTCCCCTTCAAACGATTGTTGGGGAGATGCAGTAAGGGAGGCTCGCCTTGAGTCAATCCTCTCCGCTCGCGGGGAGGGGGACCGCCGGGACGGCGGTGGTGGGGTAGCTCGGGCGTTCGCAGGACAGGCAGCGTTGGCGCCAATCACGACCGACGGCGCTACCCCACCACCATGCTCCGCATGGTCCCCCTCCCCGTAAACGGGGAGGAAGGTTTACCCCGTGTTCCGCAATCCCGCCGCGACGCCGGCCACGGTCAGCTGGATGGCCAGGCGCAGCTGCTCGTCCTGGTCGCCCTTGCGGCGGCGGGACAGCAGTTCAAGCTGCAGGTGGTTGAGCGGATCAACGGCGGCGGCGGCCAGCTCGACGGATTCAGCAAGGTCCGGCCGGTCATCCAGCAGCTTGCCGCCACCGCGGATCGACAGGGCCAGATCGATGGCCCGGTCATGCTCGCGGCGGATCGTGTCCATGATCGCCGCCGAGCCCGGCACATCGGCGGCCAGCGCCGCGTAGCGCGCGGCGATGGTCATGTCGCTCTGGGCCAGGGCCAGTTCCATGTTGGACAGCAGGGCGGCGAAGAAGTCGTACTCGTCTGAAAGGTCGGCCAGCTGCGGCACGGTCAGGCCCGCCCGATCGACGCCGCCGGCGAAGCCGTACCAGCCGGGCAGCATGAAGCGGGCCTGCGACCAGCTGAACACCCAGGGGATGGCCCGCAGGTCCTCGATCCGGCGGCTGGCGGTGCGCGAGGCCGGCCGGCTGCCGATGTTGAGCTGGACGATCTCGCCGATGGGGGTGGCGGACCAGAAAAAGTCGGTGAAGCCGGGCGTTTCGTACACCAGCGACCGGTAGGCGGCGAACGAGCCGGCGGCCAGGGCGTCCATGGCCGTCTTCGACGCGTCGGACGGTTCGGGATCCGGCGTCTGTCGCGTCGAGGTCAGAACGGCCGCGGCCAGGCTTTCGAGGTTGCGGCGGGCGGTGACCTGGTCGCCGTAGCGGCGGGCGATCATCTCGCCCTGCTCGGTCATTCGCAGCCGGCCCTGGACGGTGCCCGGCGGCTGGGCCAGCACCGCTTCGGCGGCAGGGCCCCCGCCCCGGCCGACCGATCCGCCCCGGCCGTGGAAGATGCGCAGGCCGACGCCCAGCCGGTCGCACTCCGCCGCCAGGGCCGAGGCCGCGCGGGCCACGCCCCGACGCGAGGCGACGTAGCCGCCGTCCTTGTTGGAGTCGGAATAGCCGACCATCACTTCCTGGACCGGCGCCTCGCCGAGGATCGACCGGGACAGCGGCAGCTCCAGCCAGCGGCGCAGGATGGCCGGGCCGTGGTCGAGGTCCTCGATGGTCTCGAAGAGCGGCGAGATGCGCACGGTCGCGCGCGGCTGGGGGCCGCCGCTGGCAAGGCCCGACTGGGCCAGCAGGACCAGCGGTTCGAGCATGTCCGAGAGGGTCGCGGTCTTGGAGACGACATAGGCGCCGATGACGCCCGGGCCGTAGTGCCTCACCGCCTCGGCGGCCGCATCGATGGTCGCCAGCTCCCGCGTCGTCTCCTCACTGTAGTCGGCGAAGGGCGAGCGCAGCGGCCGCTGGTGGGTCATCTCGGCCAGAAGGAAGGCGACTTTGGCCTCCTCGTCGAGGGCCAGGTAGTCGATGTCCTGGCCCGACCGCTGGATCAGCTCGGCGACGACCCGCTCATGGACGTCGGCGTTCTGGCGCATGTCGATGGCCATCAGGTGGAAGCCGCAGGCGCGGGCGACCTGCAGCAGTGTGGTCATGCGGCTGCCGACCAGACGGGCGCCGCCGTGGGCCGACAGCGAGGCGCGGACGGTCTCCAGATCGGCCACGAACTCGGCGGGGCTATCGTAGGCGCCTTCGGTAGACGGACCGAGCGCGTAGGACACCGGCTGGCCGGCCAGCTTCTGGGAGGTCGCCGACACCCGGTCGAAGATGTATTCCAGAGCGAGGCGATAGGGCTCATCGGCGCGGTGAGGCGACTGGTCGTCCGACGACCGGGCCAGCGCCAGAAGGGCCTCCGAAGCGCCCGCGTAGACGTCTGAAATCGCCAGATCGCCCCAGAGCCTGCGCACCTCGCCGGCGTAGAAATCGAGGATCACGCGCGACTGGGATTTCAGCGCCAGCCGCAGCGTCTCGCCGGTGACGCCGGGATGGCCGTCGCGGTCGCCGCCCAGCCAGCTGCCCATGCGAAGGATCGGCGGCACGTCCGCGCCCCGGGCCAGGCCTTCGGTCCAGCTTTCGTAGAGGTCGACCATGGCCGGCAGGATCGAGGTGCGGACGATCGACAGCGCGTTGCGGATCTCGTCGGCCACGGTGATCTTCACCGGCCGGTGCAGGCGGGTGCGCCACAGAAGCGCGATCTCGCGGAACAGGCCCTCGCGGATGCGGGCGTCGAGGTCCGGCGGCAGGCTGTGACGGCGCAGGGCCATCAGGCGGGAAATCTCGGCCTCGCGGTCGACCAGCGCCCGGCGGCGGACCTCGGTCGGGTGGGCGGTCAGCACCGGCACGACGTCCAGGTTGTTCAGGGCGTCCGGGCCAAGGTCGAGGGCCTCCAGGGCGCCGGCGACCGTATGGGCGGCGCCGGCCCGGACGTCCGCCTCGGCGTCGCGACGGCGGCCGGCGACGTCCTCGCCGATGTTGGCCAGCATCGAATGACAGGTGAAGGCGCGGGCCAGCAGCATGGCCTCATCAGCCTTCACGGCGCTGAACAGGAAATTCAGATGGGGATGCGCGTCGCCATCGGAGGCGGCCCGGCGGGCCGCGGCGACCAGATCGCCCGCCTCCTCCCCGTCGAGATACCGGATCGCCTCGTCGAGCAGAGCGTCCATCAGCTTGACGTTGGCGCGGACGTGTCGGCTCGTCTGGCCGGATCCGGATCTGGGGATGCGTAGGGAGAGCGGGTTGGCCATGACCAACCTTACTAAATCAACGTCGGTCGCTGGTACAGGGTCATGACACCGGTGTCACAGCCCCTCTGGCAAGTTAGCCCAGATCACCCGCCGCGGCGTCGAGGAGGAGCCAGGCCCGACCGCCGTCGGACGCCAGCAGGGTCGCGACCAGAAGGCCGCCGCGATCACGGTCGGCCGCCTCCTCGATCATGCCGCTGAAACGCTGCAGGAACCGGTCGCTCTGGCCACGCATCGCCGCGTCCGAGAACAGCCGGCGGACCAGCCGGCGGATGGCGGCGGGCGCCAGCCGGCGGACGATCTCGCGCGCGCCCTGGGCGTCGCGGGTCTGAACGGCCATGGCGATCTCGTCGATCCGGCCGCGCGGCAGCAGGGCGGCAGGGTCGATGCCCATGCCGGCGATCTCGGCCGCCATGCGGTCGGCGAGGGACTCGGAATCGCTTTCGTCGCCGTCGATGGAGGTCAGCAGGTCTCGCCAGCTCCAGGGGCCATCCGGCCCCTCGCCGGTCGGCGCCGCCGCCGGGCCGCGCCCGCCGGCGGTGTCGAACACGCTGCGGAATTCCTCGTCCGTTGCGGTCGGCGTCAGCTTGAGACGGGTCATGCGCGGCCCTTCAACCGGCGGACCTTCAGGGGTCAGGGGCGGCGTCGGCCGAGCCGACCGCGACGCGGCGGCCAGGGCCGGGGCGGCCGTTCCGGCGGCGCCGGCGACCACGCCCATCACCTTCACCGCTTCACTGAGCATGTCGTAGTTGCGGCGGACACGCTCCTGGAAGGCGGCGTCGATGGTCTGGGTCTCGTCGGCGGCGCGGCGAGCGGCGGCCATCAGGTCGTCCATGCTCTGCTCGACGGAGACGCGCACTTCCTCGACACGGCCCATGGCCATCTCGGGCAGCTGCGACGCCCGCTTGTCGACCTCGTCCAGCAGGTGCTCGAGATCCGACAGGGCGCCGCGGGCCACCTGCGCGCCCTGCTCCAGGCGCTGTGCGGTCGCCGCGCCGGCCTGCTCGACCATCTGGGCGGACTGCTCGATCAGGTCGCGGGCGTCCTTCAGGCGGGATTCGAAGATGCCGTCGGCCTTCTGGTGGGCCGAGAAGGCCGCCTCGCTCAGTTGATCCACCCGCGCCTGGGCGGCGTCGGCATGGGACTCCGCGGCCAGACGCGCATCGTGGGCGGCCTGGGCCAGGCGGTCGATCGAGACCTGCAGGTCCGACGCCAGCAGCGCCCGTTCGCGGGCGGCGGCCTCGCCGACCTTGCCGACGACTTCGGCGGCCTCCTCGCCCAGGGAGTCACGCTCGGTCTTGGCCTGCTCGGTCAGCTGGGCGAACCGTTCGGCGGCTTCATGGATCAGGGAGCGCAGCGCATCAGCGCCCCTGGCGGCGTGCTCGCCGACGTTGGCGGCCCCCTCGGTCGCCTGGACCATGAACTCGGCCAGCTGGGCCGAGCGGCTCTCGGCCATGGCCGCGAAGTCCTCCTGGTCGGAGCGCAGGGCGTGGGCGACCGTGACCAGAGCGGCGCGCTGCTGGGTCAGGCCCGCCTCAACTGTCCGCATCTGGTCGCCGACCCCGACGCCGGCGATTTCGAGGCGGGCGACCTGTCGCGCCAGGTCCTCGCCGGCGATACGGGCGGCGTCGCTCGCCTCCCCGGCGGCGGCCGCGAGGTCGGCGGCACGAGCGGCCAGGGCGGCCTCGGCCTCGCGCAGCTGCGTCTCGGCGAGATCGGACGCCTCGGCGACCATTCGCGCCTGCTGGGTGATCGAGTCGGCCACGGCGGTCGAGCGCGCGTCGAGCAGGCCGCTGAGTTCGTTCAGCTGTTCGCGTTCGGACCCCAGGGTGATCGACAGATCGGCCGCGGTGCGCGCCGAGACGGCGGCGGCCTCGGTCAGGCGCCCGGTTTCCTCGGCCAGGGCCTGGCGGAGGGCCAGCATGGTCTCGCGCGCCTCGTGGGCGGCGCCGGCGGCGCTGTCGATCTGCAGCCGCACTGATTCGACCGCCGAGCCGGTTTCGATGGCGGCCATGGCCGCGGGAGCGAGCATGCGCTGCGACAGGTCCTGCATTCGCCGGACCTCATTGGCCAGCTTCTGGCCCTGACGCACGAAGTAGGCGGCGACCAGCACCAGCGCGGCGGGGCCGACGGCCAGGATGCCGAACAGGGCGACGGCCAGGGCGTCATTGTCGAGCGGCACGACGCGCCCGCGCCAACCCAGCATGAAGGCGACCGGCGCGGCGCCCCACAGGATGCAGACGAAGATGGCCGTGATCCAGACCGGCCAGCCGGACGGCTCCTTCAGCGCGCGCGTCGTCGAGCCGATCACCGCGGGCGTCAGCGGCGGCTCGGCGTGCGGAGCGGCCGGGCGGGCCGGCGGCGGCGAGACGGACTCGGGCGCGGCCATTTCGACGGTGGGAGCCCGGACAATGTCCAGCTCCGCCTCGGGCGGGGCCTCCGGCGCGCTGTCTGTGGCGTGGGTGTCCAGGCGCGATCCGGTCGTGGCCTGCGCCCCGTCTGACAGACGCGAGAAGTCGAAATGGGCGTCGCTCTTCCTGGACGTCATACGCGGAGTGAATCCTGCCCGGGACCAATGCCAAAGTTTAGCGCGCGTGGTGTCAGCCCCGTCACCTCGCGCACGAGGTGAAACCTACCGGCGAAACTCGCGCACGCAAAGAGCCTTGAAAGGTTTCGTTAACGTTCGGGAACGGACGAAGCGACGCAGGCCGCTCACACGGCGTGGCGTCGGGCCTTGCCGGTGGCCGGGGCCGCGTCCGGACAGGGGATGGCGACGGGCTGGGCGCGCTCGGCGACACGCTCGACCGTCGGAGGGGGATCGCGGGACAGATCGACCTCGACGCCGAACTGCGCCAGCACGACGGCGGCGATCCACACAGCGGCGGCCATCAGGAATTCGGCGATGATCTGCAACGGGCCCTCCCCCGAAGTCATGCTCTCCATCTATGCCCTTGCCGAACGGCGTTCGCAATCAGACGGCGAATGAAGTTTTGGTCATTTTCGGTGCGGCCGTCAGGCGGCGGACCGTCGAGCTCTCAACAGCCGCAGGGCAAAGACCAGTCCGACCAGGGCCAGGGCGCTCATCGCCAGATAGCCGCCCGGGCCGACGGCGTCGTAGAGGGGTCCGCTGGCCAGGGTGGCCAGGCCGATGACCAGGCCGCCGGAGAAGGCCGAGCTGATCGTCTGGGCGGCGGAGGCGGAATGGGTCGGCGCCGACCGCTCGATAAGCTGCAGGCTGGCCATGAACACGGCCGCGAAACTCAGCGCGTGAAGCCCCTGCAGCGGGAACAGCAGCCACAGCGGCGGCGAGGCGGCATAGGCCGCCCAGCGCACCACCGCCGCGATCCCGCCGATGATCACCAGCCATTCGGGACCGATCCGACGGCGCCACGGTTCGAGGAACCACATGAAGGCGACCTCGACCGCGACGCCCGTCGCCCACAGCAGACCAATGGTCGCCTTGGGCAGGCCCTGTGCGGCCCACAGGATGGCCGAGAAGGCGTAGTAGAAGGCGTGGGTGGCCTGGATCAGCCCGGTCGCGACCACAGCCAGCATGAAGGGCCGATTGCGCACCAGGTCCGAGATGCCGCGCCAGCGGTCTCTTCGGCCGGGCCGCTCGCCGCCCTCGTGAACCGGGTCGGGCGGCAGCAGGAACCGGGCCGCCACGCCGGCGCCCGCCGCGGCCACCGCCGTCCAGATCAGGATCAGATCCGGCCGCACCCAGGCCAGCAGCGCGCCCATGCCGACGTTGGCGGCGACGAAGGCGACCGACCCCAGACCGCGGGCATGGCCATAGTTGAAGCCCTCGAGACGGGCCCGCTTCATCGCCAGCACATCGGCCAGCGGGATCACCGTGGACAGGCAGGACGCCGCCGCGACCCAGCAGACCAGCCATATCCAGAAGCCCTGGGTCGCCCCGATCAGGGCGTAGAACAGGCCCGCCGCGAGGCCGAACAGGATGATCGGCGAGCGCCGCAGGACAAAGCCGTCGGCCCAGACAGCCATGGCCGGCGTCACGATGATCCGCGCCAGCATCGGCGCCGCAAGGATCAGGCCGATCTGGGCGCCGGTCAGGCCATGGGCTTTGAACCACAGCGGCATGTAGGGCAGGCTGACGCCCGTGCCCACGAACACCGCGCAGTAGAACAGGCCGAGCTGGAGGGCGCGAGGCATGACCTGCGCTAGCAGAGTCGAGGGCAAGTTGCACTCGGGCGAGGCCGCCGAGACGCCGGCGCAATACCCCCCTTTCGTTGGTCGCCGACGGTCTGCATCGCGACCAGGCTACGGGTACAAGCTTGGAGGACCTCGCATGCGCCTGATCACTCTTGCGGCCGCCGCCGCCCTGTTGGCCACGCCGGTCGCCGCCGCAGACGCCAACGCCATCGACGGCGTCTATACGGGCACCTACATCTGCGCCCAGGGCACGACTTTCCTGGAGCTGACGGTCGACAGTGACCAGGGCGGCGACGTCAAGGCCGTCTTTCGCTTCGCCAGCGGCGAGTGGGACGGCGGCCGGAACCTGACGGTCCCGCCCGGCAGGTTCGCCATGAAGGGCCGCTTTGAGTACGGCGGGAAAATGGTGCTGATCGGCGACTACTGGATCCAGCAACCGACGGGTTATGCGATGGTCAATCTGGACGGGGTGATCCAGCAACAGGATGACGGCAAGCTGGCCTACCATGGCCGCGTCAACGGCGCGCCCAGTTGCACCGAATTCTTCGTCATCCGGCGCTAGAGCACGATGCGGTCGGACGGAACCGTCCGACCGTTGAATCGAGCTCTAGAATCAAAAGGCTAGAGCCTGACTCAGGCTCTAGCCGCTCCGGATCAGCTGGCCGGCATAGGCGGCAGGTCCAGCCGCCGGGCGTCGGCCATCTTCACGTAGAGGGCGCGGATCTGCGTATCGAGCGGGCCGTCCAGCGCATCCTCGACGGCGATGTGCAGGTCGATCAGCGCCGTGCGCAGCTCTGCGTTGGCCCTGTCCATGGCCGCCAGAGACAGATCCGTGTCGACCCCGGCGGCGGCTTCGGCGAAACGGCTCCCGTAACGGCCGGCCGACCCGGCCAGCAGGGCGCGGATGGCGGTATTCTCCCAGGTGCGCGCCGCGATGCCGCGCTCGGCCTCCTGGGCGCAGAGCAGTGAGAGCATACCGGTGACGCCGATCTTCGCCTGCATATAGTCGCCGGCCGACTCCACGGGGGGCGGATCCATCATGGCCAGGAAGTTGCCCATCAGCAGTTCGGGAACCGTGGGGGTCATGACAGCGCCTCCAGCGCGGCGAGCCGGTCGGCCAGGATCACGTCCTGGCGACGGGCCGTGTACCAGCCCGAGAGGCCCAGGACCGGGTCCTTGAAGCCGCCGGCGCGGTATTCCTTCGCCGCCGAGGTCCAGATGGCCTGCCCTTTCACGGACGCAAACAGCTCCCACCAGGCGAAGGCGGCGGGATCGGCCTTCAGGCCGCTGGCCGCTTCCCAGATGGCGATGGCGCGCGCCTTCGGCAGCATCCCCGAGACCCGGTCAGTCTCGCCGTAGCACCACAGGGGCTCCATCGCCCAGCCGAGGTCTTCCAGCGGATCGCCGATATGGGCCATCTCCCAGTCGAGCAGGGCGATGACCTTGCCGGCCCCGTCATGCATGAAGTTGCCGGTCCGGTAGTCGCCGTGGACCACCGACAGCTTCTGGGCCGGCGGCGGCGGATTGGCGCGCAGGCGGCGGATGCAGGCGCGGACGATCGGCTGCGGATGCTGCTCGTCCTCGTCGATGACGCCCTCCCAGTAGTCGAGCTCCTTCTTCCAGCAGCCATCGAGCGCCGGAATCGGCGCGACCTGCGCGATCGGCAGCGTCGCCGGGTCAGCGGCCGCGATGGCGCCCAGATGGCTGTAGAACTGCTGCCCGATGGTCTCGGCGTGCTCGCCGTAGGGCGGCATGCTGAACGGGCTCTGGGCCTTGCCGCCATCGATGCGGCCCATGATGAAGAAGGGGCGCTCGAGCTCGGCCCCCTCCTCCTCCAGCGCTACAGCCTCGGGCACTGGCAGGCCGCTGCCGAAGAAGGACCGGAAGGCCAGGAACTCCAGCCGCCGGTCGGTGTCGATCAGGCTGCCGACCGGGTCACGGCGCAGGATCAGCCGCTTGAACTCGCCCCCGACCTCGACGTCGAAGCGGTAGGTCTCGCGGCTCGCCCCGCCCGGGATGCGGGACAGCATGGTCACCACCGCCGGCGCGCCGAGGGTTCGGGTCAGGTAGGCCTCAAGCTGGGTCTGCAGGCTCACCCGGCGAAGTCCAGGATGGCCTTGAAGCCCGACGGCGCATGCGGACCCATGACCAGCTGTTCCAGTACGCCCCGACCCTTGCGAACCTTGCCGGCGGCGTCGGTGAAGGTGACGTGGGAAAGCGCCTGGACGTGCAGGTTGAAGGGAAGCTGCGGATCGACCTTGGCCAGGACGATGTCCTCGCGCTCGACGGTCAGTTCGCCATGCAGCAGGCCGTGACTCCATTTGGGATGGGTGTAGCCCAGGCCCATCATCTGGAACTCGTAGATGGGGTCGAACTCGACGGTCCCGGCCGGCTTGCCGAAGTCGTCGGTCAGCTTGATGATCGCCGACTGGGCGTGGCGCGTGCCCTGTTTCCAGCGCACGTCGGCCTCGCCGTTCATGTGCTCGAAGTCGTCCTCGCCGTCGCCATCCTTGCACCAGACAGCCCGGGTGTTCCAGGCGCGGCCGACGCCGTCCTCGTTGCTGTGGAAGAAGAAGCTGCCGTCCTCGAAGCTGCTGGGCGACCAGAGCCAGTAGAACTGCAGCGGCTGCTGGGGGACGACGTCCTGGCTGTCGCGGGCGCCGACCGGGCGCACGCCCCAGGAGCGGTCACGGGTGCCGACGAAGCCGTCGATGGAGCGCCGCTCGCCGTCCAGTTCGATCCAGCCGGTGTAGCGGCCGTTCTGGGTCAGGCGGGTGTAGTCCATGAAGGTGCGGGTGCCCTGGCGGCGGACGAAGCGCGGCTCCTCGATCGGGAAGGCGCGGCCTTCGAAGATGACCTCGCCCTTCAGCCCGTGCTCGGGCGAGTCGACGGTGACCTTCAGCTTCTGGAGCGGCTCCAGGATCTCGATCTTCACCGGCCCGACGGTCAGGTCCATGCGGTCGCCGAGCCAGCGGCTGGCGTGCAGCGCGACCTCGACCCCGTTGCGGACCACCACGAAGGAGGCGTCGGCCACGTTCAGGTGCGGATAGACCCCGAAGGCGACGGCGAAGAAGTCATCGCCCTCGATAGGGTGATAGCCGTTGAAGAAGTACCGGTCGTAGAAGTTCCGGTCCGTGCCCGAATAGGCGATCGGCTCGGCGGTCTGGTGGATGGGGAAATCGTCGCCCTTGGTAAGCGCCATGCTGGTTCCTCCCGTTTCGCCGACGCTTCTCACGTGAGCGTTTCAAGCCTACAGGCCGCTAAGGTGAACGATGACAACCTGACTAGGCAACCGTGACGGAGGGGAAGCGTGATCTGGAACCGGCGAACCTGGATGACCCTGGCCGCGATCAGCGGCTTTCTGGCCGTCGCCATCGGCGCCTTCGCGGCCCACGGCATCGCTGACCCGCAGGCGAAGGCGTGGCTCACGACCGGGGCCAGCTACCAGTTCATGCACACCATGGCGACGCTGGCCTGCGCCACCTTCATGAACGTCGGCGCGCGGGGGGCGCGGCATGCGCCGGCCCTGTTCCTGGCAGGGATCGTGCTGTTCTCGGGATCGCTCTACGCCATGGCGCTGGGCGCGCCCCGCTGGCTGGGGGCAGTGACGCCGCTGGGCGGGCTGCTTTTCCTGGCCGGCTGGGCAGTGATGGCCTGGTCGGCGCGTAAGGTGGATCAGCTCGAAGACTGATCTGCATTCGGCAAGGCGAGGAACCACAGCGCGGCGGCTGAACCCAGCAGGCAGCCCAGCATCACGCCCGCCATCGGCAGGGCGGTGCCGTTGTGCAGCGCGCCGCCGGCCCACGAGGCCAGGGCTCCGGCCCCGAAGGACAGGCCGCCCATCAGGGCGGAGATCGAGCCGGCGCGACGCGGATCGACGCTGAGCGCCCCGGCCATGGTGTTGCCAGCCATCAGGCCGTAGCTGGCGAGGCAGCAGAACAGCAGCGGCAGCACCGTCCACTGCCCGCCGAAGCCGGTGGCGGCGACGACGGTCAGGACCAGGCCGAAGGTGATCGCGGCCAGGCTGGCCCGGCGCAGCACGTCATCGGGCGACAGCCGCCGCAGCAGCATGCGGTTGACCTGGCTGGCCCCGATCACCCCCACCGCGTTGACGCCGAAGATCCAGCCGAAGGCCTGGGGCGTGTGGCCGTAGATGGTGATGACCAGGTCCGAGGAACTGGAGATGTAGGTAAAGAGCACAGCCCCGTTCAGCGCGCCGCCCAGGGCGTAGCCGAGCAGACGGCGCTCGCGCAGCAGGGCCGCGAAGGCCTGCGCCGGGCTTTCGGACCGCGCCTGGGCGGCGGTCTCGTCTGATCGCGACTCCTTGAGCCGCAGGAAGACCGCCGCCCCGCAGGCCAGGCCGAACAGCGCCAGGATCCAGAAGATCATCCGCCAGTCGGCAACCAGAAGCACCCAGCTGCCCAGCGCCGGCGCGACGATGGGCGCGATGCCCATCACAAGGGTCAACAACGACAGCACCCGGGCCGTCTCGGTGTGGTTGAACTGGTCCCGGACCACCGCCCGGGCCACCACCGCGCCCGCGCAGCCGCCCAGCGCCTGGACGAAGCGGGCCAGCTGCAGCCCCTCGACAGAGGTGGTCAGGGCGCACCAGACGGAGGCGGCGACATAGACGGCGATGCCGACCAGGATCGGCGTGCGCCGGCCGAAGCGGTCCGACGCCGGCCCATAGAGGAACTGGCCGATGGCCATGCCGAGCAGGAAGGTGGACAGCGTCAGCTGCGTGGCCTCGGGCGTCGCCTCCAGCGCCCGGCCGAGCTGGGGCAGCGCCGGCAGGTACATGTCGATCGACATCGGCGCGAACGCCGTCAGGGCGCCGAGCAGGATGACCAGCCCCCAGGGCGTGGCGGGCGGACGGGCGGAGATGTCGGAGGACTGGGTCAAGATGAGGGCTGTTTAGGCCGCCGCGGGTCATCGGGGAAGCGCCAGCTCTTGCCTTCCCCGGCGACCACCGTTCACCCTGAACTCCAGACACGAAGGGGAATGTCCATGTCCGCCATCCAGACCATGATGCCGCCCGTCCGGTACGCTGACGTCAACGACATCCGCATGGCCTACTACGAGGCCGGGCCGGAGGGTGAAGGCGTGCCGCTGGTCTTCTGCCACGGCTGGCCGGAGCTGGCCTTTTCCTGGCGCCACCAGATCAAGGGGCTCTCGGAGGCCGGGCGCTGGGTGATCGCGCCGGACCAGCGCGGCTACGGCCTGACCGACGCCCCGGCCGAGGTGGAGAGCTATGCGCTGGAGAACCTCTGCGCCGACCTGGTCGCGCTGCTCGACCACAAGGGCATCAAGAAGGCGATCTTCGTCGGTCACGACTGGGGCGGCTTCGTCGTCTGGTACATGGCCATCCGTCACCCCGACCGGGTCGCCGGCGTCATCGGCCTGAACACGCCGTTCACCGAGCGCGCGCCAATGGATCCCATCGCCATCATGCGGGCCCGGCTGGGCGAGCGGATGTATATCGTCCACTTCCAGACCCCGGGCGAAGCCGACGCCGTGCTGAACGCCAACGTCCGCAAGGCGATGAACTTCTTCATGAAACGTCCGATGGACATGCCCGCGGCGCCCAGCGCCGGCTTCGCCACCGAGCGCAAGGCGGGCGACCCCAGCCTCTTCGCCATCGTCGACATGCTGGAGGCCTACGACCCGGCGACCGACCCGCGCGAGACGCTGATGACGGAGGAGGAATTCGAGGCGCTGGTCGAGACCTACGAGCGCACCGGCTTCACGGGCGGCATCAACTGGTACCGCAACTTCACCCGCAACTGGCATGCGTCGAAGGACCTTGAGCACCGCGTCCATCAGCCCAGCCTGATGATCATGGCCGAGAAGGACGCGGTCCTGCCGCCCTCGTCCGCCGACGGCATGGAGGCGCTGATCCCGGACCTGGAGAAGCAGCTGGTGCTGGGCTCGGGGCACTGGACCCAGCAGGAGGAGCCGGAGGCTGTCAACCGGATCATGCTCGACTGGCTGGGCCGGCGGTTTCCGCTGTGACCGGGGACATATACCGTCTTCGGTACGTGTCCCCCGCCGCTTAGCTGATGGTGACACGCACTGAAGTGCATGTCCCCCTACCGCTTTGTCATTGGCCCCCGCGCCGCCCCGGCGGTAGAAGGGCGCAATGGACCGTTCAGCCTTCGCGCCCGCCGTCGGACAGACCTCAGCCCGTCGGGGCCTGTATCCGGAGATCGATCCGTACAATTTCGGCTGGCTGGCCACCGGCGGGCCGCACGAGATCTACTATGAGGAATGCGGCGCCCCTAAGGGCAAGTTCGCGCTCGTGTTGCACGGCGGGCCTGGCGGGGCGGTCAATCCGACGATGCGCCGGTTCTTCGACCACGAGAAATGGCGGACGGTGCTCTTCGACCAGCGCGGCTGCGGCAAGAGCCGGCCCAACGCCAGCCTCGAGGACAACACCACATGGTCGCTGATCGAGGACATCGAGCGCCTGCGCAAGCATCTGGGCGTCGAGACCTGGACGGTGTTCGGCGGCAGCTGGGGCTCGACCCTGGCCCTGGCCTACGCCATCACCCATCCGGAGCGGGTCACCGGCCTGGTGCTGCGCGGCATCTTCCTGCTCACCCAGCGAGAGCTGAAGTGGTTCTACCAGGACGGCGCCAGCTATCTGTTCCCGGACGCCTGGGAGCGGTTCAAGGCGCCGATCCCGGCCGGAGAGCGCGGCGACATGATCGCCGCCTACCATCGCCGCCTGACCCACAGCGACCGCAAGGTCCAGGCCGAGGCCGCCGCCGCCTGGAGCCAGTGGGAGGGTGACACCATCTCGATCCGCGGCCCGGAAGCCCGGCCGCCGAAATTCAACGAGGAAGATTTCGCCATCGCCTTCGCCCGCATCGAGTGCCACTTCTTCGCCAATCGCGGCTTCTTCACCGAGGACGGCTGGCTGCTGAGGAACGTCGACAAGATCCGCAAGATTCCGGGCTGGATCGTACAGGGTCGCTTCGATGTGGTCACACCGCTGGAGAGCGCCTGGGCGCTACACAAGGCCTGGCCCGAGGCGAAGTTCGACATCGTCTGGGACGCAGGCCACGCCTCGACGGAGCCCGGCATCATTGACGGGCTGATTCAGGCGACGGACGCGGCCGCTCGCCTCTAGCGGGGCCCCGTCTGGACTCCGGCGAGCCTCCGGGCCACCGTGCCCTGGCGACGGGCAGGGGGACGATCATGAAGCGCGCAGCGGCTCTCATCGGTCTGGGCGTCATCGCCATTGGCGGGCCTGCCGGCGCTTTCGGCACCATCCGGCATCTGGGCCAGAACGCCGAACATGAGCGGATCACCCGGCGGGCGCTGCAATGCACGCCGACCTCGCCGGCCACCTGCATCGCCGGCAGGACGCTCGATGAGCTGGCCGGTCGCAGCGGGACGTTCGGCGGCGTCGGGTTTCCCGACAATCCGCGCAGCGGCCTGATCTCCGCGACCAGCGCCCACTGTGACTCCGGCGACAGCCTGCCGGTGGACGGCTATCCGCAGTCACAGGCGCAAGGCCGCGCGCAGCTGGAGACCTGCCGCGCCTGGATGGTGCAGAATCTGGACAGGGCCGTGGCCGACGGCGCCGGCCTGCTGGATGCCGACGGCCGCATCGCGCCACGCGAGGTTCGCCTCGGATGCCAGTTCGGCAAGACGGTCGCCGGCGCGAAATGCCGGGTGCTGCAGAGCTTAGGCACGGTTCTGCACGCCTCTCAGGATTTCTACTCGCACAGCAACTGGACCGACCGACCCGGGCCCGGCGCCATCGGTCCGGGCAACCCCCCGGGCCTGGGCCGCAGCGGCCCGGCGCCGTGGATATCGCTGCGCAAGGCCACGCCCTTCCCGGTCGGTCTGATCAGCGGCTGCTACGACGGTTTCCCGGAAGCCGCCTTCTGCAAGGGACGGGTCAAACACGAGGCGCTGAACAAGGACAACGGCCAGATCGACCCGTCGATCGGGACCGGTTCGAGCCCGCGCGGCGGGGTGAACGGCAACTTCCAGCGCGCCGTCGAGGCGGCGGTCGCCGACACCTCGGACAAGTGGACCCTGCTGCGCGAACGGCTGGAGGGCCGTTACGGCGCCGAAAAGGCCACCCGAATGATCTGCGCCCTGAGCAAGGACCAGCCGGTCAGGCAGTGCGCCTGACGCCCTAACCCGAGACCACGGCACCATAGGCCGCGTGCGCCGCCTTGCGGGCGGCGGCCAGTCGCGTCCGCAGACCTCTGAGATCCCGCGCGCCGCCGGCCCGGGCCAGAAGCGCCTGCAGAGCTTTGGGCTCCCGGGCGGGATCGGCGCGGGCATCGAGGGCCAGCTTCAGCAGCTGCGAAAGGTCCTGCTGAAGACGCCATCCTGACGCCAGCGCCTCGAGCGGCGCGGCCGGCGCGAGGCCCGCCGCACCGATGGCCGCCAGGGCGTCGCCCGTATTCTGCGCCAGAGGGCCGCCCTGCCCGGCATGAACGATCTGCAGGAACTGCGCGGCGAACTCGATATCGACGAGCCCCCCCGGGGACAGCTTGAGATCCCAGTCGCCGAACGGCGGCCGCTCGCGGGCCATAAGCGCGCGCATTTCCCGCACGTCGGCGGCTGTGGCGCCCCTGTCGCGGGGGCGGCGCAGGGCGCGCTCCATGGCCGCCTCCGCCTCTGTCGCAAACAGCGCCGATGAGGACCAGACCACCCGCGCCCGGGTCAGGGCCAGCATTTCCCAGGTCTCGGCCTCGCGGTCGTAGTAGTCGTCGAACGCGCGCATGGAGACGGCGACCGGCCCCTGGCTGCCGGTCGGCCGCAACTGCATGTCGACCTCATAGAGCCCCCCCTCGCCCGTCGGCGCCGACAGGGCGGCGATCAGCCGCTGGGTGAAGCGGGCGAAGAAGGTGTCGGCGCTCCAGCTCTTGGTCGCCGACATCCCGGCGGAGTCCTTCGCCCGATAAAGCGTCATCAGGTCGAGATCGGAGCGCGCGGTCATCTCGCGACCGCCGCACTTGCCCAGGGCCACCACCGCGACCTCGCCGTCGAAAGCGCCGCCCTGACGCACGGTCTCGGCCAGCGCCGCGTCGGCCAGGCCCCTGATGCAGAGGTCGGCCAGATCCGCGAAGGCGGCGCCGGCGGCCCGGGCGCTGGTCGTGCCGCTCATCACCTGGACCCCGATGCGGAAGGCCTGTTCGCGGTGGATACGCCGCGCCGCGTCCATGGCCGCCTCGAAGCCATCGGCCTGGCTGAACGCGAAACCGAGGGCGGTCTCGCCCTGCTCGCTCTCGACAGGATCGAAGAAGGCGGGGTCGAGCAGGGCGTCCAGCGCCGCCGGCCGCCGCGCCAGGGTCTGGGCCAACTGAGGGGCAAAGGCCATCACCTGGACCACCAGCTCGAACAACTTCGGCTGGGCCAGGAACAGCGACTGCACCTGGACCCCCGAGGACAGGGCGCCGAAAAAGTCGGCGAAGCGGTTGAAGGCCACGTCCGGCGCGCCGGTGGCCTGGGCGGCGTCGAGCAGCCGGGGGGCCATGCGGGTGAACAGCTCGCGGCCGCGCTCGGTGCGGGTCGCGCCGATGCGGCCGTGGTGCCAGCCCCGGATGGTCTGGGAGACCTGGGGCGGGTTGGAAAATCCCATCCGCTTCAGCGTCGCCAGGGTTTCGGGGTCATCGTCGACGCCGGTGAACACCAGGCTGCCGAAGCGGGACGACAGTTCCTCCTCGCCCTTGAACAGCGCGCCATAGCGACCGTTGACCGCTTTCAGCATCTTGCCGACGAGAGCGTCGAAGCTGCGCAGGTTGTCGTGGCCCCAGAGCGCCGCGACCCGCTTCCGCTCCGCGTCGGACTCCGGCAGCCTGTGGGTCTGGTCGTCGCCCAGCATCTGGGCGCGGTGTTCGAGCGCCCGCAGATCGAGGTAGGCCCGGGCCAGCTCATCGGCGGCGTCCGGCGCGACATGGCCGGCGGCCGCAAGGGCCTGGAGGGCGTCCAGCGTGCGGTTGGAGCGGAGCTCCGGATGGCGCCCGCCCAGGATCAGCTGCTGGGTCTGGACGAAGAATTCGATCTCGCGGATGCCGCCACGGCCAAGCTTCAGGTCCGCGCCCTTGGCGGTCATCCGCTCATCCACCTTGAAGGCATGGATCTGTCGCTTGATCGAATGGATGTCTGAGATGGCGCCCCAGTCGAGGTTCCGGCGCCAGATGAAGGGCTGCAGCTCCGCCAGGAAGGCCTCGCCCGCCGGGATGTCGCCCGCCGCCGCCCGCGCCTTTATGAAGGCCGCCCGCTCCCAGTTCTGACCGACAGACTCGTAGTAGGTGAAGGCCGCCGCCGCCGGGATGGCCGGAGGCGTCGACGACGGATCGGGCCTCAGCCGCAGGTCGACGCGGAAGACGTAACCGTCCGCAGTCCGGTCCTGCATGGCGCGGGAGACGCCCTGGGCGATCCGCACCGCCTCGTCGCCGGGCTCGACCCCCTCGGCCAGCGGCAGGCGCTCGGGCTCGTAGAAGAAGGTGATGTCGATGTCGCTCGAGTAGTTCAGCTCGAAGGCGCCATGCTTGCCCATGGCGATGATCATCAGGCCCGGTATGGGGCCGGCAGGACCGTCGGGCGCGGCGACCAGCCGCCCACGCTCGACCTCGTCCCGGGCCACCAGGGCGACGGCGGCATGCAGCGCGGCGTCGGCGAAACGGGCCAGGGCGCCGGTGACCTGGTCCAGGTCCCAGACGCCGCCCAGGTCGGCCAGGGCTGTGAGAAGATGCAGATCAGCCTTCAGCTCGCGCAGGCGTTTTCGGGCGTCGTCACTGTCCGGTTCGCGACCGGCCGCTTCTGTATCGGCAAGGATGCCGGCCAGCCGTTCAACCGGATCGCTGTCCAGCGTTTGCAGCAGGGCCCCGGGCCGCCGCCGCGCCAGCCCGGACAGGTAGGGCGAGGCCCCGAACACCGGCGCGAGCGCCGGCCAGGCGACCTCGAGGACGGGCGCGCCGTCGAGTTTCTCGGTCAGGATCTCCCGCGTGCGTTCGGCCGCCTTGCCGTCGATGACGGGGCCGCAGGGCGTGAGGCGGTCGGCGAGGCGAGTCATGCCGCCGAGACTGCCCTTTCCCGACGCCATCGGCCAGCCGCGCAAGGCCGGCCGAAGCCTACTCCACCCGCGGCAGCACCAGCGCCACACGGAGGCCCGGGCCGGAGCCGTTGTACTCGCCCGGCCCCTCGTCGAGCTCCAGCCGGCCGCCGTGGGCCTCGGCCACCGCCGCCACCAGGGACAGGCCAAGGCCGCTGCCCGGTTCGCTGCGGCTGTTCTCCAGGCGCACGAAGCGCTGGACGACCCGGGCGCGGTGTTCCTCGGGCACCCCGGGACCCGTGTCGGTCACGGAGAACTCGATCTCGCCCGACGAACGGCGGCGAACGCGCAGCATCACCGCCCCGCCCGGCGGCGTGTACTTGATGGCGTTGTCGATGATGTTGGCCAGGGCCTGGGTCAGGATCGGACGCGCCGCCTTCACCGTGAGCTGCGGCGTCAGTTCCGCCTTGAAGTCGAGACCCTTGTCCTCGCAGAGCGGCTCGTAGAGCTCGGCGATGTCGGCGGCCAGCCGGCCGGGATCGAAATGGGTCTGGTCCGGCGCCTGGCCGGCGGTCTGCAGCCGGGCGATGGCCAGCACGGCGTTGAAGGTGCTGAGCACGCCGTCGGCGTCTTCCAGGGCCTGGACCAGCGCCTTCCGGGGATCGCCCTTGCCGGCCTCGACCTCGATCAGGGCCGCTTCCATACGCGCCCGCAACCGGGTCAGGGGCGAGCGCAGGTCGTGGGCGATGGCGTCGCCGGCGTGGCGCAGCCCGCCCATAGACCGCTCAAGCCGGTCGAGCATCTCGTTCAGGCCCTCGGCCAGTTCGTCGTATTCGTCCTGGACGCCCCGGATGCTGGCCCGCGCCTTGAGATCGCCGCCGCGCACGGCCGCCACCGTGTCGGTAAGGCCGGCCATGTGTCGACTGACATTGCGGCTGACAATCGCACCCCCGGCCAGCCCCAGGACGATGATCAGCGCGCCCGCGCCCCACAGGGCGTTGACGATGCCACTCACAAAGCCCCGCGACTCGCCCACGTCAGCGCCGACGAACAGGACCTCGCCGCCGTCGAGCCGCTCCTGCAGTCCGCGCGCAGGACGCTTGATCTCGCCGCCATCCATGTCGATGTCGGTGACCGAGAAGCTGGCCCAGGTCTCGCCGGCCCCGGCGTCGTCGACCGGCGACTCGGCGATCGAGCCGGTCATCCGCTTTCCGTCCTTGTCGAGCAGGAGGTAGAGGAAAGGCCGATCGCCGCCGGCCCGTTCGATCAGCGCCTGGTTAAGCGCCACGGCGCCGCCACGGCGGTAGACCGCCTCAAGCGAGTTCATTTCGCGGGTGATCTCGGCGTCGGCGCGCCGGGTCACCTCGCCGGCCGTGGCGAACCAGGCGTAGAAGAGGAAAGCCGCCGCTGACATGGCGAACACCGCCAGGAACAGCAGCGTCATCCGGAAGGTGGTCGTGCGAAAGATGCGCGGCAGGCGCATGGCCTGATCCTAGGGGTCGAGCCGGTAGCCGGCGCCGCGAACGGTCTGCAGCATCTGGCGCTCGAAGCCCTTGTCGATCTTCGAGCGGAGACGCGAGATATGGACATCGATGACGTTTGTCTGGGGGTCGAAGTGATACTCCCAGACCTTCTCGAGCAGCATGGTGCGGGTCACCGACTGGCCGGCGTGACGCATCATGAATTCCAGCAGCTGGAACTCGCGCGGCTGCAGATCGATCTCGGTGGCGCCCCGATGCACGGTGCGGGCGATGAGATTCATTTCGAGATCGCCGACCTTCAGGGTCGTGGCGACGGCTCCCGTCTCACGGCGGCGGGACAGGGCCTCGACCCGGGCGATCAGTTCAGGAAATGCATAGGGCTTGACCAGATAGTCGTCCGCGCCAGCCTTCAGGCCGTCGACGCGATCCCCCACTTCGCCCAGGGCCGACAGGAACAGCACGGGGGTAGCGTCGCCTTCCCGCCGCAGGGTCTCGACCACCTGTACGCCGTTTAGCTTCGGCATCATCCGGTCGACGATCAGGACATCGAAGTCGCGCTTCTGGGCGGCGGCCAGACCCAGCTCGCCATCGGCGGCATGGACGCAATCGTAGCCGTTGTCGCTCAGGCCCCGGACCATGGCCTCGGCCGCCTCGACGTCATCCTCGATGATCAGAATACGCATATCGGCCCCTCCGACAGACAGCGGCTGATGCCGATTCGGCGCCCGTCGCTGCTACTCTAGCGTGATCCGCCGCCCACAAAAGGCCGCCGGGCTTGTCGCTTGCCGGCCCGGCGAACCGGCGGCAGGGCCGCCTAGTTGACCTTCACAGGCACAACGCCGGTCTGGCCGCGGCGGTTGGCGAAGCCGAGAAGCACTGTTGGACGCCCCGCCTTCTTCGCCGCCTCCACCGCCGTGGTCAGGTCTGCCGGGGTGGCGACCGGCTTCAGGTTCACCGAGGTGATGACGATACCCTGTGTCAGGCCCTTTTCGGCGGCGTCGGAGTCGCCGCGGACGGACTCGACGACGACGCCCTTCACGTCAGCGGCGATGCTGTAGCGGGTGCGCGCGGCGGCATCGAGCGGGATCACGCCCATGCCCAGCACGTTGACGCGAGTCGGCAAGGCCTTGCCGGGCTTGCTGTCCTTACCGGCATCGGCCTCGTCGTCGCCGCTTCCGCCGGTGACATCGGCGAGCTGCTGGTTGGACGGACGGACACCGGAGCGGATATCGATGAAACGCTTCTTGCCGGCGCGGATGATCTCCAGGCGCAGGTTCTCGCCGGCGCCGACCCGGGCGACCTGACGGGTCAGGGCCGTCGAGGAGTCGATGGCCACGCCATTGACCGAGAGCACGATATCGTCGCGCAGCACGCCGGCCTTTTCGGCGGGGCCGCCCGGTGTGACCTGGGCCACGACCGCACCCTTGGTGCCGGACAGGTCGAGGGCGTCGGCCATCTCCGGTGTGAAGTTCTGGATCTGGGCGCCGATGTAGCCGCGCACCACCTTGCCGTTGGCGATCAGCTGCCTGGTGATGCCGTCGGCGGTGTCGGCGGGAATGGCGAAGCCGATGCCCACCGACCCGCCGGTCGGCGAGAAGATGGCGCTGTTGACGCCGATCACCCGGCCAAACAGGTCAAAGGTCGGGCCGCCGGAGTTGCCGCGGTTGATCGGGGCGTCGATCTGGACGTAGTCGACGAACTGCGAGGAGTCGTCGTTGAGGTTCCGGCCGTAGGCGGAGATGATCCCGGCCGTCGCGGTGCCGCCCAGACCAAAGGGATTGCCGACCGCGATGACCCAGTCGCCGACCCGCGGCTTGGCGACGGTCTCGAAGCTGACGAAGGTGAAGCCGGTCCCCTGGACCTTGATCACCGCCAGGTCGGTGTTCTCGTCGCGACCAACGATGGTGGCCTTGAGCTCCCGGCCGTCCTTGAGCGTCACGGTGATCTCGTCGGCGCCCTCGACCACATGGTTGTTGGTCACGATGTAGCCGTCGGCGCTGATAAAGAAGCCCGAGCCCGACGATTGCTGGCGGGGCTTCGGGCCGTCGACGCCCTCTTCGCTCTCGTCCTCGCCGTTGCCGCCCGGGCCGCTGTTGCGGTCTTCATTGCGGTTCTGGGGCCCGAAGTTGAACGGCAGGCCAGGGAACCGAAGCGAGCGGGCGTCAACGCGGGTGCTGACGTCGATGGACACGACCGCCGGTGAAACCTTCTCGAAGATATCGGCGAACGACATCGGCGCGCCCGGCGGCGGCGCGAACATCATCGGACCGGTCGAGGCGGTCCTGATCACCGCCGGAGGCGGCGCGGCCTCGGCGGAGGATACGCGCAGCCCGACGCCCGCCAGAGCCGCCGCGGCGACACCCGCGCCAGCGATCGCACCAACAAAAAACCCGGTCTTCTTGGCGACCATCTGTGTTCCGTTCCTGTCCCCGGCGACGCGGGATCTGAGATGTCTCTAATCGATGCCAAAGAGCCCTGCGGCCCTCAAGTTATCTTTCCGTCATGCACCGTGGCGTTTCTAGGGCGCGCGGGCGCGACCGGATCACCGTTCGCGGTCTTCGAGCAGCCGCGCCAGCCGCGTTTCCTCGTCCAGGCTCAGGCCTTCGGACAGGTCCCGGCGCCGAACGCGCGACGCCAGAAGGGCCAGCCCGGCGATAACCGCGAGGAACGGCCCCAGCCAGAGCGCGGCGTTGCCCAGGGTGAAGGCCGGCTTCAGGAGCACATACTCACCGTAGCGCTCGGTCAGGAACGCCTTCACCTGCGCCTCATCGCGCCCGGCGGCGACCTGATCGCGGACCACGCGGCGAAGGTCGCGGGCGAGATCGGCGTCCGAGTCGTTGATCGACTCGTTCTGGCAGACCAGGCACCGCACCTGCGGGAAGATCTCCCGCGCCCGGGCCTCCTGGGCCGGATCGGGCAGCCGCTCGGCGGGATCAGCGGCGGCGGCCATGCACAGCGCGGCGGCGATGACGACCAGCAGGCGCCTCATGCCGCCTTCTTTCCCGCCGCCAGGCGCAGCCGACGGTCGGACAGCGACACCAGTCCGCCGACGGCCATCAGCAGCGGGCCCAGGAAGATGAGCTGGACCCAGGGATTGAAGTAGGCGCGGAGCAGCCAGGCCGGACGACCGCCCTCGCCCGCGCGCCGCTCGCCCAGGACGATGTAGACCTGATCGAGGCCGCGATTGCACAGGGCCACTTCGGAGGTGGTCTTCTCTCCGGTCGGGTAAAAGCGGCGCTCGGGCGTGGCCTCGCAGACGACGCGGCCGCCACGGGTGACGGTGACATGCCCCCGCTCGGCGATGTAGTTGGCGCCCTCGCCGGTGCGGACGCTGTCCAGGGTCAGCGTATAGGCGCCGACCTCGATCCGGCCGCCCAGGGACAGCGCCTCGGCGGTCTCGAGTTTCCAGGCGGTCTCGAACACGGCGCCCAGGGTGAACAGCCCAAGGCCCAGGTGCGCCAGGGTCATGCCCCAGGCGCCGCGGGGCAGTCCGACCAGGCGACGCCAGGTTTCGGCCGCGGGCGCGCGGAAGGCCCGGGTGCGCTCGGCGACCTCGGCCAGCACGCCGAAGATCAGCCAGAAGCCCAGAGCCACGCCGGCCGCCGCCAGCGCCTTGCGCGGGCTGACAATGGCATAGGTCGCCAGCCCGAAGATGATCGCCGCGGCGGCCGCCAGCCAGAGTCGCTGGCCGGCCGCCCACAGGTCGCCCCGCTTCCAGGCGGTCAGCGGCCCGAACGGCAGGATCAGGAAGGCCACCGCCATCAGCGGCGTGAAGGTCAGGTTGAAGTAGGGCGGGCCGACCGAGACCGCGTTGCCGTCCATCGCCTCGCGGATCAGGGGATAGAGGGTGCCGAGCAGGACGGTGGCCGTGGCCGCGGTCAGGATGATGTTGTTCAGAACGATCAGGCTCTCGCGGCTGGCCGGCGCGAACAGCCCCCCGGACTGCAACGCCGGCGCCCGCCAGGCGAACAGCGCGAAGCCCGCTCCGGAGGCGATGCCGAGGATGCCCAGCAGCAGCGCCCCGCGCTCGGGGTCGACGGCGAAGGCATGGACGCTGGTCAGCACACCCGACCGGACCAGAAAGGCGCCCAGCATGGAGAAGGTGAAGGCCGCCAGCGCCAGGAACAGCGTCCAGCCCGACAGGGCCCCGCGCTTCTCGGTGACGACGGCGGAATGCAGAAGCGCCGTGCCGATCAGCCACGGCATGAAGGAGGCGTTCTCGACCGGGTCCCAGAACCACCAGCCGCCCCAGCCGAGCTCGTAATAGGCCCAGTAGGAGCCCAGGGTGATGCCGACCGTCAGCATGCTCCAGGCCGCCAGCGTCCAGGGCCGCACCCACCGCGCCCAGGCCGCGTCGATCCTGCCGCCGATCAGGGCGGCGATCGCGAAGGAGAAGACGACGGAGAAACCGACATAGCCGAGGTAGAGGAACGGCGGATGCAGGACGAGGGCCGGATCCTGCAGCAGCGGGTTCAGCGACCGCCCTTCGATCGGCGGCTCCACCAGCCTGGCCAACGGGTTGGACGCGAACACCGTATAGGCCAGGAACAGGACGCCCAGAGCGCCCTGCACGCCGATCGTCCGACTGCGCAGCGCGAGCGGCAGGTCCCGCCCGAAGACGGCCACGGCGGCGCCGTAGCCGCTCAGGGCCATGCACCAGAGCAGCATCGAGCCCTCGTGACTGCCCCAGGCGCCGGCCACCTTGTAGAGCATCGGCTTGGCGGTGTTGGAGTTGGCGGCGACGTTGGAGACCGAGAAGTCCGAGGTCACGAAGGCGACCAGCAGCGCCGCGAACGCCGCCGCGATGCAAAGGAAGCCGCCCAGGGACGCGCCGGTCGCCGCGCCGGCCAGCGCCGGTCGGTGTGCGCCGGCAAGGCCCAGCACCGCCTGCATCAGCGACAGCGCTAGGCCCAGCGTCAGGGCGAAGGCGCCCAGTTCAGCGGTCATAGTCGCCCTTCGCTCCGTCTCCGCGCCACTCGCCCTGTTCCTTGATGGCGTCGGCGACCTCGCGGGGCATGTACTGCTCGTCGTGCTTGGCCAGCACACGGCTGGCGACGAATTCGCCGGACGCGTCGAAAGCGCCTTCCGCGACGATGCCCTGTCCCTCGCGGAACAGGTCCGGCAGGTCGCCCTGGTAGCTTATCTTCGCCGAGGCCTTGTTGTCGGTGACCGAGAATTCGACCCGGCCGTCCGGAAACTTCCGAACACTGCCGACTTCGACGAGGCCGCCCAGCTGGACGGCACGGCCGGCCGCGACCCCGGCTTCGCGCGCCTGGGCGGGCGTGTAGAAGAGGGAGATGGAGCCCCGCAGGCCCCACAAGGTCAGGCCGACGGCCAGGGCCAGAACCGGCGCGATGGCCAGCAGGATGGTCAGCCGCCGCCGTGCGGTGCGGGATTTCGGCCAGAAGCTCATCGCGGAGCCTCCGCCGCCTGGTCGAGCGCCTGAAGCACCTGGGGATCGTCCTTGAAGATCTGGCGCGCCCTTTCCCGGGCGGCGTCGCGTTTGCCGGTCTCGCCCAGGACGGTCCAGGCGCGGACCAGCCGCACCCAGCCCTCGGCATCGTTCGGCTGGGTCTCGAGGCGGGCGGCGAGCCCCTCGACCATGCCGCGGATCGCCGCGTCATCGGGAAGGCCGGGCGCTGGCTCAGGCGCCGGTGTGACGGTCGGCAGAGCGCCGGCCTTCGCCACCGCCGCGATTTCCGCGGTCAGGGCGGCGCGGACGGCCTGGTCGGAAGGGCTGGCCGACGGCAATGCCGCCAGCAAAGACCGCCAGCCGGCCAGGCCTTCGGCGACCTTGCCGTCCTGGATTTCCGCCCGCGACAGGAAGTAGCGGGCGCTGACGCTGGTCGGATCGCGCTTCAGGGCCTCGCTGAAGGCCGTGCGGGCGTCGCCATCGACGCGGCCCTCGGCCTGGACCACGAACGACTCGCCCAGCAGCGCCCACAGGTCGGCCCGCTCAGGCGCGATGCTGACGGCGCGCCTCAGGGCCGCGCCGGCGGCGATGGCGTCGCCCTGCCCCAGCTCCACGGACGCGAGCTTGTAGTAGGCTTCGGCATCATTGGGCCGTTCGACCGTGATGGCGCGCAGGATGGCGGCCAGGCGGGGCATATCGAGGCTTTCGAGATCGCCCGATCGCCATTCCGCGAGACGGGCGGCGTACGGCTGGTCCCGCTGGTCGGGCGCACCGACCAGGAGATAAGCGCCCAGGGCAAGGAGGGGCGCGACCAGGGCGGCCGCGAGGGCGAGCCGCCGGCCGCTGGCGCTGGGCTCCGCGACATCGGTGTCCGCCGCGGCGAGCAATCGCCGTCCGGCTTCAGCCCGGGCCGCGCGGACTTCACCCTCGGGCAGCAGGCCCCGGGCGGCAAGATCCTCGATCTCGTCAAGCTGACGGCGATGGACGGCGATGGTGGGATCATCGCCCGAAACGCGCCGCGTCGCCGCACGCGAGCCACTGAGTATCAACCAGCCCACGGCCGCTGAAAGGGCCGCCGCCGCGATCCAGAATGCGAACATGGCCGGGTGTTAGCGGATCACGCGCGCGATAGCGAGAGGCTCAGGCCGCTGCGGCGCGACGACGCACCAGGTTTCCGGCCGTCCGGTCCCGCACCAGGCTCATCAGTTGGGCGGCGACATCGAGGAACTCCTGGGCGCGATGAACGTCGATCGCGTCACCCAGCCGGATCTGCTCCAGAACGTCTTCAACGTAGCGGTCGATCCGGAGCCCGATGGTTTCGTGCACCTTGCCGCGGGCGCCGGCGAAGCCGCCCTCGTTGGCGCATCCGCGAACCGCCTCCGAGAAGGTCAGCAGTCCGAGGGAAAGCGCCAGGGCGGAGTCGCTGGGCGGCTCGTCCAGCTTGGGCACGGTAGAGGTCAGCCGCGCCGAGTAGCGCATCTTCTGCATCGGCAGGGCGAGGCTGACCGCCTCCTCGATCTCGAAGAGGCGCTGTTCGACGGTGGTCGCAAGGGCCTGCTTGAGCTTGACGACGCGCTGGCCCCAGGGGCCGTCGCGGTAAAGCTGGACCGACTGGTCGAGCTCGGTGATCGTCTCCACCGCCTGCTTCACGGCGTCGCCGGCCTTTTCCGCCGCGCCGACGCCCGTGCCGGGACGCAGGCTCTTCAGCAGGGTCACCTGGTAGTCGATCTCGTTCATCGCGCGCTCACCGAACGGCGCCAGCTCCGACGCGGCGAGGTAGCGTTCGCCAGGGTAATCCATGATCGCGGAAACGAGGCGCAGGATCTGGCTGGGATGTTTCAGATGCGAGGCGAGCATTTCGAACATCAGCGGGCCGCCGCCATCGCGAACCGCGCCGGCGTCCTTGTAGGCGATCCGGGCGGTGGCCCGGCGGTCGTCGGTTATCCGCTGAAGCCAGTCGAGCAGCCGCAGTAACGGCGGACGGACGATCACCGCCAGGTCGAGCGCCAGGATCAGCGTCTCGGTCGATCCCCGGCGGTCCGCCTCGAGCATGGCCATAACGGCGAGATACTCGGGTCTGTCAGCCGCGCGCAGGCCGGCAGCCGCGCGACTGCACAGGACGTCGAAGATCTGCGGCGAGGGCTCATCGGGATCGATGTGGTAGCAGGCCTCCTGGGCCTGCTTGACCAACTCGGGCTTGTCCGCCTCAAGCGCCTTCCACAGAAGCGAAAGCGCCGAAATCGGAAAGGCCGTGCGATCATCGGCGTGACGGGCGCGGAACAACCCCTTCACCGGCGCAAGGACATGGGCGCGAACCGAGCGCACGGCGACCTCGGTCTCGATCATAGCGCCGATTGCGGCGAGCGACCCGTTCGAGTCCTCCTTGCAGACCGCGCGCTCGAGCGCGCGCACCACATCGTCCGGCGACGCAGCGAGCAGTCCTTTCAACATCGCGATCTTGTGAGGCGACAAAGCGTACAACCAAACTGGGCAAGGAACCAGACGCTCCCTAGAGGGTTTTGCCCCGAACGGGTTAACGGCAGCTAAAGCCGTGCTGTCAGGCTTCGGCGCGCGGCAGGGTGATCTCGACCTTCAGGCCGCCCGTCGCTGAATCGCCCAGGATCAGCGCCCCGCCGTAGGCGCGGGCCAGTTCGTCGACGATCGCCAGACCCAGGCCCGAGCCCGGCGCGCTCTCGTCCAGGCGGGCGCCGCGCTTCAGGGCGTCCTCCCGCCGGTCGGCTGGCAGACCCGGTCCGTCATCCTCGACCGTCACGGTCATCCGCTCGGCGCCGGAGGGCGCGGCGGTCACCCGCACCCGGGCCCTGCACCATTTGGCGGCGTTCTCGATGACGTTGCCGACAATCTCCATCAGGTCCTGCTTTTCGCCCCGGAAGCAGAGCCCCTCGGGGCAGCGCCAGTCGATCTCGACACCCTTTTGCTGGAAGATCCGCTCCAGGGTCACGGCCAGCTCGTCGATCACCGGCTCGACCAGGGTGCGCTCGCCATGGGACTGCGACCGCGCGGCGGCCCGGGCCCGGCGCAGGTGATGCTCGACATGCCCGCGCATGGCATCGGCCTGCCGGGTGACGACTTCGGCCAGCTGCCCCGGCTGCTGGACGGCCTCGGTCAGCATCACGGAGATCGGCGTCTTCAGGGCGTGGGCCAGGTTGCCGACATGGGTTCGCTGGCGCTCGACAACATCCTGGTTGTGCGCCACCAGCGCGTTCAGCTCGCTGGCCAGGGGATCGAGTTCGCTGGGATATTCGCCCTCGATCCGCTCGGCCTTGCCCGTGCGGACATCGGCGACCTCGCGGCGCAGCTGGAACAACGGCTGCAGACCGATCCGCACCTGAAGGAAAACACCGGCCAGGATGCCGCCACCCAGGACGATCAGCGCGCCGGCGGTCAGGAGCGCGAACCGCTGGGCCTCGCGGTCGACCGGCGAGCGATCCTCGGCGGCCATGATGATGACCGGCGCCTCGCGCTCGCCGATGGTCACCTGCATGGCGCTGGCCCGCAGCGGCTGGCTGAGCGGGCCCTGGGTTTCGTAGAAGATCTGCTGTCCCGGCTCGGCGGCGACCTGGGCCACGACGGCGTCGGGAATCGCCAGGTCCTGGTCGAACAGCGACCGCGACCGCACGATCAGCCGCACCTTGCCTGACGGCGCATGCTCGGCCAGTTGCCAGTAGCGGCCGGAATAGACCCGAAGGGCGCGGGTGTCGGTCAGGGGCGGGGCGATAACCTTGCCGTTCTCGATGCTGATACCGGCGCCGAGCCCCTGGGTCAGGTCGACCAGTCCGAGGTCGAAGCGACGCAGCGCCGCCTGCTGGAAGAAGGCGGTCAGGGCCACGCCCGTGACGATCAGGACAATGAGGCTCCAGCCCGCGGCCAGAAGAACCAGCCGCCCGACCAGCGAACGGCGGCTCAGACCGGGCAGGCCGGCTCGCGTCACCCGGTCGCCTCACCCTCGAGCGGCGTCAGGCGGTAGCCGAGTCCGCGCGCGGTCTCGATGCGATCGGGGCCGATCTTCTTGCGCACGCGGCCTATGAAGACCTCGATGGTGTTGGAGTCACGGTCGAAGTCCTGATCGTACAGGTGCTCGACCAGCTCGGTCCGGCTGATGACCCGGCCCTGATGCATGATCATGTAATGAAGCAGCCGGTACTCGAGCGAGGTCAGGCGCAGCGGCTCGCCGTTGACGTTGGCCCGGGCCGAGCGCGGATCGAGGCTCAGGCCGCCGCAGGCGAGGTTGGGCGTGGCGTGGCCGGCCGAGCGCCGCAGCAGGGCGCGAAGCCGGGCCAGCAGCTCCTCGGTGTGGAACGGCTTGGTCAGATAGTCGTCGGCGCCGGCATCGAAGCCGGCCACCTTCTGGCTCCAGTTGTCGCGCGCGGTCAGAATCAGCACCGGCATGGCGATATTCTCGCGCCGCCAGCGCTCCAGCACCGACACGCCGTCGATCTTGGGCAGGCCCAGGTCGAGGATGACCGCGTCATAGGGCTCCGCCTCCCCCAGATAGTGGGCTTCCTCGCCGTCTGCGGCGTGGTCCACGGCGTAGCCGGCGTCGCCGAGCGCGAGCTTGAGCTGACGCGACAGATCCGGATCGTCCTCGACCAGCAGGATGCGCATGCGGGGCCTAGTCCCTTCCGATGATCTGGCCGGTGGAGGCGTCGACGATGAAGTCTATGCGACGGCCGTCGTTTGTCTGCCAGCGGACACGATAGACCGGACGGCTGCCACGGTCTTCCAGACCCGCGTCGAGCAGCTGACCGGGATTAGAGCGGGCGATGTTTCGGATCACCGCCTCCAGCGGCACCAGCCGTCCGCCGCGCACCCCCTCGCGGGCCTCGCTCTCGCGGGGGCTCCAGCCGTCGCCCAGGGAGTTTCCGCCCAGGCCCAGCGGGCGAAGGCGGTCGCCCTCGTCTCCACGTCCGGGAAGACGGCCGCGCATGGACGGTCCGTCATCGCGCTGATCGCGCAGCACGTCGCGACAGGCGGCGCCGAACGACCCGCCGGGGCAGTCGGAAGGCTGTCCACGGCTCTGGGCCTCGGCGACGGCGGGGACGCCGACGCTTATCAAGGCAGCTGCGAAGAGGGCGACGAAGCGGTTCATGCCCGACGGTTTAAGGCGCCGACGCTGAATGCCGGCTGAATGGAGAAGTTATGGAGCCGCCGCGACAGCGTGTCACGCATGCACGGCCGTCTATCGCTTGCGAGGCGAGTAGGGCCGCTCCTTGCGCCACTGTTCGGCGAACTTTTCGAGCGCCGGGTCGGGGATTTCGGGCAGGGTGACGATCAGGCGTGCGACCAGATCACCCCTCTGACCCTTGGGATTAACGAACCCGCGTCCCTTGAGCCGCAGCAGGGCGCCGCTGTTGGCCCCCCTGGGCACCGAGACGTTCACCGGGCCGTCGGGTGTCGGCGCCTCGACCTTGCCGCCCAGCACCGCGTCCGGGACAGACACCGGCAGGTCCATGTGCAGCGTGTCGCCCTCACGACGGTAGATCGCATGGGGCTTGAAGCCGATCTCGATCAGCGCGTCCCCGGGGCCGGCCCGACCCTGGGACCCCTGCCCCTTGAGGCGCAGGGTCTGCCCCTCCTGGGCGCCCTTCGGGATGTTCACCTCAAGGGTGCGGCCGTCCGAAAAGGCGATGCGCTTCTTGCCGCCGCGGATCGCTTCCTCGATGTCGATGTCGAGATGGGCGCGAAGGTCCGCGCCCTTGCCGCCGCCGAAGCCGCCGCCGAAACCGCCACGCCCGCCGCGGCCGAAGGCCTCGCCGAGGATGTCATTGATGTCGACGCCCTCGAAGCCAGGGCTGCCCGGGCCGGGCCGGTAGCGGCCGCCGGAGGCGCCGCCCGGACCAAACGGACTACCGCCGCCGAAGCCGGGATGCTGCTCGTGACCGTCGCTGTCGAGTTCGCCGCGGTCGAACTTCCTGCGCTTGTCCTCGTCGCCGATGATGTCGAAGGCGCCGGACACGCGCTTGAACCGCTCCTCGGCGCCGGCGTTGCCCTGGTTCGCGTCGGGATGGAACTGTTTGGCGAGCTTGCGGAAGGCTTTCCGGATCTCGTCCGAACTGGCCGTCCGCGGTACACCGAGCTCAAGATACGGATCGCGCGCCAAAGGCCCCTCGCAGCGGATTCTTCGCCGCATCAGATAGAGCGTCCTGGCGTCGCGCGCTACAGGCTGCGGGCCGTTGTCGCGCCCGCGCCGAACACAGCCGACAATTGCGCCACACGGATCATCACCGCGACGGGGACCCCGCCGGGAAAGTCCGACGTCTGCATGGCCGGGGTCCAGACGAAGGCGGGGGCGTCGCATTCGACCGTTCGCACGGCTGCCTCCCCGTCCATGATCTCGAGCCGGTAAGCCTCGCGCTCCTCGGAGAGCGGCGGCTCGCCGTCCAGCCCGTCACCGCCCAGGCGGGCGCGGCGGATCCAGCGGAACAGGATGTCGCCGCCGGGCTGCTCGTCCCGTCGCAGGTGGCAGGGGCTCCAGGGTCGGTCAGCCACGCCGCGCCAGACGGCCTCGACCTGGGTCATCGCCTCACCGCCCGGGGGACCACCGGCCGGCGCCGCGCGCCAGGTCATCGACAGACCACGCTCGGACAGAGCCACATCCGCCCGCTCCAGACCCTCGCCCAGCAGGACCACCGGCGCGCCGGCCGGGGTCAGGGCCGCCATGGCCGGATCGGACCCGGCCTGGCCGCGCAGCAGGCCCGACAGGACCCAGACGTCAGCGGAAACAGGTTCGGCGGTCAGGAACTGGATCACCTCCCACGCACCGGACGCGCCCTGCACCGCCAGTGCGTTGGCCCCGGCCAGCACGGCGGCCAGCGGGCGGCTTTCGAGGGTCGCGCCTTCCAGCCGGACGGTCAGGCTTCCGCCGCGGTCGATCCGGTGCAAGGGGCCGGCGGGCAGGTCATCCAGGGTCTCGCCGACCGCGGCCGGCTGGCCGACCCGGGCGCGCACGCTCAGGCTTCCGACAGAGGCGCTGGCATGGACATCGAGCGCACGCCAGGGCTCGACGGCCGCCGCGACCAGCGGCCGGCTGTCGGTCTCCGCGCCCGGCAGCGGCGGCAGGTCCAGCACATGCAGCACCGGCGGCGCCGGCGGTTCCAGGGGCGGCGGCGGCGCCCAGTCTCCGTCCAGACTGTCGCCGCCCGCGGCCTGTTCGACAATGCTGAGGGCGGCGCGGGGCTGTTCGTCGCGGTCGGTCCGCTCGACCCGCCAGGTCTGGCCGTCGCCGGGGAGCCTGACACGGTCCCCCGGTTCAAGGCGAAGGGCGTCGAGCGGCGACAGGAAGATCGTCGCCTGCTCGACCGCCGCAGCGGTCCGCGCCAGCAGCCTCCGCCCGATCACCTCGGCCCGGGCGGAGGTCAGCACCATAGGAAGATCCGCCTGGGCGACATCGCCCGCCCCGGCAGGATCGCGGCGCACCGTCGCACCGCCGACCTGATACTCGGCTGCCTCATCGATAAAGCGCAGGCGAACAACGTCGCAGGGCGCCTCGAGGGTGCGGGAGGTCTGTTGCGCCATCCGGTCATCCGGCAGGGCCAGCCCGCCTTCAAAGAAGGTCATCGCCGCGGGGCCGTCTCGGGCCACCAGCGCCACACGGCCGTCGCGCTCCGCCGGATCGAAGGCGAAGGCCCCGGCCAGCGGCTCGAGCGCGTCTCGCAGCGAAGAAACCTGATCGACGACATAGCCGGTGACCACGCCGCCGACATCGCCCGGATCGATGTCGACCCCGGCGCGCAGTCCAAGCGCGACGGCCAGATCGCCCAGGGGGGCGGCGCCGAGGCGGCCGTTGAGCCAATGGCCAAGCGCCCAGTTGGGTCCATCGGTCCAGACGGCGGAACGGGCCGGGAAGTCCGGGAACGGCCGGGCGTCCCAGCACCAGGCGCCCATCGCCTCGATCATCGGCCCGCCGTAGAGCGGCGAGACCGGGTTGGCGGCCGGGTCGTCGAAGTGGGCCAGCACCGCCTCCAGCGTCCGGCGCTGGGCGTGGTCGTCCCGCAGGCCGGTCGAGAAGGGCGGCGCGGCGCTCTCGGCGCTCTTGGGATCGATGAACAGGTTGGGGGCGTTGGCGCCCTTGTCGACAGCCGGACAGCCGAACTCGATCAGCCGGATCGGCTTGGAGCAGGGAACCCAGGCGGTGGGCGTCGCGTCCCGAACGCCGCCAGGCCGGTTGTGATGTGCATGGCTCCACCAGCCGATCAGGTCCTTGGGCCGAAACACCCAGGGCTCGCCGTGAGCGCCGTCGGTGATCGGCGTCCGCCGGCCCGCCTCCCGATCCTCGGGCGTGGCATAGAACCAGTCGAAGCCCTCGCCACCGGCCACCTCGATCGCATCGAAGTCCGGCTCGCCGCGCCAGTCCGCCAGCGGCGGATAGAAGTCGATCCCCACGAAGTCGATAGCGTCATCCGCCCACAGGGGATCGAGGTGGAAGGCGACGTCGCCCGAACCATCCCGAGGCTGATGGCCGAAGTATTCGCTCCAGTCAGCCGCGTAGCCGATGGCCGTCGCCGGTCCGAGGATCGCACGGCAGTCGGCGGCCAGGCCACGAAGGGCCTCGACGGCCGGATAGTCCCCGCTTCCATCCCGGATCGTCGTGATCCCGCGCAGCTCCGATCCGACAAGAAAACTTTCGACTCCACCGGCCAGCTGGGCCAGCCGCGCCTGGTGCAGCACCATGCGGCGCAGGCCCCAGTCGGCGCATTCGTGGTCGATCACGCCACTGTCGATGACGATTTCCGATGGCGCCGCCGAACCGAAAAGCAACGGAATGTCAGCGGCTTCGCCGGTGATCCGTCCACGCCATGGAAAGCCCTCGCAGTCCATCAGGATGAACGGGCAGAGGGTCACCTTCAGTCCGCGCGCCTTCAGCTCGGCGATGGCCTGGACGACGCTGGCGTCGGCCGGGGTGCCGCCGTAGGCCGGCGCGCCGTCGATCCGACTCACCAGATGGGCCGAGCCTCGCCCAACGCCCCCGGCGCGCCAGATCATCGACGGTGTGGACCTCGAGGCCTGTTCGACGCCCGGCCGGAAGGTGCAGTCGCCGGCGTCCAGGCTGGTCCCGAACCAGGCCACGACCAGGGTGACCGCTTCCAGGTTCGGCAGTTGCGCCTGCAGCTGGTCAAGCGAGACCAGCAGGTCGGGCCGTCCCTCGACGTTGTTGACGTTCTCGGCGCTGACCCGGGTCAGGCTGTCGCGGCGCTGGATGACCTGTGTCGCGTAGGCGAACTCCCCGGCGCCCGGGATCAGGCAGATGCTCTTCAGCCGGTCCTCGAGCGCAAGACCGCCGCCGCGTGGCCGACGGAACACCTCGAACGACAGCTGCGGCAGGCGGTTGCCGAACAGCTCCAGCGGCAGGTCCTCGAAGACCACATAGGCGCAGCCGCGATAGGCCGGCGCGACGCCCTCCACCGCCTCGATCAGCGGATCGGGCGTCTGGTCCTCGCTACCGTGGTGAAGACGCAGGGCGACCCCGGTCAGGTCCATCGCCTTGCCGTCGGCCCAGACCCGACCAATGCCGTCCACGGGTCCCTCGCAGAGCGCGACCGCGAACGACAGGCTGTAGCGATACTCGACGGTCCTGGGACCGCCCTTGCCGCCGCCGGCCCGACGCTCGACCCGCTTCTCGCGAAAGCGCGCGGCCCAGATGACCTGGCCCGGAACACGGGCGCGGCCGAACACCGCCGCCACGGGCGCGCCCTCGGCGGCGGACATGATCTGCATCTCCCGCAGGCGCGGTCCGGCCTGGCGCGGAGCCTGAAGCGAGGCGATCGCGAACTGGTCGAGCGACCGGCCGACCGCGCTGCCCAGGTTGGCCAGGACATTGCCGCCAATGGCCCGGCCAATGCTGGAGAGGATCAGTTGCGCCATGATCTCAGGGGCTCGTGTTCGGGAAGGCGAAGGCCGCCGCCAGCCGGCGCCGCCACCAGGGGCCGAGCCAGCTTTCGACGACAGCCCGCCCCCAGTAGGCATGGATGATGCGGGGCTCGGGATCGCCCGGGCGCCGCTCTGCGACGATCGCGCAGTGCTTGACGCAGGCGTTGGGGCTCATGCGGAACAGGAGCACGTCGCCGGGTCGGAAGGCATCGAGCGGCGCCGGAACCAGATGCCGGCCGGCGGCCGCCAGCAGCGTCTCGGCGGCGCCGGTCTCCGCCCAGTCCGGCCGATAGGGCGGCGCGGTCTCGGGCTCCTGGCCATAGAGCTCGCGCCAGACCCCGCGCACCAGGCCGAGGCAGTCGCAGCCGACGCCCTGCACGGACGCCTGGTGGCGGTATGGGGTGCCCAGCCAGCCCCGGGCGGCGGCGACGATCCGCGCCCTATCCACGACGGCTCGTCCCGTCATGGCGCTCCCCGTCGGCCGGCCAGCGGCTGAGGAAGTCGTTGCCCGGGATGGCGGGAAAGCCCCGGAAGTTCAGACTGTTGCCGAACCGCTCGGCACAGGTCGCGAACCGCTTGTCGCAGCCGGCGGCGTACTCGGGATGGCTAGGTTCGACGCCGCAACGATCATCGCCCAGGTTGGCGTCGCACAGCCGGCCGTAGCTTCGACCGGCCACCCGCTGGAGCTGGGCCAGGGGTCCTTCAAGATCGGCGGTAAAGGCCTCGCCATCGCGCCGCACGCGGCTGATTGTGGCGGTCCAGAGCGAGACGAACAGGTCGGGCGCCGACCAGTCGACTCTGCGGCACTCGACTGTCGCGCCGTCATACAGTCCCGCCGCCAGATCGACGGGATCCAGGCCCTCGGCGTCGAGGACGCCCGCGGCCGCCATGGACCCGGCGCCGCCCGGGCCCAGTCCCGACTGGCTCGCGCCGGCGGTCCAGCCGCCGCCGGCCACGCAGACCAGTCCGTCGTGCAGCAGGTCCTGGTCATGGTCGGTGAAGCCGCTGACCGCCCCGTCGGCGCGGGTCAGTCGCCAGACATGGCAGAGGGTCGCGGCGCCGGACTCGATCCGGGCCGCCAGCGCGTCGGGGACGGTTCTCATGATCAGACCCGGATCTCGATCAGCGGCGCGGCGACCAGGCGACCGGCCTCGAAACCCTCAAGGGTCACGTCGATGCGGTCGGTGTCGAAGCGGACAGGGGTGTCGAAGGCGAAGCCGGCGGTGACCACCGCGCCTTCGGGCGGCGCCTCGGGCAGGGTCACGACGCCGGTTGGCGGGTCGAGCGCGAAGGCCCCGGTCTCCACGCCGTCGACGGCGATCCGGACCGACCCATCGACCGGCTTGCGGATCGGGCGCTCAACATCCCCGTAGAGCTTAAGCAGCTGGAACGACACCACCGCTCCGGTTCCCTCGCCAAGCCTCTGATCCAGCGGCGAAATCGACGCCGATGGCGCACAGGACCTGAAGTCGGTGAAGTCCCTGAACCGGAAGCCGTGCAGGCGCCCGCGCCGGGCCTCGAAGAAGGCGACCAGCACCGCGACATCATCAAGCGAGCGCACGCCGGCGCCGATCAGGTAGCGTCGGCGACCGTGGGCCCAGGGCGTGGCGCGGCGCTCGAATCCGCTGGCCAGGGTGACGACCTCGGTGCGGCGTTCAATCCCGCCGGTGGAGCCGAACGCCAGCCGCGCGGGCAAGCGGACTTCGTGGAATGCCATGAACAATCCGTATGTTGACGACGGCCGCCGGCCCGTGTGACCTCGCGTCACTGGCGAAATCGGGGGCTGCGATGGACTGGACGAAACTCTTCTTCTCGGCGGACGGCCGGATCGGCCGACAGGCCTACTGGATCGGCTGGCTGGTGCTGATCGGCGTCAACACCCTGCTGTTCTGGGTGCCGTTCCTGTCGCTGGTGACGATCTACTGCTGGATCTGCATCTGCTCGAAACGCTTCCACGACATGGGCCGGTCGGGCTGGCTGTCGGCGATTCCGGTGTCCCTGAGCATCGTGGTGCCGATCGGGGCGGTGATCGCCATCGCGGGCGCGGCGATCGCGTCCTCCCTGTCCGGGGCCACGGAGGGGACGATCGTCGCCGCCGTGCTCAGCGCGGTCGCCGGATCGGCGCTGCTGCTGCTCGCCGCCCTCGTCGTCGGGGTCGGCTTCCTGATCTGGCAGGGCGTGGCCCTGGGCGACCCGGCCGAGAACCGCTACGGGCCCGCGCCGACGCCGGCGCTCTGATCAGAGCCGCCGGGCGCCCAGGCTGACGGCCCGCGCCAGGGCCTGGGCGATCTGCGCCTCCGACCGCAGCAGCGACGGCGCGCCGCCTTCGCCCTGCACCGTGACGTTCACGGTCAGGCCGCCGCCGGCCGGCTCGACGGAGCCCGCCGATGCCGGACGGAAGACCTCCGGCCCGCGCTCGCCGACCAGATAGGCGCCCCCGGACGTCACCGGCCCGCCGCCCGCCCGCGCGCCGCTGAAAGCCCCGCCGAGCGCTGCCGTCAGCGCCTGCGCCAGACCGCCGCCGGTCCCGCCGCGCGAGGCGGCGTTGACCGCCGCCAGCACCGCCTGGGCCAGCTCGGCCAGCGACATCTCGCCGTCGGCCGCGGCCCGCCCCAGCGACCGGGCCAGGCTCTCGCCCGCCCTTGCGAAGGCCTCGTCGATCGAGGCCGCGGCCCGCGCCGCGGGCTCCTTGAGGGCATCCAGCGCAGCCGCGGCCTCCGCCGCCTGGCGGGGCAGGCCGGCGAGGCTGTCATCGTCAAAGGTCATGGGATCATCCATCCGGCCAGGCGCGGGTCAGGGCCTCCAGCCCCGCGCGGTTGAGGGCGTCCGGGGGCTCGTCGACCAGCGCCCGCCACTCGACCAGCGAGAGCCGCCAGAAGGCCTCCGGCGCGATACCGAAACGCTGGGCGGCCAGCCGCAGAAGGCCCGGCCAGGGCGTCATCGCGAAGCGGCCGAGAACGCGGCCGCTACGGCCTGCGCCGCCTCGCGGAAGTCGATGGACGACACGTCGACCCCCGCCTCGCCGCCGCCGCGCAGCAGGGCGCCCAGCACGAAGGCCAGGTCCCGCGCCGAAAGGTTGCGCAGGCGGTCGGCCAGGGGCCCGAAGCCGTCGACCTCGAACGCGCTCTCCAGCTCGGCCAGGGCGCCCAGGGTCAGGCACAGCCGGCGCGGCGCCCCGGCCAGGGGGACGACCACCTCGCCTCTGGCGGCGTTGGCGGCGATCACGTCAGGGCCTCGAAGGTGATCTCGCCAGCCGAGGCCAGGGTCAGGGCCCAGGTGGCCTCGCCCTCATGCTCGCCGGCGTACTCCAGCGCCGCGACCAGGAACGGCCCCTGCAGCCGGCCGAAGTCGGGGATGACCAGCTGCCAGGTCCGCGCAGACTGGGCGAAGAAGGCCTCGCGGATCAATGCGTCACTGGCGGCGTCGCGGAAGATGCCGGCGCCGCTGACGCTGGCCTGTTTCATCCCGGCCCCGGCCAGCAGCTCACGCCAGCGGCCGGCGCTGTCGCCGTCGGTGGCGTCGACGGTCCGCGCGTTGAGCGAGATGGTCCGCGCCCGCAGACCGGCGACGGTGACGAAGCCCTCGGGCGCTCCGCCGTCGCCGATCTTGAGCAGGATGTCTTTTCCGCGTTGGGCGGTCATGGGGTGTCTCCTCTAGTTCGCTTCCGTCACCGCCCGGATCCGCAGCACGCCGTAGAGCGGCCGCCAGCCGGGGGCGCGGAAGACGTCGGCGTAGGTGACGCGCAGATTGACCAGCCGGTGGCCGTCCAGGCTCGGCGCCGCGCCGTGAAGGGCGGTGCGCAGGGCGGCGATCACCGCCTTGACCTCCTCGGCGCCGTCGAAGCGCGAGACGCAGGTCAGGGTCAGCAGGTGCTCGATCCCCTCCCCGTCCAGACCGCCCCAGGGCCGGGTTTCGGCGCGGCCCAGCGCGACATAGGGATGGATCGGGGTCTCCGGCGGTTCGTCATGCACGCGCGCGGGATCGCCCAGCAGGGCCTTGACCGACGCGTCGGCGCGCAGATGGTCGAGCAGCGCCCTGTGCAGCGCCAGGTCGGGGCTCATGGCCAGGCTCTTTCCAGCTTGAGGATCATGCGACCGGGGCGGGGCCCGGCCGGCTGCACGGCGACGATCCGCCAGGGCTCGCCCCCGGCCTTCAGCCGCATGCCGCGGGCGGCGACGCCCGTTCGGGCCTCGACCTCGGCGGTCTCGGTGAGGATCGGTCGCGCGGCGCCGTCGCCGGCCTCGCGGTGCCCGGCGGGCCGCAGGTCGACCCAGACGGCGCCCACCTCGGTCCAGGTCCGCGACCGGCCGCCGAACACGGTCTCGGCCTCGGACAGGGCTTCCAGCACAGCCAGGGTGCGCAGGGAAGCGATGCTCACAGCCGGGCGCTCCGGTACGGCGCCAGCCAGGGCTCGATGAGCGCGGCGGGCGCCTCGCCCTCGCGGTGCTCATGGCCGTGGGCGACCAGCATCAGGATCGCCAGCCGCAGCGGCGACGGCGCGGGGTCGGTCAGGACCATGCCGACGGCCAGCTCGACCCGCTCGGTCGCCGCCGCGATCAGCAGCTGGATCAGCGCATCCTCGGCGTCGTCGGTGACGCGAAGGAACGCCTTGGCCTCGGCCAGGGTGATGGGGGGCATGGGGGATCTCTCGGTGATCCTCCCCGGCTCCGCCGGGGAGGGGGACCACGCGAAGCGTGGTGGAGGGGAGTCGGCGCACCGACCTGTTACAGGGGGCAGAGGGGGCCTTGCGCGGCGTCTCCCCTCCACCGCCGTTCCGGCGGTCCCCCTCCCCAGCAAGCTGGGGAGGATTGTCCTACGAGGCCGCGAACTTCATCAGCTTGATGGCGTCGAAGTTCTGCACGCCGCCGCCGACGCGCTTGGTGGTATAGAACAGCACGTAGGGCTTGGCGCTGTAGGGGTCGCGCAGCACGCGCACGCCGGCCCGGTCGACGATCAGGTAGCCCTTGGCGAAGTCGCCGAAGGCCATGGCGAAGCTGTTCGCCGCCACGTCCGGCATGGTCTCGATCTCGGTGACCGGATAGCCCAGCAGCGTGGCTGGAGCCCCCGGCGCCGTGGCCGGCGACCAGATGTAGTTGCCGTCGGCGTCCTTGAACTTGCGGATCTGGGCCGCCGTGCGACGGTTGAGCACGAACCGGCCATTGGCGCGGTACTGGGCCTTCGGCGCATAGATCAGGTCGATGATCCGGTCGACGGGGGTGGTTGCGTGGAAGCCGCCCGCCGCGCCAGAGAGCACAAAGCCGATCTCGCCCCAGGCCTGCGACGCGTCGGCGACCTTGGTGTAGCTGAGGAAGCCCTTGGGCTTGTTGGTCCCGTTGCCGTTGACGAAGGCGTCGGTCTCCTGGGCCGCGAAGGCGTCCTCGCACTCGGCGGCCAGCCATTCGTCGAGGTTGACGAAGGCGTCGTCGAGCAGGGCCTGGGTCGCCGCCGGGCTGGCGTAGAGGTCGGCCGCCGGGAACTCCAGCAGGGCCAGCACGGGCGGATCGGTCTCCGGCCGGGCGTCGGTCTCGGCCACCCAGCCGCTCTCGATGCCCGCCGTCGACACCGGCTTGCGGAACACGCCGGCCCCGATGGTGCGCACCGTGGCGATGTCGCGCATCGGCGAGGACATCTGCAGCCGCCGCTCGATCATCCGCTCGGTCTCGGGTGGGGCGACATAGCCGCCGGCCGTGGGCACCCCCTCGCTCAGGCCCTTGGCCTCGAGGATCATCGCCGAGGACTGGCCGGTCTTGAGGTAGCCGTCCCAGGCCTGTTTGCGCTCGTCGGCGACGATGACACGGCCGCCCTCGCCGACGCCGAGCGCCGGTCGCCGCCCGTCCGACAGGGCCCGGTCGAGCCGGCCCTGCGCCGCCTGCAGCGTGGCGTCGATCCGCGCCACCTTCTCCTCCAGCAGGGCGTCGCCCCGTTTGGTCTCCAGCGCGTTGAGACGCTCGTCGTTGGCGGCCTTGAAGGCCTCGAACGCGGCCATGACGTCATGCATGGCGGCGCGCGCGGCGGGATCCGCCGCCGCGTGTTTGGTCTCTTTCATGGGGTCTCCAGGGAAACCCTTCTCCCTTGGGAGAAGGTGTCAGGCGGAGCCTGACGGATGAGGGGTCACGCCGCAGAGGCAGACCCGCGAGGGGAGAGGGCCGGGAGCCCCCTCATCCGGCCGCTCACGCGGCCACCTTCTCCCGAGGGAGAAGGGAAACTGATGAAATCCGCGCGCCCGGCAGCATCGGGAAGGTAACGATCGAGACCTCCCACAGGTCCACCTCGGTCAGCACCCGCAGCCGGCCACTGTCGTCGGGCCGGGCCTTGGTGGTGCAGAAGCCGATGGACAGGCCGTCCATCGCCCCCGCCCGGACAAGGGCCGCGCACAGGCGGCCCTCCGGCGTGGCGTCCAGAATACGGCCCCGTACGAAAAGGCCGCGCCCGTCCTCGACGACCTCGTCCCAGACCCCGACGGGCCGGTCGGCGTCGTGCTGGCAGAGCATCTTCACCCCGCCCGCGCCGGTCTTCGCCAGCGAGGCCCCGAACACGCCCGCTGCGGCGACGTCGTCGTTAAGGTCGCGCGTCCAGAACAGGGAGGCGTAGCCGCTGATTTGGGTTTCCATCAAAGCTCTCCGCTCTCCAGCCGTCGTTCCAGCCGCTCCAGCGTGAGCCGCAGGCCGGCGATCTGTTCCTCGACCCGGGCCAGCCGTTCGGCGGTCGGGCCCTGGCCCTCGACGCGGCGCTCCAGCTCGTCGATCCGCGCCGAGGCCCGCCCGGCCCACAGGAGGCCGCCCGCCGCCTGGATGGCGACAGTGATGATGACGGCGAGGGTCACCTGACGGTCGAGACGGAAGCGGGAGGTGGTCATGGGCTTCTCTTGGAATTGCCTGGACGTGCGCATTGCGTGGTTCGCGACGCTCGCTGCGCGCGCTCCTCACCATGACGAACCTGTTTGGGCTCTACTGACTTCGTCATCCTGAGGAGCGAGCCTCTTGCGAGCGTCGCGAAGGACGCAAGGCGGTTCAGCCCTCCAGCCCCGCCAGCCTTCGCCGCTCCTCCGGCGTGAGAAACGTCGCCGCTTCCAGCCGGGCCCACAGGGCGTCGCGTTCAGCGCTCAACGCCGGGACGCCGTCCAGGTCGCAGGCGATCCGCACGCCGGGGTGGCGTGCGGCCAGCCAGCCAGTAAGGGCCCGGGCCAGGCGCTCGGCGAGCGGCACGACCGTGTGCCGCCAGAAGGCGCCGTTGGCCTCGCGGTAGTTGGCGTAGGTGTTGTCGCCCGGGATGCCGAGCAGCTGCGGCGGCACGCCGAAGGCCAGGGCGATCTCGCGGGCGGCGGCGTGCTTGCCGGCGATGAAGTCCATCTCGGCCGGCGACAGCGACATCGGCTTCCAGTCCAGCCCGCCCTCCAGCAGCATCGGCCGGCCGGCGGCGGCGGGACCGGCGCGGGTCTCCAGCTCGGCCTTCAGGCTGTCAAACTGCTCGGCGGTCAGCCGGTCGCCGGCGTCAGGGTTGGAGTAGACCAGCGCCCCGCTCGGCCGGGCGGCGTTGTCGAGCAGCGCCTTGTTCCAGGCGCCGGAGGCGTTGTGGACGTCGATGGCGAAGGCCGCCGCCTCCAGCGGACTGGCGCCGTAGTGGTCGTCGGCCGGGTTGAACAGTTTCAGATGCAGCAGCGGCAGCCAGCCGTCGGGCTCGCGCCCGATGCGCACGCTGCGCCCGGCGACGCCGTACTCATAGGCCGCCGGCCAGCCCTGGGGGCCGGGGATCACCTTCAGCCGGTCGGGGCGCAGGGCCCACAGCTCGCTGGAACCTTCCCCCACCGCCTCCAGATAACCGTTGCCGCTGACCTGCAGGGCGCCGAAGAAGGCCTCCAGCAGATCGGGCCCGCCCTGCTCGGGATTGGGCCGGTCGAGCAGCGCCCGCAGCGGGTGATCGTCGGCCCGCCGGCCGCCGGCGAAGACGGTGAGCGGCACAGACGCCGCGGCCTCGGCGATCATCCGCACGCAGCGGTAGGCCACCGGGTTCCTGGCGAAGCCCTCGCGGGCCAGGCTCTCGTAGTCGCGCGGCGTCCAGACCGGCCGGCCATGGCTGGTGAAGGCCACCAGCGCCGCCGTCCGCGACGCCTTGGCCTCCGGCGCCGCGCGGGCGCGGAGACGGGGAAAAAGGGGCATTTTTTCAACCTGATGTTGTGCAAACAACAAAGTTCGTCATCCTGAGGAGCCCTCCAAAGGAGGGCGTCGCGAAGGACGCACGAGGGATGGGCAATGGCGGCCTGGGCCTACATGCTGCGGTGCGCCGACGGCTCGTTCTACGTCGGCTGCACGACAGATCTCGATCAGCGCATCGCACAGCACCGCGCCGGCACGCTCGGCGGCTATACGTCGACGCGCCTGCCGATCGAGGTCGTCTGGTGCGAGGAATTTCCGTTCGTCTACGAAGCCATCGAGGCCGAGCGTCACCTGAAGGGCTGGAGCCGCGCCAAGAAGGAGGCGCTGGTGATGGGCGATCCGACGCGACTCAAGGCGCTCGCCTCAAGAAGCCGGTCGCCTGAGAAACAGCATGACCGGCTGCATCCGGCGCTTCGATATCCCGATCCCGACGAGGACCTGGATTGAGGCCTTGCGTCCTTCGCGACGCTCGCCCGAGAGCTCGCTCCTCAGGATGACGAAGGTGGATGGAGCCCCCCCTGACTTCGTCATGCTGAGGAGCGGCGAAGCCGCGTCGCGAAGCACGAACCACAACAGCACACGGACCCGGTCCTTTCCTGCAACGCATCGGATTGAGGCGTTGCGTCCTTCGCGACGCTCGCGAAGAGCTCGCTCCTCAGGATGACGAACTCTGGGGAGCCCAACCAACTTCGTCATGCTGAGGAGCGGCGAAGCCGCGTCGCGAAGCACGCACCTACAACACCCGCACCCGCGGCTCCCGCCCCGCCCGGCCCAGCATCAGGTCGGTCAACGCCCAGACCAGGGCGTCGGCGCGGTCGGGGCTTTCTCGGGCGCCGCAGCCCAGGGCCATCAGTTCCTCCTCCAGGGCCGGGAAGGCGCCGCAATGGATCACGCGGCCCTGTTCGTAGAGGGCCGCCACCGGCTCGGCGCGGGCGCGCTTGCTGTAGCGGGCGTGGACCATGCGGACGGGACAGGGCGGATCGGCCCCGGCCAGCACGCTGCGCACCATGTCGCCGCCCTGGTTGCCCTCGGCGACGATGGCCGATGCGCCCAGGTCGCGGGCCAGGTCGACGGCGCGCATGGCCCAGCCTCGCGGCGTCAGGCCCTGAACGGTCTCGTCGGCCAGCACGAAGGCGCGGTCGCCCAGCCGGCCGGCCGCGACGATGCCGCAGGCGTCGCCCCCCGCCGTGGCCGGCGGGTCGACGGCCACGATGATCCGGTCGAGCCTCGGCGGCCGGGCGCCGCGACAGCGAGCCAGGTCCTCGGCCCGCCACAGGGCGCCCTCGCCCTCGACGACCTGCCCCTCCAGCTCCTGCGCCGCCAGCCGGGTCCCGCCGTAGAGGCCCTCCAGATGGGTGAGGAAGCTGGGCGACAGGTTGTGGGCGTTGGTCAGGGTGGGCAGGCGGGACTCCATCATCCCGGGCTCCTTCAACAGGGCGCGCAGCGCGGCGATCGGCCGGGGCGTGGTGCTGACCAGCAGCCGGGGATCGTCGCCCAGCCGCAGGCCGAAGCGCAGCATCGCCAGGGTGTCGGCCGGCCAGGGCCAGGCACAGAACTCGTCCGCCCAGGCGACCTCGAACTGCGGGCCGCGCAGGCTGTCGGGGTTCTCGGCGGAGAAGCAGTAGGCCAGCGCGCCGTTGCGCCAGCTGATGCGGCGGCGCGCCTTTTCATAGCGCGGCCTGAAGTTGTCGGGCGACAGCGCCCGGATGCCGGACGGGCCCTCGATCATCACCTCGCGGATCTGGTCGAAGCTGGCCCCGACCAGCGCCATCCGCCGGCCGTCGAGCGCCTGCTCCACGGCCCAGCCGGCGCCGAGCCAGGTCTTGCCCGAGCCCCGTCCGCCCAGCGCCAGCCAGGTCGACCAGTCCGGCCGGGGTTCACGCTGCGCGGGGTTGGCGTTCGTGCGCCAGCTCTTGTGGAAGACCTCCGTCTCGCCGGGCGTCATCAACGATCGCCGGTCCTCCGGCGTCCAGGTGCTGACGTAGGCGTGCCAGTCGCTCGTCGATCTCCCGGTGCTTTCTCTCCAGGGCTTCCGGATCGTCCAGTCGCTCACGCATGCCATCCTCATTGTCTTCCGAAGGCCGCAAGGCCTCGCGCGCGGCGGCGTCCAGCTGGAGGATCTTCCGCGCCGCTGACGCCATGTTGCCGGTCATGCGGACGCGGCGGTCCCTCTCGACCGTGGTGTCCGCCGGCGGCTGGGCGCGGGCGTCGCGGTGCAGGTCGCGCAGGTCCTGCTCCAGGTCCTCTGCAAAGCCCTCGAGCATCGCCGCCCCTCCGGGATTTGTGGTTGATGCCCTGACCATAGGGGACCACCGCGCCGGGCCGATCGAATGTCTCGGGAAAGATTCAAGCCTTTGACAAGGCTCGCCTTTCTTCGAGATGGCCGAAGGATGGAGGGTGATCTGTCCCCCTATCCGGCGGGCTCGACCGTCAGTAGGGGATGACTTCGCCGGCCGGAATCTGCGGCGCGGCGCGGCGCGAGCCCGGCGGGGCGGCGGGGTCGGGGCGGCCAGACTCTCCCGGGACGCCAGGCGCGTAGGGATCGGCCGGGACCGCCGGGACATCGCCGGCCTGCGGCTCCAGGGATTCGGCGGCCCGGGCGAAGTCGCTGGCCAGCTCGCCGTAGAACGGGTTGCGGGGGTCGTCCTCGGTTTCCGGGATCGGGTCGGGAAGCAGCCATTCGAAGTCGCGGGCCTCCTTGCCGACGTGGGCCTCCATCATGAACCGCCGCCAGATGGTCGAGGGGATGCCCCCGCCGGCGACCTTGTTCATCGGCCTGTCGTCGTCGTTGCCGACCCAGACCCCGGCGATGTAGTCGGGCGTGAAGCCGACGAACCAGGCGTCGCGCCAGTTCTGGCTGGTGCCGGTCTTGCCGGCGGCCGGGCGACCGAAGGCGGCCCGCGTGCCGGTGCCGCGCTCCAGGACGCCCTTCATCATCTTCACCATGATCGAGGCGTTGGCGATGTCGTAGACCGGCGATCCGGCGGTTTCGGAATGGGTGAACAGCGGCTCGCCGCTGACCGTGGTGATGCTTTCGATGATGTAGGCCGGGCGGCGCTGGCCGCCGAGCTGGAACACCTGGAAGCCGCCGACCAGCTCCAGCAGGGTGACCTCGCGGGCGCCCAGCGTCACGGCCAGGTCCGGGCGGGGCGGGATGCTGGTCAGGCCGAAGCGGCGGGACAGTTCGCCGATGGCGTCGACGCCGACCTCCTGGCCCAGCTTGACGGCCACGGTGTTGATCGACTTGGCCAGGGCGTCGGCGATGGTCACGGTGCCGGCGTAGCTGCCGCCATAGTTCTCGGGCTCCCAGTCGCCCAGCTTGACCGGTCCGTCGATGCGGGTGTCGGTGGGCAGAACGCCCCGCTCGACGGCGGCGGCGTAGACGAAGGGCTTGAAGGTCGAACCGGGCTGGCGCCTGGCCTGGGTGGCGCGGTTGAAGGGGGTCTCGTCGAAATCGGTCCCGCCGACCATGGCGCGGATGGCGCCGTCGGGGGTCATGGCCAATAGCGCCGCCTGTTTGGCGCCGGCCTTGGCGCCGTCGGTCTTCAGCGCTTCGCGGACGAACTTCGAGCCCGCCGCCTGCAGCCGCGAGTCGATGGTCAGCCGCACGATCAGGTCCGGGCTGTTCTCGCCGGCGATCTTCACCGCCTCGGTGGTGGCGTAGTCGAGGATGTAGCCCAGGTCGCCCTCGTCCTGGACGGCGCCGGGCGCCAGCACCGGGGTGTCCTCGAGGGCCGCCTCGTACTGCTCGCGAGTGATCCAGCGCTCCTCGAGCATGTTGCCCAGGATCAGTCGCTGGCGCTTGAGCGCCTCACCCATGTTCTTCGTGAGCGCCAGGCGCGAGGGCGCCTTGGGCAGCGAGGCCAGCAGCGCCGCCTCGGCCAGGGTCATCCGGCTGGCCGGCTTGCCGAAGTAGGCGCGCGAGGCCCCGTCGATGCCGTAGGTGTTGGCCCCGAAGAAGATGCGGTTGAGGTAGAGCTCGAGGACCTCGTCCTTGGTCAGGATCTTCTGCAGCCGCGTGGCCATGACGGCCTCCTGCAGCTTGCGTTTGGCGGTCTGGTCCGGGGTCAGGAACAGGCCCTTGGCGATCTGCTGGGTGATCGTCGAGCCGCCCTGCACGATCCGTCCCGCCCGCCAGTTGACCCAGGCGGCGCGGGCGATGCCGTGGAAGTCGAGGGCCCCGTGCTGGTAGAAGCGCTTGTCCTCGGCGGCGAGGAACGCTTCCGGCACATACTCGGGCAGCTGATCGAGCGTGATCCGCTCGCCATAGCGCGGACCGCGCACGGCGATCTGCTGGCCGTCCATATCCTCGAACCGGATGCCGGGCGCCCGGTTGATGGCGAACAGCGCCTCGCGCGCCGGCAGCGGCGGCACGTCGGTCAGATACTTGCGCCAGATATAGATGCTGCCGGCGGCGGCGGTCGTCACGCCGATCAGGAACAGGACCAGCAGGGTCATCCAGGCCCAGCGCAGCTTGGGCGACAGGGCCCATTCATAGAGGACCGGCCAGCGGAAGCCTTCGCCCGGCTCGCGCGGCGGCCGGGGAGGCCTGACGGGCTTGGGTTTGGTGGCGCGACCGAAGACCTTCGGGGCCGCCACGCTGGAGGCCCGGGCGGGCTTTTCAGCCTTCGGCGGCCGGGCCGTCTTGCCCTTCGCCGGAGCCTGCGGCACGGCTTCAGGCTCCGGCGTCGCGTCCGACTCCGGGTTGAAACGGTACGGCGGAAGGGACCAGTCGTCGCTCACAATGATCCAGACGCGGCTTGGGTTACGGCTACAACGGGTTTAGGACGCAAGGGTCATGCCGTGCAAACCCTTCTGGGAGACGAAGACTCTCCGCGAGATGACTCCCACGGAGTGGGAGAGCCTATGCGACGGCTGCGGCCTGTGCTGCCTGGTTCGCTTCGAGGACGAAGATACCGGCGAGGTCATCCCAACCAGCGTGCATTGCAGGCTGTTCGACAGCGGCCTGTGCCGTTGCACCGACTACGCCAACCGCAAGCAGCACGTGCCCGACTGTCTCAAACTGACCCCGGGCAACATCGAGGACCTGTTGTGGATGCCACCCAGCTGCGCCTACCGCCGGCTGCATGAGGGCAAGACCCTGCCCGCCTGGCACCCTCTGGTCACCGGCGATCCGGAAAGCACCCACAAGGCCGGCGTCTCGATCCGCGGCCAGACGATCAACGAGGACACCCTGGCCGAGCCCGAGGACGCGCTCGACTACATGGCCTGGGAACTGAACCTGGATCGCGGAGACGAGCCCTACGAGCCCTAGGGCTCACTTGCGGGCGGTGACGATCCACTTGTTGGCGTGGACCTCGGCGGCGCCGTTGCTGTGTGTTTCGGCGTCATAGCTGAACACTGTCAGCTGGTCGGCGTCGATCTGGGCCTCGGAGAACCCCTGCGCGAGCAGCAGGCCCTTGGCCTGGGCGGCCTGGGCCGGCGTGTCGCAGACGAACAGGCTGGATTTGCTGGCCATCGGACGGGCCCTCCTCAGGGTTGCCGAGCGTCGAGCGCGGCGTCCAGGCTCTTGACGGCCGGGATGCTCGGTTCGAGCACGTCGTTGAGGGCATTGCGGGTGCGTGCTCCACGCAAGGACTGCAGGGTGGGCGCCGATAGCGGCGGCGCGGTCCTGGAGATCAGCGCTTCCAGGGCAGCACTGTCGACCGCCTCGATCGGGGCGACCCGGTCCAGGATGCGCCGCACCCGCGCGGTATGGGGAGGCAGCATGTCGCCGCCCAGTCCGACGTTCTCGGCATAGGCCCCGGGGCTGAGGGCGTCTTTCAGCGAGTCGCTGGCGGCGGCGGCGAACACCCCGCGGACCTCGCCCCGCCTGGCCAGCGCCTCGGCGGCCTGACCGGTGGCGAAGAACTGCTTCATCCTGAAGTCCGTGCCACCCGCGCCGCCGGCGGCGGTCATGCCGCTGTCGTAGGAGCCGAGCACGGAGGCGTAGACGTCAGGTTGTCCGCCCCCCTCCTTGTTCAACGGGATCAGGGACGCCTCCTTGCGGCGGAAGCCGAACAGGAAGCTGTCGGGGATCAGCGAGGCCTCGCCGAAGCCGATCTTGAAGCCGGTCGTGGTGGACGTGCCGAAGAAGGCGAGACGGCGCCCGCCGGTCAGGGTCGCCGGTCCCGTCGCGTCGCCGCCGACGGCCGTCGTGGCCGCTGCGCCGGTGGCGTAGAGCTGCCGCACCTCAGGCCGGAACAGGCCGCCGTCGCTGTCGATCATCGCCAAGACCTCGGGCATGCCGCCGTTGTCGTAGCGGGGACCGATGAACCCTTCGGTCCTGTCATAGGCAAGGCTGGCCGTGGGCGGCTTGCTGTCGACGTTGATGCCCAGGGACGAACTGGTCACGAACAGAACCCGATCGCTCTGGGCGCAGCCTCCGGCCAGCAGAAGGACCGCGAGGGCCGGCAGGATCACGGATCGGCTCAAGGCTTGTCTCCTTCCGCAAGCGCACCGGCGCAGAGCCCGGGGCGGTCAATGTCCACGCAACTGTCAGGCGGCAGCGCCAGTGACGCGTCCCGGCTGTAACCCAGCGCCAGCCCCGGATCCGGACCGCCCAGCCGAAGTCCCAGTCCGACGCTGGTGCTGGTCGTCAGCGCCGGCCGGTCCGCGGGCTCCCGCTGATCGACGACGACGACGACCAGACCAAACACATGTCGCTCGCCCGGACCGTCATCCGCCCCCGACGCGCTGTAGGTCACGCAGCCGCCCAAGGGCGCGGCGGATCCGAGCACGCACAAAACGGCCATGACTCCGGATCGTCGGGCCGCACCCCAGTAGAGCATTGCGATTTTTCTCCCGCCTTGGTTGATATTTTTAGGAACCTGCGTTCGCTGTCAAGGCGGCGCGCCGTTCACCCTTCCCCCCGCGCCGGAAAAGGGGGATAGACGCCCCCCAGTCCCCCTCCCCTCGTACGCACTGTATCTTCCCCGCATGGCCGCCCCGATCCTCGCCCTCAAGGACGTCCGCCTCGCCGACGGCGCCACCATGCTGTTCGACGGCGTGGACCTGGCCATCGAGCCCGGGGTCAAGGCGTCGCTGGTCGGGCGCAACGGGGCCGGCAAGTCGACGCTGATGCGGATCCTGACCGGGGCCATCGAGGCCGACGCCGGCGACCGGTTCATGACGCCCGGCGCCCGGATCGTGGTCGTGCCGCAGGAGCCGGTGATCGTCGGCGACACCCTGCAGGACCATGTCGAGGCCGGCGGCGCGACCCACTATGAGGCCGAGGCCGAGCTGATGGCCTTCGGGCTCGACCCGGCCAAATCGACGAAGGGCCTCTCCGGCGGCGAGATCCGCCGCGTGGCCCTGGCCCGGGCCTTCGCCGAGCAGCCGGACGTGCTGCTGCTGGACGAGCCGACCAACCACCTGGACATCTTCGCCATCCAGACCCTGGAGGACAAGCTTTCCGCCAGCCGGGCCGCCGCCCTGATCGTCAGCCACGACCGCGCCTTCCTGGGCCGGGTCACCCGGCGCTGCTTCTGGCTGGAGAGCCGCAAGGTCCGCCGGCTGGACAAGGGCTTCGAGTATTTCGACGAATGGTCGGAGCAGATGCTCGAGGCCGAGGCCGACGAGTTCCGCAGGCTGAACAAGGCCATCGAACGCGAGCAGCACTGGATGGCGCGGGGCGTCACCGGTCGCCGGGCCCGCAACGAGGGCCGCCGTCGTCGGCTGGTCGCCATGCGCGAGAAGAAAGCCACCGTCCTCAAGGAGGCCAGGGGCAGCCTGAGCATGGGCCTGGCCGCCGGCGACACCTCCGGCAAGCGGGTGGCCGAGGCCAGAGGCCTCTCCAAGGCTTTCGGCGAACGGGTCATCGTCAGCGGGTTCTCCACCCGGATCCAGCGCGGCGACCGGGTCGCCCTGGTAGGACCCAACGGGGCCGGCAAGACGACGCTGGTCAAGCTGCTGCTCGGCGACCTGACGCCCGACGCCGGAGAGGTGAAGCTGGGGACGGGGCTTGAGGTGGCCTACATCGACCAGGCGCGCGGCGACCTGAAGGAGGGCCAGACCCTCTGGGACGTGCTGACCGACGGCGGCGGCGACCAGATCATGGTCCGCGGCATGCCCCGCCACGTCGCCGGCTACGCCAAGGAATTCCTGTTCCAGGACAAGCAGCTGCGGCAACCGGTCTCCAGCCTGTCCGGCGGCGAGCGCAACCGCCTGCTGCTGGCCCGAGCCCTGGCCCGGCCGGCCAACCTGCTGGTGCTGGACGAGCCGACCAACGACCTGGACATGGAGACGCTGGACCTGCTCGAGGACCTGCTGGCCGACTTCGACGGGACGCTGATCCTGGTCAGCCATGACCGGGACTTCATCGACCGCCTGGCCAGCTCGACGATCGCGCTGGACGGTCGTGGCCGCGTGGTCGAGACCCCCGGCGGCTGGACCGACTTCATGGGCCAGAACCCGGGCTTCTTCGAGGACCGCAATCCCGGCGGGGCCAAGGCCGTGCAGACGCCCCGCGGCGAGACGAAGAAGGCCGCCAAGCTCACCTACAAGGATCAGCGCCGGCTCGAGGAGCTGGAAGGCCTTATCGCCGCCCTGCCCGTCCAGATCGCGAAGCTGGACGCCGAACTGGCCGACCCCAACCTCTATGCCCGCGACCGCGTCCGCTTCGACCGCACCATGAAGACCGCCGACAAGGCCCGCGCCGACCTCGCCGGCGCCGAGGAAGAGTGGCTGGCCCTGGAAGAGAAGCGCGAGGCGCTGGGCGCCTGACCTACTGAGCGGCGGCCGGGCTCAGCCAGACCACGCAGACGGCGAAGATCGCCAGCACGGCCATGGCGGCCCACCGGCGGCGCGTGGCCCAGAGGACCCAGCCGCCGATCGGACCGAAAGCCATCGCCGCATAGAGCGCCAGGAAAGTCGCCGCCGTCCGGCCATCGGCCGCCCCGGTTTCGCCGCCGCGCAGGACGCTCAGCGCCATCGGCAGGCAGCTCCACAACATCGCGGCCCCGACCAACGTCGCCGCGAACAGCAGCACCCCGACCCAATGCCCCTGAAAGCCGGGGACAAGGAAGGCGCCTCGTGCGGCGTCCATGTTGCGCTGGCGCGCGTCCTGATCAATCCGCATGGTGCGCCCTCTGCTTCCGGCGTAGCCCGGGACGGCCCCGACATCAACGCGGCGGAGCGGCATTCCCCGGGAATGCCTACGCCGACCGAGCCTCGAGCGGGCCCTCGGCCGCCGTCCTGGCCCCGGCGGACTCCCCGGTCCATTGCGCAACCTTGCTGACCAGTTCGGCGAGATTGATCGGCTTGGCGATGTGACCGTTCATCCCGGCCGCGCGGCAGGCCGCCAACTGGCTGGCGAGTACATTGGCGCTGAAGGCGAGGATCGGCGTCCGACCGTTGCGCTCGGCCGTCGCCCGGATCGCGCGCGTAGCCGCTAGCCCGTCGAGGCCGGGCATCTGGACGTCCATCAGGATCAGGTCGAAGGCGGTGTGGTGCGCGATCTCGACCGCTTCGGCGCCGCCGCTGGCCTCGATGATCTCATGGCCGAACTGGCTGAGAATGGCGCGAACCAGCTGGCGATTGATGGCGACGTCATCGACCAGCAGCAGGCGCGCCACCGGCATGTCGTCCAGCGCCGCATCCTCATGCTCAACACGGGCCGGCGCCGCAACCGCCGGCGCGGCGATGGTGAACCAGAAGCGGGATCCCTCCCCCTCGACGCTGTCGACGCCGATACGACCACCCATCAGCTCGGTCAGGCCAAGGCAGATAGCCAGGCCCAGGCCCGAGCCGCCGTGGCGCCGGCTGATCGACCCGTCGACCTGCGAAAAACGCTGGAACAGGCGGTCCAGGCGATCAGCCGGGATGCCCGGACCGGTGTCGGCCACTTCGATCTGCAGCTGGCCGCCGTCACAGGGCGTGTGTGCCAGGGTCACGCGAATGTCGCCCTCCCCGGTGAACTTCAGCGCGTTGCCGAGCAGGTTGAGCAGGATCTGTCGCAGGCGTGCGCTGTCAGCGCTGACCGCCCGGGGAAGGTCTTCTGCGACATCCACGGAAACCCGCAGACCCTTCATCGCCGCCTGGGCGGCCACCAGGTCGACTGTTTCGCGAACGATGGCGGCTGGATCGAACGGCTGGGGATCAAGCTCCAGCTGGCCGGCCTCGAGCTTGGAAAAGTCGAGCACGTCATTGACCACCGACAGCAGCGCCTCGCCGGCCGTCGTGATCCGCTGGAGGTGCAATCCCGCCTCGTCCGGCAGGCCGGGCAGGCGTTTCAGCAAGCCCGAAAACCCGAGGATGGCCGTCAGCGGCGTGCGGATCTCGTGGCTCATGTTGGCGAGGAAGTCTGATTTGGCCTCGGTGGCCGCCTCGGCTTCGCGGGTCCGTTCGCGCAGCTTGTCCTCGAGCGCCTTTCGTCGCGTGACATCCCGGGCGACGTCCACGTTCCCGGTGGCCTCGCCTGTAATCCGATCATGGACCAGGCTGGTGCGCGTCTCAAACCAGAGCCAGCGCCCATCCTTGTGGCGCGCACGGTACTCCGTGATTGCCGCGTCCTCGTCGATTTCCCCTGCGTAGAGAAGGGCGCCAACCCTCTCCATGGCGGGCCAGTCCTCGGGATGCACCAGGTCCCGGATCATCCGGCCAACGAGGATTTCCGGCGGGTATCCGGTCACCCGCGCGACCGACGGCGAAATATAGGTTAGCCGCCCGTCCCGGTCGCTCAGCATGATCAGGTCGGTGACGTTGTCGGCGAACAGCCGGTGACGCGCTTCGCTGGCGGCCAGCGCCTGTTCGGACTTCTTGCGCTCGATGGCGATAGCCGCCAGATGGGCCGCTGCCTCGATCGACCTGAAGTCCTCGGCGTCGGGCGCCCGGATGTCGCGGTGATACATGGCGAAGGTGCCCAGCACCCGGCCGTCCTGACCACGGATCGGCTCCGACCAGCAGGACGCAAGGCCGGCTTCGGCGGCAAGGCCCTTGAAGTTGACCCAAAGCGGATCGGTCTGGATATCCGAAACGATGGTGCGGGCGCCGCTCCAGGCCGACGTGCCGCAGGAGCCGACGTCCGGGCCGATTTCGATGCCGTCGATCGCGTCGTTGTAGAAAACGGGCAGACTGGGCGCCGCGCCCAGCAGCAGCCGCTTGCCGGCCTCGTCGAGCAGCAGGATGCTGCACAGCACGCTCGGATGTTCGGCTTCGACGCAACGGGCAATGCCGTCGAGTATGTCCGGCAGGGACCCGCTGTGCGCGATCAGGGTCATGACCCGGGTCAGGGTCGCGGTCGTCGACTCGCGAAGGGAAGCAGGCTCATCGACCATGGCTGACATCCCACCATCGCACCCGATCTGGGCGAGCGAAGTGACATCAGACGAGTCAACGATTGCAGATTGGTGAACCGAACGATGCTTTTTGACCCGAACGCCAAAACGCGGAAGGGGCGGCCACCCGTGGTGACCGCCCCTTCATGTCATTCAGATCTCAGAAGCGGCGTCAGGCCGCCTTGCCGAAGGACAGGGTCTCGTAGCGGCGCAGGTGATGGTCGACCGAGCCGAACAGGCCCTCGATCATCGTGGCGCGCTTGAAGTAGTGGCCGATGGCCAGCTCGTCGGTCATGCCCATACCGCCGTGGATCTGGATGGCGTTCTGGCCGACGAACTTGCAGGCCTTGCCGATCTGCACCTTGGCGGCGGAGACGGCCTTGGCGCGCTCGGCGTCGTCGGTGACCTTGATGGTGGCCATGTAGGTCATCGAAACCGACTGCTCGACGTTCATGAACATGTCGACCATCCGGTGCTGCAGCACCTGGAAGGTGGCGATGGCCGTGCCGAACTGCTTGCGCTGCTTGGCGTACTCCAGGGTGCCGGTGTGCAGCTTGCGCATGGCGCCGACGGCCTCGGCGCACAGAGCGGCGGTGGCTTCGTCGATGACCTTGTTGACCAGTGGCAGGGCGGCGCCCTCCGCGCCGATCAGGGCGTCAGCGCCGACCGAGACGTTCTCGAAATAGACTTCAGAGGCGCGCTGGCCGTCGACGGTGGGGTAGTCGCGGGTGGTGACGCCCTTGGCGTTCTTCTCGACGATGAACACCGAGACGCCGCTCTCCTCACGCTGGCTGCCGCCGGTGCGGGCCGTGACGATCAGGTGGGTGGCCCAGGGGGCGCCGACGACCACGGCCTTGTGGCCGTTGATCACGTAGCCCGCGCCGTCCTTCTTGGCGGTGGTCTTCAGGTCCTGCCAGGTGTAGCGGGCCTGCGGTTCGGCGTAGGCGAAGGCAAAGGTGATCTCGCCGCCGATGATGCCGCCGATCAGGTCCGCCGCGCCGGCGTGGCCGCTGTGCTTCAGGAAGCCACCGCCGATGACCACGGTGCCGAGGTAGGGCTCGACGACCAGCGCCTTGCCGAACTCTTCCATGACGATCATGTTTTCAATGGCGTCGCCGCCAAGGCCGCCCAGGTCTTCCGAGAACGGCGCGCCCAGGATGCCCAGCTCGTTGGCGAAGGCCGACCAGACGGCCGGATCACGGCCGGCGTCCGACGAGATCGCCTTGCGACGCTTGTCGAAGTCGTAGTTGTCCTGGAGGTAGCTGGCGACCGTGTCGCGCAGCATCGACTGTTCTTCGGTGAAGTTGAAATCCATCCTGGCGGTCCTCGTCTTTCAGCCCCTCTAGGGGGGCGTTGCGTCGTAGTGCGTCATTCGACACGGCCGCTTCGCGACCTGCTCGGGATGACTGGTAGAGAAGCGCTCCCACCTTTGTCATCCTGAACAGCGCCCGCAAGGGCGCATGTCGAAGGACGCAGGGCGGGAGCGCCGTTCAGGTGTCTAGAGCCCCAGAACCATCTTGGCGATGATGTTGCGCTGGATCTCGTTGGACCCGCCGTAGATCGAGGTCTTGCGGGTGTTGAAGTAGGCGCCGGCCCGGCCGACGGCGTATTCCGGACCGATCCGGGCGTTGTCGCCGGCGTCGCGCAGGTAGGGCGAGCTGTAGTGGCCGGAGGCTTCCAGCGCCAGTTCGGTCAGGCGCTGCTGGATCTCGGTGCCCTTGATCTTCAGCAGGCTGGACTCCGGTCCCGGACCCTTGCCGGCGCTTTCGGCGGCCAGGGTGCGCAGCTCGGTGAACTCCAGAGCGGTCAGGTCGATCTCCAGCTCGGCGACCTTGCGCTTGAAGGACGCGTCCTGGATCAGCGGCGTGCCGTCATCGTTCAGCTCGGCGGCGGCCATCTCGCGGATCTTCTCGACGCCGCGCTTGGAGCGGGCGACGCCGGCGATGCCGCTGCGCTCGTGGGCGAGCAGGAACTTGGCGCAGGTCCAGCCCTTGTTCTCCTCGAAGACGCGGTTCTCGACCGGCACCTTGACGTTCTCGAGCCAGACCTCGTTGACCTCGTGGCCGCCTTCCAGGGTCGTGATGCGGCGCACCTCGATGCCCGGGCTCTTCATGTCGATGAGCAGGAAGGAGATGCCCTCCTGGATCTTGGCGGTCGGGTCGGTGCGGACCAGGAAGAAGCCCCAGTCGGCGAACTGGGCCAGGGTGGTCCAGGTCTTCTGGCCGTTGACCAGGTAGTATTCCTTGCCGTCATCGCCGGTGATGCGCTCGGCCTTGGTCTTGAGGCTGGCCAGGTCGGAGCCGGCGCCCGGCTCGCTGTAGCCCTGGCACCACCATTCCTCGCCGTTGTAGATCTTCGGCAGGAAGCGTTCCTTTTGCTCCTTGGTGCCGAAGGTGAAGATCACCGGGGCGACCATCACGACGCCGAACGGCAGCACCGGCAGCGCGTCGGCGCGGGCCAGTTCTTCAGACCAGATGTACTTCTGGGTCGAGGTCCAGTTGGTGCCGCCCAGGGCTTCCGGCCACGACGGCGCGACCCAGCCCTTCTTCGCCAGGACCTTGTGCCAGGCCAGGTAGTCTTCCTTGGTTAGGTCGTCGCCCTCGTCCTGCTTGCCCCGCAGTTGCTCGGGGTAGTTCTGCTCGATAAAGGCGCGGACCTCCGCGCGGAACGCGTTGTCTTCGGCGGAGAATTCGAGGTTCATGTGGGGGCTCCCGGCGCGGCCTCTCAAAGGGGCCGTTCAAAGTCGGCGCACCATAGCGACCGAACAGTTGTTTGGAAAGATGACGCGAGCGTCAACGTAAACCTGATGCGCCGTTCGCCAAGGGCAAGCCGCCCAAAAAAGTTCGCCCAGAACGTGACCGGAACTGGGACACCTTAAACTGTCCCCGCCCCCGCCCGACGCCAAGCGTCCGGGCACACAAAAAAGAACGCCCCGTCCCGGAGGGGGACGAGGCGTCAAGGCTACTGGGTGCTCGAACAGTAGTGTCGATAGTCCGGTCGGTGATGGATCAGGCTACCAGGGCGGCGCAGGGGCCGGCCAGCTCGGCGGCGATCCCGGCCTGGCCGCCTTCGCGGGTCGAGCGCGCGGCGCGGGCGCCGTCGGACTTGGCGGCCATGGCCTTGTCGACCACGAAGTCGGCCCGGCCGCGCTTGTTGGCCTTGACCAGGGCGTTGAACTTCGCGGCCTCGGCGTCGGCTCCGGAGGCGAGGCCGGCGCAGCGCGCGGCCTTGATGAACTGCGAATCGCTGAGGCGACCTTCGGCGGCGAAGGCGGCGGTGGCGGTGAGGCCGGACACGGCGGTCGCGGCGATGACGGCGGCAGTGATGATACGCATGGGTGTCGCTCCAGCTCCCTGATTGGCGCCCCCGGAAGATGCTGGAGTCGATCTGTATTCACAAATTAAATACCTGACAGACTATAATAATTACGTAGAGTTCATATCTTACAGTTCTGTAATGTTGGTGACGAAATCATGACGACAACATGAGCGCTTGGTAATGCTTGAAACGCGAGGCGCGGATCGCGATGCTGGGCTGATGACAGACAGCCCCGCGACCGGCGAGACGACCCTGCGGATGGACGCGGCGGCGCTGAACGCCTTCCTGGCCCGCGCCTTTCCCGAAGCCGACCCGGCGGCGATGCCCCGGGTGACGGGCGCGACGCCCGGGCGGGTGGCGCTGGTCCAGGCCACGGCCAGCCGCAACCTAAGGCCCGGCGGCGTCATCTCCGGGCCAACCCTGATGACCATGGCCGACACCGCCGCCTACGCGCTGATCCTGGCCCATATCGGCGAGGTGGCCATGGCGGTGACCACCAGCCTGACCATCCACTTCCTGCGCCCGTGCGCGCCAGGCGACCTGCACGCCGAGGCGACCCTGCTGCGGCTGGGCCGCCGGATCGGGACCTGCGACGTCCTCATGTGGACGGAAGGTCCGGGCCGCGCCGCCGCCAAGGCCACAGTCGCCTACGCCATCCCCGACGGAGTCTCACCTTGACCCTCCCTGCTTCCCCGCTCCGGGCCATCGCCACGCCCTGCATCAAGGTCTGTATCGTCGACGCCGAGAGCAGCCTGTGCCTGGGCTGCTACCGCTCCTTGCAGGAAATCGCCGGCTGGGCGCGCCTGCCCGAGGACGAACGCGCGCGCGTCATGGCCGAGCTTCCGGGGCGCCAGTCACGGATCCGGCCGGAGAAGCTGGGGCTGGCGTAGTGCGTCCTTCGCGACGCTCGCCCAAGAGCTCGCTCCTCAGGATGACGACCGTTGGTGAGCTCCACTGAGTTCGTCATGGTGAGGTGCCGGCTCTCGGGCCGGCGTCGCGAACCACGCAACGCCGCCCCTTACCCAAACCTTCCACCCGTTCACGCGTTGCAAACCCGCCGCCCCTACTGTGCACGCCGAAGGGGCGCGATCCGCCCTCCGGCAAAGCCAGAAGGCGGAGTGACACGGATGATCAGGGTGCTGGCGATCGGCTGTATCGCGGCGTTGTCGGCCATCGGGGCCGCACGCACTGTCGCCAGCCTCGACGACGGCGCGCAGGCCGCCATCCCGATGATTCACGCCGACGCGGCGGTCAGCACCTCCGCCGCACCCGCCACGACGGCGCAGATCAGCAAGGGCGCCGACGGGCACTACTGGGCCGAGGCCATGGTCGACGGCAAGGTGGTGCGCTTCCTGGTCGACACCGGCGCCACCGCCGTGGCCCTGACCGCCGACGACGCCCGGCGCCTGGGCTACAATCCGGCCGGGCTCGACTACCGCCACGACGTCCTCACCGCCGAGGGCAAGGTGAAGGCCGCCGCCGTCCGTCTGCGCTCGATCTCCATCGCCGGCGCCCGGGTGGACAACGTCGACGCCTTGGTCCTCGAGCGCGGCCTGCACACCTCGCTGCTGGGCATGAGCTATCTGGGCAAGCTGCAGTCCTTCGAGGCGACGCGGACGTCGCTGATCCTCAAGCCCTAAGCCGCGTCCCGCCGCCGCTCGAACGCCTCGCGCACCGCGGCCAGGGCCGCGTCGACGACCTCGAGGCCCGCGCCGGGCTTGTTGCCTTCGACCGTCAGGATGCGTCGCCAGATGCGGCCACCGGGCATGGCGTGGAACAGGCCCAGCATGTGGCGGGTCATGGAGGCCAGTCGCCAGCCCTCGGCCAGCCGCGCCGCCAGATAGGGCTTGTAGGCCTCCACCGCTTCGAACGGACCGATGTCGGCGACGGCCTCGCCGAACAGGCGGCGATCCACCTCTCCCAGCAGGGCGGGCTCGTGATAGGCGGCGCGGCCCAGCATGACCCCGTCGACGCCGCCGGCGATCTGGGCCTCGGCCGCGTCCAGGTTCGGCAGGCCGCCATTCAGAACTATGGCCAGGCCCGGCCGTTCGCGCTTCAGCCGCTGGACCAGCGGATAGTCGAGCGGCGGGATGTCGCGGTTTTCCTTTGGCGACAGGCCCTGCAGCCAGGCCTTGCGGGCGTGGACGATGAAGGTCTCGACCCCGGCCTTCGCCGACAGGTCGACCAGCGTGAACAGGCCTTCCTCCGGGTCTTGATCATCGACCCCGATGCGGCACTTCACGGTCACCGGAACCTTCACCGCCGCGATCATCGCCGCCACGCAGTCGGCGACCAGCGCCGGCTCGCGCATCAGGCAGGCGCCGAACCGGCCGCTCTGCACCCGGTCGGACGGGCAGCCGACGTTGAGGTTGATCTCGTCGTAGCCGAGGTCCTCGCCGATCCTGGCCGAGGCGGCCAGATCCGCGGGCTCAGACCCGCCCAGCTGCAGCGCCACGGGATGCTCGACCGCGTCATAGCCCAGCAGCCGCTCGCGATCGCCGTGGATCACCGCCCCGGTGGTGACCATCTCGGTATAGAGCAGAGCCCGGCGCGTCAGGACGCGGTGGAACGCCCGGCAGTGCCGGTCGGTCCAGTCCATCATCGGAGCGACGGAAAAGGTGTGGGGCGGGCGGGTCATCTCTGACCCGCCCTTACAGAAAAAACGTTGCCGGGGACAGTCGCCCCCCGTCGCCGCGCGCTCTAGCCCCTTCGCAGAACACCTGATCCAAGCACCGGGATCAGGAAGCCGATCGTGAGCAGGGTGTTGGACACCGCGTTCATCGCGAACCCGGTCGCCAACGAGATGGCGCTGTCGATGACGTACCAGGCCAGCATCGCGACCAGGATCTTGCGCCACAGGGCCGGGCCGACCGCATCGGCGCCCTGAACCGCGGCCATCAGGGTCAGCATCCAGCCGATGGTGAGCGCGCCCTGCAGACCGAAGGCGAAGCGCATGACCGGCTGGTCAAGCATCGCGGCCATGGCCGGATCGCCGCCGATCGTGGCCAGCAACCAGCGCGCCGGCCCGTCGGCCCCCGGAACCGCCGCCAGGGACAGCGCCGCCCCGAACAGCAGAGCCGACCCGAACCACACCCGCACCCAGATCTTCCAAACGCCCGTCATGTCGCCCTCCCAAGGTGTTGAAGGAGACCAGCCTGGATCACCCCGCGTAGGCGCCGCAATTACCTCCCGGATAATGGACAGCCAGCGTCGGCGCTGCGACCCTGCCGGTCATGACCGCCCCCGTCGCCCTCGCCCGCTCCGAAGTCGGCCCCTTCGCCGCCGCCCTGCGCCGGTTCCGCAGCCGACGCCGCATGAGCCAGCTGGACCTGGCCCTGACCTGCGAGGTGTCGGCCCGTCACCTGTCCTTCCTGGAGTCCGGCCGCGCCGAGCCCAGCCGCGACATGGTTCTGCGGCTGGCGGAAGGGCTGCTGCTGCCGCTGGGCGCGCGCAATGCTCTGCTGCAGGCGGCCGGCTTCGCCTCGGTATTCCCGGCCTCGCCGCTGGACTCCGAGGCGCTGGCCCCGTTCCGGGCGGTTCTCGACGAAATGATCGCCCGCCACGCGCCGAACCCGGCCCTGCTCTGTGACCGGCACTGGACGGTGCTGGACGCCAACCCGGTCGGCCGGATGCTGCTCGCAGGCCTGCAGGGCGTGACGGGAGAGGCCAATGTGGTGCGCATGCTGACCCGCGGCGGCGGCGCGGTCGCCGAGGCGGTGGTGAACCTGCCGGAGGTTATCGCCGAGCTCTCGGCCCGGCTGCAGCTGGAAGCCCTCGAGGCCGGCGACGACCCGGAACTGGCCGCGCTTCTGGGCGAGCTGGACGAGGCCGCCGCGCGCCATCCGCTGCGCGCGGCGCCCGGCCCGCGCAGCCCGCTGGCGCCGCTGATCCTCCGCTCGCCCCTGGGTCCGCTGACCTTCCTGACCACCATCGCCCACTTCGGGACCAGCCAGGATGTCACGGTCCGCGACCTGCGACTGGAGCTGCTGTTCCCGGCCGATGAGCAGACCCGGGCGGCGATGGCCGCGCTGGCGGAGACGCTGTAGCCCGGCCTCCCTTGGCATATCATCCGAACCCGTATCAAATACTGAACAGTATAGAGCGGAGCGGACTCATGGCCGGCGGCAAGGGCGCGCCCAAGGGCGACAAGCGGCAGAGGACGCGGGCGGCGCTGATCGAGGCGGCCGCGGGGATCATCGCCGAGAAGGGCTTCGACCGCGCCTCGCTCGACGAGATCTGCGCCCGGGCCGGTATGACGCGCGGCGCCTTCCACGGCAACTTCAGGAGCCGGGAGGAGCTGTTCCTGGCTGTGGTCGACAGCCAGCTGCGCCCGGTCAGCGCCGACTTCCGCCCCGGCGAGTCCTTCCGCACCCAGATGCGCATCCTGGGTCTGGCGGTGGCGGCGGAGGCGCGGAGGCGGGCGCCGATGGCGGCCAGCGCGGCGGCCTTCCAGCTCTACCTGCTGACCAATCCGCAGGCCCGGGCCCGCACCGCGATCCAGCAGGCCTCGGCCTACCAGGCCATGGCCGACGGGTTTTCCCGCATCCTGCCGCCCGGCGAGCTGCCGATGCCGGCGGGACAGTTCGTGATCGCGCTGGACGCGCTGATCACCGGCCTGATGTTCGTCAGCTACCAGTCGCCGGACCTGCTCAAGGACGAGGATTTCGTCGCCGCCTTCGAGGCCCTGGCGGGACCGGCGCCCAAACCCGCCCCCTGGATCGGCGGCCAGACCTTCACCCTGCCGCGCTAGGGGGGCATGGCATCCAGTCCCCACATTGACACCCGCGTTCGCCGAAGGTACCTCGGCTCAACGCCCGGTCCGACCGGACCTTTTTCCGCGAGCCCCCGAACCATGACCGTCGCCACCTTCATTGACTGCCGGACGCTCCCGTCCGCCGTTGATGGCGGTCGTTGCGCCGACCCTGCTCGCGAGGAACAAGCCGCCTAGACCCCCGCAGGTCCAAGGCCCTTCCGACCCTCCCGAGCCTGATGCTCCGGAGGGTTTTTTCTTGCCCCCTCTCCGCATCGGGCCCGGACACCAGAAAGTCCGATCGATGATCGACGAGACAAGCCCTTCCGCCGCCGTCAGCTCGGCCCCCGCCCCCGGGACCGCTCGCCGCGACAGCTTCTTCGTGGAGGCGCGCGAACTGCTGATCCTGTCCGGCCCGCTGATCGTCACCCAGCTGGCGCAGATGGCCATCCTGGCCACGGACACCGTCCTGCTGGGCCGGCTGTCGACCGAAGCGCTGGCGGCGGCGCTGATCGGCAACACGGTCTACTACTTCTGCTGGCTGGTCGGCAGCGGGCCGGCCTCGGCGGTTTCGCCCATGGTCGCCCAGATGATCGGCGCCAGGCCGAAGGCGAAGGCCGGCGTCCGCCATGTGGTCCGCATGGGCCTGTGGAGCGCCATCCTGCTGTCGATCCCGCTGATGCCGATCCTGTTGTCCAGCCGCTGGATCCTCGACCACCTGGGTCAAGACCCCGTGCTGGCCATGGGCGCGGGACAGTTCACGGCCATGCTGTGCATCGGCCTGCCCTTCTCGTTCGGCTTCCAGGTGCTTCGCAACTTCGCCACCGCGCTGAACAGGCCCAACCCGGCGCTGTGGGTGATGCTGTCGGCGATCCTGTTCAACGGCGTTCTGGCCTGGGCGCTGATCTTCGGCGAGCTCGGCCTGCCGCAGATGGGCCTGGCCGGGGCGGGACTGGCGACCTCGCTGTCGGCGGTCTGGTCCTTCCTGGCCATGCTGGTCGTCGTCCGGCTGACGCCGACGCTGCGCGCCTGTCGGATCCTGCGACGCTTCGGCCGGCCGGTCGTGGGCAAGCTGCGCGAGATCATGACGCTGGGGATCCCGATCGGGTTGACGATCCTGTTCGAGGCCATGCTTTTCAACGCCATGACCCTGGTGGTCGGCACCTTCGGAGCCGCGCCGCTGGCGGCGCACGGCGTGGCGCTGAACTTCGCCTCGGTGACCTTCATGATCCCGCTGGGGGTGGCGATGGCCGCGACCGTGCGGGTCGGACGGTTCGCCGGCGCCGGCGACCGCGAGGGCGCACGACGGGCCGGCTTCACGGCGATGATCGTGGGCGCCGGGCTGATCAGCCTGTTCGGGGTGCTGATGTTCCTGAGCGGCGAATGGATCGCCGGGCTCTATATCGCCGGCCGGGACGAGCAGAGCCTGCAGGTCATCGCGCTGACGGCGCTGTTCCTGAAGGTGGCGGCGGCGTTCCAGCTGTTCGACGCCCTGCAGGTGGTCGGGGCCATGGTGCTGCGCGGGCTGAAGGACGCACGCATGCCGATGCTGCTGGCCGGCGGCTCCTACTGGCTGATCGGGGCGCCGGTCTGCATCCTGCTCGGGGTCCATCTGAAGATGGAAGGCCTGGGCGTCTGGATCGGGCTAGCCATTGGACTGGCGGTGGCGGCGGCGGCGATGTGCCTGCGCTTCCACCTGCTGACGCGGAGGGCGCTGCCGCTGTAGCCGATGCCGTCGACGACCGGCCCTGGTCCGGATCAGTCCTCCAGGCTCAGCAGGGTCGCGTTGCCGCCGGCCGAGGTGGTGTCCACCGACACCGTCCGCTCGACGGCGAAGCGGGCCAGGTAGTGCGGTCCGCCGGCCTTGGGGCCGGTGCCGCTGAGGCCCTCGCCGCCGAACGGCTGCACCCCGACCACGGCGCCGATCATCGAGCGATTGACGTAGAGGTTGCCCACCTTCGCCTTGCCGCGAACGATGTCGGCCGCCTCGCCGATGCGGCTGTGCAGGCCCATGGTCAGACCGTAGCCGGAGGCGTTGATCCGGTCGACCAGCCGGCCCAGCTCGCCGGCCTTCCAGGTCGTCACATGCAGGACCGGGCCGAACACCTCGCGGGTCAGGTCCTCCACGCGGTCCAGCCGGATCACGGTCGGGGCGACGAAGGTCCCGGTCTCACAGGCGGCCGGCAGCGGCAGCTGGTGCAGCACCCTGGCCCGGTGCGCCTCGATATGGGCGTTCAGCCCGTCCCGGGCGGCGGCGTCGATCACCGGGCCGATGTCGTTGGCGATGTCGCCCGGATCGCCCAGGGTCAGCTCGGCCATGGCGCCCTTGAGCATCTCCAGCACCTTGTCGGCGATGTCCTCCTGCAGGCAGAGCAGCCGCAGGGCCGAGCAGCGCTGGCCGGCGCTCTGGAAGGCCGACACGATCACGTCGTTCACCACCTGCTCGGGCAGGGCCGTGGAGTCGACGATCATTGCGTTCAGCCCGCCGGTCTCGGCGATCAGCGGCACGAGCGGGCGGCGGTCGTCCTCCAGCAGGGTGCGGGCGATCCTGCGCGCGGTGCCGGTCGAGCCGGTGAAGACCACGCCCATCACGCGCGGGTCGGCGGTCATGGCCTGACCGACCTCGGGACCGCCGGGCAGCAGGGCAATAACGCCTGTGGGAAGGCCGGCTTCGTGCAGCAGGAGCGTGGCCGCGTAGGCGATCAGCGGCGTCTGCGGCGCCGGCTTGGCGACCACGGCGTTGCCGGCCACCAGGGCGGCGGCGACCTGGCCCAGGAAGATGGCCAGCGGGAAGTTCCACGGGCTGATGGCGGCGATGACGCCCCGGCCGGTCAGGACCAGCTCGTTGCGCTCGCCCGTCGGCCCGGGCAGGGCCACGGGGACGAAGGTCTCCCGCGCCCGGGCGGCGTAGTAGCGGCAGAAGTCGACCGCCTCGCGCACCTCGCCCAGAGCGTCCGGGATGGTCTTGCCGGCCTCGCGCACGCAGAGCGCCATCAGGCGCACGTGATCGCGCTCCATCAGGTCGGCCATGCGGTCGAGCACGGCGGCGCGCTCGACCACCGGGGTGGCGGCCCAGGCGGGCTGGGCGGCGTGGGCCAGCGAAATGGCGCGGTCGACGTCGGCGACGGAGGCCTCGACCACCTGGCCGACCACGCGGTCCGTGTCGGCCGGATCGGTCACCGGCTTGCCGGCCCCGGTCACGGCCTTGCCGCCGATAAGCGGAGCGGCCTTGTGGGGCTCGGCCCAGACCTTCGCCATACCGGCGGCCAGCCCGTCGATCACGGCGCGGTCGGTCAGGTCGAGGCCGGCGGAGTTGACGCGTTCGGGGGCGTAGAGGGCCATGGGGGACGGGATCCTGCTGTGCGGCTGGAGGCCGGCGGCCTCGACGAGGGCGACGGGGTCGGCGAGCAGCTCCTCGTCGGAGACGGTCTCGTCGGCGATCTGGTGGACGAAGCTGGTGTTGGCCCCGTTCTCGAGCAGGCGGCGCACGAGATAGGCCAGCAGGTCGCGATAGCCGCCGACCGGCGCATAGACCCGCGCGGCCACGCTCTGCTCGGCGATCAGCCGCTCATAGAGGCCCGCGCCCATGCCGTGCAGGCGCTGGAACTCGAAGTCCCGCCGCGCGCCCGCCCAGTCCAGGATCGTCGCCACGGTCAGGGCGTTGTGGGTGGCGAAGGCCGGATAGATGCCGGGCGAGGCCAGCATCGCTTTCGCGCAGGCCAGAAAGCTCACGTCGGTCGCCGCCTTACGGGTGAAGACCGGATAGTCGGGCAGGCCGCGTTCCTGGCCGCGCTTGATCTCGCTGTCCCAGTAGGCGCCCTTGACCAGCCGCACGGTGATGCGGCGGCCGGTGGCCAGCCCCAGTTCGTTGACCCAGGCGATCACCGCCGGGGCCCGGCGCTGATAGGCCTGCACCGCCATGCCAAGGCCGTCCCAGCCGGTCAGGTCCGGGTCGGCGGCGACGGCGGCGATGATGTCGAGGCTCATCTCCAGCCGCTCGGCCTCCTCGGCGTCGATGGTCAGGCCGATGCCGTGCAGCTTCGCCAGCCGGGCCAGCCGCAGGGTGCGCTCGATCAGCTCGGGCACGGCGCGGGCGTCCTTGGCCGTCTCGTAGCGCGGGTGGATGGCCGACAGCTTCACCGAGATCGAGTCGCGGGCGTGCATCTGCCCCTTCCCGCCCTCGGAGCGGCCGATGACCTCGATGGCGTCGACATAGGCCTGCAGATAGCGGTCGGCGTCGGCGGCGGTCCTGGCGGCCTCGCCCAGCATGTCGAAGCTGTGCCGGAAGGCCACCGAGCCGCGACGGTCGGCGCGCTTGAGCGCCTCCTCGATGGTGCGGCCCAGCACGAAGGCCTCGCCCATCATCTGCATGGCGGCGGCCACGGCCTTGAGGATGGCCGGCTCGCCCAGCCGCCCGACCAGCTTCTTCAGCGCGCCGGCCTCGTCGTCCATCAGGCCGCGCGCCAGGATCAGGCCGAGGGTGGCGGAGTTGACCAGCACCGAGTCCGAGGCCCCGCGGTGGGCGCTCCAGTCGGCGCGGCCCAGCTTGTCGCGCACCAGGTCGGCGGCGGTCAGCGGGTCGGGCACGCGCAGATAGGCCTCGGCCAACGACAGTAGGGCGACGCCCTCGTCGGTGGTCAGGCTGTATTCCTGCAGGAACTGCTCGACCCAGCCCTCGGTCCCGGCCTTGCGCAGGTCGGCCAGCAGCAGCTTCGCCTGGGCCTCGACCCGCGCGCGGCCGGCGGCGTCCAGCCGGGCGTCGGGGATCAGGGCGGCGAGCCGCACGGGCTCTGGCGCGCGGTACAGCGGCGCGATGGCGGCGCGGGCCGCGACGAGGCCCGCAGGGAGGGGAGACGAGGGCTTGCGCATGGCGGGCGGCGACCGTGTTGGCGGAGGAGGCTGAAGATACGCCGGTTATGCCTGCGGTCGCGGCGAATGTGCTTGGTATCTTCGCGCGCCGACCGTAGGTTTCAACGCATGAGCCCGACATCGCCGAATAATCTTCATACGCTGGACGAGACCGACCGCCGCCTGCTGCGCGTTCTGCAGGCCGACGGCCGGATCACCAACCAGGACCTGGCCGCCGCCGTCGGCCTCTCCCCCGCCGCCTGCCACGACCGTTTCCGCCGCTTGCGCGAGCGCGGCTTCATCACCGGCTTCGCCGCCCTGCTCGACCCGGAGAAGATCGACCGCGCCCTGATGATCTTCGTCGAGATCCAGCTGGACCGCACCACCGGAGAAACCTTCGACCGCTTCGCCGCCACCGTGCGCAGAACCCCGGAGATCCTGGAGTGCCACATGGTCGCCGGCGGCTTCGACTACCTGATCAAGGCGCGGGTCTCGGACATGGCGGCGTACCGCGCATTCCTGGGCGAGACCCTGGTGAACCTGCCTGGCGTGCGCGAGACGCGGACCTATGCGGTGCTGGAGGAGGTGAAGAATACGGTGGTGATGGGGGTTTAGCGCCGGGGCATATCACGGAGCCTTCCTGAAGGAAGGACCGGAGACACGCACTGAAGTGCATGTCCCCGGCGGCGCCCTCGCTCAGGCGCGTCTGTATATGTGACGCAAGGTCATACTCGACGCGCACGTCGGTATGAGTAGATTGCCGCGAACGTAAACGAAAACCTCTCAGGGAGAGACCCCATGGGCGAAGCCTATATCGTAGCGGCGGGACGCACCGCCGGTGGCCGCAAGGGCAGCCGTCTGGCCGGATGGCACCCCGCCGATCTGGCCGGTGAAGTGCTGAAGTCGCTGGTCGCCCAGACCAAGGCCGACCCGGCCCTGATCGAGGACGTGATCATGGGCTGCGTGGGCCAGGGCGGCGAACAGGCTGTCAACATCGCCCGCAACGCGGTGCTGGCCTCGGGCCTGCCGGAAAGCGTGCCGGCCACCAGCGTCGACCGCCAGTGCGGTTCCTCGCAACAGGCGCTGCACTTCGCCGCCGCCACCGTGATGAGCGGCCAGATGGACGTGGTCATCGCCGCCGGCGTCGAGAGCATGAGCCGCGTGCCGATGGGCAGCCCCTCGGTCCTGGCCGCCAAGGCCGGCATGGGCACCTACATGAGCCCGCAGATCCAGGCGCGTTACCCCGGCATTCAGTTCAGTCAGTTCGCCGGCGCCGAGATGATCGCCAAGAAGTACGGCTTCACCAAGGACATGCTCGACGAGTTCGGCTTCTCCAGCCACCAGAAGGCCATCGCCGCCACCCAGTCCGGCGCCTTCGGCGACGAGATCGTCGCGGTCGAGATCACCCTGGCCGACGGCACCAAGGAGATCCACGCGATCGATGAAGGCATCCGCTTCGAAGCCAGCCTCGAGGGCATCCGCGGCGTGAAGCTGCTGGTCGAGGGCGGGGCCGTGACGGCCGCGACCTCCAGCCAGATCTGCGACGGCGCCTCGGGCGTGATGGTGGTCAACGAGCGCGGCCTCAAGGCTCTGGGCGTCGAGCCCCTGGCCCGCATCCACCACATGACCGTCACCGCCGGCGACCCCGTCGTCATGCTGGAAGAGCCGGTGTTCGCCACCCAGAAGGCCCTCAAGCGCGCCGGCATGTCGATCAACGAGATCGACCTGTACGAGGTCAACGAAGCCTTCGCCCCGGTGCCGCTGGCCTGGCTGCGGGGCAACGACGCCGACCCGTCGAAGCTGAACGTCAACGGCGGCGCCATCGCGCTCGGCCACCCGCTGGGCGGCTCGGGCACCAAGCTGATGAGCACCCTGGTCCACGCCCTGCGCAAGAACGGCAAGCGCTACGGCCTGCAGACCATGTGCGAAGGCGGCGGCCTGGCCAATGTGACGATTGTCGAGGCGCTGTAGCGCGTTTCAGACGGTCGGACTTCAGAAGCGCCCTCTCCGGCAACGGAGGGGGCGTTTTCGTTGGTGCCAATCCTCCCCGGCTCCGCCGGGGAGGGGGACCACGCGAAGCGTGGTGGAGGGGAGTCGGTGCACAGACTCATTCCACGGTGCTGAAGGGAGTCACCACGCGGCATCTCCCCTCCACCGCCGTTCCGGCGGTCCCCCTCCCCAGCAAGCTGGGGAGGATCGCCATCTCTACCGGCTCACCCGCCAGATGATGTTGCCCACATCGTCCGCCACCAGCAGCGCGCCCTTGCTGTCGGGGATGACGCCGACCGGGCGGCCGAGGGCCTGGCCCTTGTCGTCGAGGAAGCCGGTCAGGAAGTCCTGGGCCTTGCCGGCCGGCTTGCCGGCGGCGAAGGGCACGAAGACCACCTTGTAGCCGCTGACCGGCTTGCGGTTCCACGAGCCGTGCTGGCCGATGAAGACCCCGCCGCCGTAGGTCGCGCCCAGCGAGCCGCCGGCCGGATAGAAGGTCAGGCCCAGCGAGGCGGTGTGGGCGCCCAGGGCGTAGTCGGGGACGATGGCCTTCGCCACCAGCGCCGGGTTCTGCGGCTGCATGCGCTCATCGACGTTCTGGCCGAAGTAGCTGTAGGGCCAGCCGTAGAAGCCGCCGTCCTTCACGCTGGTCATGTAGTCAGGGACCAGGTCGTGGCCGAGCATGTCGCGCTCGTTGACCGCCGTCCACAGCGCGCCGCCGGTCGGCTCCCAGTCCATGCCGACCGGGTTGCGCAGGCCGCTGGCGAACTGCCGCATCGCGCCGGTGGCCAGGTCGAGCTCGAGGATGCCGGCGCGGTTCTTCTCCTTCTCGATCCCGCCCTCGGCCAGGTTCGAGTGCGAGCCGACAGAGACATAGAGCTTGCTGCCGTCCGGGCTGGCCAGCAGGCCCTTGGTCCAGTGACCGTTGGGCGCTTCGGCCGGCAGGTCGACGACCTTCTCGCCCGGGCCCGTCGGCGCCGGGCCGCCGGGCGTGTAGCGCCAGCGCAGCACCGCGTCGGTGTTGGCCACGTACAGCCACTCCCCGACCAGGGCCATGCCGAACGGCGAGTTCAGGCCGGTCAGCAGCGGGGTCTTCACCTCGGCCACGCCGTCGCCGTCGGCGTCGCGCAGCAGGCTGACGCGGTTGGCGCTGGGCACCCCGGCGCCGGCCCGCTTCATCATCATCTTCGCCACCCAGGCGGTCAGACCCTTTTCCTCGCGCGCGGGGCTGTTGCTCTCGGCCACCAGCACATCGCCGTTGGGCAGCAGGTAGAGCCAGCGCGGATGGTCCAGGCCCTCGGCGAAACGGGTCACCGTCATGCCCGCCGGCGCCGTCGGCTTGCCGCCGGCCGGCCAGCCTACGGCCTTGGCCGGATTGATCGTCGGGATCGGGCCATTGGGGTCGGGCGCGGTCAGGGTGGGCGCGGCGCCGTAGGTGGCCTCGGCCGGCAGGTCGGCCGTCCCGTTGCAGGCGGCGAGCGTCAGCGCGGCGAGCGCGGCGGCGGAGGGGCGAAGCATGCGGCGTTTCCTTGTTGTTGCCTGACCATGGCGCAGATCGGGGCCGCGTTCAAAGGCCAAGACGCCCCGACCGCCAAAGGTTAAATCCCGGCCATGGAGGCCAATGCGCGCTTGTCCTTGGCGATCGCCCCATTTGATAATGTGCTCAATTCACCGAATCCGGAGCCTGCCTTGTCCCTGATCCGCACGGCCATCGTGGCCGGCCTCGCCGCCGCGCTCGTCGCCGCCCCCGCCGCCGGCGCCTTCGCCGCCCCCCTCTTCGCGCCCGCCGCCAAGGCCTCCGCCACGAAGGCGGCCGCCCCCCAGCGCCGTCCCGTGCGCTTCGCCGCCACGGCGCCGGCGCCCGGCGGGTTGCTGGTCATCCCGGCCTCCGGCGCAGACCAGGCCGGCGCTCGCGCCGCCAGCCTGCTCCCGGAACAGCGCGCCGCCATCGCCCGCGCCGCCAAGGCCGCCGGCTTCAGCTATGGCGCCCGAAAGACCCTGGTGCTGCGCGGGATCGGCGACTTCGACCAGATCATCCTGCTGGGCCTCGGCGACAAGCCCGCGGCGAACGACATCCAGATGGCCGGCGCCGTGATCGGCCGGGCCCTGGCCGGGGACACCGGGGCGGTCACCCTGCTGGCGCCGGACATGGACGCGGCCGCCCTCGCCGAGCTGGCTGTCGGCTTCGGCATCGGCGAGTACCGCTCCGATCTCTACAGCAGCGACCGCAAGGCGGCCGCCGCCGCGCCGGTCACCATCGTCGCCGACGCCGCCCCGGCGGCGGCCGAACTCTACAGGGCCAGGGGGCTGCCGCTGGTCGAGGCCATGGAATGGGCCCGGGACATCTCGAACGAGCCCGCCAACATCGTCTATCCCGAAAGCTTCGTGGAGCGGACGCGCGCCGCCTTCGCCGGCATTCCGGGGGTGAGCATCGAGGTGCTGGACGTTCCGGCCATGCAGAAGCTGGGCATGGGCGCCCTGACCGGCGTCGGCGCCGGTTCGGCCCGGCCGCCCCGGCTGCTGGTCGTCCGCTACAAGGGGGCCGGCGCCCCGGACGGCGGGCCGGTGGTGCTGGCCGGCAAGGGCATCACCTTCGACAGCGGCGGCATCTCCATCAAGCCGTCCGCCAACATGGGCAACATGAAGATGGACATGTCCGGCGCCGCCGCAGTGGTCGCCACGGTGCTGTCGCTGTCGAAGTCCGCCGCCCCGGTCAACGTCGTCGCCGTCGGAGCCCTGGCCGAGAACATGCCTGACGGCGGGGCCATCCGCCCGGGCGACGTTCTGACCGCCATGAACGGCAAGACCATCGAGGTGATCAACACCGACGCCGAGGGCCGGCTGGTGCTCTCCGATGCGCTGGTCTGGTCCGAGCGAAACCTCAAGCCCGCCGTGCTGGTCGACGTCGCCACCCTGACAGGCGCGGTCGGCACGGCGCTGAGCGACGACTACGCCGGGCTGTTCAGCCGCCATGACGATCTGGCCGCGAAACTGACCTCCGCCGGCGCGGCGACCGGCGAGGACCTGTGGCGCCTGCCGCTGCACCCCAGCTACGCCAAGGATGTCAGCTCCACCATCGCCGACATCAAGAACAGCGGCGAGGGCGGCGCCGGGGCCGGCACGGGCGCCTGGTTCATCGGCGAGTTCATCAGCCGCGACATCCCCTGGGCGCATCTGGACATCGCCGGCGTCGCCTATGGCGCGCCGGCCGACTGGAAGCCGGCGGGCTCGGCGGGGTTCGGCATCCGTCTGCTCGACCGCTTCGTGCGCGACTGGGGGAAGTAGGGGCCGGCCTCGGCCGTCCGGCGACCCCCTTCCCGCAAAGCTTCCGCTTTCCCGTGGGCCCGGGAGCGCGCATGATTCACTCAACGCCCGGAGTGACGTCATGCGCCTGCCCACCCCCCTGATCATGCTCGCCGTCGTCGCCGCCGTCGCCGTCATCGGCATGGCGCGCCAGCCGCCGGCTCCGGCCGCCGAGGCGCCGCCCGCCGATGCGCCGGCCGTGATCCCGTCGGCCGAGCGCGGACACGCCCTGGTCCTGCGCGACTGCGCCGCCTGCCACGCGGTCGAGACGACCGGCGCCAGCGGCTACAGCCCCGCCCCGCCGTTCCGCACCCTGAAGGACAAGTACCCTCTGGACAGCCTGGAGGAGGCCCTGGCCGAGGGCATCCTGTCGGGCCACCCGGCCATGCCGGAGTATGAGTACGCGCCAGACGAAATCGCCGACATCATCGCCTGGATGAAGAGCCTCGACGTGGCCCGCGGCGCGCCTGGCGCGACCTGACAGAACGCCGGGCGGAACCGGCCTAGAGCGCGCGATCGCCCGCCGGAGTGGCGTGGCCGACCTCGTCGGAGGGCGCGTCGGTGTGCACCCGCCGATAGCCGCCGCGCAGATAGACCAGCGGCTCATGGTCGGCGTCGTGGAAGACCCGCAGGATCTTGCCGACAAACACCCGGTGATCGCCGGCGTCGAAGCTGTGATGAGCCTCGCACTCGAAATTGGCCATGCACCCCGACAGTACCGGGACGCCGGTGTCCCACAGCTGTGTCTCAAGACCTTCGAAGCGGTCGACGTGCTTGCGGGTGAACTGGCGGGCCACCGCCTCCTGGTCGGCGTGCAGCACATTGACCACGAACCGGCCGCTGGTCTGCAGGGCCGGCAAACAGGAGGCGGTCAGGCCGATCGCCACCAGCGCCAGCGGCGGGTCGAGCGAGATGGAGGTGAAGCTGTTGGCGGTGAAGCCGACCGGCCGGTCGCCGTCGAGGGTCGTGACGACAGTCACCCCGGTGGTGAAACAGCCGAAGGCGTCGCGCAGCGCGCGGGCGTCGCCAACCTGATCGCCGCCGGGAACAAAGGTATGTTGACCGCTCATGACCCCTATCTGGATCGAGGGGGCGCCGGGGGCAAGCGCTGTCAGGCGGTGCGGCCGTAGAAGTTCAGCCGGAACGGCCCCCACCAGAAGGTCTTGCCCAGCCCGCGGGCGGCCCTGTCCAGGGCGTCGGCGCGATCTCGACGTCGCAGCGCCCATTTCGCCAGCGCGATCGGGCCGAAGACGGCGGTCTGGGCCAGGCCGACCAGCATCCATCTGATGACGCCGGGCAGGTCGCGGGGTGTCGCCGACCAGCAGTGCTCGGTCGGCCCCTGGCCATAGCCGAAGGCCCGCGCCAGCGTGTAGCGCAGCGTCAGGCGAGCCGGGACCGGATCCTCCCAGACCCAGGCCGCAGGCGCCCAGGCGAAGCGCGCGCCGCCCGCCCGCAGGTTGCCGAACAGCAGGTCGTCCTCGCCGCCGATCTGGTTGCGCTCGACCGCGAATGGCTGACGGGCCGGCAGGGCGGCGCGACGGATCAGGCTGTTGCCGCAGCCGAAGTAGTGGTCGATCAGCCCCTCGGGGCTGTCATCCAGCCGCGAAAAGAAGCGCTCGAAATAGGCGCGGTGCTCGGTGATGGACTCCGGCGCGCGGGCGTGGACCGGGCCGAACACCACGTCGGCGCCTGTGGCGGTCTGCACGGCCAGCAGCGACGCCAGCCACTCTGGCGGCGCCTCCTGGTCGTCATCGAGGAAGGCTATCAGGCCGCCGCGCGCGACCGTCAGGGCGGTGTTTCGGACATTGGCGACGCCGGCCGCCGGCTCGTGGACATAGATCACCGGGTACGGCGCGGCCCTGGCGACGGTTTCGACAGCCTCGCGGGCCGAGGGGACCTGGTCGTTGTCGGCGACGACAAGCTCGATGGTCCCGGGGTCAACGCCCGCCTGCGCCAGCGCCGACGCCATGGCGGAAGCCAGCCCGCCGGGCCGGCGCTGTGTGGGGATGACGATGGAGACGGCGGGGATCATGGGGGTGGAGTTTGGGGGACGACCCGCCAAGGCTGGGTTAATCACCCCCGTCTTCCCGGCGGAGGCCGGGATCCACGCTTCCGGCGCCAGCGCGTCGGTGTGGACCCCGGCCTTCGCCGGGGAAACGGGATTACTGCGAAAACGTCGCCGCCAGGATCCGCTCAAGCCACCGGGCATCGACCTCGTCGAACGCCGCCGGCTGGTCGCTGTCCACGTCCAGCACGGCGATCAAGGCGCCGCCCGGGCCGAACACCGGGACCACGAGCTCGCTCTGGGAGCGGCCATCGCAGGGGATGTGGCCGGGGAAGGCGTGGACGTCGGGGACAAGCTGGGTCTGGCCGCTGGCCGCCGCCGCGCCGCAGACGCCGCGGCCAAAGGCGATGCGCAGGCAGCCGAGCGTGCCCTGGTAGGGTCCGACGACCAGTTCATCGCCCTTCGCGGGATCGACGACATAGAAGCCGGTCCAGAAGTAGTGCTCGAAACTGGCGGCCAGCATCGAGGCGACCGTCGCCATCCGCGCGGTCAGGTTCGGCTCGCCGTCGAGCACGGAGGCGATCTCGGCCGCTACCTCGGCGTAGCGGGCCTCGCGGTCGGCGGAGAGGGTCAGGTCATTGAAGGCTTCGGCCATGGGTGGCGATATAGGCCGCCCGGCGCGGCGCTGCTAGCGTCAGCGAAAATCCCCGATACGGAGCGCGCGCATGGCCTTCTGGCTGCTGAAATCGGAACCCGACGTCTTCGGCTGGGACGACCTGATCGCCACGGGCGCGCGGGGCGAGCCCTGGACCGGGGTGCGCAACCACAGCGCCAAGCTGAATCTGATGGCCATGAAGGCCGGCGACCACTGCTTCTTCTACCACTCCCAGGCCGGCAAGGAGATCGTCGGGATCGCCGAAGTGATCCGCGAGCACTATCCCGACCCGACCGACGAGAGCGCCCGCTTCGTCTGCGTGGACATCAGGGCGGTGGAAGCCCTGCCCCGGCCTTTCTCCCTCGCTCAGGCCAAGGCGGACCCGGCTTTGGCCGCCATGTCGCTGGTCACCTCGTTCCGCCTGTCGGTGCAACCGGTGACGGAGGCGGAATGGGCGCATGTGTGCGAGGCGGCTGGGGTTTAGGGGGCGAGCACGGAGCCGCCTTGCGTCCTTCGACACGCCGCTGCGCGGCTGCTCAGGATGACGTATCTGGAAAGCTGCCCACCCACGTCATGCTGAGCAGCGCTCAACGAGCGCGTGTCGAAGCACGCAGGGCGCTCAATCCACAGCCTTGGAATCCGTCCACCACAGGATGGCCAAGGCCTTGCCGTCCTTTGACGTCGAGCAGGCGTAGCGGGTTGAGCGCCAGTCGCGGCAGGCCTCGACGATCACGCCGATGAAGGCGATGCGTCCGACGCTGTCGCCATAGCGTGCGAACAGCCGCTCCAGACGATCGTCCTTGACCAGGGTGTAGACGCAGGCCTCCGGCGCGTCGCAGTCGACGACCAGGTAGTCGCCCAGCTCGTTCATGTATTCGCCGACGAAGGCGCGCGGGTCCTCGCGGGCCTGGCCTTGCGACGGCGTGGCGGCCAGCGCGGCGCAGAAGAGCGCCACCGCTATGGTGTTTCGCATGCCGGCCTCCCCCTTCGGTCGCGCTCCGAGCCGGAATTACACCCGCGCCGGACCGTCCGGGTCAAGACCCGCAACGGCGGACAGGGCCTCCCCCGCGCGCGCGGAAGAGGCCCCGCCGAAGGCTATTTCACCAGTTCGAAGGTGGCCGAGACGTCGATGCGCAACCTCAGCTCGCCGGCCTCGACCGGGGTCGACTCGGCCTTGTCCATCCGGGCCATGGCGAGCATCGGCATCGGCTGCGGCGGGCTGTAGCCGCCGCCCTCGCTGAACGTCACGAGGCGGGCGACGCGATAGCCCATGACCTTGGCATAGAGTTCGGCGCGGCCCTGCAGCGCCTTGGCCGCCTCGATCCGCGCCGCGTCCTCGGCCGCCGAGCTGTCCTGAAGCCCGAAGCTGATGCCGCCGACGTTGGTGGCGCCGGCATTGACCGTGGCGTCGACAGCCTGGCCGAGCTTCGTCAGGTCGCGGACGACCACGGTGACCGAGTTGGACGCCTGGTAGCCGGACAGGCGCGGGGGCTGGTTCTCGACATAGACGTACTGCGGATTGAGGCTCAGCCCGCTGGTCTGGATGTCGCGGTCGGCGATGCCGCCCTTCTTCAGGGCCGCGATGACCTGGTTCATCTTCACCGCATTCAGGCGCATGGCCTCGGCCGCCGTCGGGGCCTCGGTAGTCACGCCCAGGCTGATGGTCGCCTGGTCAGGACGCTGGCGGACCTCGCCATAGGCGGAGAGGCTGATGATGGTGGCGCGGAAGACCGTGTCGGCGGTGCTGGCCGGCGCGGTCTGGGCCGAGGCGGCCCCGGCGAATCCGACGGTTCCGGCGACGATCAGGGCCGAGACGGCGGCGGCGCGGAAGAGGGCTTTCATCACGTGTTTCTCCAGTGCGGGGCGCGAACGTCCCCGTCGCGATCTGTGTGGCGCATCCAACATGAACCGCAGCTTTAAGGCGTGTTGGGGGCGAGAAAGGGAAAGCTTGAACAGGAGTGGTAGGCCCGGAGGGACTCGAACCCCCAACCAGACCGTTATGAGCGGTCGGCTCTAACCATTGAGCTACGGGCCCCCGAAGCACACCCGCCGGTTAGCACGGGGCGGGGCTGACCAAAAGGCTGGGCCCCTACATCCCGCCCTTGACCAGGGCCGCTTCCAGCCGGATGGCGATCTCGCGGCCGGGGAGGACGCCGGGGCCCTCCATCAGGGCGGCGTAGGCGAGGTCGCCGGCTTTGGACTCGGGGGTCTTCGGGACCGGGCCGGTCGCCCAGGCGACACGGTTCTCGCCGTTCGGACCGCTGTCGCAGCTGATGGTGCGGACATCGCCCGCGGCGGCCAGTTTGGCCAGGGCATCGGCGGTCAGGGTCGCGGCCGGATCGGCGCAGGCCGGCAGCACGCGGCTGCAGTTGGCGAAGGTGCCATAGCGATAGACGACCTTGCCCGAGGGCTTCTCGACCAGCAGGACGCAGGTGTTGGGATCGCCGACGGCGGCGCTGACGGCGGCGTCGAGCTGGTTGACGTCGGTTCCCGCAGGGGCCTGGTTGCAGGCGGCGAGAAGGGCCAGGGCGGGAAGGCTGATCAGGAGGGCGCGGGTCATGGGGCGAGCATGCCCCTCATGCCGGCCGCGCTCAACCTTGCATCACCGCAATGTCAGGCCGCGCGCCCGGGCAGGTCGGCGAATGCGGCGGGGTGCGGGTGAGACGCCCCCCTACTCTTCCAGACGCCAGGGCGGAAAGCGGCGGGTCTTCGGAGCGTTGTAGAGGCAGACGGCGTTGCCGGTCGGATCGCGGAGCCAGGCCTCGCGCCAGAGCCAGGACTGGTCGACCGGATCGCTGTTGAAGGTCAGGCCCGCCGCCTTCAGCCGCGCCACCGTGGCGTCCAGGTCGTCCTCCTCGAAGTAGACGCTGGTCTGGCGAACGCCGGCCGCCTCGGGATCATGGTACACCGAGAAGGTGGCCGGCTCGCCGCCGTCGGCGTCCGGGCACTCGAAGCGGACATAGTGGTCGGAGCGGACGATCAGCTTCAGGCCGAGGGCCTGGTAGAAGGCCGTCGAGGCGGCGAGATCGCGGGCGGAGGCAGTGACCTGGTTCAGACGCATGACCCTAGGTAGGCGCCGCCCGCCCGGTCGCTAGAGGGCGGTCTTCAGGAAATCGGTCATCTCGGCAAGCAGGGGCGCCTTGCCGCGCAGGGGGCGGGACAGGGCCAGAACCGTGTCGGCGTGATTGAGGCCGGCGTAGTGGCGCTCCTCGACCCGCCCGCCCGCCTGGCGCAGGGCCGCGGCCAGTCTGCGGGTGTTGCGCGGGAAGACGGTGGTGTCTGCGTCGCCGGTGGCCAGGAAGGCGGCCGGGGCGCCGGCGGCGGCGAACCGGGTCGGCTGGGTGCTGTCGAGGTCCTGCGCCTCGCCGAAGGTGCGGCGGGTGACCGGGCCGTCCAGCGGCAGGAAGTCATAGGGCCCCGACAGGCCGGCGAAGGCGCGGACGGGACTGCCCGTCACGCCGGCCCGGCCCAGCCAGGACCGGTCCAGCGCCAGCATGGCGGCGTTGTAGGCGCCGGCCGAATGGCCGACCAGCACCAGCCGCGAGGGGTCGCCGCCATGCCGGGCGATGTTGTCGACGGTCCAGCGGGCCGCCGCGGCGCAGTCCTCGACGAAGTCGGGAAAGCGCACCTGCGGGAACAGCCGGTAGTCCGGCACCACGGTCACGAACCCCTGGGCGGCCAGGGCCCGGCCGACCCAGCCGTAGTCCTCGCGCCGGCCGGAGTCCCAGGAGCCGCCGTAGAAGAACATAGCCACCGGGGCCGTGCCGCTGACCGGCGGAGCGTAGACGTCGAGCCGGCGCCGCTCGCCCTCGCCATAGGCCACGCCGCGCGCTTCGCGGCGCGCGGCGTCCTTGGGCGTAAGGGTGGCGAACAGGCTCAGCGGCGAGCAGGCCGAAGCCAGGCTCGCCGCCAGCGTGGTCAGTCCGATCCGTCGGGTCATCATGCCCGGCAAGCTAGGGCGGCCGGCGGCGGACGCAACCCCGCCCCGCTTCCCGGTCAGGCCTCACCGTCCCTCGACCAGCTTACCGATGGCGTCCAGGTAGGCGGCGAAGGCCGTCCGTCCGGCGTCGGTCAGGGTCAGGGTGGTCAGCGGCTTGCGGTTGACGAAGGCCTTCTCGGCCCGGACAAAACCGGCGTCCTCCAGCTTGCGCAGATGGGCCGAGAGGTTGCCGTCGGTGGCCTGAAGCCGGGTCTTGAGGGTGTTGAAGTCGGCCGATCCGGCCCCGGAGAGGTAGGCCATGACGCCCAGCCGGACCCGCCCGTGGATCACCTCGTCGATGTGGTCGATGTCGAAGCCTTCCATGACGCGGCTTCCTCTCAGACGATGTCCGTCGGTTCCTGACGCATCAGGATCAGGCCGGGCAGCACGGCCAGCAGCACCAGGCAGGCGGCGTAGCCGAGCATCTGTTCGCTCACCCCGCTCAGGAAGCCCATCCCGACCGCGGCGACGAATGAGCCGAGCGCCGTAAGCTTGATCCACAGCTTCCCAGTCATGTCGCCGGCCACCATCCAGGCCGAGCCGTAGAGGGCGAAGATCAGGGTCGGGAAGATGTTCATCACCTCCCAGTGCCCGGTGCGGTAGCCGTAGGCCATCATGCCCATCCACATGGCGAAGATGGCGAAGCCGACGCCCGACCAGGCCGAGCCGGTCGCCTTGTTGACCCCGGCGCTGTAGCCCGGTCGCTTCGAGGCGCGGCGCACCAGCAGGGTGCAGACCACGCCGAACACCAGCGCCGCGCCCAGCCAGTTGATCAGGTAGGCCCAGTTCGAGACGACCAGGACGTCCGTCGCGATCATCCAGTGGCCGACCGAGCCGGCGCCGAAGATCAGGCCGGCGGCGACCATGTTGCCGCCGAACAGCAGCGGGGTCGTGCTGCCCTCGCTGGCCAGGGCCTTCATGAAGGCGATGTCGTCCTTCAGGGTCTGCATCTTGTCGTCGGTCATGGCTGGCCCTCCCGGCCGTCTGATTGCGATGAGCCACCTTTACGCAGTTCACTTTGCGCTGTAAAGTGCTTTTTCGTAGACGTCCCCAGCGGCGCCGGGGCCCCGATGAAGCCATCAAGGAGCCCCGCCATGTCCGACACGCCGATTCTGCACCACTTCGACGCCTCGCCCTTCTCCGAGAAGGTGCGTCTGCTGTTCGGGCTCAAGGGCCTCGGCTGGAACTCGGTCGAGATCCCCAGCCTGATGCCCAAGCCCGACTATCTGCCCCTGACCGGCGGCTATCGCCGCACGCCGTCGCTGCAGATCGGGGCCGACGTCTATTGCGACACCCAGGTGATCCTGGCCGAGGTCGAGCGCCGCTGGCCGGCGCCGGCGGCGGTGCGCGGGGGCCTCGACTGGGCGATAAACCTCTGGGCAGACCGGCTGTTCTTCCAGGCCACGGTGCCGATCATCTTCGGCGTGCTGGGCGACCACGTCCCGGCCGACTTCATCAAGGACCGCGAGGCGATGTCCGGCCGGCCGTTCGACGTTGCCGCCATGAAGGCCGCCGGCGGTCCGCTGAAGGGTCAGTGGCGCGCCCACGCCGGCTGGATCGAGGACCAGCTGGCCGCCTCAGGCACGGGCTGGCTGAACGGCGAGGCCGCCGGCCTGGCCGACATCGCCGCCTGGATGAACGTCTGGTTCCTGGACAACGCCCTGCCCGGCGCCTCGGCCCCGCTGACCGCCGGCTTCCAGCACTTCGGCGACTGGTCGGCCCGCGTCCGCGCCATCGGCCACGGAACCCGGACCGAGATGCCGGCCGCCGAGGCCCTGGCCCTGGCCAGGGCTTCGACCCCCGCCGCCGCCCCGCCTCACGACGCCGCCGATCCCCTGGGCCTCAGCCCCGGCGCGGCGGTGGTGGTCATGGCCGACGACTACGGCCGTGACCCGGTCACCGGAACCCTGGTCGCCGCCAACCGCGAGCGCGTGGTCCTGGCCCGCGACCACGAGGCGGTCGGAACCGTGCACGTTCACTTCCCGAGGGCCGGGTACATCGTCGTGCCGGGGTAGTGCGGCGACTTCGACCTGCCGACCGAGGTCGGTGCAAGACCCGCCGTCAATCCTCTGTCGCTCGCGCGGTCTATCCCTTGATGCAGATCAGGAGGAAATCAGACATGCGAGCGGTTCTGCCGGCTTTTGCCCTCATGGGCGCTCTAATCTGTGGACCGGCCGCGGCCCAGGTCGCCCCCGTTGGCGAGCCCAAGGTCGTTCTGGTGACCTTCGACGGTATTCGCTGGGAGGACGTGTTCCGGGGCGCAGACCCGGCGCTGGCGGCGGACAAGGCCTTTGTCGAACCCGACCTCTATGAGTCCTGGGTCAAGCCGGCCTATCTGGATCCCGCGGACCGAAAGGCCGCGCTCCTGCCATTCGTTCACGGCGTGATGGCCCGGGACGGCGTAGTCATCGGCGACAGGGACCGCGGTGAATGCGCCAGGGTGGCGAACGACATGTGGTTCTCCTATCCGGGGTACAACGAGATCCTGACTGGCCGGCCAGATCCCCGCATCGTTGAGAACGACGACAAGTGGAACGAGAACGTCACCGTTCTGGAGTGGCTCAACAGCCGGGCGGCCTTTCGTGACCGGGTCGAGATGGTCGGGACCTGGACGCTGTTCCCGAAGATCGTCAACACGCAGCGCAGCGGCGTCCCGGTAAACGCGCGGTTTGAGGGCCGCTATCCCACCGACGTGCTGACCGCGCGGTTCGCCCGCGAGGCTTTGCGCTCGGACAAGCCGCGCCTGCTCTACATCGCCTTTGGCGACACGGACGAACTGGCCCACCAGGGCGACTATGACCAGTATCTGGCGGCGATCGAGCGGGGGGACGATTTCCTTCGCGAAATCTGGGACATGTTGCAGGCCGACCCCTACTACCGCGGTCAAACCACCCTGATCGTGAGCACTGACCATGGCCGGGGTCATACGCCCCTGGCGTCCTGGAAGGACCATTCGGCGATCCGCTATCATCAACTCAACCCCGACTATGACCCGCAGTTCAACCAGACCGGTGTCATCGGATCAGGGGATGTCTGGTTCGCCGCCATGGGGCCAGGACTCAAGTCCGAGGAGCGACGAGCCTACCGCGGCGGGCCCTGCGCCGAGAGCCGCCAGGTCGCTGCCAGCATCCTGACCCTGCTGGGCGAGGACTGGAAAACCTTCGACGCCGGAGCCGGTCCGCCCTTCGCCTTCATCGCCGCCGGGCGCTGATCCACGCGCGCAGCGTTCACAAGCCGAACCCTCGGACGAAGAGGACCGGCCGCGTCTGGAGAAGACCTGGTCCGGTCCGAATTCCCCGTCGCGCCTTCGGGCGGCGGAACCTCGTACACGTGCGCCTGATGCGATCTAGAACGCCTTGCGAAGCGAAACAAAGGCGGTGCGCGGTGCGCCGGTCAACAGGACCTGCTGGTCGCCGTCCGGGTCACGTTCAACCAAACCGGCATAGGATGCGATGTAGCGTTTGTCCGTGATATTGCTGATGTTCAGCGAGACCTCGAGGTCCTTGGCCCAGCCTGCGGCGAAACGGTAGCCGACGTTAAGGTCGATCAGGCCATAGCCCTTGACGGGGTTATCGTTCTCGTAAGTGTAGTACCACTCGCCGTTGTAGGCGTAAGAGACGCCGCCAAACAGCGCCCCGTCGTCGTAGGACAGGTCCAGCTTGAGCAGGTCGCGCGGCGCGCCAGCCACCCGCTTGCCCCGTGTGGCGATCTCCAGAACACCCGCGTCGGTCATGACGTCGTCCTGATACTCCGAGCGATTGTAGGTATAGCTGGCCATTGCGCTCAGGACCGGTGTGATCTCGGCGCGCAGCGTTGCTTCAAGACCCAGGGTGTCGACAGACCCGACGTTACGATAGATGGTCTCGGACACTAGAATCGGCGAGTCCGAGGCCGAGAAGTAGGCCAGCCGGTTATCGAACCGGACAGAATAGGCGGCGACGAGGGCCTCAAGCCCGTCGCCGCGCCAACGCCATCCCAGTTCCAGGGTACGCGAGCGCTCGGGTTCGAGGTTGGCTATCGCGTCGTCGACAGCAGCCTGACCGCCGTTGGCGTTGACCCCGCCCGTCTGGGAAGCAAATGCGGCGACGCTTTCGCCATAGGAGCCGAAGATCTCGTTGGCTTCATCGACGCGCCAGGCAAACCCGGCCTGAGGCAGGAACGCGTCCTCGACCTTGATACGTCCGTACGTATAGTCCGCGTCCCCGGGGCCGACCGCGGTGTTGTCCTCGATTTCCTTCGCCGCCTTGCTGACGACAGACAGGGCCTTGAAGCCAAACTGCAGAGTGAGGTTTTCGAACGGACGCCAGGTATCCTGCAGATACGCCTTCACTGTCTCTGTTTCGAATGCGTAGTAATCGTCGACGTAAAAGGGATTCTCCTGGAACGACAGCGAACTGCGGCGCGAGACGTCCCGGTCAAGGCCGTAGTAGCGATAGCCTTCACGGGAATGGTTGCTCTCGTACCAGACGCCGGCGGAGACACTGTGACTTCCCAGAAGCAACTCGACTGAGGTGAGCCCTCCCCAACGCGTGAAATCATAGCTGAATCCACGGAAGGACAAGGGGGAGTTGTCACGGGTCGCGAGCGGGTCCAGCGCGTCAGGCGATGGCACGTACGGGGTGAACCAGGGGCCCTGGCCCTTGTTGGTATGGCTGTAGAGGGTGCCGCTGAACTTGATCCGTTCGCCGAACGGAAGGTCGAGCGTTGCGGCGCCGATCACATCGTCCCGCAGGCCCGCGCCCTGGTAATAGGCGTCGTCAGGGGTTTCAAACCCCTCCGGGTAGTCGGTTCCGGCGGCCGCGTTGGTGACGATGCCAAGTTCCGTGTCATCGCGGTTGTTGGCCACGTCGGCGATCAGGACGGCCAGAGCGTAGTCGGGCTGCAGGTAGTTCCCGAAATAGCCGCGCCGTTCCATCTGCTGGCGAGACTGTTCCAGGTAGTCGTTCTCACGTCGCTGGGAGCCACTGACCCAGAAGGTCAGCCGCCCGTCGGCGACGGGCTGTTCAACCCGAAAATTGACCTGACGTGAGGTCTGTTCGCCCTCGCCCTTCCACAGGTCGGTAGAGCTGTCGGCGATGGCGAGCGAAGCCCGCAGGCCGGTCGGCCCGGCCTCACCCGTATCGAGCCGAACAAAGAGCCGCCTGTAGCTGTCGCTGCCGCCGGCGACGGAGGCGTCCATGCCGAAGGTCTCCGCCGGGCGCCGGCCGATAAAGCGAAGGGTGCCGCCAAGATTGCTGGTGGAGGCGGCGTCGAGATCGCTCGCGCCCTGCGCCAGCTGGGCCGTGTCGATGTTCTCGCCGATGATGGCCCGGCTGATGTGCAGGCCATTATGGTTGGAATAGTTCATGTCACCCAGCGGTACGCCGTCCAGGGTGAAGCCGAGCGAAGTCTGGTTGAATCCCCGCAGGAAGAGGGTGGCGGCATACTCGTAGTTCCCGAAGGGATCAGAGCCGCTGAAATAGATACCCGGCAGTTGCTCAAGGGCCTTGATCGGACTGGCCCCGGGGACCAGCGCCTCAAGCGCCGAGCCGTCCACGGTCTGCACCTGGCGCGGCTGGCCGCGCCCCAGCACGACCAGCGTCTCGACCTCGGTTTGCGGCGCCCCAGGGTCAACGCGATCCTGGGCCAGGCCGCTGCCCGGCGACGTCGCCAGCACCAGAGGCGCGGCCATAGCCGCCAACGTCAGCTGTTTGATCTCGAACACTGCAAAGCCCCCCGGACACTAGCCACGCAAACTAGCCACCGCCCGTGACGGTTTATTGCGGGGCGCCATCGCGCGGGGACCGGGGATGCAGCCGAAGGACGCGCATCCCCTCCCCTGTACCCGCCCGACTCAGAGCCGGAAAGCGCCCTCGTTGATCTTCGCGAAGCTCGCCTTCGTCACCTTGGTCCAGGTCTTTTTCACTGGATTGCGGAAGTAGACCGGGTCCTTGATCTTCGTCGGGTCATAGCCTTCGGACACCTGGTCGACCTTGCGGTACTTGAAGGTGCCGGTGGTCTCGATCTGGCGCTGCAGGCGGATGAACAGCGGCTGGGCGTAGGAGGGCAGGCAGGCCTCGACGAAGGCGCGGAAGTCGGCCAGCACGAAGGCGTCGTCAACGGTCAGCGAGGCCATGCCCGCGCGCCCGTCATGGCCGGGGACCGCAACGCCGTAAACGTTGGCCTCCAGCACGCCGGGGGCCTCGGCCAGACGGTCGGCGACCTCGCCGGTGGAGACATTCTCGCCCTTCCAGCGGAAGGTGTCGCCGATGCGGTCGATGAAATAGAAATAGCCCTCGGCGTCCTGGCGCATCAGATCGCCGGTGCGGAACCAGGCGTCGCCCTTCTCGAACACGTCGCGCAGGATCTTCTTCTCGGTGGCCGACTTGTCGGCATAGCCGGTGAAGCTGGTGCGGGAGTCGCTGGCGTCGATGCGGCCCAGGCACTCGCCGATCTGGTCGGGGCCGCACTCGATGCAGAGCCCGTTCGGGCCGCGGATCGGCTGTTCGGTCTCGATGTCGAACTGGACGAGGCGGGCGTTGATGCGCTTCTTCAGCCACTTGGGCACCCGGCCGATGGCCCCGGCCCGGCCGTCGAAGTTGAACATCGAGACGTTGCCTTCGGTCGCGCCGTAGAACTCGAGGACATTGGGGATGGCGAAGCGCTCGACCATGTCTTCCCAGACGTCGCCGCGCAGCCCGTTGCCGAAGGCCTGGCGCAGCTTGTGGGAGCGCTCCAGCGGGTCGGCCGGGCCGTTGACCAGGTAGCGGCACAGCTCGCCGATGTAGACGAACATGGTGCAGTTCTCGGCGTGGATGTCCTGCCAGAAGTGGGTGGTCGAGAACTTCTTGCGCAGCACGATCGAGCCGCCGGTCAACAGGCCTGCGCCCATGGCGCAGAGGCCGCCGGTGGCGTGGTAGAGCGGCAGGACCTGGTAGATGCGGTCGGACGCCAGCGCCCCGGTCGAGCCGGCGAAGCCCCGCATGTAGAGCTGGGCGCGCATGTGGTTGATGCGCGCCGCCTTCGGCAGACCCGTCGTGCCGCTGGTGTAGATCCAAAGGGCGGTGTCGCTGGCCCGCAGGTCGTCGCGGGCGGTCAGGCGATCGGGGCGAAGGTTGCTGCAGCTCTTGAGCGCGGCGGTCAGGTCGCGGCGGTCGCCGGCGACGGGACCCAGCGTCCACTGGGCGACATGCTTGGTCAGCTGGCCGCGGACGGCCTCGAAGGCCGGCGACGTCTCGGCGTCGACCAGGCAGTGCAGCGCGCCGGAAATGTTCAGGCAATGCGCCAGCGGCGCGCCGGTCAGGTTGTTGTTGATCAGGGCGGTGGCCACCCCGACCTTGGTCAGGCCGTACCAGATCGGCAGGTAGTCCATGCGGTTGGGCATGAATAGCGCCACGGTCTGGCCGCGGGTGATGCCCTGTTCCTTGGCCCAGTGGGCGTAGCGGTTGGCCAGGGCGTCCATCTCGCCATAGGTGATGGTCTTGCCCTCGAAGGTGATGGCGGGGCGCTCGCGATGCTTGTCGACCGAGGCCTCGAGGTCATCGCAGATCAGGTTGCGACTATCCGGGCTGATCGACTTGACCCACTTCAACGTCCGTTGAAGCCCCTTGAATAACCGGACCTCCCGCGTGATCCGCGTCCTGATATTCATTTTCCACCTTTCAACGCCGCCGGACCGACGTTCGCCCGCAAGGCGAATCCCGGTCAAGGCGAGGCTGGGGCCCAGGCGTTGCGACGTGGTGAATGTTGCTCAAACGCCGCACTTTTGCAGCGCCGCCCCGGCGCGTCAGGCCCGGCGCACCAGGATGACGCCGGCGAACACCAGCCCGACGCCCAGGATCCTGGTCAGATTGATCGGCCGGGGGGCGATGCCGAAACCGCCGAAGTGGTCAACGAGCATTCCGGCCACCAGCTGCCCGGCGATCATCAGGGTGATGGTCGAGGCCACCCCCAGACGGGGCGCGGCGAAGGCCGCGGCGACCACGAAGACCGCGCCATACGCGCCGCCCAGCCAGGCGTACCAGGGCAGCGCCTGCACGCCGCCCCAGTCCGGCCGCACCCGCAGCGCCAGCACCGCGACCAGCAGCACCAGGGTCCCGACGGCGAACGACACGAAGGCCGCGTTGACTGGCGAGTTGAACGGCCTGGCCAGCATGGCGTTGGTCGGGGCCTGCAGGGCGGTGAACATGCCCCCGACCACGCAGGCGCAGAGGGCGATCAGCAGGACGGAGGCGGCGGAAGGCGGCGTGCTCATGCCGTTTCCCATAGCCGCCGACGCGCGCCCATGCTCGTGAAATCAGGCGACGGCCGCGGCGAGCTGCTCGCGCCAGGCGGCGGCGGCGTCCTTGAGCGCCTGATCGAGCGACCAGGCCGACAACCCCTCCCCGTCGATGACCTGCAGCTCCTCATAGACGAACGCCGCCTCGCCGTGATCACGCCAGGCCTGCTGCATGGTCCGGTTGAGACTGCTGCCCAGGCGCAGGGAGAACCAGATGCCGTTCTGGCGGTTGAGCAGTTCGCGGCTGGACCCGACCCAGACCTGTCGGCCGGCGGCGCAGCGCACGGCGAACACGCCGGGCCGGGCCTTGCGCTCCCTGTAGGCCGCGGTCAGCTCCCGTTTGCGGTCGCGGTTCACACCAGCCTCGCCAGGGTGAGGGCGTGATCGCGGACATCGGCCGGCCAGTCGCCGATTCGCGCCCGAAAGGCATCGGCGTCGCCGGCGAACAGCGCGCGGGCAGCCTCCTCGTAGCCGGGACGGTCTCCCGCCATCGTGGTCAGGAAGCGGTAAGCCGCGTCGCGGCCCAGGCGGGCCTGTTCGGCCGGATCGCGTTGAGCGGCCTCGACCAGCTTGCGCAGGGCGACGGAGGCGCCGCCCGGCTGGCGCGAGAGCCAGTCCCAGTGCCGGGGCAGCAGGGTCACCTCACGGGCGGTGACGCCCAGCTTCGGACGGCCGGGTCCGCGCGGCGGCGCCTCCGGCGGCGCGACCAGGCGGCCGACGACCTGATCGGGCGTTCCGCGAAGGTCGAGGTCCAGCGTGCGGCCGTCGTCGTCGCGGAAGATCAGCACGCGCGCCGGCTGGGCAAGGCCGGCGATCGCGCGCGCGACCTCCGCCAGCGGACCCCGGGCGAGGCGGTGGTCGCCATCGAAGGCGGTTACAGGGGTCGAGGCGTCGTGCACGCCGGGCTCCGGAATGGAAGCCTCTTTTTACCCGGACAATTCCCGCTGTCAATATTACCCGGGCAAATCAGGCCCCGGGTAACCCACGGTAGGGAATGTAGCCGCGCTCGACGATCCGGCGCAGCCCTTCGTAGGCCTCGGCCAGCTCCTCGAACGTGGCCCGAAGGTGAGCCAGGCGCGCGACATCCTCGGGCGTTACCCGGCCACCGGTTTCGGCGACCTTCATGGCCTGGGCGACCCAGACGGCGCGGGCATGGGCCGCGGCGACCGCCAGCTTCTGGAACTGCAGGGCGTCGGAGGTCCCCAGCACCTGTCCAATGACCTCCTTGTTGGAGGCGAAGGCGGTGTAGTCGATCTGCTCGAGCTGGCCGCGGATGCGGCGGGCTGCGTTCGGGTCGCTGTCGTCCTGCGGCTCGAAGTGATCGTGCTGACGGCGGAAGCTTCCGGTGCGGGTCACGGACATGGCGGCCTCCCTTAAGGCGCTCTCGTTAAGGCGAGCATGCCGGGCATGGGCTTAAGGGAGGCTGAAGAGACTCAACCAAGGTCCAGGGCGAAGAGCGCGTCGTCGGCGTACAAGCCGTCGGGGAGCTTCAGGGCGCGGGGCTCGGTCGCGTAGCGCCGAAAGCCGGCCGACTCATAGAGCCGGATGGCGCGATGGTTGACGGCGTTGCAGGCCAGCAGGAGCCGCTCGCAGCCCTCCGCCCGGGCGTGATCGCCAACGGCGGCCACCAGTCGCGCGGCCAGCCCTGACCGGCGATGCGACGACCGCAGGTACATGCCGAACAGCGTCGCCTTGTGCGCCTGCTTGGGATTGGGATGCCGGGTGTATCCGGCCATTCCGACCAGCTCGCCGCTGACGAAGGCGCCGAGCACGCCTTCGGCGACCCGCTCGTCGAACCAGCTCGTCGGCTTAGCCGCCTCGACCCCCGCATCGGAGGCGAAGGTCGCCGCCTCCACGGTCAGCGCCTCCAGGCGCACGGCGCGGAAGATCGGCCCTTCGTCGCCGTGCAGGAGGCGAATGACCGCGTCCGCCGCGATCACGCCGCCCCGCTCATCGCCATCAGCACGGCGCCCATCTTCTGATGCAGCAGGTTGATGGCCTTGAGCGGCCGCACCATGACCTTGAAGCGGGTGATCTTCCCCGCCGCGTTCCACCAGATCATGTCGACGCCGTTGATCCTGATGCCGTCGATCTCGGTGGCGAATTCCAGCACGGCCGAACCCTCCGCCTCCCAGCGGCCCAGGTAGTGGAAGCTGTCGTTGTTGAGCGTCGCGAAGGCGGCCATCAGGTATTTGGCGGTGATGTCGCGTCCGACCTGGGGCGTGTGAACGACCGGCGACTCGAACACGGCCTCCGGGTCCAGAAGGTCGCGCAGGAGCGCCTCGTCCCTTGCCTCCACGACCTCGTGCCAGAGGCTCATCACATCGCGGGTCATGTCCGGCCTCCTGTTGCCCGTCGATCCTAACCCAACAAAAGCGCGGTCGAAACGCATCGAACGCGACAGCAATTTACCTGGCTAACTGCGACATTATGCCGCAGATTTGGGTCCTTCAGCCACCGATTTCCGGAATCCCGCGTCGGCCCCGAGAATTACACCACTCCTGGGCGAGCATGACCCCGGGCTCGCCCACTTAAGGCCCAAGCGGGTAAATACCGCGTTGAGTCCCGGGCGCGCGTAACTGGCCAGCGGTAAGGTTTCAGGGTTATCCGAATGCGTGTGCGACTGTCCGGTGCGATAAGCCTCTTTGGCGCCTTTCTTGGGGCCGGATTCCTAATGCTGGCCATCGGAACCTGGCTGACGGTCTCGCAGGTCAGGATCAACGGGCCGCACTACGAGCGCATCCACGCCAACGAGGTCCTGATCGCCGATATCCTGCCTCCGCCCATGTTCCTGGTGGAGTTCTTCCTGGCCAACACCCAGTTCCACGAGGCCAGCGATCCGACCAGTGTTCGCGACCTGAAGGAAAGCGCGGAAGCTCTGGAGGAGATGCCGCCGCTCGTGAGTAGCTACCAGCAGCGCGTGGATCACTGGCGGAAGAACGGCGAGGCGTCCCCTGCGCTCAAACTGCTGCTCGTTGATTCAGACGAGAAGGCCCGGGAGATCTTCCAGCTCAGCGATGCGATGGTCGCGGCGCGGCGGGCCGGCGACCCGGCGGCCGAGGCGGCTGCCTTCAATCGCATGCACGACGCCTATCACGAGCATCTCGGGATCATCCAGAAGGCGGTCCCGATGCTCAACGCCGAGCGCGAGGCCGCCGAGGCTGTGTCTGACCGGATCCAGGTCCTTGGCATCAGTGCGATGATCGCGCTTGGCGCCCTGATGATGCTGATCATCGGGGGCGGCGTGTTCATTCTTCGCCGGCGTATCGTTCGGCCGATCGAGGGCATCACCCGCTACATGGGCGACCTCGCCGAGGGCCACTACGAGCAGCCGGTGCCGTTCATGGGCCGCAGCGACGAGCTGGGCGACATGGCCAAGTCGGTGGCGACTTTCCGTGAAGGCGTCCTGGAGCGGCGCACCCTGCGCGAGCAGGGCGAAGAGGAACGCTCCCGCACCGAAACCGCCCGCCGCGCGGACGAAGCCGCCCGCAAGGCCGACAGCGATCGCCGTGACCAGGCCATGGATCGTCTCGCCGGTGGTATGGACCGCCTGTCGGCGGGAGATGTCGCGCACCGCATCAACGAGGCGTTCGCGCCTGAGTACGAGCGGCTTCGCAACGACTTCAACGCCGCGGCCAGCCGCCTTTCCCAGACCCTGCGCACAATCCGCGAGTCGGCGGACGGCGTGGGAAGCGGCGCCGACGAGATCGCCCGCGCCTCCGACGACCTGTCGCGGCGCACCGAGCAGCAGGCCGCCGCCCTGGAAGAGACCGCCGCCGCCCTCGACGAGATCACCGCCACCGTCCGCCAGACGGCGGAGGGCGCGGCGACCGCCGACCGCATCGTCGGCGACACCCGCCGCGAGGCCCAGTCGACCGAGGCCACCGTCGCCGAAACCATCCGCGCCGTCTCAGACATCGAGACCGCTTCGGCCCAGATCACCCAGATCATCGGGGTGATCGACGAGATCGCCTTCCAGACCAACCTGCTGGCCCTGAACGCCGGTGTGGAAGCCGCCCGCGCCGGCGACGCCGGCAAGGGCTTCGCCGTCGTCGCCCAGGAAGTGCGCGGCCTTGCCCAGCGCTCGGCCGAAGCCGCCAAGGAGATCAAGGGTCTGATCTCGGCCAGCTCGACCAAGGTCGCCGAGGGCGTCAGCCTGGTCGGCCAGACCGGCAAGTCGCTGAACGCGATCCTCGTGAGAGTTGGCGATATCGCCAAGGTGGTCTCGGAGATCTCCGCCTCGGCCAAGGAACAGGCCATGGGCCTGGCCGAGGTCAACAACGCGGTCAACCACATGGACCAGACCACCCAGCGCAACGCCGCCATGGTCGAACAGACTACGGCCGCGGCCCATACGCTGCGTCTGGAGGCCTCCCGGCTCAACGAGGCCGCGGCCAGTTCCAGCTGCACAGCGGTGCGGGCGGGCGGAGTGTACGGGGCCAAGCCGCGGCCTGATCGGTCGTCAGCCTGGGCGGCGCTTCACCGGCGAAGCCGGCTTTCCGCGTCGCCCGTGCCGATCACAGGAAGACGCATGACGTTCCGGCCCACATGACCTCGATCTTCCCGGCGGCGCCCGGGCCGTCGAGGACGCCGTACAGGCCGCCGGCGCTGAACTCCTGGCCCAGACTCGTTTCGGACACCTCGACACCGCTGTAGGCGGCGACCAGGTCGGAACGGGTCGAGCCGACGCCCACGCCGCTCATCGTCGACGGCTTGCCGGAGCCGCCCGGACCCACGCTCCAGCCGGCCAGCCTGTCGTCCTGGAACAGCAGGGTCAGGCCGCCCGGAAACTCGGCGAACTGCATCGGTCCGGCACCGCACTCGGAATTGGTGGTCACCGGCTCCGGGGCGCCGGCCACCCTGGTGATGATCTCGATCACCTGTGCCTGGGGCAATCCGAAATCGAGCATCCGCGTCGACCCGGTGTCGGCGATCACGATCATCAGCCCGCCGGGATCCAGGGCCACGGCGGCCTTGCCGGTCGCGGCAGGCGCGGGCCCGGACGGCTGCGGTGCGGCCGGCCCGGCGGGAGTAGCGGGAGCATCGGATGCCGGCGGGCTACAGGCGACGAGGCCGAGCACCAGGGCGGCGGCGAGGGTGTTGCGCAGCGTGATCATCCCCTAGGCGTATCGCGGTTCATCAGGGCCGTCATCCTCGCCCTTGCCGCCCGACTGTCCGGCGCTTTGAGGCTCGGCGCTTGCGGGCATGCGGCCCCGCGCTTTCCGTCAGGCGGAGAAGCCGCTCGTCAGGCCGTGGCGATCCAGTACCGCGTTACCTTGTCCTGATCGTCGAAACAGATGACCAGCCATTCGAAGTCGACCGGCATGTAGGCGCGCTCCAGACCCAGGCGGTAGGCAAGCGCGCCCGGCTGGAACCGCCCGGGATCGCTGGGCTCGCCGAGCATCCGTCGAACCCTGGCGCGGGTCAGGCCATTGAGCTTCCCGTTCTCGATCAGATCATCGGCCATGGTCAGGCGGTCGTCGTCCTCCTGGCCGACCAGCTTCCACAGCCGGCCATCGAACCGCCCGGGCTTCACCCGTCGTGCGTCCAGCACGATGGCGCCCACCACCAAGCCGGCGGCGACCACAGCCGCCGCGCCGATGATCCGGTCTCTGGATGAACTCATCTGCACTACGCCGCGGCTCCTCGCGCCTCACCGTCGGGATCATAACTGAGAATGGGGGCCAGCCAGCGTTCCGCAACCGCCAGATCCCAACCTTTACGCCGAGCGTAGTCCGCCACCTGGTCGCGGTCGATGCGACCGACGCCAAAATAGTGGCTGTCCGGGTGGCTGAAATAAAGGCCGCTGACAGCCGCGGGCGGGGTCATGGCGAAGCTCTCCGTCAGTTCGATGCCGGTCTGGGCCGTGGCGTCGAGCAGCCTGAACAGCGTCGCCTTCTCGGTGTGATCCGGCTGGGCCGGATAGCCCGGCGCCGGGCGGATGCCCTGGTACTTTTCTCCGATCAGCCGGTCGATATCGTCATCCTCCCGCGGGGCGTAACCCCACAGTTCGGTGCGCACCCGGTGGTGCAACGCCTCGGCGAAGGCTTCGGCCAGCCGGTCGGCGAGCGCGGCGGCCAGGATGGCAGAGTAGTCGTCGCCCGCGGCCTTGAAGCGTTCGGCGATTTCCAGCTCGCCGTGGCCGGCGGTGACCGCGAAGCCGCCGATCCAGTCGGCCGGACCGCCGATCGGGGCCACGAAGTCGGCGAGAGCGAGGTTGGCCTTGTCGGTGCTCTTGGCCATCTGCTGGCGCAGGGTGTGCAGCCGGGCGATCTCTTCGCGGCGATCCTCATCGGTATAGACCACGATGTCGTCGCCGTCGGACTGGGCAGGCCAGAAGCCGACAACGCCGCGCGCCTCGAACCACTTCTCCTCGAGGATCCGCTTGAGCATGGCCTCGGCGTCGCGCCAGAGGTCCCGCGCCGCCTCGCCCACGACCTCATCCTCCAGAATGTCCGGGAACCGCCCCGCCAGCTCCCAGGTCGAGAAGAAGGGCGTCCAGTCGATGAAGGTCGCGAGGTTTTCCAGGTCGTAGGGTCCGAAGGCCCGCGTTCCGGTGAAGGTCGGACGGGGCGGCGGGGCGGCCTCCCAGTCGATCCTGAACCGGTTGGCGCGGGCCGTCTCGACCGGCGTGCGGGTCTTCTGCGACTGGCCGCGCGCGAACTGTTCGCGCACGCGGACATAGTCGTCCCGGGTGGCCGCCTCGAAGCGGTCCCGGTCATCCCTGGACAGCAGCTGGGAGACAACGCCCACCGCCCGGCTGGCGTCCAGCACATAGGTGGTCGAGCCGCCGCGATAGGCCGGGGCGATCTTCACCGCCGTATGGGTCTTGCTGGTCGTGGCCCCGCCGATCAGCAGCGGGATAGTCAAGCCCTGGCGCTCCATCTCCGAGGCCAGGAAGACCATCTCGTCCAGCGAGGGCGTGATAAGCCCGGACAGGCCGATGATGTCGACGTTGTGCGCCTTCGCCTCGGCCAGGATGCGGTCGGCCGGGACCATGACGCCCAGGTCGACGACCTCGTAGTTGTTACACTGCAGGACCACGCCGACGATGTTCTTGCCGATGTCGTGGACGTCGCCCTTCACCGTGGCCATCAGGATGCGCCCGGCCTGCTCGCGCGGCTTGCCTTCCTTCTCAGCCTCCATGAACGGCATAAGCCAGGCCACGGCCTGCTTCATGACGCGGGCCGACTTGACCACCTGGGGCAGGAACATCTTCCCGGCCCCGAACAGGTCGCCGACGACGTTCATGCCGTCCATCAGCGGACCTTCGATGACGTGCAGCGGCCGCTCGACGGCCAGCCGCGCCTCCTCGGTGTCGGCGTCGATGAACTCGGTGATGCCGTTGACCAGCGCGTGGCTGAGCCGCTGCGCGACCGGCAGCGACCGCCAGGCCTGGTCGGCGACCGCGACCTTGCTGCCGTCGCCCTTGTACTTGGGGGCGAGGTCGACCAGCCGCTCGGTCTGGCTGCCGCCATCCTTCGGGCGGCGGTTCAGGATCACATCCTCGACCGCCTCGCGCAGCTCGGCCGGGATGTCATCGTAGACCGGCAGGTCGCCGGCGTTGACGATACCCATGTCCATGCCGGCGTTGATGGCGTGGTAGAGGAAGACGCTGTGGATCGCCCGGCGCACCGGCTCGTTGCCGCGGAAGCTGAACGAGACGTTCGACACACCGCCCGAAACCCGGGCGTACGGGAGCAGCGCCTTGATACGCCGCGTCGCCTCGATGAAGTCGACGGCATAGTTGTCGTGTTCCTCGATCCCCGTCGCCACGGCGAAGATGTTGGGGTCGAAGATGATATCCTCGGGCGGGAAGCCGACCTGGTCGACGAGGATGCGGTAGGCCCGCTCGCAGATCTCGACCTTGCGATCGGCGGTGTCGGCCTGGCCGACCTCGTCGAAGGCCATGACCACCACGGCCGCGCCATAGCGCAGGCAGAGCTTCGCCTGGGCGATGAACTCCGCCTTGCCGGCCTTCATGCTGATCGAGTTGACGATGGCCTTGCCCTGGACGCACTTCAGGCCGGCCTCGATGACCTCCCACTTGGAGCTGTCGACCATGATCGGCACGCGGGCGATGTCCGGCTCGGCGGCGATCAGGTTGAGGAAGGTCTTCATCGCCGCGACGGAGTCGAGCAGGCCCTCGTCCATGTTGATGTCGATGATCTGCGCCCCGGCCTCGACCTGCTGGCGGGCGACGGACAGGGCGGCGGTGTAGTCACCCTCGGCCACGAGCTTGCGGAATTTCGCCGAGCCCGTGACGTTGGTGCGCTCACCGATGTTGACGAAGACGGGACGCATCAGCTGGCCTTGATGTTGCGGACGAGGCCCGTAAGGCCGTCGATGGAGGTTGCGTTGCCGTCGTAGCGCCGCTCGCGCCACTCGGCCTCGGGACGATGGTCCAAATGGCGGCGAAGCTGGTCGCGTTCGCCCTTGAAGTCCATGAACGGCACGCCCCAGCCGCAGCTGTCGGCGATGCGCTCGATGTGAAGGGTTATGACCGACCGGGCACGCTCGAAGGTCGGGAACAGCGCCATCTTCCCGGCGAAGCCCGGCTCGTCGAAATTCACGGCCTCGCCCCGACCGTAGAGGCGCAGGATGCTGGCCGGGCCCTCGAAGGCGCAGAACATCAGGGTCAGGCGGCCGTTCTCGCGGACGTGGGCCAGGGTCTCGATCCCGGACCCACCGAGGTCGACATAGGCCACGGTGTTTTCGTCGATGACCGCCAGGCTGTCGTAGCCCTTGGGCGAGACGTTCACCGCGCCCTCGGCCGACAGCGGCGCGGTGGCCACGAAGAACAGCTTCTGGGCCTTGATGAAGGCGATAAGGCGCTCATCGAGGGCGTCATAGGTCTTGGCCACTACGACGCCTCCGCCGGAGGTTCGCGGCCGCCGAGAATCATGCGGCGGGTCAGGACGGCCTGCAGAACCCCGTGATTGAACAGGGTGCGCCAGATCTTGAAGTCCTGAGCCTGCAGGCCTTGCAGCCTGCCGACGATCTGCTTGAGCCGGATCAGGTCGGCCTCGGCAATGGCTGTCTTCAGTTCGGCCACCGAGGCGAAGCCCTCACCGCCGGTCTGTGGCTCAAGCCCGACCCGACCGCAGACGACGAAAAAGCCCTTGCTCAACGGGCCCACGGACTTGTCGCCCAGCGATCCGGCAGGAACGCGGTTCAGCCGCGCGCGCAGATCCCGGATCTGTTCAGCCTCGATGGGGGAGAGTGCAAGCGCCATCTCAGGCGAGCTCGAACGGTTCCAGCCCGGCCAGCCGCATGGCCTTGGGCCGCTCCGGAATCTGGCGCGGGGTCACGCCCGCGACCTCGTCGGCGACGTGGCGGATGTGGTCCGGCGTCGTGCCGCAGCAGCCGCCCAGGATGTTGACGATGCCGTCCTTCGCCCACTCATGCAGTTCATGGGCCGTCTGGTGCGGTTCCTCGTCGTACTGGCCCATGGCGTTGGGCAGGCCCGCGTTGGGATAGGCCGCGACCAGGGTGTCGGCGATGCGCGACAGCTCGGCGATATGCGGCCGCATCAGGTCGGCGCCGAGCGCGCAGTTGAGGCCGATGGCGAACGGCTTCACATGCTTGACGCTGTTCCAGAAGGCCTCGACCGTCTGGCCCGACAGGGTGCGGCCGGAACGGTCGGTGATGGTGCCGCTGATCCAGATCGGCAGTTCCTCGTGGCCCTCCTCGTCATGCAGGTCGAGGATGGCCTTCAGGGCGGCCTTGCAGTTCAGGGTGTCGGTGATGGTCTCGATCAGGAACAGGTCGACCCCGCCCTCGTAGAGCCCCCTCACCTGCTCGCGGTAGGCGTCGTAGACCTGGTCGAAGGTCACGGTGCGGGCGCCTGGATCGTTCACGTCCGAGGACATCGACAGCATGACGTTCAGCGGGCCGAGCGCCCCGGCGGCGAAGCGCGGCTTGTGGGGCTCCTTCGCCGTCCAGCGGTCGGCGGCCTCGCGGGCAAGCCTGGCGCCCTGGAGGTTGATGTCATAGGCCGCGCCCTCGGCGTGATAGTCGCGCTGGGCGATGGTCGTGGCGCTGAAGGTGTTGGTCTCGCTGATGTCGGCCCCGGCGCCGTAGTAGGCGTCGTGCAGGTCCGTCACGATGTCCGGCCGGGTCAGGCAGAGGATGTCGTTGTTGCCCTTCATCTGCACCGCATGATCGGCGAAGCGCTCGCCCCGGAAGTCCTCTTCCGTCAGGCCGCGCCGCTGGATCATCACGCCCCAGGAGCCGTCGAGGATCAGGATCCGCTCGCGGGCGATCTGCTTCAGGCGTTCAATTCGGTCCAGACGGCTCATGCCGCGGCCTCCTTTGGCGACAGCGGAGCCTCGCGGACGCCCAGCACCCGGCAGATGGCGTAGACGAGGTCGGCGCGGTTCAGGGTGTAGAAGTGGAAGTCGCTGAAGCCCTCCTCCGCCAGCCTGGCGCAGGTTTCGGCCGCGATGGAGCAGGCGATAAGGCGACGGGTTTCGGGATCGTTGTCCAGCCCCTCGAACAGGTTGCCCAGCCAGCCCGGCAACGGGATGCCGCATGGGTCGGCCATCCGCTGCAGCCCCTTGAAGTTGGACACCGGCATGATCCCCGGCGAGATCGGGATGGTCACGCCCGCCTTGCGCACCCGCTCCATGAACCGCAGGAAGGTGTCGGTATCGAAGAAGAACTGGGTGATGGCCCGCGTCGCGCCGGCGTCGATCTTGGCCTTGAGCACATCGATGTCGTGGTCGATGCCCGGGCTCTCGGGATGGACCTGCGGGTAGAGGCCCACGGAGACCTCGAAGGGGGCCACGGCGCGAATGCCGCGCGTCAGCTCGGTCGCGTTGGCGTATCCGTCCGCATGCGGAACATAGGCGCCGCCGATCGCGCCGGGCGGGTCACCGCGCAGGGCCACGATGTGGCGGATGCCGCTTTCCCAGTAGTCGCGCACCACCTCGTCGACCTCTTCGCGGGAGGCGCCGACGCAGGTCAGGTGAGCGGCCGGCTTCAACGTGGTCTCGTCCAGCATGCGCTTGACGGTCCGGTGGGTGCGCTCACGCGTCGACCCGCCCGCGCCGTAGGTCACGGACACGAACGACGGGTTCAGCGGTTCAAGCCGGCGGATACAGGTCCACAGGCTCTCCTCGGCCTCGGGAGTCTTGGGCGGGGAGAACTCGAAGGAGACGCTGACGCCGCCGGTACGGCCGCCGGCGCGGGCCACGGGTCCAAGGGCGGTCGGCGGACTCATGCGTCATTCCTTTCAGCAACGGCCGGACGGCGCGCCGTCCAGATCTTCACGGTCAGGCCCCGCTCGACAGTCGAGGGCAGGGTCAGGGTTTGATCGGAGACCAGCCCGCCGGTGCTTAACCAGCGGCCTATCTCATCGTCGGAGAAGCCTAGCCGCCGGTGCTGGTGCTGTTCGCGCAGGAACTCCAGCGTATGCGGCGCGAAATCGACGATTAGCAGACGGCCGGCGGGCGCCACTAGGCGGCAGGCCTCGGCTACCGCCGCGGCCGGGTCGCCCAGGTAGTGTAACACCTGATGGACCGTGACCAGATCGGCGCTGCCGGACGGCAAGCCGGTGGCGAAGATGTCCCCGTGCCGCAGTTCGCAGGCTGAAAGCCCAGCCTCGCCGACATTGAGGCGGGCGATGTTGAGCATCTGCTGTGACAGGTCCAGCCCGACCGCACGGGTCGTACGACCGCCCAGCAGCGTCAACATCCGTCCCGTACCGGCGCCGAGATCGACCAGTCGGCCCAGAGGGCCGGAGCCGGCGGCCTGTTCGATGGCGGACTCGACCTGGGATTCGGCAACGTAGAGGGAGCGGATCTCGTCCCAGCGCGCGGCGTTGCGGGCGAAGTAGGCGGCGGCTTCAGAGGACCGTTCCGTTGCGACCTGCGACATCCGCTCGGCGTCGCGGCGCAGGATCGGGTCGGCGAGGTCGGTCAGCGCCAGGGCCTGATCGGCCAGCACCTGGCCGGGCCCCGAGGCAGCCAGCCGATAGAAGACCCAGGCGCCGTCCGGGAAGCGCTCCACCAGCCCTGCGTCGGCGAGCAGCTTGAGGTGGCGCGAGACACGCGGCTGGCTCTGGTCGAGGATACGGCACAGTTCCAGCACCGACAGTTCCTCGCGGGCCAGCAGGGACAGCATGCGCAGCCGCGTCGGCTCGCCAGCGGCGCGCAGAATCTCAACCGTCTGACCGGAACTCAGCAGCATGGATGATATAAAGATATCTTTATGTGATTATGTAAAGCGCGAATTGCCTGTTCGCGGCTGAAGGCCGGCGGGCCGCCGGTCCCGGTCCCGGTCCCGGTCCCGGCTCAGGCCTGAACCGGCGACAGAAGCGGTTCCTTGTTGAAGTACAGACGCAGGTTCTCAAGCGTCTGGCCGACCATCCTGGGGATGCTCTCCAGCGTTCCCCCCGCCGAGTGAGGAGTCAACACCGTGTTGGGCACATCTACCCAGCGCGCGGCCGGCGTCGGCTCCTCCTCGAACACATCAAGCGCGGCCATGCCCAGATCGCCGGCCTTCAGGGCCTGGATCAAGGCGTCTTCATCCACCACCGAGCCGCGCGCCACATTGACGATACAGCCGCGCGGACCGACGGCCTCGATCACCGCCTTGCTGATCAGGTTCTTGTTGGCCGCGTCGCCCCGGCAGGCCACGAAGAGAACGTCGCTGTCGCGGGCAAGGGCCAGCAGGCTCTGTGCCTTGGGCCAGTTGCTCTCCTTGTCGTTCGGCCCCCACCAGGACACCGACAGGCCGAACGGCTCGACCCGGCGGGCGATGGCCTGGCCGATATGGCCTAGGCCGACGATCCCTGCCTTTCGACCGTTCAATCCAGGCCTGGGGCGCATCCGGTCGGCATGGGTCCAGCGCCCCTCGCGCACGGTGCGGTCGCCGACCACGATGCTGCGCCAGACGGCCAGAAAGGCGCCGACCGCATGGTCGGCAACGTCATCGGCGTTGAGGCCCTGGGAATGGGTCACGGCGATTCCGCGCGACCGGCAACAGGGGACGTCGACGCCGTCGTAGCCGACACTGACGCAGGCGATCAGCCCGAGGCGCGGCATCTCTGACAGGAAGTCGACGCCCAGCCTGATCTCGCCGGCGTGGACGATGGCCTGCACCTCGCGGCCCGGTCCCTCAAGGAACACCAGGCGGTCGGCATGCTCCCAGAGCCGCAGCACGCGATAGGTCGGCTCAAGCGCCGCCTGGAGGGGCGCCAGCATTTCGTGGGACAGCAGAAGGACGGGACGTGTCGCGGTGTCGGTCATGCCGGGGACATTGCGCCCCGGCGGCCGCGCGTCAACCAATGACGCGCGGCGCTGCCGACCCTAGAGCATGCCCGGGTCAGATGGAATCATCTGACCCGGATCAGCATGCTCTAGATTCAAACACTTAGAGCGCGTTCGGGCGGCGGAACCGCGTACACTTCCGCCTAACGCGCTCTAGCGGGTGAACTTCTGGAACTTGATGCGGTGCGGGATCAGGCTGTCGGTGCCCAGGCGGCGCTTCTTGTCTTCCTCGTACATCTCGAAGTTGCCTTCGAACCATTCGACGTGGCTGTCGCCCTCGAAGGCGAGGATGTGGGTGGCCAGGCGGTCGAGGAACCAGCGATCGTGGCTGATGACCACGGCGCAGCCGGCGAAATCCTCCAGCGCCTCTTCCAGGTTCTGCAGCGTCTCGATGTCCAGGTCGTTGGTCGGTTCGTCGAGCAGGATGACGTTGCCGCCGGTGGCCAGGGTCTTGGCCAGGTGGACGCGGTTGCGCTCCCCGCCCGACAGCAGTCCGACCTTCTTCTGCTGGTCGCCGCCCTTGAAGTTGAAACTGCCGACGTAGGCGCGGCTGTTGATCTCGCGCTTGCCGACCATCATCACGTCGGTGCCGCCGCTGATCGCCTGCCAGACCGTGTCGTTGGGATTGAGGTCGTCACGGCTCTGGTCGACATAGGCCAGCTTGACCGTTTCGCCGAGGCGGATCGTGCCCGCGTCGGGCGTCTCCTGGCCGGTGATCATGCGGAACAGCGTCGACTTGCCGGCGCCGTTCGGGCCGATGACGCCGACGATGCCGTTGGGCGGCAGCTTGAAGCTGAGCTGGTTGAACAGCACCTTGTCGCCGTATTCCTTCTCAAGGTCGGTCACTTCCAGCACCAGATTGCCGAGGCGCGGGCCGGGCGGGATCTGGATGACGGCGTGGGTCTGGGCCTGCCGGCTGTTCTCCTGCTCGCGAACCATGTCCTCGTAGGCGGCCAGGCGCGCCTTGGACTTGGCCTGGCGGGCCTTGGCGCCGGAGCGGACCCAGTCCAGCTCGCGGGTCAGGGCGCGTTGACGGGCCTCGGACTCCGACTGTTCCTGGATCACGCGCTTGGTCTTGGCCTCCAGCCAGCTGGAGTAGTTGCCCTCATGCGGGTGGCCCTTGCCGCGGTCCAGTTCCAGCGTCCACTTGGTGACCTGGTCGAGGAAGTAGCGGTCGTGTGTGACCAGGATGACGCAGCCGGGGAAGGCTTCCAGGTGATGCTGCAGCCAGGCCACCGACTCGGCATCCAGGTGGTTGGTCGGTTCGTCGAGCAGCAGCATGTCCGGCTTGCTGAGCAGCAGACGGGCCAGCGCCACGCGACGCTTCTCACCGCCCGACAGCTTGGTCACGCCGCTGTCGTTGGGCGGGCAGCGCAGGGCGTCCATGGCCATCTCGACGCGGCTGTCGATGTCCCACAGGTCGCCGGCGTCGATCTTCTCCTGGAGGGCGGTCATCTCCTCCATCAGCTCGTCGGTGTATTCCTCCGCCATCTCCGCCGCGATGGCGTTGTAGCGGTCGAAGATCTGCTTTTCCTCGCACCAGGCGATGACGTTTTCCCAGACGGTCTTGGTCTCGTCCAGGTGCGGCTCCTGCTCCAGATAGCCGCGCTTGACGCCATCGGCCGCCTTGGCCTCGCCGCTGAACTCGCCGTCAATGCCGGCCATGATCTTCAGCAGCGTCGACTTGCCCGAGCCGTTGACCCCGACCACGCCGATCTTGGCGTCCTGGTAGAAGGACAGCCAGATGTTCTCGAACACCTTCTTGCCGCCGGGATAGGCCTTGGTCAGGCCCTGCATCTGGAAAATGTACTGGGCGGCCATAGGGGGTCGCTCGCTCTCGCTTAATCGAAATCGGGGGTTGGCGGGGATGTAGCGACCGGGGGGCCATCGCGCAATGCGTCTGGCGGCGAACACCGTCGCTCAAGCATCATCGATTCATCGCGGAGATGCCAAGGTCCTGTCTCCGCAGGTTCACAACCACCCAGTACCCGCTTGGCCGAACAAGCCGCCACAAGGCGGCAGGTCGAGGGGAATATCATCATGAAACGTCATCTTGTCGCTGGCTCGGGCCTGGCGGCCCTTCTGCTCGTCTCCGCACCCGGCGCCTTCGCCGCCGAAGCCGGCGCCACCGACGTCGAGGCCCTTGTCGTCTACGGACAGGGCCAGAGCCGTCAGGTCCAGACGGTGAACGACACCCAGATCGCCGAGGCGGTCGCGGGCGTGAGCCCGCTGAAGGTCGTCGACCGTCTGCCGGGCGTCACCTTCCAGTCCGCCGACGCCTTCGGCGCCTACGAATGGTCGACCCGGATCTCGATCCGCGGCTTCAACCAGAACCAGCTCGGCTTCACGCTGGACGGCATTCCGCTCGGCGACATGAGCTACGGCAACCACAACGGCCTGCACATCAGCCGCGCGCTCGCCAGCGAAGACATCGGCCGGATCGAGCTGTCGCAAGGCGCCGGCGCGGTTTCCAACGCCTCCAGCTCCAATCTCGGCGGCACCCTGCAGTTCTTCTCGCGCGACCCGGCCGCCGAGTTCGGCGGTCAAGCCAATCTGACGCTGGGCAGCGACAACATGCACCGCGTTTTCGTGCGCGTCGAAAGCGGCGAAGTGGCGGCCCTCGGCGGTCTGCGCGGATACTTCTCCGTCGCCGACCAGTCGACCGACAAGTGGAAGGGCGGCAGCGAGCAGCGCCAGCGTCAGTACGACCTGAAGGCCGTGCTGCCGGTCGGCGAAGGCTCCCTGACGGCCTTCTACAATCGCTCGGAACGCCGCGAGCAGGACTACCAGGACATGTCGTTCGAGATGATCGGCCGCCTCGGCCGCGACTGGGACAACACCCAGCCCAACTGGGCGCTCGCGGTCGCCGCGGGCCAAGCCTACAACACCGGCGCGCCGCTGCCGGCTCCGTTCGCCACGGTGGACGACGCCTACTACGCCGGAGCCGGCGTGCGGGACGACGATCTGTTCGGCGCCACGCTCGAAGTGCCGGTCGGCGAGACCTTCAGCTTCTTCCTCACCGGCTACGGGCACCAGAACGAAGGTCAGGGCCTGTGGTACACGCCCTACCTGCCGAGCCCCACCTGGAACACGCCGGGTTCGACTGCGGCGCCGTTGTCGATCCGCACCACCGAGTACGCTATCGACCGCAAGGGCCTGATCGGCGGCGCTTCGCTGGAACTGGGCGCCCACACGCTGACGGCCGGCCTCTGGGTCGAGACCAACAACTTCGAGCAGGCGCGTCGCTTCTACGCCGAGACCGCGGCCAGCCCGTCGCGCGATCCGCTGGGCTTCCAGTCCAACCCGTTCTTCACCCAGTGGGCCTACGGCTTCGAAACCCGCACCACTCAGTTCTACCTGCAGGACGTGTGGGCGGTGACAGAGGCGCTGAAGGTCAACTTCGGCTTCAAGGCCCTGTCGGTCGAGAACGAGGTCAGCACCATCGTTGTGGCCGACCCGACGCGCACCATGGCGGGCAAGATCGAGTCCGACGACAGTTTCCTGCCGCAGGTCGGCGCGGTCTACACGATCAACGACCAGGTCGAACTGTTCGGCGGCTACACCGAGAACATGGCGGCCTTCGTTTCGGCCGCCACCGCCGGACCATTCGCCTCGCAGCGTCAGTCGGTCGTCGACTATGTCGCCGCCAACCTCGACCCCGAGACCTCCAAGACCCTCGAGGGCGGTCTGCGCTTCCGCAATGATCGCTTCCAGGGCGTCATCGCCGCCTACCACGTCACGTTCGACAACCGCCTCCTCAGCGCCAGCACGGCGGCCCCGATCCTGGGCCTCCCGGCGGTGCTGTCGAACGTCGGTTCGGTCGAAACCGTGGGCCTGGAGATGGCCGGCGAGCTGGAGCTCAGCGACGCGTTCTCGCTCTACGCCTCCTACGCCTTCAACCAGTCCGAATATCAGGACGACGTTGTCTCGGCCCTCGGCGTTGTGGAAATGGCCACGGCCGGCAAGACGGTCGTCGGCGCTCCGGAAAACCTGTTCAAGCTCGAACTGGCCTACGACCAGGACGGCCTCTACTCGCGCCTGGGCGTCGCCTACACCGGCGAGCGCTTCTACAGCTACGAGAACGTCGGCGGCGTTGACGCCTATACGGTGGTCGACCTGACGCTGGGCTACCGCTTCAGCGGCACGCCGCTGCTGGAAGGGCTCGAGGTTCAGGCCAACGTCACCAACCTGCTGGACGAGGACTACATCTCGACCATCGGTTCGGGCGGCTTCGTCAAGGCCGATCCGACCGGCACGGCCATGACCATCCTGCCCGCTCCGCCGCGTCAGTTCTTCGTCAGCCTGAAGAAGGCGTTCTGATCCTCAACCTCCCTGTTGAAGCCTTGGCCGGGGGGAAACTCCCGGCCATTTTTTTCCGATCGAAGCATTGCCCATGACCGACCTGAGCCGCCGTTCCGCCCTCGGCCTCGCCGCCGCTTTGGCCGTCGCGCCGACCGCGCGGGCAGCCTCCGCCGTGGATGTCTCCCACCCGGCCCTTGAGCGGTCGCTCACCCGTATCGCCTTTGGAGCATGCGCCAAGCAGGACAAGGATCAGCCGATCTGGGACGCGGTCCTGGCCGCGAAGCCTGATCTGTTCATCTTCCTCGGTGACAACATCTATGCCGATACCCGCGATCCGGCGGTGATGGCCGCCAAGTACGCGATGCTGGCCGCCAAGCCGGGGTTCCGCAAACTTCGGGAGACCACCCCGGTTCTCGCGATCTGGGACGACCATGACTTCGGCGAGGACGACGCCGGGGCCGACTATCCGATGAAGGCCGAATCCCGCCGTCAGTTCTGCGACTTCTGGGGCGAGGCGGCGACCAGCCCGCGCCGGGTGCGCGAGGGCATTCACGCGGCCTATGTCTTCGGACCGGCAGGCCGTCGAGTGCAGGTGATCCTGCCCGACCTGCGCTGGAACCGTACGCCGATCCAGAAGCTGGACGGCGTGGAATACAAGGCCTGGTCTGACGCCAAGGCGGCGGCCGGCGCCCCGGTGCCCGGGCCGTACGCGCGCAATCCCGACCTGCGCGCGACCATGCTCGGCGAGGCGCAATGGTCCTGGCTGGACGCCCAGCTGCGCCAGCCGGCCGACCTGCGCATCCTGGGCAGCAGCCTGCAGGTGCTGGCCGACTTCGCCGGCTGGGAGGGGTGGATCAACTACGCGCATGATCACCAGCGCCTGCTGGAAACCATCCGCGACGCCCGCGCTGATCGCCTTATCTGCGTCAGCGGCGACACCCATTACGGTGAGATCTCCCGCCTGGACGTCAACACCCCCTATCCGATCTGGGACATCACCTCCTCGGGTCTCACCGAGGTCTGGCCGGTGACGCCGCCCAACGCCCTGCGTCTGGGCGAGGTCTGGCGCGACCGCAATTTCGGCCTGATCGAGATCGACTGGTCGCCCCCCGCCCCGAAGCTGCGGGTCGAGGTGCGCGACGAGCGCGGCGCCGCCCGGCTCGGGGTGGACATCGACACTTCGGCCCTGACCGTCTGATCCGGCCGCACCGGGCCGAGGCAAAGGCCTGGAGCGACGGCCTGCTGCTCGGCTACGGCTACGCCTTCGAACAGGCGGCCGGAGCCCGCAAGGCTCCGGCCTTTCCCGCCAGCGTGAACTGAGCCCTACTTCCGGGCCGGACGCGAGCGCCAGCGCTTCGGCGGCGCCACGGCCGCCGGCGGGGGGACCGGAGCCAGGAAACCGGGCGTGCCGTCGCGGCTGTAGCCGCGATCGTAGGCGTCAGCTTCCCACCAAGGCCGGCTGGAACTGCTGAACTGGCTCTCGTCCCTCAGGGTCGCCGGCAGGCTGGAGGCGCGGACACAGTAGGTGCCGCGGTCCCACTGCTGAACCCAGCAGTCGCCGCCGTAGTAGACCCAGTTGTGCTCCACATCGGCCGTGGCGCCCTGTTCCACCCAGATCGCGCGACGGCTCCAGTCGTGGATGCGGTTGCGATGGATGAAGGCGCTGCCGCCGGCGACGTAGATGCCGACGTCGCGCGAGCCGATGGCCGATTCGATGAAGCGCAGTTGACCGTCGGAGACCACGCCGACCGTCGTACGCAGGAACCGGCTGCGGCTCACGTCGACCTGCGCGCCGCGGTCGAGGTGCAGGCCGTTGCGCCAGCCGCTGATTGCGGTGTTCCGGATCGATAGCGTGCCGGACCCGCTGCGCAGGCCCCGCACCAGGATGCCGTTGCCGGCCGAACCGGAGGTCGCACGGGCCATGATCCCGGCCTGGTCGATGCGGCTCTCTCCCGCCGCCGGCGTGATATCCAGGCCAGTTTCCTCGCCGGTGATCCGGGTGCGGGAGATATCGACGACCGAAGACTCAGCGATCACGGCCGCGTTCCAGGTGTAGGCGTCGATGCTGCTTTCGCGCAGGATCAGCTTGCCGCCCGAGGCGTAGACCGCCGCGGCGTCGCCCCAGTAGGTCACCGAGGTGCGGACCAGCGCCACGTCGCCGCCCCAGGACTCGATACAGGCGGAGCGGCCGCCCTTTTCGCTGGTCAGGACCAGGTCGCGCAGCTCGACACCCCTCACGCCCCCGGCGATGCGGATGCAGGGCGCGCCCTCGGGGGCGGAGATGGTCGCCGGCGCCGTGGCCGGCGCCGGGTCGAAGATCGAAGCGCCCTCGGCGGCGATGATTACCGGATACTCGACGATCACCGTCTCGCGGCAGACGCCGCCGCGCGAGCGGATGTAGAGGATGCCGTTGTCCACCAGGCTGCGCAGGGCGTCGGAGATCGGCGTCGGGCCCGCGTAGGGATCTCCGCAGTCGACGGTGATCGACTTGCGGTCGCGCCGCCATTCACCGTTGGGCGGGTAGTCGTCGGTCCAGCCCGGCTGCCGCCGGCCCCAGCGGTAGCGATCCGGCGTCCAGCGGTCCGGACGCCAGCGCGGCTTGAGCGGCGGCGTGACAAGCCCGCCGAAGTTGGGACGCACCTGCTGGTCTACCCGGGCGGCCGCATCCGGGAACGCCTGGGCGGCCGTGGCGGTGATGGCGACGGCGACGGCCGCCGCGACGGCGGGAAGGAAGCGCTTCAGCGTCTTCATGGCAGATAATCCCTGTCGCGAGGCGTGGGCCGCGGACGCGACACCTGGGCCAGCACTTGCTGGAGACGGTTGGCCGACGGCTTGAAGCCCGAAAGCGCGGCGTCGATCTGGTAGACGACGGCGCCGGCCTTGTCCTGGTCGGCGACGCCGGAAACGCCCAGCGAGAAGAAGGTCGACATCGCGTACTTGGCCTCGGCCGACCCTTGCTTGTCGGCCTCGGCGTACCAGTAGAAGGCGCGGGCATAGTCACGCGGCACCCCGACGCCCTCGGAGTACATGACCGCCAGCACCAGCTGGGCCTTTGGCGAGCCGTTGACGGCCGCGTACTGGATGGCGCGGACCTTTTCGATCGGCTGGAACGTGCCGGTCTGGGGCCGGCCGATCATGGCCTGGAGGCTCTGGATGTCGCCGGGGTAGAGCATGTCCTCGGTGGCCACGGGCCGCGGGGTGACCCGCAGGTAGCTCAGGGCCTCGGCGATGTGGATGAAGGGCAGCTCGCGCAGCCGCTGAAGCGCGGCCTGCTGCCCATCGTTGTACTGGTCGCTCTCATCGGAGTGCGGAACGCCCGACTCAGGCGCCTCGGGCGGGTAGAATTCGTAGGGCGGCGTCCAGCGGCGGGCCTTCTGCTCGACATAGGCGCCGTCGGCGGCGCGCTTGGGCGAGGACCGCTCGAAATCCTTCAGCATCACATAGGCGCCGACATCGCCGGTCTGAACGGCGAGGTAGTTGTAGAGATAGGCGTCGATGTCGTTGCGCGGGAACAGGCTCAGGGCGGCCGGCGAGCCCGGCCTGTTGGGACGACCGCGCGCCTCCGCCGCCTGCCGGTTGTCGGTCGGCTCGCCGAAAGGCCCAAAGTAGCCGTCATGCATCCGCGCCAGGGTCCGGTAGCCTTCGGCCCCCTGGGTCGAGAGGATGTAGATGACGCGGTTGCGGACCTTTTCCTGCTCCTCGGAGGTCATGCGCGACAGCACCCGGTCAAGGGCGCGGTAGGCCATGCTGCGCTCGACGGCGCGGCAGTCGTCGAATCGCGAGATCTTGTTCTCGCCCTGCGGCGCGCGCCGGCTGTTGGCGGCGATGGGCGTAAAGCCCTCGGAGTTGGTCAGGGCCAGGGCGTACCAGACCGCCGCCTCGACATCGTCCTCGAGGTTCTTGTCGGCCGCGCGTTCGCCCTGGTAGCGGCGGGCCAGCTCCAGCTGGGCGAAGAAGTCGCCGGTGAAGCCCCGGCGGCGAAGGGTGCGGATCTCGATCTGCTGGCCGTTGAACTGCGGCTGCGAGCCGGCCGGCATCTGGGGACGCGGGCAGGCGACCTCGCCCTTGCTGCCGAACCAGCTGTTGGGCCCGGTGTCGCAGCCGACCAGAGGCAGGATGACAGCCGTCACGAGGACAGCGATCGACACGCCACGGATCAGCGGCCCTTTGCCGGAGCCCTCTGGCCCGGCCGGGGTGTCGCTGCTCTCGTGCATACTCATCACCCCCAACGCCACCCCGCCGTTAACCCTTCGGCGAACGTGACTCTTCGCGGGCCCCCGCAACGAGTCAAGCGTGCGAGCGGCCAGCCTTAACCATATTTCGGGCTCCGAGGCCCCATAGTGAACACGGTTCTCGCCAGAGGCGAAAACGGCGCCGGAATAAACGCGCCGCCGCGCCCTCGCCCGCGTTGCGCCCTGCTTTCGCCGCAGGCCGCGCGCGAACCATGGTCTCGGGACGAACGAATTCAGGGGAATCACATGGATGACAAGAGGCGTTTTCGATCCATCGTCAGCCTGACGGCCGTCGCGGCGCTGATCGCGGCCTCCGCGCCGCCGACCACCTTCGCAAAGGTGGCGTCGCCGGCTGATCGCGAACCGTCGGCCGCGGACTGCGAGGCGCTCGGCTTCGCCGGCGTACAGAACATGGAGGAGCCTTCCGCCGGCGGCAGCATCGTGGTCACGGGGCAGAAGCGGTCGTTTTTCTCCTTGCCGAGGGTCGGAGCGCCCCCGCCGCCCCCGCCGCCGCCGCCAGCACCACCCCCGCCTCCGGTCATGATGTACGCGCCCGCCCCCGCGATGGTCGCCCAGGGCTCCGTCATGCCCCCGCCACCGATGGCCGCCCAGGACACCGAGCGATACCCCGGCGGCGTCTCCAACCCGATCAAGCAGGTGGCCCAGGAGCCGGTCTCGACCTTCTCGATCGACGTCGACACCGCCGCCTACGCCAACACCCGCCGCTTCCTGGCCGACGGCCGCCTGCCGCCGCGCGATGCGGTGCGGGTCGAGGAGCTGATCAACTACTTCGACTACGCCTACCCCCTGCCCGCCACGAAGGCCGAACCGTTCAGGCCGTTCGTCGCCGTCGCCCCCTCCCCCTGGTCGAAGGACCGCCAGATCGTCCACATCGGCCTGCAGGGCTATGACATTCCGCGCGATGAGCAGCCGCCGCTGAACCTGGTCTTCCTGGTCGACACCTCCGGCTCGATGTGGAGCGAGGACCGCCTGCCGCTGGCCAAGAAGGCGCTGGGCACGCTGATCGACCAGCTGGGCGACCGGGACCGGGTCGCGATGGTCGCCTACGCCGGCTCGGCGGGCGCCGTGCTGGCCCCGACCAGCGGCAAGGAGAAGCTGAAGATGCGCTGCGCCCTGGGCGCGCTGCAGTCGGGCGGTTCCACCGCCGGCGGCCAGGGGCTGGCCCTCGCCTACGCCCTGGCCCAGCAGAACTTCGACCCCAAGGCGGTCAACCGCGTCATCCTGCTGACCGACGGCGACTTCAACGTCGGGGTCTCGGACCCGAGCAAGCTGAAGGACTTCGTGGCCGACAAGCGCAAGACCGGCGTCTATCTGTCGGTCTACGGCTTCGGGCGCGGCAACTACAACGACACGATGATGCAGGCGCTGGCCCAGAACGGGAACGGCACGGCGGCCTATATCGACAGCTTCGACGAGGCCCGGAAGTTGTTCCGCGACGACTTCTCCGGCTCGCTGTTCCCCATCGCCGACGACGTGAAGATCCAGGTCGAGTTCAATCCCGCCCAGGTCAGCGAGTACCGGCTGATCGGCTACGAGACCCGGATGCTTGCCCGCGAGGACTTCAACAACGACCAGGTCGATGCTGGCGAGGTGGGATCGGGCGCCTCGGTCACCGCCCTCTACGAGATCACCCGTGTGGGGGCAACAGCCTCTTCCGACCCGCTGCGCTACACCTCGGCCCGACCGGAGGCGGCCCCCTCGGCCGAGCTGGCCTTCCTGAAGGTGCGCTACAAGCTGCCGGGCAAGACGGAGTCGGTGCTGATGCAGCGGCCGATCACCCGCGCCGACGTCAGCGACAGCCTGGCCGCCGCCCCGGAGTCGACCCGCTGGGCCCTGGCCGTCGCCGCCTTCGGCCAGAAGCTGCGCGGCGATCCCTGGATCTCCGCCGAATTCGGCTGGCCCCAGGTCGTCGACCTGGCCCAGGGCGCCCGGGGAACGGACGAGTTCGGCCTGCGGGCGGAGTTCGTGAAGCTGGCCCGCGGCGCCGGCGAGGGGAAGCGGGTCAACGAGTAGGCGTACGGGGGGCATGTTCCGGCGCAGCCGTTACGTGTCCCCGCCCGGCTGCGGCTCCGCCCTGCGTGCTTCGACACGCGCTCTGCGAGCGCTGCTCAGCATGACGTGTAAGAATGGCCTACCAACTACGTCATCCTAAGCAGGCGCGCAGCGCCGTGTCGAAGGACGCACCGCGCCAAATCCCGCGAAATATCCCCGATGTCTCCCATCTCCCTTCACCGACACTGAAGCGCGCGCTTCACCATCGGAGGCAGGGGGATAGACATCGCCCCGACACCCCACACGGGCGCGAACAGGCCACCGCCCACCCCGCCGGGCGTTCGGCAAACCCCTTGCGGCGGAAGGGTTCAGACAGGACGTCGACCGGCTCATCCCCCATTTTGCGCCCGTTCCAGGACCGGGGGATCGATTGTCAGCCAAAGGAGCGGGCGGCAGGGGCCGACTGTCCCGCAATGTCTCCATTTGTCTCGGGAGTATAGGCCTCGAGAGTCTTCATTCGCGCCAGTCGCTGCGATGGGCCGCCGCCAGGGGAGAAGCAAGAGCGCCTCCACTCCCCGTCTCCCCGGCGACCCGGACGGCCGCGCGATGCGCCAACGCCCGGATCCACGACCCCGCTCCAGTCCCTGCACCCGTCCCCGTGGTGAACAAGTTTATGTCCCCGTTCGCTGGCTCCGCTTCCGTGCCAGTGATCCAGTTGCGGCTCTGGAGACGTAATCCAACATAGTGAGATCTACAAAAAATGCCTGATTGGTCGAGAATCATCTTTCGATAGACCGTTATCTTTCCATCGCGTCACGATGTCAGGCCTAATTTCAAGGATATTCAAAGATGCAACGAACAATATTATTTGCCTGGAAATACATCTTTGACCATCGGGTAAGCCCCCTTCGCAACATCCCTGACGTCGCTATTCGTCAGTATGTTCTACAGGCATTGGGGTTCATGTGGGCAGTCAGCTTCTCGGTCGCCATTGGCAGCTACACATTCATGGCGGCAAGTATTATTGGACACGCGGTTCTGATTGCCGCGCTCGCCATCACCGTCGCAACCTACACCACCGCGAAACTGAAGCCTGGCGTATTCAAGGTCATGTCCGGCCGTCGTGGTGATGGCGAACACGAGTGATCGTGCTCTTGAGGCTTGTTGACACCGGAAACCGGGACACAAACTGATTTCAGGACACCGAAACGGATCCTTCCCGGCTTCCCGAGACGTACCGCCCCCGTGTCCGCCCGCGACCTACCGAGGCTCCCCGGCGTCCGCCTCGACATGCCACCAGCGCGGCCGCGCCGAGCGGAAGGAGTGGGCGGTCGGCGCCAGCGCCTTTGCGTTCGGTTTGTCAAAGACGCCAAGCACAAGCGCCACGACGGGTAGGTCGTCGATGGCGCCAAGGGTGCTGCCGCATCGCGGGCAGAAGGCCCGGCTGGAATAGTCTGATGACCGGAAGGTCGCCGGGCGCCCGCCTTCGCCGGACCAGGTCACGGCCTCGCTCGGAAATTCGACCCAGCTGACCGTCAGGGCGCCGCTGTGCCGCTGGCACATCCTGCATGAACAGGTGTGTGGCTTCAGCGCGGGGCCGACCGCCGTGAAGCGAACGTGATCACAGAGACATCCGCCTTCGTAGGTTGCTGCTTTTCCCATCGGGCGACACTCCCAACATCCGCCATGACCCTGAACCGGCACATGAGCGCGGCGACACGGTGCTTTTCAAGCCCCCTGACCGCCCGGGCAGACGAGAGGCCCGGCGGAGCGGCGGGGTGTGGCGATGGCCGCCCTCAGCCGAAGCGCAGCTTGCAGTAGAGGATCGAGCCGGAGAGCAGCAGCGTCAGGCCGTTGCCGACGATCAGCGGCCAGTCGCCGAGGAGCAGCCCGTAGACCATCCACAGCGCGACCCCGAAGGTCATCAGCAGGAACATCGGCAGTGACAGGTCAGCGGTCGAGCGCGTCCGCCACGTCTTGATGGCCTGGGGCAGGAAGGCGAGCGTGGTGCAGGCCGCCGCGATGAGGCCGATGATGGTGACGGGCAAGCGGGGCCCTCCCGAAAAAGCGAACGGAGGCGGCCGTGAGGCCGCCTCCGCGCCAGGTCTGCCGTCCAGGCCTAGCGCCCCGACGGAACGTCCTTGAAGGCGACATCCTTGTCGACGCGCACGTCGCCGGGCAGGCCCAGGACGCGTTCGGCGATGATGTTCTTCAGGATCTCGTCAGTGCCGCCGGCGATGCGCAGGCCGGGGGCCCAGAGCAGGCTTTGCTGAAAGGCGGCCTGCATCGGGGCTTCGGCAGGATCGGCCAGGATGCCGTACTGGTCTTCCATCTCGACGCCGTAGTTGCTCATCTCCTGCATCTGGTTGGCGGCGATGATCTTGCCGATCGAGCTCTCCGCGCCCGGCGTCTGGCCGCGCGACAGGGCCGTCATGGTGCGGAAGCGGGTCATCTTCAGACCCTCGGCCGCCACGTACCAGTCGGCCAGCTTCTCGCGGAAGCCGCCATCCTTCATGGCCGAGCCGCCGACGGTGTCGGTCTGGCGGGCCAGTTCCATGATGGTCTTGTAGTCCGGGCCCGAGGAGCCGCCGACGGCGAGACGCTCGTTCATCAGGGTGACCAGGGCCACCTTCCAGCCGTCGCCGACATTGCCCAGACGCTGGCTGTCCTTCACGCGCAGATCGGTGAAGTAGACCTCGTTGAACTCGCTGCCGCCGCTGGCCTGGTGGATCGGGCGGACGTCCACGGCCGGATCGTGCATGTCGATCCAGAACATGGTCATGCCCTTGTGCTTGGGCACGTCGGGGTCGGTGCGGACCAGGAGGATGCCGTAGTCGCAGTACTGGGCGCCGGTGGTCCAGACCTTCTGGCCGTTGATCACCCAGTCGCCGTCATCCTGCTGGATGGCGCGGGTGCGCGAGGCGGCGACGTCGGAGCCGCCGGCCGGTTCGGAGAACAGCTGGCACCAGATTTCCTCGCCGCGCATCGCCGGCTTGACGAAGCGGGTCTTGGTATCGGCGTCGGCGAAGGCCATCACGGTCGGGACGCACATGCCCAGGCCGATGGTGAAGTAGCCGTAGTTGACGCCGACCTTGGCCTCTTCCTGGCCGAAAATGACCGACTGGATCGGCGTGCCGCCGGCCCCGCCCCATTCCTTGGGCCAGGTGATGCAGGCGTAGCCGGCGTCGGCCTTCTTGGCCTGCCAGGACTTGGCGAGCGCCATGTGCTCGGGGCTGTTAGGCCGGCGGCCGTTGGCGCTGGCGCCGCCCTTGTGCTCGGCGGCGTTCTTTTCCAGCCAGACGCGAGCGGCGTCGCGGTAGGCGGCTTCTTCGGGGCTGTCGTTAAAGTCCATCTCGTCTCTCCAGGGCGGTCATCCCGGTCGGGGCTGGGGCCAAGCCGGGACCCGGGAGCGCGAGGCTCCGTTACAGGGTCCCGGCTCTACGGCCGGAATGACAATGGGTGTTGTGTCAGGCGGCGTTGCGGCGTTCCAGTTGCGAGACCAGCCGCTCCTTCCAGACCTTCGGCGCGTGGGCCACGAGGGCCAGCTGGCGTGAGCGGCGGTAGTAGAGGTGGCAGTCCACCTCCCAGGTGAAGCCCATGCCGCCGTGCGTCTGGATGTTTTCCTTGGAGGCGAACCAGTAGGCTTCGCTGGCCGCGATCCGGGCCGCCGAAGCCGCCACCGGCAGCTCCGCGGCGTTCGTGTTGAGGGCCCAGGCGCCGTAGTAGGCGTTGGAGCGGGCGACCTCGTTCTTGACGTACATGTCGGCCAGCTTGTGCTTGATGGCCTGGTAGCCGCCGATCACCCGCCCGAAGGCGTACCGCTCGAGCGAGTATTGCCTGGCCATCTCCAGGCACTTGTCGGCGCCGCCGGTCTGTTCGAAGGCCAGCAGCACGGCGGCGCGGTCGAAGACCTGCTCGCTGATGCTCAGGCCCTCGCCCGCCGCGCCGACGCGCCTGGCCGGGGCGCCGCTGAAGGTCAGCTTGGCCACGCCGCGGGTCGGGTCGAGGCTCTTGAGGGTTTCGCGGGCGACACCCTCGCCGTTCAGGTCAACCAGGAACAGCGACGGCTTGCCGCCTTCGCTGGCCAGCACCAGGGCGACATCGGCGATGTCGCCGTCGGTCACCGGGATCTTCACGCCGGTCAGCTTGTCGCCCTCGACCTTGCAGGTCAGCGACTTGGCGTCGACAACGCCCGGACCTTCGGAAGTGGCATAGCAGCCGATGATCTCGCCGGCGGCGATCTTGGGCAGCAGGTCGGCCTTCTGCGCGTCGTTGCCGGCCAGCATGAGCGCCTCGGCGACGAAGTAGACGGTCGAGGCGAAGGGGATCGGGGCCACCGAGCGGCCCAGCTCCTCGGCGATGGCGCACAGCTCGACGTGGCCGAGGCCAAGACCGCCGAACTCCTCGGGGATCGCGGCGCCGAGCCAGCCCTGTTCGGCGACGCCCTTCCACAGAGCCTTGTCGTAGGACACGGCGTCATCGTTGAGCACGACGCGGACGGCCGCGCTGGTGCTGTGGGCGTCGAGGAACTTGCGTGCCTCGTTCTTCAGGAATTTCTGGTCGTCGGAATAGTCGAAGTTCACGGCATCCTCCCGCCGCGCTGTGATCGCGCGCGTGCTTGTCGAGGAGCAATGTAGACGGGTTTGCGCCGGGGGAAAGATTGACCTCGCGTCAATGAATTCAGGTTCTTATGCATCGTTGGAATGATTGATGGCGCGGGCGCATGGCGAAGGCCGTTTTCCAGAAGAACCAGAAGGTCTGGGTCGACAGCGTCGGCGCCTGGGCGACCATCGACAAGATCGTGCCGATCTGGGCCAAGGGCTTCGACGAACCCGTGCGCGTCACTTACGACGTGGGCCTGGGCCGCGAGTTCCACGCCCATGAGCTGAAGCCCGAGGACAGGGTCGAGGACGCCGACGGCGGAACCGGCGGCGCCGGCTGGCGGCTGATGCGCGCCAAGAACAAATGGCAGCAGGAAGGCGACTGCACCCATCATCCCTTCCCGGGCACCTACCCCGTCGTGGTCACCGATCCCGCCGACTGGGGCGGCTGGCGCACGCCGGGGGCCGAGTACGACCGCGACCCGTGCAGGATCGAGCGCCAGGCCCGGCTGATCGCCAGCGCCCCGCGCCTGCAGGCCATCGCCCGCGACCTGATCGCCCTGGTCGCCGAGGCCCCCGACGACGCCCCGCCCGCCGTGCTGGACATGGCCCGGCGCGCCGCCGCGATCGAGCGCTACGTGCAGGAAGTGCCGTCCGCGGCCGAGACGCCATCTGGTCGCGCGGCCGACGCGGCGGCATAGGAGGCCGGTCGGGCCAGCGTAGAGATCGCGAGTCCTGAGGCAGGTTCCCTGGTCAATCCGGCAACCGAAAACTCAGCTTCACCCGCGTGGTCCGTCCGGCGGCGACGCGGCCGTCCGCGGCCTTTGGCGTTGTGCGGATACTGCGGGCGATCCGCGTGGACGCCAGGCCGAAAGAATAGTCGGCAGGCGTCTCCGAAATGACGAGGCACGGACGCAGCTGGCCGCTGATGTCGATCAGGCACAGCAGCTCGGCGCTGCCTTCGAGGTCTTCGCGCAGCGCCCGCTCCGGATAGTAGCGCGCCACGTCGTCAAGGGTCGGGCGGCGCTCCAGCCTGACCATGGCGTTCGGGATCTCTTCCAGGGTCGCCAGACCGCCGGCCGCGACCGTCGCCAGCGCCGTCTCGAACGAGGGATGTCGCCATTCAAGGGTGACCCGCGCAAGCTGGTCGGGCGCATCGGCGCGGTACCGGTCGACCAGCCCCAGCGCTGCGGCGGCGAAGCCCTGATCAAGCGGACGTTCCGATACGATGCTGCAGCCCTTCAGCCCGCCACTCTGCAGCCCGCAGTCAAGGACGACGCGCCCGCTCATCCCCTCATCGAACGCCGCCCTGGGGAAGCTGGCGGACATCTCTGCCGCGGTCGGGGCAACGGTCCAGGTCACCGGCGCCGCCAACGGTGGCGGCGGCGTCGGGGTCGGGGTCGGCAGCATCTGCGGTATCGGCTGGCTACGCCCCGGGCCCGCGACGCCGGCCGCGAGCAGGGCGATGGCGGCGAGCGCGAGGATCGTCGGGCGGGGCATCGGCCTAGTTCAGCTTCCACACCATCGGCAGGCGCACCATGGCGCCTTCGGTCGGCTGGCCGCTCTGGCTGACCGGGGCCATGCGGAAGTACTGCGCCAGCTGCACCGTCGCGGCGCCGAAGCCGTAGTCGCCGCCGCGCTCGGTGATGACGTAGCAGCCGTCCAGCGCGCCGCCGGTGGCGATGTGGCACTCGATCAGCGCCTCTCCCGAGGCGCCCTTTTCAATGGCGGCGACGGGGAAGGCCGAGATCAGTTCCTCGACAGTCGGGGTGCGGACCCACTCAGGGTCGGCGACCACGGACGGCGGGGTCGCGGCGGCCAGCATGACCGGCTCGGCCGGAGCGGCGTCCGGAGTGGCGGCGAGGGCGACGGCGATCAGGGACAGAAACAAGCTTCAGAACTCCGGACGGGTCAGTGAGCCGAGGGCTGGCGGGCGCGAAGCCGCTCCATTGCCTGGGAGGCAAGGTCGGTGAGCGAACGGTGGCCATGCTCGGCGAAGACGTCGAAGGCGGTGGCCAGGGCGACGGCGGCGGCGGCCAGACCCTCATCATCGCGGCGGGTGATTTCGGCGCGGATCTCGTAGAGCCGGGCCAGGTTCAGCTGCGCCACCGCCCAGCCGACCGGGTCGGCTGCAGGACGCAGCGCGCAGAGCTCGGTCTTCTGGGCCGCGACGGCGGCGTCGAGCACCGCCAGGTCGCCGGTGAACTCGGCGAGCCGGCCCAGGGACTGGGCCTTGCCGGCCGCGACGCGGGCGCGCAGCGACAGGGCGGCCTGGTCCTTCAGCACCAGGGCGGCGCGGTCGAAACAGGTGGTGGCCTGCTCGAAGGCGCGGGGGCTGTCGGTGACCTCGCCCAGCACGATCAGCGCCTGACCCAGAGCCGCCTGGATACGGGCCCAGTCCATCGGGCTGTGCTCGCGGGTGACCAGGTCCAGGGCGGCGGTCAGGGCGTCGACTGCATCGGCGGCCGGGTCGACCTCGGCGGTCAGTTCCGCCTTCAGCGACAGGGCCGAGCCCCGGGCGGCGGTGACCCGGGCGAAGGTCAGGGGCTCGTAGTCGGGATCGAGGCCGACGAGCGCGGCGTCGGCTTCGCGCAGGCCGTGTTCGATCATGTCGATGTCGCGCAGGCGCAGTCCGGCGAGGGCCAGAAGGTCAGCGCGGTCGGCGCGGAACTCGGCGACGGCCAGCCGGGCGCAGACGCTGACCCGGCCGGAGGCGGCCAGGGCGGCGAGCGGCGCTTCCTGGTCGACGACGGCGACAAACACCTCGGCGGCGTTCCCGGCGGCCAGGGCGACCCGGCCACGCATGCCCGCCAGGGCGACGCCGGCGATCGCGGCGCCCATGCCGGACGCCTTGGCGGCTTCGGTCAGGACATGTTGCGCGGCGGCGGACAGGCCGTCGTCGCCGAACAGGTCGGCCCCGAGCAGGGCATTGAGCCCCTGTTCGGCCTGGGCGCGGGCGACGCCGGACGGGCGATGCTGGGCGCGGCAGGCGTCGGCGGCGGCTTCAGCGGCGGCGGCGGCCTTGCGCAGGGCGGTGGCGTCGCCAGTGCGACGGGTGACTTCGCGCCAGCAGGCGGCGGCATGCAGCAGGCGGGCGGGACGATCCTTCGCGCCGATGCGTCCGGCGGCGATGTCGGCGCCCCGCGCCTCATTGGTCAGCAGATGGAGGTCCAGCAGTTCCAGAAGCGTGGCGTCGCCGCCGGTCAGTCCGTCCTGGGGCGCGGCCAGCGGCTCTCCGGACAGCAGTCGTCGCAACTCGCGGCCAAACTCGAACATGCGACGCTGCTCCCAACAAGACCGTCCCAAGCCGGAACACCCGGCGGTCGGTCAGCGGGAACAGAGCAAAGCCCGGTCCGAAGGGCTTAACAAGTGGTTAACGTGAGCAACATGGTTAATAGACCCATAATTTCCGGGCCTTAGATGCAGGACCGACAAGCCGGTGCGAACGGGCCCCTCACCGGATCGGCGGGACCTGCTTCACGCAGGCCGCCAGCACCACCTCGGTCGCGGAGTCCCTGGCGGCGAGCAACGGCTTGATCCTCGCCCGTTCGGCCTTCTGGGCGGCCTCCGCCACGGCGGCCGAGTCCACCTTGTCCCGCCTGGCCGCCTCCATGGCCGCCATCGACCAGAAGATGGCCGCGTCGAAAGATTTGTCCTCCGGCATGCCGCCGTTGGCGTCCTTCGCGAGTTCGGCCCAGGCCTGCACATGGGCGGCGCACTTCAGGCTCTCTGGCCAGGGCGGCGGACCGACGGCGGGGCCGGCTGCGGCGGCCCAGACAAAGACCTGTGTCAGGATTGCGAGCATGACATTCCCTCCGGAAGCTGCCGACAGCATGGTCTTCAGCGCGGGGTCGGCCGACGCCTGAAAAGGGGGCCTCCAACAGGCCTCGAAGGGCTCTGATCACTGCCTCGCGCGACATGACCCGGTGCGGCCGGGACCCGTTCGCCCGAAGCGATCGTTTGCCGATTCCGGCCTTTTTCGTTGATCGGACAGGTGGCCAGCCCGCGTTCGCGTACGGATCGGGCCCGATTCACCCTTCGGATTTTGCTCCGTGTACCCTCTATCCACAGGAGATTGGCAGAAAGTTATCCACAGGTCGTCAAAAAAGCTTCACATACCTGTCAAACGGCGCCTACCGTGCCTCCACAGCCCGACAATCAGCCGGGCCAGGGAGGAAAAACAAACCATGTCCATTGTTCTTGCCGGCGTCGTCGTCGCCATCAGCCTGTTCGCCAGCGAACCCGCCGCCATCGGTGATCTGGTCGACGCCAACGACACCCAGACGACCGCCACCAAACCCCTCGTGGTCTGCGATCGGGACGAGGCCTCCCGCCGGGCCTTCAAGCGCCAGTACGGCAGCGTCTCCTACGTGACCGCCAAGGACGTGATCGACAGCCGCGGCGACGGCCAGGCGTGGGCGACGCCCCGCTGCATCACCCCGTCCGAATTCGTGAAGCTGCGCAAGATGACCGACCTCGGCTACGCCCAGGTCGCCAGCCGGTAGGGTCTCAGGCGTCCTTCGACACGGCCCTGCGGGCCAGCTCAGCAAGACGTAGATGGGTAGCCTTTTCACGTCATCCTGAGCAGCCCGCGCAGCGGGCGTGTCGAAGGACGCAACACCCGGGGCCCGGGGCCCGGGGCCCTAGCCCCGTTCCTTCGTCCGCTGGAACTGGACGTTGGGATAGCGCTCGCTGACGTAGCCGACTTCCCAGGACGACTTGGCCATGAACACCGGGGCGGCATCGATGTCCTCGGCGATGGCGGTGCGGTGCTTCGAGGTGAAGTCCTCGACGTCGGCCGGTTTGCCCACCAGCCAGCGGGCCTCGGCGTAGGGCGAGGCCTCGAAGATCACGTCCAGCTGGTATTCGCCCGCCAGGCGGTCGGCCATGACCTCGAACTGCAGCTGGCCGACGGCGCCGACCACGAAGTCCGAGCCGATGGTCGGCCGGAAAAGCTGGGTGACCCCCTCCTCCGCCAGACCTTCCAGCGCCTTCTTCAGATGCTTGGCCTTGAGCGGATCCTTGACCCGCACGCGCTGCAGGATTTCCGGCGCGAAGTTGGGCAGGCCCGCGAAGCGCACGATGCCCGTCTCCGACAGGCTCTCGCCGACCCGCAGCACGCCGTGGTTGGGAATGCCGATAACATCGCCGGCGTAGGCCTCTTCCGCCAGCTCGCGGTCGGAGGCAAAGAACATGATCGGGGCGTTGACGCTCATCTGCTTGCCCGGCGCCTCGCCGCGCACGCCGGTCGAGAAGGTCTTGAGCTTCATGCCGCGGGTGAACTTGCCGGAGGTGAGCTTGAAGAAGGCGATGCGGTCGCGGTGGTTGGGGTCCATGTTCGCCTGGACCTTGAACACGAAGCCGGTGACCTCCGGATCGCCCGGGGCGACATGGGTGTCGGACCCGGCCTTCTGGGCCGCCCGCGCGCGCGGCGGCGGGGCGTAGGCGGCCAGGCCCGCCAGCAGCTGGTCGACGCCGAAGTGGCGCAGGGCGCTGCCGTAGATCACCGGCGTCATGTGGCCTTCGAGGAAGGCCTGCGGGTCGAAGGGCTTTGACGCCTCCTGGACCAGCATCGAGGCCTCCTCCAGCTCGCCCTGTTCGTCCGGGTCGAGGAGGGTCGTGATGGCGTTGGAGTTGAAGGCGACCTGCGCGGGGTGGCCCTCGTCGCGGTTCTTGCTGAACGGGATGAACTTCCGGGTCCGGAGGTCGAGCATGCCCTTGAACCGTCCGCCCGAGCCGGCCGGCCAGTAGAGCGGCGCCACGTCCAGCTGCAGCTTGCTGGAAATCTCGTCCAGCAGCGCGAAGGGGTCCAGCGCCTCGCGATCCATCTTGTTGATGAAGGTGATGATCGGGATGTCGCGCAGGCGGCAGACCTCGAACAGCTTCAGGGTCTGCGGCTCGATGCCCTTTGCGGCGTCCAGCACCATGACGGCGGCGTCGGCGGCGGTCAGGGTGCGATAGGTGTCTTCCGAGAAGTCCTCGTGGCCCGGGGTGTCGAGCAGGTTGAACATCAGGCCGTCGTGGTCGAACGTCATGACGCTGGCGCTGACGGAGATGCCGCGCTCGCGCTCGATCTTCATCCAGTCCGACCGGGTGCGGCGGTTCTCGCCCCGCGCCCGCACCGCGCCGGCCGCCCGGATCGCCCCGCCGGCCAGCAGCAGGTTCTCGGTCAGGGTCGTCTTGCCGGCGTCAGGGTGACTGATGATGGCGAAGGTGCGCCGACGGGCGGCTTCGAGGACAGTGTTGGAAGACATGGCGGCGGGTTACCGGTCCCGCCGCCGTTTGTCACGCGGCGGCTGGGCAATCAGGCCGCGAGGCGACGCCAGACCTGGCGGTCGGCCTCGAGCGTGGTCAGGGCGCCCTGGCGTTGACGCTCGTAGAGCAGGCCCATGACCTCGAACCCGATCGCGCAGAATCGCGACTGGACCTGTTCAACGGCGCAGCCCCGACCCGGCGCGATGAACAGGGCGGCGTTGATGTCCGGCTGTTTGGCGATGATCAGGGCCGCCAGCCGCCTCGCGCGGTCCGGCGCGACGCGATGCAGCAGCGGCTCCTCGGAAAACATCTCCGCGCCGAGCTGGTTGACGAACGGCAGGGTCAGCCTGGCGAACCGGCGCGCCGCGACGGGCGGAGTGAGGTCGATCGCATCGAGGTTGAGAACAACCTCGTTCATAAGAAAGAGCATGGGCGTACTGCCACCGGGGAAAACTTCGATCGCCACAGTGGCGCCGAGCGCTTTCGGTTCGGTGTAGGAACGCGGTTAACGCCCAGGCCGCGCGCCTCAGGAGGTCTCGACCGCCTCGACGAGGAAGTGCCGGCCTTCGGCGTCCTCGATCTCGACGACCCACAGATCGGGGTCGATGCGCACCGCCCGGGCGATATAGGCGTCCAGGTCAGACTCCGCGTCGGACTTCACCGGCTGCATCCAGACGCGCTCGCCGTCGCCGCGGGTCGCCTCGCTGTAGAGGGCGGCCGTACCGGCGCGCCGGTTGACCGCCTTGACCAGCACGGCGCCGGCCCGGGGGTCGCCCTTGCGCGCCACCGCCGCGAAGGCCCCGCCCAGTTCGGCCCGACGGATCAGAGCCCCGACCCAGATGTCGCTCGAAAGAAGCATGGGCGGACTTCTAGCCTTCCCTGGCGCTCGCGGGAACGGACAAGGCGTCGTGCTAACCGAACCGCAACCGGTGTGACCTAGGGTCCGCCTCCCAGGTCCTGGCCAGCGAGAACCACCTTGATGACGAGCCCGCGTTTGCGAGCGACCGCCGGGAGGGGTCGATGGACGGCCTGCGCCGTCGGAGCGGCGACGCTGCTGATCGCCGGTTCGGCCCTCGCGGCGAGCGCGGCGGACCTCTACTACGAGCGCACCCTGATGGCGGCCGTCGACACCCGCTGCCGGCTGTTCGAGCCGGCGATCGGCGCGGCGCTGAACTCGGCGGCGGCGCAGGCGCGTGGCGCGGCGCTGCGATCCGGCATGGCGCAGGACGGCCTGGCGTCGGTCGAGCGGCGGGCCCGCGGTCGCGCCGCCGCCGCCGACTGCGCCTCGGCGGACATCGCCACCGCCGCGACCCGGGTGCGGACCGCCTTCAAGGGCTACGCCCAGCTGACCCGCATGACCTGGCCGGGGGATGTCGCCGACTGGCGCGGGGACCGCACCGTCACCCGACTGGGGCCGATGTGGCGACTGTCGCAGACTTCCGCCTTCGGGGCCGACCGCCTGACCTTCGGCTTCGGCGGAGAGGGCACGCCCGGCGCGCTGCTCGCCGCGGCCAGCTTCGCCGACGGCAAGACGCCCTACGCGGCGCGGCTGGTCATGCGCGATCCGGCCAGGGCCGCCCAACCCTACCTCGACCGGCGGCAATCCGGCGCGAAGGGCCCCATCCCCCTGTCCAACCGGACGCCGCCGCCGCAGGCCACGCGGGCGTTCGCCGCCGAGGCGCGCAGCACCGCGTCGGAGCGTCTTCGCCCCACAGGCGCCAAGTCGGCGATGCTGTTTCGCTTTCCCATGCGGGCGGCGGACGCTCTGGCCGGGCTGGATCCCCGCGAGGCGGTGGCCGTCGAGTTCCTCTTCGCGGGTTCGACCGGCGATCAGGTGCGGCGGTCCTATATCGAGGTCGGCGACTTCGCGGCCGGGCGTGCCTTCCTGCAGGTTGGCCCGCGCTGATCAGCGCAGCGGGTTGAACGCGATGACATTGTCGCCGACCGGCGGACCCGCTGCGCGGCCCGGCGTCGCGATGACGGGCAGCCGCACGGTCACCGTCGTGCCCTCGCCCAGCATGCTTTCGATGATCATCTCGCCGCCATGCAGTTCGGCGAACGAGCGCACCAGCGACAGGCCAAGGCCGGTGCCCATCTGGCGGCGCGAGTTGTCGCCCGCCTGTTCGTAGGGCCGCCCCAGTCGATCGAGATCCTCGCGCGAGATCCCCACGCCGGTATCGGCCACCACCAGTTCGAAGTCGCGGTCGAAGTCCTGGGCCGTCACGGTCACCGACCCGCCCTTCGGCGTGAACTTGAGGGCGTTGGAGACCAGGTTCAGCACGATCTGTTTGATCGCCCGGCGGTCGGCGTCGACCTCCAGCCCCTCGACCGGCAGGACGCCCCGCAGCTTCACGCCCGCGCCATCGGCCTGCAGCCGCATCAGTCTCATCGAGGCCGAGACGGCCTCACGGGCGTCGAACCGCTCGATCGACAGCTGGTAGCGCTCGGCCTCGATCTTGGAGATGTCCAGCACGTCGTTGATCAGGTCCAGCAGATGCTGGCCCGACTCATGGATCATCTCGCCGTATTCGCCGTACTTCTCCGGCAGCGGACCGAACATCCGGACCCGCATGATGTCGGAAAAGCCCATGATGGCGTTGAGCGGCGTCCGCAGTTCATGGCTCATGTTGGCCAGGAAGCGCGACTTGCCGGCCGCCAACGCCTCGGCGTCCTGGCGGGCCTGATCGAGCGCTGACTCGCGGGCGCGATCGGCCGTGGCGTCGCGCATCACCGCCAGAAGCAGATTCTCCTCCACGCGGCGGATGGCGACCGAGGCCCAGCGGTCCATGGCGCCGGCGGGCGCGAACCCGACCTCCGCCCAGCCCTCGGAAGCCGCCGTGCGAAGGGCTTCGGCGACCGCGAGCCGGTCCGGTCCGGTCTGGGCCGCCGTCGCAAGTCCGCCCGCCGCCACCGCATCGGCGGAGACGCCTTCCGGCGCGGTCCCGTGCAGGGCGCGGACGCGACCGTGGGGATACAGCGAGAGGATCAGCCAGGGTTGTTCGTCGAGCACAGCGCGCAGACGTTCGACGTCGTCGTCGCGCCGGGCTTCCCGTCGCGCCCGGCGACGTTCGGTCATGACCAGACCGGCGCCCAGGCCCAGTCCCGTGGTCGCCAGCGCGAGCAGCCCGCCCCAGAACGCCGTCGGCCCGACCGGCGGCGCGGCGGCGACTCCGGACAGTCCGGCCAGGGCCGCGACCGTGGCCGCGATGAATGACAGCGCCGCCCCTTCGGCCAGACGCCGACCGCCCCCGAAGGCCGCGGCCGCCGCGACCGGCGCGAGGCACCAGACCGCCAGCGGGCCGGCCACGCCGCCGGTTAGGACGCAGGCCACGCCGCCCATCAGGCCCCACAGGACGAGCATCAGCCCGCGCCTGGACTCGGTGTCAATGAAGCCGGGCGCCAGGCCGGCGGCCGCGGGAACAGCAGCCGCTATAAGGGCGGGAAGCACGGGCCACAGCTGATCCGGATAGGCGACGCCCAGTCCCGCCGCCGCCGTCACGGTCGCCGCCAGCCAGCCACCCGACCACAGACGAATGGCGCGCACGGCTTCCGGAAGCGCCGCCTGGGCGACGTCGCCGGCAGCGGCTGCATGGGTCGCGCTGTCGGCCACTGGTTTTTACCGCCCCCTCGCTCACGTTCCGGAGCTCTCGCAAACCTTAGACGCGACCTTGGGCCGGCTCCAGACCTCTCGCGCCCCGGGCGACGCGAGGCTGTGCAGTTCGCCACCCGGCCTGTGGACGGACAAAACCTTGCAGGAAAAAGAATCATAAGCGCGGGCGACGGCGACGGGAACGATCCGGAGGAGATTCCGCGGCTGTTGAATTCCGTCGCGCAGGAAGACAAGGGCGTGGCCCAAAGGACGAAGGGCGCCAGTCCAGGCCTGCCGATCAGCTACCCCACGGCGGAGGCGATGGGCGGATACTGACGCTTTCGGCCGCGTCCGGCGGGGGGCTGATCGCCACGGTGACCTTGCCCGCGGCATGGACCCCGCCTAAGTCCCGGCCATGCCCGAGACCATCACAGCCGCCCTGGACGACCTGTCCGCCGAGTTCGAACTGCTCGGCGACTGGGAAGAGCGCTACCGCTATGTCATCGACCTGGGCCGGGAGCTGGACCCGCTGAGCGACGCCGAGCGGTGCGAGGCCAACAAGGTGCGGGGCTGCGCCAGCCAGGTCTGGCTGGTCACCGAACCGCGGGCGGACGGCACGATCCGGTTCCGCGGCGACTCCGACGCCCATATCGTCCGGGGCCTGGTCGCGGTGCTGCTGCGCCTGTTCTCAGGCCGCAAGGCGTCGGACATCGCCGCCTGCGACATCAAGGCCGCCTTCGACCGCCTTGGTCTGGCCGAGGCGCTTTCGACGCAAAGGTCCAATGGTCTGGCCTCGATGGCGGCCAGGATCGAGCGCGACGCGCGGGCGCTGACGGCCTGACCCCTCAGCCGATGCCGTAGTGGGCGGCCAGGCGCTGCAGCGCCAGCTTGAGCACCGTCTTGCCCGACCGCCGGGGCAAGCCCAGCCCCCGCTCGGCCGCCTCGAGCGCGCTGCCGGCGAAGCACACATGCTCCAGGATCTCTCGCAGGCCGGGGCCGACCGCCTCCAGCGCCCGTGCAATCCGGTCCTTGGCCGCCCGGGCCCGTTCCGCCGGCTCCTGTCCGGCCCCCCTGCCCCCGCGCGCCCTGGGCCCGGCGTCCCAGGCCATGGTCAGCCGACCTACCGTCCCGGCGAGGACGAAATCCTCTCGCAGCTTCTCGGCGGCGGCGATTTCAGCGAGCGTCAACCAGGACCGACCCGCGCCGTCGCGCCGTCGCGCCAGCCAGGCGATCGGCGACTCGCCGAGATTAGCGGACCGCACCACGCGACGGCCGTCCGGACCGATCACCTCGCGCCGCCCCTCGATGATGCTGGGCCGACCGGCCGGGGACGCCGCCGGGGCCGAGGGCGCCGACCGCGCCAGACGCCAGCCTCCGCCCGGCAGCGGACGCAACCCCGGCTCCGCGGCGAGCCGGGCGAAGGCCGCCTCGTCGAGACGCATCGCCGGGCGTCGTCGCAGGTCTTGCGAGGTGCGAAGCGCATACTGGCCCCCGGCATCCGGATGGAGCGCCGCGCCGGCCCTCGCCAGCAGGCCGACCGCACGGGCGGCGAGACGATCAAGGTCGCTCATGCGGCGACGCCCGGCTCGACCGCCTGACGCAGGCAGGCCTCCATGGTCGACAGTCGCGCATCGAAGACGGCGTCGTCCCGAAGGTCCTCGATCAGCTGGACGGCATGGCTGCCGGTCGTGCGGTCACGGCCGAAGGCCGCCGCCGCGCGTCTCAGGGGCCAGCCCAGGACGATGTGGACCAGATAGATCGCCGTCTGCCGCGCCCGGGCGACCGTCGCGTTGGTGCGCCGTCGCGACAGGAGCTCACGCTCCGACACATCCATGATCATGGCCACCAGACTGGCGACGAAAGCGACCGTCAGGCAGTCGCGGCGAAAGGTGCTGGCCTCCTCCCGGGAGGCGTCCTCGAAATGACGGTTCATCCTGTCCTCGTCGGCGCCGTCGTCGGGACGACGCGCTATGCCGATGAGTGTGAAGCCATCGGCCAAAGAGAGGATAAATTTCCTATACTGAATTGATCAATAGGAAAATTGTCTTGTATCGCAGTGCGTCTCGCCCGCGAACGCCGGAGCGAAAGGGGGGATAGATCGTAAACAGGGAGAGAGGGTCAGGCCGCGCGGATGCCGCTCTGGTCGCTCTGGATGCCGACCACGGCGTCGTAGCCCAGGATCATGTCCACGTCCGCCCCGTTGCTCGCCAGCGGCAGGCGCAGCCAAAGCAGGGACAGATGCCCGGCGCCCCGCCAGGACAGGCTGTGGCAACCGACGCCGGGGCGGCGATCCTCAACGATCCGGTCCAGTTCCTCGAGCCAGTAGTCCGCGGCGCGCGGGCCATAGACGTCGCCCAGGCTGCGGCCGGTGATTTCGCGACCGTAGACGGCATAGAGGCCCGTGCCGGCCAGGCGCAGGCGATAGTCCCGCCGCGCCGAACCGGGCACGACGTCAATAAGGCTGACGGTGGGCAGGAGCCGCTTGAAGCCTTCCGGGTTGATGTCCGCCCGTCCGGGCAGGCGGCCGGACTGGCGCAACGAGGCCCAGTAAGCAAACAGCTCTTCATGGGCACGGGCGGCTGTCGCCGAAGCGCCCAGTTGCGCGGCCATCTACAGAATCCTTAACAACCCCTTGGAATCACCCACGATTCACTATCGCTTAACCGCCGAATCGGTGGAAGCGAAAAATCGCGTCTCGCAGCAAACTTTCGCATTGAGAGTCAAGCAGCAGGCGAAATCCGGGGGCGGGCATGAAAAAGGGGCGGCCGCTGATCGCGATCGCCCCTTCCGCATCCAGCCGGTGAATCCGGTCTAGCGCTTCTTCTTGGCGGCCTGGCGGCCACCCTGGCCCAGACCCATCTGCTTGGCCAGGTCCGAACGCGCCTTGGCGTAGTTCGGCGCAACCATCGGATAGTCCTTCGGCAGGCCCCACTTGGCCCGGTACTCTTCGGGGCTCATGTTGTACTTGGTGCGCAGGTGCCGCTTGAGAGACTTGAACTTGCGACCGTCTTCCAGACACACGAGGTGATCGGGGGTGATCGAGCGGCGAACCGGAACCGCCGGTTCCTTCGGCGCGACCTCGACGGTCACGGAGCCCGAAGCGACGTCGGTCAGGGCGCGGTGGACGTTCTGGATCAGGCTCGGAAGATCGTTCGCCGCGACGGAGTTGTTTCCGACATAGGCGGACACGATGTCCGTCGTCATTTCAATGATAGCTGACTTGTCTTCCATCTGGCCTTGTTCCACCACATGAATGATTGAGAGAGACCGGAATCGGTGGCCTCGATTGAATGCTCGTGTGCATATAGGCCACGTCTGCCCGGCACAAGCACTTCGATGATTGCCCTTCGAATTTCCAATAGAGATTAGTGGTAATCACTGCGACGCCCGATCAGTGAAGCGCGGCGATTGCACTGGCCTGATCTCGTGCGTTTCAGATTTCAGCGTCGTCCGAAATCGCTCGACAATGCCAGCATCGCGGCTCTTTGCGGCCGTGAGAATTCATCCAGGGCCTCATCGTCTCCGGCCCGGATCGCCTTGATCAGCGCTGGCGTAAGGGCCGAGGACAGCGACCAGTTCCAGTAGCGGAGCACGGTCTGGGCCCGGTCCACTGCGATGGTGTCGAACAAGGTCAGTATCCGCTCGAGCGCCGGCGCGAGGTTGCCCGCCGCATCGGTCTCCGGTCGCCGCAGACCGCGCCAGAGCGACCGGACGGCGGCCCTCGGCAGGCCGGTGGCCTTGCACAGGATCGCCAGCGGCTCTCCGCCCGGATCCGTGAAGATCTTCGCGCCGGTCATCGGCTTGAGGCCGGACAGGTAGGCGATCTCCTCGGCGACCTCACGGGTCATGCTCCCGGCGGCCACCTCGACCGCCTCGTCCAGGCTTTCGAAGGGACTGCGATCAAGCGCCGCGCGGTTGCGCTGACGCCGCTCGATGAACTGGAGGGCCTTGCGGGTCAGTGGGTCCTGCCACTTCTCCTGCGCCGCCATGGCGAAGACGTCGCTGACGGCGTCCTGAAGCACCTCTCGCGACACCGCGAACCGCTGCAGGATCACCCGGCGGCACTCCTCGTCGGACCACCAGAACATCACATAGGCGTGGCTGGGCCGAAGCTCCGACCGCCGCAGCATCAAAGGGATGAGGCGTGGATTGTCGCGGGTGACGGCGACCACGGTCTCCACGGTGGCATGACCGAGCCGGGCCAGGTCGTTGCGCAACAGGGTTTCCAGGACCGCCGGCTCGCCGAACTCGACAAGGGCGTCGGCCACAACCTCGTTGAGGCCGCGCCGGGCGGCGATCAGGCGCCGATGCTCCGGCGTCGCCGCGCGCGCGCAGTCCATCAGGTCGGCGTCGCCCAGGCCGGCGTTGTTCTCGAGCAGGGCGCGGGCGACCTCGATCTCATCGCGCAGCAGCATCCTGGCCAGTCCGGGCGGGATTTCGGTCACGGTGGCCAGCCGCCGGGCGATGCGGGCTCGCTCGTCGACGGCGGCCTCCCGCAGCAGTTCGATGATCAGGTCGGCGGTCATCGCCCGTTCGAACGTGTTGACCCGGCTCCCGGGGAGACAGACCACATCGGCGAGGCGTTTCAGCAGCGCGCCCCGGGACCGGAAGACCGGCGCGGCGCGCAGGGGCTCGCCGGCCGCACCATCGGCGGCGACGTCGAGCACGGGTCTCTGCGCGGGTTCGCTCATCACCGATCGCGATCAGGCATGCCAGAGGCGCGCACGGACGCGTCGCCGATCTTCGATCAGATCAGACGCGCGTTAACCGCTCATGACCGCGACGGGCGCCGTCGCGGTCATCCACAGGATTGTTCTGGCCGCAGCCGGCCGAGGCTCGACGCGGACTACTTGAACTCGCGCTTGTCCCAGTAGGGCCAGATGTCCGGCAGATCGGCGGAGACCTTGTCCGGATAGGCGGGCGCGCGCTTTTCGAGGAAGGACATGACCCCCTCCTTGGCGTCGCCCTGGGCGCCGCGGGCCATGATGGCGCGGCTGTCGGACATGTGGGCGTCCATCGGGTGCGGCGCGCCGGCGTTGCGGTAGAGCAGCTGGCGGGTCAGGGCGACGGACACCGGGGCGGTGTTGTCGGCGATCTCGCGGGCCAGGGCGTAGGCGGCGGGCAGCAGGTCTTCCGGCGCATGCAGCGAGCGGACCAGGCCGCCGTCCCGGGCTTCCTGGGCCGGGAAGACACGCCCGGTGTAGCACCACTCGAGCGCCTGCTGCAGGCCGACGATGCGCGGCAGGAACCAGGACGAGGCCGCTTCCGGCGTGATGCCGCGACGGGCGAACACGAAGCCGAACTTGGCCTCTGTCGAGGCCATCCGGATGTCCATGGCCAGCTGCATGGTCACCCCGATGCCGACCGCGGCGCCGTTCACGGCGGCGATCACCGGCTTGAGGCTTTCATAGATGCGCAGGGTCAGCAGGCCGCCGCCATCACGGTAGACGCCATTGACCTTGTTGGCCTCGCGCGGATCGCTCTCCAGCTTGGCGTAGTCGAAGGTCTTCTCGCCGCCGCCCAGGTCGGCGCCGGCGCAGAAGGCGCGGCCCGCGCCAGTGACCACCACCACCTTCACCGTGTCGTCGGCGTCGGTGATGTCGAACGCCTTGATCATCTCGGCCATCATCTGGGAGGTGAAGGCGTTCATGCGGTCGGGCCGGTTCAGGGTCAGCGTCGCGATGCCGTCCTTGATGTCCAGGATGATGGTCTCGAAGGTCGGGCTGGCCATACGGGGGCTCCTCGGAAGGCTGGGGCGTTCAAACGGGTGTATGAAGACGGCCGGACGCCGGGGAAGGCAAGACCTTGTCGAAGGACGGTCGCGCGCTTAATATCCAAGTCGATATCGAGAGCGGCCATGCAGATCCTTCTCCACATCGACGACGCTCTCGCCAGGCGATTCAAGGAAGCGGTCCCCGCCCGCCAGCGCAGCGCCTATGTCCAGAAGCTCCTCGAAGCGGCCCTGCCGCCCGAGGACAAGGACGCGCGCCTCGAGCGGATCGCCCGCGAGGTCGAGGCCGAGCTGGATGCCAACCCCGGCTTGCGGGAAGAGCAAAAGGCATGGGTCGAGGCCGACCTCGACAGCTGGGATAACCTGCCGCCCTTCGAGTGGGAAGGCACTGGACTTGAGCCACCGCCGGAATGAAACGTGGCGAAATCTGGTGGGCAGACCTCGAACCGGCGCGAGGCCGCGAAATTCGCAAGGTTAGGCCCGTGGTCATCATGTCCGCGGCCGGACTGGTCGCAGCCCGACACACGATAGTCGCCATTCCATTGTCCACGGGACCAGCGCCGCGCCCCCCGGTCGTGGTTTCTGTCGTTTCCGCCGGAGAACGGTCGGTGGCCGTCTGCGACCAGATCCGTTCGTTGGATCGCTCACGCTTCCTCAAGCAGGCCGGCGTGATGTCAGCGAGCGACCTCCTCCTCGTGTCGGAGGCCCTCTCCGCCGCCCTTGACCTCTAGGCCGCCGTCCGCTCCGGCGTGAAGCTGACGTCCAGCTTGCGGATTGCATGCACGAAGTTGTTGGGCGCGATGTCGATCTCGCCGGTCCAGCGCATGTCCGGGAAGCGGGCCAGGATCTGGCGATAGGCCTCTTCCAGCTGAATCTGCGCCACCCGCTTGCCGATGCAGGTGTGCGGTCCGTAGCCGAAGGCGATGTGCTTGTCGGCGTTGGCGCGGGAGACGTCGAGCCGGTCAGGGTCGGCGAACACCGCCGCGTCCCGGTTGGCGGCACCGTAGTACATGATGACCTTCTCGCCCTCGGCGATCTTCTGGCCATTGATCTCGGTATCCACCGTCGCCGTGCGGCGCATGTAGATCACCGGACTGACCATGCGGATGAACTCGTTGACCGCGCCGGGCATCAGCGCCGGGTTGGCGATCAGCTTGGCCCGTTCTTCCGGGAACTCGGTCAGCAGCTTCATCGAGCCGGACAGGGTGTTGCGCGTGGTGTCGTTGCCGGCGAACACGATCAGAAGCCAGGAGCCGTCCAGGTACTCGTCGCTGAGCAGGTCGCCGTCGACCTGGGCGCGGGCGATGGCGGTCAGCAGGTCCTGCTGCGGGTCGGCCCTGCGCTTGTGCAGCATGTGGCGGCCGTACTCGAACATCTCTTCGACGTTGCTGTTGAAGTCGGCGATGAACTGCATGAGCTCCAGCGTCGGGGTCATGCCCTCGGTCGCCGAGCGCATGGCCATGTTCTGGGCCTCTTCAAGATAGTGCATCCAGGTCAGGAACTTCGGACGGTCGGCCTCCGGCACACCGAGGATCTCGCACAGGGTGAAGAGCGGCAGGATGGAGGAGAAATCCTCGACCAGATCGGTCTCGCCCTTGGGCGCCATGGCGTCGAGCAGGCGCGTCACCTCGCCCTTCACCCGTTCGGAGACACCGCGCAGATAGCTGGGCGTGAAGTAGGGCATGTGCTCGCGACGCAGCTGCAGGTGATGCGGAGCGTCCAGGTTGATCATCGCGTCCATCGAGGCGCGATAGAGCAGCGCATGCCGCGCCTCGGGCCGGCCGGCCGCCATCAGGATGCCGCCCCGCTGGCTGGAGAAGGTCGCCGGATCGCCGTTCACGGCCATCACGTCCTCATGGCGCGTGACCGCCCAGAAGCCGGGCCCGTCCATGCGGGTCTCGGGGTGCCACATCACCGGCGCCTCGGCCCGAAGGCGGGCGAATCCGTCGTAGGGCTGGCCGTTGGTGAACGAGGCGATGTCGGTGAGGTCGACTCCCTCCAGCGTCGGATAGCGGGTCCCGAACGTCGGCCCCGCGCGGCCCTCGACCGCAGTCTGGCTGATCAGTTCCATCGCCGCTCGCTCCTGAGATTGCTGATTTGCGTGCAAGCCTAGTGCGTCCGGGCGCGGCGGCAATAATGACGTTGCGGCAGCTTCCGCAACGTCGCCCTTCCCTTCGCCCCTTCCGCGCCCGTAAGGTAATCGTCGATCAGGCGCGCTACAGACGCTGCCGGTCGGCGAGGAACAGGGAAGCGGCATGACCGGTACCATCGAGGCGGACTACATCATCGTCGGCGCGGGCAGCGCCGGATGCGTGCTGGCCAACAGACTGAGCGCAGACGGCAAGTCGAAGGTTTTGCTGCTGGAGGCCGGCGGCGACGACCGGCCGACGAAGAACCCCGGGCAGTTCATGTCCAACCTCATGATCCATGTCCCGGTCGGCTATTCGCAGACCCTGAAGGATCCGAAGGTCAACTGGTTGTATTCGACGGAGCCGGACCCCGGCACCGGCGGCCGCACCCATGTCTGGCCGCGCGGCAAGGTCCTGGGCGGCTCGTCCTCGATCAACGGCCTGCTCTACATCCGCGGCCAGGACGCCGACTATGACAACTGGCGCCAGATGGGCTGCGAGGGCTGGGCCTGGGACGACGTCCTGCCCTACTTCCTGCGGTCGCAGCACCAGGAGCGCGGCGCCGGCGACCTGCACGGCAAGGGCGGGCCGCTGAACGTCTCGGACGTCACCACCACCCACCCGGTGTCCGACGCCGTGGTCGACGCCTGCGAACAGGCCGGCATCCCGCGCCGCACCGACCTCAACGGCGGCGACCAGGAGGGCGTTAGCTACTACCAGCTGACGGTGAAGAACGGACAGCGTTGCTCGGCCGCCGTCGCCTATCTGCATCCGGCCATGGGCCGCGCCAACCTGCGGGTCGAGACCAACGCCCTGGCCTCGAAGGTGCTGTTCGAGGGCAAGCGGGCCGTCGGCGTCGAATTCTCCCAGAATGGCGTCAAGCGAATCGCCAGGGCGAAAGCCGAGGTCATCCTCGCCGGCGGGGCGGTGAACTCGCCCCAGCTGCTGCAGCTGTCGGGCGTGGGCCCCGGGGCCCTGCTGCGCGAGCACGGCATCGAGGTCGTGGCCGACCTGCCCGGCGTCGGCGAGAACCTGCAGGACCATTATGTGATGAGCGTCCGCTACCGGCTGAAGCCCGGCGTGGTCTCCGTCAACGAACTGACCCGCGGCCCCCGCTTCATCGGCGAGGCGATGAAGTTCCTGTTCCAGCGCAAGGGTCTCCTGACCCTGTCGGCGGCGCATATCGCGGTGTTCTGCAAGTCGCGGCCCGACCTGGCGCACCCGGATATCCAGTACCACATCCTGCCGGCGACGATGGACGCGGAGAAACTGGCCAACGAGCAGAAGATGGAGCTGGAAGGCGCGCCCGGCCTGACCATCGCGCCCTGCCAGCTGCGTCCTGAAAGCCGCGGCCACATTCGCATCAAGTCGGCCGATCCGACCGTGCATCCGGCCATCTTCGCCAACTACCTGGCCGACAGCCTCGACCAGGAAGTCGCCGTCGCCTCGCTGAAGATCGGCCGCCAGATCGCCGAGCAGCCGGCGCTGGCGCCCTACATCGACCACGAGATGAACCCGGGGCCGGACTTCCAGAGCGACGAGATGCTGCTGGCGTACGCCCGAGGCGCCGGGACGACGATCTATCACCCGGTGGGCACCTGCCAGATGGGACATGGCCCGCAGGCGGTGGTCGACCCGCAGCTTCGCGTTCACGGCGTCGAGGGGCTGCGCGTCGTTGACGCCTCGGTCATGCCGCGCCTGATCAGCGGCAACACCAACGCGCCGACGATCATGATCGCCGAGAAGGCCTCGGACATGATCCTGGGCAAGGCGGCCGCCTCCGCACTCGCCGCCTGAACCCCGTCCAAGTCACTCCAGTCGAAGCGACCGCCATGCATCCGTTCCACCACGCCCAGAACCACCCCGACCGCGCCGCATACATCATGGCCGGCACCGGCGAGACGGTGACCTACAAGCAGCTCGAGGAGCGGTCGAACCAGGGCGCGCATCTGTTCCGCTCCCTTGGCCTGAAGGCCGGCGACGTCATCGCCATCTTCATGGACAACAATCCCCGCTACTTCGAGATCACCTGGGCCGCCCAGCGCTCGGGTCTCTACTACACCTGCATTTCGTCCAAGCTGACGGCCAGCGAGGTCGAGTACATCGTCAAGGACTGCGAGGCGAAGGTGTTCATCACCTCAGCCTCGATGGGGGCCATTGCCGACGAGATGCCGGCGCTTGTCCCGGGCCTGAAGCTCTACATGTGCGGCGGCGCCTGCGGACCCTACGAGAGCTTCGAGACGGCGCGCGACGCCATGCCGACCAGCCGGATCGCCGACGAGACCGCCGGCTCCGACATGCTCTACTCCTCGGGCACCACCGGCCGTCCCAAGGGCGTCAAGCCGATCCTGACCGGCGCCGCGATCGATGAGCCCAACGCCCTGTTCATGATGACCCAGGGCCTGTTCGGCTTCACCCCCGACAGCGTCTACATCTCGCCGGCCCCACTCTATCACGCAGCTCCGCTGCGCTGGTGCATGAGCATCCACAAGCTCGGCGGTACCGTCATCGTCATGGAGCGCTTCGACCCGGAAGCGATGCTGGCGCTGATCGAGAAGTACAGGGTCGACTGCGGCCAGTTCGTCCCGACCCACTTCGTGCGGCTTCTGAAGCTGCCGGAAGAGGTGCGCGCGAAGTATGACGTCTCGTCGCTACGCTCGGCGGTGCACGCCGCCGCCCCCTGCCCGGTCCCGGTCAAGGAGCAGATGATCGCCTGGTGGGGCCCGATCATCCACGAGTACTACGCCGGTACCGAGGGCAACGGCTTCTGCTACATCGGCTCGGCCGACTGGCTGGCGCACAAGGGCTCGGTCGGCAAGGCCGTGCTGGGCGAGCTGCGCATCTGCGACGAGGAAGGCGATCCGCTGCCGCCCCGCCAGGAGGGTCAGGTCTATTTCGAGAACGGCCCGCCCATCAACTACCACAACGACCCGGCCAAGACGGCCGAGAGCTACAACAAGCACGGCTGGACCAGCCTTGGCGACGTGGGCTGGGTGGACGAGGACGGCTTCCTGTACCTGACCGACCGCAAGAGCTTCATGATCATCTCCGGCGGGGTGAACATCTATCCGCAGGAGATCGAGAACCTGCTGATCGGTCACCCCAGGGTCGCCGACGTCGCCGTGGTGGGTGGTCCGCACGAAGAGATGGGCGAGCAGGTCATCGCGGTGATCCAGCCGGCCAACTGGGCCGACGCGGGCGATGATCTTCGCGCCGAGCTTCTGGCCTTCGCCAAGGCCAACCTCAGCCACGTCAAGTCCCCGCGCCAGCTGGACTTCATGGAGGAGCTGCCGCGTCACGCGACCGGCAAGCTCTACAAGCGCCTGATCCGCGATGCCTACTGGGGCAAGGCCGACGCCAAGATCGTCTGATGACGAAGATCGTTCGGATCGGCGGCGCCGGCGGGTTCCTGGGGGACTCGTCGGTGGCCGCGCCCCAGCTGCTGCGCGGCGGGAACCTCGACTACATGATCCTCGACTACCTGGCCGAGGCGACGATGAGCTCGCTCGGCCAGCTGCGCGCGGCGCGCCCGGACCAGGGCTACGCCCGCGACTTCACCGACTGGGTCTGGAAGGACAACCTGCGTGAGCTGAAGGCGCAGGGGGTGAAGATCGTCACCAACGCCGGCGGCCTGAACCCGCGCGCCTGTCGCGAGCGGATGGAGAAGATCGCCGCCGAGGCGGGCCTCTCTTTCAGGATCGCCATCGTCGAGGGCGACGATCTGGCCGGGCGGCTGGACGAGCTCAAGGCCCGCGGCCTGACCGAGATGTTCACCGACGCGCCCTTCCCCGACCCGGGCAAGGTGTTCAGCGCCAACGCCTATTTCGGCGCCACGCCGATCGCCGCCGCCCTGGCCGCCGGGGCGGACATGGTCATCACCGGCCGCGTCGTCGACAGCGCCCTGGCGCTCGGCCCGCTGATGCATGAGTTCGGCTGGACGGCCGACGACCACGACCTGCTGTCGGCGGGCTCGCTGGCCGGGCACGTCATCGAATGCGGCGCCCAGGCGACCGGCGGTCTGTTCACCGACTGGGAGGACGTCCCCGACTGGGCGCATATCGGCTATCCGGTCATCGAATGCCACGCCGACGGATCGTTCGTCGTAACCAAGCCCGAGGGCACGGGCGGCCTCGTATCCCCCGCCGCCGTGGCCGAGCAGATCCTCTATGAGGTCGGCGATCCGCAGGGCTACGCCCTGCCGGACGTGGTCTGTGATTTCACCGAGGTGAAGGTCGAGGCCGTCGGCGAGCATCGCGTTCGCGTCACGGGCGCCAGGGGCTATCCGCCGTCGGACCGCTACAAGGTCTGCGTGACCTGGGGCGACGGCTTCCGCTTCATCGGGGCCAGTCCGATCGTCGGACGCGACGCCGCCGCCAAGGGCCGTCGGCAGTCCGAGGCGATGCTCGAGCGGATCGGCGAGATGCTGCGCGACCGCAATCTGCCGCCGCTGCGCGACAGCCGTATCGAGATCCTCGGCGCCGAGGCCAGCTACGGCGCCAACGCCAGCGACGCGGCGCGATCCGTCCGTGAGGTCGTCTGCCGCATCGGGGCCGAGCACGAGAGCGCCGAGGCCCTGGGCCTGATGATGCGGGAGTTCGCCTCCCCCACCACCTCGATGAGCGTCGGCACCACCGGCTGGTTCGGCGGCGCCCCTACCATTACGCCGGTGTCGCGGGTGTTCTCGATCCTGCTGCCCCGGCAGGAGGTCGTCGCGACCGTGTCGCTGGGCGACCAGACGCTGACGATCACCCCGGCCTCGCCCGCCCGCGCCTTCGATCCCGCCGACGTGATCGCGCCGCTGGTCCCGACCGACCCCGCGCCGGAAGACGACATGGTCGCCGTGCCGCTGATCGACGTCGCCTGGGCCCGCTCCGGGGACAAGGGCGACGCCTTCAACATCGGCGTTATCGCCCGGCGGCCGGAGCTGCTGCCCTGGATCCGCGCAGGGCTCACCGAGGATCGGGTGAAGGCCTGGTTAGCGCACGAGTTCGAGGGCGCGACCGCGCCCAGGGTCATCCGCTACGAGCTGCCCGGCATGAACGCCATCAACCTGCACTGCATCCAGGCGCTGGGCGGCGGCCAGTTCTCCAGCCTGCGTCTGGACCCGCTGGCAAAGGGCAAGGCGCAGCAGCTGCTGGATATCCGCATCGACGTTCCGAGGGCGCTCGCGTCGGGACACTGAGCCAGGGCGACGGCCGCTTGCCTGCCGTGGCGGCGCCGCGTTCAACTGCCGCCCCACGACCAACCACGACCGATTCAAGGGAAGTATTCGATGTCGAAGCCGCTGCGCGCCCACACCGCCGTCGGAGAAGAGTATCTGGCCAAGGGTACGGTCGAGGTCCGGCACGCCTTCCCCTTCCCGCCCTCGGCGGTCTGGGCGGCGCTGCTCGACGGCGAGGCCTGGACCCAATGGCTGCCGATCACCAAGGTCACTTGGACCAGCGCAAAACCCTTCGCCGTCGGCACGACGCGGACGGTCGAGGTCGGGCCGCAGGTCATCGAGGAGACCTTCTTCGCCTGGGACGAGGGCAAGCGCATGGCCTTCCGCTTCGAGCGTTCGTCGCTGCCGCTGTCGGCGGCCGTCGAGGACTACCGTGTCGTGCCGACTGACAGCGGCTGTGAGCTGGTCTGGCTCGGCAGGGCCAGCGCGCCCTTTCCCCTCGGCTGGCTCATCTCGCGCCAGCTGGCCGGGGGCCTGCGGGCGGGAATGCCGAAGCTCCAGGCCCTGATCGCCTCGGATCCCAAGCGGTTCGGTCTGTAGCGCTGTCGGCGGTTGAATGCCTTGCGCGCTCGGGGCATTGAAGACGCCGAACAACTGTTTGAGGGAAATGCGCCATGACCAAGGAAGTCGACTACAAGGACCTTGCCAGCCTCGTGGGCCAGGAGATCGGGGTCTCGGACTGGCTGGAAGTCAGCCAGGAGCGGGTCAACCAGTTCGCTGAAGCGACCGGCGACCACCAGTGGATTCACGTCGACGTCGAGCGGGCCAACCGCGAAATGGGCGGCCCGATCGCCCACGGCTACCTGACCCTGTCGCTGATTCCGTTCCTCGGCGCCAAGCTGCTCAAGGTCAACGGCGTGACCCGGGGCATCAACTACGGCAGCGACAAGGTCCGCTTCACCAACATGGTTCGCGTCGGCAAGAAGGTGCGCATGCGCCAGAAGCTGCTGAGCGTCGAGGCCAAGTCCGGCGGCCTGCAGATGAAGAACGAATGCACCATCGAGATCGAGGGCGAGGAACGTCCGGCCTGCGTGGCCGAGACCATCTCGGTGATCTACGGCGCCTAGATTGCGACCCGTCCCGGCCGCACGCGCGGTCGGGGCGGGACAGTCGCCGTCAGGCCGCCCGCTCCGCCGCCCGCATGGGCGGGGGGCGAAGACAGAAGCTGTAGTCACCGTCGAACGGCGTTGCGAACCAGGCCTCGCGCATGGCCGCGGGCGCGTCCTCGTTCCAGCGCAGGTGACAGTGATCATGACCATAGGCCCGGCGGGCCGTGGGGAAGGCGCCCAGCAGGGCGTCGAGGCTGGGACTGACGAACGGCAGCCGAACCCGCGCGGCGCCCAGGTCGCGGGCTGACCCCAGAAGCGTCCGCACCAGCGCCGGTATGGCCACGGCCTCCGTCTCGGCCGTCGCGATCAGGTCGATGATCTCCAGGGCCGGCCGCTCGACCTCCGAGCCTTTCGAGAAGAACGCCAGCAGATAGCCGGCCAGCACGCCGTCCTGCTCGTAGCCGAGCATGACGGGGAGGCGTGTCAGGTCCGGGTCCGAGCACCGCCAGCGCAGGGTCTCCGCGTCGCGCCAGGCCAGCAGCCGGCCGTCATGGCGGAGCCGCGCCCAGAGCATGTCGAACCGGTCGTCGATCTCCCCGACCGGAAGCGGGGTCACGCCGGGCTCGCATCGTGTGATCGCGCCGGTCCAGACGCGCGGATCGGTGAAGTGTTCAACGGCGGCGCGACCGCCGGAAAGCCCATGGAACCAGCGCACCGCCCGTTCACTCGCCACCGCCGACCAGTCCGCCTTCCAGGCGTACTTCACGTGGCTCAGGCTCTCCGGCCAGGGCTGCATGTCGAAGTGCTTGTAGATCGGGGCGGAGCGGTCGTTGGCGTTGAAGGTGTACCGGACGAACGCGGAATCCTGAGCGGCGAACCGTCGGAGCAGGTCGCGGCTGGCGCCCCGCGCGCGCGGGTCTACCAGCAGGGTATGCAGGCTCGCGCCGACGAGCGTCTCGCCCTGGTAGTCGAACCGCTGCCGGAAGTTTCCGAGGAAGGCCAGGACCCCGTCGGACGCCGTCTCGTAAACCCAGCCGGCCGGGGCGGCGTCGCTGTAGCCCGCGCCCGGCGAGCCCGCCGACAGCCAGCGCCAGCCCTCGCTGGAGCGCGGATACCACCACGCCCAGTCGCAAAGGCGCTGCACGGCGTCGCTGTCGCCAAGCTCAAAGGGTCTTACGCCGGGTTTCATTTCGGGTCACTCCACGACTGGAAAGTCGGGAAATGCAACGTCGAGGCCACCAAACCCTTGTGGCAAAAGGGCGGATAGCCCGAAATGGGGAGAGCGACCGCACCGGGTGCGGCCGCTCCGTCCATCAGCTCTTGAAGGAGCGCGGCTCGTCCATACGCCGCTCGAAGTCGTGGATCTCCGCTTCGGCCTTGTCCCTGGCGTAGCCGTAGCGTTCCTGGATCTTCCCGGCGAGCTGGTCACGCTTGCCCGCGATCACGGTCAGGTCGTCGTCAGTGAGCTTGCCCCACTGCTCCTTCACCTTGCCCGAAAACTGCTTCCATTCGCCTTCGACACGATTCCACATGATGGGTCTCCCTTCACTGCTGAGTGTGAAGAGAGAACCCCCGGGGCCGCTCAGGGTTCCGCGTGAACGCCGATGGAAGCCGCCGCGGACCCGGCCAGCGGCGGTTCGGCCGGCGGGGCCGGCGGCGGGGCGATCCCGTCTATCAGCGCCACGGTTTCGCGCACGAAGCGGGCGTGGGTGACGATCCCGATCTCCAGCCGCTCGCCGGAGAGCTCGACCTGCTGGGTCAGGATGCCAGCGACGAACTGGACTTCCTGGGTCTCGGTGGCGCCGGGCCGGCGCCGGGCGCCGTCGGCCATGAAGACCGGGCCGCCGGAGTTGCCGGGAAAGACCCTGAAGTCGAGCAGGAAGGTGGGAAAGGCGCTTGACGGAGCTAGGGGATAGGACGCGACCCGTCCCGAACGAAGGATCGGAAAGCCTGCCTGGTTCGCCGACAGGCCACGGGGGAAGCCGAGCGCCATCATCTCGTCGCCCGGCCCCAGGCCGTAACGGGTAAAGGTCTCATCCTGGGCCAGCCAGGACAGCGGAATGGCGGCGCGGGCGAACTCGTCCGGCGCCTTGATGACGATGGCGGCGATGTCGCGGGTCGGATGACGCGTCCACTTCGGGTCCCGGTCGTCGTCCCGGATCGACAGCGGCTGGGGGTCGTAGCGCCAGGCGCCGTCGCTGCCCTGGACCCGGTAGCCGATCCTGGCCTCGAGGGCGGGCATGCGATCCAGGACATGGGCGGCGGTGACCAGCACGGTCCGCGAGCGGCCGTCCGGAGTCGGGGCCTCGATCAGGAAGCCGGTCCCCACCGTGCGCTTGCCGTTCCCGAGCGGCTGCTCCAGTTGCACCGTCGCCTTGATCAGATCGACGGAGAGATCCCAGGCCATCGACGTCCCCAGATGCAAACGGTACTTCTGGACCTACGACGGCCCGTCACGATGATGCGGCCTCATTTGACCGCAACACGGCGGACGCACAAGCTGATCGTCTGCCGCACAGGAGAGTTGATTCATGAACCGGCGCCAGATGATGGCCGCGACCGCCGCGACCGCCCTTTCATCCAGCCTCGTCCTCCCAGGGAGCGCCATGTCCGCTACGCCCAAGCCTGTACCTCCTGTCGCCCGCAAGATCCCCAAGCGCATCGAGCAACTGGGCCGGGTGCGTGTCGACGACTACGCCTGGATGAAGGATGACAACTGGCAGAAGGTCCTGCGCGATCCGACCCTGATCAAGGCGGACGTGAAGGAACACCTCACGGCGGAGAACGCCTACACCAAGGCGATGCTGGCGCCGACCGAGGCCCTTCAGACGGCCATGTTCGAGGAGATGAAGGGGCGCATCAAGGAAGACGACGCCTCTGTCCCCGACACCGACGGCGCCTGGGAATACTACAGCCGCTACGAGAAGGGCGCGCAGCATCCGATCCACGCGCGTCGGCCGGTCGGCAAGACCTCGGGCGAGGTGATCCTCCTGGACGAGGAAGCCGAGGCGAAGGGCAAGGCCTTCTATCAGGTCGGAGCCGCCAGCCACACGGCCGACCATCGCTACTACGGCTGGGCCGTGGACGAGCAGGGATCGGAAGTCCTGCGGATCTTCGTCAGGGAGATCGCCTCCGGCAAGTCGGTCGGAGAACCGGTCGAGAGCGTATACGACTTCGTCTTCTCGCCGGACAGCAAGTGGATCTTCTGGACCCTGCGCGACGAAAACGGCCGACCGGCGAAGATCTACCGTCGCCCGATCGGCGGGGCCGCGAAGGACGACGTGCTGGTCTATGCCGAGCCCGACGAGGGCTTCTTCATCGGCGCGGGGGTTTCGCAGTCCCGCAAGTGGATCGTCATCGGGTGCGGTAACCAGGACAGCAGCGAGGCCTGGCTGATCCCGGCCGCCGATCCGACCGCCGCGCCGGTGCTCGTCGAGAAGCGCCAGGAGGGCGTTCGCTACGATGTCGAGCACTGGAACGACCGGTTCGTGATCCGCACCAACGCCGACGGCGCGGTGGACTTCAAGCTGGTCACCGCCCCGGAAGACAAGCCCGGCAAGGCGAACTGGAAGGACTGGATCGCCCACAAGAGCGGCAACCTGATCCTCGGCACGACGGCCTTCAAGGACTGGTTCGTGCGGCTAGAGAAGGTCGACGCCGTCAATCGCCTCGTCATCACCCGGGCGGGCGGCGACGAGCACGTGATCGACTTCGACGAAGAGGTCTACGCCCTCGGCCTCGACGGCGGCTATGAGTACGACACCGCCTCGCTGCGCTTCACCTACACCTCGATGACCACGCCCCGGCAGTGGTTCGACTACGACATGGCCACCCGCAAACGGACCCTGCGCAAGACCCAGGAAATCCCGTCCGGCCACGATCCGGCGAAGTACGAGACCCGCCGCCTGAACGCGAAAGCGAGCGATGGCGCCGAGGTGCCGATCTTCGTTCTGATGAAGAAGGGCACGAAGCTCGACGGCTCGGCCCCGCTGCTCCTCTACGGCTACGGCAGCTACGGCATCTCGCAGGAGCCCAACTTCTCCATCCGCAATCTCAGCCTCGTCGACCGCGGCTGGATCTGGGCCACGGCCTGCCCGCGCGGCGGGGCGGAAAAGGGCTGGGGCTGGTTCCTGGACGGCAAGAAGTTCAAGAAGAAGAACACCTTCACCGACTTCATCGCCTGCGCCGAGCACCTGCACGCCGCCGGCTACGGCAAGCCGGACCGGACGGTCGCCTACGGCGGCTCGGCCGGCGGTCTGCTGATGGGAGCGATCACCAACATGCGGCCCGAGCTCTGGGCCGGGATCATCGCGGCGGTGCCGTTCGTCGACGTCATCAACACCATGAGCGACACCACCCTGCCGCTGACGCCGCCGGAATGGCCAGAGTGGGGCAACCCGATCGAGGATCCGGAAGCCTACGACTACATGATGAGCTACAGCCCCTATGACCAGGTGGCGAAGTTGCCATACCCGGCGGTGCTGGCCACCGGCGGCCTGTCCGATCCGCGCGTCACCTACTGGGAGCCGCAGAAGTGGGCCGCCAGGCTGCGGGATCACACGACCAGCGGCGACCCGATCCTGCTGAAGATCAACATGGAGGCCGGCCACAGCGGCTCCTCCGGCCGGTTCGACTTCCTCAAGGAGATCGCGCTGGATTACGCCTTCGCCATCTGGGCGGTGGAGCGGGGATGGGAAAAGGCGTGATCCTCGCCGCCGAGCGGAGCGAAGCGTAGATGGGCGGCTCTCCCCTGCGGGTACGGCCGGCGACGGCCGCCGACGCTCCAGCGCTGGCGGCGATCTACGGCGACGCCTGCCTCCATGGCGTGGGGACCTTCGAGGAGGTCCCCCCGAGCGTCGAAGAGATGACCGGACGGCTTGTGGCCGTGCTCGGGCGGGGACTGCCCTATGTCGTGGCCGAGACCGGCGATATGGTCGCCGGCTTCGCCTATGCGGCGCCCTTCCGTCTGCGCGCCGCCTACCGCTTCACGGTCGAGGACAGCGTCTACATCCATCCGGACTTCAAGGGCCGCGGCGTCGGCCGCGCCCTGCTGTCGCGTGTGCTCGCCGACTGCGAGGCGCTGGGCCTGCGCCAGGTGATCGCGGTGATCGGCGGCTCGGACAATGCCGGCTCGATCGGCCTGCATCGCGCGCTGGGTTTCGAACCGCAGGGCGTGATGCCGGGCCTGGGTTACAAGTTCGGGCAGTGGCGAGACATCGTCCTGATGCAGAGGGCTCTGAACGGCGGCCTGGAGACCGAGCCGGACGCGCCGGGCCTGTCGCTCTACGGCGTGTAGGTCATTGCGTGGTTCGCGACGCTCGCCCAGGAGCTCGCTCCTCACCATGACGAGCATTGTTGCAACCCACTCCCCTTCGTCATCCTGAGGAGCTGCGAAGCGGCGTCGCGAAGGACGCACGTCGGCATTGCAGCACGCCCCCTCACTCCCTAGGCTCCGCGCCATGCAGGCCCTGCGCATGCTTCTGCTGATCCTGATCACGGCGACATTCGCCGTGGGTGGAACGGCGCGCGCCATGCCGATGCCGGACGCCGATCCGCCCTGCCACGAGGCCCCGGCCAGTCCCGACAAGCCCAAACCGGCCCAACTGGCCGTGAACTGTTGCCTCGGCTGCATGCCCGCGCCAGGCGACGCGCCCGTCGTCCTGGCGGTGGTCGCCGCCGAACCTCCGGCCTACAGCGTCGTCCAGCCCGTGATCGACGGCCGGCTCACCGCGCCGGATCCCCATCCGCCCCGCTCCGGCGTCTGACGTCCGAAACCCGCTATCCTTTCGACTGCAGATGAGGAGGGTCACATGACCTTCAATACCCGCGCGCGCCTGCTGGCGTCCGCAGCCTTCGCCGCGAGCCTGGCGCTTGCCGGTCCCGCTTTCGCGCAGGACCACGACCACCACGACATGACCCCGCCCGCCGAGGAGTCCATGGCCATGGACGACCACGGCATGACCAGCCCGTTGGGTGACTACCCGATGAGCCGCGACGCCAGCGGTACGAGCTGGCAGCCTCAGGCGGCCCCACATGGCGGCCTGCACCTCATGGCCGACGGCTGGATGGTCATGGGCCACGCCCTGATCAACGGCGTCTACGTCAGCCAGGACGGCCCGCGCGGCGACGACAAGGCCTTTCTGGCCGGCATGATCATGGCCATGGCCAGCCGGGACCTCGGGCCGGGAACGCTGCAGCTGCGCGGCATGATCAGCCCTGACCCGCTGATGGGCGAGGAGGGCTATCCGCTGCTGCTGGCCGCCGGAGAGACCGCCGACGGCGTCGATCCGCTGGTCGACCGGCAACACCCGCATGACCTGTTCATGGAACTGGCCGCCAGCTTCAGCCTGCCGCTAGGCGAGGGGCGCAGCGTCTTTCTGTACGGGGGTCTGCCCGGCGAGCCGGCGTTCGGCCCGCCGGCCTTCATGCACCGGCCGGCGGCGATCAACAGCCCCGAGGCGCCGATCACCCATCACTGGCTGGACAGCACCCACATCACCTTCGGCGTGGTCACCGCCGGCTTCGTCGCCGGCCCGTGGAAGGTGGAGGCCTCGGCCTTTCGCGGACGCGAACCGGACGAGAAGCGCTGGGACATCGAGACCGGCGAACTGGACTCCCGCAGCGTCCGCCTGAGCTTCAATCCCACGGAGACCTGGGCGCTGCAGGCCAGCTGGGCCGACGTTGTCAGTCCGGAGGCGCTGGAGCCGCACGATGACGAGGAGTGCGTCTCGCTGAGCGCCCTCTACGCCCGGCGGATCGGATCGGCGGGCCTGGCCTCGGCGACCTTCGCCTGGGCCCGCAAGGCGAAGAAACCTGATGACCTGCAGCTGGACGCCTGGCTGGTCGAGGCCGCCTGGCAGCCGGACGACCGCTGGACGATCTTCACCCGCGCCGAACAGATCGACACCGACGAGCTGACCCTCGGCCATGGCCACGGCCCGGTCTACACGGTGCGCAAGCTGTCGGTCGGCGCGATCCACGACTGGCGCCTGTCGGAGGACATCAAGCTGGGCGTCGGCGTGCTGGTGAACGGCTTCGACATCCCTGCCCCGCTGTCGACCGGCTATGGCGACGCCGGCGGCGGCATGGCGTTCGTGCGGCTGAAGGTGGGATAGGCGACACCGCGGCGCCCGCCGGAGCGGGGCGGCGCCGCGGGGCAAGCCCTTGATCGCCGGGTATCGGGAGGAATTGGCTGGGGAACTAGGACTCGAACCTAGAATGACGGTACCAAAAACCGCAGTGTTACCATTACACCATTCCCCAGCAGGAACGGCGGAGCCCGGACGAACCGGGTCGCGAGAGGCGGGTGAGATAGCGCAGGCGACGGCAGGATGCAACGCCGGTGTGAAAGCCAATTTCCGAGCCCCGATATGGTTCTTGCAGGCCCGTCGACTCGTCTCTATAAGGCCCGTCCTCTAGTCGGAGTGTAGCTCAGCCTGGTAGAGCACCGTCTTCGGGAGGCGGGGGTCGGAGGTTCGAATCCTCTCACTCCGACCAATTCTTCTGGTCCCCGACCAGATCGCTCGGAGCGCGTGCGAAACACGCGCTCCCGAGGGACCTCCCCCGGCCCCGCCCGGGCAAAAATCCCGATATCGACAACGAAACAATCGCCAGTGTTGCCGCGTGTTCATTTGACCGCAGCGCGCCACCCTGTAGCGTGAGCGCGACTTTCAACTCGGGTGCCCGATGAAGCAGTTCCTCCTGACCATGGCCGGCGTGTTCGCCGGTCTGCTGGTGTTTTTCGTTGTCGTTCCGTTCCTGCTGATCATGTCGATCGTGGCGAGCGCGCAACCCAAGGACACGACGCCGTCGGCCGCCGTGCTGCAGCTGGACCTGCGTGACGGCCTGACCGACCAGGACTCCCGGAACCCGTTCGCCGTGTTCGGCGGCTCGGGCATGTCGGTGATCTCGGTCATCGAGGCCCTCAAACACGCCCAGACCGATGACAAGGTGAAGGGCGTCTTCGTGCGCCTACCGGAAGGCGGCATGGCCCCGGCGGCGGCCGACGAGCTTCGCCAGGCCTTCCTCAGCTTCCGTCAGGCCGGCAAGCCGATCTGGGCCCACAGCCAGGGCCTCTACCCGTCCGGCGTGGTCTCCTCGACCTACATGCTCGGCGCGGCGACCGACCAGCTGTGGATGCAGCCCGACAGCGCCTTCCAGGCCACGGGCTTCGCGGTCGAAGACATGTTCTTCAAGCGCCTGTTCGAGAAGTACGGCGTCAAGGCCGAGTTCGAGCAGCGGCGGGAATACAAGAACGCGGTCAATCCCTACCTGTTCGACAACTACACGGCCGCCCACAAGGAGTCGGAGCTGTCGTGGATGACGTCCATCTACCGGACGGCGGTCCTGACCGCGGCCATCGACCGCAAGAAGGAGCCGATCGCCTTCGCCCGCGTGTTCGAGGCGGGGCCCTATTCGGCTGAAGACGCCAGGGCCAAGGGCCTGATCGATGGCGTCGGCCAGGTGCGCGAAACCTCCGACGCCCTGCTGGCCAAGGTCGGCAAGAAGGCGAAGCTGACCGACTTCGCCGACTACATGGCCACGGTGCGCCGCGAGGCGACGACTGGCTCGGTGATGGGCGGCAAGCCGGCCATCGCGGTGATCGGCGCCGAAGGCCCGATCATGACCGGGACCAGCGGCGGCGGAAATCCGTTCGGCGGCGAAGAAACCGTCTGGTCCGACGACGTGGCCGAGGCCTTCTACACCGCCATCGAGGACAAGGACGTGAAGGCGATCGTCTTCCGCGTTTCCTCGCCGGGCGGCTCGGACACCGCGTCCGAACAGATCCTGGCCGCCGTCCGCGCGGCCAAGAAGGCCGGCAAGCCGGTTGTGGTCAGCATGGGCACCTATGCGGCCTCGGGCGGCTACTGGATCTCCTCGGACGCCAGCAGCATCGTCGCCCAGCCGACGACCCTGACCGGCTCCATCGGCGTCTATGGCGGCAAGTTCGTGCTGGGTGACGCCCTTGGCCGGTTCGGCGTCGATGTGCGCCAGACGGCGGTGGGCGGCGAGTACGCCAGCGCCTTCGGGACCGGCGAGACCTTCAACCCGGCCCAGCGGGCGGCCTTCGCCGGCTGGATGGACCAGATCTACGAGGGCTTCGTGAAGCGCGTGTCGGAGGGGCGCAAGATCCCCGCCATCCAGGTGCGCGAACTGGCCAAGGGCCGCGTCTGGACCGGCGTGCAGGCCCGCCAGCTGAAGCTGGTCGACCAGATCGGCGGCTACTACGACGCCATCGATCGGGCCAAGGCGCTGGCCAATCTGAAGGGCGAAGTCCGCATCAAGCACATCGGCGGCGCCGGTTCGCCGTTCGAGGCCTTCGAGCAGATGTTCGGCGTCAGCTCGACCTCGCTGCGGACCGTGGCCGCCGCCGGCTGGGTGCTGGGCGATCCCCGGGCCGAGGCGATCCTGGACGAAATGGCCACCGCTCGCCTGCGCGAGCGGGGGGCGACGGTGCTGGCGCCGACCCCGCTCCAGTAGGGCCAGACTGCAAGAACCGACCTGCGAAGGCCCCGGCGAGCGATCGCCGGGGCCTTTTGCTTGCGCCCGCCGCGTAGCCGGCGCACCCTGGAGTGTCACCACTGTCCCACGGCGCGCAGCAGACGCGCCTCTGGCGGCGGTAGCCCGTGGGCTATGGGGGGATAGCGCCGCGCAGGCGGCAGCTGTCAGGCCCGCAGACTGAGGGACGCGGCCCCGCCGCAGGTGGGCTGCAGCGGCGGCCGGCCAGGGGCTGTCGCGGTGATCACGGCCTCTCATGCGGAGAGTATGGGCCCGCGCGGCGGAGGGGAGATCGAATCCGGACCGGCGGGACGGCGCGGCTGTCCCGGAAAGGGCCGAATGTCCCGCCTTGTCTCCCGAGTATAGGTCTCCAGAGTCTCGCACCGACATGGGGCAAAGAGCGTGCGTCCTTCGACGCGCCGCTTCGCGGCTGCTCAGGATGACGTGCTGTTGGGGCTGTCCACCCAAGTCATGCTTTGCAGCGCCCCCCGGGTCCGCCGAATGGCGGCCCGAGGGCGCGTGTCGAAGCACGCACGGCGGGAGCGGGACAACGACTGGACCGCCAGCCGCCCTCACCCCAAAAAGGAAAACGCGGCGGGGTTTCCCCTGCCGCGTTCCCGATAGTTCAGGTTGGAGCCGAAGCCTACCAGCGCTTGGTGACGTTGACGAAGCCGCGACGGCCGACCATGTCGTAGAGGTTCAGGGCGGCGGTGCCGATCCGGAACTGGGCCGCCGACTGGGCCGGCGGACGCTCGTCGAACACGTTCTGGACGCCGGCCGAGAAGGTCCAGTCATCCATACGGCGACGAACCGACAGGTCGTGGTAGGCCATGAACTCCGCCCACTGCTTGTAGTAAACGTTCTGGCCGTAACGGCTGCTGGAGAAGACATCGCCGCCGAACTCTTCGGTGTCGGAGGTCTTGCCGATCATGTCGATACCCCAGAAGAACGTCCAGTCACCACGGTCGAAGCGGGTGTTCACCTGGCCGGTGAAGTCCGGCTCGGTCGTTTCACCGTTGTCGTCGATCTCAGCAGCGGTCGCCAGCAGCTTGACGGTGTCCTGCAACTGCCAGGTGAACTGGGTGTCGACGGTCAGGGTGCCGAAGTCGAACTCATGACGGTAGCGCGTCGTGAGGTCGATACCGCGGTTCACCTGCTCGGCGACGTTCACGTAGGCGTTGTCAATCGTCGTGATGTCCTTGGTGATCGCGTCACGCTGGAACAGGCCGCAGTACGCGTTGACCGGGTAGGTCGGCGAACGGAAGCACTGGTTCAGGATGTTCGCCGCGCCGAACTGGCGGACTTCGTCTTCGACGTTGAACTCGAAGTAGTCGACAGCGACCGACAGGTCGATGAAGTCCGGGGTCCAGATCACGCCGATGGTGCGGGCCAGGGCCGTTTCCGGACCGACCACGCCGGCGCCGCCGATGCTGGACACCGCGATGCTCGGGCCGGTGGTCTTGTTGTTCGGAACGCCGGCCGTGATGCAGTTGGCGATGACGACCGGGTTGGTCTGGGTCACGCCCCAGTTGAAGCAGGGGTCGATCGACTGGCCCGAGTAGCCGATCTGGGCGCCGAGGAACTGCTCATACAGCGCCGGAGCGCGGAACGATGAGCCCTGGGTCGCGCGGATCCGCCAGGACGGCGTGATCTGCCAGTTCGCACCGAACTTGTAGGTGCTGCTGTTGCCGTAGGACTCGTAGTCCGAGTAGCGGCCCGAGAGGCTGATATCGAAGCTCTCCATACCCGGCAGACCCTTGGCGACCGGGATGCTGAACTCGGCGAAGGCTTCCTTCACCGAATCCGAACCCTTGGTCTGACCGGCCGAGGAGAACAGCGCCATGTTGCGATTGCGGGCCTGGAAGCCGGGAAGGTCATCCAGTTCCTCTTCGCGCACCTGGAAGCCGAAGGCGGCGCCCACCGGGCCGGCCGGCAGGGTGAACAGGTTACCCGTGATCGTACCTTCGATGTACTTGTGCTCGTAGGTGGTGGTGCCCTCTTCCGTGAAGAAGAGGAAGTCCTCTTCCTGCTGCGAGAACTGGCCGTTCAGGATACGGGTCGAGGCCCAGGGGATGCCGCCCAGCGGGGCTTCGGCGCGCGGACCGATGTCGGCGCAGTTGAAGTTCGAGAAGTTGCCGCCGTTCGGCACGCCGGCCGCGAGCGGATAGGCCGCCAGCGGGGTGTTGGTGCAGGTGGTGCCGGGTTGGAAAGTCGCCACCAGGCGGTCCAGGTAGGCGCGCTTGCCGTTGTTATAGACGGCTTCCGACTTCGACCATTGGCCATAGACGTCCCAGTCCCAGCCGCCCAGAACGTCGAGCGTGCCGCGCAGGCCGCCGACGAAGCGGGTGTAGTCGACTTCCTGGTAGGACGGCGACTTGTAGGACGCCACCGGCGTGGCCGCGGCGCCGAACGGGTTGTTCGGGTTGGTGGCCGGCAGGTTGTTGGGCACGCCGTACAGGGTGTTCAGCTGCGCGAAATTCGGGAAGAACTGGCCAAGGCCGATCTGCTCGGACTCGCGGCGGTTGAACAGGAATTCGCTGTAGAATTCGATGCCCGGCGTCAGGTCGTAGCCGAAGTTGGCCGAGAAGGTCGTCCGCTTCACCGGGCTGAGAACGGTGGAGTCATCGTAAAGCTTGTTTTCGGTCGGAGCGTAGGGGAACGTCAGCGGGAAACCGGCGCGGTTCCAGCGAACCCATCCGGCGTAGGGCGAGTCGTTGCCCTGGGCCGCGGTGGGAACGACGAACCCGGCAGGCAGGTTGTCCAGCGGCATCAACGCGCGACCGCCGACGGAAACGTAGGCGCTCTGCAGGTTGTGGCATTTGACCGTGCCGTCGAGGCCCATGTAGTCCACGCGGGCGCCGGTGGTCGCGCTCGTCAGGTAGTCGGCCGTACAGCCTGTGTCATCGCGCTCGCCGCGGGTCAGTTCCTTGAGCTCATAGTAGTCGAGCGCTGCGTTGAAATAGCCGCGGTCGAAGGTGGTGCCCCAGGCGCCGCTGACGCGGAACTGTTCGCCGCCGCCTTCGAACGACTGGTTGCCATAAACGTTCAGCTCGAAGCCATCGAGATTGGTCTTCGTGATCAGGTTCACGACGCCGGCCACGGCGTCCGAACCGTAGATCGACGAGGCGCCGTCCTTCAGGATTTCAACGCGCTCGATCAGCGACGAGGGGATGACGTTCAGGTCGAACGGGCCGACGCGGCCGCTGACGCCGGCCGGACCGGCGCGACGGCCGTTCAGCAGGACCAGGGTGCGTTGTTCGCCGAGGCCGCGCAGGGAGACGCTGTTGCCGCCCGGGCCGCCGCTGGTGATGTAGCCGGTCAGCTGGTTGTTCCACTGGAACGAGCCGCTGGCGAGCGTCGACTGCTGCAGGATCTCGGTCGTGTCGACCAGGCCTTCGAGCGAGGACTGCTCGGAGGTGATGACCTGCACCGGAGCGGCGCTGGTGAATTCATTGCGCTTGATGCGCGAGCCGGTGACCACGAGGGCTTCGACTTCGGTGTCATCGTCGTCTTCGGTCTGCGTCGACGCCGGCGGCGTCGTCTGCGCGAACGAGACGGAAGGCGTGGCGATGGCGAGCGCGGCGGCGAAGCCGGCGATCACGGTCGTGCCAAGCAGTAACTTGCGATCGAGCATGTCTTTAAAGGTCCCCAGTAACCCGTTGAATGCGGCCCGCCGGAACGGTCTGCGTACAGGATGCGATCCTGTGCACTGGACCGAACCTAGCAGCTTCCCGGGAGCCGACAACAATCATGACCGTTTTTTGTCGCCTGTGGGCCGATGCGTAACAATCTCGCCACAGTTTCAAGCGGCACGGGCAAACTTGCCCCCGGCGCACGCACCAGGGTGTGTGGCAAGGATTCGCTTGGCGAAAGCGCCGGGACGGTTAGATTGACCATGACCGCCGATCGTCGGCGGCGCTTTAGCCCCGGTAGCCACGCCCAGCAGGCGAGGGATTCCCGTCCAGGCAGAGCGATATCCACGTTGTGAGGCCTCTGTGAAGTCCATTATCCGCCCTATTTGCCTGGCCGTCGCCGCCGCCGCGCTGCTTGCCGGCGGCATGATGGCCCCGGCCGCCGCCCGCCAGGCGTCCGGGCCGCCCAGCGCCCAGGATTTCAGCCGGGAGGCTGCGGTTCGCGGCGTGAACATCTCGCCGGACGGCAAGAGAATCGCCGCGATCGCTTCCGCGGACGGCGTGATGCCGTACATCGCCATCTGGAACACCGCCAATCTGTCCGCGACTCCGGTCCGCCTGAACTGCGGCGAGCGGCGGACCTGCATGTCGGCCAGCTTCGTGAAGAGCAACCAGCTCGCGGTTCAGGTCCGGCAGACCCTGACCGTGGGCTCGACCAAGACCCACGTCTTCCAGCTCTTCTTCTATGACCTGGACAAGAACACCTGGCGCAACGCGCTGGGCACGACCGACCAGAACGGCCCCAACGCCGGCGTCGTCTCCACCCTGCCCAAGGATCCGAGGCGGATCCTGATCACCACGGGCGGCGACTTCTACAAGCTCGACTTGACCACCGGCGCCCGGGAGAAGGTCTTCAACGGCTCTGACAAGTTCGGCGGCGAGCAGGTCGACCTGAACGGCGAAATCCGCACCCGCCAGTCGGTCGATTTCGAGGACGGCAAGGTCTACATCGCCACCTGGATTCGCAACCCGGCGAACAACCAGTGGGAAGAGCACTTCCGCTACTTCGCCGCCGACCGCGAGCCGGTGGACATCGTCGGCTTCACCGAAGATCCCAACATCATCTACATCTCGACCAACCGGGGTCGCGACAAGACCGCGATCTACGAATACGACATCGCCGCCCGCAAGACGCTGGAAGTCCTGTTCGAGATCAAGCTGTTCGACGCCTCGGGCGTCATCCAGTCCCAGGCCGCCGGCGACTACGGCCGCCTGCTGGGCTTCAGCTACGACGGCGAGAACGGCCGCGATTACTGGGTCGACGAGAAGCTGGGCTCGATCACCAAGGGCCTGCGCAAGGCGCTCGGCGTCACCACCGTCCCGGTGCAGTGGACCGACATCGCCAGCGGCGAAAAGTCCCGCTACAGCACCGCCGACGGCGCGGACGTCGACCTGACCGACTGGTCCGACGACCTCAAGTACATGATCGTGGCCAAGTCCGGTCCGAGCCAGCCGCCGGAGTACTACCTGCTGACCGACGGCGGCACGCTGACCCTGCTGGGCAAGTCCCGCCCGTGGATGAACACCGCCGCGCTGGGCGACACCCGCCTGGTGCAGTACCCGGCGCGCGACGGCCTGATCATTCCGGCTTTCCTGACCACGCCCAAGAAGGAACTCCACGGCCCCGGCCCCTACCCGACCATCATCCTGCCGCACGGCGGACCCTGGGCGCGGGACAGCATGGGCTGGGACGGCTCGGGCTGGGTGCAGTACTTCGCCGCCCGCGGCTATGTCGTGCTGCAACCGCAGTTCCGCGGTTCGCAGGGCTGGGGCCAGAAGCTCTGGCGCGCCGGCGACGCCGAGTGGGGCCAGAAGATGCAGGACGACAAGGACGACGGCGCCAAGTGGCTGATCAGCCAGGGCATCGCCGCCCCGGACCGCATCGCCATGCACGGTTATTCCTACGGCGGCTACTCGGCCATGGCGGCGGCGGTGCGGCCCAACGGCCTCTACCAGTGCTCGGTCGCCGGCGCCGGCGTGGCCTCGATCGAGAAGTTCCGCGAGATCGTCAACCAGAGCCGGATCCTGCGCGAGCTGCAGCGGCCGACGATCAACGGTCTGTCGCCGTTCGAGAAGGCGTCGACGGTCTCGATCCCGATCTTCCTCTACCACGGGGACCGGGACGTGACGGTGCCGATCAGCGAGTCCGAGCGTTTTGTCGCGGTCCTGAAGGCGACGGGCAAGCCCTACCGCTACCTGGAGATCAAGGACATGGGTCACCAGTCCAACCGCTGGGAAGCCGGCCAGGTCGCCGAGGTTCTGACGGCGATCGACTCCTACCTGACCACCGAGTGCGGACCGGGCGGCCTCTAGGCCCCACCCGCTTCAACGCCTACGAGGAGGGCGCGGAACCGCAGGGTTCCGCGCCCTTTCCCGTTCAGCCGGCGGTGTTGATGGTCCGGCCGAACTGGCCCGACCGGAACTTCACGAGGCGCTCGCGGAAGTTCAGCTCGATCGAGTCGAAGTGGCGCATCACGTCCACCCCGATCAGCAGGGCCGGCCGCGTGTCGAGGTCCCAGATGCGGAAGGTGTGCAGGTCGGCGAAGACGCAGGTCAGATTGCCCAGGCGCACGCCGCCGAGCCTTAGCGGCGGGACCGTCGCGATCTGCCCCGACACCAGCTGACCGGTGGCGCTGACCAGCTCCACCTGCGCCAGCCTGTCGGCCATGGCGCCCCTGCCCAGCAGCGCGTCGCGCAGCGCCGGGTTGCCCACCGTGTTCTCCGCCCCGGAGTCGAGGAAGGCCGTGAGCTTCACGCCGCCGATCTCCGCATCGACGATGGTCAGCTGGCCGAAGCGATGGCGGGCCTTGACGGTGATGGCGTCCGTCGCGTCACGGCCGATCTGCGGCACGACGGCGAAGTTGCGCGGGTCTTCGCCGGCGAGGAGCGAGAATGTCTGCCCCCTGAAGTCCAGGATCGCCCGCCGGCCCGGCATGACATCGACGCCCAGCAGGCCGTCGGCGCCGAGGAACCGCCTGTCCAGAACCGGCATCGAGACGCGACGCGAGACCAGGCCGGCGATCGCCAGGGTCTCGACCCGCACCGTCGGCGACGGCAGGACGCCGGCGATGCCGTGGACCATGGCCCGGCCCGTGGACTGAAGACCAAGCGCCGTCGCGACCTCGGTCGACAGCACCGAGCGGTTGGCGCCGGTGTCGACCACGAAACGGTAAGGCCCCGAGCCGTTGATCATGACGGCGATCGTCATCCGGCTGACCGCGTCGAAGCTGGTGCGAACCGCGGCGTCGCCCTCGGCGGCCGTCATGGCGCCGGGCGGCAGGGCGCTGGTCAGATTGACCTGGACGATGTCGCGCTCGCGCACTGCCGCTGTCGCGCATCCGGCCAGGGGCAGGGCCGCGATGCCGGCCAGGATCGCGCGCCTTGTGGCCAGATCGTTCATGAGGCGCTCCCCCGGGCCGGACGCCTCGCGCTTCCGGTCCCGCAGGGTGAAGGTTAGCCGCGCCGGTCCCGGTCTGCCCAGGCCGGGTCGCCGGATCTTCGACGACGGCCCCGGACAACGAAAAAGGGCGGCGGAGCTTTCGCTCCGCCGCCCAATTCTCTCAAACGTCGCCTGGTTTAGAAGCGCAGCTTGATCTGGCCGAAGGCGCGACGGCCGATGACGTCGTAGGTGGACGGATCGGTGCCGGACTGCACGTTCGGGCCGTACAGACGGGGCTGCTGGTCAGCGAGGTTGTTGATGCCAAGCTTGACTTCGACGTTGTCCGTCACGCCCCAGGTCACGTCGATGTCCGTGTACCAGGTCGCCGGCACGTTCGGGTTCACACCCGCCAGGCCGAGGTAGGTTTCGCCCGGGAACTGGGCGAACTGGCGGTTGATCATGCCGTCGATGTAGCGGACGCGGGCGCCGATGGCGAGGTCGCCGAACGGCAGGTCGCTCATGGCCCAGCGGGTGTTGAACACGCCCTTCCATTCCGGGAAGCTCGTGCCGAGACCGGCGCCGAAGTAGGAGATGGTGCCCGTGTAGTCGATTTCCGGCAGGAAGTCCTTATCGGCTTGGGCGTACTCAAGCACGTTCGTCAGGATAAGGTTGGCCTGAACCGTGCCCATCCAGGACGGAAGGCCGAGCCATTCCCAGTCGAAGCCGTAGTCGATCTGGTAGTCGATGCCCGAGGTGGTGATGCCGCCGCCGTTTTCACCGGGGAAGCGCCGGTTGGCATCCGGACCGTTGATCACCGAGCCCGAACCGAGGCTGCCACCGCGCACCATAGCGGCGCAGCTGGCGTAGGTTTTGCTGTAGGTCGGGTTGGTGCCGTAGTAGTTGTAGCAGTCGGCGATCAGGCTGTTGGTGTCGATGCCCAGGATCGGGTCGGTGACCTCGATCTGGTAGTAGTCAACCGTACCGCGCAGGCGGCTCAGCCACTGGTTCTCGAACGGCGAGCTGACGACGAGGCCCAGGGTCAGGGTGTTGGCTTTTTCCGGCGCCAGGTTGGTGTTGCCCGACACGTTGATGCTCAGCTGAGCGGCCGGCGGGGTCGTCGCACCGGTCGGCGCAACGCCCTGCGCGATGCACAGGTTCCGGAAGGTGTTGGCGCCCGTGCCAGCGTTCGTCTGCCACGCTTGCGAGTAGGACACGCAGGGGTCGAAGATCTGCGGGGCGCTGCCGCCGGAGGCGAACAGTTCACCGAAGTTCGGCTCACGAACCGCGCGCTGGAACGAGGCGCGGACGCGGGCGTAGTCGACCGGAGCCCAGGTCATTTCGGCCTTGTAGGCAGCCGAACCGCGCGAGTCGCGGCCGACCTGCTTCAGCTTGTCCTCGAATTCCGACCAGCTGTAGCGGGCGCCGAGCGACAGTTCCAGGGTCTGGGCCCAGGGCAGGTCCTTGGCCAGCGGGATGAGCGCTTCACCGAAGATGTCGTAGAAGGCGTTGGTGCCGGCGTCGGGGTTACCGACGTTGAAGCCGGAGAACGGACCCGGGCTGGACAGGAAGCGCGAGCTGTACTCGAAGCCGCGGTATTCGCCGCCGAAGACGACCTGCAGGTCGCCGGCCGGCAGTTCCATGACCGTGCCGCTGACGAAGGCCTGGGCGATCGATTGCTCCAGCGCCGTCTTCTGCGAAACGGGCGATTCCAGGAAGGCGCGGCAGGCGGCCGAGGTGTCGCGGTCACCGAAGAAGTTGTTGGTCGCGCAGGCGGTGTTGCCGCCCGGCGACTGGGTCGGCGAGGCGAGAACATCCTGCAGACGCTGGGTGTCGATGTTGCCGAACTGGGTCAGGTCAATCTCGGTCCGACCCTGCGAGGCATAGGCCTCGAAGGCGAAGTTGTCGCCGAGCGGCACCTTGATGCCCGCCATGTATTGCACGACGGTGTTCTGGTACTGCGACAGGCGCGGGCCGAATCCGAGCGGGCGGAAGCCGAACATGAAGGGCTCGGTCGCACCCGTGCCGTCGATGCGGGTATCGTCGCCGGTACGCTGGGCCAGCAGGAAGGCCAGATCCGCCGAGATGAACGGGTTGGTCGTCGGCACCAGTAGATTGGTGCCGACGTCCTGGCCCGCCACGACGAGCGGCGTCTTGACCTGGAAGTTGTTGGTCGAGGTCAGCGACGCGATCGTGACGGTCGGCAGCGGAGTCGGGGCCAGGGCGCTGGAGGCCGTGTATTCGGTCCATCCGGCGCTGGCGAAGAATTCGACGCCGTTGTCCAGCTCGTAGTTGACCTTCGACATGAACGAGTAACGGTCCAGCGGGAGCGTCAGCAGGTTCAGGGCGTCGAAGTTATAGCTGTAGAAGTCCGGGAAGAAGCGCGTGTTGACCGACACGTCGACCGGATACTTGTAGTTCTGCACCTGCAGGGTCGGGTTACCCGCGACGCCGCCGTAGAACAGCGTGCCGTCGAGGTTGATGCCCAGCGTCCCCGAAGCCGAGCTGACGGCCGTGCCCGCCACGCCGTAGCCGGCGAACAGGGTCTGGATGGCGGCCAGCGGAATCGGGTTGGCGCTGTCCGGAGTGGTGGACCAGCGGATGTTGCCTTCCGGCGGGGTGCCGGTCGTCGAGGTGGCGATGGCCGAGAACGGACGCTGGCCCTTGTAGACGAACTGACGGAACGAACGGTCGAACGCGATGACCGCGTTGCCCTTGCCGTCGGCGAAGTTGCCGCCGAGAACCATCGAGACCTGGTACTCGCGGGCGTCCTGGTACTCGAGCGAGTCCTGGTAGCTGGCGCGGAAGTCGACGCCTTCGAAGTTGTCCTTCAGCTTGAAGTTCACGACGCCGGCGATGGCGTCGGCGCCGTAGGTCGCGCCGGCGCCGCCGGTGATGACTTCGATGTTGGCGATAAGGGCCTGCGGGATCGTGTTCACGTCCACCGTCAGGGCGTTCGAGGACACCATCGGGCGACGGCCGTCGATCAGGACCAGGTTGCGGTTGGCGCCCAGACCGCGAAGGTCGATGTTGGCGCGACCGGCGTTGCCCGGGTTGTTCGAGGTCGTGGTGCCCGCCGGGTTAATCTGCGGCAGGGTGTTGAGGTAGGTTTCGAGCGTGATGTCGGCGTTGGCGACGATCTGCTCGCCGGTCACGGTCGTGATCGGGCTGTTGGCAACGTAGTCCTGACGGGCGATGCGCGACCCGGTGACGACGACGGCTTCGACTTCCGCCACGTCTTCCTGCGCGAGTGCGGGACTGGCGGTGGAAATGGCGGCGACAGCCGCGCCGCAGATGATGGTGGACGCCAGCAGGCGGCCGCGCGTGGTTTGGAGCCTCAAGATATTTCCCTCCGGATCAGCGCCGCCCGGGTCTCGGACGCGCCCCCTCAAGTCTGGACAAATTGCTTCCGACGCACACGGCGCACGGCTGATGCTGATCCTTGCCTCCTGCCAGAATAGCGGTCAACGAACATTGCAGGCCGGTAATGCGAACGACGTAAGATTGTCGCACTTTGGCAACAGCGTGTTCAACCGAAGGCAATTACGGCGCGGATTGCCCCGTGAAAACGCACCGGCGAGGCATGGCACCTCACCGATTCGCTTCCGGCGGGAAGATCGCCGCGCCCCCGCGCCCTACTTTACGCAGAGCCAGCGCGTGCGGTGGTGATCAGACAGATTCTCGACCCAGCCGGTGATCTTCGGGCTGACCAGGTTCTTGTTGATCAAATAGTAGACCGGCGCGATCGGGGCGTCCTCGAGCATCAGTTGCTCGGCCTGTGCCATGAAGTCGGCGCGCTTGGCGGGATCGGGCTCGTTGTCTGCCCGTTCCATCAGGGCGTCGAACGCGGGACTGTTGTAGTCTCCGTAGTTCTGGGGGCCATACCAGGATCGCTGAAGGTCCAGGAAGCTGGTGGCGTCGTTGTAGTCGGCGACCCACCCCGCGTCGGCCACCTGGAAGGCGCGGGCGCGGTAGTCGGCGTAGGCGATCTGGGTTTCCTGTTGCGCCAGGGTGACCTCCACCCCGATCATCTTCCAGTCGGCCTGGACGGCGGGCATGTAGAGCATGGGATCGGGCGAGTTGCGGTGCTTGATCTCGACCTTCAACGGCTTGTCCGGTCCATAGCCCGCCGCGGCCAGCAGCTTGCGCGCCTCAGCCTGGCGGCGCTCCAGCGGCCAGTCGAACCAGTAGGGCGGCCTGGCGGCGCGATAGTTGGCGACCCCCGGCGGCACCATGGTCAGGGCCGGAGACTGGCCGCCCCGGAACAGTTTCTCGGTGATGAAGTCGCGATCGATCGACATGGCCAGCGCCTGGCGCACGCGACGGTCGCGGAACGGGGGATAGCCGCTCTTGGGTCCGTTGTTGAAGGCGAGGTAGGTGACGCCCAGGTAGGTGTTGGTCCGAACGTAGCCGGGCATCTTTTCCCGCAGGAAGGCGATGCGGTTCGACTGCATGTCGGTGTTCAGGTCCAGTTCGCCGCTGGCGACCCGGCGCTCGGCGGAGATGGCGTCGCTGGTCGGATAGAAGCGAACCTCGTCGACGCAGACCTTGTCCGCTTCGAAGAAGCGCGGGTTCTTCACCGTCTTCAGGTGGTCGCCCAGCTTCCAGTCGACCAGCATGTAGGGTCCGTTGCTGACCATCTTGCCGGGCCGGACCCAGGAAGGCCCTTCCCGCTCCACCACATGTTTGGGCACAGGATAGAGGATGTGGTGCTTGGTCAGCTCCGGCAGGAAGGCGGCCGGATTGTTGAGCTCGATCTGCAGCGTCCGCGGATGGAGGGCGCGCACGCCGAGCGATTCGAGCGGCGCCTTGCCCTCGTTGATCGCCTGACCGCCCTTGATGATGAAGATCAGCGAGGCGTACTCGGACGCCGTTTTCGGATCGAGCACCCGCCGCAGCGAAAAGACGAAGTCGTCGGCCGTGACGGGAACGCCGTCCGACCAGTAGGATTCGCGCAGATAGAAGGTCCAGGTCAGACCGTCGGCGCTGACCTCCCAGCGCTCCGCCACGCCCGGCATCGTCGAGCCGTCGGCGGCAGACTGGGTCAGCCCCATGAACAGGTCGCTCTGGATGCGGTCTTCCCACACGCCGGTCGAGGTATGGGGGTCCAGCGTCGCCGGCTCGGTGCCGTTGCCGTACATCAGGCAGACCTTGCCCTCTGGACAGGGCGGTCGGGACGGGCCCGACTGCCCGCACCCGGCAAGCGCCAGAACAGCCAGCCCCGCAAGGAAGACATTGCGCAGAGTCGCCGGCGGCTCTTGAATGGAGGTCTGTCGGTTCAAGGAGTCACCCATGTCAACGCTCGCACGTGATCTGAAGTCGCCTGCCCTGCTGGCGGCTGTCGTCGCGACGGCGCTGTCCGCGGCCGCCGGCTCCGGCGCCATGGCGGCCGATTCGCCCAAGGCGCGCGCCGCGGCGCTGCAGGCGCTGGTGGATTGCCGGACCATCGCCGACCCGACCCGGCGCCTGGGCTGCTACGACGCGGCCGCCGGCCGTCTCGAGGCGGCCGAGGCCTCCGGCGACGTGGTCGTGGTCGACCGGGCGCAGGTGCAGGAAGCCCAGCGCGCCGCCTTCGGCTTCAATTTCCGAATGCCCAGCTTCCTGACCGGCGGCGGAAGCGCCGAGGCGGCCAAGGCTCCCGACGGCGAGGCCCGCGCGCCGGCGGTCATCGACACGCTCGAGTCGACGATCGCCACGGCGCGCAAGCTCAATGGCCGCTGGATCATCCGCCTGCCCGACGGCGCGGTCTGGGTGCAGACCGATGAAACGATCCTGGTCCGCGATCCGAAGCCCGGCGCCAAGATCAGCATCAAGCGCGGCGCGATGGGCGGCTACTTCCTGAGCGTCGACGGCCAGCGGTCCATGCGGGCCAAGCGCGAGAACTGACCGGTCGACGGTCATCGATCAGCGGTCCTTCGGGTCGAGCGCGTCCCGAAGGCCGTCGCCGATGAAGTTGAACGCCATCAGGGTGATGATCATCGTCAGCGACGGGAAGATCAGCAGCCAGGGGGCGATCTCCATGTCCTGGGCGCCGGCCGAGATCAGGGTGCCGAGCGAGGCCATCGGCGGCTGGACGCCCAGGCCGAGGAAGGACAGGAAGCTTTCGGCGATGATGATCGCCGGGATGGTCAGGGTCACATAGACCACCACCGGGCCCAGCAGGTTGGGCACGATGTGCTTGAGGATGATCTGGCTGCTCGACAGGCCGGCGGCGCGGGCGGCCTCGACGAATTCCTTCTGCTTCAGCGACAGGGTCTGGCCGCGCACGATCCGTGACATGGTCAGCCACTCGACCGCCCCGATGGCCAGGAAGATCAGGAAGATGTTCCGACCGAAGGTGACCATCAGCAGAATCACGAAGAAGATGAACGGCAGCGAGTAGAGGGTGTCGACGATGCGCATCATCACCTCGTCCACCCGTCCCCCGACATAGCCGGCGATCGCGCCCCAGAGGACACCGATCACCAGCGAAACGCTGGTCGCCACCAAGCCGATGGCCAGGGACACGCCCAGCCCCGCGATCAGGCGCGCGAGCAGGTCGCGGCCCAAGGAGTCGGCGCCCATCAGATGTCCGCCCACGCCCGGGGCCGCCCAGACGTCGGGCTTGGTGACCGTGTCGTAGTGGAAGGGGACCAGGAACGGTCCGATCACGGCGACCAGCACCATCAGGGCCAGCACGATCATGCCGGCGACCGCGGCCTTGTTCGACAGCAGGCGGCGGCGGGCGTCGTCCCACAGGGAGCGGCCCTTGACCGCTTTCTGCAGGAGCTCGGCGCGCTGCGGCGAGCCGGGGATCATCTCGGCGATGCTCACGACAGCCTCACGCGGGGATCGAGCGCCGCATAGATCATGTCGGCGATCAGGTTCAGGACGAGGATCAGCAAGGCGTAGACGATGACCATGCCCATCACGACGGTGTAGTCGCGCTGCAGGGCGCTGATCACGAAGAACTTTCCAAGACCCGGCAGGTTGAAGATCTTCTCCACCACCAGCGAACCGGTCAGCAGGCCGGCGGCGGCCGGGCCGAGGTAGCTGACCAGCGGCAGGATAGCGGCGCGCAGCGCGTGCTTGCGGACAATCAGGCTCTCGGGAAGGCCCTTGGACCGGGCCGTGCGGATGTAGTTGGAGCGCAGCACCTCGATCATCCCCGCCCGGGTCAGGCGGGAGATGATGGCGATCTGCGGCAGGGCCAGCACGGTGATCGGCAGGATCAGGTTGGCGAGCGCCCCGCCGTTCCAGCCGGCGGTCGGCAGCCAGCCGAGCTTCGAGGCGAACACCATCACCAGCAGCGGCGCGGTCACGAAGGTGGGGATGCAGACCCCCAGGATGGCCACGCCCATGGTGAAGTAGTCGGCGATCCGGTTCTGCCGCAGGGCGGCGATGACGCCCAGACTCATCCCGATCATGGCCGCAAGCAGGATCGAAACCCCGCCGAGGATCAGGCTGACCTTGTAGTTCTCGTTCAGGATGTCGAGCACGCTCTTGTCGCGGTATTTCAGCGACGGCCCGAAGTCGCCCTTCACCACGCCGGACAGGTAGTCGACGTACTGTTCGTGCAGCGGCTTATCCATGCCGAACTTGGCCATGACGACCGCTTCGATCTGCGGGCTGAGCTGGCGTTCGTTGACGAACGGGCTCCCCGGCGCGGCGCGCATCATGAAGAAGGCGACGGTGATCACCAGGAACAGCGTCGGGATCGCCACCAGCAGTCGGCGGAAGAGGAATCGCAGCATGGGCGGCTCACTTGCGCGGACGTGGCCGCAAAGTCGGTTGCGAACCTTTCATCGGGTCCCGATGATGTCAACGAACCCCAAGCTGGATGAACGTGCGATGACCGACTTCCGACGCGTAACCGATGACTTTTCGGTCAGCCCGCAGATCGAACTGGCCGATGTGACCGCCGCTGCGGCGCAGGGCTTTACGCTGGTGATCAACAACCGGCCGGACGGCGAACAGCCGGCGCAACCGTCGTCGGCGGAGGTCGAGGCCGCCGCGAAGGCCGCTGGCCTGGACTATGTGCATATCCCGGTGGTCGGCTCGCCGACGCCGGACCAGGTCGAGGCCAACCGCGTGGCGATCGCCGGCGCCGAGGGCCCGGTCCTGGCCTTCTGCCGCTCCGGCACCCGCTCGATCGTCACCTGGTCCATCGGCCAGGCGATCAGCGGCGAGCGCGGGCGGGGAGAGCTGGCGGCGCTGGGCCGCCAGGCGGGGTACGACCTGTCGGGCGTGCTGGGAGCCTGATGAACGCGCGCGGGTTTGCGAGACGCGTTGGACCCGAAGCGCACCCACCAGTTTGCATGCATTGCTAGCAACGACTACAATGACAGCATGGCCACCCTGACGATCCGAAACCTCTCCGACCGCGCACACGACGCCTTGCGCCGCCGCGCGGCGAATAATCGAAGGTCCATGGAAGCCGAGGCGCGCCTGCTGATCGAGACGCTGGACGCCCCCGAGTCCACACCGTCGCACCGGGACGCTATTCGCGCCCTTCAGGAGCACGCCCTCGCCGCCGCCGGCGGCCGGGAGAGGGGCAGCGGGATCACCGACGCTTTCCTGGCCGGTCGTGACAGCGAGTGGGACGAGGCGTGATTGTTCTGGACGCGTCCGCGGTCCTCGCCGTCGTCTACGACGAGCCCGGAGCCGCGGCCGTCGCGGAGCGGCTCGACGGCGGCCTGATGTCGGTCGTCAACCTGGCCGAGACCCTCAGCACGATCGCGAAGAACGGGGGCGATCCCGGGTTCTCCGCCAGGCAGCTTGAACTTGCCGGCGTTCAGTTCGCAGCAGTCAGCAAGGAGCAGGCCGTCGATGCGGCCGTCCTGCGCCCCCTGACCTTGCATCTGGGACTGTCACTCGGGGATCGTCTTTGTCTGGCGCTCGCGCGAGAACGGCGGCTGCCGGTTCTCACCAACGAACGGCGGTGGCTGGAGTTCGACTTCGGGGTTCGGGTGGAGCTCGGCCGCTAGGCCCCTAGTCCCCGCCCAGGGTCGTTTGCGCCTGCACCCGCGCCGCGCCCATGGCGACAGGCTCCGGCTCGCAGCTGGCCAGGACGAGTTGCGCGGTCATCAGACAGAGGAAGGCGAAGGCCATCCGCTGGAACCGTTTTGAGACAAAGATCGCGACGTCTTCGGCCATTCTGAGCCCCTCGAACCTGTTTGAGGGTCCGGAGCGCAAGAAGCGCGCCGCGCGAGACCGGCAGCCGATCACGCGCCGCTCACGGGCAAGTCGTTTGTCCGTGATCCAAATCGGTCTAGATCAACCACCCACTCGGCTGCGGGGGCGGCACAGGGACCATCTATGGCCGGCGCGTTCTGGACGTCCGATTTCGAGTTCGAGGGCGGCCGCGTGAAGGTCCGGACGACCGGCGCGGACGTGGCGCTGGACCGCGCCCTGATCCTCGACGTCCTGATCTGGCTGACCTACTACATCCCCGTACGGCTGAAGGGCTTCGCGGCCTCGCTGACGGGATCCGGGCCCTCGATCTGGTTCGCGCCGGACCGCCCCCGCCCATGGTACCTGCTCTGGCTGGCCGCCTGCTGGTCGGGGGTGCGCTTCGCCCGCTCGGCGGCCGAAGCCGACGCGGCCTTCTATTTCGAGGACTCGACCTTCGGCCAGCCGCCGGCCTGCGACCATGCCGTCCGCCTCAACTTCGACTGCGCCGACGTCTCCAAGACCCGCGTCGCCCAGGTGTTCGAGGAGGTCTTCGGCTATTCGCTGGCGATCGATCCCACCGTCCACGCCGGTCCCGCCGTCGAGAAGGGCGAGGTCAACGGCGCGCATGACGGCCGTATCGTCCAGTGTCCGACCGCCGCCCTGCCCGGCCGCGTCTACCAGCGGGTGATCGACAACAGCGACGGCGACCAGGTGGTCGATCTGCGCACGCCCTGCGTCGGCGGCGCGCCGGCCCTGACCTTCGTCAAGCGGCGCCCGCTGCGAGACCGGTTCGCCAACTACAACACCACCGTCGCCCTGACCGGGCCGCAGGCGCATTTCAGCGCCGAGGAGCTGGCCGTGATCGGCCGCTTCTGCGCGGCGATGAAGCTGGACTGGGGCGGGCTGGATATCCTGCGCGACCGGACCGACGGACGGCTCTACATCGTCGACGTCAACAAGACCGACATGCCGCCGCTGCGGCTGCCCTGGACCCAGAAGATGCGGGCTGTCGCAATCCTGTCGAGAGCGCTGGGCGATATGGTCAGAATAGAATCGGCAAGGGGGCGCGGATGATTCCGTTCGTCAGGGACCTGAAGTTCGAATACGGCGTCTGCGAGCAGGTGACCCCGCTGATCCGGCGCGTCGTCGCCAGGAACCCGGGACCGTTCACCTTCCTGGGCACCGGCACCTACATCATCGGCGCCGGGGACTCGGTGGCCGTGATCGATCCCGGTCCCGACATGGACGAGCATCTGCAGGCGATCATGGCCGCCACGCAGGGCGAGCGGATCACCCACATCTTCATCACGCACAATCACCTCGACCACTCACCCCTGGCCAGGCCCCTGCAGGCGCTGACCGGCGCCACGACCTACGGCTGCCCGCTGACAGGACCGCTCGGCGAGGACAGCGACTTGCGGATGGAGGCGGGCGATGACCGCGGCTTCGTCGCCGATGTCGGGGTCTGCGACGGCGGGACGTTCCAGGGCGACGGCTGGACCATCGAGGCCATCGCCACGCCGGGCCACACCAGCAACCACATCTGCTACGCGCTGCATGAGGAGAACACCCTGTTCTCCGGCGACCACATCATGGGCTGGTCAACGACGGTGATCAGCCCGCCGGACGGCGACATGGGCGACTATTTCGCCAGTCTCGACCGCATCAAGGCGAGGAATTTCGCGACGCTCTGGCCGACCCACGGCCCCGCCATCACCGAACCGGGTCCGTTCGTGCAGGCCTATATCGACCACCGCCGCAATCGCGAGGCGCAGATCCTGGCGGCGATCGGCCAGGGCCTGACGCGCATCAAGGCGATGGTTCCGGTGCTCTACAAGGACGTGGACCCACGCCTGCACCCCGCGGCGGCCCATTCGGTGCTGGCCCACACCCTGCATCTGGTCAGGGAAGGCCGGCTCAGCGCCGACGGCGCTCCCGGCCTCGACAGCGAGTATGCGCTGAAGGGCTAGAGCGCGTTAGGCGGAAGTGTACGCGGTTCCGCCGCCCGAACGCGCTCTAAGTGTTTGAATCTAGAGCATGCTGATCCGGGTCAGATGATTCCATCTGACCCGGGCATGCTCTAGCCGGACAGGCCCGACAGCAGCGTTCCGATCTGGCGGCAGTTGGCCCCCAGGTCACGGCTTTCGCTGCGGCTGACCGAACGGACGTCGACGCGGGCGCCGGCGCCCTCCGGCTTCACCCGCACCACGACGTCGCGCTTCAGGCCGTAGAGAAGGTCCGCGCCCGTGGCCTCCAGTCGCCCGGCGGCAGGATCCTCATGGACCAGCGCAAGGCCGGCGGCCTGCACCGCGGCTCTGGCCGCGGCATAGGCCTGCTGCGGCGCAACGCCCAGAACGGCGGGTCGGGCGTGTGGACAGGTCTCGGCGTTGACCTCGCCCACCGGTCGCCCGGCATAGAAGCGCGAGCCGATCGGCAGGACGGGCTGGGCTTCGACATAGTTGGCCGCCGGACCGCGCTTCGCCAGCATCGCCGGCGAGAACATCAGCGGCTCGGACCAGTCCGTGGCCACATCGGCCAGCGGCGGCATCCTCGCCGCGTAGGACTGCAGGGCGATCAGCGCGGCCCAGGTCGCGGCGGTGATGGCCAGCGCCAGCAGCGCCTTGCCCCACAGCCTGGAAAAGCCGCCGAACGTGGCCACGAGCAGCCCCAGCACGCTGGTCAGGGCGCTGACCAGCGCCGCGGCCGGGGCCCAGCCCAGCGACGGCGTGGCGCCGTTCTGCAGCATGGCGACGATGCCGATCTGCTGATCCCAGAGGTTCAGTTGCATCCCGGCTGCGCCGGCGAGCACCAGGGCGGTCGGAGCCAGCGCCGCCAGCAGCGCGAGGTTGAGATAGCCGTTGGCCCAGCCGGCGGGCTTCTTCTTCTCGTCCTTCCCGGCCTTGTGCTTGCCCTTGCCTCGGCTGTCCGCCGTGGGCGAGGCCAGCCACAGGGGCGACTCCTCGTAGGACGCCGGCGCCTCGGCATCCTTGGACGCCTTGGCGGGTTGTTCCTTCAGGGACTTCGGAAATGTGAGGGACGCGGCCTCCGCGGCCGCGGCGGCGGCCAGGGCCGCGCCCACCGGGGTCATGTCCGGCATGCTGGGCAGCGGCGGCGGCACGTCACCCTCGGCCTCGTCGGACGGCGACCAGGCGGTCGGGTCAGCCGGCTCGCCGTCGGCCAGCGGCGCGGGTTCGATCGGTTCGAATTCGGCGTCGATCACGCCGTCGGCAGGCGCACGCGCCGTCGGCTCGGCGACCGGCTCGGCCGCCTTTGTGTCAGACAGGGTCTCGGCTTGAGGGTGCTCTTCGGCCCCGACGGCTGCCGTGCTCGTCGGGGCCTCAGATTTTCCCGAAGGATCCTCGACCTCCACCGGCTCTGGAGCATGCAGCACCGGGTCCGGCGCGGCGCGTTCGGCGATGGTCGCCGCCCCGGCCGCCGCGGCGACCAGCACCGGCGTGGCCGGCAGGACATAGTCCTTCATCCGCTCACGGATCAGCTTCTTGTCGATCTTGCCGGTGGCGCCCAGCGGGATGTCGTCCACGAAGGCGACATCATCCGGCATCCACCATTTGGCGATCTTGCCGACCAGGAACTGCAGCATCTCTTCCTTGGTCGCCGTCTCGCCGGGCTTCAGCTTGATCAGCAGCAGCGGACGCTCGTCCCACTTGGGATGCAGAACGCCGATCACCGCCGCCAGCTCGACCTTGGGGTAACCCATGGCGATGTTCTCGATGTCGATCGTGCTGATCCACTCGCCGCCAGACTTGATGACGTCCTTGGCGCGGTCGGTGATCTGCATGAAGCCTTCGGGATCGATCGTGGCGACGTCGCCCGTATCGAAGTAGCCCTCGTCGTCGAGGATCTTGCCGCCGGCGCCCTTGAAGTACTCCCGGACCACGAACGGACCCTTGACCAGCAGGTGGCCAAAGGTGCTGCCGTCATGCGGCAGCTCGGCCCCGGCGTCGTCGGTCAGCTTCAGGTCGATGCCGAGCGGCGGCCGGCCCTGCTTGAGCTTGTAGGCCATGCGCTCGTCGTAGGAGAGGCCAGCGACCCGGGCGTTGGGCGAACCCAGCGTGCCCAGGGGCGAGGTCTCGGTCATGCCCCAGGCGTGCAGCACGTCGACGCCGTAGCGGTCGTGGAAACCGCGGATGATGCTCTCGGGACAGGCCGAGCCGCCGATGACCACCTTCTTGAGCGTGCTCAGCTTGCCGTTCGTGGCGTCCAGATGCTGCAGGAGCATCTGCCAGACGGTCGGCACCGCGGCGGAGAAGGTGACGCTCTCGGTTTCGAGGAGCTCATGGATGGAGGCGCCGTCCATCTTCGCGCCCGGCATGACCAGCTTGGCGCCGGTGCCGGGACCCGCGAAGGCGATCCCCCAGGCGTTGGCGTGGAACATCGGCACCACGGGCAGGACCGTGTCCGTCGCCGAGACGCCAAGCACGTCGGCCTGCAGACCGACCAGGGTATGGATGTAGTTGGAGCGGTGCGAGTAGAGCACGCCCTTGGGATCGCCGGTGGTGCCGGAGGTGTAGCAGAGGCCGGCGGCGGTGTTCTCGTCGAAGCCGCCCCAGGCGCAGTCGGCCGAGTTGCCGTCGATCAGGGTCTCGAAGGTGTGCGCGCCCTGCCACTTCATGGTCGGCACGCCCTTGATCTGGAAGGGCGGCATGTGGGTCTTGTCGGTCATGATCACGACATGCTCGACCGACGGGCAGTGGGCCAGGATCGCCTCGAGGATCGGGACGAAGGTCAGGTCGACGAAGATGATGCGGTCTTCGGCGTGATTGATGATCCAGGCGATCTGTTCGGGATGCAGGCGCGGATTGAGGGTGTGGCAGACCGCGCCGATCCCCATGATCGCGTACCAGGCTTCCATGTGCCGGCCGCTGTTCCACGCCAGGGTGGCGACCCGGTCCCCGACCCGCACGCCCATGCCGATGAGCGCGTTCGAAAGCCGCTTGGCGCGGTCATGAATCTGGCCGTAGGTGGTGCGGACGATCGGTCCCTCGACCGAGCGGGTGACGACCTCGCGGTCTCCGTGCCAGCGTTTGGCGTGATCCAGGATCGTGTCGACCGTAAGCGCCGAATGCTGCATCAGGCCTTGCATGGACGTGGTCTCTCCCTCGTTTTCGTTGCTGCAGCGACCCTAGCAGCCTCCCGCGGCGATGCACAATGTGGCGCGCGCGAAGCGGGAAAAGGCCGTTACGGCCTTGCCGGGCGCGTGTCGACGCCCGTCACCAACTCCGGCATAAGCCGACGGCATGACTGAAGCCCGACACGCTGAAGCCCTCCCGCCCCTGCTCATCGCCGTCGCCGGCGGCTCCGGCTCGGGCAAGAGCACCCTGGCCGCCGCGTTGCAGGCGCGCCTGCCGGAAGGCGTTGTGCGGATGGTGATCGAGGACGCCTACTACGGGGACTGGGGCGGCCGGCCGGGCTTTGACGCCGCAACCTTCGACTTCGACGACCTCTCGGCCAAGGACCATGATCTGCTGGCCGAGCACCTGCGGGCGCTGAAAGCCGGCCGGGGCGTCGAGGGACCGATCTACTGCTTCTCGACCCATCGCCGGAAGGCCCAGACCGAGCGGCTGGAACCCGGCGCCGTGATCGTCGTCGAGGGGGCGCATCTGCTCTGCACCCCCGCCCTGGCCGCCCTGTTCGATCTGAGGGTGTTCGTCGACACCCCGGCCGATGTCCGGTTCATCCGTCGCCTGATCCGCGACCAGCGGGAACGCGACCGGACGGCGGACTCCGTGATCCGTCAGTATCTCGCGACGGTCCGGCCGGCGCACGAAAGCCTTATAGAGCCCTCGCGGCGACTGGCCGATATCGTGATCGCAGACGAGCGGGGGGCTGTCGTTCCGGACGATCCCGCAGAGATGGACCGGCTGCTGGCCCCCCTGCTCGGCCACCCTCGCCTGCGAGGGCTGTTCGGCAACCTCTAGGGATACAGCCGCCGGGAGCCCCATCCGGCGCCCTGGCGCTCGAAGACCAGTCGCTCGTGCAGGCGGAACGGGCGGTCGCGCCAGAACTCGAAGCTCGCCGGCGCGATGCGAAAGCCCGACCAGTGCGGCGGCCGGGTCACCTTGCCGAGGCCGAAGCGCAGTCCGACCTCGGCGACCCGCTTTTCCAGCGCGAAGCGGTCAGGCAGCGTCCGGGACTGTTCCGAGGCCCATGCGCCGAGCTGGCTGGACCGCGCCCGGGTCGCGAAATAGGCGTCGGCCTCGGCGTCGCTGACCGCGGTGACCTCGCCCCGGATCCGCACCTGCCGACGCAGCGACTTCCAGTGGAACAGCAGCGCCGCCTTCGGGTGACGGGCCAGTTCCAGGCCCTTGGCGCTTTGCAGGTTGGTGAAGAACACGAACCCGTCGGTGTCGAAACCCTTGAGCAGGACCATCCGGACGTCGGGCATACCGTCGTCGTCGACCGTCGCCAGGGCCATGGCGTTGCCGTCGTTGATCTCGGCGGCGTTGGCGGCCTGCAGCCAGGTCCCGAACAGCTCGAACGGGTCGGCTTCCGGCAACAGCGGCAGCGGCTCGGCCTCCGACACCTGCCGCACATAGTCGTCCGCGCTGGGTGAGGCCGGGATCAGGTCATCATGGTCGCTCATGGCGCCCCATATAGCGCGAAGACACCGATGCAGCAGGCTTAACTGGCCGTTGACCCTGTTTCGTCACCTTCAGGGCATGACCGCCGGGGCGATGATCGATGTGAAGGGGGCGCGACGTCTGCTCGGCGTCGGGCCGGGCGTCGATGCGACCGCCCTGACCGCCGCCTTTCGCGAGGCGGCGCTGCGCACGCATCCCGACCGGGAGGGGGGCGACGCCCGGGCCTTTCGCGAGGTGCTGGAGGCCTATCGCCTGCTGCGCGAGGCTCCCCCGGAACCGATCGCCTTCATTCCGGCCCCGGCCGCCGCGTCGCGGGCGCGCGAGCTGGAGGTGTCGCCGGCCGTCGCCCTTAACGGAGGGGAAGCCTTCGTCGAGACGCTGGACGGTCGACGCCTGAAACTGAAGCTGGAAGCGGGCCTGAGATCGGGCCAGCAGGTCAGGGCCGGCGGCGAACTGTTCACGGTCTCGATCCGGGGAGCCGGCGCGACGGTGCGCGGCGACGACATCTGGGTTACGGCGGATGTGTCGAGCGAGGTCCTGACCGACGGCGGGCGCGTCACCGTCGAGACGCCCGTCGGACCGCGCACCCTCTGGATCAGCCGAAAGGCCGCCGACCGCAAGCTGGTCCGCCTGCCCGGCGAAGGCCTGCCCGCCACGGCGACCCGGCGGCGCGGCGACCTGTTCGTCCGCCTGGCCGCCGGGCCCGACCGGGCGGAGAGCGCGGCCAAGGTGCTTCTGCGCCGCTTCGCCGCCGCCTGGGCGGCATGACTTTGTGACCCGCGACGCTTTGGTCTAGAAGCCCCGGGTCATGTCTCACAACAGCTTCGGCCACCTTTTCCGCGTCACCACCTGGGGCGAAAGCCACGGGCCCGCCCTGGGCTGCGTGATCGACGGCTGCCCGTCGGGCCTGGCCCTGTCCGCCGAGGACATCCAGGTCTGGCTTGACCAGCGCCGGCCCGGCCGGGGCAAATTCGTCACCCAGCGCCAGGAGCCGGACGCGGTGCGCATCCTGTCGGGCGTGTTCGAAGACGACCGCACCGGCGGCCAGGTGACCACCGGGACGCCGATCTCGCTGATGATCGAGAACGTCGACCAGCGGTCCAAGGACTACTCCGAGATCGCGCGGGCCTTCCGCCCCGGCCATGCGGACTGGCCGTATTTCGCCAAGTACGGCGTTCGGGACTATCGCGGCGGCGGCCGGTCCTCGGCGCGGGAAACCGCCGCGCGGGTCGCGGCCGGCGCGGTGGCGCGCAAGGTCATCCCGGGCGTGACCGTTCGCGCCGCCCTGGTCCAGATCGGCCCGCACAGGATCGACCGGGACCGCTGGGACTGGGACCAGGTCGGCCAGAACGCCTTCTGGTGCCCGGACGGCGACATGGTTCCCGTCTGGGAAGAGCATCTGGAAAAGATCCGCAAGGCCGGCTCCTCGACCGGGGCCGTCGTCGAGGTCGAGGCGACCGGCGTCCCCGCCGGCTGGGGCGCGCCACTCTACGCGAAGCTCGACGCCGAGCTGGCCGCCGCCCTGATGTCGATCAACGCCGCCAAGGGCGTGGAGATCGGGGCCGGGTTCGACTCGGCCGCCCTGACCGGCGAGGAGAACGCCGACCAGATGCGGATGGGCAACGACGGGCCGATCTTTCAGTCCAACAAGGCCGGCGGAGTCCTGGGCGGCCTGTCCTCGGGCCAGCCGGTCGTGGCGCGGGTCGCCTTCAAGCCGACCTCCTCGATCCTGACGCCGCGCGAGACCGTCAACGAAGACGGCCAGGAGGTCGAACTGCGCACAAAGGGCCGCCATGACCCCTGCGTCGGCATTCGGGCCGTGCCGGTGGTCGAGGCGATGACCGCCTGCGTGCTGGCCGACGCCTTCCTGCGGCACCGGGCCCAGACGGGCGGCGGAGCGTTCCTGCCGGGCGCGTCCGGCAGGACCTAGGTCCCGCCCGGCGTTGGCGAACTGGAACCCGCCCTTCTCTCATCGCCATCCGGCCAGGAGGGGTATTGCGCAGCGAACGGCTCGGGATTCTGATCGCCGCCTTTCCCTGGAGCCGTCGGCGCGGTAGCCAGTCCCGGGATCACAGGAGTCGCCCATGCCCGCTCGCCGCCTCGTCCCCCTGGCCGTTCTGATGACCGCGGCGCTCGGCCTCCAGGGTTGCCTGGCTGTCGCCGCGGGGGGCGCCGCGGTCGGCGTCGCCGGCGCCGTCGTCGGAACCACGGCCAAGGTCGGCGGCGCGGTCGTCGGCGCCGCCATCCCCGACGGGGACGTCGACTGTCGCAAGAAGAAGAACCGCAAGAAGAAGGCCTGCCGCGAGTAGCGGCGCCGTCACAGGCTCAGCGCACAGCTTTCGTTGATCGTGGGGCGAGACACCACGATACGCGACAGGCCCGGAAACCCGGGGCGCAGCTTTTCGACGAAGTAGAGGCAGAGCCGCTCCAGCGTCGGCGTCTCCAGACCGGACCGGTCGTTGAGGAGGCCGTGATCGAGTTCCTCGGCGACAGACTTCAGCGCCTTGTCCAGCCGGTCGAGATCCACCACCCAGCCGGCCGCCTGGGCCGGCCCGCGCACGCTGGCCTCAACACGGAACGAATGCCCGTGAAGGCGGCGATAGCGATGATCGGACGCGCCCTGCTCGATGTAATGGGCGGCGTCGAAGGTGGCGGCCTTCGTGATCTCGAAGATGGGCTCGGTCATGGTCTCTGGAACTTGCGGGGCCTGGGAGGCTTTCGAACCGTCCGGCGAGCCGGAACGGTCCGTATCCATCAGGGCAGGCCCAGATACTTGTGCGTCTGGACGCTTAAACGCCAACGGGGGTGTGAAAGGCAATAGGCGACGGCCGCGGCCGTGTTCGCCTGCTGGTCGGCGGAGTCCATCGGCTGGAGAAAGAAGCGTTCGAAATCCAGCCCCTCGAAACGCGCCGGATCGACCCCCGGCTGGGGATATACGAGCTTGAGCTCCTGCCCCCGGGTCTGGACGATGGCCGACCGGGCCTTGGGACTGACGCAGATCCAGTCGATGCCCTCCGGCGCCGCAAGGGTGCCGTTGGTCTCCACGGCGATCATGAAGCCGCGGGCATGCAAGGCCTCGATCAGCGGCGGATCCAGCTGCAGCAGCGGCTCGCCGCCCGTGCAGACGACCAGCTTGTCGGACTGCGGTCCGGTCCAGGCGGCGTCGACCGCCGCCGCCAGGGCCTCGGGGGTGTTGAACTTGCCGCCCCCCTCGCCGTCGACGCCGACGAAGTCCGTGTCGCAGAAGGTGCAGACCGCGGTCGCCCGGTCCTGCTCGCGCCCGCTCCAGAGGTTGCAGCCGGCGAAGCGGCAGAACACCGCCGCCTTGCCCGCCTGGCCGCCCTCGCCCTGCAGGGTCAGGAAGATTTCCTTGACGCTGTAGGTCACGCGGCCAGCTCCGGACGGCCGTCGGCGTTCCAGGCGGCGTAGCCGGCGGCGCGGAGCTCGCAGGCCGGACAGGTCCCGCAGCCGTAGCCCCAGGGGCGTCGCTCGCCCCGCTCGCCGCGATAGCAGGTGTGGCTGTCCTCGATCGTGATCCCGACCAGCGCCTCGCCGCCCAGCCGGCGCGCCAGAGCCCAGGTCTGCGCCTTGGTCAGCGTCATCAGAGGCGTTTCGATGCGAAAATCGCGGTCCATGCCGAGATTGAGCGCCGCTTCCAGGGCGTCGAGCGTGTCGCGCCGGCAATCGGGATAGCCGGAAAAATCGGTCTCACACATGCCGCCGACCAGGGCCTTCAGGCCGCGTCGGTCCGCCAGGGCCGCCGCGTAGGTCAGGAATACCAGATTGCGGCCGGGCACGAAGGTGGACGGCAGCCCGCGTTCGGTCATCTCGATCGCGCGGTCGGCGGTCAGGGCCGACTCGGCCACCGCGCCGAAGCCGCGGATGTCGAGCACATGGTCCTCGCCGAGCCGCCCGGCCCAGAGCGGGAATCCGGCCACGATCGCCGACCGCACGGTCTGCCGGGCCTCCATCTCGATGACGTGGCGCTGGGCATAGTCGAAACCGACCGTCTCGACCCGTCCGTACCGGTCGAGCGCCCAGGCGAGGCAGGCGGTCGAATCCTGGCCGCCCGAGAACAGGACGAGGGCGCCGTCGGCGGACGGTTCTGCGGGGATCATGCGGGCGGCGTCCGGATGCGCTTCGAAAGAGGGGCGGAAGGCCTTTCTACTACACGAGGCGTTGACGTAGCGAAACGCGAACGACTCGCCGCAACCCCTTGAGGCGCCAGTATTTGCGGCGCCGGCTCCCCTGCCGCGCGAAGAAGTCGTTTCCGATGCGTAAGCAAGCGACGCAGACCGGCAACACAAGGTGAAAAGGCTTAACCTATCAGCGATCATATAGTGGCGGGCGGTTGACAGCCTCCCACAGCGCGTATGCAATCCAAGGAAGCTGCGGGGGGATGTGTCACGCACCCCGGCGGCAGATATTGCGTGACACTGAGGAAACACAGAGACGCCGCCAAACCCCGATACGGGGAGGCGCCGTCCGGGGAGGGTTACAGATGACAGGATCTCTGCGCCTGCGGAGCCTACTCGCCGCGAGCGTTTCACTGGCCGCTGTTGCGGCTATTGCAGCGCCCGCTTTCGCCCAGGATACCACTGTCGGCGAGATCGTCGTCACCGCCCAGAAGCGGGAAGAGGCGATCCAGGACGTGCCGATCGCGGTTTCGGCGTTCAGCCAGGACTCGCTTGAAAAGGCCAAGATCGACGGCGGACCGAACCTGGTCCTCGCGATCCCGAACGTGAACTTCTCCAAGGGGAACTTCACCGGCTACAACTTCCAGATCCGCGGCGTCGGCGCCAAGCTGGTCGCGGGCTCCGGCGACGCCGGCACCGGCATCCACCTGAACAACGCGCCGCTGACGGCCAACAACCTGTTCGAAGCCGAATTCTTCGACGTCGAGCGGGTCGAAGTGCTGCGCGGCCCGCAGGGCACGCTGTACGGCCGCAACGCCACCGGCGGCGTGGTCAACCTGATCACCGCCAAGCCGGTCGACGACTTCGAAGCGCTCATCCGCGGTGAAGTCGGCAACTACAACGCCCGCAAGCTGCGCGGCATGATCAACATCCCGCTGGGCGACATGTTCGCGGTGCGGGCCGCCGGCGCCATGCTGACGCGTGACGGCTACGGCAAGAACCTGACCACCGGCAACGACGTCGACGACCGCGACCTGTGGAACAGCCGCATCACCGCGGCCTTCCGCCCGAGCGACACCTTCGAGGCGTCGTTCATGTGGGACCACTTCGAGGAAGACGACACCCGTTCGCGGATCGGCAAGCAGCTCTGCACCAAGGACCCCGGTCCGGCCAACATCGGCGGCGCGGCCTTCTTCGCCTTCAACCCGGGTGTCGCGCAGATCCAGCGCAACCTTTTCAGCCAGGGCTGCAAGCCGACGCCGCTGAACGACCCGGGCATCCTGGGCACCCCCAACAGCTCCGCCACGCTCGGCGGCCTGTTCGGCACCCTGTTCGGCTTCACGACCGGTGACGCGTTCGCCGGCCAGATGCAGGACCCGGACATCCGCAACATCCAGTCGAGCTTCGACCCGATCTATCAGGCCGAAACCGACATCTACCAGTTCAACATCCAGTGGGACCTCAGCGACGAGCTGCAGGTCACGGCCCTGACTGGTCTCAGCAAGAACTCGCTGCTCACCCGTCAGGACTACAACCGGATCATTCCGAACTCGAACTTCAACGTGGCTCCGAACCCGGTCAACGCGGTCGCGGCCTTCCCGGGCTACGGCGCCCTCTATGCGGCCCTGTTCCCCGGCGGCGTGGTCAACGACCCGCAGCTCGGCGCGCTGAACAAGTTCTCGACCGCCGACATCTCGCGCGGCACGAGCGAACAGTGGAGCCAGGAGCTCCGGCTGCAGTCGAACTTCGATGGTCCGTTCAACTTCAACATCGGCGCCATCTACCTCGACTTCCAGTCCGAGGGTGACTACTACGTCATGGGCAACACCCTGACGGCGTCTGCGCAGGTCCAGAACTCCCTGCCGTTCGCCACCGTGACGGGCTGCACCAGCATCACCCCCTGCTTCATCGACCCGAACCAGACTCCGAACCGTTCGGGCCGCAACTACTATGACAACACGGGCGACTATCACCTGAAGTCCCGCGCGGCCTTCGGTGAACTCTACTGGCAGCTGACCGATACGGTCCGCGTGACCGCCGGCCTGCGCTACACCCACGACAAGAAGAAGACCGAGAACCGCAACGTCGTTCTGGCGGCGCCGGGTCAGGGCATTCCGCTCAACGCGACCACGCCCTACCTGTTCGCCGAGTTCAAGGAGACGACCGGTCGCTTCAACATCGACTGGAAGCCGGACTTCTCGTTCACCGACGACAGCCTGCTCTACTTCTCCTACGCGCGCGGCTACAAGGCCGGCGGCATGAACCCGGCGTGCTCGGCGAGCGTTTTTGCCTCCTGCCCGGCGCCGACCTTCGCGCCGGAGTTCGTGGACTCGTTTGAAGTCGGCTCGAAGAACACGCTGATGGGCGGGGCCATGGTCCTGAACGTCACGGGCTTCCAGTACGACTACATCGGGTACCAGGTGTCGAAGATCGTGAACCGCACGTCGGTCAACGAGAACATCGACGCCAAGATCAAGGGCCTCGAACTGGAAACCGTCTGGTCGCCGATGGACGGCCTGCGCCTGAACGCCAACATCGGTTACCTCAAGACCGAGATCGCCGACGGCGTGAAGTCGATCGACGTGTTCAACCGCACCCAGGGCGATCCCAACCTGACGCTGGTCAAGAGCAGCTCGGCGGCCAACTGCGTGGTCACGACGGCGGCGGCGCAGACCGCCCTGTTCGTGTCCAACGGCTCCGGCAACCCGGCGAACGTCAACCCGTTCGCGCTTCTGGGCGTCTGCACGCCCAGCGCGGCCTTCGTGACGCCGGGTGTTGACATCGGCGCCGCCCTGACGCCGGGCGGCCCGCTGTCGGTCGGTCGGAACGCCTTCGGCGGTCTGATCAGCGATGGCTACGAAGTCGATATCGGCGGCAACAGCCTGCCGAACTCGCCGGACTGGACCATCTCGCTCGGCGCCCAGTACGTCTGGACCATGGGCGACTGGGACGCGACGGTGCGCGCTGACTACTACGCTCAGACGGACTCGTTCTCGCGGATCTACAACGCCAATACGGACAAGCTGGAGGGCTGGAACAACGTCAACGCTACGGTGACGGTGGCAAACTCCAGCATGGGTCTGTCCGTCGAGGCTTACGTGAAGAACCTGACGGATGAGGAAGTCCTCACCGACACCTACCTCACGGATGACTCTTCGGGTCTGTTCCGCAACGGCTTCTACGGCGAACCGCGCACCTACGGCGTGGCGATCACCAAGACCTTCTAGTCCACAAGGCTAGACAAGACCTGGGCGGCGGGGATGCAAATCCCCGCCGTTTTTCTTTGTCCGCCCGATGCTTAACCTATCCGCAAGCGCGCGTGATGCATGGTGATGAACCATACGACAATCGCACCCGGCTCATGGATACGCTTTCCAGTCTGATCGAACGTCGCGCCCCGGTATCGCCGCAGAGCTCCTGCGCCGATGTCGCCGCCCGCTTCATGGCCGAACCCGACGCTCTGCTGCTGGCGGTGACGGAAGGCAGCGCGCCGGTCGGCCTGATCGCCCGCGACGTCGCCCTGGCGCTGGCCGCCGATCCCCGCCCGGTGCGCGAGGTCATGGACAGGCGCCCGCTGGTCGCGCCCGCCGAGATGACGGCCCAGGCTCTGCGGGACCACTCGCTCGCCACCCGACCCGAGGCCCTGGCGCGCGGCTTCATCGCCGTGGAGGACGGCCTCTATCTCGGCGTGGGTCATCCGCTGATGCTGCTCGGCGCCCGCAGGAACGGGCCCCGGACGCCCCGCGGCTCCGAGGCCGAGCTGATCAGCCGGATGTGCAACGAGGTTCTCCAGCGCCTCGAAGGCGTGACCGACTTCACCACCCGGCTGCTGCGGCAGCCGCTCGCGCCGGACTCCGAAGCCTGCGTGCGCGCCATCGCCTCAACGGGCGAGGACTTGACGGGCCTGATGCGCCGGGCGGTCGACCTTCACGACGCCGAGCGGGGCGCGCTGGTCTTCAATCCGCACCCCTGCCGGCTGCAGGACGTGATGGACACGCTCGACCAGCGCTGGAAGACGCGCGCCGCCTCGACCGGCCTGACCCTGCTGACCGCCTACGACGGCGATCCGGACCATGCGGCGGAACTGGACGAGGTCCGGTTGCTGCAGGTGTTCGACGCCCTCGTCTTCAGGGCTCTGAGCGAGACCCGTCGTGGCGCGGTCGAGGTGTCCCTCAAGGCCCGTCCCACCGCCGAAGGCCTGCTGATGGAAGGGCGGGTACGCGACGCGGGCGTCGAGCTGACCACCGAAAGCCTGGCCCACATCTTCTCCCCGCTCGGCCAGTCCGGCGACGATCACCCCGAGGGCCTTTCGGCGGGCCTCGGCATGGCGCTCGCCAGCCGGATCGTCAGCGCGGCGGGCGGCATGATCCGCGCCGAGCCCAATCCGGGGGCCGGCGTCACCGTGATCTTCGAGTTCATCGCCGCGCCCGCGTCGATGGAGGCTCCGGCCGACCTGGCGGTCAGCGGCGAGCCGGCCAGCCGGGCGGCCCATGTGCTGATCGTCGATGACAACGCCACCAACCGCATGGTCGCCGAAGCGCTGTGCGAGATGTTCGACTGCACCTCCGAACAGGCCGTCGACGGGGTCGAGGCCCTGGAAGCCGTCCAGGCGCGGTCGTTCGACCTGATCCTGATGGACATCAAGATGCCGCGCATGGACGGCGTCGCCGCCACCCGCGCCATCCGCGCACTCGGCGGCCCCGTTTCGCGCACGCCGATCATCGCCCTGACCGCCAATGCCGATCCGGAGGACGTGCGGTCCTACCTCGAGGCGGGCATGAACGACGTGGTCGAAAAGCCGATCAAGGCCGAGCGGATGCTCGAGGCTTTGCAGGCGGCGCTGGAAGGCGTGGACGCCGCATCGGCGGCGGCGTGATCTTCGCGCCGGGTGGTGGCGGGGGGCGGGATCGAACCGCCGACCTGTGGGTTATGAATCCACCGCTCTAACCATCTGAGCTACCCAGCCATTGCTTGGCGCACCCGAGCGAAGGGGGGCCTTATAGGGGTCCTGACGTTCCGCATCAAGCGCCAGATCATCCTCTTGGGAAACCGCCCGCGGACAGCTAGGGTCGCGGCCGCATGAGCGTGCTTCATCTTCTCGGTTCGCGTGGCGACGGCGGCGCCGAAACCTACTTCGTCGACCTCGTGCGCGCCCTGCACGCGGCGGGGATGCCGCAGGCCTGCGCGCTGCGGCCGCACGCCGGGCGGACGCGCGCCCTGACGCAGGCCGGGGTAGCGACGGGCGGCTTCGGGTTCGGCGGCCCGCTGGACATCCTCAGCAGGCCCCGCATCGCCGCCTTCGCCCGCCAGACCGGCGCCACCGCCCTTGTCGCCTGGATGAACCGCGCCGCCCGCCATACGCCCGCCGGACCCTGGAAGCGGGTCGGGCGGCTGGGCGGCTACTACAGCCTCAAATACTACAGGGGCTTCGACCACCTGGTCGGCAACACCCGAGACATCGCCGACTGGATCGTCGGCCAGGGCTGGCCGGCCGGACAGGTCAGCTACATCCCCAACTTCGCCGCCGCCGCCGAGGACGCCCAGCCGGTCGACCGGGCGAGCCTGAACACGCCGGAGGGCGTCCCCCTGCTGCTGGGCATGGGCCGGCTGCACGAGTCAAAGGCCCATGACGTCAGCCTCAAGGCCCTGGCGATGATCCCGGACGCCCACCTTTGGATCGCCGGCGACGGGCCGCTGGAGGACAAGCTGAAGGCCATGGCCGCCGCCCTGGGCGTGGCCGACCGCGTGCGGTTCCTCGGCTGGCGAAACGACGCGGGCGCGCTGTACCGGACCGCCGACGTCTGCGTCTTCCCCTCGCGGTTCGAGCCGCTGGGCAATGTCGTCATCCAGAGTTGGGCGCACGGCCTGCCGGTCGTGGCCGCCGACAGCCAGGGCCCGGGCGCGCTTATCCGGCACGGCGAAGACGGGATCCTTGTTCCGCTGGACGAGCCGCAGCCGCTGGCCGATGCAGTGAAGGCCATCCTCGCCGATCCGATGATGAAGATCCGCCTTGTGCAGAACGGTCACGCCCGCGTCGAGGGCGAGTTCAGCGAGGCGGCCGTGGTCGAGGAGTGGCGCAGCCTGTTCTCCCGGCTTGGGGCGCTCTGAATGGGCGCCCTCTGATGTGCGGCATCGCCGGAATCCTGGGCGTCACTGATCCGCAGGCCGCCGAGCGCGAGGTCCGCGCCATGATCGAGCGGATCGCCCATCGCGGTCCGAACGGCATCCGCGTCGAGAGCGGCCCCGGCTGGTGCGTCGCCCACGCCCGCCTGTCGATCATCGACCTGGAGGGCGGCTGGCAGCCGCTGCACGCCGCCGGCTCGACGATTATCGGCAACGGCGAGATCTACAACTACGTCGAACTGGCCGAGGAATTCGGGCTCGGCGACAAGCTGGCCACCGGCTCGGACTTCGAACCGCTGCTGCACCTCTATGCCCTGGAAGGCGAGAAGGCTTTCGAGCGCCTGCGGGGGATGTACGCCTTCTGCCTGATCGGCGGGGATGGACGGACGTGGCTGGTCCGCGACGGGTTCGGGATCAAGCCGTTGTGGACCAACGCACGCCATACCGGCTTCGCCTTCGCTTCCGAACCGAATGCCTTCGCAAACACACACAACTCGCAGTTCGGAGCCGAAGAGTTGCTAGCTCTCGGCTATAGTGCTCAGCGGCACGGGGGTCGGGTCGAGCCCGGAGAGGTCATCCCCTTTTCTTCCGCTCATCCTCGCGGAAGCGAGGACCCAGGCTTTCTGCGGACAGCCGGTGAGTCAGAAGGCAGCGTCAAAAACACCTGGGTCCTCGCTTCCGCGAGGATGAGCGGGAATGAAGGGGAGATACTCGATCAACTCGACGCCATCCTCGAAGACAGTGTCAAGGTCCACCAGCGTTCGGACGTACCCTACGGCCTGTTCCTGTCCGGCGGCATCGACAGCAGCGCCATCGCCACCTTGATGAGCCGGTTGAACGAACGGCCAGTCACGGCCTTCACCTGCGGCTTCGACGTACCCGAGGCGCGCGACGAGCGCGGGGCGGCGGAAAAGGTGGCCCGCGCCATGAACCTCGACTGGCGCGAGACGACCTTCGGAGAAGAAGACTTCTGGCGGATTGCACCGCAAGTCGCGAAGTACCTCGACGAGCCGACCACCGACTACGCCTGCCTGCCGACCTACAAGCTGGCCGAGGCCGCGAAGGGTACGATGACCGTCGTGCTCAGCGGCGAGGGCGGCGATGAGCTGTTCGGCGGCTACGGGCGCTACCGGCGAGCGCTCCGCCCCTCTTGGCTGGGCGGACGACGAGCCGAGCCGCAGATCGACGCGCCGTTCCTCAAGGACAAGGGTGCGGGCGCTCTCGCAACCTGGCGGCAGGCGGCGGAGGCGCCGCAAGACTGGTCGCCCCTCCAACAGGCCCAGTACGCCGACATCGTCACCTGGCTGCCCAACGATCTGCTGCTCAAGCTCGATCGGATGCTGATGGCGCACGGGCTCGAGGGGCGGACGCCGTTCCTCGACAAGGAGGTCGCGGCCTTCGCCTTCAACCTGCCCGACCGCATGAAGGTGCGGGGCAAGTACGGCAAGTACATCCTGCGCAAATGGCTGGAGCGGCACTGCCCGGCCGCCGAGCCCTGGGCCAAGAAGAAGGGCTTCACCGTGCCGGTGGCCAGCTGGATCGCGCCGCGCGCCGGCGACCTCGGCCCCCGCATCGCCGATGTACGCGGCGTGGCGGAAGTCTGCGACGTCGATGCCGTCCGCGCCGTCTTCACCGACGAGAAACAGGCCCACAACCGCTGGCCGCTGCTGTTCTTCGCGCTGTGGTCGCTGATTCACATCGAGGGCGCGGAACCGAACGCCGCGCTCAGGTCCTTGCTCGGCGAGGCCTGAACACCATCTAGACCTGTAGCTGTCGCCTGAGTTTATCCGTCTTCCCGACGAAGGCCGGGACCCATCTGTCCATCCCCGGCGTTCGCAACAAGGAGTCTTCCATGCGCCCCCTCCCCGTGATCGCCGCTGCCTTCGTACTCGCCGCCTGTGGCGGCGAGGCCAGCGTCGCCCAGACCCCCGGCCAGCCGCTGGAGACCCGGCCCGCCGACGGCGTCGGCCAGACGCCGGCCTTCCCCGGCCAGACCCGCGCGCCCTACGCCACCGCCAATGTCGCGTTCGACGTGGTGACCGTCGCCGAGGGGCTGGAGAAGCCCTGGGGCCTGGCCTTCCTGCCCTCGGGCGAGATGCTGGTCACCGAGAAGGCCGGCCGCCTGCGCATCGTCGGCCAGGACGGCAAGCTGTCGGCCCCGGTGACGGGTCTGCCCGAGGTCTATCCGGCCCGGCAGGGCGGCCTGCTGGACGTGGTCGTCGGCCCCGACGGCCTGATCTACTGGAGCTATGCCGAGAAGCGCGAGGGCGGCGACGGCACGGCCGTGGCCCGCGGCAAGCTGGTCCCCGGCGCCGCGCCGCGCATGGAGGACGTGCAGGTCGTCTGGCGCATGACCCCGACCATCGAGTCCGCCATGCACTACGGAAGCCGCCTGGCCTTCTCGCCCGACGGCTTCCTCTTCATCACCACCGGCGAGCGCTCGATCCTGCCCGGCCGCGCCCAGGCCCAGGACCTGACGTCCGCGTTCGGCAAGGTGATCCGCATCTATCCGGACGGCGCCATTCCCAAGGACAACCCCTTCGCGGCGGTCAGCACGGCGAACAAGGGCATCTGGTCGACCGGCCACCGCAACATCCAGTCGGCGGCCTTCAACCCGGCCACCGGCCAGCTCTGGACCGTCGAGCACGGCGCCAAGGGCGGCGACGAGCTGAACATCCCGCTGGCCGGCAAGGACTACGGCTGGCCGACCACCACCTATGGCGTCGAGTACAGCGGCAAGCCGATCGGCGAGGGTCTGACCGCCAAGGCCGGGCTGGAGCAGCCGGCCTACTACTGGGATCCGGTCATCGCGCCTTCGGGCATGGCCTTCTACGACGCCGCCCTGTTCCCGGCCTGGAAGGGCAGCCTGTTCATCGGCGGCCTGTCGAGCAAGACGCTGGTCCGCCTGACTCTGGACGGCGACAAGGTCGCCGGCGAGGAGTGGCTGCTGCAGGACCTGGGCGAACGCCTCCGCGACGTGCGGGTCGGCCCTGACGGCGCGGTCTATGTGCTGACCGACAACGCCAAGGGCCGGGTGCTGAAGATAGTGCCGAAGGGGTAGGCCTCGACTCCCTGCGTGCTTCGACACGCGCCTTCGGCGCTGCTCAGCATGACGTGGAAAGATAGCCTTCCAGATACGTCATCCTGAGCAGCCGCGAAGCGGCGTGTCGAAGGACGCAATGCCTCAGAGCCCCAGCCTATCCGCCACCGCCTCCCCCACCGCCAGGGACGAGGTCAGGCCGGGGCTTTCGATGCCGAACAGGGCGACCAGGCCCTCGACGCCGTGCACTTCGGCGCCGTCGATGCGGAAGTCCGGCTGCGGCTCACCGGGGCCGTGCAGCTTGGGGCGGATGCCGGCGTAGTCGGGGGACAGCAGGGTCTCGTCCAGCGCCGGCCAGAAGCGGCGGATGTAGGCGGCGAACTCGGCCCGGCGGGCGGGGTCGACCGAGTAGTCCTCGGTCTCGACGAACTGCAGGTCCGGGCCGAACACCGCCTGGCCGCCAAGGTCCCTGCGGTAGTGGGTGCCGAGCGCGCCGTGGATCGGCGGCGGATAGACCAGCCGCTCGAACGGCGCCTTCGCCTGCAGCCGGAAATAGACGCCCTTGCCGTGGTGGCCGGCCGGGATCCGGTCCGCCGGGTAGCCCTCAATGTCGCCCGCCACCGCCTGGGCCGACAGGCCGGGCGCGGTGACCAGCAGCCGGCAGGTCAGGTCGGTCGCCGCCGCGCCGCCGGCCCGGACGCGGAAGCCGCCGCCCGCCAGCCGTGACGCGCCCTCGAACGGGGTGGCGGTCACCACCGCACCGCCCGCGGCCTCGATCTCGCCGACCAGGGCCAGCATGTAGCCGTGGCTGTCGAAGACGCCGCTCTCGGGCGACAGCAGCGCGCCGTGGCAGGCCAGGCCCGGCTCCAGCGCCATGGCCTGGGCGGCGGTCAGGACCTCCATGCCCTCGACGTCGTTGGTGCGGGCCTGCTCGAGGATGACGTCCAGACGCGCGACCTCCTCCGGGGCCGTGGCCACCACCAGCTTGCCGCACCTGCGGTAGTCGACGTGGTGGCTGTCGAGGAAGGCGTAGAGCCGCCGCCGGCCCTGAACGCAGAGTCGCGCCTTCAGCGATCCGGTGGGATAGTAGAGGCCGGCGTGGATGACCTCGGAGTTGCGTGAGGAGACGCCCTGGCCGAACGCAGGCTCCTTCTCCAGCACCGCCACCGTCAGGCCGCGCTGCGACAGGGCGTAGCCCGTGGCCAGGCCCACGGCCCCCGCCCCGACCACGACGGCGTCGAAATCGAACTCGCTCATGTTCATGGCGTAGACCACGGGGCCGTGTCAGGCCAAGCTGAATACGCCCTTTGACGACGAGCGACCCGCCCATGGCCTTCGACATCGCCCTCCCCACCCGCCCGACCGGCGCCAGCGACACGGCGCGGGACCTGTATGACGCGGTGCTGGCCGACCATCAGCGCTTCATCGGCGATCCGGTGCGCCGGCTGCGCGCGGCGACCGCCGACAGCCCGGCCTTCGTCATGGCGCAGGTCTTCCTGGGCTACCTGCATGCCGCCGGGACGGACGCGGCGACCCTGCCCGCCGCGCGCGCCTATCACGCCGCAGCCGCCGCCCTGCCCGCCAACGACCGCGAGGCCGGTCATGTGGCGGCGCTGGGCGCCATGGTCGAGGGGCGGTTCTCCGAAGCGGCCGCCCTGCTGGCGAAGGTCTCCGAGCAGTATCCGCGCGACGCGCTGGCGCTGCAGATCGGCCAACTTCTGGACTTCCTGACCGGCGACGCGGTGATGCTGCGCGACCGGATCGGCCGGGCGCGGCCGCACTGGACCGCCGACATGCCGGGCTACCACGCCGTCCTCGGCCTGCACGCCTTCGGGCTGGAGGAGACCGGTGACTACGCCGCCGCCGAGGCCACCGGCCGGGCAGCCATCGACCTGGAGCCGCGCAACAGCTGGGCACAGCATGCGGTGGCCCATGTGCTGGAGATGCAGGACCGCCGCGAGGAAGGGATCGCCTGGATGCGCCAGGACGTCGACCGCTGGACGGCCGACAGCTACTTCGCGGTCCATAACTGGTGGCATCTGGCGCTGTTCCACTGGGGCCTGGGCGACGCCGCCGGGGCGCTGGAGCTGCTCGACGGACCGATCTGGGGCGACCGGTCGGCGCTGGCCTATGACATGGTCGACGCCAGCGCCCTGCTCTGGCGGCTGCATCTGGACGGCGTCGAGGTCGGCGACCGCTGGACGCCGCTGGCCGACAGCTGGACGACGGCGGTGGGCGAGAGCACCTACGCCTTCAACGACGCCCATGCGGCCATGGCCTTCGCCGCCGCGGGCCGCCGGGACGCGCTGGCCGGCCTTCGCGAGGCCCAGGATCGGGCCATGGCCACGCCGGGCGACAACGCCGACATGGTGCGGCTGGTCGGGAGGCCCCTGGTCGACGGCATCGCGGCCTATGCCGACGGCGACTGGCGCGGCGCCATCGCAGCGCTGGAGCGGACACGCGGCGTCGACAACCGCTTCGGCGGCAGCCACGCCCAGCGGGACGTCATCGACCTGACCCTGATTGCGGCGGCGGAGCGGGCGGGCGACAGTGCACTAGCGGCCCGGTTCCGCGCCGAGCGGGCCGCGAAGCGGTAAGGGCAGGTCACAAGGTCATCGCGCCTGATGATCCTCCCCTCTGGGGGAGGTGGCTCGGCGAAGCCGAGACGGAGGGGGTCGATCAACACACCCCCTCAGTCACCGCTTCGCGGCGACAGCTCCCCCAGAGGGGAGCATCTATACAAGCCGCCCCTGTCGCCTAGCCCCATTCCGCCCAGAGCGCCTTCTCGTCCGCCCTGGCGACGGTCACCGAGGCCTCCTTGATGTGGCCATAGCCGCGGATCTGCTGCGGGATGGCCGCGATGCGGGCGGCCAGCGGCAGCCGCTCGGGCGAAAGGGCGCCGAGGATGCGGTCAAGCTGCGCCTCGTACGAGACGATCAGGCCGCGCTCCATCCTGCGCTCCTCGGTCATGCCGAAGATGTCCAGCGGCCCGCCGCGCAGGCCCTTCATCCGGGTCAGCACCGGGAAGACCAGATCGATCATCCAGCCACCGAGCGCGATCTTCTTCGGCTTGCCGTCGGGCCCCTTGGGCGCGATCAGCGGCGGGGACATCCAGACCTTGGCCTTGCCGCCCTTGAACGTACCCGCCAGCTCGGCCGCGAACCGGCCGTCGGTGTAGAGACGCGCGACCTCGTACTCGTCCTTGTAGGCCATCAGCTTGTAGAGGTTGATGGCCACGGCGCGGGTCAGGGCGTCGCCGGCGTCGAGGGCGGCCTCGGCCGTCTGGACCTGGTCCAGCCGCTTGCGGTAGCGGGCCGCGTAGCCGCCGTCCTGGTAGGCGGTGAGTTCGGCCGTGCGCTTGGCGATCAGGTCAGCGAGCGGCATGGTCTCCGGCGTCGGGACCGAGTCCTCGGGCATGCCCTTGAACTCGGGATCCATCGCTGCCTTTCGGCCGACCTCGAAGGCCTGAAGGTTGGACTCGTAGTCGACGCCGTTCAGCTTGATGGCGCGGTAGAGGGCGCGGCTGGAGACCGGGATCACGCCCTTCTGCCAGGTGAAGCCCAGCATGATCATGTTGGCGTAGATGCCGTCGCCCAGCTTGTGCTCGGCCAGGGCCTGCGAGGGGCAGGCCTCGTAGGACTTGGTCGCCGCCGTGATCCGGCGGGCCATCCGGGCGGTGTCGAAGCGGACGTCGCGATTGGTGACGAAGTCGGCGGTAGGCGAGAAGTCGGCGTTGCCGAAGGCCCGCGTCACCTTCTTGGAGAACAGCGCCAGGCCGTCCGGGCTGGCCGCCACCAGCAGGTCGCAGGCGATCAGCACGTCCGTCGTCGCCGCCGGCACCCGGCCGCCGACGACAGTATCCTCGGTCTCGCCGATCTTGACGTGGCTGAACACCGAGCCGCCCTTCTGGGCCAGGCCGGTCATGTCCACGACGCTGGCGGCGCGGCCGTCGATGTGGGCGGCCATGGCCAGGATCGAGGCGACCGTGGTCACGCCGGTGCCGCCGATGCCGGTGAAGACGATGCGGCGCACCCCCTCCAGCGGCTCGAACTCCGGCAGCGGCGTGGCGTCGGCGGTCAGGGCCGCCATCTTCGTCGTGGTGGCGTTCTCCGCCCCCTCCAGGGTGATGAAGGAGGGGCAGAAGCCGTCGACGCAGCTGTAGTCCTGATTACAGGTCGACTGGTTGATCTTCCGCTTGCGGCCGAACTCGGTGTTCAGCGGCTCGACCGAGACGCAATTGCTTTTCTTGCTGCAGTCGCCGCAGCCTTCGCAGACCAGCGGGTTGATGAAGACGCGCTGCGGGGCCTTGGCCATCAGCCCGCGCTTGCGGCGGCGGCGCTTCTCGGTAGCGCAGGTCTGGTCATAGAGCAGGACGGTGACGCCCTCGGTCTCGCGCAGGTCGCGCTGAACCTTCATCAGCTCGCCGCGGGGGTGGACCTCCACGCCGGGCGCCAGATCCCTCACGCCTTCGTAGCGGGCCACGTCGTCGACGACGATGACGGTCTTCTTCACCCCCTCCGCCGCCAGCTGGCGAGTGATCTGGGCCGGGGTGAAGCCGCTCTCGGCCGCCTGGCCGCCGGTCATGGCCACCGCGTCGTTGAACAGCAGCTTGTAGGTGATGTTGGCCTTGGCCGCGATTGCGCCCCGGATCGCCAGCGAGCCGGAGTGGTTGTAGGTGCCGTCGCCCAGGTTCTGGAAGACGTGCTTTTCAGTGGTGAACGGCGCCGCCCCGACCCAGGTCAGCCCCTCGCCGCCCATGTGGGTGTTCAGGTCAGTAGAGGGGTCGTTGAAGCTGGCCATGTAGTGGCAGCCAATGCCGGCCAGGGCGCGGGAGCCGTCCGGCACCCGCGTCGAGGTGTTGTGCGGGCAGCCGGAGCAGAAGAAGGGCTTGCGCTGCTGGTCGGCGGCCAGGCTGACGGCGGCGACGCCCGAGGCGGACACGCGGTCGATGTAGCTCTGGGCCCGTTCCTTGTGCGGCCCGGCCGGCAGGCGGTCGTAGAGGTCAAGCGCGATGGCGGCGACCGACAGCGAACCGGTGTCCTCCATCAACGGCAGGCCGTGCTCATCCTTCTTGCCGATGACGACGGGACGGGCGTGGGCGGGCAGGTCGTAGAGGGCGGCGCGGGCCTGGGGCTCGATCAGGGCCCGCTTGTGCTCGATGACCATCAGGGTTTCGAGGCCGGCGGCGAAGGCGCGGAGGCCCTGCGGCTCCAGCGGCCAGGGCATGCCGACCTTGTAGATGGAGACACCGAGGGCGGCGGCCTCGTCCAGGGTGATGCCCATGGCCTGGAAGGCTTCCAGCACATCCTTGTAGGCCTGGCCCTGGCAGACGATGCCCAGGCGCGGGCGCGGCGAGGCCAGCACGACCCGGTCGATGCCGTTGGCCCGGGCGAAGGCGAGAGCGGCCGGGAGCTTGTGATTGCGGAGACGGGTCTCCTTCTCAAGCGGCTGGTCCTTGGTGCGGATGTGCAGACCACCCGGGGGCATCGGGAAGTTGTCGGGGATGACGACCTTGTGGCGATCCAGCGACACGTCGATGGTCACGCCGCTGTCCATGGTGTCGGCCAGGGCGATGAGCCCGACCCACAGGCCGCTGAAGCGCGACATGGACAGGCCCAGGATGCCGTAGTCCAGCACCTCCTGCACGTCGGCCGGCGACAGCACCGGCATCTCGAAGTCCTGGAAGGCGAACTCCGACTGGCTGGGCAGGGTCGAGGACTTGCAGTTGTGGTCGTCGCCGGCCACCGCCAGAACCCCGCCCCTGGGCATCACGCCAGCGAAGTTGGCGTGTTTGAAGACGTCGCCGGTGCGGTCGACGCCCGGCGCCTTGCCGTACCACATGGCGCTGACGCCGTCGTACTTCGCGCCCGGGAATAGGTTCGCCTGCTGGCTGCCCCAGACGGCGGTGGCGGCCAGGTCCTCGTTGAGGCCTTCCTGGAAGACCACCTCGTGCGTCTTCAGCAGCTTGCCGGCCCGCGCCGCCTGCTGGTCGAGCCCGCCGAGGGGCGAACCGCGATAGCCCGAAATGTAGCCGGCCGTGTTCAGCCCGTCGCGTTCGTCGAGGCGTCGGCGATCAAGCATCACCCGGATCAGAGCCTGCACGCCGGTTATGAACGCGCGGCCGTCTTCGAGAAGATATTTGTCGTCTAGCGCCACTTCCTGGTGCCGCATTGAAAAATCTTTCCCTTGGCGGTCGTTCTTCAGCTTGCAAGATCATACAAGCACAGCGAAATTGCTTGCCAAAGCCGTGCCCCTTTCACAGGGGCCTTCGGCATGATCGGGGCGCGTAATGGCCAATTGGGGGAAAAAGGTTTGTCCGAGCAGCTAGACGCGGTTGACGCAAAGATTCTCGATCTCATCCAGCATGACGCCAGCCTGTCCGTCGCCGAAATCGCCGAACGCGTCGGCCTGTCGTCCAGCCCCTGCTGGCGCCGGATCAAGCGTCTCGAGGACGCCGGCATCATCCAGCGCCGGGTGACGATCCTGGATCGCGAACAGCTGGGCCTGCGCTTCGAGGTCTACTGCACCGTGAAGCTGTCGCTGCCGACCAAGGAAAACCTCGAGCTGTTCGAGTCCAACGTCGTGAAATGGGCCGAGGTCACCCAGTGCGCCACGGTGACCGGCGCCGCCGACTACGAGCTGCGTATCGTGACCCGCGACATGCACGCCTTCGACGACTTCCTGCGCGACAAGATCCTGTCGCTGGGCCTGGTCTCCAACATCGAGAGCCGGATTGTCATCCGGGGCGTCAAGAACACCACCGCCGTCCCTCTCGGCATGGTCAGCCCCTATGTCAGCCCGCACGGCTAGGCTCCTGACGGCCCGAAGCCTGCCACGCCATACTCCTTGATTGCCGCCGCCCGGAGCCCCTCCCATGATCGACCTCGTCATCGACCAGCGGCGCAAGGATCTGGGCGGGTTCGAGGTCGGGCGGGTTCTGCCCTGGCCCGCGCGGCGGACGGTGGGGCCGTTCATCTTCTTCGACCACATGGGCCCGGCGCAGTTCCAGCCCGGCTTCGGCCGCGAGGTGGACGTGCGGCCCCATCCGCATATCGGCCTGTCGACGCTGAGCTACCTGTTCGAGGGGGCGATGACCCACCGCGACAGCGTCGGCTCCGAGATCGTGATCCGCCCCGGCGAGGTGAACTGGATGACCGCCGGCAGTGGTATCACCCACTCCGAACGGTTCGAGGACCTGCGGCGCGACGGCGGACCTATGGACGGCATCCAGACCTGGCTGGCCCTGCCCGTCGAGCATGAGGAGACCGCGCCGGCCTTCTCGCACCACGAAGGCCCTGACGACCTGCCATTCTACGAAGGCGGCGGCATGGCCGCGCGGCTGATCGCCGGCAAGGCGTTCGGCGCGAAGGCGACGGTGCCGGTCTTCTCGCCCTGCTTCTATGTGCATTGGGAGCTGGCCGCCGGCGCCAGGGCCGCCCTTCCCGCCGAGTATCCCGAACGGGCGGCCTATGTGGCGAAGGGCAGCGTCGAGGTCGACGGCCGGACCCTGCACACCGGCCAGATGGCCGTCTTCGCGGCGGGCGAGACCATCGCCTTCACCGCGCTGGAGGCCGCGACCGTCATGCTGCTGGGCGGCGAGCCGATCGGCCCGCGCTTCATCGACTGGAACTTCGTCTCCTCCAGCAAGGACCGCATCGAACAGGCCAAGGCCGACTGGCGGGCCGGCCGCATGAAGCTGCCGGACCTGGACCACGACGAGTTCATTCCCCTGCCCTAGAATCCGGTACTGGTTCGGAACGCCGGGCCGGCTTGAGGAAGAGCATGAAGCGCGCCAGCGGCCGCTTGAACAGCAGCAGGTAGGCCACATGGCCGCCGACGAGGAACATCAGGAGGTTGCCGAGAACCTCGTGAACCTCTTCGATCACTTCGCCGCCTTCCTCGTCTTCGCCCCCGCCGCCGCGACGCTCGCCGTCCTCGTGATCGTCGCCGCGGATGATCGGAAGCTCCGGCGTCGCGGGCCGCACCTGCTGGCGCATCTCCGTGCGGCCAAGGCCGAAGGTTCGCCCCTGGTCGAGCGCGATGCCGGTCCCGGTGACCCCGATGAGGCATACGGCGATGGCCAGCAGGAGCGCGCCGCTGATGGCCGGGTGGGTGAAGACCGTGCCCAGCTTGAGGCCGTGAAAGTGCGGATAGAAGCGCATCAGGCCCAGTTGCGGCGCGCCGGTCAGGGCCATGACCAGCCGCGCCAGGATCATCACGGCCACGCCATAACCCAGCCAGCTGTGCACATGCCCCCACTCGGGGCTCAGGAAGGCGAACACGACGAGAAGCGCCAGGAACGCATGATAGACCCGCAGTCGCTGCATCGCGGCCATGGAGGAAGTCCTCCGACAAGACTTGTCATAGGCTGGAGTGGGCGCCGATCGGGAAAGCCAGGGGCCCGATGGCGGAGAAGGGGGCAGCAGATCACGGGAGCCGGCCTCCCGCATTGCGATGGGTCAATCGACGGCTGATCCGGCGATGGCTGCGGCGGCGTCTTGCATCGGCCATATTTGCGATCCATTCTCAACTGGTGCATTGAGTCCCGGAGATGATCATGGTTCTGCGAAGCATTGGCCCCGCGCTCATCGCCATCCTGATGCGTGGTGATCGCGCGGAGGGGCCCGGATCGGACTGGTTGCTGCACGGTCCGTCCGACCCTGAAGTCGTCGAGTCCCGGGATCCGGCCGAGGGAGAGATCGTCCTGCTGGCCGCAGAATAGTGCTCGCGGATCCGCCTTGAGCGGCGCGGAATACACGTCTGGCGGCTGGAATTCGCCTGATGGGTGAACCTCGAACCCTTAGGGTTAACGAGAGCTTGCCAGTCTCCCGGCGCTGGACTAACCATGTTCGATGAGTGCTCTGGGGGCACTTTTCAGGTTCTTTTGTGGACCATTCGGAGGCGGGGATATGCGCAAGTTCATGGTGGCGGTTTAGACCGCCTTGCTGGCCAGCGCCGGCGCAAGTGGTGCGATCGCTGGAGGCCCGCCGCCAGGACCGCTTCCCGGACCGCCCGCCCCGTGGCACGGCTGCGACGAAGACCCTCACCCTGGCGACGCCGACTGCCCTTGCCGCGTGCACCGTCCGTTCTAGACGCCCGGCACGCCCTGGAACGTCAGCGCCGCCGGCGGCCCCGGCATCTACATCACCTCGCCGGCCGTCACCGTTCCGTCGGGCCGCATCGACATCAAGGGTCCGCCGATCTACGTCGAAGCGCCGCCGATCCGCGTCGAGCCGGTTCAGATCTACATCCGGGCGCCGGACGTTCGCGTGAAGCCGTCGCGCGTGACGGTCGAGCCGCCGCAGGTCCACTTCGAAGGCTGCCCCGACGGCAGCACGGACTGCAAATAGGCTGACCGGGCCCTGCGGGGCCCGGCGACCAGACGAAACAGGCCCGCGTCGGTTCACACCGGCGCGGGCCTTGTCGTTTCCGATGGCGGCGGAGGGCCGGGGCGAGCGGCGTGACGCGGGCGCTATTTCTTCTCGGCAGGCGTTTCGGCGAGCTTCCCGGCCGGCTTTTCGGCGGGTTTCCCAGCCGTCTTTTCCGGCGCCGTGTCCGCCGCGCAGAACTCGCGGATCTCCCGGGCCAGGGCCAGATCGCCGCCCTGCAGGGCCGCGCTGACCGCGTCAGGGCAGCGGCCTTCGGCGACCAGGGTGGTCACCTTGAGGCGCAGCATGGTCCGCGCCTCGGCCGCCGCCTTGAGTTCCCTGGCCTCCTTGCGATCGCCCGGTGTGCATAGCGACACCCATGACGCATCGGCGCAGCGACGGATGAGCTTTGCCTGGCGGGCCTCTTCCCTTGTGAGGACGGCGTCAGGCTTCGACCGGGGGTCGGGCAGCCGCCTCGCCACCGTCGGCGGGACCAGCTCGACAGCGCTCTCCTCGGCGCGGTAGCGGCACACCCAGCCGGTATTCTCGAACACGCAGGACTGCAGCGTGGCCGGGCTGTCCTGGGCGAGCAGCGCCAGAGTCATGGCGAGTGAGGTCAGCACCGGTTCCACCGCGTTTTGCAGGGCCTGATCATGGCACGATCAGACCCGGCGCGTAACCCTGACCCGCGTTCTGCAAGGAGAGTCAGGCCTTCAGCGCCCGGCGCGCCGCCAGGGCGTACTCGACGCCGGTCCAGACCGTCACCACAGTGGCCATCGCCAGCACGCCATGGGCCGTGAGGAAGGCCCGGCCGATCAGGTCCGGGTCCTCCGGCAGGCCCCAGGCCCGCCAGCCGAACACGAACAGCTCCGCCGCCAGCGCCACCAGCTGCAGCGTTGTCTTCCATTTGGCCAGCGTGGTGACCGGCAGCTTCAGCCCCTTCGGCGCCAGGGTCTCGCGCAGGGCGCTGACCGAGAACTCGCGGAACAGGATCAGGCCGCCGGCCAGGGCGACGATCCAGTTGCCCAGCGCCGCGATGCCCACCACCATCCCGGCGACCAGCACCTTGTCGGCGATGGGATCCAGGATCGCGCCCAGGGTGGTGGTCGCGTCGAACTTCCGGGCCAGCCAGCCGTCGAGGAAGTCGGTGACCGCCGCGACGAGGAATCCCCAGAAGGCGAAGAAGTACAGCGCCTGCTGGATGGCCGCCGGCTCCTGCGCCGCGACCATGGCCCAGCGGTAGACCGGCGACACCGGCATCAGCCCGATCAGGGCCAGGAACACGAACAGCGTCAGCACCAGCCGCGCGCCGGTCAGGATATTGGGGATCGATTTCATGGGCGCACCATAGCGTCTGAACGCGTCACTTGCGGAAAAAGTCGTGGATGCGCTGCGCCAGCGGTCCGCTGACGCCGTCGACCTTCATCAGATCATCGACCGAGGCCTTGCCCACCTCGCGGGCAGAGCCGAAGGCATGCAGCAGCGCCTTCTTGCGACCGGGGCCGACGCCGTCGATCTCGTCGAGCGGATTGCGCTTCATCTCGGCGGTGCGCTTGGCCCGGTGGGTGCCGATGGCGAAGCGGTGGGCCTCGTCGCGCAGCCGCTGCAGGTAGTAGAGCACCGGCGACTTGGGCTCGAGCATGAAGGGCGTCCTGTCCGGCATGAAGAACCGCTCCAGCCCCGCGTCGCGGTCCGGTCCCTTGGCCACGCCGACCACGGCGATGTCGTCGACGCCCAGGTCGGCCATCACCTCCAGCACCGCGTCCAGCTGGCCCTTGCCGCCGTCGATCAGCACAAGGTCGGGGCGGGCGCTGTCGTCGCCGCCTTCCTCCTCCTTGACCAGGCGGGCGAAGCGGCGGCGCAGCACCTCCTTCATCATGCCGTAGTCGTCGCCGGGGGTGAGCTCGGTCCCCTTGATGTTGAACTTCCGGTACTGGTTCTTCTGGAAGCCCTCGGGCCCGGCCACGACCATGCCGCCGACGGCGTTGGTCCCCATGATGTGGCTGTTGTCGTAGACCTCGATGCGCTCCGGCGGCGCCTCCAGCCCGAAGGCCTCGGCCACCCCGGCCAGCAGCTTGCCCTGGGCCGAGCCCTCGGCCATGCGCCGGCCCAGCGCCTCGCGGGCGTTCAGCGTCGCCTGTTCGACCAGCCCCTTCTTCTCGCCGCGCTGCGGCCGGGCGATCTCGACCTTGCGGCCGGCCTTCATGCCGAAGGCCTCGCTGAGCAGTTCATGCTCGTGCGGCTGGACGTTGACCAGGATCTGCCTCGGGATCGGCCGGTCATCGTAGAACTGACCAAGGAAGGCGCTCATAACCTCGGCGTCGGAGTCCGACTTGTCGACCCGCGGGAAGTAGGCGCGGTTGCCCCAGTTCTGGCCGGCCCGGAAGAAGAACACCTGGACGCAGGCCTGACCGCCCTCTGCGAACAGCGCGAAGACATCGGCCTCGTCGACCGTCTCGGGATTGACCTGGGTCTCCTGGCTGACCGCCGACAGGGCGCGGATGCGGTCGCGCAGCCGGGCGGCGCGCTCGAACTCCAGGTCGTCGGAGGCGGCCTGCATCTGCTCCGACATCCGCGCCATGACCGCCCGGCTCTTGCCGCGAAGGAAGGCCTCGGCCTCCTCGACCAGCTTCGCGTAGTCATCCAGCGCGATCAGCCCGGTGCAGGGCGCGGCGCAGCGACGTATCTGGTGCAGCATGCAGGGCCGGGTCCGGCTCTCGTAGACGCTGTCGGAACAGGACCGCAGCAGGAAGGCCTTCTGCAGGGTGTTCAGCGTGCGATTCACCGCCCCGGCGCTGGCGAACGGGCCGAAGTAGTCGCCCTTGATGGTGTGCGCCCCGCGATGCTTGCGCAGCTGGGCGGCCGGATGCTCGCGGCGGATGACGATCTCGGGGAAGCTTTTGTCGTCGCGCAGCAGCACGTTGAAGCGCGGCTTCATCTGCTTGATCAGATTGATCTCGAGCAGCAGGGCGTCGGTCTCGGTCCGCACCGAGACGAACTCCATGGCCCGGGTCAGGTCGACCATGTGGGCGATGCGGTTGGTGTGGAAGCGGCCCTGGGCGTACTGGATCACCCGCTTCTTCAGCGACCGCGCCTTGCCGACATAGAGCACCTCCCCGCCCTCGCCGATCATCCGGTACACGCCCGGCGCGTCCGGCAGCCGGCGGGCATGGTCGGCGATCAGGGCGGCGCCGGTCAGGGCTGGGGCGGGGGGCGTGTCGGTCACGGGGACAGATATAGGGGAGTCGGGCGGGGGTAGTGAGGGGGCGCTGCCCTCCCTCCCCTTTATGGGGAGGGACAGGCCGCGAAGCGGCCAGGGTGGGGCGAGAGGTGGCCGCCTTCAGAGTCTGGTGAGGATCGCTGCTTGCCCCACCCGTCTCGTCTCGGCTTCGCCTCGCCGATCCACCCTCCCCACAAGGGGGAGGGAGACTGGAGACACGGCTTCGCCGCCTCAACGGGCTCGCGCCTGCGAAGGGCGGGGAGGTGGTGCGGAGCGCTCCGGTCTTGCCCGGATGTCTGTTTGGGTAGGCTTTGCCAGCGGTGGACAGGATAGAACGCTCCGCGAAGCTCGTTGGACAGGAGCGAGAACCCGGGCGCCGCTTGCGACGTCTGATCCTTAAGCCCCTGGCGGGCGAGCGGCGTGGTGACTTGGCGCCGTCCCGGACCGGATGAGTAACCCCCTCACCCCTGTCCCCGCTCGAACTCCATCCCGCCGCCGCAAGGTCGCTGGCCATGCGCCCTCCCCGTGCGACGGGACGAGGGGAAGCATACGGGCGCTGGATCGGAGGGGGATAAGTCCAATCCATCCCCCCATCTCCGTCTCCCCGGCGCAGGCCGGGGTCCATACCGGGCAAGGGCTGGAGCGGCGTCGTGGATCCCGGCCTTCGCCGGGAAGACGGTGGATAGAGGCTACCGCCCCTTCCACTCAGGCTTCCGCTTCTCGCCCCAGGCCGCGACGCCCTCGCGGCGGTCATCCGTCGGGGTGAGTTCGTCGTAGGCGGCCAGTTCGACGGCGATGGAGGCCTCGCCGGTCAGCACGGCCGTGTCCCGCACCACGCGGCGGATGTTGCGCACCGACAGCGGGGCGTTGGCGGCGATTTTTCCGGCGGTCTCGACGGCGGCGGCGACCAGCGCGTCGGCGGCGCAGACGCGGTTGACCACGCCCCAGGCCAGACCCTCGGCGGCGGTGAAGGGATCGCCGGTCAGCAGCACCTCGCGGGCCCGGCGCTCGCCGGTGGCGCGGACCAGGTTGGGCGCCCCGCCGAGCCCCGGCATGATGCCCAGCTTGACCTCCGGCAGCGCCAGCCGCGCGCTCTCGGCGGCGTAGATGAAGTCGCAGTTCAGCGCGATCTCCGCCCCGCCGCCGTAGGCCGCGCCGTTCACCGCGCAGATCACCGGGACCGGCAGGGCGACCAGCGCGTCGCGCATGGCCTCGAACAGCCGGTGCTGGCCGACCCACTGGGCGTCGGTCATGCCGTCGCGCTCCTTCAGGTCCGCCCCGGCGCAGAAGATCTTGCCGCCCGCGCCGGTCAGGACCACGGCCCGGACGGCGCCGGGATCGGCGCCCAGGCCGGTGAACAGGGCCAGCAGCTCCTCCGCCATGCGGGTCGACAGCGAATTGCCGGCGTCCGGGCGGTTCAGGGTGACGAGCAGCACGCCCTCGGCGGGCGCGGCGGTGAGAAGGGTTGCGTAGGTCATCGGCGGGAAGCTAGCGCCGCCCGGGCCGCGCTCCAAGCGCCGTCCTGAGCGATCCGCGCCGGACGTCAGGCGGCCCTTCGCCGCCGGCCAGCCCCTTCGGAGCGCTTGACCGGCCGCCCTCCCCGCCGTGAGATAGGGCCATGAGCACCGATCTGGCGACCTTCATCCGCGGCCTGCCCAAGGCCGAACTCCACCTGCACATCGAGGGCAGCCTCGAGCCCGAGCTGATGTTCGAGCTGGCGCAGCGCAACCGCATCAGCCTGCCCTTCGAGAGCGTCGAGGCGATCCGCGCCGCCTATGCCTTTTCCAACCTGCAGGACTTCCTGGACATCTACTACCAGGGCGCCGGCGTGCTGCAGACGGAGCAGGACTTCCAGGACCTGACCATGGCCTACTTCCGGCGGCTGCACGCCGACGGCGGGGTCCATGCCGAGATCTTCTACGATCCCCAGACCCACACCGACCGCGGCCTGCCCTTCAGCGTCGCCGCCGACGGCATCCTGGCCGGGATGAAGCAGGCTCAGGACGAACTGGGCGTCAGCAGCAAGCTGATCATGAGCTTCCTGCGACACCTGTCCGAAGAGGCGGCGTTCGAGACGCTGAAGGCCGCCGAGCCCTACCTGGACCGTTTCGTCGGCGTCGGCCTCGACAGCGGCGAGGTCGGCCATCCGCCGTCGAAGTTCGCCAATGTCATGAAGGCCTGCCGCGAGCGCGGCCTGCTGATCAACGCCCACGCCGGGGAGGAGGGCCCGCCGGCCTATGTGTACGAGGCGCTGGACATCCTCGGCGTCGACCGCATCGATCACGGCAACCGGGCGCTCGAGGATCCGGCGCTGACGCAGCGGCTGGTGGACATGGGCATCACCCTGACCGTCTGTCCGCTGTCGAACCTGAGCCTGTGCGTGGTCAAGGACCTGAAGGACCATCCGATGAAGCGGATGCTGGACCTGGGCCTCAAGGCCACCTGCAACAGCGACGACCCGGCCTATTTCGGCGGCTATCTGGCCGAGAACTACCTGCGGACGGCCGAAGCGGTCGGGCTGACGCGGGCGGAGCTGGTGACGCTGGCGAAGAACAGCTTCAGCGGCTCGTTCCTGAGCGAGGCGGAGAAGGCGAAGCACATCGCGGCGGTGGACGCCTACGCGGCTTCGGGGACAGTTTAAGGTGTCCCTGGGGACACCTTAAACTGTCCCCTATCCTCAGATCAGCGCGTCGCGCGTCGGCTGGCCGAGCAGGACGCGGCCGGCCAGTTCGAAGATCGGCGCGGCGACCATGATGTGGTGGGTGATGACGTTGGCGTCGCGGAAGCGGCGTTGCAGGTCGTTGTCCAGATAGACCGCCGAGCCGCCCAGCATGTCGTAGGCCACCTTGCAGACATCGGCCGAAACCTGCGCGGCGTGGGCGCAGGCGAGGCGCAGGCGGGCCCGCTGCTCCAGCGTGACGTCCTGCCCGGCGTTCAGCGCCGCCCAGATCACCCCGATGCATTCGTAGTAGTGGGCGCGGGCCGCCGACAGCATGGCGACGGCGCGGGCGTAATCGTTCTGGATGACGCCGCGCTCGGCCAGCGCGCGCTGCGAGCCCTGCTGCTTCTTCTGCAGCGCCATGTTTCCCGCCGTCAGCAACGCGCCGCGGGCGTTGCCCAGGGCCACGGCCGTGACGCCCAGCGCCAGCATGCCGAACACCGGATACCTGGCCAGCGGCGTCTCGACCCGGGTACGGTCGCTGTGCAGGGCGACCGAGCGGTCTTTGGGCACGCGCACGTCCTTGACCGCGAAGTCGAGGCTGCCGGTGCCGCACAGGCCGGAGGTGCGCCAGGTGTCGATCAGCTCCACCTCGTCGGCGCGGAAGATCATCATCCGGTGGATCGGCTGCCCTTCGGCGTCGAGCATCGGGCCGTCGGGGCCCATGATCATGGCGCCGCCGGCGATCCAGTTGGCGTTCTGCGCGCCGCTGCCCCACTGCCAGCGGCCGGTCACGCGCCAGTGGTCGACCTCGTCGACCGCCTTGCCCATCGGGGCGAAGACGCCGGCGGTGATGACCTCCGGCGCGCCGAACACCTCGCGGGCCATCTCCGGGTCGAGGCGGTTGGCCATCGAGGCGGTGGTGGCGGCGATCATCAGGCACCAGCCGGCGGAGGCGTCGTTCTGGGCGATGATCTCGATGGCCTGGGCGACGTCGGTCGGGATGGTCTCATGACCGTCCAGGCTCGCCGGCAGCAGCATGCGGAACAGGCCCGCGTCGGCGAACTTGCGGGCCAGGTCGGCCGGCATGCGGCGTCCGGCCTCGATCTCGTTGGCGCGGCGGGCGACTTCCAGCGCCAGCGAAGTGGCGGCGGCGACGGCGTTGTAGGTCATCCGGGTAACTTCCAGAGTGCCGCAAGGTTGTTGCGCTGCATGTTCGAGGAGCCGCCGACGATGGGCATGCCCAGCAGGTCGCGGACGTTGCGCTCGATGTCGTAGTCGGCGGACATGGCGTAGGCGCCCATCACGCGCTGGCAGGTCAGGGCGATCTCCACCCCGGCCTCGGCGATGAACAGCTTGGCCATGCTGGTCTCGACCGCGCAGGGCTTGCCCTCGTCGGCGAGGCGCGCGGCGTTCCACAGCATCAGGCGACAGGCCTCCAGCCTGGTGCGGGCGTCGACCAGCGCATGGCGCACGGCCTGGTGGGCGGCGATCGGCTTGCCGAACTGCACCCGCTCCTGGCTGTAGGCCCAGGCCTCCTCCATCGCCGCCTGGGCGATGCCGAAGGCGCAGGCGCTGATCTCCAGCTTCTCGATGTCCAGCGCCCGGCCGGCCAGCATCTTCCAGCCCTGGTTCCACTTCTCCGGCCCGCCGACGATGGCCGACAGCGGCAGGCGGACCTCGTCGAAATGGACGTCGGACGACAGGGTGTAGCGCAGGTTCACATGGTCGATGGGGGTGATGGTCACGCCCGGGGCGTTGGTCGGGATCAGCAGGAAGGACAGGCCGCTGCGGGCCGGCGCCTCCGGGTCCGAGCGGACCAGGCAGTAGATGTAGTCGGAGAAGTCGGCGCCCGTGCACCAGCGCTTGGCCCCGGTGACGACGATCTCGTCGCCCTCGCGCCGGGCGCGGGTGGAGACCTGCGACAGGTCGCCGCCGACGTCGGGCTCGGACAGGCCATAGGCGAACATCAGCTCGCCCTTCGCCAGCTTCGGCAGCAGGTCCGCCTTCTGCTCGGCCGAGCCGTTCTCGAGGATGTTCATGCCGCCGTAGAAGGCGCACTGGATGAATGGTCCGGCGAGGAAGGATCCCGCCCGGCACAGCTCCTCGATGGCCGCCACGGCGCCCAGGATGTCCGGGCCCGTGCCGCCGTATTCCTCCGGCACGGTCAGCCCGCAGAGGCCCAGGTCCGCCAGCTGTTTGAAGAGATCACGCGGGAAGGTGTGGGTGCGGTCCCACTCCCGCCGCTTCTCGCGCGGGGCCTTCTCGGCGATGAACCGCTGCAGGATCGAGCGCAGCTCGCTAACGTGGGCGGGTTCGGGGGGGAGGCTCATGCGCTGGCAGGCCTTGCGTGCTTCGCGACGCGCTCCGCGCTCCTCAGCATGACGAGCATTTTTGCTTTCCACCTACCTTCGTCATCCTGAGGAGCGAGCCTCAGGCGAGCGTCGCGAAGGACGCAATGAATGCGTGCCAACCTCTATTCCCCCGTCAAATTCATCGGCCGGCGCTCTCGGAAGGCCGCGACGGCCTCCTTGCGGTCGGCGGTCATGTTGCTCAACGTCTCATAGGCCACGGCCGCGTCGGACGTGCTGACCATGATCTGCTTGAGGGTGATGTTGGCGGTCATCTTGGTCCAGCGCACCGCCCAGCGGGGGTTGCCCAGGATCTTGCCGGCGATCTCGGCCACCTTGGCGTCCAGCTGATCGGTCGGCACCGCGTAGTTTATCAGGCCCATGCGCGCGGCCTCGGTCGCGGACAGCAGGTCGCCGGTCATCAGCAGTTCCTTGGCGCGGGCGAAGCCGATCAGCTGAGGCCAGATGATCGCCCCGCCGTCGCCGGCCACCAGCCCGACCTTCACGTGCGGATCGCCGATCTTTGCCGCCTCGTCGGCGATGATGACGTCGCACAGCAGGGCGATGGTGGCGCCCAGGCCCGCCGCCGCGCCGTTCAGCCGAGCGATGATCGGCTTCTCCAGGTCCAGCAGGCCGCTGACGATCCGCTTGGCGTCATAGGCGATGGCGCGGAACTTCCGGGGATCATTGATCTGCTCGTCGAACCAGTCGAAGTCGCCGCCGGCGCAGAAGGCCCGGTTCTCGCCGGTCAGCACGATGAGGTCGCTGTCCTCGTCATGCTGCAGATCGACGAACAGCTCGGCCAGCTCGTCGTGCATGCGGGCGTCGACGGCGTTCACGGCGTTGCCGCTGAAGCTGCAGACCAGGATCCGCCCATCGCGGCGGAAGGTGAAGCGCTGGTAGTCCTCGAACTTCATCAGGCGGGATCCTCGCTGACACGGACCAGACGGCGTCCGAAGTTCTCGCCCCGGAACAGACCGCAGAAGGCCTCGGCGGCGGACTCCAGGCCGTCGAACTCCTCGATGGCGAACTTCAGCGAGCCGTCGGCGATCCAGTCGGCCATCTGGCTCTGGGCGGCGGCGAACTGGCGGATGTCGTCGAACACGACGAGACCCTCCATGCGGACGCGGTGGGTGATGAAGACGTCGGTGTGCTTCAGGCCGTACCGCTGCTCGACCGGCACATTGTAGTCCGCCACCTGGCCCGAGACGACGACCCGGCCGCGCAGCTTCATCAGCAGCAGGACGCGGTCGACCATCTCGTTGCCGACGTTGTCGAACAGCACGTCGACGCCCTCGGGGCAGGCCGCCTTCATCGCGGCGGTCAGGTCGGGCTCGGCCTTGTAGTCGATGACCGCGTCGAAGCCGGCCTCGTCCTTCAGCCAGGCGCACTTCTTCGGTCCGCCGGCGATGCCGACCACCGTCATGCCCAGCTTCTTGCCTATCTGACCCGCAGTGGCGCCGACCGGGCCGGCGGCGGACGTGACCAGCAGGGTCTCGCCTTCCTTCGCCTGTCCCACGCGGTGCATGCCGAACCAGGCGGTCAGGCCGGGCACGCCCAGGATGCCGATCCAGCAGCCCAGTGGCACGCGGCGGTCGGTGATCTTCTGGATGAAGCCCCGGCCGTCGGACACGAAATGCTCGCGCCAGCCGCCGCCCGCCGCGATCAGGTCGCCAGCCGCGTAGTTAGGGTTCCTGCTCTCGACCACCTGCGCCACGCAGAATCCGTCGATGCCCTCGCCGATCTTCATGGCCCCGGCATAGCTGTCGCCGCCCGACAGGCGCGAGCGCGTGCCGGGATCGACCGAACCGAGAATCACCCGGGCGATGAACTTGCCGTCCTCGAGCGCGGGAAGCGGCAGCGTTTCGAGCCGGAAGTCCTCCGGCGACGGCGCGCCCTCGACATGGCGCGCGAGCACCCAGCGGCGGGTTGTCGTGGTCACTGTTCCTCCTGGGCCGGGTGAGTTCCGGTCTGATACCAGTAAAGCCTGTCAGGCGAAGCGGGTCGCCCCAAAAAGTCGCTCTCCCACAGGGAGAGGGACTGGGCAGAGCCACAATTCCGCCGACGGGCGGGATCGTCTATGGAACCGTATGCACCGCCTGAGCCTTTCCATCGCCCTTCTCGTGCTCGCCGCCGGGCCCGTCCTGGCGCAGGATCGCGGTTCGACGCAGACCCGGCCGAATCTGCGCGACGCCGTCACCGCGCCGCTCGACGACCTGAACCTCAAGCATGTCGACATTCCCGACGTGCTGAAGCGCGCGGTCGCCAGCCCCTACGCGATGGACGGCATGACGCGCTGCGAGCCGATCGCCGCCGAGGTCGGGCGGCTGGACGCGGCGCTCGGGCCGGATCTCGACGAGCCGCCGGCGCCCGACACCCGCACCCGGACCGAGAAGCTCAAACAGGCGGCCGGCGACGCGGTCGTCGGCGCCGTCGAGGACGAAACCCGCAGCGTCCTGCCGTTCCGGGGCTGGGTGCGCAAGCTGTCGGGCGCGGAACGCCGCGACAAGCGTGTGGCCGAGGCCATCACCGCCGGCAAGCTGCGCCGGGCCTATCTGAAGGGCGCCGGCATGCAGAAGAACTGCGCCCCGCCGGCCGCGCCCAGCTGGTTCATGCCGGAGCCGGACGCGAAGGGCGGCGGACTGCTGGCCTGGCTTGCGGGGATCTGGACCGGGATCGTGGGCTGGCTCAGCGGCCTGTTCGGCTGAGTCCCAACGCCGTCGACTTACTCTTCCACGTCATCCTGAGCAGGCCCGAAGGGCCGTGTCGAAGGACGCACGGCCTCACTGCGTCCTTCGACACGCGCCTGCGGCGCTGCTCAGGATGGCGTGGAGGGTTAGGCCCGGGGACATGTACCGTCTTCGGTACGAGTCCCCATCAGCTTGCAAAGCCCTCCTCCTCGATGGAGGAGGGTTGGGTGGTGGTGTATCCGCCGAGCCGAAGCGAAGATCTCAACGGGGCTCAGAGCCCAGTATCGCCCGACCAGCCGCCTCAGTGCCCGCACCACCATCCCCGGCCCTTCCTCCATCGAGGAGGAAGGGAGCAGTGGTCACAGTCCCAGGACGGCCTTGGCCATGATGTTGCGCTGGATCTCGTTGGAGCCGCCGAAGATCGAGGTCTTGCGCATGTTGAAGTAGGTCGGCCCCGACTTGGCGGCCCAGCTGGGGATCGACAGGCTGTTGTCGCCCGAGAGGCCCTTGGCGTGCGGCGCGCCGTAGTGGGCGGCGGCCTCCAGGGTCAGCTCGGTCAGGCGCTGGCCGACCTCGGTGCCCTTGACCTTCAGCAGGCTGGCCTCCGGCCCGGGACCCTTGCCGGAGGCTTCACCGGCCAGGGTGCGCAGCTCGGTGTACTCGAGCGCGGCCAGGTCGATCTCCAGCTCGGCGATCTTGCGGCGGAAGTCGGCGTCCTTCAGCAGCGCCCGGGCGTCGTCGCCGGGCTCGGACGCGGCGAGCTCGCGCAGCTTTTCGATGCCGCGCTTGGAGCGGGCGACGCCGGCGATGCCGGTGCGCTCGTGGCCGAGCAGGTACTTGGCCACCGTCCAGCCCTTGTTCTCCTGGCCGATCAGGTTCTCGACGGGGACCTTCACGTTGTCCAGGAAAACGTCGTTGACCTCGTGGCCGCCCTCGATGGTGATGATCGGGCGCACGGTGATGCCGGGGCTGGTCATGTCGATCAGCAAGAAGGAGATGCCCTCCTGCTTCTTGGCCGTGGCGTCGGTGCGGACCAGGAAGAAGCCCCAGTCAGCGAAGTGGCCTTGCGTGGTCCAGGTCTTCTGGCCGGTGACGACGTAGTAGTCCTTGCCGTCTTCGGTGATCCGCTCGGCCCTGGTCGAGAGGCCGGCGAGGTCGGAACCGGCGCCCGGCTCGCTGTAGCCCTGGCACCACCAGATGTCGCCGTTCATGGTCCCGGGCAGGAACTTCGCCTTCTGCTCAGGCGTGCCGAAGGTGTAGAGCACCGGCCCGATCATGCCGATGCCGAAGCTGGTCTGACTGGTCTGCGCCCGGGCCAGCTCTTCAGAGAAGATGTACTTGCGCACCGAATCCCAGCCGGTGCCGCCGTACTCGACTGGCCAGGACGGCGTCAGCCAGCCCTTGGTGTTGAGGATACGGTGCCAGGAGAGGATATCTTCCTTGGTCAGATGCTCGCCGGCGTCCATCTTGCGGCGGTTCTCGGCCGGGAAGTTGGCCTCGATCCAGTCGCGGACGTCCTTACGGAACTCGGCGTGCTCCGGCAGAAAATCGAGGTCCATCGTGCTTCTCCCATGGCTGCGTACTGGACTCTGACGGCCCGGCTCGGCAGTTTGCGCTCAAACAAGTGTTTCAACGAACATAAGGGGCGACGCGCCATGGCCGCAATCAATTCCGTCACCGACCTGACCAACGAGGGCGATGTCGCCGTCATCACCCTCAACAGCCCGCCGGTGAACGCGCTGTCGGCCAATGTGCGCGACGGCCTGTACGAAGGCTTCAAGGCCGCCATCGCCGATGACTCGGTGAAATCGATCGTCCTGATCTGCGACGGCCGCACCTTCATCGCCGGCGCCGACATCAGCGAGTTCGGCGGCGCTTCCAAGGGCGCCAGCCTGTTCGACGTCCAGAACATTATGGAGAACTCGCCCAAGGCCGTCATCGCCGCGATCCATGGCACGGCCCTGGGCGGCGGTCTGGAAGTGGCGCTGACCGCCCACTACCGCGTGGCGGTTCCGTCGGCCAAGGTCGGCCTGCCGGAAGTGAACCTGGGCCTGCTGCCCGGCGCCGGCGGCACCCAGCGCCTGCCCCGCATCGTCGGCGCCCAGAAGGCGCTGGAGATGATGACCAGCGGCAGCCACGTGCCCGCCAAGGCCGCCAACGCCATGGGCCTGGTCGACGAGATGGTCGAGGAGGGCGCCCTCAAGGCCGGCGCCATCGCCTTCGCGAAGAAGGTCGTCGCCGAGAACTGGCCGCTGAAGAAGGTCCGCGATCGCGAAGTGGCCGGCGGCACGCCGGAGGTCTTCGCCGAATTCCGCAAGGCCAACGCCCGCAAGTTCCGCGGCTTCAAGGCCCCCGAGTCGAACATCCAGTGCATCGAGGCGGCCGCCACCCTGCCCTTCGAGGACGGCCTGAAGGTCGAGCGCACCCTGTTCATGGAGCTGATGACCGGCCCGCAGTCGGCCGCCCAGCGCTATGTCTTCTTCGCTGAACGCGCCGCCAACAAGATCCCCGACGTCGCCGATGACACCGAGATCCTGCCCGTCAAGAAAGTCGGCGTGATCGGCGCCGGCACCATGGGCGGCGGCATCTCGATGAACTTCCTCAACGCCGGCATCCCGGTGAAGATCGTCGAGATGAAGCAGGAGGCCCTCGACCGGGGCCTGGGCGTCATCCGCAAGAACTACGAGAACACCGCCGCCAAGGGCCGCCTGACGACGGACGACGTCGAAAAGCGCATGAGCGCGCTGTCGGGCTCGCTCGACCTCTCCGATCTGGCCGACTGCGACCTGATCATCGAGGCCGTGTTCGAGAACATGGAGATCAAGAAGGACATCTTCGCCAAGCTGGACGCCATCGCCAAGCCGGGCGCCATCCTGGCCACCAACACCAGCTACCTGGACGTCAACGAGATCGCCTCGGCCACCAGCCGTCCCGAGAGCGTGATCGGCCTGCACTTCTTCTCGCCGGCCAACGTCATGCGCCTGCTGGAAATCGTGCGCGGCGACGCCACGTCCAAGCCGGTCATCGCCACCTCGATGAAGCTGGCCAAGACCATCGGCAAGGTCGGCGTCCTCGTCGGCGTCTGCCCGGGCTTCGTCGGCAACCGCATGCTGTCGTCCCGCCAGCAGCAGGCCCAGGCGCTGGTCGCCGAGGGCGCCATGCCCTGGGACGTCGACCGCGTCCTCTACGACTTCGGCTTCCCGATGGGTCCGTTCGCGATGAGCGACCTCGCCGGCCTCGACATCGGCTGGAGCAAGGAGACCAACAAGAGCGAGACCATCCGCGACAAGCTCTGCGAACTGGATCGCCGCGGCCAGAAGACCGGCGCCGGTTATTACGACTACGACGAGAAGCGCAACGCCAAGCCCTCGCCGGTCACCGAGCAGATCATCAAGGACTTCGCCGCCAAATCGGGCGTCAACGCCCGCACGGTCGACGACCAGGAGATCCTCGAGCGCACCATCCTGCCGATGATCAACGAGGGCGCGAAGATCCTCGAAGAGGGCAAGGCGATCCGCGCGTCGGACGTCGATACCGTCTGGATCAACGGCTACGGCTGGCCCGTCTACCGCGGCGGCCCGATGCACTACGGCGACAGCCTCGGCCTGGCCCACGTCGTGGCGCGGCTGAAGGAGTACCAGGACAAGCACGGCGACTTCTTCAAGCCGTCCGCCCTGCTCGAAAAGCTCGCCGCCGAAGGCAAGGGCTTCAAGGACCTGTAGTGAGTCACTGCGTGCTTCGACACGCGCTCTTCGAGCGCTGCTCAGCATGACTAGCGATAGTCATCCTGAGCAGCCGCGGAGCGGCGTGTCGAAGGACGCAATGCGCCAACGGAGTGACCTGGCGTGAACCTCTCCCTCGACCAGATGATCGCCGGGGACTTCGGGACTGTTCCCGACCTCATCCGGCTGTACGCCCGGGAGAAGCCGACGCACCCGGCGCTGGTCCAGGACGGCCGGTCGCTGAGCTACGCCGAGCTCGACGCGCTGATGGACCGCATCGCCGCCGGCCTGCAGCGGGACGGTCTGACGCAGGGCCAGGCGGTCTCGGTCTGCGCCACGACCTCCATCGAATACGCCGCCCTCTTCCTCGGCGGCCTGCGCGCAGGGGCCGCTGTCGCGCCGATCGCGCCCTCGTCCACGCCCGACCAGATCGTGGCCATGGTCAACGACAGCGGCGCGGGCCTGTTCTTCCTCGACAAGGGCGTCGCCGCGGAGATGGGCGACAAGCTCAGCGACGTCGTCACCCGGCAGATCGCGCTCGACGGCTCCGACGTCGGCCTGCCCTTCGCGCAGTGGCTGCCGGCGGAGGGCATTGAACCGAAGCCGGTGACCATCGGCCCGAAGGACCCGTTCAACATCATCTACAGCTCGGGCACGACGGGCACGCCCAAAGGCATCGTCCAGAGCCACGGCATGCGCTGGCGCCATCTGGCCCCGCGTCCCGACGGCATCGGCTATGGCCCGGACGCGGTCGGCTTCATCTCCACGCCGCTCTACTCCAACACCACCCTGGTCTGCTTCTTCCCGACCCTGGCGGGCGGCGGGATCATGGTCATGCTGCCGAAGTTCGACGTGCTGAAGTGGCTTCAGGCCGCACAGGACAACCGCGTCACCCACGCCATGCTGGTGCCGGTGCAGTACCGCCGCCTGCTCGAGCACCCCGACTTCGACAAGTACGACCTCTGCAGCTTCCAGATGAAGTTCGCCACCAGCGCGCCCTTCCCGGCCGAGCTGAAGAAGCAGGCCATCGAGCGCTGGCCGGGCGGGCTGACCGAATACTACGGCATGACCGAGGGCGGCGGCGGCTTCATGCTGCAGGCCCACCTCTACCCGGACAAGCTGCACACCGTGGGCCTGCCCAGCCCGGGCGCGGTCATCAAGCTGATCGACGAGGAGGGCAACGAGGTCGGCCCCGGCGAGGTTGGCGAGATCATCGGCCGCTCGCCCGCGACCATGAGCGGCTACCACAACCAGCCGGGCAAGACGTCCGAGGCGCAGTGGGTCTGTCCGGAGACCGGCGACCGCTACATCCGCACCGGCGACGTCGGCCGGCTGGACGAGGACGGCTTCCTGACCCTGATGGATCGCCGCAAGGACATGATCATCACCGGCGGCTTCAACGTTTATCCCAGCGACCTGGAAGCGGTGCTGATGCAGCACGAGGCCGTCGCCGAGGCCGCCGTGATCGCCGCCCCCTCCGACCAGTGGGGCGAGACGCCGGTGGCCTATGTGGCGCTGAAGGACGGCGCGACGGCGACGCCCGACGCGCTGAAGGCCTTCACCAACGGCCAGGTCGGCAAGACCCAGCGACTTGCCGACGTCGTGCTGATCGACGTCCTGCCCCGCAGCCACATCGGCAAGGTCCTGAAGCGGGAGTTGCGGGACGCCTATGTGGCGCTGGGCCGCAAGGTCTGATGCTGACGGGGACATGCACTTTAGTGCGTGTCCCCCGCCGCTTTCGAACTAGGAAGCTGCTCGGGACACGCACTGAAGTGCATGTCCCGGTTCTAAGCCGCTTCCGCCCTCGCCCGGTTCGCCTGCGCCGTGATCTCGAACGAGCGCAGGCGGGCGGCGTGGTCGTGGACCGAGGCGGTGACCATCAGCTCGTCCGCGCCCGTGTACGCCACGAAGTCGGCCAGTCCCTTGCGTACCGTCTCCGGCCCGCCGACGATCGAGCAGCGCAGGGCCTGGGCGAGGCGCGCCGAGGCCATGCCGTCGAGCCGGTCGCCAAAGCCCTCCAGCGGCGGCGGCAGCCTGCCGGGCGTGCCCATGGCCATGTTCACGAACGCCTGCTGCAACGAGGTGAACAGTAGCTTCGCCTCCTCGTCCGTATCGGCGGCGATGATGTTGATCCCCAGCATGACGTGGGGCTTGTCGAGGTATTCCGACGGCTCGAACTTCGCCCTGTAGGCGGCGACGGCGGCCTCCATCTCCTGCGGCGCGAAGTGGGAGGCGAAGGCGTAGGGCAGGCCCAGGGCGGCGGCCAGATGGGCGCCGAACTGGCTGGAGCCGAGGATCCAGACCGGCACGTTCGTCCCCTCCCCCGGCGTGGCGACCACGCCCTGGTTGGGTGCGGCGGGCTTGAGGAAATGCAGCAGCTCGACGACGTCCTGCGGGAAGCGGTCGACGTCCCCGACCATGGTCCGGCGCAGGGCGCGGGCGGTCAACTGGTCGGTCCCCGGCGCCCGGCCAAGGCCCAGGTCGATGCGCGGGCCGTAGAGCTCGGCCAGGGTGCCGAACTGCTCGGCGATCTGCAGCGGCGCGTGATTGGGCAGCATGACGCCGCCGGCGCCGACCCGGATGGTCGAGGTCCCCTCCGCCACATGGCCGATGACCACGCTGGTCGCGGCGCTGGCAATGCCGCGCATGTTGTGGTGCTCGGCCAGCCAGAACCGGTTGTAGCCCCAGCGTTCGGCATGCTGCGCCAGGTCGCGGCTGTTGTGCAGCGCCTGCCTGACGGTGGAGCCCTGGACGACAGGGGCGAGGTCGAGAACGGATAGCGTGGTCATGGGGGGCATATGGGTAGCCGGAGGTTGAGCGGGAGGGGGCGATCATCCTCTCCCCTTGGGAGAGGTGGCCCGGCGGAGCCGGGTCGGAGAGGGACGCGCTGGGCCTGACGTCTTGCGGCAGCGCCTCCCTCTCAGTCATGGCTCCGCCATGACAGCTCTCCCACAGGGAGAGCACGACCGGGTCACGGAATCAGCAGCACCCGCCCGACCGCCTGCCGGCTCTCGATATAGGCATGCGCGCCCGCAGCGTCCGACAGCGGAAACTCGCGGTCGATGACGACCTTGAACACGCCCTTGGCCGCGTCCTCGATTAGGCCCTGGATCATGTCGTGGGCGCGGTCGGTCATGATCTCGGCGCCGAGGAAGACGCCGCTGAGGCTGCGATTGCCGCCCATCAGGCTGGAGACGTCCACCGTCATCGGCTCGCGGCCGGCATTGCCGACCATCGAGCAGCGGCCGCGATAGGCGAGCGAGGCCAAGGACCCGGCCAGGGTGGCGCCGCCGACGCTGTCGACGACCAGGTTGACGCCCTTCTTGTCGGTGATCTTCATCACCGCCCGGGCGATATCCTCGGCCTTGTAGTTGATGCCGTGGTCGAGGCCGTAGGCCTTGAGCCGCTCCAGCCGCTCGTCGGTGGAGGCGGTGGCCAGCACGGTCGCGCCGGCCGCCTTGGCCAGCTGGATGGCGGCCAGGCCCACGCCCGAGGCGCCGGCCTGGACCAGCACGGTCTCGCCGGCCTTGAGGCGGCCGAACTCGAACAGGCAGTCGTGGGCGGTGCCGAAGGCGACCGGGATCACGGCGGCGAGGCGCGGATCGAGGCTGTCGGGAATCGGCCAGCAGTTGCGGGCCGGCACCGGGCGCAGCTCGGCGTGGCTGCCGTGGCTGTCGACGGTGGCGACCTTCTGGCCGACCTTCAGATGGGTGACCTCCGACCCGACCTCGACGATCTCGCCGGACGCCTGATAGCCGACGATGTGCGGTACGGTCGCCAGCGGCCCGCGCCAGCGGTTCAGCGTGTCGCCGCCCTCGATGCTGACCGCCAGCACCCGGATGATGACGCCCTTGGGGTGGCAGACGGGGTCCGGAACGTCCTCGTAACGGAGGACGTCGGGGGTTCCGTTCTCGTAGTAGACGGCGGCTTTCATGGGGGGGGATTCCTTGGGGACATGCACTTCAGTGCGTGTCCCGCGCAGCTTTGGCTGAAATCGTGGGTGTTCGAAGCGGTTGGGGACACGCACTGAAGTGCATGTCCCCGGTCGTGGTCAGCCCCACACCGGCGGCTTGCGGCCGGCCCAGGGCAGTTCCTTTTCCAGCTGGCCCGCCAGCCGGTAGAGCGTCGCCTCGTCGCCGAACTGGCCGGTGAACATCATGCCCAGCGGCAGGTTGTCCGCGCTCTGCCACAGCGGCAGGGACAGGCTCGGCTGGCCGGTGAAGTTGAACGGCGGGGTGGTGCCGTAGGTGGCGGCCTGGCGCTTGTCGAACTCCTTCACATCCACCGTCAGAGGATCGAGCCAGTCGATGCGCGGCGAGGGATGGCTCATGGTCGGGGTCAGGAAGACGTCGAAGGCCTGGAAGCGCTCGAGGATCTGGATGTTGAGCAGCCGCAGCGTCTGCCAGCCCCACAGCGCCTGCTGGCCGGAGACGCGGCGGCCGCCGTCGTAACCGCGCTGGGCGAGCGGTCCCAGTTCGCCCGGTTCCGGCTCGCGGCCGAGCAGCTCGACCCAGCGCTGCATCGAGGCGGCGAAGTTGGACGCCGAGACCAGCCCCTGGGCGCGGTAGAGCAGGCGGTAGTCGATGCCGAGGCCCATCTCGAAGACGTCGTGGCCGAGCGCCTTGAGCGTTTCGACCGTCTTCTGCGTCGCGGCGAGCATCTCCTCGCCCATGGGGCGGCCGCTGGGCGTCTCGTTGGACCAGGCGATGCGCAGCTTGCCGGGGCTGCGGCTGACCTCCTCGAGGAAGGGCCGCTCCTTCTTCGGATGGGTGAAGGGGTCGCCCGGCTGCGGGCCGTCGGTGGCGTCGAGCATGGCGGCGCTGTCCCGCACCGTGCGGCTGACCACATGGTGGACCGAGAAGCCGACGGCGCCGTCGGTGACCTCGCAGATCGGGGTGCGGTCGCGGGTGATCTTCATTCCGACCAGACCGCAGTTGGCGGCCGGAATGCGGATGGAGCCGAGGCCGTCGCTGGCATGGGCCAGCGGGACCATGCCCGAGGCCGTGGCGCTGGCCGCGCCGCCGGAGGAGCCGCCGGAGATGTGTTCCGGGTTCCAGGGATTGCCGCAGGGGCCCAGCCGCTCGGACTGGGTGACACCCGGAATGCCGAACTCCGGCGTGTTGGTCTTGCCCAGCAGCACGACGCCGCTGTTTCGGTACCGGCGAACCAGCTCGCTGTCGGCGTCGTCCGAGGGAACCTGGGCGTACATCGAGCCCGAGCTGCGCGGCCAGCCGGTGACCTTGGCCCCGAGATCCTTGATCAGGAAGGGCACGCCCTTGAAGGGTCCGTCCGGCAGCGGTCCGGCGGCGACCTTGCGGGCCTCGTCATAGGCCTTGTGGACCACGGCGTTGAGTGTGGGGTTGTGGCGCTCGATCCGCTCGATGGCCGCCTCGACCAGCTCGGCCGGCGAGACCTGGCCCGTCTTCACCAGCGCGGCCAGGCCCAGGCCGTCGTGATCCGCATATTCGGTGAACGCCATCTGTCTCTCCCGTGATGTTCTATCGCGCGGCGAGGAAGGCGAGCTTCTCCACCGGCGGCAGGTCGTGCGCCTGCGTCCTCAGACTTTGAAACGACTGTTCGGCCGCGTCGAGCGCGAAGTCGATGTCGGCGTCATTCATCGCCGCGCAGAGGAACATGTTGTGCCACGGGTGGACGTAGACGCCGCGCGCCAGCATGGCGCTGGACCAGCAGAAGCCCTTGCGCAGGTCGGGGTCGTCATCGAACAGGAACAGCGGCATGGTCGCCGGCCCGGTCTGGCGAAAGCCGAAGCCCGCCATGGCCGCGCGCTCGGCAAGGCCGGTCCGCAGCCGTTCGCCAAGCATCTGGATGCGCTCCAGATAGTCGGTCTCACGCACCAGCTTCAGCGTTTCCAGTCCCGCCGCCATGGCCGCACCGGCGTACCAGAAGGAGCCGGTGACATAGATCGAGGCGGCGCCGGCCCGGGCGCTGTCGCTGCCCAGCAAGGCCGAGATCGGGTGGCCGTTGGCGATGCACTTGCCCCAGGTCGACAGGTCCGGCCGCACGCCGATAGCCTCCCAGCTGCAGTCGCGGACGATGCGGAAACCGGCGCGAACGTCGTCGACGACCAGCATGGCCCCGCATTCGTCGGCCAGCGCCCGCGCGCGGCGGGCGTAGGCGGGGTCGGGCGCGGCCTGGTCAACAAAGGCGTCGTGGCGGAACGGCGCGGCGAAGATGGCGGCCAGATCATCGCCGGCCTTGGCCACGGCGGCCTCGAGGCTGGCGATGTCGTTGTAGACGCAGAAGACCTGGTTGGCCCTGTCCTCGGCCGTGGTGCCGCCGGGCCGGGGCGTGCACCAGGGCGCGGCGCCGTGATAGGCGCCCCGGGCCAGCACGATGGTCTTGCGGCCGGTCTGGGCGCGGGCGGCCATCATCGCCATGGTGGTGGCGTCCGTGCCGTTCTTGCAGAACATCGCCCAGTCGGCGTGGCTGACCATCGCGGTCATGGCCTCGGCCAGTTCGACCATCAGGGGCGAGGGACCGGTCAGGGCGTCGCCCTGGCCGAGGCGGCGCGCGTAGGCGGCGTCGATCTCGGGCTGGGCGTAGCCGAACAGGCTGGGCCCGTAGGCGCACATGAAATCGAGATAGCGGCGGCCGTCGACGTCGGTGATCCAGGCGCCGTCGCCGCTGGCGAAAAACTGCGGATATTCGTCGGGCAGCAGGGCGACCGACTGGTGGCCATACATGCCGCCGGGGATCACCGCCTCGGCGCGGCGGCGAAGGTCGCGGTCAACACTGTTGGAGCCGGCCATGGAATCCTCCCGCGCGGTCGTTGAGCGCCGCCTTGGACAGGGACGATATCAACGCCTCGCGGGAGGGCAACGCTTGTGGAGTCGGGATCAGGTCCCGCCGCCGTTCCAGATGTCTTCGCTGATGCCGATGAACACCGAGATGTTCATCTCGAGATTCTTCCGGGTGATGCCGTCATCGAAGATGACGTAGCGGTTGATGTCGAGCGAGTTGTCGCCACCGTTGCGCGCGCTGACCGCCATCCGGTCGATCTCCTTCACACGGCGATCGACTTCGGCATTGCTGTCCTGGGTGAAGCCGGCGCTGAGGTTCAGGCCCTTGCAGCGCTTGGGCGTGCCCGTGCAGACCGTGCCATAGGCTAGGAACTTCATGCCCTGGCGGACTTGCCGTAGACATAGAGCGCGCCCGATTCTTCGGTGCCGGAATCGGTGACGGTGACGCCAAGGTTTGCGAACGCCTGCTTCACATCATCGATCCCCCAGTCGTTCAGGAGATTGCCCTGGGCGGCGGCCGGTGTCGCGGCGGCCGCCATCAAGAATGCGCCGGCGACGGCAATAGACTTCATCATCATTTTCACCATGTGTTCCTAGATTTCTCCCCAGATGCTTTCAGCGATACCCGTGAATACCTGGACGTTGAGCCGGAGATTGTCGCGATGGACGCCGTAGTCGAAGATCAGGTACCGAGAGAGCAGCATACCCTTGGAACCGTCGTTCGAAACCGCGATCGCGGCGTACTGCGGGGCCCACTTCTTCACCGCCACGTCGACCTCGGCGTCGGAGTCCATGGTGAAACTGGTTTGCAGCAAAGCGCCCTTGCAGCGTTTTGCGCCGTCGGCGCCTTCGCAGACACGCCCGGTGATCGTGAACTTGAGGCCCTCGGCTGTCTTGGCGGCGATGTAGGGGTCCTTGGTATTGTCTTCCCGCGTCACCGTCGCGCCGGCGGCGACGACCGCCTGCCGCATGTCGGCGATACCCCAGTCGGGAATGTAGGACTGCGCCTGGGCGGCCCCGGCGAATGAGACCGCGATAACCAGCGCGCCGCCGGCCAGCATGGATTTGATCGTCACATCTACCCCCAAGAAAAGCTGCGACCTGACACCAGCCTGTACCCGGATCGTCGTTACGCCAGCAGGTCGACCCCGTCAGAATGGCGCCTGATCCAGGCGGCCGCATAACCGCAAAGGGGGGTAATCTTCAGGCCCCGGGCCCGGGCGTCGGCGACCACGCCCGCCATCAGCCGCCCGGCTGTACCGCCGCCTCGCAAGGCGGGCGGCGTGAAGACGTGGTCGATGATCAGCCGCCCGTTCTCAAGCCGATAGTCGGCGTAGGCGGTCTGGTCCGCTTCGATCAGTTCGTAGCGGCAGGCGGCGGTGTTGTCGGCAATCTCGGTCATTCCTCACTATAGGCATCTCGCGCCGACGGGCGATCCCGGATATCGTCGGACATCGGCCGTTCAGGGCGTTCACACCCTGAGCAACCTTGCCGGCGTCTGGCATGCGGAATCCACCCTGGCCGCGCCTGACCGGCCCTCAGGTGATCAGGGCGGCGTGCCGTAGGCGGTCGCTGATCAGGAAGCGGCGTCGCATGCACTGGTCCCGCCGGACCTCAAGGGCGCGCGGCCACCGGCCGGCTAGGCCAGCTCGACCGCCATGGCGGTGGCTTCGCCGCCGCCGATGCAGAGGCTGGCAAGACCCCTCTTGCCTCCCCGCGCCGTCAGCGCCGCCAGCAGGGTGGTCAGCACCCGGGCGCCGGATGCGCCGATGGGGTGGCCCAGCGCCGTGGCCCCGCCGTTGACGTTCAGCTTCTTGCGCGGGATGCCCAGTTCGCGCTGGGCGATCATGGCGACCACGGCGAAGGCCTCGTTGACCTCGAACAGGTCGACGTCCTCGACGCTCCAGCCGGCCTTCTTCAACGCCTTGCGCATGGCCGGAACCGGCGCGGTGGTGAACAGGCCCGGTTCATGGGCGTGGGCGGCGTGGGCGACGACACGCGCCACGATCGGCAGGCCGAGCTCCCGGGCCACCGACTCGCGGGTCATCACCAGGGCCGCGGCCCCGTCGCTGATCGAGGAGGCGTTGGCGGCGGTGATCGTGCCGTCCTTCGCGAAGGCCGGTTTCAGGGTCGGGATCCTGGCGGGATCAGCCTTGCCCGGCTGCTCGTCGACCGAGACGACCTCCTCGCCCTTGCGGGTCTTGACCGTCACCGGGGTGATCTCGCCTGCGAAGGCGCCGCTGTCGATGGCGGCGCGGGCGCGGGTCAGGCTCTCGATGGCGTAGGCGTCCTGGTCCTCGCGGGTGAACTGGTAGGCGCGGGCCGAGTCCTCGGCGAACGAGCCCATCAGCCGGCCCGGCTCATAGGCGTCCTCGAGGCCATCCAGGTACATGCTGTCGCTGATCGTGTCGTGGCCGATACGGGCCCCGCCGCGATGCTTGGTCATCAGGTAAGGGGCGCCCGACATACTCTCCATGCCGCCCGCGACGATGATGTCGGCGGAACCGGCGGCCAGGGCGTCATGGGCCATGATCGCGGCCTGCATGCCGCTGCCGCACATCTTGTTGACGGTGGTGGCTTCGACCGACAGGGGCAGGCCGGCGGCCAGCGCCGCCTGGCGGGCGGGCGCCTGGCCCAGGCCCGCGGGCAGGACGCAGCCCATGAAGATCTGTTCGACCTTGTCGCCGGCGACTCCGGCACGCTCCAGCGCGGCGCGCACGGCGGCGGCGCCCAGATCGGTGGCCTTCACGCCGGACAACGCGCCCTGGAACCCTCCCATCGGGGTGCGGGCGTAGGAGGCGATCACGACAGCATCATGGGACATGGCGGGGCTCCTTGTTGTTCGAGGGGTCATGTGCGCCGTCCGGATTGATCGGGCAAGTCCGCCGACCCGCCGGCCTCGAACAGTTGACGGCCGTGGAAAGCTGGACGGGTACGTCCAGAATAACAACCCGGTTGCTTTCCCTTCAGGGAAACCACATTCTGCGGCCATGGGCAGAACAGCAAACTATTCCCGGCAAACCTGCGGCATCGCCGGGACGCTGGAGATCGTCGGCGATCCCTGGACGATCCTGATCCTGCGCGACGCCTTTCTCGGCGTGCGCCGCTTCGAGCAATGGCAGGAGCGACTGGGCGTCGCGCGCAACGTGCTGGCCGCCCGGCTCAAGACGCTCGTGGCGCACGGGGTGATGGAGACCCGCCCCTATTCGACCCGCCCGCCCCGCAACGAATATGTGCTGACCGCCAAGGGCCAGGACCTGCGTGGCGTGCTGCTGACCCTGGCCGACTGGGGCAACCGCCACGTCTATGACGGCGCGGGTCCTGTCCAGTTCATCCATGACCATTGCGGCCAGCCCTTCACGCCGAAGATCGCCTGCCAGGCCTGTGGCGAGGCCCTGATCCCGGGCGACCTGCGGCATGTGCACATGAACGCGGACGCGCCGACCGTGGGCGAGGCTCTGGCCGGAGCCGACGCGGACAGGGGTTCGTAACCGCTTCCACCGTGGCCCGACGCGGTCGGGCCGGTCATGGATGGTGAATCCGCTGGCATCCTGCGGGCTTCGACACGCACCCGTCGGGTGCTGCTCAGCATGACTGTGTTGGGTAGCGTTCCAGCCTAGTCATCCTGAGCAGCCGCGCAGCGGCGTGTCGAAGGACGCAAGGCATGGACAGCGTTCACGGCCGACCCGAACATGTCGGGCGATGACGGAACCGTCGAAATCGGCGACAGTCTCGCCCGTCACGCACTCCGGGGGAGCAAATCCAATGGACGATCTGGCTTCGGCGAAGGTGATCACCTTCATCCTCACGCGGGACCGGGCAGCCTCGACGGCCTGGTACGCAGACGGCCTCGGCCTGCCGGTGGTCGCGGCGGACGACGGCTTCGCCAGCGTGCTGGACCTGAACGGAACGCTTCTGCGGATCACCCAGATCGACGGCTACCAGCCCTCGGCCCACCCCGCCCTGGGCTGGGAGGTCCCCGACATCGCCGCCACGATCAGGACCCTGGTCTCGAGGGGCGTGACCATGACCGTCTACGAGGGCTTCGGCCAGGATGCGCTGGGCGTCTGGACCTCGCCGGACGGCAAGGCCAGGGTCGCCTGGTTCAACGACCCGGACGGCAACGTCCTCAGCCTGACGCAGTGCTGACGGTCGACCGACCGCGCTTCATTTATGGTTAAAGCAACCTTGCCATGATGGCGGCTGGGTAATCCGGGGCCATCGCGTTGCGCAGTCTGATCGCCGCCGTCGAGCGTATCGAACCGCTGTCCGTGTCCGGCCGCGTGGCGGCCGTGAACGGGCTGCTGATCGAGGCGCGGGGCGGTATGTCCCACCTGCCCATCGGCGCGCGGGCCGAGATCGAGCGGCGCGGTGCGACCCCGCTGCCCGCCGAAGTGGTCGGCTTCCGCGACACCCGCGCCCTGCTCATGCCCTTCGGCCCCGTCGAGGGCGTCGCGCCGGGGGCCGAGATCCGCATCCAGCCGGACGGGGGCCTGGTCCGGCCGACGAAGGCCTGGCTCGGCAGAATCGTCGACGCCTTCGGCCAGCCCATCGACGGCAAGGGTCCCCTGCCCCAGGGCCAGGCGTCCTATCCGCTCCGCGCCGCGCCGCCGCCGGCCCATGCCCGCGGGCGGGTGGGCGAGCGGCTGGATCTGGGCGTCAAGGCGATGAACGTCTTCACCACCACCTGCCGCGGCCAGCGCCTGGGCATCTTCGCCGGCTCGGGCGTGGGCAAGTCGGTGCTGCTGTCGATGCTGGCCCGCCAGGCCGACTGCGACTCCGTCGTCGTCGGGCTGATCGGCGAACGCGGTCGCGAGGTGCGCGAGTTCATCGAGGAGACCCTCGGCGAGGAAGGCCTGCGGCGCGCCGTCGTCATCGTCGCCACCTCCGACGAGCCGGCGTTGAAGCGGCGTCAGGCCGCCTACATGACCCTGGCCGTGGCCGAGGCGCTGCGCGACCAGGACCTGGAAGTGCTCTGCCTGATGGATAGCGTGACCCGCTTCGCCATGGCCCAGCGCGAGATCGGCCTCGCCGCCGGCGAGCCGCCGACCACCAAGGGCTACACCCCGACCGTCTTCACCGAGCTGCCCAAGCTGCTGGAGCGCGCCGGGCCCGGTCCGGTGCGGCCCGACGGCACCACGGCGGGGCCGATCACAGGCCTGTTCACGGTGCTGGTCGACGGCGACGACCACAACGAACCCATCGCCGACGCCGTGCGCGGCATTCTCGATGGCCACATCGTGATGGAAAGAAGCATCGCCGAGCGCGGACGCTTCCCGGCCATTAACGTCCTCAAGTCCATAAGTCGCACCATGCCCGGCTGCCAGCTGCCCCATGAGCGTCAGATCGTGAAGTCCGCGAGGCAGGCCCTCTCGGCCTACAGCAACATGGAAGAGCTGATCCGGATCGGCGCCTATCGCGCCGGGTCGGACCCGCAGATCGACCGCGCCATTCAGCTGAACCCGGACCTGGAGGCCTTCCTGTCACAGGACAAGGACGAGACCGCCACGCTGGACGACTGCTTCAACCGCCTCGACGGCATTCTCACGGGTAGCGTTCAGTGAAGGCGATGAAGTCCCTGATCCGTATCTCGACCCACGAGGTCGAGACGCTGCAGAAGCGCCTGGCCGAGATCGTCGACCGGCGCACCACCGCCGAACTGCGCCTGGTCGTGCTCGAGGCCGAGGGCGAGGCCGAGCTGCTGCGCGCCCGCGACGACGCCGAGGCCGGCTGGTACCTCGCCGGCTTCCACGAAGGGCTCAAGCAGCGCAAGGGCGCCGTCCAGGCTGACATCGACGCCATCGGCCGCGAGGAGGCGGGCGCCCGCGACGCGCTGTCGGAGGCCTTCGAGGCCCTGAAGAAGTACGAGCACGTCAACGACGCCCACGCCACCGCCGCCCGCAAGGAACAGGACCGCCGCGACACCGCCGCCCTCGATGAGCTGGGCCTGCGGCGGATGTCGGGCCGGTGAAGACGCGCTCCATCGGGGACAGGTTAAGGTGTCCCAAGGGACACCTTAACCTGTCCCCGATGCTCTCACGCCGCGCCGCCCTCGCCTCGGGGCTCAGCCTCGCCCTGACCGCCTGTTCGCGCGAGCCCGCCGCCGCCCAGCCCGTCGACGGCACGCCCCTCAAGTCACTCGCCCCGTTCCCGGTCGGGGTCGCGGTTCAGGCCGCGCAGCTGGGCGACTCCGCATGGACCTCGCTGGCCGCCACCCACTTCACCCAGCTCACCGCCGAGTGGGAGATGAAGATGGAGTATGTGGTCCAGGCCGACGGGTCGTTCCGCTTCGACCGCGCCGACGCCATAGCCGCCTTCGCCCGCGACCGGGGCATGCGGCTCTTCGGCCATACGCTGGTCTGGTACGCCAACGAGCCGGAGGCCTTCGCCCGACTGGACGAGAGCCGTCAGAGCTTCGCCGGCGCCCTGACCAACTATATCACCGCCATGGTCGGCCGCTATCGCTGGCTGGCGTCGGGCTGGGACGTGGTCAACGAGCCGATCAAGGACGACGGCTCCGGGCCTCGCGACAGCCTGTGGAGCCGCAAGCTGGGCCAGATCGGCCACTTCCAGGTCGCGTTCGAGGCGGCCCGCGCCGCCGATCCTCAGGCGGTGCTGTTCACCAACGACTACCACCTGGAGAGCAAGCCGGCGAAACTGGCCAGCTACATGCGGCTGATCGAGCAGCTGCTGGACGCGGGCGTGCCGCTGGGCGGCATCGGCTGCCAGACGCATCTGGACGCCGACCTCCCCGCCGGGGCAATCACGCGGACGCTGAAGGCGCTCGCCGGCTTTGGCCTGCCGATCCATCTGTCGGAACTGGACATCTCGATCGTCGGCGGCGGGCTGCTGGCCGACCGGGCCGCCGCCGAGCGGCGGCAGGAAGCGCTTTACGGCGAGGCGATGGCCGCCTTCGCCGCCCTGCCGCAGCGCCAGCAGTTCGCCTTCACCGTCTGGGGTCTGCGCGACGGCGACAGCTGGCTGACCCGCGAGAACAGCCGCGACGCCCCGCTGATGTTCGACAGCGCAGGGCGACCGAAGTCAACCTACGGCGCGGTGGTGAGGGCGTTGCGCGGCCGCGGCTGATCGCGCGGCCAGCACGGCTCCCGGCGACCAAAGCTCCGTATTCTGCCTGACATACAGGCCGCCAAATTGAGCAACTTCGTTTCGACCGACAAAGATGCGGCAAATATACAGGCCGGTAACAATCTCGGTGAAAGCTTACCCGAATCATTGAGATGGGTGACTCTATGCGCGCTTCGAAGGGCTTTCAGAAATCAGTGGTTGGATTCCAGACCCTGGTGATCGGCCTGATGCTGGTCACCGCCGCCGTCAGCGTCGTGACGTTGCAAGCCCTGCGGGTCAATGGACCGGTCTACGGCGAGGTCGTCCGCGGCAAGGATCTGATCGCCGATATCCTGCCTCCTCCTGCGTACGTCATCGAAGCCTATCTCGAGACCAGCCTGCTGCGCACCGCCGGCAAGGACGAACATGAGGCCCGGTTCGCGCGATTGGGCGTACTGCACGAAGAGTTCCGGGCCCGTCAGACCTACTGGGCGGAGTCCTCGCTGAAGGCTCAGCTCAAGACCGCCATCCTGGAAGAGGTCGGCGAAACGGGCGAGCGGTTCTGGACGGCGGTCGAACAGGCCTATCTGCCCGCGGTCGAGGGCGGCGACGCCGAGGCGATTGAAGCGGGGTTTCGCACCGTTTCGGCGGCCTACGCCGAGCACCGCGGCGCCGTGGACGCCCTGGTCGCCCTGACGAACCAGGCCAATCAGGGAACCGAGCAGCTCGCCCGATGGGGAACCGCCGTCGGCGCGATCCTTCTCCTCGGCATCCTCGGCGCCACCATTGTCCTGACCCGCCGGCAGGGGCGGCGGATCATCCGCGAGGTCGCCACGCCGCTGACCGACCTCACCTCGACCATGAGCCAGCTGGCGGGCGGCGACAATACGGTCCGGATCGATCACACCGAGCGAACAGACGAGCTCGGCGAGATGGCCAGGGCCCTGAGTCATTTCCGGGAACAGGCGGAGGAGACCGGCCGGCTGCGCGCCCAGCAGCTTGAGACCGCCGAGCGCGTCCGGCGCGATCAGGCGGAGGGCGAACAGAAGCGCGCGATCGCGCTGATGGACATGGCCCAGCGCGTCGAAGAGGAAACGCGCAGCGCCGTGAGCATCGTGGCCGAGAGTTCGCGGATGATGACCAGCGAGGCCGGCGCCATGGCTCGACTGGCGAACGACGTCGACAAGCGGAGCGGCGTGCTGTCGGTCGCCGCGACAGCCACGCTGGCACGGACCCGCTCGACCGTGGCGCTCGCCGACAGCCTGGACGCCGCCATCCTGAACATCCGTCAGGAGGTGGAGGCGGCCCGGACCACTTCGGACGCGGTCACGGCCGCGGCCGGCGAGGCGGACGTCGCCATCGGCAAGCTCAACGCGGCTGTAGCCCAGATCTCGCACGTCACCGAGGTCATCGACGACATCGCCCGGCAAACCAACCTGCTGGCCCTTAACGCCGGGGTCGAGGCCGCCCGCGCCGGCGACAGCGGCAAGGGCTTCGCGGTCGTCGCGCAGGAAGTCCGGGTCCTGGCCCGTCAGACCGCCGAAGCGACCGCCAACATCCGCGGCCTGATCAACGGCGTGGACGAATCGGCCCAGGAAACGGCCGGCGCCGTCGGCGGCATCACCCGCAGGATCACGGCCATGGAACGCGCCAGCGCCGCCATCGCCGCCGCCGTGGAGCAGCAGGCGCAGGCGACGGACGCCATCGCCTCCAGCATGGCCGAGACCAGCCAGACGGCCGAGCAGATGGCTACCGACATCGCGGCGGTGACGACCGAGGCCCGGCGGGCCGGCGAGATCGCCTCATCCGTAGATCGCCTGTCCGTCGAGGTGGGAGACTCGGTCGCCTCGCTCAGCGAGACCCTGGGGCGGGTCGTCCGCACCTCGACGGACGAGGTGGAGCGCCGCAAGCACCCTCGCTTCGAAGTCGAGTTGCCGGTTCGGGTCTGGGACGGCCGTTCGGAGATCCGGGCCGTCCTGCACGACATCTCGCTTGGCGGCGCGGCAGTCCTATCGGGCGAACAGCCCTTCCAGGGCGACGTCCAGATCAGCATCGCCGGGCTGACCGCCCCGCTGATCGGGCGAACCCTGCGCTTCAACGACGGTATCGCGCACGTCGAGTTTCTGGCCGAGGGGGTCGACACCGACGCGCTCGAGGCTCTCATCGCCAACGCCGGCGGCCGACGCGCCGCCTGACGTCGCCGCCGAGACAGGCAGATCCGGTCGGACGACCGGGCCTTTGGTGGAAGAGCTCTACTGACCGTCCTGCGGCGGAACCGGTCGCTTGAGCACATGGTCGGCGTCGCTGGCCTGGCGCAGGGCGCGCAGATCGTCAGCGATGCGGAAGACGGCGACGTACAGCTCGCAGAATGACCGCCACAGCAGCGCCAGCGCCATGCAGACCAGCAGGCCGGCGACGGTCACCGGCAGGGCCAGCAGCTTGCCGATCAGATTGTCGTCGTTGAGCGCCACGCCGACCGCGGCGCCGATGGCGCCGAACGCGCCCAGCAGGATCACGCCCAGGCCCGCCCAATAGATCAGGTGGACCACCGGGCCGGTCATCAGCCGGTCGAAGGTCAGCAGATCCCAGAGGATGCCGCCAGCCGCCTTCTTCGTCCTGGATCTGGGCGCCATAGTCACTCTTTCCCCGGACGGCGCGGACGCCGCCTCTTTCGTCGCATGTCTATCGGCGCGGAGGGGCGCGGGCAACAACGACAAGCGGCCAAAAGCCCCCGGGGTTCCCTCGCGACAGGCTTGCGGAGGCGCCGCCGACGCCGTTAGCTGTGGCAAACACGACAGGGAAACGCCCGCCATGAGCGCCGAAGACCGCATCTCCGTGACCATCGAAGGCGGCGTCGCCGACGTCCGGATGATCCGCACCGACAAGATGAACGCCCTCGACGACGCCATGTTTTCGGCGCTGATCGAGACCGGCGAACGGCTCAAGACCGAGCCGGGCATCCGTGTCGTGGTGTTGTCGGGCGAAGGCCGCGCCTTCTGCGCCGGGCTGGACATGGGCAACTTCGGCAAGATGGCCTCCGGCGAGCGCAAGGGCGGGACCGAGACCCTGGTCACCGCCGATCGCACGGCGGGCGGGAGCAACCGCGCCCAGCACGCGGCCATGGTCTGGCGCGAGATCCCGGTTCCGGTGATCGCCGCCGTCCACGGCGTGGCGTTCGGCGGCGGCTTCCAGCTCTGCCTCGGCGCGGACATTCGCTTTGTGACGGCGGACACGCGCATGTCGATCATGGAGATCAAGTGGGGCCTGGTGCCCGACATGGCCGGGCTGGTGCTGATGCGCCAGATGGCCCGCGACGACGTGGTGCGCGAGCTGACCTACAGCGGCCGGCAGTTCACCGGCGAGGAAGCGGTTTCGCTGGGCTTCGCCACGCGGGTCTGCGCCGATCCCCGCGCCGACGCCCTGGCCCTGGCCGCCGAGATCGCGGGCCGGAACCCGCACGCCATCCGCGCCGACAAGCGGCTGTTTAACCTGGCCGCCTCCGGCGCCGACCAGAAGACCGTGCTGCTGGCGGAGTCCGTCGAGCAGACCGCCCTGATCGGCACGCCCAACCAGATCGAGGCGGTGATGTCGAACATGCAGAAGCGCGCGGCTGTGTACGCGGACTGAGCACTGCCGGGGACATGCACTTCAGTGCGTGTCCCCTTCGGCTTCGACGCGGCGGGGGACACGTACTGAAGTACATGTCCCCGATGGCGCGCAAAGCGGCTACTTCGCCAGCACCTTCCCGATCGCCCCGCCGATGACGCCGCCGACGGCGGAGCTGGCCGTGCCGAGCGCCAGGACCATCATCTCGACATCGCCCATGGCCCAGGACATGGCGATGCCGATCAGCGCGCAGAGTCCGCCGGCGACGGCGCCGCCGAGCAGGCTGTCTCTCCAGCCGCCCAAGGCCGCCCGCGCGTAGAGCAGGCCCGCGACCAGCGAGATCAGGATGCCGACGATGGGGAACAGGTTCGCCACGGCCGGGATGAAATGTCCGGCGAAGACCATCGCCATCTGCGCGGCCGTCCCGATGACGGTCGCGACGATCAAGGCCCGTTGGTTCATTTGGTCGTTCCCCCTGTAACCGTGGCCGAGGCGGCCGCGGCTTTCTGGCGTTCGAAGAGGGCGGCCCAGTCGATGGGGCCGGTCTCGAAGCGCTTCTTCAGTTCGTTGAGCGAGTAGGCGTTGCCCCACTCGAAGTGGCGGTAGAGGACGTCGAAACCTTCGCCCGGGCCATAGCCGACGGCGGTCAGGCTGACGCGGGAGCGGCCGGCGCCGAGATCCTCGATCTCCAGCGTGGTGACGATCTCTCCGAACAGCTCACGATGCGGCAGGGCCTTCGGCGCCTGGACATTGCGGAACGACAGAAGCCGCTGGGGCACATAGGCGACAATGCGGTTCCGGATGTTGTCCGGGCCGCCGATCTTCGCGGTCGGGTCATAGCTGGCCTCGATATCACCGCCGATGCGCAGATCGACCGCCGACACCGGGGCGACCCAGGCGCGGTAGCCCTCGGCGGTGGTGAAGGCGTCCCAGACCTGGGCGGGCGAGGCCGCCACGACGATGGACAGCTGCAGCACGCGGTCGCCATCGGCCTCGACGAACGAGCTGTTGGTCACGTCCCTGTACTGGCGCCAGTCAGGGAACCTGGCCGGCTCGGCGGCCTGGGCGACGGACAGGGACAGGGCGGCGGCCCCGGCCAGGGTGGCGAGCACGCGTTTCATGTGCCGGTTTCCTATTGTGCGACGCTCGCCTGAGCGCCGGCGGCAGCCTCAAGAAGGGTGACGTAGGACCGCAGGCCCGCGACCGAGGCGTCGAAAGCCTCCAGCGTGCGGTGGGTGCGCGACTGCATTACCCCGCCCTCCATGGTGGTCAGGACGAATACGGCCAGCGCCTTGGTGTCCGTTCCCGGCGGCAGGCGATGCTTCGCCTGGTCCAGGCAACCCTTCACATGCTTGACCCAGCCGTCGAAGTTCACCGACAGCAGCTCGCGCACCGGCGGGTCGGGCTCATGCAGTTCGAGGGCGATGGAGCCGATCGGACAGCCATACAGGCAGTCGGTCGCGCGCAGCATCTCGCGGTAGGCGCCCAGCAGCGCGAACACCCGTTCTATGGGATCGTCCACACCTTCCCAGGCCGGGGCCAGCAGCATCGGATAGATGCCGTCCCGGTACATCTCCAGCACCGCCAGCAACACGTCCTGCTTGGTCGGGTAGAAGTGGTAGAGGCTGCCGGAATTGGCCCCGGCCTCGCGCAGGATGTCGGCGACGGAAGTCGACAGATAGCCCTTCTCCGAGAAGAGCTTCAGCGCGGCGAACAGAATGCGCTCGCGGGTCGGTTCCACGGCGGGGCCCTCTTGATTGGTCAATCAAGAGACTGGCAGAACTTGAGTACGCGATCAAGTGGGGGGTTTGTGGAGGCCGCATTGAGGCGATGCGTCCTTCGCGACGCGGCTGCGCCGCTCCTCAGGATGACGAAGGGAGGGGCTGCACCACTTCGTCAGGGTGAGGAGCGCGAAGCGCGTCGCGAACCTCGCAAGGCCTCGTCGCCTCGCGGGTCTGACCTGCCATAGGTAGGGATTGCGATGCGTCCGCCCCCATCTTCTCAGCTCGCGGCAAGGCGGAAGGCCCCTACACCTGCCCGACCGTCCTCAACCGCGCCCTGGGGTGGATCTCGTTCTGGCTCATCACGACGGTCTGGCCGCGGAAGCGCTCGATGATCTGGCGGACGTAGGGGCGTGCCAGCGGGCTGGTCAGCAGCACGGGGCTGTCACCGGCGAGGGCGGCGCGTTCGAAGGCCTCACGGACGCCGCGGATGAAGTCCTGCAGCCGGCTGGGCGCCATGGCGAGTTGCTTCTCCTCGCCATTGCCGACCAGCGCTTCCGAGAAGGCCACTTCCCAGTCGGGCGACAGGGTGACGATCGGCAGGGCGCCGTCGTCGCCGCGGTTGGCCCAGCACAACTGTCGGCCGAGCTTGGCGCGGACCGACTCGACCAGCGAGGTGATCGAGGTGGTGTGCGGCGCGGCCTCGGCGACCCCCTCGAGGATGGCCTGCAGGTCACGGATGGAGACGCGCTCGCGCAGCAGCGCCTGCAGAACGCGCTGGAAGGTGGTGCCGGTGACGATGGACGGGATGACGTCGTCGGCCAGCTTCTTCTGGTCGACCACCAGGTCCTTCAGCAGCTTCTGGACCTCGGCGAAGGACAGCAGGTCGGCCATGTTGTCCTTGAGGATCTCGGTCAGGTGCGTGGTCAGCACAGTGGCCGGGTCGACGATCGTGTAGCCGCGGAAGGTCGCCTCTTCCTTCAGGCTGTCGTCGATCCAGGTGGCCGGCAGGCCGAAGGCGGGCTCCCGGACATGATCTCCGGGCAGCTCGACCTGGCCGCCGCGCGGATCCATGGCCATCAGCGAGCCGATGCGGACCTCGCCGGCGCCGCACTCCATCTCCTTGATGCGGATAGCGTAGCCCTGGGTGGCCAGGCGCATGTTGTCCAGGATGCGGACCGGCGGCATGACGAAACCGTAGTCGGCGGCCAGGGTCTTGCGCAGCGCGCGGATCTGATCGGTCAGCTTGCGGCCGTCCAGGTCGTTGATCAGGGCCAGCAGGCCGTAGCCCAGCTCGATCTTGATGTCGTCGATGGCCAGGGAGGCGCTGATGGGCTCCTCTTCCTGCTCGAGCGGCGCGGCGGCGAGGTCGAGGGCGGGCGCCAGCTCCGGGACCGGGTGGGACCGATGCCAGGCCAGCAGACCGGCGCCGACAGCCACCGCCAGGAACGGAATGATCGGCATGCCCGGGATGAAGGCCAGCACGCCGGAGGTCGCCGAGACCATACCCAGGCTCAGCGGGTTCATGGCCAGCTGCGCGACCAGGGCCTTGTCCGCGGCGCCCTCGACGCCGGCCTTCGAGACCAGCAGGCCGGCGGCGATGGAGATGATCAGGGCCGGGATCTGACTGACCAGGCCGTCGCCGACCGTCATCAGCGTGTAGGTCTCGGCGGCCGCGCTGGCTTCCATCCCATGTTGCAGGATGCCGATCAGCATCCCGCCGATGATGTTGATGCCGACGACCACCAGGCCGGCGATGGCATCGCCCTTCACGAACTTGCTGGCGCCGTCCATGGCGCCGAAGAAGGTCGACTCCTGCTCCAGCTCCTTGCGGCGAAGCTTGGCCTGTTCCTGGTCGATCAGGCCCGACGAGAGGTCGGAGTCGATGGCCATCTGCTTGCCGGGCATGGCGTCGAGGCTGAATCGGGCGGCGACTTCGGCGATCCGGCCCGAGCCCTTGGTGACGACGACGAAGTTCACCAGCACCAGGATGGCGAAGACGATCAGGCCGATGATGAAGCTGCCGCCCATCATCAGGTCGCCGAACGCCTTGATCACGTCGCCGGCGCCGTGGGCGCCCTCGTGGCCGTGGCTGAGGATCAGGCGTGTCGAGGCGAGGTTAAGGCCCAGCCGGAAGAGGGTGGTGACCAGCAGCACCGTCGGGAAGGCGGTGAACTCGAGCGGCTTCTTGATCAGCAGCGCGGTCATCAGGATCAGGATCGAACTGCCGATCGAGATTGTCAGCAGCAGATCCAGAATGAACGGCGGGATCGGCAGGATCAGCAGGACGATGATGCCGACGATGCCGATCGCCAGGCCGACCTCGCCACGCACCAGCCAACCCCAGACCTCACGGGGGCTGGGGCGGTTGGAAGCGCCGGCTATGCTGGTGTCAGCCATGGATTATCCGGAGGCGAGGGTTCAGGCGGCGTTGCCGATGCCGGCCTGCGGGGCCGGCACGGCGACGCCGGCCTCGGAGTATTCCTTCAGCTTGTTGCGCAGGGTGCGGATCGAGATGCCCAGGATGGTTGCGGCATGGGTCCGGTTGCCGATGCAGTGGCTCAGCGTGTCGAGGATCAGTTGCTGCTCGACCTGGGCGACCGTCTGGCCGACGAAGGAGCGGCTGGCGGCCTCGGCGGCCATGGATGCGTTGCGGGCGACCGCGGCGTCCGGGGCCGGCGACATCGGCGCGCCGTCCGGCAGGCGGATGGCGAACTCCTCGATCTCCGGTCCCGAGGACAGCAGCACCGCGCGGTGCATCGCGTTCTCAAGCTCGCGGACATTGCCCGGCCAGCGGTGGGTGACCAGACGGCGACGGGCCTCGCCCGACAGCGGCCGCTCAGGCATGCCGTTGGCGACGGCGTACTTCTTCACGAAGTGCTCCGACAGGGCGATTATGTCGCCCGGCCGCTCGCGAAGGGACGGCAGTCGCAGGTTCACGACGTTCAGACGGTAGAGCAGGTCCTCGCGGAACACGCCGTCCTTCACCGCCTGGGCCAGGTCGCGGTTGGAGGTGGCGATGACGCGGATGTCGACCTTCACCGGCTTGCCGCCGCCGACGCGATCAATCTCGCGTTCCTGCAGCGCGCGCAGCAGCTTGGCCTGCAGCCGGGCGTCCATCTCGCTGATTTCGTCCAGTAGCAGGGTGCCGCCGCTGGCTTCCTCGAACTTGCCGATGCGGCGGGCGACCGCGCCGGTGAAGGCGCCCTTCTCGTGACCGAACAGTTCGCTCTCAAGCAGGTTCTCGGGAATGGCCGCGCAGTTGACGCTGATGAACGGCTTGTAGGCGCGGCGCGACCGGGTGTGGACGTAGCGGGCCATCACCTCCTTGCCGACGCCGCTTTCGCCGGTGATCAGGATCGAGGCGTCGGACGGCGCGATCTGGTCGGCCAGCTTGATCACCACCTCCATGATCGGGTCGCGGGCGATCATCGGACGGTTGTCGTCGCCGATCGCCGCCAGCACAGCGGCGATCAGGTCCGCTTCCGGCGGCAGGGGGATGAACTCCTTGGCCCCGGCGCGGATAGCGTCTCCCGCCCGCTTGGGGTCGGCCGCCACGCCGCAGGCCACCACCGGCACCCGGATGCGCTCGGCCTCGTTGGTGGCGATCAGCCCGGCGATATCGAGGTCGTAGTCGACCATCAGGAGGTCCGCGCCCTGCCCGGCGCGCAGCGCCTGGGTGGCGGCCTCGACCGTCTCCACATGCGACACCTTGGCGCCGGCCTGCATCGCCATCTTCACGGCGAGGGACAGCTGTCCGTTCAAACGTCCGACGACCAGAAGCCGCATCGGTAATCTCCCTGCTACACGCTCGCCGATCAGGCGTTCGTGTCGCCGTCCTTGATGATTTCGGTCATGGTCACGCCCAGGCGGTCATCGACGACGACCACCTCGCCCCGGGCGACCAGGCGGTTGTTCACATAGATGTCGATGGCCTCGCCGACCTTCCGGTCCAGCTCCAGCACGCTGCCCTGGCCCAGGTGCAGCAGCTGCGCCACCGACAGGCTTGCCCGGCCCAGCACCGCGGAGATGTGGACGGGAACGTCGAACACCGGCGCAAGGTCGGCGGCGGTCTTGTCGCCCATGGAGACCACCATGTCGGTGGCCAGGCCCTCCTCCGGGGCGAACTCGTCGAGCGTGAGATTGGTCTCGTCAGACATCGTCGGTCTCGCTGGCGGAAAGAAGGGGTTCGGCGTGCAGACCCTCGGCGGCGAGGGCCGCGTCGAGAGCGGCCGCGACGCGGATGGCGGCGTCCTGCGGATCGAAGGCGGCCTTGCCGTCCCCCCAGTCCAGAACGAAGGCGGCGGGCAGCATGCCGGGCTCGGCGCGGGCGAGGATCTGACCTTCGAAGCCAACCGCCTCGGCGGTGTGGTCGAGGACCAGTTGAAGCCGCTCCTGCAGCTCGGGCGCGACGCGGACGATCAGCCTGGGCTGGGCTTCCAGCTCGCGGGCCAGGGCCTCGAGCGCCGCGGCCAGCGGCGCTTCGGGAAAGCGGTCCAGGGCGGCGTCGGCGATGCGGCGCGCCGCAGCGAGCGCCAGGTTGGCGGAGTCGACCCGGTGGCCATGGGCGACGCCCTGCAGCGCGCCCAGGGCGGCGCGGGCGGCGCGCGCGATGTCGGCCAGGGCGTCGGCGGCCCTGGCCTCGGCCTCGGCGACGGCCGAGCGCTCGCCTTCGGCATAGCCTGCGGAACGAGCAGCCTCGACCTCCTCGGCGGAGTAATGCTTGCGCCTGACCGGCGACTGATAGGTGATCGAGCCGGCGTCGTCGAAGACGGTGTCGAAAGCGAAGGGACGGGGGGCGGAGGAGGTCATCAGTAGATCAACTCATCATCGCCGCCGGACCCGGCCAGAATGATCTCGCCCTTGGCCGCCAGGTCCTTGGCGGCCTGAACCATGGCCATCTGGGCCTGATCGACATCGCGCAGGCGCACCGGGCCCATGCTCTCCATTTCATCGCGCATGATCTTCGACGCGCGTTCGGACATGTTGGAGAAGAACATCTCGCGCAGGGCGTCGGACGAACCCTTGAGGGCCAGGGCCAGCTTGTCCTTCTCGACCGCGCGCAGCAGCGTCTGAACGCCGCCGGGATCGAGCTTGCCCAGGTCCTCGAAGACGAACATAAGCGCCCGGATGCGCTCGGCGCTCTCGCGGTTCCGCTCTTCCAGCGCGGCGATGAAGCGTGACTCGGTCTGGCGGTCAAAGTTGTTGAAGATCTCCGCCATCATCTCGTGGCTGTCGCGCTTGGAGGTGCGCGCCAGGTTGGACATGAACTCGTTGCGCAGCGTCTGCTCGATCTTGTCGAGAATCTCGCGCTGCACGGGCTCCATGCGCAGCATCCGCTGAACGCATTCCAGGGCGAAGTCCTCGGGCAGGGCCGCCAGCACGCGTGAGGCGTGATCGCCCTTGATCTTGCTGAGCACCACCGCGACCGTCTGCGGGTACTCGTTCTTCAGGTAGTTAGCGAGCACCGCCTCGTTCACGTTGCCCAGCTTGTCCCACATGGTGCGACCCGCCGGACCGCGGATCTCCTCCATAAGGGAGTCCACCTTGTCGGGCGGCAGGAAGCTTTGCAGCAGGCGCTGGGTCTGCTCGAAGCTGCCCATGATGGCGCCGCTGGAGGACATGCCCGAAACGAACTCCACGAGCAGTTCCTCGACCGCGGACGAGGAGACGTTGCCCAGCGAGGCCATGGCCTGGGAGACCTCCTTGATCTCCTCCTCGTCGAGCGCCTCCCAGATCGCGGTGTGATCCTCGCCCAGCGCCAGCAGAACGACGGCGGCCTTCTCCGGCCCGCTCAGCTTGCTGGAATCGACGATGGCCTTGTTTTTCCGGCTCATCCCGCTTCGCTCCTGAGGCAGCTATGCAGGACAAGTCCTGTCACGGCTTGAGTCACGCGGGGGAGGCCCTGGCCTCCGAAGCCTTGGCGAAGGAGGCTCATGTCGTTTCGTGCAGCCAGGTGCGGAGGATCGAGACCGACTCGTCGGGGTGCCTGTCTACGAAGTCGGCCACCCGCTTTACCGACGACGCCCGGACCTGGCCCTCGATCCGGGCGATGTCGATCCGCTGGTCGAGGTCAGGGCCCGGCAGCGCCAGAGCATCGCCGGTGTTGGGGTCGACCGGAATCTGGTACTGGGCTCCGTCAGGCGTCGTGACAAGCCGGGTCGCCTGCACGCCACCGCCTGCGGCTCCGGCCAACGCCGGCAGGCCGGCTCGGCCGCCGCCGCCGCCGCCCAGCGCCAGGCTCTTGAGCAGCGGGCGCACGCCGAAGATCATGATCAGGACAGCGACGATGCCGAGCACGGCCAGTTCGACTGCCCGCATGATGTCGTTCTTGTCGAAGCTGGCCAGCAGGCCGGTCTCGCCGCCCGTTGTGTCGACCGCCTCCCGCGCGAACCGGACGTTTGTGACCTTCACGGTGTCGCCGCGTGCGGTGTCGTAGCCGACGGCGGCCTTCACCAGCTCGTCCAGGCGCTGGAGCTCCTCGGCGGAGCGGGGCGTATAGGCGCCCGGCTTGCCGTCGGCGCCGGGGGCGGTGACGCCGTCAACGGCGACGGCGACGGAGATCTTCTTGATCGCGCCCGGCTCGCGCACCTCGGTGCGGGTCTTGTTGCTGATTTCGTAGTTGGTTGTCGACTCGTTGCGCCCGCTTGTCGAGCCGGTCCCGCCGGCCCCGCCGGCCCCGCCGGCCACGGGCGCACCGGGAATGTTGCCCGCCGCGGTCACCCCGCCGGCGGCATTCGCATCGGCTTCCTGCGCGCTCTCCTCGCCGGTCTGCTCGGAGCGGATCACCTGGCCGTCGGGATCATAGGTGGTTTCCTGCTCGGTCACCCGGGCCATGTCGATGTCGGCGCTGACCTCGACGCGGGACCGACCGACCCCGACGACGCCCTCGACCAGCTCCTTGATCCGCGCGGCGAGCTTGCGTTCGACCTCAGTCCTGCGGTCATCGGCCAGCTTGCTGGTCATCGACGAACCGCCGACCGAGAGCGTCTTTCCGTGCTGGTCGATGATGGACACCTGCTCGGCCTTGAGGCCTGGAACGGCGCCGGCGACGAGGTTCTGGACAGCCTGGACCTGGTCTTCGGTCGGCTTGCGGCCGCCGATGCCGATGGTCACCGAGCCGGACGGAGGCTCCGCCTCTTCTTCGAAAAGCTGGCGACGCGGCAGATTCAGGTGCACCCGGGCAAAGGTGACGCCGTCCAGAGAGCGGATGGTGCGGGCGAGTTCGCCTTCCAGCGCGCGTTGACGGTTCAGCTGCTGGACGAAATCGGTCTGACCGAGCGTGGCACCCTGGTCGAAGATCTCGTAGCCGACCGACCCGGAGGTCACCAGGCCCTTGCCCGAAATCATCAGGCGGGTGGACGCGACCTTGTCGCGCGGCACCATGATGGTCGTGCCGTCACCCTTCAGTTCATAGCTGATGCCGGCCTGGTCCAGCGCCTGGACCACGGTTGAGGCTTCCTTCATGTCGAGGTTCGAATAGAGCAGCGCCTTGGGCTGGGCGCCGAGGGTCGCGCCGAGCCAGATCAGGCCGGCGATCAGCGCCGCGCCGATGCCGAGCATGGCGGCGAGCCGGGCGACCCCGAAGGCGCGAACGCCGCTCATGAACCTTTCCACTCGGGACCGCCCCTACCCAAATAAAGGCGCGACGGGTCAACGGGACCCGCGCTGCTAGGCAGGAATTACCGGGTGCAGGGTAAACGCCCTCTTAAGGGGCGCCCAGGCGCGGCGATGGTTCAAAGGCAACGGCCGCGTCCCGTCTCCGGAACGCGGCCGCGCCGTGTGCTGAGCCCTGTTGGGGGGCGTGGGGCTCAGCGATACTGTTGCAGTCGGGTCGTCCGCAGGCCGGCGAGGCCATGACGGTCGATCGACTTCTGCCAGGTCAGAAACTCCTCGTTGGTGAGGCGATAGCGATCACAAGCCTCGTCCAGGCTCAGAAGCCCTCCCCGCACGGCCGCCACCACCTCTGCCTTGCGCCGGATGACCCAACGCTCGGTATTGGCCGGCGGCAGGTCGCCCAGCGTGAGCGGCGCGCCGGTCGGACCGATCACGTACTTCTCGCCTCTGCTGTTCACACGCTGCTGCTGAAGCATCCTTCTACGCCTCTCTCACCAAGACTGTTCGAGAGGAAGATGCATCACCCGAAATAACATGCGGTAAAGCGCAATGGTTTAAGTAGCTTAACCACTGTCGACCGCAAGTTAATGCCGTTGTTTCATTGTGATACATCTGAGTTAAAGCCCCCTAAACATCAAGACTAGCGTTTGATGCTCAGAAGCTCCTCCAACATCTGATCTGCCGTAGTGATGATTTTCGAGGACGCCGAATAGGCCCGTTGCGTGGTGATCAGACCGGTAAACTCACTCGAGAGGTCCACTGTGGAGGCTTCGAGTGTCGACGGAGCGATGTATCCGGCCCCGCCGCTGCCGGCTGTCTTGAAGTTGTAGGAGCCGCTGTCCTTGCTCAGACGATAGGCGTTCCCGTTGGTAGGGATCAGACCGTCGGCGTTGGGGAAGGTGGCGATGGCCACCTGGGCGATCTGGCGCGAGATGCCGTTGTCGAAGATCGCTGTCACGAAGCCCTGCTCGTCAATCTCGATGTCGGTCAGGTTGCCGAACGCCGTGCCGTTGGTGTTGACGGACTGCAGGACGCTCTCGCTGTCGAAGCTTGTGATGCCGGAGGCGGCGCCGCCCAGCTCCAGACGGATGTCCTGGTCGCCGATCCCGAGACCCGTCGCCCACTTGACCGCGCCGGCGCCCGGGGCGGCGGCCGAGGAGGCTCCGAAGCTGATCACCGGCTCATCCCAGTCGGCAAACAGCGGGGCGAGCGGCGGCGTGAAGGTCGCGCCGGTGTCGAGACGGCCATCCTCGGTGAAGGCGACCATGCCGACGGCGAGCTGGCCATTGGACAGGCCGGCGCCCGTCTGGATATCGCTGGCGGGAACGGCCCGAACTTCGGCATACCACTGGTTCGGCGTGGCGCTGCGCAGGAAGTCGATCTGGATCGTCCGCTTGCCGCCCTTGGAGTCCGAGACCGGAACCTGGATCCAGAAGTCCGGCTTCACGCCCGTGCCGGCGTCCGGATCGTACATGGCCATCGAGTTGGTGGCCTTGTTGTAGGTGCCGCCGGTCACTTCCGCAGACAGCGCCTGGCCGGCGTCGAGGTTGGCGTTGACGGTCACGCGGGTCGTCTGCTCGGCGGCGCCGCCCACGGAGGAGACGTTGATCGACTGGAGGCGGGTGATATCCGACGGGTCTGTGGTGATCACGCCGTCGCCGTCGGTCAGCCAGCCCTGCAGATAGAGGTTCGCGTCGTTGCGCAGGTAGCCCTGGCTGTCGAGCTGGAACGATCCAGCGCGCGTGAAGGCCCGCGGATCGGCGGCGGTCAGGTCCTCGGACTTCTCGGTGACCACGAAGAAACCGCTGCCGGAGATCGAAAGATCGGTGTTGCGGCTGGACTGGGTCGGAAGGCCCTCGGCGGTGATGAACCGACGTGTCGTGGCCGTGACGCCGCCCGCCGAATAGGACGAACCCGAGCTACTGCCGCTGACCAGGGTCTGGAAGTTGGCCTGGGAGCGCTTGTAGCCGACGGTGTTCACATTGGCGATGTTGTCCGAAATCGCCGCCAGCGACTGAGAGTTCGAGATCAGACCGGTGACGCCGGCCATCATGGCGCTGTTGATGCTCATGGAGGGTTATCCTTCCTGCACTGGGGTTCGGGGGGCTAGACGGTCTGCTGCACGCTCGAGATCGCGCTGAGCGGAATCTTGAGCTTGCCGATGCTGACGACCGTCTGGCCGTTTACGGTTTCAACCGCCGACGCGACGCCGGTGGTGTAGATGCTGGACTTGATGGCCTCGCTGCCGGAGCCGGAGGCGGTTATCTTCAGGCTGTAGGTCCCGCCATCGGGAAGCTGCGTGCCCTGGGTGGTCTTGCCGTCCCATTTGAAGTCGCCCTCGCCGGCGGCGACGCCGCTGTCGGTGCGAGAGAAGACGGTCTGGCCGGCGGAGTTAACGACCTCGTACTTCACGCTCGTCGCGGCCCGGTCGATGTCATAGGTCCAGGTCGACTGGCCGCCCTTCAGGGTGGCGTCGGGCGTGGCGGCGGTCACGGTTTTGCCGATCAGGTTGACCGACCCGGCCAGGCCGCCGTCGTTCATGCCGACCAGCATGGCCAGCAGGTCGTTGGTCAGGAGCTGCTGCTCGACCCCGGTCATCTGCACGATCTGGGCGGTGAACTCGTTGGAATCGAGCGGCGACAGGGGGTCCTGGTTCTTCAGCTGCGTGGTCAGCAGCGCCAGGAAGGTCTCCTCGCTACTCGCCAGGCTGTTGCGGGAGTTGTTGATCTTGTCGAGAACGGAATTCCCGGCGCTAACAGAGTCGACCATGGGGGCCTCAGATACGGATGTCGACGCCGCCGGACGGCGCGCGGGACCAGGGGGAACGGACGGCGAGGGCCTCGGCCTGTTCGAGGCCGGTACGGGCGGTGTCGAAGGCGCGACTGGACCAGGCGGCGAGTGACTCGCGAGCCTCCCGGCCGCCGGAGCCCCCCGGGTTGTTCATGTCGAAGGACAGTCCGCCCTCGGCGAGATCGAAGCCCGCCGCTTCCAGCGCCTGGCGCAGCTCCCCGGCCCGGCCGCGCAGGTCGGCGGCGGTCTGGCTGGAGTCAAACGACAGCGAGGCGGTCAGGCGGCCGTCGGCGTTGATCTCGATGCTGACGTCGACCTTGCCCAGACCCAGCGGGTCTAGCTGGAGTTCGAAGCGGGTGGTCTTGCCCTCGAGCTTCTGGGCGATGTCGGCCGCCAGCCTCGCCACGGTCTCGGGAGAGCCGCGGGTCGGCGCGGCTTCGACCGGCGCTTCAGCGGAGGCTTGCAGGGCCGGTGTGGTGGGGGCGGTGTCCGGGGCGGCCGGCTCGATCTCCGCGCCGGCGTCGGCCAGCACAGCGGGAGCGGCCGGCAGGTCCGACCGGCCCGCAGTCGCGGCGGCGGGTGCGGCGGGCGCTGCGGGCGCGGCGGCGGGCCGGTCGCCGGACTTCAGGTCCGAAGCGACAGGATCGAGCGTCGGGTTCTCGGCGCGGGCCGCTTCGGCGCGGGCGGTGCGGCGGCCGGGAGCGGGCGCCGACGCGGGGGACGTCCCGACGACCGCCGCCTCGACCGGGACCGGCGTTTCGGCCGACATCGCCGCCTCGACGGCCAGCTCAACAGGGTTGTCGATGAGGGCTTCGGCCGGGATCTCTTCGAGCGCAGCCTGGGCGGCCGCGGCGTCGGCGACCGTGGCCTGCGCCTCGGGCTTGCGTGTACCGTCGAGGACGCGACCGATCAGACTGGCAACCGCCTCGCCCGCAGACCGCGGCGCGGCCGCCGCCGGCGGCGCAACGGGTATCGGCGGTGGCGCTTCGGCGGGCTCGGCCGCCGTCGGAGCGGGCTGAGCGGCCGCTGTGGCGTCGAGAGTCTGGGTGGCGATCTTGGCCGGGATATCTTCGAGCGCGGCCTGGGCGGACGCGGCGTCGGCGATCGTGGACTGCGCCTCGGGCTTGCGCGCACCGTCGAGGACGCGACCGATCAGACCGGCGACCGCCTCGCTCGCGGACCTCGGCGCGGCGGCCGCCGGCGGCGGCGCAACGGGTATCGGCGGTGACGCTTCGGCAGGGTCGGCCGCCGTTGGAGCGGGCTGAGCGGGCTGAGCGGCCGCTGTGGCGTCGAAGGTCTCGGTGGCGACCTCGGCGGCAAGGCCTGAGGACGGCGAGACAGGGCGGGAAGAGGCGGCGACAGCAGACGTTTCGGCGGCGGACTCATCCGAGAACGTCGGGGCGATCATCGTCGGTGCGAACGGCGTCATCGCGATAGCGGCCATCTGGCCGGCGTCGGGGGTCAACAGGTTCTCCGCCGACATCGGCTCGGCGGTCTTGGCGGCGATATCGGCGTCGGACATCGTCGACCCGGGGTCGGAGGCCGGACCGGTCAGGTTCGCCACCAGGGCTTCGAACACGCTGTCCGCGCCTTTTCCGTCAACCGTCGCAACGCCATCGACGCCGGACTTGGCGCCGAGGCCCGGCTGGGCGGCTAAGACAATGGACGCGAACGCGGTCATGACAGGCTGAAACGCCTCTGAGCGGTGACTGTACGGTCGGCGCCTGCTGCGCCCGGATCATTCGACAGTCAGGTAGCAACGGCCGGGCCAAGTCGATCCAGAGCCCATAACGTTTTGTTTTCGCTAGCCTTTCAGGGGAATCGAGCATCCCCTTGCCCACCCCGGCTGGTGCGCTTTTTGCCGGGCCATCGCGGGTCGATGTGGCGCGAAGTGCCGCCCGTCGCGGTCTGGCGCCGTCCTTGCGCTAAGGATTTGCGGGTCACCAGGCCCGCGGATTCGAAGTCTATGGTTATCAATAGCTTAGCATCGATCACCAGGTTCACGCCTGAATCGGCCCGGCAAAATGCGCCGGTTCGCGAGTCAGGCTTTGCCGGGCTGGAGGCGACACCGTCATGAGCCTCTCCTCGATCCTGTCGTCCGCCAACTCAGGCCTGATGGCCGCCCAGACCGGCCTGCGGACGGTCTCGGACAATATCGCCAACATCAATTCCCCCGGCTACGTCCGCAAAGTCATCGATCAGGCCCCGCTGGTTACGGGCGGAATGGGCTCAGGGGTCACCGTCACCCAGATCCGGCGGGCCGCCGACCAGTTCCTGCAACGGGCCTCGCTCAACGCCACCGCCTCGGCGGCGGAGGCCGGCGTGACGGCCACGGCCATGGACAGGGCCCAGGCCCTGTTCGGCAATCCGGGCGACAGCAGTTCATTCTTCACGCGCCTGGACGATATCTACGCCGCCTTTACCGCCGCCTCGACCGACGCCGCGTCGTCTATCCGACGCGATCAGGCGATCGACCGGGTCACCGACTTCCTGAACGAAGCCTCGCGGATCTCCACGACGCTGCAGGCCATGGGCGTCGAGGCTGACAGCCAGATCGCCGCAGCCGTCGAGCGCACCAACCAGCTGCTGAAGCAGATCGACGACCTTAACGGCGACATCAGCCGCGGCCGGATCCAGGGCGGTGACACCACCGGCCCGGAGAACGTCCAGAGCCAGCTCATCAACGAACTGTCGGGTCTTGTGGACGTCAGCGTCGCGGCCCGCGCCAACGGCGGCGTCATTATCCGGGCCTCCGATGGCAACGCGCTGGCCGGAAGCGGCAGCGGCGGCGGCGCCGCGGTGCTGAAGTATGTGCGAACCGAGGGAGCGTCTGGCGAGATCAACGTGTCGCTGGCGGGCGGCGGCAGCGAGCCGTTCCTCAACGCCCGGATCACCGGCGGCGAGATCCGCGGTCTGCTGGATCTTCGCGACCGGGACCTTCCAGCACTGGGCGACCAGCTTTCGGAGTTTGTCACCCGCTCGGTCGACGAGCTGAACCGCGCCCACAACGCCGCATCCGCGGTTCCCGCGCCGGCGAGTCTGACCGGCCGTGACACGGGCATGGAGCTGTCCACCGCCATCGGCGGTTTCAGCGGCCGCACCAGCGTGGTCATCGTCAATCCCGCCGGCGTGGTCTCCCGCAAGGTGGACATAAACTTCGACGCCGGGACGATGAGCATCGACGGCGGCGTCACCACGACCGCCTTCACCCCCGCCAGCTTCATGGCCACCCTCAATGGTCAACTGGCCGGCCAGGGCTCCGCCAGCTTCGCGAACGGGGCCCTGACCCTGTCGGCCACCGGAACGAACGGCGTGGCCATCGTCGACCCCGCCACGACGGCCTCATCGCGGGCCGGCAAGGGCTTCTCGCACTTCTTCGGCCTGAACGACCTCGTCGCCTCCAGGGGCTATCCCTACTACGAGACCGGCCTGACCACGACCGACCCGCACGGGTTCACCGCCGGCGACAGCCTGACCCTGCGCGTCGCGGACAAGGACGGGGCCCGGATCCGTGACCTCACCGTCGCCGTCCCCGCCGGCGGCACAATGCAGGACCTGCTCAACGCCCTGAACGCGAACAGCGGCGGCGTCGGCCTCTACGGTCAGTTCTCGCTGGACGCCGATGGCGCCCTGAGCTTCGGCGGCGTCACCGGACAGACGGTGTCGGTCGTCAATGACAAGACCTCCCGCGGGTCTGGCGGGCCGTCGGTGTCGGAGCTGTTCGGTCTCGGACACGCCGAGCGCGCCTCGCGAGTCACCAGCTTCGAGGTCCGCCCGGACATCGCGGCCGCACCGGGCCGGCTGGCGCTGGCGACCTTCGATCCCGCCCAGGCCGCGCTCGGCCGGCCTGCCCTCGCGATCGGCGACGGGCGCGGGGCCCAGCGGCTGGCGGCGGCCGGTGAAGTGATCACCCGCTTCGACGCGGTGGGCGGTTCATCGGCCGGATCCATGAGCGTCTCGCGGTACGCCGCCGAGTTCGCCGGCTCGATCGGACGCAAGGCCGAGAACGCCGCCTCGCGGCAGGAGATCGCCCTGGCCTTCGCCGCAGAGGCCGATACACGCCGCAGCTCCGCCGAGGGGGTCAACCTCGACCAGGAACTGATCAGCATGACGACCTACCAGCAGGCGTTCAGCGCCTCGGCCAGGCTCATCCAGGCCGGCAAGGACCTCTACGACGTCCTCCTCCAGATGGTGGGCTAAAGCCATGAACCGCGTCGCCACGGCCAACAGCTACAGCAGCGTCCTCAGCCATCTGATGCAGGCACAGGTGCGGCAGCAAGAGGCCACCACCCAGGTTTCCAGCCAGAAGAACGCCTCCGACCTGAAGGGTTACGCGCGCCAGGCCGAGACCCTGCTGGCCACCCGCTCGGTCCAGACCAAGGTCGAGGGCTACCTGGCCCAGGGCGATGTCCTGACCTCGAAGCTGGAGGCCCAGGACCAGGCCCTGACCCAGGTCGCCGACTCCGTCCAGAGCGCCCGCCAGGCCATCGCCGAGGCCATCGCCACCGGTCGGGGCGAGGCGTTGATGGGCGAGGTCTCCGCCTGGTTCTCCGCCGCCTCGGACTCGCTGAACGCCCGGTTCGGCGGTCGCTACCTGTTCTCCGGCGGCCAGGTCGACACGCCGGCCACCAGCGCCAGCCAGATCACGGACCTGACCGCCGCCCCGGCCATCGCCAACCTGTTCAACAACGACGGCCTGACGCCGGTGAACCAGCTGGACGAGTCGACCACCATGGAGACCGGCTTCCTGGCCTCGGACGTGGCGACCGGCGCCTTCGACGCCTTCCGCCAGATGCAGGCCTATGTCGAGGCCAACGGCAACTTCACCGGCCAGCTGACCGCCGCCCAGGCGACCTTCCTGCAGGGGATGCTGGACGACTTCGACTCCGCCCGTTCGACCGTCACCGACTTCGCGGCCCGCAACGGTCTGATCCAGAACCGCGTCGAAAAGACCCTTGCCGCGCAGGAGGACCGCAAGGCCATGCTGGAAGGCATGGTCGGCGCGATCACCGACGCCGACATGCCGCTGGCCATCACCCGCCTGGAGCAGGCGCAGGTGGCGGTGCAGGCGTCCGCCCAGGTGTTCAACATGCTCAAGCAGAGCTCGCTGCTGGACATCCTGCGGTAGGGATCGGCTGTCAGCGGCAGGCGCTGAAGCGCACGCCCCCAAGGATCACCCCGCCGCCCTCGCCGGCTGAACCTCGCGCGGGCTCTTGCCGGTCCAGCGCTTGAAGGCGCGGGAGAAGGCGGCAGGTTCGGAGAAGCCGACGAGGTAGGCGGTTTCGTTGACCGAGACCCGGGCGCCGGTGAGGTAGCGCAGCGCCATGCGGTGTCGCAGGGCGTCGAGCACCTGTTCGTAGGTCGCGGCCTCGGCCTTGAGCTTGCGGAACAGGGTCTGGCGACTGAAACCGAGGGCGCGGGCGACGGCGTCGGCGCCGACCTCGCCGGTGTGCAGCAGCGGCAGCAGCACCCCCTCGACCATGCCGCGGACAGTCCTCTGATCCTCGAGGTCCTGCAGCAGGCCGTCGGCCAGCCGGGTCAGGACGCCGAACACGTAGCGCGGCTGAAGCACCACCGGCCAGGTGGCGATACGCGGGTCGAGCCGCAGGGCGTTCCAGCGGCTGGAGAAGGTCACCGGGCATTGGAAGATGCGGTCGTACTCGGCGCTCCAGGCCGGCGCCGGGTGGGTGACCTGCACCTCCAGCACATGGGGCTCGGGCAGGAAGCGACGCGGGCCGCAGACCAGCCGGGCGAATGCCCCCTCCGTCAGTTCCGGGAAGGCGTCGGGGTCGGCGCGCGTGTCGACCATCCATAGCTGGCCGTCGCGCACGGTCAGCTCGAAGCGCGGCCCGTCGCTGAGCCCCTCGGTCTCCAGCGTCAGCCGGCCGAACCGCTGCATCTGGGCGAAGGCGTCGCCCATGGTGGCCGAGGCGTTCATGATCAGCCCGACGATCGACATCTCCGCCAGGTCGACGGCCTCGCCGAAATGCAGCGCCAGCGCCGGGTCGCCGCAGAGGTCCTGGGCCGCGCGCATCAGGGCCACATAGGTCTCGAACGGAAGGCGGCTGTCGGGGTCTTCGAGATCGGTCGGGCGCAGGCCGGCCCGGGCCATCAGCGCCGCGCGATCTGCGCCGCGCTGAACAGCGAATGTGATCAGGCCGGCAGCGACCCCGGCTGACGTGGTCAGGTTCGACATCGGCACGCCCCCTGATGTTACGAACGATCATGCGCGCGGTACGCACGGTCATGGCACCCGCCCCGCATATCGACAAGAACGGGTCCATGGCACTCCGGATTCCCGTCTCGCCCGTCCTGCTCGCCATCGCCGCCGCGCTGCTGCCCCCGGTCGCGCTGGCAAACACCCTGCAGGCCGCGCCCGGTGATCCGGCGTGGATGCATCTGGGCGCGAACGCGCTGCTCTGGGCGCACATCGCCGGCGGAGCAATCGGGATGGTCACCGGCGTGGTGGCCCTGGCCTCACGCAAGGGCCAGAGGGTCCATCGCGCGGCGGGGTCGGTATTCTTTCTCGCGATGTTCATGGCCTACGCCATCGGCGCGGGCGTGGCGCCGTTCCTCGACACCGGGCAGCGGCCCAACTTCGTCGCCGGACTGCTGGCGCTTTACCTGCTGGTCAGCGGCGCCATGGCGGCGCGGCGGCGGGAGGTGAAAGCCGGCGCGCCGGAGGTCATCGGCCTGATCATCGCCCTCTCCATCACCACCGCCGGCGTGATCTTCATGCGAATGGGCGCGGCCAGCCCCAGCGGCACTGTGGACGGCTCGCCACCGCAGGCCTTCTTCCTCTTCACGATCGCCGGGGCCTTCGCGGCCGCGGGCGAACTGCATGTGCTGCTGCGCAAGCAGCTGTCCAACACCTCGCGGATCGCGCGGCACCTGTGGCGGATGTGCTTCTCGCTGTTCATCGCTTCCGGGTCCTTTTTCCTCGGGCAGCAGCAGGTCTTTCCCGAGGCCCTGCGGGACTCGGCGCTGCTGTACGCCGTCGCCCTGTCGCCGTTGCCGGTCATGCTTTTCTGGCTCGGCAAGGTGCGCTTCGACGACTGGCGGCGACGGCGGCGGGCGGCCCTCGCAGCCTGAACGGGCCACGTCTGCTCACCCGGCCAGAAACTGGCTGTCAGTCCGCCGCCGATTGGATAGCGTGGCGACAGGGTGTTCCCGGGGGATAAGGGATGAAGACCAGTTTCCTGCGTGTCGCAGCGGGCTTTCTGACGGGGTGGCTGCTGCCGCCGCTGGTGATCGCCCTCTTCGTCGGCGTCCTGCTGGGGGTGTACGCACCGCAGCCGGGCGAAGGGCCGCTGGATCCCGTGCTCAAGGGGCTGATCTACGGCGCCTTCATCGGCCTTCCCGCCAGCCTGGGCGTCATGGTCCTGCTGGTGTCGCCGACCTGGTTCTTCCTGCACCGGGGGCGGGCCGGCCCGCGAGGGTTCCTGATCGCCGGCGCGGTGATCGGCGCCTTGCTGGGCCTCGTCCCGCTGGCCGGACCCGCGCTGGCCGGGAGCAGCGGCGGGCCACTGTCGGTGGCCCTCACCCTGGTGGTTCCGGCGATCGTCGGCGCGCTGAGTTTTCTTCTCATTCGCCGGATCGCTTACGGCAAGGGCAGCTGACAAGGCGTCGAGGCCGTCTACGGTCGCATTTTCCGCCCCAAGTCTCTATATCCCGCCCCATGAGCGCCCTGCCCTCCACCCTGGACATCGCCGACGACGTCGTGCGCGAAGCCGTCGGCCTGCCTACCGGCTCGCGGGTGGTCGCGGCCATGTCCGGCGGCGTGGACTCGACGGTGACGGCCGCCCTTCTGGCCCGGGCCGGCTATGACGTCGTCGGCGTGACGCTGCAGCTCTACGATCACGGCGCGGCGATCCAGAAGAAGGGCGCCTGCTGCGCGGGCCAGGACATCCTCGACGCCCGCCAGGCGGCCGACGCCATCGGTATCCCGCACTACGTTCTCGACTACGAAAGTCGGTTCAAGGAACAGGTTATCGAGGAATTCGCCGACGCCTATCTGCGCGGCGAGACGCCGATCCCCTGCGTGCGCTGCAACCAGACCGTCAAGTTCCGCGACCTGCTGGATGTCGCCCGGGACCTCGGGGCCGTCGCCATGGCCACTGGCCATTATGTGCGCCGGGAGGACACGCCGACGGGCCCGCAGCTGCACCGCGCGGCCGACGCGGGTCGGGACCAGAGCTACTTCCTGTTCGCGACCACGCGCGAGCAGCTGGACTACCTGCGCTTTCCGCTGGGCGGCCTGCCCAAGCCGGCGGTGCGCGGCGTGGCGTCCGGCATCGGCCTGTCGGTGGCCGACAAGCCCGACAGCCAGGACATCTGCTTCGTGCCCGAGGGCAAGTACCACACGGTCATCGACCGGCTGCGACCGCACGGGGCGGAAGCCGGCGACATCGTGCACATGGACGGCCGGGTGCTGGGCCGCCACGAGGGCGTCACCCGCTACACCATCGGCCAGCGCAAGGGCCTCAACGTCGGCGGCGGCACGGGCGAGCCGCTGTTCGTCACCCGCATCAAAGCCGACGCCCGCCAGGTGATCGTCGGCCCGCGCGAGGCGCTGCTGACCCGCGCCCTGACCCTGAAGGAAGACAACTGGCTGGGCGACGAGGCCACGATCAGCGAGGCCGCCGCCGCCGGCCGGGCCGTGCTGGCCCGCGTGCGTTCGACCCGCGAGCCGGTCGCCGGTCGCCTGACCCTGATCGACGGGGTGGTCGGCGTGGCGCTGGATACCCTGGAAGAGGGCGTCGCCCCCGGCCAGGCCTGCGTGCTCTACGCCCCGGAAGAGCCGAGCCGCGTGCTCGGCGGCGGGTTCATCGAGCGGGCTGTGCGAGCGGTCTGAGCGGCCGTCAGGGCGCGCCGGAGGCGTCGTTCCTTTCCGGATCGCAAAGATTATTCGCCGGGGCGCCGCCGTTCGCGACCCGTCGGGATCAGTCGCCGCAGGCCCGCAGAACCCCGGTTCCCCCAATGGTTCAAAGGCCTTGGGAATCCCACGGGATTCACTGGGGATTCAGCGATCACGAAAGAGTCATCCCGCCCGCGACTCGACGCCGCGACATCGCGGGTTGCCGCCGATTCGCAAATCGGCTTAACGATTCTTTCCAACGGGCGGTTCACCATTAACCAGTCTTAAAGCAGCTTAATTCCAATGTCGGGATTGAGCTCCGGAGGCGGATTCCGCCTCTTCTGAATCGTTACCGCGGGAGGGCCGCGGGGAGGGGATCAATGCGCGTACTGTTGATTGAAGATGACAGCGCCACGGCTCAGACCATCGAGCTGATGCTCAAATCTGAAGGGTTCAACGTCTATACGACGGACCTCGGCGAGGAAGGCGTGGATCTGGGAAAGATCTACGACTACGACCTTATCCTGCTCGACCTGAACCTGCCGGACATGAGCGGCATGGACGTGCTGCGCACGCTGCGCAACGCCAAGATCAATACGCCGATCATGATCCTGTCGGGCTCTTCGGAGATCGACACCAAGGTGAAGACCCTGGGCGGCGGCGCCGACGACTACATGACCAAGCCGTTCCACAAGGACGAGATGGTCGCCCGCATCCACGCCGTGGTGCGCCGCTCCAAGGGCCATGCCCAGGCGGTGATCCAGACCGGTGAGATCGGCGTGAACCTCGACGCCAAGACGGTCGAGGTGAACAACATGCGGGTTCACCTGACCGGCAAGGAGTACCAGATGCTGGAGCTGCTTTCGCTCCGCAAGGGTACAACCCTGACCAAGGAAATGTTCCTCAACCACCTCTACGGCGGGATGGACGAGCCCGAGCTGAAGATCATCGACGTCTTCATCTGCAAGCTTCGCAAGAAGCTGGCGACCGCCTCGGGCGGCAACCACTACATCGAGACCGTCTGGGGCCGTGGCTATGTGCTGCGCGACCCGCAGGAAGCCGTCAGCGCGGCCTGACGTCTCGCGCCGGAGCCCTCCTCCGGACCAAGACGACCAAACCCCCGCCGGTTCCGCCGGCGGGGGTTTTCGTTGGCCCGCGCTCCCGACACCGTGAACCGGCTTCGCGCCGGCCGTTGCTACCGGCGCGGCGACATGCATCCTCTCCAAAACTTCGGGGGATGCGGACATGATGCGGCAGATCGGACTCGGCGCGGCGCTGGCCGGCGCTCTGCTAGTCGCATGGCTCGGAACCCGGACGCCGGCGCCGGCCGGGCCGGACGCGCCTGCCACCGCCTTCTCGACGGCCCGCGCGGTGTCAGACATCGCGCTGATCTCGCAAGCGCCGCACCCGGTCGGCTCGGCCGACCACGCCCGTGTGCGGGACTACGTCCTGGCCCGCATGACGTCGCTCGGGCTGTCGCCCAAGGTACAGGTCAGTCAGGCGATGGCGACCCGTAGCTTCGGCGGCGACCGCTATGTCTTCGGCGGTCAGGTCGAGAACCTGGTCGGTGTCCTGCCCGGGCGCGACCGCGCCCTCCCCGCCCTGGCGCTGATGGCGCACTACGACAGCGTCCCGGGCTCGCCCGGCGCGGCGGACGACGCCACCGGCGTGGCGGCCGTGTTGGAGACCATCCGGGCCATCAGGGCGGGCGGCCAGCCGGAGCGCGACATCATCGTGCTGATCACCGACAGCGAGGAAGCCGGGCTGCTCGGAGCCCGCGCCTTCTTCGCCGAGCACCCGCTGCGCAAACGGATCGGCCTGCTGATCAACCTTGAGGCTCGCGGCAACGGCGGACGGGCCAACATGTTCCAGACCGGTCCCGACAACGGCGCCATTATCGCCGCCTTCGCGAAGACCGCCAGCGCCCCGATCAGCAACTCCCTGGCGGTGTTCCTCTACGAGAACATGCCCAACGACACCGACTTCACGGTGTCCAGGGACGCCGGGATCCCGGGCCTGAACTTCGCCTTCATCGGGCGGCAGTTCGACTACCATTCGCCGACCGCGACCCTGGCCAACCTCGATCTGGGCTCGGTGCAGCATATCGGCGACCAGACCCTGGCGGCGACCCGACAGTTCGCCGGACCCGACCTGCCCGGCAAGGCGCCTGACGCGGTCTACAGCCAGACCTTCGGCGACCACATCCTGGCCTATCCGGCCTGGGCGGGCTGGCTGCTGTGGCTGGCGACAGCGGCGGCGGTCGGCTTCGCGCTGCGACGGGTCAGGGCGACCGGCGAGGCCTGGCCCTGGCGCGGAATGGCGCGCGGCGCCGGGGCGGCCGTGCTGCTGCTGACCGGCGCGGCGCTGGCGCTGCAGGTCGCGCGGCGGGTCACGGGCGTCGGCTTCGGCTTCCTCGAGCAGCGGCCGCTGCTGGCCCAGTGGGCGCTTTGGGAGACGACGCTGGCGGTTATCGCCGTAGGGATGTTGCTTCTGGTTCCGGCCTTGCTCGGGCGCGGCGAGCGACGCTGGCCGCTGGTCCTCTCGGCCCTGGTCGGCGGACTGCTCTGCCAGCTGTTCGGCGGATGGGACCTGGTCGGCGGCATGCTGGCGATGGTGACGGCCGGCCTGGCCGGGGCGGTGTTCGGCAAGCCGGTGAAGATCGAACAGGCCTGGGGCGGCGTGCTGCTGGTCGGCCTTGTCCTGTCGTTGGCGCTACAGGCGCTGCAGCCGAGCGTGGCGGTCATCGTCGCCTGGCCGCTGGCGTTGGCCGCCGTCGGGGCGCTGGCGACCGACCTCGGCCGGGACGCACGGATGGCGCGGATCATTCCGCTGGCCCTGCTGGCGGCCGCGAGCGGCGGCTGGCTCGCGGTCTATTTCCACGGCGTGGCGCAGGGCCTCGATCTGCCGGCGATCCTCGGGCTGTTCGTGCTGCTGGCCGCGCTGGTCTTCTGGCCCCTGGCGGCGCGGGACGGACGCAGGGCGCTTTGGCCGGCGCTGGCGATGCTGGCCATCGGCATCATCCTGACCGGCGTGGTGCGTTTCCGCGAACCCTGGACCGCGCGCCATCCGATGGTCACCAGCGTCTTCCACGTCAGCGACACCGCGACGGGCAAAGCCTGGCGCGTCTCGACGCCGCCTGAGCTGGACCCTTGGTCGCGCGGGGTCCTGACGGCCGAAGGGGGCGCTATCGTTGAACAGGAGTTCCTGCCCTTCCTGCGCCGCGAGGTCCGGGCCGCGCCGGCGAAGGGCGCTGCGCCGCCGCCACCCCTGACTGTCGCCCGCGCGCCGGATGGGTCGGTTGTGGTCGAGGGCGACGCCGGCGGCCGGCTGTTGATGATCGACATGCAGAGCGGTCTCGTGGACTCGGTCACCGTCAATGGCAGATCCGTCCAGCTGGAAGCCCCGGCAACGCCGGTCAGCGGAGCCACGCTGCCGAACAAGGTCTGGACCCGCCTGCGCTGGCAGGGCGATCCGGGCCCCATCCGGGTCGTCATCACGGCCCGGGGGCCGGCGGAGGTCCGCTACGCGGTCGTATCGGAGGGCTGGCCGGCGGGGTCTCCGCCCCTGCCGCCCCGGCCGAAGACGATGATGCCGTTCGACACTTCCGACTCCACCGTTGTGATCGGCGCGATCAGCCTGCCCTGACGACGAGAGGGCCGGTGCGAAACACTTCTTGACGTTCGCCTATAGTTCTATATTTCTCGAATTATAGATTTATAGGAGATCGCCATGAAGCGCCTGCACCTTCACATCGCCGTCGACGACCTGGACCGCTCGATCGGCTTCTACTCCACCCTGTTCGGCGCCCAGCCGTCGGTGGTGAAGGATGACTATGCCAAGTGGATGCTGGAGGATCCGAAGGTGAACCTCGCCATTTCGCGGCGCGGCCGCGCGGCCGGAATCGACCATGTGGGTATCCAGACCGACACCGCCGACGAGCTCTCTGACCTTGCCGTCCGCCTGAAGAGCGCGGGCGAGACGACGTTCGACCAGGAAGCCACCACCTGCTGCTACGCCAGATCGGACAAGAGCTGGGTCGTCGATCCGTCCGGCGTGCGCTGGGAGACCTTCCATACCACCGGGGAAGCCACGACCTACGGCGAGTCCGAGCCCGAGGCCCTGCTGGCCGCTACCGGCGCGGCCGCCCCGGCGCCCCAGGCCGCCTGTTGCGGCTAACCTCGACCGCCGCTTATCCCGGCTTTCGCCGGGATAAGCGGAAGACTAGGAACGTTTTTAAATTCTGATATTCTCGAATGATGGAACAGACAGACGCCGTCGCCGCCCTTTCCGCCCTGGCCCACCCCGGGCGGCTCGAGGTTTTCCGCCGGCTGGTCAAGGCCGGCCACCCCGGTATGGCGGCCGGCAAGATCGCCGAGGCCACCGGCACCCTGCCCAACACCCTGTCGACCGGGCTGAGCATCCTCAGCCACGCCGGCCTGATCCGCTCGCGCCGGGACGGACGGTCGGTCATCTACTCCGCCGACTTTGAAGCGATGAGCGGGCTGCTGACCTTCCTGATGGAGGATTGCTGCTCGGGCGAGCTGGCCATCTGCGGGCCGGTCGCCGACCTGGCCCGGGCCGGGACCTGCGCCGCCGAAGGCTGCGCGTGATCGCCGTGACCTGTTTCGGCGAACGGAACCCTCTGTGACATGTCGATCTTTGAACGCTTTCTGACCTTCTGGGTCGCGCTCTGCATCGTTGTGGGCATCGGTCTGGGGCAGCTTCTTCCGGACGCCTTCCAGGCTATCGGCGCGATGGAAGTGGCCAATGTGAACCTGCCCGTGGCGGGATTGATCTGGCTGATGATCATCCCGATGCTGATGAAGATCGACTTCGCGGCCATGCGTCAGGTCGGTCGGCACTGGCGGGGCATCGGCATCACCCTGTTCGTCAACTGGGCGGTCAAGCCGTTCTCGATCGCCCTGCTCGGCTGGCTGTTCATCGATCAGCTGTTCAGGCCCTGGCTGCCGGCCGGTCAGATCGACAGCTACATCGCCGGGCTGATCCTGCTGGGCGCCGCGCCCTGCACGGCCATGGTCTTCGTCTGGAGCAACCTTACGAAGGGCGAGCCGCACTTCACCCTCAGCCAGGTGGCGCTCAACGACGCGGTCATGATCTTCGCCTTCGCGCCGATCGTTGCGCTGCTGCTGGGTCTGTCGGCGATCACCGTGCCGTGGGAGACCCTGCTGCTGTCGGTCGGGCTCTATATCGTCGTTCCGGTGGTCATCGCCCAGGTCCTGCGGAAGCTTCTGCTGGCGAAGGGCGAGGCGACTTTCCAGACGGGGTTGGCCTGGCTGGGGCCGGTGTCGATGGCGGCGCTGCTGGCCACCCTCGTGCTGCTGTTCGGCTTCCAGGGCGAGCAGATCCTGGCCCAGCCGCTGATCATCGCCCTGCTGGCCGTGCCGATCCTCATTCAGGTCTATTTCAACGCCGGCCTCGCCTACCTGCTCAACCGGGCCACCGGTGAAGATCACTCTGTCGCCGGCCCCTCGGCCCTGATCGGCGCCAGCAACTTCTTTGAACTGGCCGTCGCCGCCGCCATCAGCCTGTTCGGATTCAAGTCCGGCGCGGCGCTCGCCACAGTGGTCGGCGTGCTGGTCGAGGTCCCTGTCATGCTCACCGTGGTGGCCATCGTGAATCGTTCGAAGGGCTGGTACGAACGCCGCCTCGCCCCACGGAACGGGACCTGATCCATGACCGTCACCATCTTCCACAACCCCGCCTGCGGCACCTCGCGAAACACCCTGGCCGCCATCCGCGAGACCGGCGCCGAGCCGGTCGTGGTCGAATACCTCAAGGCCGGCTGGACGAAGGCGCAGCTTCAGGACCTGCTCGGAAAGCTGGGTCTGGGACCGCGCGACATCCTGCGTACCAAGGGCGCCCTTGCCGCCGAGCTCGGCCTGACCGAACCCTCGGCGAGCGATGATGCGATCCTGGACGCCATGGTCGCCAACCCGGTTCTGGTCGAGCGCCCCATCGTGGTGAGCCCGCGCGGGGCGGTGCTGGCGCGGCCATCGGAGCGGGTGTTCGAGATCCTCGACAATGTCCCGGCCGCCTTCGTGAAGGAAGACGGCGAGCGGGTCGTGCCGGGGAATGCGCCAAAGACGTGAGTCGGCGTGACAAAAGCGCCGAACAGCCGAATATTGCTTGCGCCTGATGTGACGGTTCCGGCATGAACCGGCCCGACAGTTGCTGGGGGGCTACCCGGCCGTGTCATTCTGACGCTTGCGGCATCGTCAACGATGGGGGACCGATGCAGGAGTTTGATCCCAGGCGCCCGACGCTTCGCTTCGCGCCGAAGATCCTTGTGGCCGTCGCCGGTTTCGCCGCCCTCGGTCTGGGCTGGAAGCTGACGGCCGGTCCGGAGATCGCCGCCAGCCAGACGCTCGACCCGGCCGCCATGGTCGCCCTGCAGCACGCCGCCTTCGCCGAAGCGGAGGCCCAGCCGGGGTTTGACCGCGGTCAGAACGTCAATGTCGAGGTCCTGCCAGGCGAGACCCTGGCCGCCGCTGTCGCGCGCAGCGGCGTGGGCGACGCCGAGGCCCGCCATGCGGTCGGCGTCCTCAGCCAGGCCATGGACACCGTCAATATCAAGGCCGGGATGGACTTCGTCGCATCCGTCGCCCGTCCCGTAGACCGCCGCGGACCGGCTCGCCTGATCGGCCTGTCGATGCGCGCCGACGCGGTCAAGACAATCACGGTCTCCCGCAGCTTCGACGGCGCCATGCGCCTGCGCGAGCTGGAAGAGAAGGTCCGCGCCGAGACAACCGTCGCCTGCGGCAAGATGGACGGCTCGTTCCACGAAAGCGCCGCGGCCATCGGCGCCAACTCGGCCATCGTCGCCGAGGCGTCCAAGCTTTTCTCGCACAAGATCGACTTCTCGCGCGACATCAAGGCCGGCGACCCCTTCTGCCTGGTGTTCGACCGCAAGATCACCGAGAACGGCCGCACGGTCGAGGCCAGCGGCCTGCAGTACGCCGAGATCAAGGGCCAGCGCTTCTATGGCTTCACCAACGCGCAGGGGAAGAAGACGTTCCTCGACAGCGTCGGCAAGACGGTCAAGAGCATGCTGCTGCGCACGCCGGTCGACGGCGCCCGCATCACCTCGCGCTTCGGCGTCCGGCGCCACCCGATCCTGGGCTACACCAAGATGCACCAGGGCATCGACTTCGGCGCCGGCATGGGCACGCCCGTCCTGGCCGCCGGCGACGGCGTGGTCATCGAAGCACGCCGCTGGGGCGGCTACGGCAACTGGATCCGCGTCCGTCACGCCGACGGCTGGGAAACCGGATATGCCCACCTGTCGCGCTACGCCAAGGGCCTCAAGCCCGGCCAGCGGGTCAGCCAGGGCCAGGTCATTGGCTATGTCGGCTCAACCGGCGCTTCGACCGGCCCGCACCTGCACTATGAGATCTGGCGCCGCGGCGTCCGGGTGAACCCGATCGGCGCCAAGATCGCCGTCGGCGTGTCGCAGGACCCGCGCGACGTGGCCGCCTTCAAGGCGTCCAAGGCCCGGCTCGACACCCTGCTGGCCCCGCGTCGCGCCGCCGTCGGCGCCCCCGCCGTCGCGGCCGAAACGACCAATCCTGAAGCCGGCAAGAAGCTGGCGAAGACCGACTTCAAGGGCGACGCCCCGGCGCTGCGCCCGCGGACCGGGTAGGTCCTGGTCTGACGCGTTGCGTGCTTCGACACGCGCCTGTCGGCGCTGCTCAGCATGACGTGTTTGGATAGCTTTCTGACTCAGTCATCCTGAGCAGCCGCGAAGCGGCGTGTTGAAGGACACACGGCGTCCACCACCGGCCATGGGGTGACGCGCGCCCCACGGGGCGCTAGAGAGACCGCCCGCCCGCCACAGCTTCCGGACCCTCTCCCTTGCGACTTCCCCAGGCCCGTCTCGACCAGGTGCTCGACCGCTTCCGCGAGATCGAGGCGCGCATGGGCGCGGCCACGGACGGGACCGAGATCGTACGCCTGTCCAAGGAGCACGCCGAGCTGCGCCCGGTCGCTGAGGCGGTGATGGCCGTCCAGAAGGTCGCCGCCGAGCGGCCGGAGCTGGAGGCCATGGCCGCCGATCCGGACCCCGACATCTCCGAACTGGCCCGTGACGAACTGGAGCGGCTCGACGCCCGCCTGCCCGAGATGGAGCGCGCGGTCGCCCTTCTGCTGGCGCCCCGCGACAGGGACGAGAACGCCTCCGCCATCCTGGAAGTACGCGCCGGCACCGGCGGCGACGAGGCGGCGCTGTTCGCCGGCGACCTGTTCCGCATGTACCAGCGCTACGCGGCCAGCCAGGGCTGGCGCGTCGAGATCGACAGCGTCTCCGAAGGCGAGATGGGCGGCTACAAGGAAATCATCGCCTCGGTCACCGGCGAGGGCGTGTTCGGCCGGCTGAAGTTCGAGAGCGGCGTGCACCGCGTGCAGCGGGTGCCGGAGACCGAGGCCCAGGGCCGGATCCATACCAGCGCCGCCACCGTCGCCGTCCTGCCCGAGGCCGAGGACGTCGACATCGTCATCAACGACGCCGACCTGCGCATCGACACCTACCGCTCCAGCGGCGCCGGCGGCCAGCACGTCAACAAGACCGACTCGGCCGTGCGCATCACCCACCTGCCGACCGGCGTGGTGGTGACCAGCTCCGAGAAGAGCCAGCACGAGAACCGCCGCAAGGCGATGGCCAACCTCAAGGCCCGCCTCTACGACATGCAGCGCCAGGCGCTGGACGACGCCCGCTCCGACGCCCGCAAGAGCCAGGTCGGCAGCGGCGACCGGTCCGAGCGCATCCGTACCTACAACTTTCCGCAGGGCCGGGTGACCGACCATCGCATCAACCTGACCCTCTACAACCTGGCCAAGGTCATGGAGGGCGAGGCGCTGGATGACGTGATCAAGCCGCTGATCGCCGAGGACCAGGCCGCGCGCCTCGCGGCGCTGGAAGACGAGTTCAACTAGGCGGCGTCGGCCTCTTGATCCTCCCCCCTGGGGGAGGTGGCTCGGCGAAGCCGAGACGGAGGGGGTCATGGGCTGGGCGCGAGACCCCCTCAGTCAGCCCTCCGGGCTGACAGCTCCCCCAGAGGGGAGCATCTGTTCACCGCGAGTTTCCCCACCGGGAACTCTCGCACTATCCAGGACCCCGCCGCCCCGCCAGCGCCGCGAAGGCGGCATGGATGACATCGTCGGGCGTCAGTTCGGGGGTCAGGAAGCGCTGGAACAGCAGCCCCTCGATCAGGCTGTTGATCACCTTCACGAGGATCTCGGCCGGCATCGGCAGTTCGTCCTCGCGCCAGTTGGCGCGGAACCAGGCGGCGCCGGCGTCATAGCCGGGGACCATGGCGTCGCGGAACCGCTGGCGGACGTCCTCGTGGGTCAGGGCGTAGGCGCGGAAGGTCAGGGCGCCGACCGCCGAGTCCCGACGTTCGGGCGCGGCGGCGATCACCGCTTCGGCCACCGACTCCATCATCTCGGCGAAGCTGCAGCCGGGGCGGAACACCGGCCGGATCGGCGCCCATTGCCGCTCGGCAAGGGCCATGAACAGCTCGTCGCGATTGCGGAAGTTGCCGTAGATGGCGCCGGTCGTCATGCCGGCCTGCTCGGCGATAGCCTGCAGCGTCGTGCGCTCGAAGCCGTCGCGGCGGGTCAGCTCGAGCGCGGCGTCGAGCAGCCGCGCCCGCGTGCGCAGCCGCTTGTCCCCCTTGGGACGGCCTCTGGGCGTGTCCCCTTCTGAGTCGCTGGCCATGCCGCACGATAAGGCGCTTTCATTTTATAGGAAGATTATTTTATAGTCGCCCTACACAGGGGCGGGACATGGACGGGATCTCGGAAGCGACGAACAGCTTTGTCCAGCAGGGCATGATCGCCGGGGCGGCGACCCTGGTATGGCGTGACGGCGTCGTGCACGCGGCCGGCGCAGGCCTGCGCGACATCGAGGCCGGGCTGCCGGTCGAGCGCGACACGATCTTCCGCATCGCCTCGATGACCAAACCGATCACCGCGACGGCGGCGCTGATGCTCTACGACGAGGGGCTGTTCGCGCTGGACGATCCGATCACCCGCTGGGCGCCCGGGTTCGCGGACATGCGCGTGCTGCGCTCACCGGAGGGCGCGCTGGACGACACCGTCGCGGCCGACCGGCCGATCACCCTGCTCGACCTGCTGACCCACCGTTCCGGAATCACCATCGGCGGCTTCCACACCGGTCCGATCGCCGGGGCTTATGGCGACGTGTTCGGGATGGACATTGACAGTCCGCTGACGCCCGATGACTGGATCGCCGCCTTGGCCCGCCTGCCGCTGATCGACCAGCCGGGTGCGAACTTCCACTACGGCTTCTCGAGCGAGCTGCTCGGACTGATCATCGCGCGCATCGCCGGCCAGAGCCTGGGCGACCTGCTGGCCGAGCGGATCTTCCGGCCCCTCGGGATGACGGACACCGGCTTCATCGTGCCGCCGGAGAAACACGGCCGGCGGGCAAAGATGTACGGCTTCGACGCCGACGGCCGGCTGGAGCACAGACCCGTTCATCCGCCGGAAGGATCCGCCTTCCTGGCCGAGCGCCCTGCCTCCCTGACTTTCGAGTCGGGCGGCGCTGGCCTGTGGTCCACGGTCGATGACTACCTGAAGTTCGCGCGGATGTTCGTCGGCGACGGCGCCGTCGACGGCGTGCGCCTGCTGAAGGTCGGGACGGTTCGGCGCATGACGACCAACCACCTGACGCCCGAGCAGGTCCAGGACGCGACGATGCTTGGTCTTCCTGTGTTCTCCGGCCAGGGCTTCGGCCTTGGCGTCGCGGTGGTCCTCGACCCGGATCGGGCGGACGTCCAGCGGGGCAAGGGCGGTGTCGGCACAGTTGCCTGGCCGGGCGCCTACGGCGGCTGGTGGCAGGCCGATCCGACCGACGGCTCGGTGATGATCTTCCTGGCCCAGAACGCGCTCGACTTCGACAAGGCGTCGATGGGCATCGGTCTGGGCGTCTATGGCGCCATCAGCCAGTTCCACGCCCTCGCTTCAACGACGACATAGTCGCAGCACATCGTTCGACAGCCCTCGCAGGCCGGGGCTTGCCGCGATCCCCTGCCTGAGGCAGTGACGGACCATGGCCGCCACCGTCTCCGCCCTCTATCGCCACCCCGTCAAGGGCTTCACGCCCGAGCGTCTCGACGCGGCCGATCTGGCCGTGGGCGAGAGCTTCCCCTGCGACCGGCTCTACGCCGTAGAGGTCGGGCCCAGCGGGTTCGATGCCGCCCGCCCGGCCTGGGTTTCGAAGATGCAGTTCGCCGTCCTGGCGCGGATCGCCCAGGTCGCCAAGGCCCGAACCGCCTACGACGAGGTCACCGGGGTGTTCAGCGCCAGGGCCGAAGGCCTGCCCGATCTCGCCGCGCCGCTGGGCGATGACGCGGGCCGCGAGGCGCTCGCCGACTGGCTGACGCGCCTTCTCGGCGACGAGGTCGATGCGCGGCTGAAGGTGATCGCCGCGCCGGGGACCTGGCGGTTCATGGATCACCCCCTGGGCCATGTCTCGATCATCAACCTGGCCAGCGTTCGCGACCTGGAGCAGCGGATCGGCAAGTCGCTCGACCCGCTGCGCTTCCGCGGCAACATCTATGTCGACGGGTGGGAGCCCTGGGTCGAGAACCAGTGGACCGGCCGGACGCTGAAGGTCGGCGGCGCGACGACCACGGTGTTCAAGCCGATCGTCCGCTGCGCGGCGACGCACGTCGATCCCGTCACCGCCGAGCGCGACATCGATGTCGTCAAGGCGCTGTTCGACACCTATGGCCACACCCTGTGCGGCCTGTATGTGCACACCGCCGCCGCCGGCCGGGTGGCCGAAGGCGACGCGCTGGAGCTTGTTCCATGACCACCCTGGTGAAGACCTGGAAGGCCGGCCGCGAGCGGCTGGAGACCGGCGGCATCGACCAGCCGGTGATCGACGCGCGCCTCATGCTGGAGGCGGCGGCCGGCGTCACGCGGGTGGACATCATCACCGACCCGCACCGCCTGCTGACCGGCGAGCAGATGACCACCTTCGACGGCTACATCGAGCGTCGCCTGCGCCGCGAGCCGGTCAGCCACATCCTGGGCCGCAAGGGCTTCTGGAAGATCATGCTCAACGTCACGCCGCACGTCCTGACGCCGCGGCCGGACACCGAAGTGATCGTTGACGAGGCCCTGAAGGCCTTCCCCGAGCGGATGAGCTTCAACGTGCTCGACCTGGGCGTCGGCTCGGGGGCCATCCTGCTGGCCATCCTGGCCGAGCGGCCGGCCGCCAAGGGCCTGGGCGTCGACATCTCGGAAGAGGCGCTGGCCGTGGCGCGCGAGAACGCCGCCAACCTCGATCTCGACAACCGGGTGGCGCTGCTGCGCGGCGACTGGACCGCGGGCCTGGGCGACGCCGGCTTCGATCTGGTTGTGTCCAACCCGCCCTATATCGCCACCGACGAGATCGAGACCCTCGACCCGGAGGTCAAGGACCATGAGCCGCGCGTCGCCCTCGACGGCGGCCCGGACGGGCTCGATCCCTACCGCCTGCTGGCCTCCGAGATCCTGAGGGTCCTCAAGCCCGGCGGCATGTTCGCCGTGGAGATCGGGCATACCCAGGCGGCCGACGTCGAGGCCCTGTTCCGCGCTGCCGGCGCCGCCCATGTTCGCACGATCAAGGATCTGGCCCTGCGGGACCGGGTTGTGGCGGGCGCGAAAAACCCCTTGGAAACATAGGGCCGAGGGGTTACATCTCGACTCGTTCCCTCCCAGATCGCCGAAGATCGAAAGTCTCGACGACGGACGCGCGGGGCCTTTTGGCCGGATCGCAGCGCTGGAGAGCCGGGCGGGAACCTTAGGAAACAGCGTCTTTCTAGAACAACAAACCGGGCCCATGCGCCCGAACAGGTCTCCAGAACCAGCCGGCAAGGCCCGCAACAGGGCCTGCCGCAGTGCAGGTCAAAGGTAAACATGAGAGATTTCAAGGGTATGAAGCGTCAGCGCGGCCGCAATCGCGGCGGCGGCGGCGGCAACAAGCCCCAACAGCAGAACGCCAACCGGGCGTTCGACTCCAACGGTCCCGAAGGCGTGAAGGTCCGCGGCGCGGCCCAGGGCGTCTTCGAAAAATACCAGCAGCTCGCGCGCGACGCCTCGTCGGCCGGCGACCGGGTTCTGGCCGAGAATTACCTGCAGCACGCCGAACACTACTTCCGCACCCTGCGGGCCATGCAGCCGCATCGTCCGGTGTCCGACATCGTCGGCCGCGAGCAGTTCGCCTCCGGCTTCGACATCGACTTCGAAGCCGAGCCCGAGGAGGCCCCCGAGCAGCCCGAGGCGCCGGAAGCGGCCGAAGGCGGCGACCATGCCGACGGCCAGCGCGAGGCCCGCGACGGCCAGCGCCAGGACGGCCGCCGCGACCGTTTCGACAACCGTCGTGACCGTGATGACCGTCCCCGCGACGACCGTCCCAGGGATGATCGTCCTCGTGACGAGCGGCCCCGTGATGAGCGGCCCCGCGACGAGCGGCCCCGTGATGATCGTCCGCGGGATGATCGGCCGCGGGACGACCGCCCGCGGGACGACCGCCCGCGCGAGGAGCGGCCCGAAGGCGGTCGCCGCGACCGCTGGCGTGAACGCGACGAACGCCGTGAGCGCCAGGAGCGCGCCGCCGCCGAAGCGCCGCGCGACCCGCTGGCCGTGATCGAGCCGCAGGCCGTTCCCCTGACATCGGAGGCTCCGGCTGACGAATCCCCGCGCCTGCGCGGCCAGGACGGCGCCGTCAGCGAACTGCCCGCCTTCCTGGGCCGTCCGACCGCCGCCGAACCCCGCGAGGAGGCGCCGGCCGCGGAGGCCAAGAAGCCCCGTCGCCGCCGCGCCCCGCGCAGCTTCGAGGGCGGCGAAGGCGCTCCGGCCGAGACCGAGGACGCCTAGGATCAGCAGGCTGCCGTCCGGATGCTCCCCTCTGGGGGAGCTGTCGGCCCGAAGGGCTGACTGAGGGGGTTTTGCTGCGAGGAATGACCCCCTCCGCCTCGGCTTCGCCGAGCCACCTCCCCCAGAGGGGAGGATCAGGGCGCGCGGACTCCGATGCTTACAGGTCGAAGTCGAACATCACGATTTCGACCCCGTCCTCGCCGAATGACTCATAGAGTCGACGAGCGGGCAGGTTGTCGACCTCGGTCCCCAGCCAGGACGCCTGGCAGCCCAGGGACCGGCCCAGCTGGAACATCGCCTGCATCATGCGCCGGGCGATTCCCCGCTGTCGCCAGTCCGGCGAGACCCCGACCTCGTCGATAAAGAGCTCGTCAGGCTTGTCGGGGTGTTTGTGGATGACCGCAGCGGCCTGACCGATCACCAGGTCGCCGTCGACGGCGATGATCATCAGATTCACCGGCTCGGCCAGATAAGCGCGCAGGCGTTCCGGGACGACGTCCATATCGAAGACGTCCTCGGCGATGTTGCGCAGCAGGTCCGCATTCGCGGCCGTCAGCCGGATGATCTGAAGGGTCATGGCGACAGGATAGCCCGGCCGGGGACGTTTCAGGATGGCCCCTGTCCGGCGGTTGTCGGAATCATCCAAGGCCCGCCACCTGGCGCCAGCGACACGGTCAACTCGCCCCGCCCTCGACCACGGTCTTCGGCGTCGCAACGTCCGGCCCGGCCTTGCAGTAGACGTAGCCCTCGAGCTCGACGCCCATCCGCGAGCGCGACCCCACACCGGTGCTGCCGTAAACATACGGCGCGGCGGCATAGTATTCGTTGGCCTGGACCCGGAAGATGTTGGTCCGCTCAAGGCCGGCGGGACACAGCTCTGCGGCGCGACGCTCGAAGAAACCGCGCAGCTCCGCAGCCGTCGCATGCCCGGCCATGATCACCAGGACCGTGTGACCGCCATCCGGATTGGGACGATCCTTGTAGCCGTACGGAACCTCCGGACCGATCGGCCCATAGATGGCCGGCGTGGCGGTGACGCAGCCCTGCAGGAGCAACGTCGCCGCCAGCCCGACGCCGAGACCGGCACGAGAGCGCCACGAGGTCATTTGGCGGCCTTCGGAGCCGCCGCCTTGATGCCCTTGATGTAGGTCACCGTGCTCTTGGCGATGGCGACGGTGTTTCCGTAGGTCGCGAAGCTGATCACGTTGGCGGCGGAGCTGACGTATGAACCCGCTTCGTATCCCTTGCCCAGACGGCGAACGGTGCGCTGGTCAGTCGCGGTCTCAAGCAGTTCGTCCTCGCCGGTGAGGGAGGGAATCGCGGTCCTGTTGATGTCCAGGATCAGGTAGCGGGCGACAAAGTCCTGGGCCCGCTGGACCTCGGCCTTGATCATCGCGCCGTTGTCGCTCAGCCACTCCCGGGTCAGGAAGAGCGAGGTCTCGTTCGGCGTGAGCTTGTCGTCGTTGGCCAGCTCGATCTCGCGCTGCATGGTCCGGTATTCGGCCGTATCCTCCAGGGGCAGCGCGCCGGAAGCGTCCATGGCGCTTTCGCGGATATTGGCGATCAGCCGCTCGCGGAGCTCCGGGGTCAGGGTCGGGACCGGCAGCGGTATGGAGTAATAGGTGAAGGTGTTGCGATAGAGCGGACCCTTGGTCTCGCTCTTCGGGACAGCCTTGGTGAAGGTGTAGGGCGTCTTGTAGGGGATCGCCGCGCTATTGTAGGTCGCTACCGCCACGATCCGCAGGACGCTCGAGTCCTCCGACAGGGTGTAGGACGTGACGACCTCGACCGTGTCGTCCAGCGCGCCCGGCGTCGCCGACTTGTAGGTCAGCACCACGTTGGGGAACGTTACGCCCGGGCCGGACAGGCCCGCGGCGGCCTCTTCCTTCAGTTCCGCGACAAGGCCGGTGTTCAGGGTCTCGACCGTCTGGACCTCGGCGACCTCGTTGGCCTGCTTGTGGGCTCGGGCCGAGGGGGCGGCATTGATGATCGCGGCGGCGATCGCACCGGCGATCGCGCCGACCAGACCCGCGCCGCCGCCGTTCACCTCGGTGTAGAACCAGGCCTTGGCGACGCCGGTCTCGTTGCCCGTAACGCTGAGTTTCGTGGGCCCCATCGTCGCGATGCTGGCCTGGGACAGCGGTCGCGCGGCCGGAACAGGTTCGACCGTCGCACACGCGGCCATGGAAAGGCACAGCAGCGGCGCCAGAACTTTACGCATGAGTTATCCCCCCCGTTGCGCCCCACATGGACGCGACGCCGAGGGTTTCGGAGATTTTCCCGACGATGTCAAAGCGACCGGCCGGCTAGCCTCCCAGGCTCGCCGGCGCCGCGATCCGCGCCCGGATCTACTCCGCCGCGACCCGCGCGGGGCTGCTGACCATGCCCGCCAGGCGACCGCGGATCAGGTCCTCGGCCTCGCTGATGATGCGGTCGACGAGGTCCTTGGTGGTCGGGATGTCGTGGATCAGGCCCTGGACCATGCCGGCCGACCAGATGCCACCCTGGGTGTCGCCGTTGGCGAGGGCGTCGCGGCCCCGGGTGCCGGCGACCAGATGCTGGACGTCCTCGAACTTGGCGCCGCCGCGACGCTCGATCTCGACCACGGCCTGGCTGACCTCGTTGCGCATGACCCGGGCGGTGTTGTGCAGGGTGCGGAAGATCAGGTCGGTCTGGCGCTCGTCGTTGGCGACCATCTGTTCCTTGAACGACAGCGGGATCGGAGCCTCCTGGGTGACGCAGAAGCGGGTGCCCATGTTGACGCCGTCGGCGCCCAGCGCCAGGGCCGCGACCAGACCGCGCGCGTCGGCGATGCCGCCGGAGGCCAGCATCGGGATCTTCACCTTGTCGGCGGCGGCGGCGATCAGGATCAGGCCGGGGATGTCATCCTCGCCCGGATGGCCGGCGCATTCGAAGCCGTCGATGGAGATGGCGTCCACGCCCATCCGCTCCGCCGACAGGGCGTGACGGACAGCGGTGCATTTGTGGATGATCTTGATGCCGTGCTTCTTGAAGTCGTCGACATGTTCCTGCGGTTTGTAGCCGGCGGTCTCGACGATCTTGATCCCCGCCTCGATGATCGCGGCGCGGTACTCGGCGTAGGGCGGCGGCTTGATGGCCGGCAGGATGGTCAGGTTCACGCCGAACGGCTTGTCGGTCAGATCCTTGGTGCGCTGGATTTCCTTCGCGAGGTCTTCCGGCGTGGGCTGGGTCAGGGCCGTGAGGAAGCCGAGCGCGCCGGCGTTGGCCACGGCGGAGACCAGCTCGGCCTTGCCGACCCACTGCATGCCGCCCTGGGCGATGGGATGCTCGACTCCGAACATCTCCGTGAAGCGGGTCTTGATGGCCATGGTGTCTCTCCCGAACATTTGTTTGGAAGACAGTCAGCCACGTCACCCGACGTCAGGCAAGCGCCACGTTTCCAGCGTCAGTCGACGGGCTTGCGGGCGCGTTCCACCACCTGGGAAAGCCCGGCCAGCACGGCCTTTCGCGCCGCCGGCGGCTGGTCGCCGGCCAGCAGCAGCCGCAGGGAGGCCGCATGGACCTTCAGCGGCGGCAGATCCAGCGCGCGGCCGCGCTGCTGGCGGTCGGCCAGTTCGCAGAGGCTGAAGGCGGCGGCGCAGAGGTCCTCGTAGCCGAAGGGTCCGGCGGTGTCGGAGATGCGGGTGGCCAGGAAGTAGATCCGCTCCAGCCAGCCCTGCAGTCCGTCGGCGGCTGGCGGCGCGGCGACGACCGCGTCCAGCTCGTCCAGCGCCTCGGCGACCACGCCCATGGCCTCGGCCCGGAACTCCTCGGTCTGGACGGCCGCTTCGGCCAGCGCCTTGCTGACGGTGACGCCGCCGGGCTGGTTGACCAGTTTCGAAAGGCGCGAGCGCCGCATGACCCAGGTGACGCTCATGCAGCCGAGCCTCCTTCGCTGGACAGGTTGATCTTGCCCCGGCTCAAGGGGTCGTGGCGACGTTCCGGCACGCCCTCCGGCGGACCGAGCTCACGGAAGCGGCGATCGGGGCCTGCGTAGGTCGGCGTCTCCAGCATGCCGCGCACGTCCTTGGCGACCCACAGGATGCGATCCAGCAGCAGGGTGGCGGTCAGCGGCCGGGCGACAATGAAATTGGCGCCGCAATCGCGCGCCTTGGCCACCTTCGAGACCGGCGTATGGCCCGAGATCATCAGCACCGGCGTCCAGGCGTTGTCGAAGCCCGACCGCCGCAGCCAGTTGACCAGATCGTAGCCGTCCCGGCCCGGCATCTCGGCGTCGACGATCAGCAGATCGACCGGATGGCTCCTGAGCAGGGCGGAAGCCTCGTCGAAGGACGCGCACTGGTGACGGGTGACCACGCCGAAGCCGAGCAGGGTCTGGGCGGTGAGCCGCAGCGAGAACGGTTCGTCGTCCACGACCATGACCGTGGCCTTGGACAGATTGAAGACGGTGTTCGGGTTGAGGTTCGGCGTCCCCGCGCTCTTCCGCTCAACCAGTTCGATGCTATCCGGCACGCCCTGCTCCTGCCCAGGGATTCAGGTTAACCGCAGGTCCCTGATTCAACCGTTAAGGCAGCCGGGGGCAGTTAATCCGGCGCCGTGCGGGCGGTTTCCCGACCGTCAGGGAACGGTTCCGACCGTTCCGGGCGGATCCTCGCTCGCGGCCGGGGCGGACAGGTCCGGAACAAAGGCCTGCAGTTCGAGTGTGCGTTCGACCGTCCGCTGCACCATGCACATGTTGGAGGTGAGGCTCGAGAACGTGCCCCAGTCACGGCTGTAGCGCGCGCTGCAGTCAGCGTCCCGGAAGGCGATCCAGGCCCGCTGGGCCTTTTTCAGCCCGACCTTCTGCTCCGGCGTCATGTCGGCGATCAGGGTGCGGTACGCGGCATTGAGGGCGGCGTCCTGCACTGCCATCTCGGTGTTCATGCATTCGATCATGCCGAGCGTCGTCTGGTTCTCTTCAGTGGCCAGGCAGGCGCTGAAGGCAGGCGTGTAGCGCGCCTTGACCGCCGCCGGGTCCGCCGCCGAGGCCGGCATGGCGATGAGGGCGGCGATCGACGCGACGACCACGGTCGCCTTTGCGCCCGGACGGCCGGGCCTGCGGCCAATCATTCCCTGCAGCAATTCCGCCTCCCCTCGATGGCGCCGGCACGGCGATCTACAGTCAGGACAGGCCCTGACGCCCGATGGCGTAGTACCGGTCGGCGCGCTGGCGCAACAGCTGCTCTGCGGTCATCTCCGACAACGCCTTTAGCTCTTCCTCGATGGCGCCTCCGACGGCTCGCACGCAGGTCTCCGGATCGGAGTGGGCGCCGCCGGCCGGCTCGTCGATGATGCGGTCGACCACGCCGGTCTTGATCAGGTCCTGGGCAGTGATGTGCATCTGCTCGGCCGCGTCCTTGGCCCGGGCGCCGTCGCGCCACAGGATCGAGGCCGCGCCCTCGGGGCTGATGACCGAGTAGATGCCGTGTTCGAGAATCAGCACCCTGTTGCCGGCGGCGATGCCGATGGCGCCGCCGCTCATGCCCTCGCCGGTGACCGTGGCGATCATCGGCACCTTGAGGGTCAGGCAGCGCTCCGTGCCGCGGGCAATGGCCTCGGCCTGGCCGCGCTCCTCGGCGCCCAGGCCCGGATAGGCGCCGGCGGTGTCGACGAAGGTCAGGACCGGCAGGTTGAACTGCTCGGCCATGTCCATCAGGCGCACGGCCTTGCGGTAGCCCTCAGGGCGGGCCATGCCGAAGTTGTGCTTCAGCCGGGTGGTGGTGTCGTGGCCCTTCTCCTGGCCGATCACGACCACGGGCATGCCCCGGAAGCGGCCGAGGCCACCCATGATCGCCTGGTCGTCGGCGAACTTGCGGTCGCCGCGCAGCTCGACGAACTCGTCGATCAGGCCCGCGAGGTAGTCGACGAAGTGGGGCCGCTCGGGATGGCGGGCCACCTGGGCCTTCTGCCAGGGCGTCAGGGCGGCGTAGGACTCGCGGCGCAGCTGGCCCAGGCGCGTGCGAAGAGCGTCGATCTCGCTGTCGAACGATCCGGCCCCGGCGGTGTCGGAGAGCCGCGACAGCTCCTCGATCTTGCCTTCCAGCTCGGCGATGGGCCGTTCGAACTCGAGATAATGCTGGACCATGAATCGCCTGACGGGGCCGCCCCTGAGAGGTCGCGAACCTAAAGCGAGGGCCTTTCCGGCACAAGCACGGCTAGCCAAGCCCCCGCCCGCCGTGTCAAACATTCGTTTGAATTTTAACGCAGGGGAAGCAGGCCATGGCCAGTCTCGAAGGCAAGACGGCGATCATCACCGGCGCGGCCAGCGGCATCGGCCGGGCGGCGGCGAAACTGTTCAGCGCCGCGGGCGCGACGGTCGTGCTGGCCGATGTGTCCGACAAGGTCAACGAGACGCTGGACATGGTCACCGCGGCCGGCGGTCGCGGCGTGGCCATCGTCGGCGACGTCGCCACGCCCGAGGTGATCAACAAGGCCATCGAGGCGGCCGAGATGCTCGGCGGGGTCGACGTCATGTTCGCCAACGCCGGCGTGTCCGGCGGCCTGCCGGGGCTGTTCGAGCTGACGGCCGAGCACTGGAACGAGGTGCTGCGCATCAACACCGTCGGCGTCTTCCTGGCCGTCCAGGCCGCTGCGCGGCTGATGGTCGCCAACGGCAAGGGCTCGATCATCTGCACCGCCAGCGTCGCCGGCATCCGCTCGGGCGCCGGCGGCATGCCCTACAGCGCTTCCAAGGCCGGGGTGATCAGCATCGTGCAGACCGCCGCCAACCAGCTGGCCGGCACCGGTGTGCGCATCAACGCCATCTGCCCGGGCCTGACCGAGACCGGCATGACCCAGATCGTCTTCGATCGCGCCCGCGAGCGCGGCACCGAGTGCAAGATCGGCCAGCTGAACCCGCTGCGCCGGGGCGCCGTCCCGGAAGAGATCGCCCACGTGGCGCTGTTCCTGGCGTCGGACGAGGCGTCCTACGTCAACGGCCAGGCCATCGCGGTCGATGGCGGCCTGTCGAGCTCGCACCCGGTGGTGCCGGGGAAGATGGCTTAGTCACTGAGGGGACAGTTTAAGGTGTCCCAAGGGACATCTTAAACTGTCCCCGACGCCGACGCTCGCGTCATCCTCGCGACGAGCGCGAGGGTGACGGCGAAATGCACGGCCTCCGGACACAATCCGAAGCGGAACATGACTTGAGCCTTCGGGCGGCGCGGGGCTGTATGCGCCGCTCGTCGGAGGACTACGCATGACCCGCTTCGCCGGCCTCTCGGCCTTCCCCATCACGCCCGCGACGCCTGAAGGGCGGGTGATCGAGGCCGACCTGCGCGCCATCCTGCGGCGCATCGCCGATGGCGGCGCAGACACCGTCGGTCTTCTCGGCAGCACCGGGACCTACATGTTCCTTGACCGCGACGAGCGGCGGCGGGCGACCGCCATCGCGGTGGAGACCCTGACCGACACGCCGGTGATCGTCGGCGTCGGCGCGATGCGCACCGACCACGCCCGGGCGCTGGCGAAGGACGCGGCGGCGGAGGGCGCGGCCGGCCTGCTGCTGGCCCCGGTCAGCTACACCCCGCTGACCGAGGAGGAGGTGTTCCGGCACTTCGCCGCCGTGGCCGAGGCGACCGACACGCCGATCGTCATCTACAACAACCCGTCGACGACCAATTTCACCTTCAGGCCGGAACTGGTCGCGCGGCTGGCCGAGGCGATCCCGAGCATCGCGGCGATCAAGTTGCCGCTGCCGAAGGGCGACATCGCCGACGACCTTAAGGCGTACCGCGAGGCCGCGCCTCGGCTGAAAATGGGCTACAGCGGCGACTGGGGCTGCAAGGACGGCCTGCTGGCGGGCGCCGACGCCTGGTTCAGCGTCTCGGCCGGCCTGTTCGCCGCGCGCGCCGCCGCCCTGACCGCCGCCGCGCGGCGTGGGGACCGCACCGAGGCCGATCGGCTGGACGCGGCGTTCGCGCCGCTGTGGGAGGTGTTCAAGGTGACCGGCGGCATGCGGGCGGCCTACGCGGCGGCCAACCATCTGGGCCTGACCAGCGCGCAACCGCCGCTGCCTGTCCTGCCGCTGGACGGCGAGTTGCGGGCCAGCCTCGAGGCGGCGGTCGCGGGTCTCTAGTCCCCGCGCACCCGCACGATCACCGTCTGGCTGGCCACGGCCATCAGCTCGCCGGTCTCGGCGAAGAGGTTCATGGCGCCGTGGCCGACGCCGGCGTGGATGCCGCTGATCGAGATCTCGGCCAGCACCCAGCGGGTCGGCACGATCTTCAGGACGCGCAGGGTGTTGTCGAGGCTGTTGCCGCCGGCCCAGATGCCCAGCGAATGGCCGAAGCCGGACGGCACAAAGTCGGCGAACACGGCCAGCAGGGCGGCGTCGACCGGCACATCCTCGACCGTGCGCAGCCACATCTGCATGCGGCCGTCCGGGCTGATCTCGCCCTTGCGGTTCTTGAGGTCATAGCGGCCCTCCGGCGCCCGGCGCTCGATCCGGCGGTTCAGGTTGTCGCCGTCGTCGGTCCACAGCATCACCGGCAGGCAGTCCTCCGGCGGCGGGATGTCGGGCATCTTCGGCCACTGGTGGTCGCGGGTGTCCGGCCGGGCGCCGAGGACGGCCATGACGCTGACCACCTCGGTCTCGCCGACATGGGCGGTCACACGGGCCTGGGTCGTGTACTTGCCGGCGTTCGAGATCCAGACGTCGAAGTCCACGACGGACGGCGGCCGGGCGTAGGACAGGTACTGCGCGGTGGCCCAGACCACCGGCCGGCCGCAGGTCTGCTCCAGCGCCGAGATCGAGGCGGCGAGGCCGATGCCGCCGTACATGAACAGATGCTCGGGCGGCCCGACGCAGATCGGCGGCGTCAACGGCAGGTGCCAGCGGTACGGGTTGTGCGAGCCGCGCAGGTCGAAGAAGGGGGTGGTCATGGCGCTCTCATGAGCCGGACGAGCTGTGCTGTCGAGCATGACGCGTGGCCATCACCGATGTAGGGGACAATTCAAGATGTCCCTTGGGAAACCTTGAACTGTCCCCGCCCTCCCGCCGTTCGCTCCGCGCCTGGAAACCTGGTCACCCGCCTCTTCCCTTCCCCCACGGGAATCGTCGCATGGAAGGCCTCATGGGACGATTTCATGAAGACACCGCCGTCGTCGAAGCCGACGGCCTCCTGACCGCCAACCTCTCTAGGGACTGGGAGATCTGGGGGCCGAACGGCGGCTATGTCGCCGCCATCGCGCTGCGGGCGGCCGGGCTGCGGGCGCCGGAGGGGCACCGCCCGGCGAGCTTCTCCTGCCAGTACCTTTCGGTCGGCAAGTTCGCGCCGGCGCAGGCGGAGGTGCGGGTGGTCAAGGCCGGACGGTCCGCCGCCTGCCTGGCTGTCGAGCTGTCGCAGGACGGCAAACCGTTCCTGACCGCCCAGGTCTGGACGACCAACAAGGACGACGGCCCCACCATGGCGGCGACGGCCCGACCGGACGCGGGTGCGCCCGCCGACCTCCATCCGATGGAGCACTACCTGCCGCCGGACGCGCCAAAGCATCGCTTCTGGCAGAACTTCGAGACGCGGCCGGTGAAGTGGATCCCTTGGGGCCAGCAGATGGAGGCCGGGGAGCCGCTTCTGCAGTGGCAACGGTTCAGGGACTTCGATGCCTCCGACGTGTTCGCCGACTGCGCCCGCATGCTGGTGCTGATCGACACGCCGCTGTGGCCGGCGCACCGACGCGCCCAGCCGCCGGAGGCCAGCTACATCGCCCCGAGCCTCGACCTTGCGGTCTGGTTCCACCAGGCTCCCGGCGGCGTCGACTGGCTGCTCAGCGACGCCCGGTCCGAGGAATCGCACAGCGGCCTGATTCACGGGATCGGCCGGGTCTGGAGCGAAGACGGTCGCCTGCTGGCCAGCGGCGGCGGCCACATGGTCCATACGCCGCCACGCGGGTGAGGCTCAGCGCTCCGGCGCGACCCGCTCCCAGGCCATGACCGCGTCCACGAAGGCCGCCGGCACCGGCACCGGCGTCTGTTCCTTCGGCGTCGCGCAGACATAGGTGTTGCGCACGTCGCAGAGCAGCGCCTCACCTCTGAAGACAGCGATGCGGAACAGCATGCTGGTTCGGCCGAAGCGCTGGGTGCGGACCGCCAGGGTCAGCTCGTCGTCGAACCGCGCCGAGGACCGGAAGTCGACGTTCGCGTTGACCGCAAAGATGTCGGCGCCGAACGGCAGCAGGGCGTCGGGATAGGGAAACCCCACCGCCCGCATGTACTCGGTCATCGCCACGTCGGCATAGGTCAGATAGTGCGGGTTGAAGACGATGCCCTGCATGTCGACCTCGGCCCACCGCACCCGCAGGGGCGTGGTGAACACGAAGTCAGCGAGGGTCGAGGACGGTTCCCGCTCTGCCATAGCCCAAGTCTCCGATTCATCGCCGCATGGCTGGCAACACCTGTCATCCCGGCCGTAGCGCGAAGCGCGGAGAGGCGGGACCCAGATTCGGATTCATACACCGCCGGCGAGATCCGATCTGGGTCCCGGATCGTCCCTTCGGGCCGTCCGGGATGACAGCAAGGTGGGATCAGAAGCCGTAGAGCGTGGCGTACTCGGGATCCTTGGCGGCGATCTGTTTCGCGCAGTCGACCATGACCTTGGCCTGTTTCCAGGTGGCGTCGTCCTGCATCTTGCCGTCCAGCATCACCACGCCGGTGCCGTCGGGCATGGCATCCAGGATTCGCTTGGCGAAGATCACCTCGCCCGGGTCGGGGCTGAACACCTTCTTGGCGATGGCGATCTGGTTGGGGTGCAGGCTCCAGGCGCCGACACAGCCGAGCAGGAAGGCGTTGCGGAACTGCTGCTCGCAGGCCTCGCCGTCGGAGATGTCGCCGAACGGACCGTAGAAGGCGCTGATGCCGTGGGCGGCGCAGGCGTCGACCATCTTCGCGAAGGTGTAGTGCCAGATGTCCTGCTGGGCCGCCTCGCGCGGGGCGCCGTCGTCACGGGGATCCTCGATGACCTTGTAGAAGGGGTGCCCGCCGCCGACGCGGGTGGTCTTCATCCGGCGGCTGGCGGCCAGGTCGGCCGGGCCCAGGCTGACGCCCTGCATGCGCGGGCTGGCCGCGCAGATGGCCTCGACGTTGTTCACGCCCTCGGCCGTCTCGAGGATGGCGTGCAGCAGGATCGGCTTCTTGAGACCATGTTTGGCCTCGAGCAGGGCCAGCAGCTGGTCCATGTAGTGGATGTCCCAGGGCCCCTCGACCTTGGGCACCATCATCACGTCCAGCCGGTCGCCGACGCCGGCGACGATGTCGGTGACGTCCTGCAGGTGCCAGGGGGAGTTGAGGCAGTTGATCCGTGTCCACAGGCCGACGCCGAGCGCGGCGAAGTCGGTGGCGTTGGCCATCTCAATGAAGCCGGCGCGGGCGGCGTCCTTGGCGTCGGCGGGAATGGCGTCCTCAAGGTTGCCCAGGATGACGTCGACGGTCGGGGCGATCTCCGGAACCTTGGCGCGGACCTTTTCCAGGTGCGACGGCACGAAGTGGATCATCCGCTCGACCCGGACGGGGAGTTCACGAAGCGGCTGCGGCGCTCCGATGGCAAGCGGTTTGAAAAACCCGCGCGGCGTCTTCATGGCGTCGTCCCCGTCGTCTTTTTTCGCAATTGCGAGAGGTTTTGCGGCGGCGCGGCGGAGCCGTCAAGCAGACGGCTTGCGCGGCGCGTCCGGATCGTCGTGCCCCGCCGCGAGGGTGTCCTCGATCGCGTCGTTGGTCGAGGCGCGGCGGCGGCGGCCCTTGGTGGAGCCTCCGCCGGTGCTTTCCAGCTTCAGCGTGCGACGCGCGTCGTCGGTCTCCTCGCCGAAGATCGAGCGGACGTGCAGGTCGCGCTGCGGGTTGGGCACCTCGATGCCGGCGTTGCGCAGGGCGTCGTCGATGGCCCAGGTGTAGGCGGCCTGGATGGCGTTGGGGCGCTTGACCGCCTCCAGCCTCGGCCAGACCACCAGCTCGTAGTTCAGGGCGGACTCGCCGAAGCTCACCAGCCAGACCTGGGTGCGATAGGTGGCGCTGTCGGGCAGGGTGAAGGGCACGGCCTTGGCCGCCTCCAGCACCGCGTCCCGCACCTTTTCCTTGTCGACATTGTAGGCGGCGCGGAACGGGATGCGAATCCGGCGGGTGTGGCCGCGCAGGGTCCAGTTGGTCACCGTCCCCTGGATCAGCTGGCTGTTGGGGATCAGGATGTCGACGCTGTCGTTGTTGCGGATGCGGGTCGCCCGGGCGCCGATCTCGTGGACCACGCCGCGCTGGCCGCTCTCCAGCTCGATATAGTCGCCGACGCGCAGCTCCTCGTCGAAGATCAGCACGATGCCGGAGACGAACTCCTTGACGATGCCCTGCAGGCCCAGGCCGACGCCGACGCCGAGCGCGCCGCCGAACACGGCCAGCGACGACAGATCGACGCCCAGGGTCGAGACCCCGGCGATGATCCCGACGACGATCAGGCCATAGGTCGACAGCTTCTCGACGATGTAAAGCGCCGCACCGCCGCGCGAGACCCTGGCCCGCGCCCGGCCGAGCGCCAGACCGATCAGCCGCGCCGCGACGATGGCGACGACGACGGTGATCAGCGCCGCAACCAGGCCACCAACAGTCACCGGCGTCTTGCCGATGCTGAACAGCACCAGTTCCTTCACCTGCTCAAGCTGTTCGAGTTCCGGCTGCATCCGGGCCTAGGCCTTCTTCACGAACTCGGTACGAAGCACGAGCCCCCGCACCTTGTCGACATTGGCCTCGATTTTGTCGGGGCTTCCCGTCAGGCGGATCTTCTTCACCAGGGTTCCGCGTTTCAGCGTGACGCCGCCCGAACCCTTGACCTTGAGGTCCTTGATCAGGGTGACGCTGTCGCCTTCGGCGAGGACGGCGCCATTGGAATCGCGGGTGTCATCCAAGGCGCTCAGTCCTTCCGACTCAAGGGATGCTTGCTTCTTACCACCTCCGCCAGCCGGTCGCCCGCGACATGGGTATAGATCTGGGTGGTCGCGATGTCGGCGTGGCCCAGCAGGGTCTGGACGATCCGCAGGTCGGCGCCGCCCTCCAGCAGGTGGGTGGCGAAGGCGTGGCGCAGGACGTGGGGGCTGACCTTCGCCGGGTCGATGCCGGCGCCGATCGCGGCCTCCTCCAGCAGTTGGGAAAAGCGCCGGGGCGTCAGGCGGCCGGCCTTGCCGCGCGAAGGGAACAGCCAGGGATTGGCCGCGTCGCCTTTGGGCAGGAAATCCTTGCGCACCGCCAGCCAGGCCTTCACCGCCGTGCGGGCGGCGTCGTTGAGCGGCGCCAGCCGCTCCTTGCCGCCCTTGCCCTTGACGATCAGGTAGGCCGGGTCCCGCGCCAGGGCGGTGAGCGGAAGGCCCATCACCTCCGACACCCGCATGCCCGAGGCGTAGGTCAGCTCGACCAGGGTCGCCAGCCGCAGGCCCTGGCCGCCGTCCTTCGCCGCGGCGGCGGCGATCAGCCGCTCGACCTCGTCACGGGACAGCACCTTTGGCAGCGGGCGCCCCTGCCTGGGCGCCTCGACCCGGCGGGAGGGGTCGTCGGTGCGCCAGCCCTCGCCCAGCACGAACCGGTAGAACTGCCTTATGGACGAGCGCCGACGCGCCGCCGTTGCGGGGGCGAGGCCGGCGGCGCCCAGACCGGCGAACCAGGCCTCGATGTCCTCGGCCGAGGCGTTGGAAAGGTCCCGGCCTCGGGCCTTCAGGAAGGCGGCGGCGTCGACCAGGTCCTTGCCGTAGGCGGTCAGGGTGTTGCGGGCCGCCGCGCGCTCGACGGCCATCATCTCGAGGAAGGCGTCGACCCAGCCCTCGCTCATTCGACCTGAAGCGCCGCGAACGCTTCTCCGGCGAAGGCGACGGCGGACTCCGTCAGGCCCGCGCGGCGCAGCGCCGAGACGATGCGGGCGTAGTCCGCCGGTCGGGGCTTGCCCCCGGCCTCGCCGACGATGACCAGGGCCAGAAGCGCCGTCTCGCCCTTGAGACCCGCCTCGGCGGCAAGGTCGAGCGCGGCCAGGCGACCGGACGTTGCGACGCCCGGGGGCGCGGTGAAGGTCGCGATCAAGGCCCGCTGGTCGGCGCTCGGCGTCGCGCCCTGGGCGATGGCGACCAGGACGGCGGCTTCATGGCGAGGGCGGGCCTTGGCGTCGACGGCCTGGGTCTGGCGCAGCAAGGCGTCGAATTCAGCGGCGCGGCCCTCGATCCGGGCGAACCGTTCGGCGAGACCGGTCCCGGGAAGGGCGGCGGGCGGCGCGGCGCCGGCGATCATGGCCGCCACGGCGGGCGAAGCGCCCTTCGCGGCCGGGATGTCCAGCGCCAGCCGGCGCGACAGGGAATACTCCAGTCCGCTGCGCAGCGAGGCCGCGCCGGGATCCCCCGCGCCGGCGATCACCGCGCCGATCAGCCGGGAGATGACCGGGTCCCGCTGCTTCTCACTGGCCAGGGTCAGGGTCAGCTGGGCCAGGACGCCTTCGCCCGCCCGCGCCTCGCAGTAGGCGCGCAGCCGCAGCCAGTAGAGCTCGCCCCGTCCGACCGAAAGCGCTTCGGCGATGCGACAGGCGCGGTCATCGTCGCCGATGATCAGGGCTGTCTCCGCGACCGCCTGGGCCAGCGCCGGATGGGTCGGCAGGTTGCCGGCGCGCTCGGCAGCGGCCCAGGCTTCTCGCGGGCGGCCCAGCGCCAGCAGGGCCCGGATCCGGGCGCCGGCGACCTCGGGGTCGCGTCCCGCGCCCTCGGGACCGACCGCGGCGGCGGCCATCAGTCGCCAGGCCAGATCGCCGGCGGCAGGCGTCAGGGGGCGGGTCCCGATGCCTGGGATCAGCGCCGTCGCCGCCTGGCCCGAACTGCCGCGCCAGATATCGGCGGGCAGGCCGGTGTCGCGCGAACCCAGCGAGAAGTAGTCGGGCGCGGCCAGCGGCGTGACCTCGACCTGGGCGGCGGCCGGGCTGGCGAGCAGAAGGGCGAGGGCGGCGAGGAGAGGAAGTCTCATGCGGGAACCCTAACACCTCCGCCGGGCGGAAGGGGAGAGGAGGCTCCCGGTCGGTAGCTGTTGGCCCGGAGGCCGCCTATCGTGTAAGCGGAACTGCGCCATGAACCCGGACCCACGACTTCGTCGCAAGACCATCGCCCTCGTCGGACTCATGGGGGTGGGCAAGAGCAGCATCGGCCGCCGCCTGGCGCTGGCGCTGGACCTGCCGTTCCGCGACGCCGACACCGAGGTCGAGACCGCCGCCGGCCGCACGATCAGCGAGATCTTCGAGACCTTTGGCGAGCAGGCCTTCCGCGAGGGCGAGCGCAAGGTGATCGCCCGGCTGATGGACGAGGGCCCTTTCGTGCTGGCCACCGGCGGCGGCGCCTTCGTCAACGACGATACCCGCGCGCTGATCAAGGCGCAGGCCGTTTCGGTCTGGCTCAAGGCCGACCTGGAGTTGCTGGCCCGCCGCATCGGCCGCAAGGACACCCGCCCTCTGGTGCGCGGGAAGGATCCGCTGGAGGTCCTGACCGAGCTCGCCAAGGTCCGTTACCCGATCTACGCCCAGGCCGACATCGTCGTCGAAACCGGCGACACCCCCCACCAGGAAGCCGTCGAGGCCCTCCTCGACGCCCTGACTACCCATCTGGCCGGAGCTGACGCTTGATCCGCACCCTTCCCGTGGGCCTTGGCGACCGCGCCTACGACGTCGTCGTCGGGCCAGGCCTGATCGATCGCGCCGGCGATTTCATCGCGCCGCTGCTGAAGAACCGTCGCACGGTGATCGTCACCGACAGTCATGTCGGCAAGCATCACGGCGAGCGGCTGTCGGCCGCGCTTGAGCGCGCCGGCATCGCCGTCGACGTCGTCACCGTGCCGGCCGGCGAGGAGAGCAAGAGCTTCGAGGGACTGGCGGATCTGTCAGACCGGCTGCTGGCGCTGGAGCTGGACCGGGGGGACGTCATCGTCGCCTTCGGCGGCGGCGTGGTCGGCGACCTCGCCGGGTTCGCGGCCTCGATCTACAAGCGCGGCATCGACTTCGTGCAGGTTCCCACCAGCCTGCTGGCCCAGGTCGACAGTTCGGTGGGCGGCAAGACCGCCATCGACACCCCGCGCGGCAAGAACCTGATCGGGGCCTTCCATCAGCCCCGTCTGGTGCTGGCCGACCTCGATGTTCTGGCCACCCTGCCCGCCCGGGAGATGGCCTGCGGATACGCCGAGGTGATCAAGTACGGCATGCTGGGCGACACGGGCTTCTTCACCTGGCTTGAGCACCATGGCGCCAGGGTGCTGGAGCGTGAGCTCGAGGCCCTGAGCCACGCCGTTGCCCGCTGTGTCGAGATGAAGGCGGAGATCGTCGCCGAGGACGAGAGGGAGCAGGGCCGCCGGGCGCTGCTCAACCTCGGCCACACCTTCGGTCATGCGCTTGAGGCCGAGTGCGGCTTCGGCGAGGCGCTGAAGCACGGCGAAGCCGTCGGCGCCGGCTGCGCCATGGCCTTCCGCTTCTCGGCCATGCTCGGCCTGTGTCCGGACATCGACGCCGCCCGGGTGGAAAAGGCCCTGAAGGCGGCCGGACTGCCGACTCGCCTCGACGACCTGCCCCACGGCGCCAGATTCCACGCCGACCGCCTGATCGCCCACATGGGCCAGGACAAGAAGGCCCAGGGCGGGACCCTGACCTTCATTCTTGCCCGTCGCATCGGCGAGGCGTTTACCGCCAGGGGGGTGGATCCCGCCCCCCTGCGCGACTTCCTCATCACCGAAGGAGCCCTGCCGTGATCGTGGCCATGATCGCCACCCTGGCGCCCGCCCTCGTCATCCTGCTCGGGATCGGCGCGCTGATCTCGGCCGCCGAGACAGCGATGACCGCCGCCAGCCGCGGCCGGATGCACCAGCTGGAGCGCGAGGGCGACCGCGCCGCCGCCCGCGTGAACAAGATGATGGGCAACCAGGAGACCATGATCGGGGCCATCCTGCTCAGCAACAATGTGGTCAACATCGGCGCCTCGGCCCTGACCACCAGCGTGCTGGCGGTCGCTTTTCCGGGTCCCGTTGGGGTCGTGCTGTCGACCGTCCTGATGACCGTGCTGGTCGTGGTGTTCGGCGAGATCCTGCCCAAGACCCTGGCCATCACCCGGCCGGAAATCGTTGGCCGCACCCTGTCGATCCCCACCTACTGGGTTGTGAAGATTTTCGGCCCGCTGGCCAACGGCGCCCAGTGGATCGTCCGCCAGACCCTGCGCCCGTTCGGCATCAACCTGTCGATGGAGACCGACGTGCTGGCGGCCCACGAGGAGATCCGCGGCGCGGTCGAGTATCACCACTCCGAAGGCGTGGTCGAAAGCGGCGACCGGCGCATGCTGGGCGGCGTGCTCGACCTGAGCGAGATGGACGTCAGCGAGGTGATGGTTCATCGCAAGTCGGTGTTCATGCTCGACGCGGACCAGCCGTCCCGGGACCTGCTCAAGAACGCCCTCGACTCCGGCCACAGCCGGGTGCCGCTGTGGCGGGACAATCCCGACAACGTCATCGGCGTGCTGCACATCAAGGACGTGATCCGCGAGATGTCGGACGAGGACATCGGCCTGGACCAGGTCGAGGTCGCCCGACTGATCCGCAAGCCATGGTTCACCCCCGACACCACCAAGCTGAAGGATCAGCTCAACGCCTTCCTCAAGAAGCGGAGCCACTTCGCGCTGGTCGTCGACGAGTACGGCGTGCTTCAGGGGGTCATCACCCTGGAGGACATCCTCGAGGAGATCGTCGGCGAGATCGATGACGAGCACGACACCGCGGTCGCGGGCGTCAAGGCCCACGCCGACGGCTGGTACGATATCGACGGCTCGGTGACGGTCCGGGATCTGAACCGCGCGCTCGACTGGGATCTGCCCGACGACCAGGCCGTGACCATCGCCGGCCTGGTGATCCACGAGGCCCAGACCATCCCGGAAGAAGGCCAGACCTTCATCTTCCACCACCACCGGTTCCAGATCGTAAAACGGCGGCGCAACCAGATCACCGGCCTCCGGATCAGCCCTCGCCTCGACGCCGAGGGCAACTGGCTGGACAGCCACTCCGGCTGAGCCCGGAACTGACGAGGCCGGGCGACGTTGGTGCGTTGACAGGCCGGTGGCCACGCGTCCGGGGGAGCCGGGTTGAGATCATTGCCGGACATGATCGAGAGCCCGTCGCGAGGCGGCTTCGGCGCGCGGCCGCCGATGACGGCGCTGGAAGGAGGGGACCTGTCGTGACGAGCGATTGTCTTGTGGGGCTTCGCGTCCTGGTCGTCGAGGACGAGGTGCTCGTCTCGATGCTGGTAGAGGACATGCTGGCCGACTTCGGTTGCTCGGTCGTCGGCCCCGCTCCGGACCTGGACGCGGCGATGACCCTGGCGCGCAGCGCCGGGATCGACGCCGCGCTGCTCGACGTCAACGTCGCTGGGCGGGCGATCTTCCCGGTGGCCGACGCCCTGAAGGCGCGCGGCGTCCCGTTCGCCTTCGCCAGCGGTTACGGCGCCGCCGGGGTCGAGGGAGACCACCGCCGCGCACCGGTGCTGCAGTAGCCGTTCCGCCAGGTCGACCTGGAACGGGCTCTGACCGATCTGATGATCGGCTAACCCTCGCCCGGCGCGAAGACCTTCAAGGACAGGGCATGCACCGGCCCGGCGAGTTCGTCGGCCAGGGTGGCGTAGACCTGCCGCTGGCGCGCCACGCGCGGCACGCCGGCGAAGTCGGTCGACTCGATCAGGACATTGAAATGACTCTCCCCGCCCTCGCGGTGGCCGGCGTGGCCGGCGTGGCGATCGGAGTCATCCACCACTTCGAGGCGTGACGGAGAAAACGCAGCCGTCAGCTTTTGCGTGATCAGTTCGGCGACAGGGCCCATTTTGCAAAGGTCAATTCTTGATTGAGAAAGGTTGGGGTCCATACTTCGTCCCATGTCCGGCGCCTTTCAATACCGTCCCAGATTCGTGGACATCCGGGTTCGGCCTCCCAAGCCTGAAGAGGAGGAGGCGGCCGAGCTCGATGTCACGCGCCTGAAGCCCGGCGAAAAGCGCTGCGAGCACTCCGACTGCCTGTCAGTGGCCACCGCCCGCGCGCCCAAGGCCCGCAACATGCCCGGCCAGTTCTACTGGTTTTGCCAGTCGCATGCGGCCGAGTACAACAAGGCCTGGAACTTCTTCGCCGGCATGACCGAGGAGGCCATCGCCAGGGCCCAGGCCGAGCGGATCACCGGCGAACGCCCGACCTGGAGCTTCAAGGCTTCCAACCGCTCGCGGGAAGCGGCCGCCCAGGCCCAGGGTCCGATGGGCTGGAACGACCCGTTCAGCCTCTTCGGCTTCGGTCGCGCCGATCGCTCCGGCGTCGAGGCGCCGCCGCAACGCGCCGACGGCCGGGTGCTGGGCAAGCTCGAGCGCAACGCCCTGGCCGACCTGGACCTGACCGATGTCGCCGACAAGACCCAGATCCGGGTGCGCTACACCGAGCTGGTCAAGAAGTGCCACCCCGACAGCAATGGCGGAGACCGCAGCGCCGAGCACAAGCTGCAGCGCGTGCTGAAGGCCTGGAAGACTCTGAAGAAGGCCGGCCTGGCCTGATCCACCGATTGTGATCCCGGACGCCGGAGGCGGTCCGGGACCCGGCCGGGATGACAGTCCGGGTTACGCTGCGGTACGCGCCGCCCGATTCAGCCATGCTGTCATTCCGCGTCGCGAGATCGAGCGCCGTCTCCGATCTTTTCCATCAAACGACTGTTTGCTGATCAGCGATTAGGCGCTAATCGGTCAGACCATCATGGCCGACATTTCCGACACCGCAGCTTCCGATCCCCTCCTGGGTCTCGTCCCCGACAAGCAGATCACGATCCGTGACGCCTTCGGGATCGACTCCGACATGAAGGTCCCGTTCTTCTCGACGAAGGACAGCCACGTGCCGGACGTCGACGAGTCGTACCGGTTCGACCCTCAGACCACGCTGGCGATCGTCGCGGGCCTCGCCTTCGACCGCCGGGTGATGATCCAGGGCTATCACGGCACCGGCAAGTCGACCCACATCGAGCAGGTCTGCGCCCGGCTGAACTGGCCGATGGTGCGGGTGAACCTCGACAGCCACGTCAGCCGGATCGACCTGGTCGGCAAGGACGCCATCGTCCTGAAGGACGGCAAGCAGATCACCGAGTTCCGGGAAGGCATCCTGCCCTGGTGCCTGCAGCGCCCGATGGCGCTGGTGTTCGACGAATACGACGCCGGCCGTCCGGACGTGATGTTCGTGATCCAGCGCGTGCTGGAGTCGGGCAGCAAGCTGACCCTGCTCGACCAGAACCGCGTGATCCGGGCCAACCCCTATTTCCGCCTGTTCTCGACGACCAACACCATCGGTCTGGGCGACACCACGGGCCTCTACCACGGCACCCAGCAGATCAATCAGGCGCAGATGGATCGCTGGTCCATCGTCACCACCCTGAACTACCTCGACCACGACGCCGAGGCCGAGATCGTGCTGGCCAAGAACCCGGGCTACGCCACGCCGGAAGGCCGCCGCACCCTGGCCGCCATGGTCCGCGTCGCCGACATGACCCGCAACGCCTTCATGAACGGCGACATCTCCACCGTCATGAGCCCGCGCACGGTGATCACCTGGGCCCAGAACGCCGACATCTTCGGCGGCGACCTGGCGCTAGCCTTCCGCCTGACCTTCCTGAACAAGTGCGACGAACTGGAACGCCCGACCGTGGCGGAGTTCTACCAGCGCGCCTTCGGCGAGGACCTGCCGGAGAGCGCGGCGCGGGTGAAGGTGGCTTAGGGGGCGCTCTCAGCGGTTTGTCGTTGTCGCAACCGGGAACCACGCCATGGGCGATGATCGACTGCATAGACTTTCGAAGATCGTGGTCCTTCTGCACGAGAAATCGCAGGAGGGACGCGTTCCGTGGCGACTGGAGGGCGATGAGGAGAAACACCTGGTCGCACGCGTCGGCGCCAACAGCATCCGGATTGAGGTGGCGCGCTACCGGAAGAACGGCGCGCCGGCGTCCGATATCCAGGTCACCTTCCTGAACGCAGACAGCGACGTCACCGACATCGTGCGAGACACCAGCCTCGGCGACATTCCGCCACCCGGGAAGCACTTCGGGTGGCACACCTACATGCAGGAAATCATCGACATCGCCGAGCGTCAGGCCCTGGGGTCCGACCGAGTGCTCGACGAGATCGTCAGCGAGCTCATGAAGGACCCTTCTGAGGACGAGGCTGGTGTTGAGCCAGAATCGGGGGATGAAGACGACGCTGGCCCTGGAACAGGATCGGATGCCTGCGAGCAGGCGGAGTAGCCAGCTCAGCCGGTCATTTGGTCGCACATGTTGTGCAACGTCCACGCCCTCCACATCCCGCCCGAGGCGCTGGCCTCCGCCTTTCCGCGGAAGGTGATCGTCTGGGACTGGCCGGAGCCGATGGCTAACTTCGGGCCGGTGGACGAGGTGCGGCCGACCTGATGGCGCACCGGGCGGCTGGAACCGCTGCGAGGAAGCGCCGCGGGAGACGGTCGAGACGCTGCTGTAAGGCCTTGCGTCCTTCGACACGGCCCTTCGGGCCTGCTCAGGATGACGTATCTGGAAGCCTATTCACCCACGTCATGCTGAGCAGCGACCCCCGGGTCCGCCGAATGGCGGCCCGAGGGTAAACTCGGTCGCGTATCGAAGCACGCAGGACGGTCAGTGAATCCCGCCGCCCAGCGCGTCGCCGCTGCCATCGCCACAGCCTGACCCGCCGTCGACCGGCAGGATGGCGCCGTTGATGTAGCGGGCTTCGCTGGAGCTCAGGAACAGCGCCGCGGCGCCGATCTCGTCCTTGGTCCCGTAGCGGCGCATAGGCACGCGGCCCTTCACCCGGGCCTCGGCCTCGGGGGTCGGAGCCAGGCGCAGCATGCCCTCGGTGTCCTCGATCGGGCCGGGCGAGATGGCGTTGACCCGCACGCCGGCGGGGCCCCATTCCAGCGCCAGGCACTGGGTCAGCATGTTGATGCCGGCCTTGGCGGCGCAGACGTGGGCCTGGAACATCGAGGCGCGCGTCGCCTGGCCGGCGGTGATGGAGATCAGAGAGGCGCCCGGCTTGCGCAGGAATTCGTAGGACGCCCGCAGCACGTTGAAGGTGCCGATCAGGTCGATGTCGACCACGGTCTTGAAGCCGTTGGCCGACATGCCCAGAGCCGGGGCGACGAAGTTGCCCGCCGCGCCGGAGATGACCGTGTCGATGTCGCCGAACTTGTCGTGAGTGGCCTTGAGCGCGGCCTCGACGGCGGCGTAGTCCCGCACGTCGGCGGCGATACCGATGGCCCGGCCGCCGTTGATCTCCGCGATCTCGGCGGCGGCGGCGGCGATCTTGTCCGGGCTGCGGCTGATCAGGGCGACGTTGGCGCCCTCGCGCGCGAAGCAGCGGGCGATGCCCAGGTTGATGCCGCTCGATCCGCCCGCCACGAACAGGGTCTTGCCCGCCTGACTGTCGCCCATGGTCTTTCGCTCCCGGTGTCTGTTTCCCTGGAGCCTAGCTGGACGCCCTCCCGCTGGGGGAGGCAAGCGCGATCCGGTCAGGGCGCGACGGGCAGCGTCTCGAGGCCCCGGAAGAAGGGGAGCGTGCGCCAGACCGGCTCTGCGTCGGGATCAGCCAGGCGCAGGTTCGGGAAGCGCTCGAACAGTTTCACCAGCGCCACCTGGGCCTCCAGCCGCGCCAGCGGCGCGCCGATGCAGATGTGCGAGCCGCCGCCGAAGCTGACGTGCGGCTTGCCCTTCCGCGTGATGTCGAAGCGGTCGGGATCCTCGAACGCCGCCGGATCGCGGTTGGCGGCGCGCAGGAAGGTGGTCAGCGACTGGGTCTTGCCGATCGGACAGCCGCCGACCTCCATGTCGCGCGAAGCGACGCGGCCGGTGACGTCGACCGGCCCCTCGTAACGGAGCACCTCCTCAACGGCGCCGGCGGCGAGCTTCGGATCGGCCTTGAGCTTCGCCAGTTCGCCGGGATTGAGCAGCAGCAGGCGCACGCCGTTGCCGATCAGGTCGGTGGTGGTCAGGTTGCCGCCGACCAGAAGGGCCTGCAGGTTGATGCGGATCTCGTCGTCGCTCAGCGGCGCGCCGCCGGCCTGCAGCGTGACCATGTCGCTGACCAGGTCATCGCGCGGCGCGGCGCGGCGGTCGTCCATCAGGGCGGTGAAGTACTCATGCAGCGCCACGGCCGATCGCTCCATATGCGCGGTCTGCTCGGCGTTGCGGAACGGGTTGAGGCCCAGGATCACGCCCTCGGACCAGTCGCGGAAGTCGTCCAGGCGGTCGTGCTCGACGCCGAGAATCTCGGCGATGGCGTCGACCGGCACCGGCACGCAGAAGCGGGCCATCAGGTCGAAGCTCGGCTCTCCGGCCACGCCGTCCAGGTAGTGGTCGATGATCCGCTCGGCATGCGGCCGGAACTTCGCCACCCGGGCATAGAGCGCCTGGGCCAGCGGCTGGCGAACACGGGCGTGGTCGGGATTGTCCAGCATCAGGATGCTGGTGGTGCTGGTGCGCGGCAGGTTGGGGTCAACGGTGTCGGCGAACCGCCGCTGCATGACCGCCGAGGCCTCGGCGTTGATCGGGTCGCGCCACAGGCTGTTGTCGGAGATGATGCCCCGGACGTCGTCGTAGCGGCTGATGACGAAGGTGCCGGCCATGGCGTCGCGGTGCACCGGGCAGGTCTCGCGCATCGGGCCAAGCACCGCGTGCGGATCGGCCCGATAGGTCGGGTCCAGCGGCGTCAGCTGCAGCATGCCGGGGGGCGAAGCGTCGTCGGCCATGGTCGTCTCTCCTGTGTCCGCCGCTCTCTGGCGGAGCGGTCAGGGGGGAGTGTCGCGCGGAGAACGTCAGGTTGCCAATGGTTAGTTTGGGGATGCTCCGGATCCGGATCGAGCGGCGGCGCCCCGAATCGGCTTGCCCATCAGGCCTTGCGCCCATAGAAGCCGCGCAACGTCCCCAGCGCGAAGACCCGTCCGATGAAGCTGCTCGCAGGCAACTCCAACCGTACGCTGGCCACCGCGATCGCCGAATATCTAGATATGCCGCTGACCAGGGCGCAGGTGCGCCGGTTCGCCGACAACGAGGTTTTCGTCACCATCGACGAGAACGTGCGGGGCGAGGATGTCTTCATCATCCAGTCGACCAGCTACCCGGCCAACGACAACCTGATGGAGCTGCTGATCTGCATCGACGCCCTGAAGCGGGCCTCGGCGCGGCGGATCACGGGGGTGCTGCCCTACTTCGGCTACGCCCGGCAGGACCGGAAGACCGGGGGCCGCACGCCGATCTCGGCCAAGCTGGTCGCCAACCTGATCACCCGGGCCGGCGCCGACCGGGTGCTGACCATGGATCTGCACGCCGGTCAGATCCAGGGTTTCTTCGACATCCCCACCGACAACCTGCTGCCCGTGCCGCTGCTGGCCAACGACATCCGCGAGCAGTACGGCCGCGCCGCCGCTGACGTCATGATCGTCTCGCCCGACGTCGGCGGCGTGGTCCGGGCCAGGGCCCTGGCCAAGCGGATCGATGCCGACCTGGCCATCGTCGACAAGCGCCGCTCCGCCCCGGGCGAGAGCGAGGTGATGAACATCATCGGCGACGTCGCCGGCCGCCACTGCATCCTGTTCGACGACATCGTCGATTCAGCCGGCACCCTGTGCAACGCCGCCAAGGCCCTGGTAGACCAGGGCGCCACCGAGGTCAGCGCCTATGTCACCCACGGCGTGCTGTCGGGCCTGGCCGCAGAGCGGGTCAAGAACTCGGTCATGAAGGAGCTGGTGGTCACCGACTCCATCGAGTTCTCGGACGAGGTGAAGGCCTGCGAGAAGATCCGCAGCGTCAGCTGCGCTCCCCTGATAGGCGAGGCCATCCGCCGCATCGCCAATGAAGAGTCGGTGTCGAAGCTTTTCGACTGAAGGGCCGGCGAAGGTAAACCCGCGTTCGACGGACGGTTAACGGGCTGCGTCACATTCTCGCCGTCCAACTGAGTTCTATTGACTTCATCGGGTGTCGGTGGGGGAAATCGCAGCCATGAAACTGATGTCGCACGCCCGCCGCTTCGCGCCCGTCGCCGCGCTCGCCGCCCTGACCGTGCTGGTCGCCGCCTGCAAGACGACGGCGCCGCCGGCGCCCGTGCTGCCGCCGCCGCCGCCGCCGCCGCCGCCGATCACCCTGGCGCCGCAGCTGATCCAGGAAGCCAGCGCCTGGCGCGGCTACATGGCCCGGGCCGGCTCGATCGCGCCGCAGTTCGCCGACGGCGGCCAGATCGCCTCGTCCCTCAGACTGGCGGCCGCCTACGAGCCGCGGCAGTTCCAGCGCGGCGCCGTGGCCTACGCCGCCATCCTGGCGCTGCAGGACCAGACCTTCGTCAAGGGCCTGCGCGCCCAGGCCGCTGATCCGGCAGGCCGCATCGCCCTGCGCGACCAGATCGTCGCCAACCCGAACACGGTGGTGAACCTGCCGGGCGCCCAGGGCGCCGCCGACCTGATCGTCGCCGGTGTCGGCGCTGACGCCACCCGTCTGCTCATCAGCGGCCGTGCGGTGAAGCAGGCGGCCTATGACGTCCAGCGCATGTCCTGGTCGAAGAAGGATGTCGTCAATCGCGAAGGCCGCCTGATCGAGGCCCGCACGCTGAGCACCAGCCCGATGCTGGGCGACGCCTCCGACGTGCTGATGCTCTCGCAGGCCTACAACGGCGCCGCGCCGATGACTGTGATCCCGCAGCCGGCGCCGGCGCCCTGGTCGCCGCTGGTCATCCGCGGCATGGCGCTGGGCGCGCTGGCGGCGCTGGGTGAGGCTGGCGACGCCAACTCGCCGCAGATCAACTCGGTCACCGAGGAGCAGTCGAGCGGCTTCTGCCTGAAGATGGCCAAGCTCAACATGTACCAGTGCCTGGCGGTGTCCAAGCCGCACTACGAGGACGTCTTCTGCCTCGGCCAGCACATCATGATCGACACCGGCCAGTGCATGATCAAGGCGTCGGGAGCGGCGATGCCGCCCGAGCCGCCGCCGCCGCCCAAGCCCGCGCCCAAGGTGGCGGCGACCGGCAAGAAGTCCGCCGCCCGCCCCTAGACGTTTCGTTCGCGGGCCGGGGCAGAGTCACGTTGCGTCCCCGGTACAAAGCGTGTATCGAGCGCAACCCTGAATTCACAGACCGTCGCCGCGCGGAGTTCTCTGCCGCGGCGACGTCGTTTTGAGACCAAGAACACCATGGCCGAGATCGTCCTGAACGTCGAAGTCCGTGAGCGCACCGGCACCGGCGGCGCCCGCGAAGCCCGCCGCGCCGGCAAGGTGCCGGGCATCCTGTACGGCGGCTCCAAAGCCCCCGTTGCCATCGCCGTGCGCGAGAACGAGTTCCGCAAGTCGCTCTACACCGGCAAGCTGCTCGGCCACCTGGTGACGCTGAAGTACGGCGACGAAACCCAGCCGGTCATCGCCAAGGACGTCCAGTTCGACCCGGTCACCGACATGCCGGTGCACTTCGACCTGTACCGCGTCGACGAGTCGGGCGTGATCAAGATCGCCGTCCCGGTGCACTTCAAGAACCATGAAGCCTCGCCCGGTCTGAAGGCCGGCGGCTCGCTGGAAGTCGTTCGCCACGAAGTGGAAGTCAGCGCTCCGGCCCAGTCGATCCCGGAAGAACTGGTCGTCGACCTGACCGGCAAGGTCATGGGCGACACCATCCGCATCGGCGACGTCGTTCTGCCCAAGGGCGTCAGCCCGGTAGTCCAGGACCGCGACTTCGTGATCGCGACCATCAAGGTCTCCTCGGCCGCCATGTCGGAAATCGCCGAAGAAGCCGCCAACGCCGCGAGCTGATCGCCGGCGCAGCGCGACGAAATCCAAGGGCGGGCCTAGGCTCGCCCGTTTTCGTTTGAGCCCCGAGCAGGAGGCCCGGGATGACATTGATCCTCGCGGGCCAGGGCAATCCGGGACCGAAGTACGAAAAGAACCGGCACAACGTCGGCTTCATGGCGCTGGACGCCATCGCCCGCAGGTGGGGGACCGCGCCCTGGCGCGCCCGCTTCCAGGGCCTGGCCTGCGAAGGTCAGGTGGAGACCCCAGGCGGCGTCGTGAAGCTGCTGATGCTCAAGCCGCAGACCTTCTACAACGAGACCGGCCGGGCCGTGGGCGAGGCAGTGCGGTTCTTCAAGCTCAAGCCCGCCGATGTCATCGTCTTCCATGACGAGATCGACCTGGCGCCAGGTCGTTTCCGGATGAAGACCGGCGGCGGGGCAGCGGGCAACAACGGCATCCGCTCGGTCACCGCCCAGGTCGGCGCCGACTTCCGGCGGGCCCGCATCGGCGTCGGCCATCCCGGCGACAAGGACATGGTCATGCCCTATGTGCTGGGCGACCTGCACAAGGCCGAGCATGTCTGGCTGGACCCGATGCTGGACGCCATCGCCGACGCCCTGCCCTTCGCCGCCGCCGGCGACGACGAGCGCTTCCAGGCCGAGGTCATGCGCCTCGCCCCCTCGCCCAAGGCCGATCCGCGCAAGCAGGCGCGCGAAGGCGGCGACGCCTGACGACAACGCCGCCCTGATCGGCTATAGCCGCGCCACCTTTTCGTTCGAGAACTCCATGGCCCTGAAAGTCGCGATCGTCGGCCTGCCCAACGTGGGCAAGTCGACCCTGTTCAACGCCCTGACCCAGACGGCGTCGGCCCAGGCGGCCAACTACCCGTTCTGCACCATCGAGCCGAACACCGGCGACGTGGCCGTGCCGGAGCCCCGGCTGGAGCAGCTGGCCAAGATCGCCGGGTCCAAGGAGATCATCCCCTCCCGGATCAACTTCGTGGACATCGCCGGCCTGGTGCGCGGGGCCTCCAAGGGCGAGGGCCTGGGCAACCAGTTCCTGGCCAATATCCGCGACTGCGACGCCGTGGCCTTCGTCGCCCGCTGCTTCGAGGACGGCGACATTACCCACGTCGAGGGCCGGATCGATCCGATCGCCGATCTGGAGATCATCGAGACCGAGCTGATGCTCGCCGACCTCGAAAGCCTCGAGAAACGCAAGCCGAACGTCGAGAAGAAGGCCAAGTCCGGCGGCGACAAGGATGCCGCCATCACCCTACGCCTTATCAACGTGGCGCTCGAACATCTGAACGCCGGCCGCCCCGCCCGCGCCGCCGACATCAGCAAGGAAGACTACAAGGCCTGGCACATGCTGCAGCTGCTGACCTCGCTGCCGGCGCTGTACGTCTGCAACGTCGACGAGGGCTCGGCCGACAAGGGCAACACCTTCTCCGACCTGGTGGCCGAACGGGCCAGGCGCGACAACGCCAAGAGCGTGGTCATCTCCGCCCAGATCGAGAGCGAGATCGCCCTGCTCGACCAGGCCGAGCGCGCCGAGTTCCTCGAAACCCTGGGCCTGACCGAGCCCGGTCTCAACCGCCTGATCCGCGAGGCCTACAGTCTGCTGGGCCTGCAGAGCTACTTCACGGTCGGCCCCAAGGAAGCCCGCGCCTGGACGATCGAGGTCGGCACCACGGCGCCCCAGGCGGCCGGGGTGATCCATAACGACTTCGAGAAGGGCTTCATCCGCGCCGAGACCATCGCCTACGACGACTTCATCAAGCTGGGCGGCGAGAACGGCGCCAAGGAAGCCGGCAAGATGCGCTCCGAGGGCAAGGAGTACATCGTCAAGGACGGCGACGTGATGCACTTCCGGTTCAACGTCTAGGCAGGCAAACTCTTCCGCGTCGGCGCGTGATCGCCCAGATTGGCAGGCATGAGCACCGAGCACGCCGACGCCATCGCTGCCGCGCAGGCGGTCCTGGACGCCTTCATGGCGGCCTTCAACGCCCGTGACCTTCCGGCCTGGGAGAAGACCTTCAACTTCCCCAGCGTGCGGCTGGCGTCGAACACCCTGACGATCATCGAGCCCGGCTATCATCAGCCGGGGATGTTTGATCAGGGCGCCCTGAGCGACTGGGACCGTTCGGCCTGGGAGCGCCGCGAGGTGATCCATGCCGGGGCGGACAAGGTGCATTTCGACACCCGCTTCAGCCGCTACCGCGCCGACGGCTCGGTTATCGGCGGGTTCGATTCAATCTATGTCGTGACCTGCGAGGACGGGCACTGGGGCGTGAAGGCCCGGTCGAGCTATGCGCCCTGATGAGGACCGACCGATGAGCCGCCGCGACGAACTGGCCCGCATGATCGACGACGCCCGCCGGGTGGTGGTGTTCACCGGCGCCGGTATCTCGACCGAGTCCGGCATCCCCGACTTCCGCAGCCCCGGCGGGGTCTGGTCGAAGATGAAGCCGATCTACTTCCAGGAGTTCGTCGGTGACGAGGACAAGCGCCGCGAGGCCTGGACCCGGGTGTTCAACGGCGCGGCCGGCTGGACCGGCCGGGCGCCCAATGCCGGCCATGACGCGGTGGCGCGGCTGGTGGCGGCGGGCAAGGTCTCGGCCGTCATTACCCAGAACGTCGATAACCTGCACCAGGACAGCGGCATCCCCGACGAGCGCGTGATCGAGCTGCACGGCAACTCCAGCTACGCTACCTGTCTGAAGTGCGGCCTGCGCCATGAGTTCAAGGCCCTCCGTCCGATCTTCGTCGAAGGCGGGCGGATTCCGACCTGCTTCGACTGCGGCCACCTCGTGAAGAGCGCCACCATCTCGTTCGGCCAGCAGATGCCGGAGGGACCGATGCTGCGGGCGGAGGAGGAGACCCTGGCCTGCGACCTGTTCCTGGTGCTGGGCTCGTCGCTGGTGGTCTATCCGGCGGCCGCCTTCCCGATGGTGGCCAAGCGCAACGGCGCGATGCTGGCCATCGTCAACCGCGAGGCCACCGACGTCGATCCCCATGCCGACCTGGTCCTGCACGACGAGATCGGCCCGGTGATGAGCGCCATCGCGCCGGTCTTCGACACCCCCCGACTGTAGGGACCTGGCGGAGGGCGTCGGATCCCGGCTACGCTGTGATCTTGGACGTCTTCTCGGTGATCGACGTCAGCAGATCGGTCGTACCGAGCGCCGAGTCGGCTTCCCCTCCGGTCAGGGCATGGCGCGGCGACACGATCTCCGGCCCCTCGCCGGGCGGCAGCGGCGGGCTGTAGTACCCCAGGGCGTATGATCCGAGGTCATAGCCGAGCATCTTCTGCAGAGCCTCGTCGAACGTCCGGGCGATCTGCGGCGGGCAGGACAGGTACTGGTTCTCCTCCTGGCGCAGCCAGCCCAGCGTGTAGGTGATGTTGAGCCCGATCCGGTCGGCGTCGGAGACATTGGCGCCGCCGCCGTGGAAAACAGTCCCGGTGTATACAAGCACCGACCCCGCCGGCATCTCCGCCCAGGTGATCTCGTCTTCCGTCGCACGGCGGTCGTCGGGCCAGGTGATGGAGCCGGGCACGACCTGGGTGGCGCCGTTCTCGCGCCGGAACTCGCTCACCGCCCAGATGGTGTTCAGCTGCGGCTCGATGCCCTGCAGGTACGGCCCCCAGGCCCAGCGGTCGCGGTGAATCGGCTGGGCCCCCTGGCCGGGCATGATGCGGATTACCTGGCCCAGATGGAGCTGCCACCGCTCGCAGTTGGGCTTGAGCACCCGCTCACAGAGGCTCTGGATCATGGTGTTCATGATCAGCTCCCGACAGACCGCCGACCGGGCGGCCAGGGCGCCGGTGCGCGTGGTGCGGAAGCCGGTGAAGCCGTCCTGTCCGGGCCTGGTGGCCTCGACATAGGGCATGACCTCGTCCTTCAGCCGGGCGATGTCATCCGGGGCGATCACATCACGGACAATCAGGGCGCCGTCACGGTCGAGCACGGCCATGATCTCGTCGATCGAGGCGGTCGGCGGCAGGGTCACGAGAGCGGACATGCAAAGCTCCTGTCAGTCGGGCGAGAGGATCGGCTCCAGCAGGAGCCGCAGGGTGGCGACCTGGCGCGCGGGCGGCCAGTTCTCCGGTTCGTGGGTGGCGCGCACGCCGATGCCGTCGACGGCGGCGATCACGGCGTCGGCCAGGATCGCGGGGTCGGCCTGGGCGCGCAGCCGGCCTGCGTCGCGCAGCAGACTCAGCGATTCGGTCAGGCTGGCGGTGATGTCGGCGTAGTAGCCCCGGTGCAGCGCCCGATAGCGCGCGTCGACGGCGGCCCGTCCCCAGAAGGCGAACCAGACACGCCAGTCCCGCAGCCTTTCCTCGTCCAGCGGCAGGAAGGCGGCCACAGCCTCGATCGGGCTTGAGATCGGCTCGCGGCCGTAAGCCTGGTCCCCCGGATGTTCGAGAATCCGGCGGACGACCTCGGCCATGGCCGCCTCCAGTACTTCGTCCTTGCTGCCGAAATAGTGCGTGACCGCCCCTGTGGTGACCTGCCCCTCCAGGGCGACGTCCCTCAGGCGAGCGGCGTCCAGCCCCACCCGGTCAATCACCCGGATGGCGGCCTGGGTGATCGCGCGGCGCTGGACGTCATGATCGACAATCTTTGGCATAACCGTTATTATGTAAAATGCCGGCGACTTGTCAACGACGCTATCGGCGGGCAGAGGTCGAAGCCAAAGCAGGGAGCGCGCCATGACCACGACCATCACCCTCACCGCCGCCCACGACGGCTTCGCCTTCAACGCCCTGCATGCCGAGCCGGAAGGGACGCGCAAGGGCGGCGTGATCGTGATCCAGGAGATCTTCGGCCTCGACCCGTATGTCCAGGCTGATGTCGCCCGCTGGGCGGCGCGAGGCTACGAGGTGGTCGCGCCGTCGATGTTCGACCGGCAGGGGACAGGCTTCACCGCCGGGCACGACGACGCCGGCCTCCAGGCGGGCGTGGCCCGGGCAATGGCCAACGGGCCGGACAACGCTATGGGCGACATCCAGGCCTGTATCGACTTCCTGGCGCCCCGGGGCCCGGTGTTTATCGTCGGCTACTGCTACGGCGGCACAATGGTCTGGCTGGCCGCGTCGCGCTGCAAGGGCCTGAGCGCCGGGTCCAGCTACTACGGCGGCCAGGTGGTCGGGATGGCCTCCCTGCCCCTCTCCTGCCCCGTGATCGTCCATCTGGGCCGCAAGGACGCCCACATCCCGGCCGACACCGTCAAGGCCGCCGTCCAGACGGCGCATCCGGAGGTCCCGGTCTACATCTACGAAGCCTCCGGCCACGGCTTCAACAACGACGGTCGGCCCGACTCCGACCTCGCCGACGCCGAGCTTGCCCGCCAGCGCACAGTGGCGCTGTTCGAGGCCAACGGGGCCGGCTGAGGATGGGCGAGCGCATCCTCCTGACCACCAGGGCCGGCGAGCGACTGGCGGCCTACCACGCCCCGGCGCTGGAGGCGCGCCGCGGCGGCCTGGTGATCCTGCATGCCATCTGGGGCGTCACGCTCCATATCCGGGAGCTCGCCGACACCCTGGCCGCCCAGGGCTATGAGGTCATCGCGCCCAGCCTGCTGGACGGCGAGGCGCCCTTTCCCGGGCACAACGTCAGGATCGAGATCCTGCCGGAGCGGCTGGCGCTCGGCGAGGCGACCGGCTGGGGCCAGGCCTGCGCAGGCAGGGTGCAGGCGGCGATAGACGCGCTGGAGGGCCCGGTGTTCGGCATGGGCTTCTGCTTCGGCGGCTCGACGATGTGGGCGGCGGCGGCCGTGTGCGACGGGCTGCAGGCGGCGGCCTGTTTCTACGGCGGCGATATCGCCAGCCACATCGACCTGATCCCGAAGGTCCCGACCCTGCTGCATTTCGGCAAGTCCGACGAGACCATTCCGCCGGCCGACGTCGAAGCCATCGCCGCGGCGCACCCTGACCTGCCGCTGTACCTGTACGACGCCGGCCACGCCTTCGTGGCGCCCGGCGCCGGCCATCATGCCGACAGCGCCCGTCTGGCCATGCTGCGGACGCTGAAGCACTTCCAGCGGTCCGGCGGGGCCAGGGGAGAAGTCTAGCTCGACCCGCCCAGAACCCGGCCGGCCACGGCGTCCAGCCGGGCGACCATCGCCGGATCCCTGGCCTCCGGCGCGGTGATCACCGCCCAGTCCAGGCAGCTGTCGATCGGCGAGGCCGGGCGTTCGGCCGGCAGGGCCAGGGCAAGCTGCTCGACCAGCAGCTTCGCCCGGCTGGTGTTGGCGTGCATGACCTCAAGGATATGGCCGACCTCGACCGGCGCCTCGCCAACCCGCCAGCAGTCGTAGTCGGTGACCATGGCGATGGAGGCATAGGGCAGCTCCGCCTCACGGGCCAGCTTGGCCTCCGGCATGTTGGTCATGCCGATCACGGCGCAGCCCCAGGACCGGTAGAGCTCGCTTTCGGCGCGGCTGGAGAACTGCGGGCCCTCCATGGCCAGGTAGGTCCCGCCCTCAACCACCGTGGCGCCCGCGGCGCGGCCGGCCTGCGCGGCGAGCGAGGCCAGACGCGGGCAGACCGGATCGGCCATCGAGACGTGGGCCGCAAGACCGGGCCCAAAGAAGCTGCTGGCACGGCTGACCGTCCGGTCGATGAACTGGTCCACCGCGATGAAGGTCCCGGGCGGCAGGTCCTCGCGCAGCGAGCCGACCGCCGACAGCGACAGCACGTCTGTACAGCCGGCCCGCTTCAACGCGTCGATGTTGGCCCGGGCGTTGATGTCGCTGGGCGGGATCCGGTGCCCGACGCCGTGGCGGGGCAGGAAGACGAGGCGGGTCGTGCCGATCCGCCCGGTGACCAGATCGTCCGAGGGCGTGCCGAACGGTCCCTCGATCCGCAAGGTCGCGCGGTCCTCCAGCCCGTCGAGCGCGTACAGCCCCGAGCCGCCGATGATCCCCAGTGTCCAGCCTGTCATGCACGTCTCCCCCTGGCGTCGTTATCGCCGCCCGCGCGCGGTTTGGCTAGGATCGCCGCATGCGCGCCGCAGCCGTCTTCGCCGGTCTGATTCTGTCGGTTGGCGGGACGGGCCCGGCGTCGGCGGGCGAGGTCGCCTGCTGGTTCGAAAACGGTGCGGTCGTCGTCCCGGCCATGATCGGCGGCGTGGCGGGAGACTGGCTGCTGGATCCCTCGGCGCCGCGCACGCAGTTGCACGACACCAGGGCCGACATGGAGAGCCTGGCGGACGGCTTCGCCGCCGAAGGGCGGCTGGCCGGTCTGGCGCTGCCCGAGGTCCCGGTCATGGTGGCGGACCTGGACGACCGCGCGCCCGGCTTCGTGACGCCCATCGCCGGGGTGATCGGGGCGGACATTCTCGCGTCCTTCGTCGTTGATCTGCGGTTCGCGCCCTGCCGGGTGCGCCTTTACGCCGGGCAGGCGCCGGCGGTGCGTGGCGGGCGCGTCCTTAGTCTGGAGACCGTCGGCGGCGTCCCCGCCGTGCGGGCGGCCGTCGCCGACGACCGACTGGCCCGCGCAGGCCTGTTTGCGGTCGACTGGAGCTCGCGGGCGGCGGTCCGCATGGCCCGCGCCACGGTCAGCCCCGAGGCCCTCGGACTCGACCCCGCGCGCCGCGACCAGGCGCCGGCCCGGCTGCGGGCGCTTTCAGTAGACGGTCGGCTCTTCGAGGAGCCGTCCGCCACCCTGGCGACCGGTCTCGACCCGGTGCTCGCCGGAACCCTGGGCGTCGACTTCTGGTCGCGCTGGAGCCTGCGGCTGGACATCTCCGGTGGAGCGCTGACCCTCATCCCCGAATGAAGAAGGGCCCGGGATCGCTCCCGGGCCCTTCGCCAATCAGGTTGGTCCGAAAGCCTAGTGGCTCTCGTTGCGCCACACCCGGCGATAGCTGGCGTACAGCAGGCCGGAGAACAGCACGAGGAACACCAGCACCGCGGCGCCCATCTGCTTGCGCTCTTCCAGCTTGGGCTCGGCGGCCCACATCAGGAAGGCGGCGACGTCGGTGGCCTGCTGCTTGACGGTCGACTTGGTGCCGTCATCGAAGGTCACCAGATCGGCCTTCAGCGGGGCCGCCATGGCGATCAGGCCGCCGGGGAAGTAGGGGTTGTAGTTCAGCCCCGGCGACACCGTGACGTCGGCCGGCGCGTCCTTGTAGCCGGCCAGGAGGGCGGCGATGTATTCCGGACCGCCCCCGCGGGCCTTGGCCATCAGCGACAGGTCGGGAGGCATCGCGCCGCCGTTCCCGGCCTTGGCCGCGATGGCGTTCGGGTACGGGGCCGGGAATCGGTCGGCAGGAACACCCGGACGCTTGATGGGGTCGCCGGTTTCGCTGTCCAGATCGTTGATCTGCGCCTCGGCGGCGAGCGCCTTGGCGTAGAGGTTGTCGTTCGCGTTCTTGTACTCGGGGTCATAGAAGGGACCCCCGCGGTCGGCGAGGTTGCGGAACGACAACAGGTTCATGCTGTGGCAGGCGGCGCAGACCTCTCGGTAGACCTTGTAGCCGCGTTGCAGCTGGGCCTGGTCGTAGGTGCCGAACGGACCTTCATAGCTGAAGGCGATGTCAGCCGGCTTCTTGGCTTCGCTCGCCGCGAACGCCGGGCCCGCGATCAGAACCAGAGCCGCCGCCAGCAGAGTGACTTCACGCAGCATTGGGGCTCAGTCCTTCTTGTCGGGCATCGCCGAGCACCGGCGAGGAGATGGTTTCAGGAACCGGGCGCGGCTTCTCTGTCAGGCCGAGCAGCGGCATCACCACCAGGAAGTAGGCGAAATAGTAGAGGGTGGTGATGCGTGACAGCCAGACGTAGCTGTTCAGCTCGGCGTCGAGGAGGGTGAAGGTCTTCAGGTGCGGGATGACCTCATCGTCGGGCAGCTTGCCGCCGGCGACACCGAGGATCCAGCAGGTCACCACGAAGATGACGAAGTACAGCTGGGCCTGCGGACGGTACCGCATCGACTTGACCTTGGAGGTGTCCAGCCACGGCAGCGCGAACAGGCAGCCGATTGCGCCGAACATGGCCAGGACGCCCATCAGCTTGTCCGGTACAGCCCGCAGGATCGCGTAGAACGGCAGGAAGTACCATTCGGGCACGATGTGGGCCGGCGTCACCAGCGGGTCTGCGGGGATGTAGTTGTCCGCGTGACCCAGCGCGTTGGGCATGAAGAAGACGAAGGTCGCGAAGAGGGTCAGGAAGACGCTCATCGCGAAACCGTCCTTCACCGTCGCGTACGGGGTGAAGGGCACGGTGTCGGCCTTCGACTTGGGCTCAACACCGGTCGGGTTGTTCTGGCCGACGACGTGCAGGGCCCAGACGTGCAGGATGACCACGCCGGCGATCACGAACGGCAGCAGGTAGTGCAGCGAGAAGAAGCGCTTCAGCGTCGGCTCGTCGACCGCGAAGCCGCCCCACAGCAGGGTGGTGATGGTCTCGCCGACGATCGGGAAGGCGCCCAGCAGGTTGGTGATCACGACCGCGCCGTGGAAGCTCATCTGGCCCCAGGGCAGGACGTAGCCCATGAAGGCCGTGGCCATCATCAGCAGGTAGATCACGCAGCCCAGGATCCACAGAACCTCGCGCGGAGCCTTGTAGGAGCCGTAGTAGAGGCCCCGGAACATATGCAGGTACACCGCGATGAAGAACATCGAGGCGCCGTTGGAGTGCATGTAGCGGATCAGCCAGCCGTAGTTGACGTTCCGCATGATGTGTTCAACCGAGTTGAACGCACCGGCCGCGCTGGGCGTGTAGTGCATCGCCAGCACGATGCCGGTGATGATCTGCACGCCGAGGCAGAGGCTGAGAATGCCCCCGAAGGTGTACCAGTAGTTCAGGTTCCGCGGCGTCGGATAGTCGACGAAGCTGTCCCAGACCAGGCGGCCGACGGGGAGGCGGGCGTCCATCCAGCGGGAGAACGCGTTCTTGGGTTGGTAGGTCGAATGTACGCTCATCTACGTCAGCCGATCTTGACCTTGGTGTCGGAAAGGAAGGCGTACTCGGGCACCGCCAGGTTCAGGGGCGCCGGGCCTTTGCGGATACGGCCGGAGGTGTCGTAGTGCGACCCGTGGCAGGGGCAGAACCAGCCGCCATATTCGCCACCGCCGACCGTCGGCACGCAGCCCAGATGGGTGCAGGAACCGACCAGGACCAGCCACTGGGCCTTGCCATCCTTGTGGCGCTCCGCGTCGACCTGGGGGTCCGGCATCGAGGCCGAGTCGTCCTTCACCGCCGCGTCGATCTGCGCCTGGGTCCGGTTACGGATGAACAGGGGCTTGCCGCGCCAGTTGATGGTGACCTGCATGCCGGGCTCGATCTTCGTCAGATCGTACTCGACGCTGGCCAGCGCCATCGTGTCGGCCGAAGGGTTCATCTGGGCGATGAACGGCCAGGCCACAGCGGCGCCACCGACCGCGGCTGCGGATATGGCTGCGATGTGAATGAAGTCCCGGCGGGTAGGATCCTCCCCGCCAGACGGGTTTGCTGCATTCGCGGCGGAATCGACCACCTTGAGATCACCCTTCAGAAACGCCGCGCCCAGGAAGTGTCGCGGCCTGTAAATCGTTTCGGTTCCGGCGGGCCGTGGCGCGGGCGAGTCGCCTCGCCTGAATCGTCGCGGTCCCGTCGATAGCCCTTGGCGTGACCGATTAGTGCGCGTCACGGCCTTTTTCAACAGAGCATGTAGGGTTTCTGCTCACGCGGCCCAGATGGACGTCGCCGGCCAAGGCTGTAAAACGCCTGCCATGACCGACTCCGAGCGCCTCCAAGACCGCAAGAACCGGGCCCAGGCCTGGTTCGAATCCCTCCGCGACCGGATCCACGCCGCGTTCGAGACTCTGGAGGATGAAGCCCCCGCGGACCTGTATCCGGGCGATCCGGGTCGTTTTGAGCGCAAACCGTGGACCCGCGAGGCCGGCGGCGGCGGCGTGATGGGCATGATGCACGGCCGCTTCTTCGAGAAGGTCGGGGTCCATACCTCGGTCGTCCACGGGACCTTCACGCCGGAGATGGCCAAAACCATGCCCGGCGCCGAAGAGGACCCGCGCTTTTTCGCCACAGGGGTTTCCCTGATCGCCCACATGCGGAGCCCGCGTGTGCCGGCGGTGCACATGAACACCCGCTTCATCTGCACGACAAAGGGCTGGTTCGGCGGCGGCGGCGACCTGACCCCGCTTCTGGGCTTCCAGCGCGAGCAGGACTTTCCCGACGCCGAGGCCTTCCACGCCGCCTTCAAGGACGCCTGCGACCGACACGACCCGGCCTGGCACGCGAAGTACAAGGCCTGGTGCGATGAGTACTTCTTCCTGCCGCACCGGAACGAGCCACGCGGCATCGGCGGTATCTTCTACGACCACCACGACAGCGGCGACTGGGACCGCGACTTCGCCTTTACCCGCGATGTCGGCGAGGCCTTCCTGGACATCTATCCGAAGATCGCCCGAACCCGGATGCACGAACCCTGGACCGAGGCCGAGCGCGAGGAACAGCTGATCCGCCGCGGCCGCTACGTCGAGTTCAACCTGCTCTACGACCGCGGCACCACCTTCGGCCTGAAGACCGGCGGCAACGTCGAGTCGATCCTCAGTTCCATGCCGCCGACCGTGAAGTGGCCATAGGAGAGCGCCCTAGAACACCATCCCCTGGGCCACGGCCTTGAGCCGCTCCACCGCCGCCAGCTTGTCGTCGATGAAGTCCAGGTCGATCCACCACTCCTCGACCTCGCGCAGGACCTGCCCTACCAGTGGGCCCTTGGGCACGCCGGCGGCGACGACCTCCTCGCCGGTCAGCGGGAAGGTCGGGGCGTTCCAGGATTCGGCCAGCGGGATCAGCGCCCGCCATTGCGGGGCGGCGGCGTTGCGGTCCGACCCGGCCCAGGCCAGCTTGACCCGGTCGACGAAGGCGCGGGCGCCGATGGCGTAGACGCCCCGGCGGGTCTCGCGCGGGCTCATCCAGGACACGATACGCGGCGTGGCGCCGGCGGCGGCGATCAGCCGGTCCTTCAGGGCGTTCGAAAGGCGCAGACGCTCGGCGACGTCCTGGGCGACCTTGGGATCGTCGGGGATCATGGCGGCCAACCGCAGCTCGGGGTCGTTCTCGAACAGCTGCGAGCTCTCGATATCGACCAGCTTCTCAAAGCGGGTCAGGGCCTTCACCTGCGGCAGTACGGCGCCGAGCACGCCGGTGGCGGCCATCAGACGCAGGGCCGAGCGCGGGTCGTCGGCGGCCAGAAGCTTGAGCAGCTCCTTCTGCGTCCGCTCGGCCGCGCGGCCCGAGAGCATGCCCTTGAGCGCCTTGCAGGCCGAAAGCGCCGCCGCGTCCGCCTCGCCGCGGCCGTACCAGGCCTGGAAGCGGAAGAAACGCAGGATGCGCAGGTAGTCCTCGCGGATGCGGGTCATGGCGTCGCCGACGAAGACGATGCGCCCGGCCAGGGCGTCAGCGACGCCCTCCCCCGTGGGGTCGAAAATGCGCCCGTCGCCGTCGGCGTAGAGGGCGTTGAGCCGGAAGTCCCGCCGGACGGCGTCCTCGGCCCAGTCCTGGGTGAAGGCGACCACGGCCCGGCGGCCGTCGGTCGAGACGTCCTTGCGCAGGGTGGTGACCTCGTACGTCCGGCCGCCGGAGACGGCAGTGACGGTGCCGTGGTCCACGCCGGTCGGGACAGCCTTGATGCCGGCCGCCTCGAGCGCCTCGGTCACCTGGTCGGGGGTCAGGGCGGTGGCGATATCGACATCGTCGATCGGCTGCTTGAGCAGGGTGTTGCGCACGCAGCCGCCGACGAACCGCGCGCAGCCGGCGAATCCGCGCGCCTCCAGCGCCTGGATGACGGCGCGGGTGGCCGGCAGGGTCATCCAGGGCTGTACGCCGATGGTGTCGGGTAATGTCACTGAGGTGGTCATGGGCAGGGGCTTACGACGGCGCGGCGACGGTGAAAAGTGACCACGGCGTCACTTTCAAGTCAGGCCACGGCCGGGCCGTAGAGCCGGTCATGGAGCGCCCGCAGCATGCCGGCCGTGGCGCCCCAGATCAGCTGGTTCTCCCAGGTCATCGCATAGTAGTGCCGGCGTCGGCCGTCGGGCAGATCATAGTGGCGCCGCTCGTAGTTGGCCGGGTCCATCAGGAAGCCGAACGGCGTCTCGAACACATCGGCCACTTCGTGCGGGTTGGGGGTGAACGACAGGTCGGGCGGCACAAACCCGACCACCGGCGTGACCAGGAAGCCGGTCCCGGTGCGGTAAGGTGTCGACAGGCCGGCCAGGGAGACGTGCGAGGGCGACAGGCCCACTTCTTCCTCCGCCTCGCGCAGGGCCGCCTGCCAGGGCGTCTCGCCCGGGTCCATGCGGCCGCCGGGAAAGGCGACCTGGCCGGTATGGCTGCGCAGGGAGTCGGAACGGCGGGTGAGGAGGACCGACAGCCCCTCCTTGCGCTCGATCAGCCCGACCAGCACGGCGGCCGGCCGCACCGCGATAGGCTCCCCGGCGTTCATCATCGGGTTGAGGTCGAAGTCCGACCGGGGTTCATGGGACGACGAGGCGGCGTCAAAGGGATCGAGGCGCCGGCCGATCCAGTCGCGCAGCTCGTCGGCCGGGGCGTTGGGATTCACAGGGCCGGCCCCACGGCGAACCAGGCGCCGTTGGAGGTCACGCCCATGACGCCGTCGCGCTCTTCCGCCATCTCGACCAGCTCATAAAACACCGGCCGGGCGATCAGCGCCTCCAGCCCGCGCCGGACATGGACATAGGGGCGCGGCTCGCCGGTCTTCGGGTCCATCTCGACGCGGATCGGATTGTCCGGCCCGGCCTCGACCTCGTCGCCGACGTTGGTCAGGAAGCGCAAGGCCTCGCCGTCGCGGTCGACCCGCACGGCGATGAATGGCGCGTCCTCGACGACGATCTTCATCTTCTCGACCGGCGTGACCAGGTGATAGCCGTCCGGGTCCAGCCGCAGCACGGTCGAGAACAGCCGCACCATCGCCTCGCGCCCGATGGGCGTGCCCTCGTGGAACCAGACCCCGTCCTTGCGAATGCGGATGTCGATCTCGCCGCAATGGGCCGGATTCCACAGATGCACCGGCGGCAGCCCGCGACCCGGCGCCTGTTTGGCGGCGGCGAGAACGGTTTCGAGGCCTGTTGGAGCTTGGCTCATACAACGGTCTAGATGCGCCTCGCGCCGGGAAAAGCAACTCGCCTCGAGCGACAACAGGTCGTTGCCAAAAATGACGCATGTGTCATCTTCGCCGAAACAATGCCTCGCTGACCAGGCGGGCGAAGGATCGGGGAGCCGGCACCATGAAGAGATATCTGGGAGGTCTGTTCAAGATCATGCCCCTGCTGTTCGGCCTCGGCTTCCTGGGACCGCTCATCGCCCAGGTGTTGACCCTCGCCGGTTGGGCCCTGCCGTGGGGGATCGCGCCGCTCGCCGTCGGCATGGTCATCGGCGGGATCTGGGGCGGCGTCGCGACCCTGACCGGGCGGTGGCTCTGATGGTCGCGGTCCCGGATTCCATAACCCTGCACCAGATGGACGCCAGAGCGCTGAACCGCCTCGAGAAAGAGGTCGCCGACCAGTTCATGGGCGGCCTGCCCTGGGGATCGATCGCCTGGGGCCTTGGCAACCTGGCCGTCTGGCTGTCGCTATGGCCGCTTACGCTGACCGGCGTCCTGCCGCTGTGGGCCGCTTTCCCGATCGCCACCCTGAACGTGATGCTGAGTTACCTGCCCTCGCACGAGGCGCAGCACCGGATCATAGCCCGCGAGGGCGAGCCGCTGTTCTGGCTCAACGAACTGGTCGGCTACCTCTCGACCATTCCGCTCGTGCTGCCCTATCAGGTCGCCCGGCTGACCCACTACGAACACCACACCCACTGCAACGATCCGGTGCTCGACCCGGACGCCGGCACCAAGGCCGCCGGCCCGTGGCAGTCGATCGCCAACAGCATCGCCTACCGCCAGCCGGGAGCGAAAGGACAGGCCGCCTATGGCGACTGCCTGTCGCGGCTGGGAACGCCCGAGGCTCAGGTGGCCGGCCTGCAGGCGCTGGCCGCACAGCTGGCCTACCTTGCCATACTGTTCGCCATGGCCTGGACCGGCCACGCGCTCGAGGCGGCGCTGCTGTGGTGGCTGCCGCGGCACATCGGCGTCACCTACATCCAGTTCTTTCTGAGCTGGGCGCCGCACCATCCGGGGACCGGCAGCGGCCGCTACCGCGACACGCGCGCCTTCCGCAGCGCGGTGGGGAACATCGGCTCGATGGGGATGCAGTTCCACATCGTCCACCACCTCTACCCGCGCATCCCGCTGATGAGGACGCCGGCGGCCTACTGGGCGCTGAGGCCGATCCTCGAGGCGCGCGGCTGCGACCTCGAAAAGCTCTAGGCGGCCGCTCCCGAGACCAGTCCGCTCAGCCCGTCCGCCCCGCCGTCGCGCAGGGCCTTGAGCAGCACCCGCCGCTGGTCCACGGGCCCGGGCATCACCACGCCCTTCGCCGGCGCGGCCGAGAAGCCGACCCGCTCGAAATAAGGCGCGTCGCCGACCAGCAGCACGGCGCTCCACCCCGCCGCGGCCGCCGCCGCGCAGGCCCGCTCGACCAGGGTCTGGCCGATGCGGTGCTTGCGCATCTGCGCCTCGACGGCGATGGGTCCCAGGAAGACCACGTGCGCGCCGCTGACGGTCACCGGCCACAGACGCACCGACCCGACCAGCCGCTCGCCCTCCCAGGCGGTGAAGGACAGATCGGGCAACAGTCTGTTGTTCTCGCGCAGCCGCTCGGCGGCCTTTGCGTGGCGGCCCGGCCCGAAGGCGCGGTCGATCAGGGCGTCGATCATGGGAGCGTCGTGCGGCCCCTCGGGCCAGTAGGCGATGTCGGTCATGTCGCAGGCTTCACGGAAGGAACAGGGGATCGTGCCCCGCGCCTTCTGGAGGCGAGGGCGGTCAGACGTCCGCGCGGGTCGCGCGGCGGATCGTTCGTCGGAGGCTGCGCATCGCGTCCTCGTTCCACCGTGACAGAGGCGGGGCACATACGCATCGTCGCCCCGCCCGTCAACGACGGTTGCGAGACGCCATTTCCGGGCGCAAAGGGATTTCTCCCATGTCCGAGCCCACCGAATCCGACACGTCCATGCGCGCCCTGCTCCGGCAGGGCGATTTCGTTCGCTTCTGGCTGTCGCGCTGGACCGCCGTGCTGGGCGTGCAGATTCAGTCGGTGGCGCTGGGCTGGCACGTTTACAGCCTCGCCCGCGAGACCATGGACGTGCCGCGCGCCGCCTTCATGGTCAGCCTGATCGGCCTTGTGTCGTTCGTGCCGGTGCTGCTGCTGGCCCTGCCGGCAGGCGAGGCCGCCGACCGCTATGACCGGCGGACCATCCTGAAGTTCACATATGCCGGCGAGATCGCCATCGCCGCCATGCTGATGGTCGCGACCCTGACCGGGAACGACTCGATCCCGCTGCTGCTCGGGGCCGCCTTCCTGTTCGGCGTCTGCCGCGCCTACTTCGCCCCGGCCAATACGGCGATGGGACCGATGCTGGTGCCGCGGGCGCTGCTGCCGCGGGCCATCGCCTGGAACAGCCTGGCCTGGCAGACCGCCTCCATCGCCGGGCCGGCGCTGGGCGGGGTGCTGGTCGCCTGGTCGACGGGGATGTCCTACGCGGCCGCCCTCTTCTTCTACGTCATCGCCGGCCTGACCATCCTGCTGATCCGGTCGAACACCAAACCGGAGGTGCAACCCGGCTCGCGCTGGGCGCTGATGAAGGAGGGGCTGGTCTACGTCTGGACCAACAAGATCGTCTTCGGCGCAATCTCGCTGGACCTCGCCGCCGTGATCCTGGCCGGCGCCACGGCCATGCTGCCGGTCTACGCCCGCGACGTGCTGCATGTGGGTCCGGAGGGCTTCGGCATCCTGCGCGCGGCTCCCGCCATCGGCGCCGCGGCCATGGCCTTCTACCTGGCCGCCGTCCCGATCCGCGGCAAGGCCGGGATGATCATGTTCGTCTCCGTGGGCATCTTCTGCGTCGGCACCGTGGTTTTCGGCGCCTCGAAGGTGATGTGGCTGTCGGTCACGGCGCTGGTCATCCTGGGCGCGGCCGACATGATCAGCGTCTACATCCGCCAGACCCTGATCCAGCTGGTCACGCCCGACCACATGCGCGGCCGGGTGGCGACGGTGTCTTCGCTGTTCATCGGCGCCTCCAACGAGCTGGGCGAATTCCGGGGCGGGGTGATCGCCCGCTTCATCGGCCCGGTGGCGGCCGTGGTCTGGGGCGGTGTCGGGGCGCTGGTTGTCACCGGCCTCTGGGCCCGGCTGTTCCCGGACCTTCGCAAGGCCGACAGGCTTGCGTGACGCTGCGTCGGCGGCCTAGATCGCGGCCAACGCGCAAGAATAGTCCAAGGGAGACCCGGCATGGGCGTGCTTGAAGGCAAGGTTGTTCTGGTCACCGGCGCGGCCGGCGGCATCGGCAAGGAGTGCGCCCTGCTGGCGGCGCGCGAGGGCGCCAAGGTGGTCGTGAACGACCTGGGCGGCAGCGTCGGCGGCGGCGACGAGGGCGACGCCGGTCCAGCCCAGCAGACGGCCAACGAGATCAACGCCGCCGGCGGCGAGGCCGTGGCCAACTCCGACAGCGTGTCCAGCATGGCCGCGGTGAGGGGCATGGTCGAGCAGGCGAAGGACACCTTCGGCGGCCTGCACGCCATCATCAATCCGGCCGGCATCCTGCGCGACAAGATGTTCCACAAGATGGACGATGAGGACTGGGACAAGGTCATCGAGGTCCACCTGCGCGGCGCCTACAACGTCTCCCGCGCCTCGGTGGAGCTGTTCCGCGACCAGCAGGAAGGCAGCTACGTCCACTTCACCTCGACCAGCGGCCTGATCGGCAACATCGGCCAGGCCAACTACGCCGCCGCCAAGCTCGGCGTGATGGGCCTCTCGCGCATCCTGGCGATGGAAGGGGCGATCAAGAACGTCCGCTCCAACATCATCGCGCCGTTCGCCTGGACGCGCATGATCGCTACCATCCCGGTCAAGGACGAGGCGTCCGCCCTGCGCGTCGACCGCATGAAGAACGCCATGCGCGCCGACCAGGTCGCGCAGCTGGCCGTCGCCCTCGCCTCCCCCGAGGCCAGCGCCGTCAGCGGCCAGATCTTCGCCGTGCGAGGCAACGAGGTCATCCTGTTCGACCAGCCCCGGCCGGTCCGCAACATGGCCAACCTCGAGGGCTGGACCCCGCGCTCCCTGCTCGACGTGGCCCTGCCGGCCATGAAGAACAGCTTCTTCGACGCCGGCGCCAGCGCGTCGGTGTTCCCCTACGACCCGATCTGATACGCCACCGACTTCCCTCCCCTTCATGGGGAGGGAGAGGCTGCGCAGCAGCCGAGGGTGGGGCAGCAGCCCGCCACTCCGGCGCGGCGTCGTTATCCCCCACCCGGCCCTTCGGGCCACCCTCCCCATGAAGGGGAGGGAACATCTCGGAGAAGTCCCATGCGCCGCGCCGCTATCGTCAGCCCCCTCCGCACCGCCGTCGGCAAGTTCCAGGGGGCGCTCTCGAGCATGACCGCCGGTGAGATCGGCGGGGTGATCATCAAGGAACTGGTCGAGCGCACGAAGATCGATCCCGAGCGGATCGACGACGTCACCTTCGCCCACGGCTATCCGAACGGCGAGGCGCCCTGCATCGCCCGCTGGTCGCTGCTGCAGGCCGGCCTGCCCATCGGCATTCCTGGCGTCTCGATGGACCGCCGCTGCGGATCGGGCCTGCAGGCGGTGATCGACGCGGCCATGCGCATCCAGACCGGCGCGGCCGACGTGGTCATCGCCGGCGGCTGCGAAAGCATGAGCAACGTCGAGTACTACTCCACCGATATGCGCAACGGCGCCCGCGCCGGCTCGGTGACGATGCACGACCGCCTCGCCCGCGGCCGGGTGATGAGTCAGCCGATCGAGCGGTTCGGCGTCATCAGCGGCATGATCGAGACCGCCGACAACCTGGCCCGCGACTACCAGATCAGCCGCGAGGAGGCCGACGAGTACGCGGTCATGAGCCACCAGCGGGCGACGAAGGCCTGGGCCGAGAACCGCTTCGCCGACGAGCTGGTGCCGGTCTCGGTCAAGCAGAGGAAGGGCGATCCGGTCATCTTCGCCCATGACGAAGGCTACCGGCCGGACGCCACCCTGGAATCGCTCGGCAAGCTGCGCGCGATCGAGAAGGACGGCGTGGTCACCGCCGGCAACGCCAGCCAGCAGAACGACGCCGGCGCCGCCTGCCTGGTCGTGGCCGAGGACAAGCTCGAGGAACTGGGTCTGGAGCCCATCGGCTGGTTCCACAGCTGGGCCGCCGCCGGATGCGAGCCTTCGCGTATGGGCATCGGCCCGGTGCCGGCCGTCGAGCGCCTGTTCGCCCGCAACGGCCTGGGCTGGAGCGACATCGACCTGGTCGAGCTGAACGAGGCCTTCGCCCCGCAGGTGCTGGCCGTTCTGAAGGGCTGGAACTGGGACGACCGCGACAAGCTCAACGTTAACGGCGGCGGCATCAGCCTGGGCCACCCGATCGGCGCCACCGGCGGCCGCATCCTGGCCAACCTGCTGCACGAGATGCGTCGCCGCGAGGTCCGCTACGGCCTCGAGACCATGTGCATCGGCGGCGGCCAGGGCATCGCGGCGGTGTTCGAGCGGGCTTGATCGCCCTGCGTGCTTCGACACGCGCCTGCGGCGCTGCTCAGCATGACTTTGGTCGGAAGCCTTCTTTCCAGGTCATCCTGAGCAGCCAGCGCAGCGGGCGTGTCGAAGGACGCACAGCCTACCCCCAGCGCGCCCGCCACTGCTCGGCGGTCACCTCCCAGTAGTGCGACGTCCGCGTCGTACCGTCCGGCCGCACGGCGTCCCGCGTGCCCATGCGGACGAACCCGGCCGCGTCGATCAGCTTCGCCGAGCGGACGTTGTCCAGCGCCGCCGTCAGGCACATCATCCGCACGCCCAGCGCCGCGAAGATCCAGCCGAAACTGTGCAGCGCGCCGGAACCGCCCTGCCCGCCGCTCTGGCGACTGCGGGCCAGGGCGCCGGCCAGTTCGGCGGCGGACCGGTCGGGCCAGACGCTGACGCAGCTATAGCCGACGATGGTCCCGGTCTCGTCGCGGGTCAGGATCAGCAGTCGCCGGCCCTCCTGTCGCAGCGCCTCGGACTCGGCGATCCAGCGGCCAACGCTCTCCACGGAGAACGGGCGCGGCAGATCGTAGATGGCGTCCGAAACTTCCGGGTCGAGCAGGAAGGCCAGAAGATCGGCGGCGTCTTCCGGCCGCGCCAGCGAACGTCCAGGCCCCAGCGTCGACAGCTCAGCCGCCAGGACAGCCGCGCGGATCGCCGCCGCCTCTCCGGCCGAAACGTCCAGCACAGTATCCGGCGGCGCGCTCATAACGCGGCCAGGCGCTCCAGCGGCGCGCCGGTCAGCCGTCGGGTGGTCCAGCCGTCGAGCGCTTCTGCGCCCAGGGAGTCGTAGAAGGCGATCGAGGGCGCGTTCCAGTCGAGCACCGCCCAGTCGAGGCGCGGCAAGCCCTGGTCCCGGCAACGGCGGGCCAGTCCGGCCAGCAAGGCCTTGCCGGCGCCCAGCCCGCGCGCTTCCGGCGCGACGAACAGATCTTCCAGATAGATCCCGTGGCGCCCACGGAAGGTCGAGTAGCTGTAGAACCAGACCGCGAACCCGACCGACTTTTCGTCCATTTCCGCAATGTCGCAGAACACCCGCGGCGCGGCGCCGAAGAACGACGCCTCGACATCCCCCTGCGTCAGATCGGCCTCGTGACCAAGCTTCTCGTAGTCCGCCAGGGCGTGGATGTAGCCGAGTATCGCCGCCGCATCCTCCGGTCGGGCCGGACGGACGGTCAGGCTCATCCGATCTTCACTCCGGGCGGCGGGACGCTGTCGGCCGGCACGAAGAAGTCCGGCATCAGGGGTTTGGTGGGGTCGACGCGGTACTTGTCGAAGTCGCGCTCGCCCTCGGCGTAGAGGAAGCTGTCGTCGATCAGGAAGTTGCCGCTGAACTCCGACGCCTTCTTGCAGAAAATCGCGTGGGCGGCGTCGGACATGATGTCGACGGTCCGGCAGTGCTTCATGCCCTCGTCGCCGGCCAGCGCGAACTGGATAGCGGCGGTGGCGATGCCGGTGCGCGGCCACAGGCCGTTGAAGGCGATGCCGTCGTCCCTGTACTCGTCGGCCATGCCCATCATGAACATGCTCATGTTGTACTTGGCGACCGTGTAGGCGACGTGGCGTCCGAACCAGTGCGGGCTCATGTCCAGCGGCGGAGACAGGGCCAGAACATGAGGATTGGCCGCCCGCTTCAGGTGCGGGATGCAGGCCTTGGTGGTCAGGAAAGTGCCGCGCGCATTGATCTGATGCATCAGATCGTAGCGCTTCATGTCCGTCGCCTCGGTCGGGGTCAGGCTGATGGCGCTGGCGTTGTTGACGCAGATGTCGATGCCGCCAAAGGCCGCCACGGTCCGCTCGACGGCGTCGTAGACGGATGCCTCGTCCCGCACGTCGACGATCAACGGCAGGGCCTTGCCGCCGGCCGCCTCGATCTCAGCCGCCGCCGAGTAGATCGTGCCCGGCAGCTTGGGATGCGCCTCCGCCGTCTTGGCGGCGATGGCGACATTGGCCCCGTCGCGGGCGGCGCGCAGGCCGATGGCCAGCCCGATGCCCCGGCTGGCGCCGGTGATGAAGAGGGTCTTGCCGGCGAGACTCATGCGCGATGCTCCCTGGTGTTCATGGTTCTCCCTACCCCACCGTCTCGACCGAAAGCGCCCACAGCCGCTCTGCGCTCTCGGGGTCCAGGGCGTGGGGCATGACCCCGGTCCAGGGAACCTCCTTGGTCCAGGGCAGCGCCTGGCCGCAGTCCTCGAGGTAGAGGCCACCGACGCCTTCCAGCTCCGCGCCCACCGCCGCCCACACGCTGGTCGAAGCGCCCTGCTCCGTCGTCTTGAAGCCGTCGCGAACCTTGCCGTTCTCGTCGATCCAGCCCATCGCCCGCTGTTCCTCGATCGGCAGATGGCGCTGCAGCGGGGTCATGATGCCGCCGGGCATGACAGCGTTGGCGGTGACGCCCTGGTCCTTGAACCGCCGGTGGAAGCCGACCGCGAAGAGGGCGTTGGCGGTCTTGGCCTGACCGTAACTCTCCCATTTGTCGTATTCGCGGGTGCGGTAGTGCGGGTCGTCCCAGTTGATGCCCGACCGGCGGTGGCCGATCGACGACAGGCTGACCAGCCGCGAGGCCTTGCCCGCCTGCTGCGCGCCCGCGACCAGCGCCGGGGCCAGCAGCGTGCCCAGCAGGAAGTGGCCGAAGTGATTGGTGCCGATCTGCATCTCGAAGCCGTCCTTGGTCCGGTCCAGCGGACAGGCCATGACGGCGGCGTTGTTGATCAGGATGTGGAGCGGCTTGCCGGCCCACCGGTCGGTGAAGGCGCGGATCGAGGCCAGCTCAGACAGGTCCAGCATCTCGAAACGCGTCTTGCCCGGCGCGGTCCTGTCGATGTCGGCGATGGCCTCGCGGGCCAGGTCCGGCTTGCGGGCGGCGATGACGACGTCGGCCCCGGCCTCGGCCAGGGCGCGGGCGGTCTCGATGCCGATGCCGGTGGCGGCGCCGGTGACGATGGCGGTCTTGCCGGACAGGTCGTGGCCGGCGACGACCTCGCGCGCCGGCGTGAAGGCCCCGAAGGCCGATGTGATGCGGTCGGTCATGATGGGGCTCCCCTGACGGCCGCTTCCCGGGCCGACTCGTTGTGGCGCGGATCGCCCGCGCCGGAATATGTCCCGTCCATCCTGCACCAGCCAACGCCGTTCGGCCTAGAGCCGATGAGCCTACTTCGTGACGTTGTGCCAGGACTCGGCGATACCGAAGCCCTCGCGCCCGCCCATGGAGAACCGCGCCAGTCCCTCGTTCACGAACGTGGCGCCGCCCGGAAACGGGATCTTGGTCGGGCACATGCTGATCACCTTGCCCTCGATCCTGATCTGGCGACCCCGGCCCGTCCGCCCGGTCAGGGTGACGGCGTCGTGCAGGATGGAGTCCGGCCGGAAGGTCGTCTCCACGACCACCTCGTCGAAGGTGTCCATGCCGTCGACGTCCTGGAACCAGCCTTCGCCCTTCATCGACCCGTCGGCGCGGCGGAAACAGGCGCCGCCCAGCGAAACGTCGGCCCCGAAGTTCATCGAGAACCAGAAGACGAACGGATTGGGCGCCGCGGCGGTCGAGCCAGCCATCGGCGCGCCGTCTCCGGTGCTGGATCCGCTCCAGTTGCGCGGCCCCCAGGACTTGTCGCGCACGCCATAGCCGTCGAAGGCGATTTCCTCGCCGGCGATGGTCAGGCTGCCGGTCGCGTGGATGCTCTGTTCGAAGTGGCCGTGCGCGCCATTGGCGGCGTAGTGCGGTTCCGTAAGCGTCGCCACATCCACCGTCATCGAAAGATCCGTGGGGGTGCACCAGCCGTCCGGCCGTTCCTTGGCCGGCGTCACCAGGATGGCGCCGTCGGGGATATCCTGCGCCGGGCCGTCATAGGCGACGGTCCAGCGCTTGAAGGGGATCTCGCAGGTCAGGGCGAGGTGGCCGACCTTGAGGTCGCCGTCATAGGCGGTCAGGTCCTTGCCGATGTCGCGTCGGCCATAGGTGAAGGCCACCCGCTCGCCGCCCAGGTAGACGGCGTGCAGCGCGTCGGCCCAGCCGTTTCCGGGCCGGAACCCCATGCGCGTGAACATGCCCACGCCGGATTTCGGATCGACGAAGTTGAAGTAGTAGCTTTCGCTCCAGGCCCGGTCCTCGCCGGTCGGATGCATGGCTTCGTCGGTCTTCATGGCGGTGTTCATCCAGCTGTCTCTGCCGGGCGACCCGTCCCGGATGATCTCAGGTTTGCACGATCAGGCCGCGGCCGGAACCAGGGCCTTGCGTGGACAGGTCGCGCCGTCAGGCAATGGCGAACATCCTGCGTAGGCCCCCGCTACCCCACCTTGCTGAAGTCCGCCGGCCGGCGCTGGGCGAAGGCGGCGAAGGCTTCGGCGGCTTCGGGGCTCTTCAGGCGGGCGGCGAAGTGGGCGCCCTCCTCGTCCATGCGGGCGGCGAGCGCTTCGGCGTCGCGCATCAGGCCCTTGGTCACCGTCAGGGCGCCGAGCGGGCGTTTGGCCAGCGCCTGGGCGACGTACAGGGCGCGGGCGTCGACCTCGTCCTCCGGCAGGGCCTCGTTGGCGATGCCCCAGGCCTCGGCCTTCCGGCCGTCGACCGCCTCGCCGAGCGCGAACATGGCGTAGGCGCGGGCGTGCCCGACGCGGCTGGGCAGGGTCAGGCTGGAGGCCGCCTCCGGCACCAGGGCCAGGTTCACGAACGGCACGGTCAGCTTCGCCGTGTCGGCGATGTAGACCAGGTCGCAGTGCAGCAGCATGGTCGTGCCGACCCCGACAGCCAGACCGCGCACCGAGGCCACCAGCGGCTTCTTCGCGTGGGCCAGGGCCTTGAGGAACCGCCCGACGTTGCGCTCGCCCCGCGCGCCGGTGTCCTGGGACGCGTTCTGGGCGGCGAAGTCGCTGAGGTCGTTGCCGGAGGTGAAGCTGTCGCCTCGGGAGTTGAACAGGATCACCCGTACCGCCGGATCAGACTCGGCGGCCACCAGGCTGTCGGCAAGCACGCCGTACATGGCGTCGGTGATGGCGTTCTTCTTGTCCGGCCGGTTGAAGGTCAGGGTCATGACGCCGTCCTGGACAGCGACGAGGATGTGGTCGGTCATGGGATCATCTCTAAAAGGGGGTCACGCCGCCCGGTACCAGACCACGCCGTGCTCGTCGGTCTCGGCCACCGCCGTGCCCCGCTCGATCAGGCAGTTGATGTGGGCCAGGCCCTCGCCGGTGGCCATGCCGAGCAGGTCGGGGCCGATCTGGCGGGCGAACAGGGCGCCGAACACGTCGATGGCCCGCTTGGGTTCGGTCGACAGCAGCTTCTGCAGCCGGCCCAGCGACCGCTCGTGGCCGTTGATCAGGTGATCAAGCCTGGCGTGCAGGCCGCGGAACGGGTCGTTGTGGGCCGGCAGGACCAGCACCTCGTCCGGCACGGCCGCCTTCACCTTGGCGCAGCTGGTCATCCAGTCGTGCAGCGGATCGGCGTCCGGCTCGGTCGGGAACACCGAGACGTTGGACGAAATGCGCGGCAGCACCTGGTCGCCGCTGATCAGCAGCTTGAGCTCCGGGCAGTAGAGACAGGCGTGGTCAGGGGAGTGGCCGTTGCCTGTCACCACGCGCCAGATGTGGCCGCCGACGTCGAATTCCTCGCCGTCGTTCATGCGGCGGAAACTGTCGGGCAGCTGGTAGATGGCCTTGCCGAAGCCGCCGAAGCGGGTGCGGTAGTTCTCGATGGCGTCCTCGTCCCAGCCGGCGGCCTTGTAGAAGTTCAGGCCGTCCTCGGGCGCTTCGCGGCCGGTGTCGGCCACCAGCATCCGGCACTGCAGGTACTCCAGGCGCGTCATCCACAGCCGGCACTGGAACTTGCGGGTCATCCAGCCGGCAAGGCCGATGTGGTCGGGGTGCAGGTGGGTGACGATCACCCGGGTGATCGGCTTGCCCTCCAGCCCTTCCTTGAAGGCCGTGCGCCAGGCCTGGGCCGTCTCGCGGGTCTGCAGGCCGGTGTCGACCACCGCCCATCCGTCGCCGTCGGCGATGGCCCAGACGTTGATGAACTGCAGCGGCCCGCCGAGCGGCATCCGCAGCCATTTCACGCCCGGCGCAACCTCACGCACATCTCCGGTTCCGACCTCGGGACCGGATTCAAACGGGTAATCCAGTTTCGGACGCCGAACCTCGGTCGCCGAGTCTTCCATGCCATCCCGCAACTTGCTGCTCTCCCGGTGAATGACTCCATCATCGGCCGTTCAGCGCCGGGCCGCAATTAGGACGCTGCGTAAGGGCATCTTGACCCTGTAATGAAGCACGCGTTTAAGTCCCCGCGAGGAAACACCCCAGGAGTTACAGACGATGCGGTTCATCGGAATCGGCCTAGCGGCGGCCCTGTCGCTGGCAGTCATGGCGCCCGCCGCCGTGATGTCCGCCCCCAAGAAGCCGGCCGCGGCCGCGGCTGACGGCCTTGATCCCAAGGCCATGGCGGCCGGGATGGCGGCTGTTCCCGCCCTGCTGACCCAGAGCGGGGTCGGCTGCACCCTGGACCAGGCCCGTCTCATCGGCGAGGACAAGAAGTCCGGCCAGAGCTACTACGAGTTCTCCTGTTCCGTCGGCGTCGGCGGCGTGATCGTCGGCAAGAAGGACGGCACGACGCCCGCCTATTACAACTGCCTCGAAACCAACAAGCCGCAGGCCGACGGCAAACCCAGCTCGCTGTTCTGCAAGCTGCCCGGCAACGCCGATCCCAAGGCGCAGCTCGCGCCCTTCGTCGCCAAGACCCCGGTCGCCTGCCCGATCGTCAACGCCCGCGCGATCGGCGCCAGCCCGTCCGCCACCTACTTCGAGGTCGGTTGCGCCGACGGTTCGGGCTTCATCCTTGTGACCTCCGCGCCGATGTCGCTGGACAAGGATGTCAAGATGAACACCTGCCTCGCCTACACGCCCGGCGGCAACATCTCCTGCGAGCTGACCACCCCTGAGGCCCAGCTTGGCCTGGTCGACACGCTGATGGCCTCGAGCGGCAAGAGCTGCGCGGTGACCGACAAGCGCTACGTCCTGACCACCATCAACCTGTCGACTTACTACGAAGTCGCCTGTGGCGACGGCAAGGGCTACGTCCTCGAGCGCAACGCCGCCGGCGCCCTGGCCCGCACCATCGACTGCGCCAACGCCCCCTCCGGCGCCGAATGCACCCTGACCGACGCCCGGGAAGCCAAGACCGAACAGGCCGGCCTCTACAGCCGCCTCGTCACCCAGGCCGGCTTCCAGTGCACCGTCTCCAAGTACGCGCTGTTCCCGTCCAAGCCGCGCGAGGAAGTGGTCGAGTTGCAGTGCTCGAACCGTCCGGATGGCGGCGTGGCGGTGTTCGACGCCAACGGCAAGGGGAAGGTCAGCAACTGCGTGCTGGCGATGCTGGACGGCTACAAGTGCTCGTTCTCGCAACAGTCGGCCGCGTTCCCGGCCGTGACCGCCGACCTGAAGGCGATGGGCAAGTCCACCTGCACCGTCTCCGAAGCCCGCCCGATCGGTCGCACCGCCACCGGCGAGGGCTATCTGGAAGTCGGCTGCTCCGACGGCCTGCCCGGCTGGGTGCTGGTCTACGCCGGCGGCTCCAACCAGCCCAAGGAAGTCCTCTCCTGCAAGCAGGCCGCCGGCGTCGGCGGCGGTTGCAAGATCGCCAACAATATCCGCAGCTGATCCGTCAGTCGCGCTGAACTGAAGAGCCCCGCCGGAGCGATCCGGCGGGGCTTTTTCGTTTCGGGGACAACCCGCTTCGCCTATGCCCCCGTCCCGTCTCCCCGGCGAAGGCCGGGGTCCACGGGTCAAGCTCCGGCGTGGGCCGCATGGGTCCCGGCCTTCGCCGGGAACACGGATTTAACGAACCTAAAGCGCCGCCTCGATGAAGCGCGGCCCCGTCTGGTTCATGGCCCGCTCGAAGGCCTCGTCGAAGGCTTCCGGCGTCGAGACCCGCTCGGCGGGCAGGCCGAGGCCGCTGGCGAGACTGACCCAGTCGATGCGCGGGTTGCCGAGATCCAGCAGCCTGCTGGCCGCTGGGCCCGGGTTGCCGGCGCCGGTGCGGCCCATCTCGATGTTCAGGATGCGGTAGGCGTGGTTGGCGAAGACCACCGTGGTCACGTCCAGCTGCTCGCGGGCGATCGTCCACAAGCCCTGGACCGTGTACATGGCCGCGCCGTCGCCGTTGAGGCTCAGCACCTTGCGACCCGGACAGGCCACGGCCGCGCCGATGGCCACCGGGATGCCCTGGCCGATGGCGCCGCCGGTCAAGCACAGCCAGTCGTGGGCGCGGGCCGTCTTCGTCGACTGCCAGACCGGCAGGCCGGCGGTGACGGCGTCGTCGCTGACGATCGCATTGTCGGGCATGTGCCGGGCGATCGAGGCGCCGATGCTGTAGGGGTTGAACGGCCCTTGCGGCATGTCCGGCAGCTTCAGTCCCTCGACGGGCGACGCTTCGGGCGCGCCGAGCGCGTCGGCCAGGGCGGCCAGCGCGGCGGGGCCGTCGGCCTCCCGGCCGCACAGGCTCGTCACGGCGCAGCCCTCGGGGACCAGCAGGCTGGGCCGGTCGGGATAGGCGAAGAAGGCGACCGGCTCGGTAGTCTCGACCAGCACGATCAGGTCGACGCCCTCCAGGTCCGCCAGGGCCATCTCGCCGAAGTACATCATCTTGTCGGGCGCGAACCGGCCGGCGCCGCGCGAGATGCGGGCGATGAAGGTGTCGGTCAGGACCCGCACCCCGGCGGCGGCGATGCGGCCCGCCTGGCGCACCCCGGCGTCAAGGCAGGTCGAGCCGCCCATCAGGATGACCGGCTTCTTCGCGGCCTTGATGCGCGCGGCGGTCGCCTCGACCACGCCGGCGGAGGCAGTGACGCGGACCGGACGCTCCAGCACCGGACCCTTCACGCTCGTTTCCGACCATGCGCTGTCGGCCGGCAGAATCAGGCTGGCGCAGCCGCCGGGCGCGCCGAAGCTGGCGCGAACCGCCTCGGCGGCCATTGGGCCCACCGAATCGGGGGTGTCCGCCGACTTGACCCACAGCGAGTTGGGCGCGGCCCAGCCGGCGATGTCGCTGTTCAGCGGGGCGTCGTACTGGCGGTGATAGGTGGCGTGATCGCCGATGACGTTGACCACCGGCGTTCCCGCGCGGCGGGCGTTGTGCAGGTTGGCCCCGCCGTTGGCGTAGCCGGCCCCCAGGTGCAGCAGGGTGCAGGCCGGCGTGCCCGTCATCCGCCCCCAGCCGTCGGCCGCCCCCGTCGCCACGCCCTCGAACAGGCACAGCACCGAGCGCATACGCGGCTCACGGTCGAGCGCGGAGACGAACTGCATCTCGCTGGTGCCGGGGTTGGCGAAACAGGCGGTGACGCCGTTGTCGGCCAGCGTCGTGATCAGGGCGTCGGCGCCGTTCATGGGTTGTCCCTTCCCTATTGTCCCCTAGGCCGTACCCTCCGTCGCGGGGACGACTCAAGGGGGAGAGACGCATGGACCGGCGCATCACGCTGCCGAACCTGGTGCTGGCGGCGTCGGTCGTGGCCGGCGTGAGCTACATCGCCAGCTGGCAGCTGGACCTGTCGCAGGCCGCCAGCCTGACCTGGAAGGGTCTGGGCGTCGGGCTGCTGGCGGTCTACGCCGCCCTGCGGGCGAAGGACCTGAACGGCTGGCTGATCGCGGCGGTGATGGCGTTGGGCTGCGCGGGCGACGTGCTGCTGGGCGTGCAGTTCATCATCGGCGCCGTGGCCTTCCTGATCGGCCATGCGGTCGCCATCGTCCTCTACCTGCGCAACCGGCGACAGGTGATCCAGCGCAGCCAGCTGGCGCTGGCGGTGCTGCTGGTCCCAGGCGCGGTGTTCATCGCTTTCATGCTGCCGGACGACAGGGCCGGCGCTCCGGGCGTGGCCTTCTACACCCTGGGCCTATCGCTGATGGCCGCGACCGCCTGGACGAGCCGCTTCCCACGCTTCACCGTCGGGATCGGCGCGCTGCTGTTCCTGTTCAGCGATCTGGTGATCTTCGCCAAGATGGGCTTCCTGCCCGAGACCTTCCTCACCGGTCTGGCGGTGTGGGTCCCCTACTACGGCGGGCAGTTGCTGATCTGCGTCGGGGCGGTCGGCGCGATCGAGCACTGGCGGGATACGGCGGCCAGGGAGCGGGTTACTGTGGGTTAGCTCAAATCTTCTGTCATCCCGGCCGTAGCGAAGCGAAGAGCTGGGACCCAGTGTCCGCGCGCCGGTTTCTGGGTCCCGGATCGCCTACGGCGTCCGGGATGACAGGGGGTCAAAACACCAGCACCCCGTCATCCGGCTCCGCCGCGAACAACCGCGCCACTTCCACCGGACGCCTATCCCGCGCCATGGCCTGATTGATATAGCCCTTGTCGGTGAGCTCGCCGCTGGCCGCGTCGGGGGCGCCGTCGAGGATCAGGGCGCGAGCCACCTTGCCGCCGCCGCCTTTGGCCGCGGCGTTCATCTTCGCCAGCCCGGCCCGGACCGCCTCGCGCACCGCGTCCGCCGAGCCCAGCTTCGCCGCGCCGGCCGGGTCGAGGAACAGCATCAGGCCCACGCCCTCCTGACCCTCGCCGCAGACCACCGCATCGCTGACCGCCCCGCCGATGGCCGAGACCGCCGCCACGCGCAGGGCGCCGGCCGCGACGAACGTGCCGCTGGCCAGCTTGAAGTTCTCGACCAGCCGACCGTCAAACATCAGCCCCGCTTCCGGATCGGCCGGGTCGATGGCGCGGGCTGCGTCGCCCAGGCGATAGAAGCCTTCCTCGTCGAAAGCCGCCGCCGACAGCTCCGGCTCGCCCAGGTAGCCGGGCGAGACCTGCGGGCCCTTGACCCGGATCTCGAACTTCTCGCCGGCCGGGACCAGCTTCACCGCGGTGCCCGGCACCGGCAGGCCGATCATGCCGCCGCGGCCGTTCAGCCAGTGGATGTTGCAGGCCGTGGGTCCGGTCTCAGTCGAGCCGTAGCCGGTGGCGAAGGTGATGCGCTGGCCGGTCAGGCGGATGGCCACCGCCTGCACCCGGTCGATGACGCTCTGGCCGATCGAGGCGCCGCCGTACTGCAGCACCCGCACCCGCGAGAAGAAGGTGCGCGCCAGGTCGTCGTCCTTCTCCAGCTCGGAGACGAACAGGCCCCAGCCGGCCGGGACCATGTTGTGATAGGTCGGCGCCACCTCGCGCAGGTTGCGGACCGTCTCGGCCATCTTCGCCGGCGTCGGCTGGCCGGCGTCGATGTAGAGGGTCCCGCCCCGCTGCAGCACCATGTGCAGGATGGCGTTGGCGCCCAGGCTGTGGCTCCAGGGCGCGGCGTTGACCACGACGGGCGCGTCAGGGTCGTCGAAACAGGCGGCGATCTGGGCGGCGTTGATGGCGATGTTGCGATGCAGGCCGATCACCGCCTTGGGCCGCCCGGTGGATCCCGAGGTCAGCAGCAGCTTGGCGATGTCGTCGGGCCTGGCGACCGACGGCGTCGGCGGCGAGGTCAGCAGGTCGGCGAACCGCACGTCGCCCTCGCGCGCGTTGGCGCTGGCCACCACCGGCAGGCCCTTTAGAAACTCGGCCTCCAGGGCCCCTGCGAAGGCCACGGAGTCGTCGGTGTAGACCGCGTCGGGCTTGAGCACCCCGCAGGCGTAGGCCAGCCGCGACAGGTCCGCGCCCGCCAGCCCGTACTGCGGCGAGACCGGGGCCACCGCGGCGCCCAGGCTCATGGTGGCGTAGGAGATCAGCGCGTGGTCGACGCCGTTGCGGGCCAGGATCAGCAGGCAGTCGCCACGCTTCAGACCCAGCGCCTGGAGCCCGCCGGCCAACGCCGACACCTGCCGCGCGGCCTGGGCGTAGGTCACAGTGCGCCAGCCCTCGCCGTCCCGCTCGGCCAGCCAGACGCGCTCGGGAGCCTCAAAGCTCCAGCGGTCCAGGGCGTCGAGCGTCGTCAGATAGGTCGTCGCGAACGGCGTCGGATTGGCCAGCACCAGCGAGCCGTCGTCGCGGCGCTCGATGTCGAGCCGGCGCGGCGCGTAGCGGGCGTCGCGGAAGGGGGCGGTGGCGAGGTCTGGGGTTCCGTCCATCCGGTGGTTATCGGGCGCCGCCGCGCCGGGCGCCAAGGGGAAAGGCTGACGTCCCTCGCGAGTCGGGTCACTCTCCGTCGGGAAAAGGGAGACCCGCCATGCCGAGAACCAAGCTCTTCGGACGCCTGATCGCCGGTCTGGCGGTGCTGGGCCTGCTTCTGTTCGGGGTTGTCAGCTGCGGCACGACCGTCGAGCCGGGCAATGTCGGGGTGAAGATCCGCACGCTCGGCGGAGCCGCCGGCGTCGATCGGCAGCCGCTATCCTCGGGCTGGCACTTCAAGGGCATCGGCGAGCGGATCGTCGAGTACCCGGTCATCCAGCGCACCTACAGCTACACGCGCGAGGCTGACGAGCGGGGTCCGGAGAATGAGGAGATCGCCTTCGCCGACAACACCGGCCTGCCGATGACCGCCGACGTGGCCATCACCCTGCAGGTCAATCCCGCCTCGGCGCCCAGGCTGTACGAGACCTACCGCCTGACCTTCGACCAGCTTCTGGACGGACCGATCCGCAACGATGTGCGCTCGGCGGTGGCGGCGGAGGCGGAGCGGGTCAATGTCGACGCCCTCTATTCCGGCGGCCGCCAGCTGGTCATCCAGCGCGCCCTGGCGCGGGTTTCGACCAAGTGGGCAAGGCACGGGGTTACGGTGACCCAGCTCGACTGGATCGGCACCATCCGCTACCCGGACGTGATCCTGCAGGCCATCCAGGCCAAGACCCGCACCGATCAGGAAACCCTGACCGCGCGAGCCCAGGTGGCCAAGGCCCAGGCCCAGGCCGAAGCTCAGATCGCCGCCGCCCGCGGTCAGGCCGAGTCGATCCGCATCATCAACGAGGCCCTGGCCGCCAACCCCCGCTACGTCGAGCTCAAGGCCGTTGAGAAGTGGGACGGCAAGCTCCCCCAGGTCACCGGGGCCGGCGGCGCGCCGTTCATCAACCTGCGCGAACCGCCGCGCTGACGGCGTCGCGGCGTCGGGCGAGGTAGAGCCGCTCGGCCGGCGCCGGACCCAGCGACAGCGCCGCGTCCCAGGCCGCCAGCGCCTCCGGCGCCCGGCCTGCCAGCGCGCAGAGTCCCGCCCGCGCGGCCTGCCAGGGCAGCCAGCCCTCCAGATCACGGTCGGAACGGATGTCGGCCAAGGCGGCGAGCCCGGCTTCCGGCTCCCTCGCCATCCCGACGGCGACGGCGCGGTTGACGGCCGTGACTGGTCCGGGCCGCAGCGGGATGAGCGCGTCATAGAGGGCCGCTATGGTCGCCCAGGGCGTGGCCCCGCTCTCCCGTCGCGAGAGATGGGCGCCGTGGATGGCCGCCATGATCCGATACGGGCCCGTACTTTTTTCGCCCGCCGCGCGATCCAGCAGCCGGGCGCCCTCCGCGATCAGCTTGGCGTTCCACTGCGTGACGTCCTGCTCGTCCAGCGGGACCATGGCCCCGCCGTCGCCCAGCCGGGCCGGCCGCCGCGCCTCGGCGAAGCGGACCAGGGCTGCCAGGGCAAGCACCTCGGGATCGTCGGGCAGCAGCTCCGCGAGCAGGCCCGAGCGCCGCAGCACCTCGGCCCCGAACCCGGCGCCGTCGCCGGCCAGGGCGGCGTCCTCGTAGGCCTGGGCGTAGGCGATCTCCAGCGTCGCCAGCACCGCGCCCAGCCGCTCGGGCCAGGCGGCGCGGGTCGGGACCTCGAACGGAACGCCGGCGGCGGCGATCTTGGCCTTGGCCCGGGTGATCCGTTGCAGCATCGCCGGCTCGCCGACCAGAAAGGCGCGGGCCAGCCGCGGCGTCGACAGGCCGCAAACGACCTTCAGCGTCAGGGCCGCGCGGGCCTCGGGCGCCAGCGCCGGGTGGCAGCAGACGAAGATCAGCCGCAGGCGCTCGTCGGGAATGGGCTCGTCGGCCAGCATGGCCAAATCCTCCGGCGTCGGTTCCGGCGGCGGCGGGTCGTGCAGCGCCGTGGCGCGGGTGCGGGCCCGCCGCGTGGCGTCCAGCCCCCGCCGCAGCGCCGCCCGCCACAGCCAGGCGGACGGATCGCGCGGCGGATCGGCCGGCCAGACGGCCAGCGCCGTCATCGCCGCGTCCGAGAAGGCGTCCTCCGCCAGGTCCAGGTCGCGGAACCGCGCCGCCAGGGCCGCGACGACCCGGCTTCTTGACTGCGAGATGAGCGCTCCGACGTCCAAGGCCGCCAACAGACTCCGTCTCCCCGGCGAAGGCCGGGGCCCACCGGGACCCCTCCGCCGCTCTGGTTGCTCGATGGATCCCGGCCACCGCCGGGAAGGCGGATCAGGGTCTAGTAGATCATCACCGGCCGCACCTCGACCTTGCCGCCCGGCACGACAGGAATCCGCCGCGCCCAGGCTAGCGCCGCATCGAGGTCGGGCACGTCGACGAGGTAGTAGCCGCCGAGCTGTTCGCGGGTTTCGGCAAACGGGCCGTCGTGAAGGCTTTGGCCGCCGCCGGCGTCAGTCACAACGGTGGTGGCCGTCTCCACCCCCTGCAGCCCGTCGCCGGCGACGAGCTGGCCCGCCTCGCGGAGTTCCGCCGACAGCGCCATGTGCTTGCCGACGATCTCGGACAGGAACGCCTCGCTGGCGTTGGCGTAGGTCTCTTCAGGCTCATAGATCAGAAGCATGTACTGCATGGCGGTCTCCCGGCTTTCAGCGGCGCCCTTCGCGCCGTCCTGGGGAAGAGACGCGCGGGCCCGGCGGGATTCGACAGGCTCGGCGCAGAAATGTCGAGACACCCGGCGATGTCGAAAACTGCACGGTTTGTGTTTTTCTCCGGCCGAAGGAGCCCACCTTGAACGTTTCTCTGACCGCCGAACTCGAAGCCTTTTTCGAAGGCGCGGTGAAGTCCGGTCGCTACGGCTCCGCCTCCGAAGCCGTCCGAGAGGGCCTGCGCTTGCTACAGGACCGCGAAGCGAAGTTCCTGCGGTTGAAGCGCGATATCGAGGACGGACTGAACAGCGGTGAGGCAAGGGAGGGATCGTTCACCGATCTCGCCCGACGGCTTCGCAAGGACTGGGACGAAAAGCAGGCCGCTCTCGCCAACTCCGGCGTCGGCGGCGCGGCCAGGTAGCCTCTAACCCGCCGACGTCTCCGCCAGCAGCGCCGTCGCCGCCGCCACCACGGTGTCGATGGGCAGGTCCATCATGTGGCCGATGGTCTGGTTGAGACCGGGGTCGACGTCCTTGAACTGTTCGAAACTGCGCGGGCCGCGGACGGCGCGGCAGTGCGGCCCCCAGGGAGCGTAAAGGCGGTCTTCGGACGGGCCGAACAGGCCCAACGTCGGCGTTCCGGCGGCGGCGGCCAGATGCATCAGGCCGGAGTCGTTGCCGATGAACAGCCGGGCATGCCGCAGGCAGGCATGGGCGGTCAGGAGGTCGACCTGGCCGGTCAGGTCGATGATCCGGTCACGCGGCATCGACCGGGCCAGCGGCTCGACATAGCGGACGTCGTCGGGACCGCCCAGGATCATCAACCGGCCGCCGGCCATCGGCCCGTCCGGCGACAGCAGTTCGTGGGCGACACGGGCGAAGCGCTCGATCGGCCAGGTCTTGCCCAGCCAGTTGGCCGCCGGGCCCATGGCCAGGATCGGGCCGCCGTCGCCGACGAGCTCCTCGGCGCGGGCCTCGATCTCGTCGGAACTATAGAGGAAGGGGGCCGGCGCCTCGTCCTCGGGCAGCGTCAGCAGGCGGGCGGCCTCGATCACCTTGTGGACCGGTTCGCTCTGGCTCTTCCTGTGCACGGCCCGGCGGTCGCGGCGCAGGAAGCCCGACAGGCCCGAGCCGCGCATATCGATGACCAGGCTCCACTTCGTGTGACGCACCTGGTTCCATAGCTTGAACCAGTGACCCGAGCCCTTCTGCTTTTCCATCACGATGAGGGCGTCGAGGTTCGGGACCTCGGTGAACAGCGGCGCGGCGGCGGGGCCAACGGCGATGGTGAACCGGGCTCCGGGCGCCTCGTCGGCGAGCTTCTTCACCAGACCGGACGCCAGGACGGCGTCGCCGATGCGGGTGGGGCCGACAAAGAGAATCGGGAACGGGCGGCTCGTCATCCTTCGGACTATAGCCCGCGTTGCGCGATCCGGCCCCCTCCGTGCGCAGAGGTCGCAGGCGGCCATGGCCGAGGCCCTCGCGGCCCCCTATATCGGGAGTGTGACCGAGCCCCTCGCCTACGCCCGCCTCGCCAGCCGCGCCCTGATCCGGGTGACCGGCCCAGACTGGCGCGCCTTCCTGCAAGGCCTGCTGACCCAGGACGTGGAAACGTTGGCGGAGGGCGAACTGCGGTTCGCGGCGCTGCTGACGCCGCAGGGCCGGCTGATGTTCGACCTGTTCGTGCTCTGCGAGGCCGAGGGCGCGCTGGTCGACGTCGCCGCCGACCGGCGCGAGGCCATCATCCTGCGCCTTTCGATGTACCGGCTGCGGGCCAAGGTGGAGATCGCGGCGGATGATCGGACGGTGTCCGCCCTCTGGAACGGGACAGGCCCGGGCTTTGTCGTCGACCCACGCCTCCCGGCCCTGGGCGGGCGCGGCTACGGCGCGGCGCTTCCCGCCGACGCCACTGAAGCCGATGAAGCCGCCTGCGACGCCCATCGCCTCACGCTCGGCGTCCCGGGCCCGGCCGACTGGGGAGAGGAGAAGACCTATCCGATCGAGGCCAATTTCGACCTGCTGAACGGTATCGACTTCAAGAAAGGCTGTTTCGTCGGCCAGGAAACCACCAGTCGCATGAAGCGGCGCGGCCAGATCAAGACCCGCATGCTGCCGATCACCTTCGACGGCGCTCCGCCCGCGCCCGGCTCCGAGGTGCTGGCTGGAGAGCTGCGCGCTGGTGAGGTGTTGTCGGGCCTCGGCGGCCGGGCCATGGCCGCTTTGCGGCTGGATCGCATCGACGGCGTGGCGCTGACGGTGGATGAACGACCGGTGACGGTCGTACGGCCGGGGTGGTTCCAAGCCGCCTAGGGCTCTGTCGTGGCAGGCGCGGCCGCCTCGCCTGTCCTCAGCCCCATCGTCGCGGCGACATAGTCCCAGAGCGCCGCGATTTCCCGGGCGGCGTAGCGGTCGGAGCTTTCTTCGGCCGAACGGCCCCGTTCGAGCGCCACCTGATAGATGGCCCGCGAGCGCAGGATCACCGGGGCGACATCGGCCTTCATGTAGTCCAGCCCCTTCATGGCGCGCTTCACCAGGGGCGCCTCGACGGTCTCCCGCGCCACCGGGGCCTGGTTGACGACCACGGCCGAAGGCTTGCCCAGCCGCCGCACCAGCATCAGCGAGCGGGCAAGGCCCGACAGGTCGATCAGGGTCGGGCGGGCGACCAGCAGCACGAAGTCGGCGATCACGACCGCCTCACCCACCGTCTCGACCGCGCCGGCAGCCGTATCGATGATCAGCAGATCCCGGCGCCCGGCCTGGGCCGCGAACTGGGCGGCGAGCAGATTGCGTCCAGACGATTCCACACAGGCCGGTCCGGGTGTCTCCCGCGCCGCCAGGATGTCGCGCGCCGAGACCTGGGGATCGGTATCGACCAGCAGGGTATCGAGCCCGCGCAGATGAGCGGCCAGCGCCAGGTGGGTCGCCACCGTCGTCTTGCCCGAGCCCCCCTTGAGGGCGATGACCGCCAGCGTCTTCAAAGTCACTCTGTCCCTTTGCGCCAGCCGGCGTTCTGGCCTGCAAACTTGACCCGTTCGGGGCCAATATGATTTTGCCCCCCGCCGGCCCCGCTCGTCTGGCGAGCCGACCGGGCGGACCTGGGCCTCACCGCACGGGCTGACCCCGCTCCAGCGCCTCCAGCCGGCCGCGCAGCTTTTCGAGATACTCGCGCTCCTCACCCTCCGAAAGCTCAAGCCGTTCGCCGACATCGGCCAGCGCAGCCTCAAGACTGCCGGCCAGCCGAACGGTCTGCGACGCGTCGCGGAACTCCAGGGCCGGGCAGGCGCCGCCGAACCGCCACCAGCGCGCCTCGCCGGTCTCTCCAGTCAGCACACAGCGCCGGTCGGGCGCCAGACTCAGCCAGATGATCGCCCGGAAGTCGTCCAGCGCCGTACCGGCGAAGTCGGAATGGCCAAGCAGCCCCTCGCTGGCGTCGGTCGTGTCGATGGTCTGCAGACCGGGCCGCACGACGATCGGACTGGCGTCGCCGATCCGCTGCATGGCGTTGATCGCCTGCGACAGCATCAACGCCTTGTCGCGCCCCGAGGCGTAGAGGGTGAACCGATCACCCAGCCGATTGATCGACGGCCAGAGTTTGTCGAACTCCCGCACCCCGACGTCGGCGGCGGCGAAGACGATCTCGTCGAACATAGGGGGACGCTGCAGTCCGGGCTCATCCAGCAGCTTGAGCGCCGCCATCAACGGCCTGTTGCCCATCGAGTGGGCGACCAGGTGGATCCGTGTCGCGCCGGTGGTCTGGACCACATCGCGGAGGAAGGCGGCCAGGGCCGAAGCCTCGGCCGGACTCTCGGCCTCGCGCGCGTCGGACCAGTAGGACAACACACCCCCGGCAGAGGGCCACGACCACATGATCGGCGCGCCGTCCAGACGCAGGTCCGCGGCCAGCTGCGCGGTGCGCAGGGACCCGCCCTCGAACGTGGTGTTGAAGCCATGGATGAAGACGAAGACTTCCTTGCGTTCGGAGCCGGCGACGCGCGCCGCCACCGCGCCGAGGAAGGTCTGGCGGTCCCTGACCGGCGTCACCTCGGTCAGGATGAAGTGCTTGTCCGGGTCAGAGCGGAACTCCAGCGTCCAGATCGACGGCGTCGGCAGCTCGCCGATCTCGCGGTCGCGAGGCACCGAAACGACGGCCGTGCCGTACTCCAGCGAGCCGCGCCTGCCGCCGTAGAAGTTCACGGCGCCGGTCCGGCCCGTACGCTTGCGGCTAGTGGCGTAGAAGATCTCGACCAGGTCGAACCCGGGCTCCTCCGCTTCCACCACCGGCGGCGGTTCGGCGGTGACTGGCTGCTCGCCCCCCTCCGGCGCACCGGCGCCAGGCTCGAGGTCGCCGGGATCCTGCACCGCCGGCGGCGGTGGCGGCGGTGGCGGCGGTGGCGGAGGCGGTGGCGGTGGCGGCGGTGGCGGCGGCGGCGGAGGCGGCGGCGGAGGCGGCGGAGGCGGCGGAGGCGGAGGCGGAGGCGGCGGAGGCGGCGGCGGCGGCGGCGGCGGAGGCGGAGGCGGAGGCGCGCCCGTGCCGCCTTCCATGTCGTCGAGCCGCTCCCACGCCTCGCGTTGCAGCACTTCGAGATCTGCATATGGCCCCAGGTCGCCGCCCGTCGCCCGGCGGACATTGGCCAACGCCCAGCTCATCGAGGACGCCGACCCCCGCGGGTCGGTCCGCAGTTGAAGTACGGCCCATCGGCGCAGCGGCTCGACCATCTCCAGGCTTTCGGGGCCCCAGGTCGCCTCCGCCAGCGCGACGGCGCGTTCAGCGGCTGCGATGGCGCTGGCGGTCCGACCCTTGGCGGCCAGGGCGTCCGCGATGTCGAGCAGCATGCCGACCGCCGCCCGCGGGTCGATCGTGGCGACGCTGGCGACAAGGGCCTCGTCGACGGCGGCGCGTTCCAGCGCGACGGCGTCGCGGCGCTGCAGGGCGGATGTCGCCTCGCCCAGGGTCATCGGCGCGGCCTGGGCGGCCCCGGCGGCGAGCGCCAGGCACCCCGCCAGTATAGCGATCAGAAACCGCTTCATCAGCCTGCTCCCCCGAGCCCATTTTGACCTGGGACCCTAGCAGACAGCGGCACGCGGCGACTAATCCGTTCAACCGGCGTCATGCTAAGAGGCGGACATGACCATGCCGACTCGCTGCACCTGGCCGGGTGCCACGGACGCCCAGTACCTCGCCTATCATGACGAGGAATGGGGGGGGGCCGAGTACGACGCACGCGCCCTGTGGGAGAAGCTGGTGCTCGACGGTTTTCAGGCCGGGCTGGCCTGGATCACGATCCTGCGCAAGCGCGAGGCCTTCCGCCTGGCCTTCGACGACTTCGATCCGGAGAAGGTCGCCCGCTACGGCGCCGAAGACCGGGCGCGGCTGATGGCTGACGCCGGCATCGTGCGCTCCAACGCCAAGATCGACGCCGCGATCGGCGGAGCCCGCATCTGGCTGGACATGCGCGATCGCGGCGAGGATTTCAGCGAGTTCCTGTGGGACTTCGTCGGCGGCGGGCCGATCGTCAATCACTGGGACGCCCACGGCGATGTGCCGGTGAAGACGCCGGAAGCAGAGGCGATGAGCAAGGCGCTCAAGCAGAAGGGCTTCAAGTTCGTCGGGCCAGTGATCGTCTACGCCTTCATGCAGGCCACCGGCATGGTCAACGACCACCTGACCGGCTGCTTCCGGCACGGACCGGTGCAGAAGATCGGCCGCTGATGCCCGACTTCCAGCTCGAGATGGCCTGTCCGGGGCCCGTCTGCGGCGTCGACGAGGCGGGCCGGGGCCCTTGGGCCGGGCCGGTCTGCGCCGCGGCGGTGATCCTGGATCCGGCCACGGCGCCAGCGGGGCTGAACGACTCCAAGAAGCTCTCCCACCTCAAGCGCGAGGCGCTGGAGATCGAGATCAAGACCCGCGCGGTGGCCTGGTGCGTCGGCTGGGCCAGCGTCGAGGAGATTGGCGCGCTCAACATCCTGCAGGCTACGGGTCTGGCCATGCGCCGCGCGGTCGAGGGGCTGGCTGTGGCGCCGGTGTTCGCGCTGGTTGACGGAAACTACCGCTTCCCCCTGCCCTGCGAGATCAGGACAGTGGTCAAGGGCGACAGCCTGTCAGCCTCCATCGCCGCCGCCTCGATCCTGGCCAAGACGGCGCGCGACCGGCTGATGGTCGAGATGGACGCGGCCTACCCCGGCTACGGCTTCGCGGCCCACAAGGGCTATCACGCGCCGGTCCACGTCGCGGCGCTGAAGACCCTCGGCCCGAGCCCGATCCACCGCCGTGGGTGGGCGCCGGTCCGGGATCTGTTCGCGGACTGACTATAGTTCAGTCGCGGACAATCCTCCCCGCTTGCGGGGAGGGGGACCATGCGGAGCATGGTGGTGGGGCAGCACTGACGTGACCGACTGACTGCTATACACGGCGCTCTATCCTGCCGCTGCGGAGCCGGCCCCTCCGACCCGGCTGCGCCGGGCCACCTCCCCGCTCGCTTCGCTCCGGAGAGGAAGGACTTTCCTCAGATCCCCATCTGCCGCGCAGCGAGATCCCGCATGATCTCCTCGGACCCGCCGCCGATCGCGTTGACCCTCACCTCGCGGTAGATGCGTTCGACCCGGCCGCCGCGCATGTAGCCGGCGGCGCCCATCACCTGCATCGCCTCGCGGGCGCAGTATTCCATGGTCTCGGTGGCCTGAACCTTCAGCAGCGCGATCTCGGCGATGGGCTGTTCGCCCTGCTCGATGCGCCAGGCCAGGGTCTCGAGCCAGGCCTGGGTGGCGCTGATGCGCTTGAACATGTCGGCCAGCTTGTGGCGGATGACCTGGTGGTCGGCGAGCCGCTTGCCGAAGGTCTTGCGCTCCCGGGCCCAGGTGATGGCGTCCTCCAGGCAGACCTTCGAGAAGCCGATGGCCCCGGCGCTCATGCCGATCCGCTCGCCGTTGAAGTTCTGCATGATGCCGGAAAAGCCCATGTTCTCCTGGCCGATCAGGTTCTCGACCGGCACCCGCACGTCATCGAAATAGAGGGCGGCGGTGTCGGACGCCCACCAGCCCTGCTTCTTCAGCTCGGTGCGGGAGAAGCCCTCACGCTCGCGCTCGATCAGCAGCAGGGAGACCCCGCCGGCTCCCTCGCCGCCGGTGCGGACGGCGACGGTGTAGTAGTCGGCCCGCATGCCGCTGGTGATGAACATCTTGGAGCCGTTGACGACGTAGTGGTCGCCGTCCAGCCGCGCCGTTGTGCGCAGGTTGGCGACGTCGCTGCCGCCCGACGGCTCGGTGATGGCCAGGGCCGAGATCTTCTCGCCCGACAGCACCTGCGGGATGATGCGGTCCTTCATCTCCTGGGTGCCCATGCGGCGGATCGGCGGCAGGCCGATGCCGTGGCTCATCAGGCTGGCGTTGACCCCGCCGGCGCCGTGCCGCGCCATCTCCTGGCTGGTGATGATCGACATGAAGGGATCGGACGGTACGCCGCCGTACTCCTCCGGCCAGCCCAGCCGCAGCAGGCCGACGTCCGAGGCTTTCCTGTAGAGGTCGCGGGGAAAGGTCCCCGACTCATCCCAGGCGTCGACGCTGGGCATGATCTCCGCCTCAACGAACCGGCGCAGCGTGTCACGCCAGGCGCGGTGATGCTCCTGGTAGAAGGGGCTGAGGCGGCTCTCGGTCAGCGGCGCGAGCGGATCGGACATCGGCGTCTCCTGCGACGCCTCATGCGACGGGCGTCCTTGAAGCACCGATGTTTCCGCGCTTCCGCAGGGGTAGTCGAGCCCTGCTCTGGAGGTGGCATCATGCTGTCGTGGGTTCGTAGGAGAGCGCGACATGGCGGCAAGCATCACGACCGATGAAGCCGACGACATCTTGGCGTTTGCACTGAGTGTTGCGTCCGAGTTCGACCGCAGTCCCGTGACGAAGGACGAATGGGACTGGGCGTCGGGTGATGAATTCGATGGAACGAAGATCGTCCCCGCCCTGGCCCGTTAACCCCTCGCTAACCACGTCGCGGAACGAGCCCTTAACCCTGAATGGCCGAGATTCCTTGGACTCTATTGAGTTCAGGGGCTGCACATGGCGTTCGGGTCGGAAACCATCATTCTCGGCGATTGCATCGAGGAGCTGAAGAAGCTCCCGGACGGCAGCGTCGATCTCGTCTTCGCCGATCCGCCCTACAACCTGCAGCTCGGCGGCGACCTGCTGCGGCCGGACAACTCCAAGGTCGACGCGGTCGACGACCACTGGGACCAGTTCGAGAGCTTCAAGGTCTACGACGCCTTCACCAAGGCCTGGATGGCCGAGTGCAAGCGCGTGCTGAAGGACGACGGCGCCCTGTGGGTGATCGGCAGCTACCACAACATCTTCCGGGTCGGCACGGTGCTGCAGGACCTCGGCTTCTGGGTGCTGAACGACGTCATCTGGCGCAAGTCCAACCCGATGCCCAACTTCAAGGGCACCCGCTTCGCCAACGCCCACGAGACCCTGATCTGGGCGGCCAAGAGCAAGGGCGCCAAGCGCTACACCTTCAACTACGACGCCATGAAGATGGCCAATGACGAGGTGCAGATGCGGTCCGACTGGACACTGCCGCTCTGCACCGGCGAGGAGCGGATCAAGGGCGCCGACGGCCACAAGGCCCACCCGACCCAGAAGCCCGAGGCGCTGCTGCACCGGGTGATCCTGAGCTCGACCCGCCCGGGCGACGTGATCCTCGACCCCTTCTTCGGCATGGGCACCACCGGCGCGGCGGCCAAGCGGCTGGGCCGGCGGTTCATCGGCATCGAGCGCGAGAGCGAGTACGTCGCCCACGCCAGGGAACGCATCCGCAAGGTCATCCCCATCGCCCCCGCCGACCTGGAGGTCATGGGCAGCAGGAAGTCCGAGCCCCGCGTGCCGTTCGGCACCATCGTCGAGGCCGGCCTGCTTCGTCCCGGCGACACCGTCTGGTGCCCCAAGGGCCTGCGCAGCGCCAAGGTCCGGGCCGACGGCTCGCTGGCCGTGGGCGACCTGACCGGCTCGATCCACAAGGTCGGCGCCATGATCCAGGCCCAGCCCGCCTGCAATGGCTGGACCTACTGGCACTTCAAGTCCGACAAGGGCCTGGCGCCGATTGATGTGCTGCGGTCGAAGGTGCGGGCGGAGATGGCGGCGTAGGTCTTGCGTGGTTCGACACGCGCCTTCGGCGCTGCTCACCATGACGTTGAGGGCAGCCTTCTGATCACGTCATCCTGAGCAGCCGCGAAGCGGCGTGTCGAAGGACGCACCGCCCTCAAACCAGCCGCCCCAGCCCTGCCTTCGCCGCCTTCAGGAAGACGCTGGGCAGCGCGCCCATCCCTTCCCGCGCTGTCCACTCCGCCTCCATCGCTCCCTCGGCGCGGAACACCCGCAGGGTCAGGGCGAAATGGGTGAAGACATGGTCGATTTCACCGGCGTCATGCCAGTGGGCGGCCACGGGCGCGGCCTCAACCGCTTCATCATCCGCCCACGGCTCCGCTCGCCACTCCGACGTCGGCAGCCCCAGCATGCCGCCGAGCAGGCCCTTGGGCGGTCGCCGCACCAGCGCCACCTCGCCGCCCCGCGTCAGCAGGTACGCCACGCCGTAACGCCGTGGCCGGTCGGCCTTCTTCGTCTTGCGCGGGAAGGTCTCCTGATCGCCGCGCGCGAAGGCGGCGCAGAAGGCCGAGACCGGACACCGGTCGCACAGCGGCGCCTTCGGCCTGCATACGGTCGCCCCCAGGTCCATAAGTGCCTGGGCCCAGTCGCCCGGCCGGTCGGCGGTCACCAGCGCCCCCGCCAGCGCCTTCAGCTCCGGCTTGCTGTCCGGCATCGGCGCCTCGACGGCGAACAGCCGCGACATGACTCGCTCGACATTGCCGTCGACGACATTGGCCTCGCGGTCGAAGGCGATGGCGGCCACGGCGGCGGCGGTATAGGCGCCAACGCCCGGTAGCGCGCGCAGACCCTCCTCCGTGTCCGGAAACACCGCGCCGTGCTCGCCGGCTACGGCCCGGGCGCAGGCCAGCAGGTTGCGGGCGCGGGCGTAGTAGCCCAGCCCCGCCCAGGCGGCCATGACGTCGGCGTCGGGCGCAGCGGCGAGGTCGGAGACGGTCGGCCAGCGCTGCGTGAAGCCCAGAAAATACGGTGTCGCATGCGGCACGGTTGTCTGCTGCAGCATCACCTCTGACAGCCAGACGAAATAGGGGTCCGTCCGCGTCCCGCCGCCTGGCGGCGCACGCCAGGGCAGCGTCCGGGCGCCGGCGTCGTACCAGGCCAGCAGGGCGGCGCGGAGGGCGGGGTTGGTCATCACCCTGCTCATAGCTGTCATCCCGGAAGCCGCGAAGCGGCTATCCGGGACCCAGTGCGGCGTCACCGGGTCCCGGCTCTCCGCTTCGCTCCGGCCGGGATGACAGTTAAGGTGCCCCCATGCGCCGCCGCCTGCCCACGCTCGAGGAGACTGTCCAGATCCTGGCGCGCCGTCGTACGCGGCCGGCGCCCAGGCTGACGCCGCCGCCGGCAGGGCGGGCGCTGGCGCCGGTGCTGCGCCAGCTGGAGGAGCGATTCGGCCAGGGGCCGGGCCAACTTCAGCGCAAGTGGAAGGAGATCGTCGGCGAGACCCTGGCGCGCCACACCGAGCCGGTGAAGCTGACCAGGGCGCGGGGCAACGCTCCCGGGACGCTGGAGCTGCGCGTGTCCGGCGCGGCGGCCGCCATCGTCCAGCATCAGGCGCCGGAAATCCTGCAGCGGGTGTCGCTGATGCTCGGCGAGGGCGCGGTCGGCCGCCTGCGCATCGTGCAGGGACCGGTGCGGGCCCACGCCGGCCGGCCTCAGGCTAAACGGCGTCGCCACAAGGGCCCGCTGGACGCCGCCGCCGAGAAGACTCTGGCCGAGGGGCTGAAGCACCAGCCGGACGGCTCGCTCAAGACCGCCCTGACCACGCTGGGCCGCGAGATCCTGCGCGGCCGCGACGGTTGACTCCGCGCCCGCGAAAGGCTGTAGCGCCACGGAAACGCCGCGTTCCTAAGGCTTGGGGAATCGGGCCAAGATCACAGATTGCTTCAGGGGGACTTCCCGCCATGCAGACCCTTCACCGCCGCACCCTTCTGGCGCTTGGCGCCAGCACGTTCGCTCTGGCCGCCTGCGGTGGCGGCGGCGGCGCGACCGTCACCGCCGACGACATGAGCATGGGCGACGCCAACGCCAAGGTCACGGTCGTCGAGTACGCCTCGCTGGCCTGCGGCCACTGCGCCGAGTGGAACAAGACCGTGTTCCCTGAGTTCAAGGCCAAGTACATCGACACCGGCAAGGTGCGGTACGTGTTCCGAGAATTCATCACCCAACCGCCGCAGCTGGCCGTGGCCGGCACGCTGATGGCGCGCTGCGCCGGCAAGGACAAGTACTTCACCGTCATCGACGCGGTGTTCCACGGGCAGGAAGAGATCTTCCGCACCGGCGATATCCGCGGCGTACTGCTGCCGATCGCCCAGTCGGCGGGCCTCAGCGAAGAGGCCTTCATGGCCTGCGTCAGCGACGAGAAGGCGATCAAGGCTCTCAACGACAAGGTCCAGAAGTACGCGACCGAAGCCAAGATCGAGGGCACCCCGACCTTCTTCTTCAACGACGACAAGTACGGCAACGGCCTGACCATGGCCCAGATCGACGAGGCCTACGCCAAGGCCCTGGCCAAGGTGAAGTAGGGGCCGACTCCGACACGTGCAGTTCCAGAGGCTCCGCCTTTCCGGGTTCAAATCCTTCGTCGATCCGACAGAGTTCAGGATCGAGCCCGGACTCACGGGCGTCGTGGGACCGAACGGCTGCGGCAAGTCGAACCTGCTGGAAGCGCTGCGCTGGGTGATGGGGGCCAATTCCGCCAAGGCGATGCGCGCCGGCGGCATGGACGAGGTGATCTTCAACGGCACCGGCTCTCGCCCCGCGCGGAACCATGCCGAGGTCACCCTGACCATCGACAACAGCGACCACACCGCCCCCTCGCAGTTCAATGACCACGCCACCATCGAGGTGGTCCGCCGCATCGATCGGGGCGAGGGCTCGACCTACCGGGTGAACGGCCGGGAGGTGCGCGCCCGGGACGTCCAGCTGCTGTTCGCCGACGCCTCGACCGGGGCAAACTCGCCGGCCCTGGTCCGTCAGGGCCAGATCAGCGAACTGATCGCCGCCAAGCCCCAGAACCGCCGCCGCATCCTCGAGGAAGCCGGCGGCGTCAGCGGCCTGCACACCCGGCGGCATGAGGCGGAGCTGCGACTGCGGGCGGCGGAGACCAATCTCGGCCGCCTCGACGACATCATCCGTGAGCTGGACGCCAACCTGAACCGCCTGCGTCGCGAGGCCCGGGCGGCCGAAAAGTACCGCAAGCTGTCGGCCGAGATCCGCGCAGTGCAGGGCGCGGTGCTGTTCGCCCGCTGGAGCGAGGCCCGCGATACGCTTGTTCGGGTCGAGGCCGAGAACACAGAGTCGATCCGCGCCGTCGAGGACACCGCCCGCGCCGCCGCCGCCGCCCTGACCGAGGCGCTGAAGGCGGAAGAGGCGATCAAGCCGCTGCGTGAGGAGGAAACGGTGGCCGCCGCGGTGCTCAACCGGCTGGCCATCGAGAAGGACCGGCTGGAGCGCGAGCACGAGACCGCCGCCGCCGAGGTCGACCGCCTGACCGCCGAGCTGGCCCGCATCGACGCCGACGCCGCCCGCGAGGCCCAGATCGTCGAGGACGCCGGCGTGGCGCTGGAACGGCTGGCCGCCGAGCTCGAGGTGGTCGAGGCTGAAGTGGCCTCCGCCCCCTCGCGCCTGCCCGAGCTGCAGAAGATGCTGGCGGAAGCGGAAGAGGCCCGCGCCAAGGCCGACCGCGAGGTCGAAACCCTCGCCGCCGGGGTCGCCGCCGACGAGGCCCGCCGCCGCGCCGCCCAGGCGAGGCTGGCCGACGCCGAAGGCCGGCTGAACCGCACCGTCCGCGCACTGGACCAGGCGAAGGCCGACCGCGCCGCCGTCGGTCCGGCCGTCGACCCGCAGGCCGGGCAGGCCGACGCCGCGCTCGCCGCCGCCGAGGCCGCTCTGGCCGCCGCGCGCGCGGCGCAGGAGGCGGCCGAGACCGACCGCAGCGACGCCGCCCGCGCCGAGGGCGCCGCCCGCGACGTCGCGCGCCAGCTGGAGGACCGCCTCGGCCGGCTGAAGACCGAGGCCCGGGGCCTGGCCCAGCTGTCGGCGCCGCGCGGCAAGACCGGTTTCGCCCCCGCACTTGACGCCGTCACCCCCGACCGCGGCTACGAGGCCGCGCTGGCCGCCGCGTTGGGCGACGACCTGGAAGCGGCGCTGGACGCCAAGGCCCCCGCCTACTGGGGTGGCCGCGACACGGACGGCCCGTCCTGGCCGGACGGCGCGACGCCGCTGGCCCCACTGATCAAGGCCCCGCCGGCCCTGGCCGCGCGGCTGGCCTTCACCGCCGTCGTCGAGCGCAAGGACGGCGAGCGACTGCAGAAGGCCGGCCTGCCCGCCGGCGCGCGCCTCGTCTCCCGCGAGGGCGATCTGTGGCGCTGGGACGGCTTCACCGCCCGCGCCGAGGCCCCGCGTCCTGCCGCCATCCGGCTGGAGCAGCGCACGCGGCTGGCCGAGGTCGAGGCCGAGATCGAGGCCCTGACGCCGGAAGCGGACGCCGCGCTGGAAGCCCACAAGGCCGCCCGCGCCCGCATGCTTGCCGGGGAGGACGCCGTGCGCGCGGCGCGCCGCAAGCCGCCCGAGGCCGAGCGCGTGCTTCAGACCGCCCGCCAGGCCGTCGAGCGTCTGGCCCACGAAGCCGCCCGCCGCGACGCCCGCGCCCAGTCGCTGGAAGAGACCATCGCCCGCTTCGAGGCCGAGAAGACCGAGGCGCAGGCCGCCCTCGACGCCGCCCGCGCCGATGCATCGGACGACGGGACCGCCGAGAACCTGTCGCCGATGCTGGACGCCGCCCGCGCCACGGCCATCGCCGCCCGCGAGGCCGCCTCGCAGGCCCGGGCCGCCGTCGATATCGAGACCCGCGAGCGCGACGGCCGCAGCCGCCGGCTGGACAGCCTGCGCCGCGACCGCGACGACTGGACCCGCCGCGCCGCCGCCGCCGCCAAACGCACCGAGGCGCTGGCCGAGGCGCGGGTGACCACCAACGCCAACCTGGAGGCCGCCCGCGAGGCGCCGGCCACCCTGTCGGTCCGCACCGGCAAGCTGCTCGACGAGTACGCCGTGGCCGAGGCCCGCCGGGCGAAGTCGACCGACGCGCTGGAACAGGGCGAGGCCGCCCGCCTGACCGCCGATCGCGCCGCCCGCGCCGCCGAGGCCGCCGCCGCCCAGGCCCGCGAGCACCGCGCCGGCCTCGCCGCCCGGCTGGACGCCGCCCGCGAGCGCTTCGGCGAGATCGCCGGCAATATCCGCGAGACCGCCAAGCTGGAGCCCGAGGAACTGGGCCGCTCGATCGCCGACGAGGCCGTGGCCATCCCCTCCAACGCCGGCGGCGTCGAGGCCCACCTCTACAACCTCGAGCGTGAGCGCGACGCCATCGGCCTCGTCAACCTGCGCGCCGAGGAAGAAGGAACCGAACAGGCCGCCCGGCTGTTGACCATGAAGACCGAGCGCGCCGACCTGACCGGCGCCGTGGCCAAGCTGCGCGAAGGCATCGAGGAGCTGAACGCCGAGGGCCGCGAGCGGCTGCTGGCCGCCTTCGACATCATCAACGGCCACTTCCAGGCCCTCTTCCAGGCCCTGTTCGGCGGCGGCCAGGCAGAGCTGCGCCTGATCGAGTCCGACGATCCGCTGGAGGCGGGCCTGGAAATCTTCGCCTGCCCGCCGGGCAAGAAGCTGTCGACCATGAGTCTGATGAGCGGCGGCGAGCAGGCCCTGACGGCGTCGGCGCTGATCTTCGGCGTCTTCCTGGCCAACCCGGCCCCGATCTGCGTGCTGGACGAGGTCGACGCGCCGCTGGACGACGCCAACGTCGACCGCTTCTGCTCGATGCTCGACGAGATGCGCAAACGCACCCACACCCGCTTCATCGTCATCACCCACAACCCGGTGACCATGAGCCGCGTCGACCGACTGTTCGGCGTAACCATGGCCGAGCGCGGCGTCAGCCAGCTGGTCAGCGTCGACCTGCAGACGGCGGAACAGCTGGTGGCTTAGGGACGCGAGCGCGCTCCGCCCCTTCCGTCATGACCCGACTTGTCCGGACGCCCCATGAACGGGGCGCATCAGATTCATCCGTCATCCTGGGCCCTGTGCCCAGGATCCCTCGTGCAGCTCCACTGTGAGAGCGTGATCGCATCCGCACCTGCGAACCGACAGAGGGCTCCTCGCCACAAGGGCGAGGATGACGAGTGCGGGATTTGATGGCGTCACGGAATTGACCTTCAACCCCGGCGCCACTGGGTGGCATCCTGTCGGGATCCGCTGCTTTGCAAAGGAAGACGCTCATGGACGCCGCACCGCCACCTCCCCCCACTGTCCATCGCTGCGCGCCTGACGCCATCAAGCGCGGCAAGGCGCTGCTGGCGCTGCACTTCGAGGAGGACAGCCCACCTCAGTCGGTTGGCGACGAGGTGAAAACCCTGCCGCCCGTCAAGGCCCTGGCGGGCGCCGGCCGCTTCGATGTGCTGGAGGTCTGGGGCTATATCTACAAGGCGCAGTACCGCATGCGCTTCCTGTACGCCCAGATCCCCGACGCCTGCGTGTTGATGGGCCAGGAGATCCTCGAGGCGTCGGATCCCTATTAGCCTTCCTCTCCCTATTGGGAGAGGGGGACCGCCCGGAGGGTGGTGGAGAGGGATGCGCCGCCGATAGCCGTCAAGGCGCGGTGTTCGGCTTCATCCATGTTCCAGATATCCAGCAGCCGGCAGCGCTTCCCGCTCCACCATGCTTCGCATGGTCCCCCTCTCCCAAAAGGGAGAGGATCACTGCGGAAAGCCGCCAGCCCGCGTCAGCGAACTCGCCGGGGCCTTGCCGATCTTCTCAGCCACCCAACGCGCGGTCTCAATGAGCTTGCCGAGGTCGTAGCCGGTCTCGAACCCGGCCCGCTCCAGCATGTAGACCAGGTCCTCGGTGCCGATGTTACCGGTGGCGGCGGGGGCGAAGGGGCAGCCGCCGAGGCCGCCGACGCTGGCGTCCAGGATGGTGACGCCGGCCTCGACCGAGGCGTAGGCGTTGGCGATGCCGGTGTTGCGGGTGTCGTGGAAATGCATGCGCAGCGGGATGCTTCCGATCACCGCCTGCACCGCCTCGACGCGTTTGCGCACCACCCAGGGGTCGGCGACGCCGATGGTGTCAGCCAGGGCGATTTCGGCGACACCGGCGGCGGCGGCCTCCTTCACAATGGCCACGACCTGGTCCTCGCTGATCTCGCCGTCGAACGGGCAGCCGAAGGCGACCGAGACCGTCACCGTGATCGGCGGGCCGCCGTCCTGCCCGCGCTTCGCCGCGATGGCCTGCATCGAGGCGACCTGCTCGGCGACCGGGGCGCCCTGGTTGCGGATGCCGAAGCCGTCGCTGGCGCAGACCACGACATTGGCCTCGTCGCAGGCGGAGGCGACGCAGCGGTCCCAGCCGCGCTCGTTCAGCACCAGGCCGATGCGGGAATAGCCGTCCGTCCCGGCCAGGTCAGCCATCATCTCCTCGGCGAAGGCCATCTGCGGCACCCGCTTGGGATCGACGAAGCTGACCACCTCCTGCCGCCGCGCGCCGCAGGCGTCGAGACGGCGGATCAGGTCCAGCTTGTCGGCGGCCTCCAGCACGACCTTCTCGTTCTGCAGCCCGTCGCGGGCCCCGACCTCGACGATCTGGATGAAGCGGCTCATGGGGCGGTCTCCGGCGTGACGGCGGCGGGACGGACCGCCTTCTGCGGCTCGCCGCGATAGAGGGTCAGGCTCGTCTCGTCGCCATTGGAATAGTTGACGCCCGATATGGTCTTGACCGGCCGGGGCGTCAGCCCGGCGGCGCGAAGGGCGGCGAGGAAGTCGGCCTGTTCCTGCTTTTCGATGACCGCCGGACGGCCCTCGGCGATGGCCTTGACCCCCTCGGCAGGACCACCCAGGCCCGTGGTGGTGCCCAGCGCGAAGACCAGGCTGGGCTCGGCGTAGCCGGCGACCTCGACCGGCCCCGGGACGACGCCTTCCTTCGGCGCCAGTTCGCTGCTGGCCAGGGCCAGGTTCACGCGCTGGGAAAGCCAGAGCGGCTCCATGCGCGGGGCCAGCTGGCCGAAGAAGGCGGCGTGGGCCAGGACGCCGACGACCCCTGCCGCGATCAGGGCGCGGCCGGCGGCCTGACGGAAGATCAGCACCCCGCCGAGCACAGCGGCGGCGACGAACAGGCCGGCGGTCACGATCGTCCAGAACAGGTCGCCGGCGCCCTCGCCATAGATGGCCATGGCCGCGATGCTGATCGCTGCGAAGGCCAGCGACGCATAGGCCAGGACGACGACGCCGGCGATCCGGGCCCGGCGACCCAGCGGCTCGCGCAGGGCGGCGGCCATCAGCCAGCACAGGGCTCCCATGGCCGGCAGGGTGTAGTGGACCAGCTTGGTCGGCAGCAGCTCGAACATCAGCCAGGTCGGGATAAGCCAGCAGAGGGCGAAGCGCACCCCGGGCTCGGCCCGCGCCCTCCAGCCCAGGATCAGCCCGGCCGGCAACAGCAGGGCGGCCGGGAACAGCAGCATCGGCGACAGCAGCAGATGATAGCCGAAGATGCCGCCGTGCCGCTCATGCCCGCCGGCCAGTTTGGGGGCCAGGTCGCCGCCGATGGCCGCGCCCCAGAAGGCGCCATCGCTGGCGACCGTGATCGCCCAGGCCCAGGGACCGAAGATGGCCAGGACCAGCAAGGGTCCCCAACGCCAGCCCAGGTCCTTCATCCAGCCGAATCGGTTGGCCTTGGCCTCGATCGAGTCCCAGACGCCCAGGGCCAGCATGGCCAGCAGGGCGACCAGCGGCCCGACCGGACCCTTGACCAGGGCCGCGACGCCGATGGCCAGCCAGAACAGCAGCCGCGTTCGCCAGCCGGCCGGCTCGCCGCCCCGGGCCGCGCCGTAGAGCCGCCCAAGCGCCGCAAGGGCCAAGGTGGTCGATCCGGCCAGCACCGCATCGGTCTTGGCGATGAAGGCCTCGGTGGAGAGCAGAAAGCTGGCCCCCATCATCGCTCCGGCCAGCAACCCGGCCCGGGGGCCGAAGAAGGCCGCCGCGCCCCAGGCGCAAGCGGCGGCGGCCAGCGCCGCGCCCAGCAGCGAGGGGATGCGATAGGCCCAGATCTCGCGGTCGGCCGCGTCGGACAGGGCCGCGACGCTGATCGCCTGCAGCCAGTGGATGCCCACCGGCTTCTTGTCGCGCGACTGGTCCTGGAAGTTGATCGAGACGTAGTCGCCGGTCTCGAGCATCTGGGACGTGGCCTGGGCGAACCGCGACTCGTCGCGGTCGAGCGGCGGAACGGCCAGCAGGCCGGGAAGGCCGGCGATCATGGCGATCAGCGCGGCGAGGAGCGGTCCGCGCCAGCCGCGGCTCCACTGGTCGAGGCGGGATTCGAGCGTCATGCGTCACCTGATAGCACGATCCTTACGTGCGCCGCCTTTTCGGCTATGAGAGGGCATGATCGAAAAGACTCCGGCCAAGGGCCGCAAGCCGGCCGCCGCGAAGCCCGCGCCCGCCAAGGCCTCTCCCGCCACGACTGCGAAGGCCGCACCCGCGTCGAAGACGGCCGCGCCGACGCCCGCCGCCACACCCGACTTTTCCGTCGTCGTTCCGGTGTTCGACGAGGGCGGCGCCGCGCCGGCCCTGGCGCGCGAGATCGCCGCGGCCTTCGGGGAGCGCAACTACGAGATCGTCTTCGTCAACGACGCCAGCCGGGACAACACCCTTGAGCTGCTGACCGCGCTGAAGGCGGAGATCCCGCAGCTGCGCGTGCTGTCACACCAGAAGAATTCCGGCCAGAGTCGCTCTGTCCGCAGCGGCATCCTGGCCGCCCGGGCGCCGATCATCGTCACCATGGACGGCGACGGCCAGAACGATCCGGCCGACGCCCCGCGCCTGGCCGAGCGGCTCAAGGCGGCGCCGCCGACCCTGTCCATGGTCGGCGGCGAGCGGGTCAAGCGCCAGGACAGCAACGCCAAGCGATTCGCCAGCCGGTTCGGCAACGGGGTGCGCGGCTGGCTGCTGAAGGACGGGGCGCTGGACACCGGCTGCGGCCTGAAGGCCTTCCGGCGCGAAGCCTTCCTGCGCCTGCCCTACTTCGATCACATCCACCGCTATCTGCCGGCGCTGATGATCCGCGAAGGCTACGAGATCGCCTTCGAGCCGGTGAACCACCGTCACCGCGAGACCGGCGTATCGAAATACACCAACTTCGGCCGGCTCAAGGCCAGCGTCAGCGACCTGCTCGGCGTGCTCTGGCTGCAGTCCCGCTCGCGGCTGCCGGGAAGCGTCGACGAGGCTTGACGGCAACCGGCAGTTGTTCTTTGTTTGTTCCGCGCATGGAGCGGGATGAATGGTGTTCGCCAGGATGGACCAGCGGGCAAGGCACGCCTGGACGCAGCGGGCGAAACTGCTTGTTCAGATGCTAACGACAACCGCCTATGGCTCGCTTGGCGTCGGCCTCGCTGACCCGGTGGTCAAGGGCGTGGCGTTCGGGTCCGGACACCTTCTCGCATTGGCGCTCGGCGTAACCTGCGGGTATCTTGCGTATCATCTGGCTCCGGAAGGAGAACGCGATGTCGCCTGATCCGACTGTTCTCATGGCTATGGGCATGATCGTCGCCCTTCTCGCCGGCGCGTCCCTCTACACCAAACACAAGATCCGCCAGATTGACCGCCGGATCGCCGAGCGCGAAGCGGCGGAAGCAGCCGACCAGACGCTGTAGCGCTCGCGGGCGCGGCACGCCCCGCAGGCGAGTCCCCTTCACCCTGACGGTGAAAGGGGTTAACCGTTGCGTACCGGGTTATCCGGGTTTCGGGGGAGGCCCTTGCCGATGTTCGCCGCGTTCCCGCTGCTGGCCCTGCCGGTGCTGGTCTACAACCTTGTCGCCATCACACTGGTCGGAGGCTTCGGCTCGACCGTCGCCACCCAGCGCTTCACCGAGCCGCTGTTCACCATCGCCATGACCTCCGGCTCGCCCTGGCCGATCAGCCTGGGCGACCTGTTGCTGGCCTTCGCGCTGGTGGTGCTGTTCATCGAGCTGCTGAAGTCGACGACCAGCCGCCGCATCGCCATCATCAACCACTCGCTGTCGATGATCCTGTTCATCGTCTGCCTGGTCGAGTTCCTGCTCGCCCCGGCCTTCGCGACCTCGGTCTTCTTCCTGCTGACCCTGATGGTGCTGCTCGACGTGCTCGCCGGCTTCATAGTCACCATCATCGCCGCCCGCCGCGACATCGACCTGAGCCCCGGTGGCGAGGCCGGCTGATCCTGCCTAGGTCAGGGCCGTGAACAGCAGGGCGACGGCAAGGATATCGAAGGCGCGGACGAAAAAGGACACCGGCGGAGACTCCTGGTTCGGATTCACCACTGGTTAAGCAAGACCGGCGCCAGTCTGGACGCGTCATGGCCCTCTTTTTCGATCAGGACTGGTTCGCCGCCCGCCTCGCCGGGCGCGGCCTATCGCGCACCGTTCTGGCCGCCGCCGCCGGCATGACCGAGGCCGAACTCGCCCTCGTCTGGAAGGACCAGAGGGAGTTATCAGCTCGCGAAGTCGGGATCCTCGCCGAACTGCTGGGGGAGACTCCGGCCGAGATCGCCAACAGGGCCGGGGTGTCGACGCCCGTGCCCGGCGGCGACCCCCTGGCCCGGATTGCCGCACTGGAACGTCAGGTCGCTGACCTGCAGGCCAGACTGGTCAGGCTTGAACGGCGCTCGCCATGAGGCGGGCGGCCCTCGCCGTCTAGATCTCGGTTTTCTTGAACACGCCCTTGGAGGGACGTCGGTCGGCCGGACCGGAGTACTCGGTCTCCAGATAGGCCGAGCGGGCAGCGTCCAGCACGGGCTGGCCGCCGCGCAGCCCACGTTTCTGGCCGGACTGGCCGTACAGGTGGGCCGCGAAAGTCGCATAGCCCTCCGGTCTCGGCGGCGGTGGGGCCGCTGCTTCCGGACCGGACGTCGGCGCATCGATCACGACCGGCAGATTCGTCCCGCCGTCCTCGGCCTGGCCCGCGCGCGGCATGTCCGCGGCGCGCCGTGCGCTCTGTCGGCGCTCTCCATACTTTCGCGTGGGGTCGATCGGACCGGTCATTCCTCAAGGGTACGCCCAGTCCGGTAAAAAAAGGATGGGGCCGGATCAGCCCTTCGACGCCAGCTTCTCCAGCTGGGCCTGCATGGCGGCCATCTGCTTCTTGAGCTCGTCCAGCGCCTCGCCCTCGGCGGCAGGCGCCGGCGCGGCCTCTCCAGGCTTGGCGGGTTCGCCGCCTGCCGCCGCCGCGCCGCCCTGCGGGAAGCCGAAGGGCGAGAACATCTTCATGGCCCGGTCGAACAGGACCATGTTCTGACGGATCTGGTCCTCGTAGGCGCTGAGGCCCGCCGCGCCCATGGTGGCGTTGGGCGCCATGGCCCCGAACTGGGTGCGGAAGCGCTCCTGCTGCTTGGAAAAGCTCTCCAGGCTCATCTCCAGATAGCTGGGCACGAAGGCCTGCATCTGGTTGCCATAGAAGCCGATCAGCTGGCGCAGGAACTGGATGGGCAGCAGGTTCTGGCCGCCGCCGCGGTTCTCTTCCTCGAAGATGATCTGGGTCAGGACCGAGCGGGTGATGTCCTCGCCGCTCTTGGCGTCATAGACCACGAAATCGACGCCTTCCTTGACCATGTCGGACAGGTGCTCGAGCGTCACGTAGGAACTGGAGGCCGTGTTGTAGAGCCGGCGGTTGGCGTACTTCTTGATGACGACGCGCTCGCCGCCACTTTTTGCACCGGCTGGGTTTTCGCCGGTCTCGGCCTGATCGGACATTTCCATTCCCTGTAGATACGCTTCCCGCGCTTTTTGGCGCCGCACTATCGCGGATGCAAAGGCATGGCGCCAGTGGCGCCTTCCGTGCGCGTCATATTGCACTGCAAAATCAGCAGGTGACGAACCATATCCGACTATGCAAGGTGCCCCAGCGTAACAAAAAATGAGCGTCAGGGCCGTTGCGGCCTGACGCCGCGCAGGGAACGACGGAGACACTGCCATGACCGACATCGTCATCGTTTCGGCCGCCCGCACGCCGGTGGGCTCGTTCAACGGCTCGCTCGCGAGCCTTCCGGCTCATGAGCTGGGCAGGATCGCCATCCAGGCGGCGGTCGAGCGAGCCGGCATCGCCCCCGCCGACGTTGATGAGGTGATCATGGGCCAGGTGCTGCAGGCCGGCGCCGGCCAGGGCCCCGCCCGCCAGGCCGCCGTCAACGCCGGCATCCCGGTCGAAAGCCCCGCCTGGAGCCTGAACCAGCTGTGCGGCTCGGGCCTGCGCGCCGTGGCCCTCGCCGCCCAGCAGATCGCCGACGGCTCGGTCAGCATCGTGGTCGCCGGCGGCCAGGAGAGCATGAGCCAGTCGCCGCACGCCGCCCACATCCGCGACGGCAAGAAGATGGGCGACCTCGGCTTCCAGGACACCATGATCAAGGACGGCCTGTGGGACGCCTTCCACGGCTACCACATGGGTCAGACCGCCGAGAACATCGCCAGCCGTTGGCAGATCACCCGCGAAGACCAGGACCGATTCGCCGTCGCTTCGCAAAACCGCGCCGAAGCCGCCCAGAAGGCCGGCAAGTTCGCCGGCGAGATCGCGCCGGTGACCATCAAGGGCCGCAAGGGCGACACCGTCGTCGAGAACGACGAGTACATCCGCCACGGCGCGACCTATGAAAGCATGTCGGGTCTCAAGCCCGCCTTCACCAAGGACGGCTCGGTCACCGCCGCCAACGCTTCGGGCCTCAATGACGGCGCCGCCGCACTGGTGCTGATGAGCGCGGCGGAAGCCCAGAAGCGCGGCCTGACCCCGCTGGCCCGAATCGCCTCCTGGGCGAGCGCCGGCGTCGAGCCGGAGATCATGGGCACCGGCCCGATCCCGGCCATGAAGAAGGCGCTGGAGAAGGCCGGCTGGTCGGTCTCCGACCTCGATCTGGTCGAGTCCAACGAAGCCTTCGCCGCCCAGTCGCTGTCGGTGGTCCGCGAGCTGGGCCTCGACCCGGCCAGGACCAACGTCAACGGCGGCGCCATCGCCATCGGCCACCCGATCGGCGCGTCCGGCGCGCGCATCCTGACCACCCTGCTGCACGAGATGAAGCGCTCGGGTGCCAAGAAGGGGGCCGCGACCCTCTGCGTCGGCGGCGGCATGGGCGTGGCCATGTGCGTCGAAGCTGTCTAAACCTAAACAAAATCAAAAACTAAGCGACAGGGAAACACCATGAGCAGGGTAGCATTCGTCACGGGCGGAACGCGCGGCATCGGCCGGGCCATCGTCGAGCGTCTCAAGGCCGACGGCATGAAGGTCGCCGCCGGCTATTCCGGCAATGACGAGGCCGCCGCCCTCTGCGCCAAGGAACTGGACGTGATGGTGGTGAAGGGCAACGTCGGCTCCTTTGAGGACTGCCAGCGCGCCGCCGCCGCCGTGGCCGCCGAGCTCGGCCCCATCGACGTGCTGGTCAACAACGCCGGCATCACCCGCGACGGCTTCTTCCACAAGATGACCTACGAGCAATGGTCGGAAGTCATCCGCGTCAACATGGACAGCGCCTTCAACATGACCCGCCAGGTCATCGACGGCATGCGCGAGCGCAACTGGGGCCGGGTGGTCAACATCAGCTCGATCAACGGCCAGAAGGGCCAGGTCGGCCAGACCAACTACTCCGCCGCCAAGGCCGGCCTGATCGGCTTCACCAAGGCTCTGGCCCTCGAGAACGCCAAGAAGGGCATCACCGTCAACGTGATCTGCCCGGGCTACATCGACACCGAGATGGTGCAGGCCGTTCCGGAGAACGTGCTGCAGGGCATCATCGCCGGCATTCCGGTCGGCCGCCTCGGCAAGGGCGAGGAAATCGCCGACATGGTCGCCTACCTCTCGGGTGAGCGCGCGGGCTTCGTGACCGGCGCGACCTTCACCCTGAACGGCGGCCAGTACCTGGCGGCCTGATCGGTTGAACAGGGGCGTCGCCACGCTTGTGCGACGCCCGCAACCCGTCCAAGAATCGCCCCAGTCGCCGTGCATGGCTGGGGGAATGGCGAGGACGAGTATCCGGTTTCCTGAGGTCGCGGTTGTCGTCGCGGCCCTGAGCGCGCTGCTTTCCGCAGCGGCGCCCGCCCATGCCCAGGGCTCCCTCAAGGACCTGCTGTTCGGCGACAAGCCCGCCGAGGGCCAGCGCCGCGCCCCGCCGCCGCCGGTCGCCCGCTATGTCACCGAGACCGGCGAGGGCTTCATCCTCGACCGCAGCACCGGCCAGCCGCTCCTGAAATTCGAGAGCAGCTACGAGGTCTGGGTTCTCCAGCCCGAGGTCGGTCCGCGCGGCGACATCAACTACAAGAACGACCTGGGTCAGTTGATCCTGCGGGCCACCAAGCTGGGCGGCTTCACCCTTTTCACCCCCAAACGCCCGGCCGGCGCGGCGGCCGAGGTGACAGGGGCGGTCCAGCCGCTGCGGCTCAAGCCCGTCAGCCCCCTGGCGCTCTACCAGCTGCTGCGCATCGCCAGCGGCCGGGCCAGCAAGGCCGCCGGCCGCACGATCGGCTTCGAGGCCGACGCCTCGCCGGCCTCCTCGGCCCTGATCGCCGACGCCTCGCTGGTCGTGTCGGAAGCCATCGTGCGGCTGGCCCAGACGCCCGGCGGCCAGCCCCAGCTGGCGAAGATCGGCAAGGTCGCGATCGTCGAGGGCGCCCGCCCGTCGGTGGTGCTCAGGAACGGCGTCCTGCTGATCGTCGTCTCCCCCGACCAGGGCCTCTCCGGCCGCCCGTCGTCGGAGCGGATCCTGCAGGTGGCGTTCCGGTAGACCGCTGTCCTCCCCACATCGTGGGGAGGGGGACCATGCGGAGCATGGTGGAGGGGTTGCGCGGGCGGCAGCCGACTATCCGCCGTGCACCGTGCTCAATCTTGCCCTGTCGACGCTACCCCTCCACCGCGCTCCGCGCGGTCCCCCTCCCCAGCAAGCTGGGGAGGATTGATCCCTTCCAGCATCTCGAACCCCTCGAACAGGAACCCCGGCGCCACGGTGCAGCCGACCAGGGTCCAGTCGCCCAGCGACCGGGCCTTCTGCCAGACGCCGGTCGGCACGACGGCCTGGGGGCGCTCTCCGGCGGCCAGATCCAGGCCCAGCCGGTGCTCCTCGGACCCGATGGTCAGCAGCAGCGGCGCGCCGGCGTAGTGGTGCCAGACCTCGGCCGCGTCGACGCGGTGCCAGGCGCTTTCCTGCCCCGCCTCGAGCAGGAAGTAGATCGCCGTCGAGGCGCCGCGCCCCTCCGGCCCGTCGGTGTCGCGGAAGGTCTGGCGATACCAGCCGCCCTCGGGGTGCGGCTCCAGCTCCAGCAGGGCGATGATCCGGGCCGGCGTCATCCCTTGAAGCTGTCCTTGGCCGCCCGCACGGCGCCGAAGGCCTCGGCCGGGTCGGCGATGTCGGGGCGCAGCAGAGGCGCACGCAGGAAGGGGTTGGTGGCCTTCTCCAGACCGATGGTGGTCGGCACGGTCCATTCGCCGCGCTCGCGGGCCGCGAAGAGGACGTCCGTCCGCGCCTTCAGCGCCGGATCGGCGTCGACCGACAGGGCGAAGCGGGCGTTGGAGGCGGTGTACTCGTGCGCGCAGTAGACGGTGACCGCGTCCGGCAGGGCGGCCAATTTCTGCAGGCTGGTCCACATCTGCTGCGGCGTGCCCTCGAACAGCCGGCCGCAACCCAGCGTGAACAGGGTGTCCCCGACGAAAGCCACGCCGTCGGCGGCGGCATAGAAGACGATATGGCCCAGCGTATGCCCGCCGGTGTTGATCACCGTGAAGGTCGCCTCGCCCAGCGCGACGCTGTCGCCCTCGTCGACGACGCGGTCCGGGGCGGTTCCGATGCGCTCGACCTCGGCCGGGCCGACGACGGTGCAGCCGGTCTCCGCCTTCAGCCGCGCGTTCCCGCCGGCGTGGTCGGGGTGCCAGTGGGTGTTGAGCACCATGTCCAGCGACCACCCGAGCTTGCCGAGCTCCGCCAGGATGGCGTCGGCGTCGGGGGTGTCTATGCAGGCCGTCTTCCCCGTCGCGTCATCGCGCACAAGAAAGCCGTAGTTGTCGGACAGGCAGGGGAACTGGTGGACGGTGATGGGCATGGCGATGCTTTCGTTGCGTCCTTCGACACGCCCGCGTGCGCGGGCTGCTCAGGTTGACGTAGTCTTTAGCTATACACCGGTCCACGTCATCCTGAGCAGGCGCGCAGCGCCGAGTCGAAGGACGCAAGGCCCCGGAAAGTGACATAAGGACCCCCATGCGCCGTGACGTCCTCGAGCTTCGCGCCTTCTACGCCTCCGCCCGCGGCCGGGCGGCGCGGGAGATGGTGGCGCGCAAGCTGAGCGAGGCCTGGGGCGATCCACGCGGGCTGGAGTTCCTGGGCCTGGGCTATGCGACCCCCTACCTGGAGGCGGTGCGCGAGCGGGCCCGGCGTACCATCGCGGTGATGCCGGCGTCGCAGGGGGTGGAGGTCTGGCCCGCCGTCGGCCGCAACCTGGCCTGCCTGGCGCCGGAGACCGCCCTGCCCCTGCCCAACGCCATGTTCGACCGCGTGATCTGCGTCCATGCGCTGGAGGAGGCCGAGGACGCCGTGGCCATGATGCAGGAGGTCTGCCGCGTGCTGGCGCCGACCGGCCGGGTCTTCGTCGCCGTCGCGGCCCGCAACGGCCTGTGGTCCAACGCCGAGGGCACGCCCTTTGGGCACGGCCGCCCCTGGAGCCGCAGCCAGCTGGAGGCGGTGCTGCGCGCGGCGGACCTGGAGCCGTCCGGCTGGACCCGCGCCCTCTATGCCCCGCCCTTCGCCTGGACCGCCCGCTGGGCCGAGGGCTTCGAGCAGGTCGGCGCCTGGCTGTGGCCGCCGTTCGCCGGGGTGATCCTGATGGAGGCGGTCAAGCAGACCTTCGCCGTGAAGCCTCGCGCCTCGCGGGCCCGCGCGCGGGTGTTCGCACCCGGCGTGCTGGCCCCCGCGCCCGGCGGGGCGCCCGCCGGAAAGGCGCCCGACTCGGCGCTGCGAGATGCCCCCTTGGCCAGCGAGCCGGTTTCGCCCTAGATTTTGCACTGCACCACGCCTTCCGCGCGGTGGGAGAGTTGTCCGATGAAGATGATCGTCGCCATCATCAAGCCCAGCCGCCTCGACGCGGTGCTCGACGGCGTGACCGAGGCCGGCGCCTCCGGCCTGACCGTCACCGAGGTGCGCGGCTACGGGCGACAGAAGGGCAAGACCGAGGTCTATCGCGGCGCCGAGTACGAGGTGAAGCTGCTGCCCAAGGTCAAGCTGGAGATCGCCGCCTCCGACGACCTGGTCCAGCCGATCATCGACGCCATCATCCGCACCGCCAACAGCGGCAAGATCGGCGACGGCAAGGTCTTCGTCATGGACCTCGAACAGGCCCTGCGCATCCGCACGGGCGAAGCGGGCGCGGCAGCGATCGCGGGGTAAATGCCTATCCCTCTCCGGAGCGAAGCGAGCGGGGAGGACAGCCCCCGCCACTGAACCCTCGGCCCCCTTCGCGCATTGAACCCATCGCGGCTACAAGGGGCGGCATGGGCGGCGATACGATCCTGCGCGACGGCGACACCTGCTGGCGGACGAGCCGGGCGGACGCGCTGGCGTTTCTGGTCGACGGGGCGGACTACTTTTCCGCCGTGAAGGCGTCGATGCTGGGCGCGAAGCGGTCGATCTGGCTGCTGGCCTGGACCTTCGACGCCCTGACCCGGATGCAGCCGGACAAGGTCGAGCGCAGCGGTTCGCCGGAGACGGCCGATCGCCTGGGCCTGCTGCTGCGGCGGATCTCGGCCCTGAACCCCGGACTGGACGTGCGCATCCTGTGCTGGGACATCCCGGCGGCCATCTCGGCCACGCAGGGCTTCGCCGTGCAGCGGGCGGCGGCCTTCTTCAAGGGATCGCGGGTGCAGTACCGGCTGGACAAGAGCCTGCCCAACAGCGCCTGCCACCATCAGAAGGTGCTGATCATCGACGGCCGGCTGGCCTTCGTCAGCGGCGGCGACCTGTCGACCGATCGGTGGGACACCTGCGACCACGACGACGCCGACCCGCGCCGCCGGCTGCCCAACCTGCGCCGCTATCCGGCCCGGCACGACGTGGCCACGGTGATGGAGGGCCCGATCGCCCGGGACTGCGGCCAGTTGTTCGCCGACCGCTGGGAGCGATCCGGCGGCGGGCGACTGGACGTTTCGCCACCGGACTACTCGGAGGAGTCGCCCTGGCCGCGCGGGGTGACGCCGGACCTGATCGGCCAGACGGTAGGCCTGGCCCGCACGGAGCCGAACTGGAAGAGCCACACCCTGGTGCGCGAGAACCTGCGCCTGCACCTGGCGACCATCGCGGCGGCCCGGCGCACGCTCTACATCGAGAACCAGTACCTGACCGCCCCGACCATCGTCGAAGCCCTGTGCCGACGACTGGCCGAGCCGGAGGGGCCGGAGATCCTCAGCATCGGCCCGGAATCGAGCCCCAGCTTCTTCGACCGCATGACCATGGACAGCGCCCGGGTCGCGGCCATCGAGGCCCTGAGCGCCGCCGACACCCACGGCCGCTTCAGCGCCTGGACGCCGCGCACCCCGGCGGACCAGCCGATCATCGTCCACTCCAAGGTGACCATCGCCGACGACCTCTTCCTGCGCATCGGCTCGTCGAACCTGAACAACCGGTCGCTGGGCCTGGACACCGAATGCGACATGGCCATCGAGGCCGAACGCGGCGAGGCGGGGGCGGAGACCCGCGCGACCATCGTCACCTTCCGCAACCTGATGATCGGCCACTATCTGGGTCGCAGCCTGCTGCAGGTCGAGGCTGCGATGGCGAAGGCCGGGACGCTGGCCGGCGCGATCACGGTGCTGGACCCCTCGCATCACCGCCTGCGCCGGGTGTCCCCCCGTCCGCTGAGGCCCGTCGCGCGGTTCATCAGCGACTGGAGCCTTGGCGATCCGACCACGCCGGGCGACGCTTGGCGGCCCTGGATCCGGCGTCGCTGCCTGCGCGAGCAGGTCGGGATGATCGACGAATTCACGCCGCCGGCTGAGGCTGAATCTCCAGGTCCACCACCAGAGGCAGATGGTCCGACGCCACTCGCGCGCGCGCGTCGAAAGGTGATTCCACCCTTGTGACCGTGATGGAGCCGGCCACGAACACATGATCGATGCGCATGAACGGAAAGCCGGACGGAAAGGTCGCCGTCGGCGCCCGGCCAAGGCCCGCCTGGGCATCCCGGATGACCGAGGTCAGCATGCGGTAGGTCTTCGAGAAGGGGCTGGCGTTGAAGTCGCCGAGCAGGACGGCGGGGGCGGTGAAGGCCTCGGCGGCCATCCAGTCCTCGCCGATCAGCGCCGCCGCCTGGGCCTGCTGCTCGCGCGGGACCAGGCCCAGATGGGTGTTGATCACCTGCAGCTCGACGCCGTCGCCGATGTCGACGGCCACCCACAGGGCGCCGCGCGGCTCCAGCCCCCGCAGGCGGGGCAGCCCCGGCAGGGCCCCGGCCTTGACCAGCCGTTCCGGCAGGGCGGTGAGGATGGCGTCGCCGTAGCGCTCCTCCTCGACGTACATCGCCGGGTGGAAATGCGACTTCATGCGCAGCAGCTCGGCCAGACGGTGGGCCTGGTCGACGTGGCCGGTGCGGCGGCGGCCGACGTCCAGCTCCTGCAGGGCCACGATGTCGGCGTTGCAGGCCGCGATCACCCCGGCCACCCGTTCAACATCCAGCCTGCGGTCGGTCCCGACGCAGCGGTGGACGTTATAGGTGGCGAGTCTGACCTTCATGCACCGAAGAGATCGCCCGGCGGCGCGTCCGGTTCCACCGGTCCGTCCCTTCGCCCGAGCAGAAACAGCGCCGCCTCGGCGCGCCAGTTCTCGATTTCCCGCGTCGGATCGATGGTCCGGGCGGACCGGCCCTCCGCCAGGGCGACGCTCGCCTCGATCCGCAGATCGAGGTCGTCCACCAGCGCGTTGAAGTCGGCCAGGGTGCAGAGGTGAATGTTGGGCGTCGACCACCAGGGCTCGGGCAGCGAGCGGGTCTCAGGCATACGGCCCCGCCGCAGCAGCGACCAGCGCACGCGCCAGTGGCCGAAGTTGGGGAAGCTGACCACGGCGCGGTCGGCGATGCGCATCAGCTCGCCCAGCACCTGGCGAGGGTTGCGGGTCGCCTGCAGGGTCTGGGATAGGATGGCGTAGTCAAAGGCGCCGGTCGGAAACTGGTCCAGGTCCCGGTCGGCGTCGCCCTGCATCACCGCCAGACCCCGCGCCAGGCAGGCGGAGACGCCCTGGGGGCTGATCTCGACGCCACGGCCGTCGATGTCCTTCTCACGGGTCAGCAGTTCGAGCAGCTCGCCGCCGCCGCAGCCGACGTCGAGCACCCGCGAACCGGGGCGCACCAGGCGCAGGATCTCGCGGAAGTCCTCGCGCACCACGGTCATCGCAGCCCCCGCGCGCCGTCGACCGAGTCCAGGAAGCCGGCCAGGGCCGAATCCATCACCGGCTCGTCGAGCAGGAAGGCGTCATGACCCTTGTCGCTTTCGATCTCCACGAAGCTGGCCCGCGCGCCGGCGGCGTTCAGGGCCCGCACGATGTGGCGGCTCTCGGCCGTCGGGTAGAGCCAGTCGGAGGTGAAGGACAGCACGCAGAACCGCACGTCCCGCGCCTTGCGGAACGCCTCGGCCAGCACCCCGCCGTAAGGCGCGGCCAGGTCGAAATAGTCCATGGCCCGGGTGATGTAGAGGTAGCTGTTGGCGTCGAAGCGGTCGACGAAGGTCGCCCCCTGATGCCGCAGATAGCTCTCCACCTGGAAGTCGGCGTCAAAGCCCCAGGACAGCCCGTCCCGCTGCAGCTCGCGGCCGAACTTCCGCTGAAGCGCGGCCTCGGACAGATAGGTGATGTGCGCCGCCATCCGGGCGACAGCCAGGCCCTTCTCGGGCCGGGAGCCGTGCAGGGCGTAGTCGCCGCCGCGCCAGTCGGGATCGGCCATGATCGCCTGGCGACCGACCTCGTGGAAGGCGATGTTCTGGGCGCTGTGCCGGGCGGCGGAGGCGACGCAGACAGCGCTGAACAGCCTCTCGGGATAGGAGGCCGCCCACTGCAGCACCTGCATGCCGCCCATGGAGCCGCCGACCACGGCCTGCAGGGTCTCGATACCCATGGCCTCGATCAGCATGGCCTGGGCGCGGACCATGTCGGCGATGGTGATGACCGGGAAGGACAGGCCCCAGGGCTTGCCGGTCGCCGGGTTCAGGCTGGCCGGGCCGGTGCTGCCCATGCAGCCGCCCAAGACGTTGGCGCAGACGATGAAGTGACGCGCTGGATCCAGCGGCCGGCCGGGGCCGACCAGTCGCGTCCACCAGCCCGGCTTGCCGGAGACCGGGTGTTTCCCGGCCACGTGCTGATCCAGCGTCAGGGCGTGACAGATGAGGACGGCGTTGGACCTGTCGGCGTTGAGCGCGCCGAAACTGCGCCAGGCGATCTCCAGCCCGTCAATGCGGGCGCCGGAGTCGAGGACAAGCGGCTGCGAGGGCGGGAACGTCCAGGTTCCGCCATCCTCCTGGATCGCCCGTGTCTCGGCCGTGAGGGTCATGCAAGGCCTTGGACCGTCGCCGGCCGTCGCTGTCAACCGGCGCCTTCCTGCGAAGCGGCGGCGCGTCTAATACAGGGGTGATGAAACGACTGATCCTCATGCGCCACGGCAAGGCCGAGCGGAACAACGTCGGCGGCGACTTCGAGCGCGGCCTGACTGATCGCGGGATGGCGGACGCCACCCTGATGGGCCGGCTGCTGGTCGACGAAGGCCTGACGCCGGACCTGGCGCTGGTCTCCGCCGCGCGCCGCACCCAGCAGACCTGGAGCGCGGCCTCGCAGGCCTTTCCCACCGCGAAGGCCGTGGTGCTTCGACCGCTCTATCACGCCGCCGCCGACCGGATCCTGTTCGAGGTCGAGGCCCATGCCGACCAGGGCGATACCCTCATGGTCGTTGGGCACAATCCCGGCCTGCACGAACTGACCATCGGCCTCCTGCGGCAGGCCGGAGCCGGCTCGGCGCTGGTAGCCCGGGCCGAAAGCCGATTCCCGACCTCGACCGTGGCCGCCTTCACGATCGACGAAGCCGGCCGGCCCGCCTACGACGGGCTGTTCCTTGCGGCCGACCATGGCGGGGGTGGCGGCGAATGACGCGCGTCTACAAGCTGCTGACCCGCGCGGAATGGCAGGCCGCCGAGGCGGCGGGGGTGTTCGAGGGCTCGGCGGTCGATCTGTCCGACGGCTTCATCCACTTCTCCACGGCCGCCCAGGCGCCGGAAACCGGCCGTCGCTACTTCGCGGGCGTGGTCGACCTGGTGATCGTCGGTTTCGAGGCCCAGGCGCTCGGCGAGGGCCTGAAGTGGGAGGCGTCACGCGGCGGCGACCTGTTCCCGCACCTTTACGGCCCGCTGCCGACGGCTCTGGCGGTCGAGGTTCGGGACGTGCCTCTGGATTCCGACGGCGCGCCGGTGCTGGTCGGGCTGGAAGCATGATGCACGATCTCGCCGCCCGCGCGCTGCACCTGCTCGACCCGGAAGACGCGCACCGCGCCTCAATCCTTGGGTTGAAGCTGGGCCTGGGTCCCGTCGACAACGCGCCCGAAGACCCGATCCTGGCGACGACGGTCGCCGGCCTCGCCCTGCCTTCCCCCATCGGTCTGGCCGCAGGGTTTGACAAGAACGCCGAGGCGCCGGACGCCATGCTGCGGGCCGGCTTCGGGTTCGTGGAATGCGGCACGGTCACGCCCCTGCCCCAGGCCGGCAACCCGCGCCCGCGCCTGTTCCGGCTGGCCGGGGACCGCGCGGTGATCAACCGCATGGGCTTCAACAACGCCGGCCTCGACGCCTTCGCCGCCAACCTCGCGGCGCGCCGTCACAAGGGCGTGGTGGGCGCCAACATCGGGGCCAACAAGGACTCGGACGACCGGATCGGCGACTATGTGGCCGGCCTGCGCCGCCTGTGGGGTCTGGCGTCCTACTTCACGGTCAACATCTCCTCGCCCAACACCCCAGGCCTGCGCGCGTTGCAGACGAGGGCCGCGCTCGAAGACCTGCTCGGCCGGCTGAACGAGGCGCGGCGGGACCTGAACCCGACAGGCGATTATCCGGTCTTCCTCAAGGTCGCGCCCGACCTGGAGGACGGCGAGGTCGAGACCATCGTCGAGACCGTCGCCGCCTTCGGGCTGCAGGGGATCATCGTCTCGAACACCACGGTCTCGCGCCCGGACAGCCTGCGGTCGCCGCAGAAGACGGAAACCGGAGGGCTGTCGGGCCCGCCGCTGATGAGCCTGTCGACGCAGATGCTGGCCAGGTTCCATGCGGCCAACAGCCACGGCCTGACCCTGATCGGCGCCGGCGGAATCGCCACCGGCGCGGACGCCCTGGCCAAGATCCGGGCCGGCGCGTCGGCGGTGCAATTCTATTCGGCCATGGTCTTCGAGGGGCCGGGCATGGTCGTGCGGGTCAAGCGCGACCTGGCCGCACGCCTGCGCGCCGAGGGCTTCGCCTCGGTCGCGGACGCCGTGGGCGCAAGATGACCTGCTCGCCGGCTCTTGCGCTTTTCGCTCAGCACGCGAACTCTTCCGGACTCGCCAACCCGGCGATCGTGAAGTAGCGCATGAGCATGGCTGACGCCCCGCCGCCTCCGACGGAGACGCCCGCATCGGCCGACCGGCCCTCGCGGCGCTGGCTCTGGCCGGGCGGGCTGTCGGCGCGCCTGCTGGTCCTGACCATCCTTTTCGTGGTCGGCGCGGGGATGCTCGTGCTGCCGGCCACCCTGGCGACCTTCGAGGAGCAGTGGCTGCTCGACCGTATCCGCGCCGCCGAACTGGCCTCGACCATCGCCGAGGCCGACCCCGGCCGGAAGGTCACAGCCCCGGTGCGCCAACAGATGCTGGAGAACGCCGGCGTCGTCTCCGTGGCCATCCAGACCGACGGCATGCGCCGCCTGATCCTGGCCGCGCCGCGCGACCTGCGCGATCCGTATCTGGTCGACCTGCGCACCCAGAAGCCGATCAGCTGGATGGCCGCGCCGTTCAAGACCATCTTCGGCGGCGACGACCGGATGGTGCGGGTCATCGCCGAGCCGCGCTTCCGGTCTGGCGAGTTCATTGACATCGTCATGCCCGAACAACCGCTGAAGGAGGCGTTGCTGGCCTATCTGGGCCGGCTGGTGCTGATCACCCTGTTCGTGTCGCTGGGCGCGGGGGTGGCGGTCTATCTGGCGCTGAACGCCTTCCTCGTCCGGCCGATGCAGAAGATCACCCTGGCCATGGAGCGGTTCCGGGCCGATCCGGAGAACCCGGAGGCGCGGGTCGTCCCTTCCGGTCGCCGGGACGAGATCGGTCGCGCGGAGGCCGAACTGGACCGCATGCAGGCCGACCTCATCGCCGCGCTCAATTCCCGCGCCCGGCTGGCGGCGCTGGGCGAGGCGGTGGCCAAGATCAACCACGACCTGCGCAACATGCTGACCAGCGCCCAGATCGCCTCCGACCGCCTCGCTGCCATCGGCGATCCCAAGGTCGCCCAGGCCATGCCGCGCCTGGAGCGGGCGCTGGACCGCGCCATCACCCTGGCCACCGACGTCATGGCCTACGGCAAGACCATAGAGGCGCCCCCGGCGCTGCAGATCCTGCCGCTGCAGGCGGCGCTGGACGCGGCGGCCGAGGACGCCGGCCTTAGCGAGAGCGGCGTTCGGCTTGTCGACCGGCTGGAGCCGGACGTCCGGGTCAGCGCCGACCCCGACCAGCTGCACCGGATCCTCGTCAACCTGCTGCGCAACGCCCGCGAGGCCATGCCCGGCGACGCCGGCGAGGTGCAGGTCGCGCTGCGCGAGGAGAACGGCGCCAGCGTGCTGCGCCTGTCGGACAACGGCCCCGGCCTGCCGGACCGCGCCCTGTCCCACCTGTTCCAGCCCTTCACCGGCAGCGCCCGGCGCGGCGGCACGGGGCTGGGCCTCGCCATCAGCCGCGAGCTCGCCCAGGCGCACGGCGGCGACCTTGTGCTGGTGAGGACCGGGTCGGAGGGCACGGTGTTCGAGGTCACCCTGCCCGGCGCGCCGATGACGCCCGTCCCGGTCAAGCCGAAGCGGACGCGAGCGAAGAAGGCGGAGGCCTAGCTTCCCTCCCCTTCATGGGGAGGGTGGTCCCGCAGGGACCGGGTGGGGGACAGGGTGGCCACTCACGGATAGTCGTGGTTGGCCGCCACTTGCCCCACTCTGACCCGCTTCGCGGGTCTGTCCCTCCCCACGAGGGGAGGGAGTTCAGTCCGCCGCCTTCGCCACGCCCTCGCGGCGGTCGTCGGCCGCGCCTTCCAGCACGCCGCCGGGGCGGACGATCACGCCGTGCAGGCCACTGTTTTCACCGCCGGGGCTGAAGGTGATCCCCCGGGCCTTCAGCGCGTCAACGACGCCTTCGGGATAGCGGTCAGCCTCGCTGGAGAAGCGGTCGCCGCGCGCCACCAGGTTGGGCAGGTTGAAGGCGTCCTGCAGCGGCAGCTCCCAGTCGAACACACCGACCATGGCCTTGAGATTGTAGGACAGGATCGCCGAGCCGCCGGGCGAACCGAGCGCCGCCACCAGATTGCCGTCTCGGTCCAGCACGATCAGCGGGGCCATCGACGAGCGCGGGCGTTTGCCCGGGGCCACGGCATTGGCGGCCGGGACGCCGTCGGCTTCGGTCGGCGAAAAGCTGAAATCGGTCAGCTGGTTGTTGAGAAAGAAGCCGCCGACCATCCGCCCCGAACCGAACACGGCCTCGACCGTGGTGGTCATCGAGACCGTGTTGCCCCAGCGGTCGACGATGACGAAGTGCGAGGTGCCGGCCGGCTCCAGCGTGCGGTCCGGCGCGCGGATGCCGGCGCCGGCGGGAAGGCCTGGCTTCGGCGCCGGTCCGGCGCGATCGCCGACCAGCGCGGCGCGGGCGGCGACATAGTCGGGCGCCAGCAGGCCTTCGACCGGCGTGCCGGCGAACGGCTCGTCGCCGACGTAGCGGTCCCGGTCGGCGTACATCAGCCGCTCGACCTCGGCCAGACGGACCCAGGCGACGGGGTCCGACGGCGAGCGGTCGGCGATGTCGGTCCGCTCGAGCATCATCAGCGCCTGCAGCACGGCCACGCCGCTGGACGGCGGCGACGCGGTGCAGACGGTGTAGACCCGGAACGGTCGGCACAGCGCATCGCCCTTGCGGGGCCGGTAGGCGCGGATGTCGGCGACGCTGAGGGTTCCGGGCATCGGATCCTGTCGCACCTTCGCGGCGATCGCGCCGGCCAGCGGCCCTTCATACAGGGCGTCAGGCCCGTCCTTTGCGATCGAGCGGACTGTGTTGGCGTAGGCCTTGTTCACCAGCCGGTCGCCGGCGACGTACTTTGTGCCGTCGGGCTTGGTGAAGTAGCCGATGACGTCCGGCGCAGCGTTCTGGGGCACCCGGCCTGAACCGATGTAGCCGGCCAGCCGGGGGCTGACGATGAAGCCCTCCTCGCCCAGCCGCGCGGCGTCGTCGAACAGGGTCGACCACGGCCGCTTGCCATGTTCCTTCTGGGCCAGGGCCAGCATGGCCACCACGCCTGGCGCGCCGGTCGAACGGCCGCTGAGGATCGCCTCGACGTAGCCCATCGGCTTGCCGTCGGCTTTCAGGAACATGTCCGGCGTCGCGCCCGAGGGAGCCGCCTCGCGGCCGTCGTAGGCGGTGACCTTCCGGCTGGCGGCGTCGTAGTAGATCATGAAGGCGCCGCCGCCCAGGCCGCTGCTCTGGGGCTCGACAAGGCCCAGCACCGCCTGGACCGCCACCGCGGCGTCGGCGGCTGTGCCGCCCTCGCGCAGGACCCTCAAACCCGCCTCGACCGCGAGCGGATTGGCCGCCGACACCATGCCCGGTGCGCGGGGAGCGTCCGCCGCGGCCCGTCCAGCGGGCGCGAAAGGTCCCGGCAGCAGAGAACAGCCGCCGAGCAGCAGTGCGAGAACAACAACAATCGGACGCATGCGAACTCCGCGATGAGGCGCGCCACAATAGGGATCACGCCGCGCAGGGAAAGCCCCCGGCCATGGACAAGTTCCGGGGCCCGTGCGACTCGAACGGCCATGAGCGCCGCCCGCCCCGGACCCCGCAACCTGATCACAGACGTGCCCGGCCTGCAGGTCGGTCAGGCGCAGGACGAGACCGTCCGGACCGGCGTCACCGTCATCCTGCCCGACGCGCGCGCCGTCTGCGCCGTCGATGTGCGCGGCGGCGGTCCCGGCACGCGGGAAACCGAGGCTCTCAACCCCGAGAATCTGGTCGATGCCGTCGACGCCGTGGTCCTGTCCGGCGGCTCGATGTACGGCCTGGCCGCCGGAGACGGTGTCGCCGCCTGGCTCGGGGCCCAGGGTCGCGGCTACCGCGTCTCGCCGCTGCCGGAAGTGCCGCCGTCGCCGATCGTTCCTGCGGCGATCCTGTTTGACCTGGGCAACGGCGGCGACAAGCGGTGGGGTCTTGAGCCGCCCTATCGCCGCCTGGGCATCGCCGCTGCGGAAGCCGCGGGTCAGGCGTTCGACCTTGGTCTGGCCGGGGCCGGGTACGGCGCCAAGGCCGGGGCGCTGAAGGGCGGCACGGGCTCGGCTTCGATCATCACGCCGGACGGCTACGTGGTCGGCGCCCTTGCGGCGGTGAACAGCCTGGGTTCGGTGGTCGGCGGCGACGGACTGACCTTCTGGGCCGCCCCGTTCGAGATCGACGGGGAGTTCGGCGGCCGATCGCCGGCCGGCCTGTCGATCGGACCCGACGACTGGGGTCTGGCCAAGGGCGCGCCGGCTGTCCGTGAGAACACCACCATCGCCTGCGTCGCCACCAACGCCGTCCTGACGCCTGTCCAGGCCCGGCGCGTGGCGATCATGGCCCAGGCCGGCCTCGCCCAGTCGATCCGGCCCATCCATTCACCGTTCGACGGCGATGTCGTCTTCGCCCTATCGACGGGACAGCTCGACCTGGGCCCCACGCCCGAGCGGATGGTCATGCGGATCGGCGCCCTGGCGGCCGACTGCCTGGCCCGGGCCGTCGCGCGTGGCGTCTACGAGGCCGTCGGCTTTCCCGGAATCGGTGTTCCCGCCTGGCGCGACCTGTCCAAGGTTTAGTGACCGTGGTATCCAGGCCCTGCCAGGGCCGCGCCCCGGGCATCCCGGAGAGCTCAGATCATGCGTTCCACCCCGACCATCGCCCGTGTAGCGCTCGCCGGCGTCGCCATCGCCGCAACCGCCGCCGCCGCGCCGCCAGCGACCAGGCAGGTCGTCACGGGGCCGGTCGCCACCTACTGGATGAGCGCCCAGACGACCAGCGGCATGGCCTTCGGCGGCGGCGCGCCGTCCCTGTCCTCGATGCTGGGCATGGGCCGCGGCGGCAACGTCAGCAAGAGCCTGACCCTGCAGCTCGGCTCGGCCCGCCGGCCGACGGGCGAGCCCTCGGCCGAACACCTCCCGCCGGCCCTGCTCAAGGCCGGGGCGACCCTGCCGCTGGTGACGCCCCGCGCGGCCCAGCCGCGGGTCGAGACCCGGGAGGAACCGGGCATGCCGCAGTCCTATGAAAAGCCGCGCGGCAGGATGCTGATCTACTGGGGGTGCGGCGACCGGGCCCGGCCCGGCCAGCCCATGGTCTTCGACTTCGCGAAGATGGCCGAGGGTCAGATCCCGGCCGGCTACAGCCAGCTGATGAACATCCTGCAGGTCAGCGCCATGCAGCCGCCCTCGCCGTCGCGCCAGGCGACCTACGGCGAATGGCCCAACGAGAAGACCCGCACCACCGTGCCCGGCGACGGCTCCCTGCTCGGAGCGCACACCATTCGCGGCAACTACAGCCCGCAGATCCAGTTCGCCATGGCCCAGGGGCAGGACTTCCTGCCCGCCGTGCAGATGACGACCAACAGCCGCAACCCGACCGGCTCCTTCCAGCTCGGTTGGCAGCCTGTGGCCGGGGCGACCGGCTACATCGCCTCGACAATGGGCGGCGGCGACGGCGAGACCTTCGTGATCTGGAGCTCCAGCGAGGTGCAGAGCCTGCTGTTCGCCCTGCCCGACTACCTGCGGCCGACCGACGTCACCCGGCTGCTGGCCAACAAGGCCCTTATGGCGCCGACCCAGACCAGCTGTACCGTGCCCCGCGAGGTCATCGAGGCCGCCCCGCAGTCGATGTACCAGTTCGTGGCCTACGGCGGCGAAAGCAACTTCACCTACCCGCCCCGTCCGACCGATCCGAAGGTGGCCTGGAACATCGAGTGGACGGTCAAGGTCCGCTACCGCTCGGCGACGGGCGGGATGCTGGGCATGGAAAACCCCTACGCCGCCGTCATGGGCGGCGAAGAGGCCGGCGACCGCCCACCCTCCGACAGCGGAAGGCCGCCGGCGAAGCCGAAGAAGCCCAGGGGCACGGACATCCTGCGCGGCCTCGGCGTGCCAATTCCGGGCGGTCTCTAGGCCCCGTCGGGGAGGGTTTGCCGGGCCCGGAAAAAACCGCCGCGGGCCGCTTGCCTTTCGGCAAGAGCCCGACTAGGTTCCGCGCCCTCGCCGGAGCCCTACAAGGCCCCGACGCAGTGCGCGCCCGTAGCTCAGCTGGATAGAGCATCAGACTACGAATCTGAGGGTCGGACGTTCGAATCGTTCCGGGCGCGCCATCTTCTTCCACATCATCCGCAACGCCCTCCAACGCGGAGTTTGACCGTTCGCATCGGCAAGCCGGCGGGGAAATGGCCTATGCCGTTCGGCATATGACACCACCGTCCGGGTCGGATAGACCAAACCGGCTCCAGCCACGCAGAGACCCCAGGTGCTGCCTTCCACCAACGCGCTGACGACCGATCTGCAGTCAGTCTACCGGGCCTCCGAAGCCCGGGCGGCCCGGCTCCGCCTGCTGATCCAGGTCAGCCGGGACCTCGCCGCCGCCGGAGAGGCCGGGCTGGACGCGGCGTTGAACCTGGCGGCGCATCGGGCGGCCCTGTTCGCGGGATTCGCCGAGGGCGCCCTCCGCCGACAGGACGACGCCTCGCCGCCGGACGCCATGCTCATTCCGCTCGACGCCCTTTCGGCGCGGGGAGAAACAGGCCGGAGGCTTGAATTCCGCTCGCGCCTCAACGCGGAAGCCCTCGACTCGGAGGAGGACGCCGAGGCGCTGCGTCTTCTGATCGAGATGATCGAGGCGAGGCTGATCATCGCGCTGGAGCAGCGGAACCGGGAAGACCTGCTGGCGCGGCTCGCCCAGCGCGAACGGCAGCTTGAGGAGGTCCTGTCGGAGGTGGTGCGCGGCCAGGAACTCGAAAGACGCGCGATTTCAGCCGACCTGCACGACGGCGTCGCCCAGCAGATCGCCGCGCTTCACCGCCGTCTCGAGCTTCTGCAGCTGGACCTGCCGGCGGACGGGCAGGCGCGGCTGTCGGCCGAGGTGGGCGGGCTGATCGACATCGCCCGGCTGACCGTCAGCGATCTGCGCCGGCTGATCGCCGGGCTGAGGCCCACGGCGCTGGACGACCTCGGGGTCGTCGCCGCCCTCCGCGAGGAGGCGCGCCGGCTGGAGGCGGGCGGCCATACGGTCGCCATCCGCACCCGCAATATGCAGCGCCTGCCGGACTGGCTGGAGACCCTCATCTTCCGGGTCGGTCAGGAAGGGCTCAACAACGCGGCCAAGCATGCGGCGGGATCGGCGGTCGAGCTGGACCTGGTCGTCGACGAGGCGGCGGGCGCGATGATCCTGACCATCGACAGCGCGGGCGGCAATGGCCGCGGCGACGAGACGCCGTCGGGGACACGGTTCGGGCTCGAGATCATGCAAGAACGGCTGGCGGCCGTGGCCGGAAAACTGGAGGCCGGGCCTCTGGGCGGCGGCTTCCGGATCCGGGCCGTGGTCCCCGTAACCGGAACATGACCGTGCGGGTGCTGATCGCGGACGATCACGAGCTGACCCGGGCAGGCCTCAGGGCGGTGATCGAGCGCGAACCGGATCTGGAGGTCGTCGCCGAGGTCTCGACGGCGGAGGCAGCCATCGCCCGGGCCGCGAAGGGTGACATTGACCTCGCCGTCCTCGACGTCCGCTTTGGCGCCGGCATGAACGGTCTCGAGGCCGCCGGGGTGATCGTTGCGGGCGGACATGCGCGCGTGCTCATCCTGACCCTTCACGACTCCGCCGAATATGTCCGCAGCGCCCTGGCGGCAGGCGCCACGGGCTTCGTGATGAAGGACGCCGCGCGCGTAGAGTTGCTGGACGCCATCCGCAGCGTCTGCGCCGGACGCACGGCAATGCCGGCCGTGCTGCTGCGCAAGGCGCTCGAGAGCCGTGGGGACTCCCGGGAGGATGACCTCGCGCGCCTGACGCCGCGCGAGCGCGAGGTGCTCGACCGGATCGCGCTGGGCCTCACCAACAAGGCCATCGCGCGCGAACTGGGCATCGGCCCGGGCACGGTCAAGGCCCATGTCGAGAAGGTCATTGCGAAGCTGGGCGTCGTTGACCGGACGCAGGCCGCCGTCCTCGCCACGCGAGCGAACCGATGAGGCGGCCGGGACTCTGGCGCAGTGTGGCCGCCCGGTGGGCGGATACGGGCCTGGCGGCGAAGGGGCTTGTCGTCGTCGCCATGCCGCTGGTCATCCTGCTGACCGGCGTGGCGGCCTTGCACCTGTCCAGCCAGGCCGAGGAGGCGGTCCGCCGAACCTTCGCGATCCAGCGCGACATCCACGAGGTGCACGCGCTGCTGGCGGAAGCGGCGAGCGGTGTCCGCGGCTACCGTCTGACCGGGCGGGAGGAGTTCCTCGACCCCTACCGCAAGGCGGAGGCGCTCCTTCCCGCGACTCTGGACCGCATCAAGCGCGCCGTGCGCGACGAGGAAGTCATCAGCCGGCTGGCGCGGGTCGACGTCCTGGTGATCAAGAAGCGCCAGGGCCTCGCCCAGCTCGCGGCGATGCCGGGCGCGGGAAGCCCCGATGGCGTGGCGGCGCGCGACATCGCCGAGGCGCTGGTGGCCAACAAGGCCGTGCTGGACGGTCTTCGGGCCGAGATCGAGGCGATGCAGCGACGCGAGGCCGCGTTGCTGGAAGCCCGCCGCGCCACGGCCGACGCCGAGCGCCGGCGCTTCCTGGCCGTGACAGTGGCCATGGCGTTGATCGGCCTACTCGGCAGCCTGGCCGCCGTCCAACTGCTGTTCTCGGGGATCGTGCGCCGGGTGCGGTCGCTCGAGCGGGACGCCGAGCAGCTGGAGCGGGGATTGCCGCTCAGCACCGTGGATGACGCCCGGGACGAGATCGGGCGTCTGGCCCGCAGGCTGGTCGAGGCCAGTACGCTCCTGCGCACCCGCGAACAGGCCTTGCGGGAGGGAGAGGAGCGCTACCGCCGCGTCATCGAGGGGGTCCGTGACTACGGCATCTTCGCTCTCGACGCGGAAGGGCGCGTGACGAGCTGGAACGAAGGCGCCCAGCGGATCAAGGGCTGGACAGCCGAGGACATTCTCGGACAGCACTTCTCGGTCTTCTATCCGCGCGAGTTGCGGAGCGTTACGCCGCAACACCTGCTTCAGATCGCCCTGCGTGACGGCCGGATCGAGGATGAGGGCTGGCGTGTCCGCCGGGACGGAAGCCAGTTCTGGGCCAACGTCGTGATCACCGCTGTCAGGGACGAGCGCGGAGAGCTCCGTGGCTTCTCGAAGGTCACGCGAGACATCACCGACCGCCGACGGGCGGAGGAGGCGCTGAAAGCCGCCCGGGCGGAGGCCGAACGGGCCAGCCGCGCCAAGAGCGAATTCCTGTCGAGGATGAGCCATGAGCTGCGCACACCCCTGACCGCCATTCTCGGGTTCGGCCAGTTGCTGGATATGGACCGGGAGACGCTGGCCGCGGATCAGCGGCACGCCGTCGACCAGATCAGCCGGGCCGGCCGTCACCTGCTCGGCATGATCGACGAGGTCCTGGACATCGCCAGGATCGAGGCGGGCGGCCAGGCCCTGACCATCATGCCGGTCGACCTTGAAGCTGTTGTCCGTGAGGCGATCGCCTTGACCTAGCCACAGGCCCATTCCGTCGGCATCGCGCTGCGCACCGGGCCGTTGGCGGACGGCGAGGTCCTGGCCGATCGACGCGCGACCCTGCAGATCCTGCTGAACCTGTTGTCCAACGCCGTGAAGTACAATCGGCCAGGCGGCGTCACCGAGGTCTCGATGGAGGCGGCGGATGACGCTTTGCGGGTCAATGTGCGGGATGAGGGTCCGGGAATCGCCGCCGACGTCGCGCACCGGCTGTTCACCCCCTTCGATCGTCTGGGCGCGGATCGATGGAGCGGGATGGACGGTTCAGGCCTGGGTCTGGCCCTCTCGCGAGGCCTGGCCCTGGCCATGAACTGCGACATCGTCCATCGACCGAACCTGGACGGACCGGGCTCGACCTTCACCCTGATCCTGCCGCTCCCGGACCCGCCGGCGGACGCGCCCCATCACCCTGACGCGAAGCCGCAATGAAGATGCTGCCCGACGACCCGTTGCTCCGCGATGCCCGCATACTGGCCGTGGATGATGAGCCGGCGAACCTGAGCCTGGTCGAAAAGGCCTTCCAGCGCGAAGGCATCACGTCGGTGCGGACGTTTCTGGATGCGAACACAGCCCTGGACGCCTTCGCGGCGGAGCCGCCCGACCTGGTGCTGCTCGACCTGATGATGCCCGGCATCGACGGCTATGAGCTTCTGGAGAGTTTCAGGCGTCTGACCTCGTCGGAAGACTACCTGCCAATCCTGGTCCTGACCGCCGACGCCAACATTTCCTCGCGGCTGCGCGCATTGGCCCTGGGCGCGAAGGACGTCCTGCTCAAGCCCTACGATGACGGCGAGCTGCTGATGCGCAGCTGGGTTCTGCTTGAAACCCGTCGAACCTTTCAGAGGCGCGGCCTGGCCTGACCAGACCGCGCCCATCCGCCGGAACCTGGGCCGTTCAGAAGCTCACCCTGGCTTCTGCGACCAGCTGGTAGTCGCTGCCGCCCGAGATGTCTGCGCCGCCCCGAAGGCGGGTAGACCAGGTCCCGCCGTCGCCGAGGGTATAGCTGGCCTCGATGCGGACCGGACGCCGCGTGATGTCGGAGAGCGCGACCTGGCGACTGACAACTTCGGTGTCCAGTCCGTCGGAGGTCGGTGTCAGATATTCAAGGTCCAGGCGACCGGAAACGGCCTGCGGGGTGGCCCGCAGCGACAGGGCGAGGCTGTCACGCAGATCGGCTTTGCCCAGTCCGGACCGGGTAATGCGGGCGCCGATCTCACCGGAGACAAGGAGGCTGTCGGAAAAGCCGATTGGTCCCCGCTTTTCAGCGGCCGAGATCGCGGTGGTTTCAGCCGCGCCATAGACCTCCCAGACGCCAAACGTACGACTGGCCGCCAGGCCCAGACTGTTGAGCACAACCGGTGCATCGAAACTCGAGAGGTCGGAAGCGAGATCGTAGTAGCCGTGGCGCTGGACCATGCTCGAGAAGCTGACGCCAACGACCGTGCGGCTGTCGGGACGGGCCCAGTACCCAACCCCTACGGCGGACTGCTGCAAGGGGGAGCGATCCATTTCAACACGCAGGTTGATGTCCGACTCCTGAGGCCGGGCATCAAGCCGGTCGCCTTGCTCCATCCCGATGGCGGGACTACCGCCCAGGGACCTGGCAGCGAAGACGACAAGCCTTCCGCCGCTATCGACGGGTAGACTCACGCCGGTCAGCGCCGAGCGCCCAAGCAGGTCCGACGAGGCGAAGAAGCTCAGAGGGCTAAGGCCGGGATCCGAAGCGAAGTCCGAGCGGGTGTCCGTCGCGCCGGTGAGGCGGAATGCGACCACCGCCTCGCCCACCGGCGCATCGAGGCCTGCTCGCAAGGTCCGGTCCGTCGCGATCCGCCCGCTCCCGAGCGCCGCGCGCGGACCGAAGCCGAAGTAGGCGGTCGGGGACGCCGGGCCGGAAAAGAAGCTTTTCGACCAGCCTTCCTGGCCCCCCATGTCGATCGCCGAAGCGCGGCTCGTGCCCGGATCCTGCGGCGTCGCCCGAACCCCGAAGTTGCTGAGTTCGCCAAGGGCGTAGTCGCGTCCGTAGGAATCAAACGCCGTGACGCCAGACAGCGAGGTCGCCGTCTTGCCCATCACCGAAGAGCCCGTCATCGACCCGCCGGATACGATGACCTGCGCGCCGTTGGGCGCAACGATAGCTGTGGTTCCAGCGCTCTGGAACGCCCGCTCGACGTTCAGCAGTCCTCTGCCGTAGACAGGATCGACCCCTTTCGCGCCGAGGTCGGTTGCGGAGTTGAGCAGGATGTTGGCCACCGACGCCGGGCTGGACTTCAGCTGGGGCCACCGCGCCTCGATCAAGGCCGCGGCCGCCGCGACGACGGGCGTCGCCATGCTGGTTCCGGACATGTAGCCATAGGCGTTGTTGGGCAAGGTCGCGTAGATCATCTCGCCCGGCGCGACGATGAAGCGGTGCTTCCACTTCATGTCCTCCGCGCAAGCCGTGGCGCCGCTGGGCATCAGACAACCCTCGCCTGGCCGGTTGGAGAAGGCGGAGATCGTTCCTGTCGAATTCACGCTCCCTACCAGCAGCAACCGACCGAGCGCCGTCCTTGCCTCTGTGGCGGTGACGGGGATCATCTCCCTGCCGAGGATGGCCCCGTCGTTGCCTGCGGCCTTTACGAAGAGCGTCCCCGAAAGGGCGGAGCCGGCCATGGCCCTGACTTCCGAGGCGGAGAAGCACAAGGCCATTCGCGCGCAGCCGAAGCTCATGCTGGCGATGCTGGCCTTGCGGCTGGCGGCGTCCAGCCACGCCGAGGTCAGACCGCCGCCATTGGCGACGTAGCCTCTGCTGTCAAACACCGCATAGTTGACGATCGTGGCCCCGGTGGCCGCTCCAAAGCGGGCGCCGGCGATTGTTCCGGCCGTGTGGGAGCCGTGATTGTCGTAGGACGAATAAACGCCGGTGCTGAGCAGCAGATTGTTGCAGCGGCCGGCAAGGTCCCTGTTCCGGCAATCGGCGCGGCCGTCGTAGAGGCCGACGATGACACCCGAGCCGCCCCTGGCGCTGGCGACGATGTTGGGCGTCAGCTTGATGAGGGCCCATTCAGCGGCGTTGGGGTTCGTCGCCGGAAAAGCCGTCTGGCCCAGGGCCGCGAGCGGAGTAGCGATACCGGCCGAGAAAACTGCCGCAAAAAAAATCCCGCGCTTCATCTGATCCCCCTGGAAATGAGGAGGCTTTTCTACGGCGGTAGAGTTTTGATTTCGTTTTCGATGACAGTTAAAGGAAAGTTTATTTGAGTTGTTCTGGATCGCCGCAAGGCCGAGCGGAAGTATTCAGGGTTTACGATCGTTCATGGCATTGTGCCCGGATCGGGTTGTTGCAAAACCTGCTCCAGGCGAGGGCGGCTTTCGGTTGCAGCCTTGTCTTTCACAACACGGCCCGGCCTGACGCGGCCTTACCGCGTCCAGCCGCTGGAGCCTGGGCCGTCGAAGGTCTCGGCGATGGCCTGCACTTCCGGCTCGAAGTCTTCCATGGCCTGGATGCGGCGGACCTCGATGGTTTCGTTTTCGGCCGCCGGACAGCGCGTCGCCCAGTCGGTGGCTTCATCCAGCGACGCGACGTCGATGATCCAGAACCCGCCCAATACCTCTCCGGCCTCGGCGAACGGCCCGTCGGTGACCACCGGCTTGCCCGTGGCGAAGGACACCCGGCGGCCAGTAGACGGCGGGTGGAGCCCTTCCAGCGCCTGCAACACGCCGGCGTCCTGGAGGGCCTGATTGTAGGCCATCATGGCCTCGACGCGCTCAACCGGCAGGTCAAGTTCCGGCCCGGCCGACTCTTAGCCGGCGGGAAGCATGAGCAACATGAACCGCATGGGATGTCTCCGCACTGTCGCGCCGGCCTCGGCGCCAGCCTCGGTGATACGACAATCAGCGGACCCTCGCCCCGGGATTCTTGCTCGGTCCCCGATAGCGCCGTTCACCCTTGCTTCGCCCGCGCCCCTCCTCCATCTGTCCGGCTTCGGCGAGCGGCCGACTCCCGGCGGGATCGCCGTGGCCGCGCCAGGCATCCGGAGAACAGCGTGGAATCCATCATATCCGTGGAAGGTCTCTCCAAGACCTACGCCGGCGGCCTGGAGGCGCTCAAACGCGTCGACCTGGAAATCCGCCGCGGCGAGATCTTCGCGCTGCTCGGACCGAACGGGGCCGGCAAGACGACACTGATCAGCATCATCTGCGGCATCGTCAACGGCTCGACCGGCACTGTCCTCGCCGACGGCCATGACATCCGCCGGGACTATCGCGCCGCCCGTTCGGCCATCGGCCTGGTGCCGCAGGAGCTGAACACCGACGCGTTCGAAACGGTCTGGGCGACGGTGAAGTTCAGCCGCGGCCTGTTCGGCAAGGCGCCCGACAACGCCTACCTCGAGAAGGTGCTGCGCGACCTCTCCATGTGGGACAAGAAGGACGCGAAGATCATGACGCTCTCGGGCGGCATGAAGCGCCGGGTGATGATCGCCAAGGCGCTGAGCCACGAACCGACGATCCTGTTCCTCGACGAGCCGACCGCCGGCGTCGATGTCGAGCTGCGCCGCGACATGTGGGAGATGGTGCGAAACCTGCGCGAGAGCGGGGTGACCATCATCCTGACCACCCACTACATCGAGGAAGCCGAGGAGATGGCTGACCGCATCGGGGTGATCCGCAAGGGCGAGATCATCCTGGTCGAGGACAAGGACGTCCTGATGCGCAAGCTGGGCCGCAAGAGCCTGACCATCCAGCTGCGCGAGCCGCTGGCCGCGATTCCGGCGGGGCTGGAGGGCTTCGCGCTCGAACTGGCCGCCGACGGCCACAGGCTGGTCTACGGCTTCGACACCCGAAGCGAGGACAGCCGCATCGCCGATCTGCTGCGGCGGCTGCACGATGCCGGCGTGGACTTCAGCGACCTGAACACCGAGGAGAGCTCCCTGGAGGACATCTTCGTCAGCCTGGTGAGGGAGCCCCAATGAACCTGCATGCGGTCAAGGCGATCTACAGTTTCGAGATGGCGCGCTGGTTCCGGACGATGACCCAGAGCATCGCCGCGCCGGTCATCTCGACCTCGCTCTATTTCATCGTCTTCGGGGCGGCGATCGGCTCGCGCATGGCCAGCATCGACGGGGTGGCCTACGCCGCCTTCATCGTGCCCGGCCTGATCATGCTATCGATCCTGACCGAAAGCGTCTCGAACGGGTCGTTCGGCATCTACATGCCCAAATGGGCCGGCACGATCTACGAGCTGTTGTCGGCGCCGGTTTCGGCCTTCGAAACCGTCCTGGGCTATGTCGGCGCGGCCGCCAGCAAGTCAGTGATCCTCGGTCTGATCATCCTGGTCACCGCGCGGCTGTTCGTGCCGTTCGAGATCGCCCATCCGGTCTGGATGATCGGTTTCCTGGTGCTGACCGCCGTCACCTTCAGCCTGTTCGGCTTCATCCTGGGCGTGTGGGCGGACGGCTGGGAAAAGCTCAACATCGTGCCGATGCTGATCATCACGCCGCTGACCTTTCTGGGCGGCAGCTTCTATTCGATCAGCATGCTGCCGCCGCTCTGGCAGAAGATCACCCTGTTCAACCCGGTGGTCTATCTGGTCAGCGGCTTCCGCTGGGCCTTCTTCGGCGTGTCTGACGTCAACGTCGGCGTCAGCCTGGCGGCCACGGCCGGCTTCCTGGCGGTCTGTCTCGCGGCGGTGTGGTGGATCTTCCGGACGGGCTGGCGGCTGAAGACGTAGGGGTTTGCGTGGTTCGCGACGCCGGCCCGATTGCCAGCTCCTCACCATGGCGAAAGTGGTTTGCGTTCCACTGAGTTCGTCATCCTGACGAGCGAGCCCCAGGCGAGCGTCGCGAAGGACGCACTCACCGCCGCGCCAGCCGCGCCCCAATGTCCGCGAAGGCGGCCGGCGCCAGGAACCAGGGCTCGACCAGGTAGCGGAAGGCCAGGCGGCGGGGCTGTGACAGCAGCCGGAACAGCCACTCCAGCCCGATCCTGCCCGTCCAGCGCGGGGCGGCGTCCTGGACCCCGGCCTCGTAGTCGAAGGCGGCTCCGACCGGGAAGAACACCCCCCGGCCGATCAGATCGCGATTGGCGGCGATCCACTGTTCCTGGCGCGGCATGCCCATGCCGACCAGGATGATGTCAGGATCGAAGGCCGCGATGTCATGACGAAGGGCGACGCTCTCGGCGCTCATCGGATCGATGTCGAAGTAGCCGCAGTGCTCGGCCAGGTTCACGCCCGGAAAGGCCTTGCGGATCTCCGCGGCCGCCCGCTCGCCGACACCGGGGGCGCCGCCGACGTGGAACACCCGCCAGCCGCGATCCCGCACCGTGGCCCAGAAGTCATCACGCCAGTCGAGATAGGTCGAGCGGTGCTCGCCGCCCACCGGCAGGCCCATGAGCCGGGCCCAGAGGATCATCGGCTTGCTGTCGATCTGGACCAGATCGGCGTCATCGAAGAAGGCCCGCAGCGCCGGTGTGCGGGCCAGCAGAAACAGGCTGTGGGAGTTGTGATTGGCGATGACTGCCGTGCCGCCGCCGGCCACGAAGGCCTCTGTCGCGGCAAGCATCTCGCCGGGCGTGATGGGATCGACGACGCCGCCCAGCAGGCGGACGCGGGTCGTGGCGAAGGCGTGGGCGAATGCGGTCATGCGACCACCCTGCACGGCCGCGATTGAGGCGACGTTAGAGGACGTGGTTAAGCGGCCCTGAACATCTGCCCCCCGGGGGCGCGTCAGAAGGCGTACTGGGTCCGCAGCGAATAGATGTAGGTCCTGACCGACCTGCACACCCAGCGCGGGGGTCGCGTCGGCGCCGAACGCCGCTCCTCCCGGCGAGGTGCGATCGACCGAAACGTTGCGGTAGAAGAACTGCATCGAAACGGCCGGGTTGAGGTACCAGTTGAGGCCCACTGACAGGATTTCCTGCTCGCCTCCCCGGATTGATCCCAGCGTCGGCAGATCGTTCTCGCGGTAGTTCAGGTCCAGCACCGAGTAACGCATGGCCAGCTCCCAGGCGCCCCAGGTCCCCTTCTCCAGACTGAAGATCCTCGCGGGCCTTGGACTCTCGAAGCCCGCGGCGCCGGCGTTGTAGACGCGTCGCTCGCCCGTCAGGACCCAACTGCCCTGGAGGTACCAGCCGGAGAACCGGGGATCCGGCAGGAGGCTGGCGCGGCGTTCGACCGCGATGTCGAAGTACTCGGCCTGCAGATAGAAGGCGTTGTGCTGAGCGCCGAACTCGACGCCCAGAGCGGTGACGCCGTCGGCGTCGATGTGGTCGGTGTCGACGAGGCGGGTGGAATCAACGCGCAGTTCCGGCCGTTCCCGAAGCCGGATCGGCGAAGGCGCGCCGCCGGGAACATCGGGACCGGTGGTGGCAGGATCGATGATCAGGTTGGCGTTGAAGCCGAGGTGGATCAGGCTGCCGTCGACCCTGTAGGGCACGACGGTCGCCCGACCTACGAAGCCAAACTGCTCGTCATGGGTCTCCACCCCGGTCAGGTTGCCGGTGACCGTGCCGCCCAGGGTCCAGCGCTCGCCTCCGGCAAACAGCCCGGCGCCCTTGCGGGTGTCAGCGCCGGCCAGCGCGCGCACGACCTCGACCACGGAGGCCCGCTCGACGAACACGGAGCCGGAGGCCGAAACCGCGTCCCCCAGGCTTGTGGTCGGCGCGAAGGCCCCGAACCGCAGGCGAGCGAAGCCGAGGCCGCCGTACTGAACCCAGGCGGCGTTGATCGTACCGCTGTCTTCGTTCCCGGAGCCTCCGAACTCGTAGGTGAAGTTGTACTAGAAATCGCCGAACGCCTTGCCTTCGACCCCGATGCGGAGACGCCGGAAGTTGAATCCATTCCCCAGATCACGGGCCCGGTCGTTCTCGGTTGCGTCGCCGAAAGAGCCCCGTCGGAAGTCGGTGGCCAACGGCCCGGCATCGTCCTGGTCATGGATCGCGCCATCGAGCTGCATCAGGGCGCGGATGCTGGCGCTGAACTGTCCGTCTCTGGTGGCGAGGGTCGGGCGGCCGCTATCGAGGCTGGCGGTCACAGCAGGCGGCGCGACCGGCGGCGGGAGGGGCGGAGGGACGGCGGCGGGGGGACCTCGGCCCTGGAGGCGGCGGCGGCGGTGGCGGCCTTCAACTCCCGAAGCTCGCCCTGCAGTTCGGCCAGAGCGGCCTCGAGGCGAGCGATTCGCGCCTCATTGGACTCGCTCGCCTCGGCGAACCCGCTGGAGACGGCGGCGAGGGCTGCGCCGGAAAGCAGCGCGACGTGAAGTCGTCCGGGGTGAACCTTCATCGCATCCTCTCAGGCCCGCAAGCGCCCGGACTTGCAGAGTCTTGGCCATTCAGCGCCTTGCGCCGCCAGTCGACACAAGCTCCGTCCACAGCCTGCCGCCATGCCAAAGGATTGCGGGAGAACTGCTTAACAGTTTTCAACGCGGGGGCAGCATGTCGCGGGGCGGCGTACACAACGCACAGGAGGCGAGACCACCGTCTGGTGGTCTCGCCTCCCGGATTTGTCGACAGATGCGCCGGGCGTCGGCCTAGAACATCATCCGGCCGGACAGTTGCAGATTGTAGCGGTCTTCGCCGTCAACGGCCTCGAACTCGCCCTCGATCGCGACATAGGACATCGGGGTGCCGGCCTTGAGCGAAAGGCCGACCAGCATGGTGCCGTCGCCGGCTTCGGTGGCCGGCAGCGCGACCCACTGGCCGCCGACGAAGCGGAAGACGGTGTCGCCCATGGCTCCCGAGAGGTTCTGGCGGTAGCCGAGCCGCAGTTCGGGACGCCACCACAGATCACGGCCGAAGGTCGCACCCAGGGCCAGCTCGGCGGTGGTCGACAGGCGGTCGCTGGTGCGGGACTCGACTTCCTGGTTGAAGGCGCCGCTCAGGCCATCCTCGAGGCGCGAGTCCTCGGACAGGTAGAGATAGTCGACGCTGAGCGCAGGCCGGGCGTAGAAGCGCCCCGCCGTGAACTCGTAGGCGCCGGCCGCGCTGAGCACGCCCGAGAAGCCGGTCCAGTCCGAAGTGGCCTCGACGACCAGGGTATTGGCGGGATCGATGAACACGCGGTCGCCGTTGAACCAGCCGTAGCCGGCCGACCCGCGCGCGTTAAACGTGAACTTGCCGATCGACCGGCGCCAGTAGATCCCGGCTTCGAGCAGGGAAACGCTGGTCTCCTCGCCGATCCTGGCGACATCGTCCTGTTCCTCGGCGGTGACGAAGGCCAGGGTCGCACCCAGCGCGCCACCGTCGGCGCCCATGCTTTCATAGCCGCCGACGAAGCCGAACGCCTTGGTTTCCGAGCCGGCGGTGACACCGGCGTCACGCATGACCTGGACGTTGACTTCCTGGATCCAGAAGCTGTCCGGACCATAGCGCTGGCGCAGGTCCGGCCGCGTGGCGGTCAGGCGCGAGATGGTCCGTGTCATCGAGTCGATCGACGAGAACAGGCCTTCGCCCTGGTCGGGCAGCATCTGGTCGAACCGCTCGAGGAAATCCTTGCGCGACTGGGCGCTCAGGAAGGCGTCGCGGATGTCGTCATCCTGGCCGAGGGCGGCGTAGACGGCGTCGAGCGCCAGGCTCTGGCTCTGGTTCAGCGCCATCTCCGTGGCGGAGCGGCGACGGATATCGATGTTGACCTCGCCGGCGGCGAGGTTGGCCGAGGCCTGGGCCACGAACAGGTAGGGCGAATTACCGACCAAGCTCTGGTCCAGCGTGCCGACGGTCAGGCCGGCCGGGGTGTCGGTCTTGATGACCGTGTAGGTGGTGGGCGCGGTGATGAGGTCGGTCAGCACCAGCCCGAGCTTCGCACCGCTGGCGATGGTCGCCGTGGCCACAGTGAAGCGGGTGTTGGTCGCCGCGTTCGGATCGGCCGAGAACACCACCGAGCTGGTCGCGCCGACGGTCAGGGCGGTTGCGTCGATGGTCTGGGCGTTGGTGATCACCATCGTGCCGGCCGTCACGTTGACCGTCAGCTGGCCGTCGCTGTCACGGACGTCGCCAATCGAGGAGGCGCCGCCGGTGACGTTGAAGGTGTCGGCGCCGGCGCCAAAGGCGATGTCGCCGAAGAACTGGCCGTTCTGCAGGTTCAGGGTGTCGCTGTGGGCGCCGAAGTAGATGTTGCCGGTGATCGAGGGTTCGTCGGCGTCATCCACGCCGTCCCCGTCCGCATCGGGATCGGTCGTACCGGCGGTGAGATCGTCGTCGCCGTCATTGACGCCGAACTGGGTGATGGTGACGCCGGACTGCGCGTTGCGCACGTCTATGGCGATGGCTTCGCCGGTGATGGTCTCATTGGCGGGATCAGAGTCGCTGTCGTCGGTATCGTCATTGTCGTCAGTGGGCACGACGAAAGCCCGGATGACGCCGCTGTTGGTGACCGAGGTCAGCCTGCCTTCGCCATCCCAGATCGCGACCGCGTTGCTCTTCTCGCCATTGGCCAGGGCGGTGATGGAGCCGGTGTTTCTCAGTTTCGTGGTCGTGGCGTTGTCGTCGATACGAACGCCGTAGGCGGTGAACACGCCCTCTGTCGCGAACGGTCCGGATGTCGCGGTGACGTTGGCGAGCAGGGTGCCCTTGATCCGGATTTCGTCGACCGACGAGCCCTCCCTGAGATGGATCGCCTGGCTGCCGGCGTTGAAGGAGGTGGCCGAGACCGCCCCGATCACGTTCATCCCGTTCTCGAGCGTCGTCGTCTGGCCGCCGCCCGACCCAATGCGGATACCGGTGGCGGCGAAGTTGTCCAGCAGGCCGTTGGCGTTGATCGAGCCGCGCACGACCAGGCCAAAGGCGTTTTCGCCGGTCGCCGCCACCTTCCCGATGGTGACCGCCTCGGTCGCCGATCCGATAACCAGGGCGGGCGCCGAACCGCCGACCGCCAGACTCGCCGTGCCTTCGCTGGCGTCAGCGATGCCGTCGTTGTCGAGGTCGGTGTCGGTGGTGTCGAGGACGCCGTCGTTGTCGTCGTCGGTGTCGGTGCTGTTGGGAATGCCGTCGCCGTCATAGTCGACGCCGGCGATCGGCGCCGCGTCGAGCAGGATGCCGCCGCCCACGTTGCCGGAGACCACGAGGGCCGAGTTGCCGGGCAGGCTGTCGTCGGCGTCGAGCTTGGCGCGATCACTCGCGAGGCTCGGGCGGCTGGCATAACGGAAGCCGCGCGACACGATCGTGCCCTGGACCGTCAGGCGGCCGCTGATGTCGTCGGTCTCGACGGCCAGCGAGTTCAGCCCGAGCGCGGTGACCGAGCCGTTGAGGGACACGTTGCCGGTGACGGGCGCGGCCAGATGGATGCCGCGAGCGTTGTCGCCGGTCACGCTGATGACGCCGCGATTGGTCAGATTGCCGGTCAACGGCCCTTGCAGGAGAAGGCCGACAGAGTCGTTGCCTTCGAGGGTGATGGAGCCGCCGGTGTCGTTGACGATGTTGCCGGTCATGGCGCCCTGGACCAGGATGCCGAACCTGTTGGTCCCGTCCGCGAACACGCCGTCCAGATCGCCGTCGCCGTCGGTGTCTTTCTGCTCAAGGCTGGAGGACAGGTTGATCGTCGACTTGTTGGTCACATCGCCAACCGTGCCGGCGTTGACCTTTACCCCCGCCAGATAGCTGACGTTCTCGGCGCTGATGTCGCCTTCGTTGGTGATGTCGTGGTTGCTGTTGGCCGTCACCGCGCCGGCGATGGCGCCCGCGCTCCCGCCGGTCGTCGGCTTGACCTTGCCGGCCGCCGTGATGCGGATGTCATCCGGCGCGCCGTTGTTGATCGTCGCGGTCGATACGCCCGTCGTCCGGGTATCGGCGATCGTCGTCTCGGCGAAGGCAGCCGACGCGAAGATGAGCAATGGAGCTGCGGCCGCGGTGGCGACGAGACGCTTGCGGAACATGAACTGAAAACCCCGGACCTTTGACGGCGACACGTTCGTCCCCTGTCGATGCGGCGAAATTGCGTCGGCCGTCATGAACCATCCCCGGAGACCCCGCCTCGTCTATCGCAAGGCTCGCAAGGGCGCCATATCTGCATACACCATAGCCGGTCGAATAATCCGAATCGAGGCTTTCCCGCCATGCCCCACGACGGCCAGCCCAGCGCCCGTCGGACCGCCCTGCTGATGACGGCAGCCGGGGCGGCCTCGCCGTTGCTCATGGCAGCCTTTGGACAGGCCGAGGCGGGACCTGCCCTCTTGGCCGCCGCCGGCGTCGGTCTGGGCGGATGGTGGCTGGCGACGCGGACCTTCACGGCTGACCTGCCCGAGGCTGCCCAGGCTGACGAGGCCGCCCCGGCGGCGAGCCCGATACCCTACGCGGCGGTGCTGGAGGATCTGGCCGAACCGGTCATGGTGATCACCGCCGACGAACCCTACGAGGTTACCGGTCATCGGCTGGTCTTCGCCAACAGGGCGGCGCGCGACCTGTTCCGGATCTACCGCCCCGACATTCGCCTGATCACCGCCATTCGCAATCCGCAGATCATCGAACTTGTGGAGGAAGCGCTCTTCGGCGGGGTCGGCGGCGACACGACGTTCGAGACCGGCGCCGCGCAGGACCGCAGCTGGACGGCTTTCGCCTCGCCGCTGGAACCGACGCCGTGGGGGGCCTCGATGGCCCTGCTCGTCCTGCGCGACCAGACCGACCTGCGGCGGGCCGAGCGGATGCGGGCCGATTTCCTGGCCAACGCCAGCCACGAGCTGCGCACGCCCCTTGCGTCGCTTTCGGGCTTCATCGAGACCCTGCGCGGACCGGCGCGCGACGACGTCGCCGCCCGCGAGCGGTTTCTGGGCATCATGCAGGTCCAGGCCGAACGCATGTCGCGCCTGATCGACGATCTGATGAGTCTGTCGCGCATCGAGTTGAACGAGCACATCGCGCCGCTTGGGCGGGTCGACCTGTCGGGCGCGGTGACCGACGTCACCGACGCGCTCATGCCGGTGGTCCGGGCCAAGGGTGTCTCCTTCGCCTGGTCGCCGCCGGGGCGCGGCAGGATGGTGGTCGAGGGAGACCGTGACCAGATCATCCAGGTGATCCAGAACCTGGTGGACAACGCCGTGAAATACACGCCGACCGGCGGGGTCATTGGAATCGAGATCACCGCCCCGGTCGAGGGTGACGCGCCCCCGCCGCGCGATCCCCAGGCGACCCGGCTGCCGCTGCTGACACCCGAACACCGCGTCGGCGGCGCCTACGCCCTGCTGCGGGTCAGCGACCAGGGGCCCGGCATGCCGCGCGACGCCCTGCCCAGGCTGACCGAACGCTTCTACCGGGTCGAGGGCCAGAAGAGCGGCGACAAGTCCGGCACCGGACTCGGTCTGGCGATCGTCAAGCACATCGTGAACCGCCACAAGGGCGGCCTGGCGGCCGAGACGCTGCTGGGCAAGGGCTCGACCTTTTCGGTCTGGCTTCCGCTCAGTGCGGCGCCGGTGGGTCGACTACCGGCGGACGCCGTCGCAAAAGTGTCGTAGAACCGTCGCACAGGGGCAGCATCGTTTCGGCATCAGAACGTCGCGCTGACCGCCAGGCCTTGACGATTCGCGGAAACCCCGCCCCGGCCGGACGACGGTGACGGACGGGCCGCCGCTGAAATTGATCGCGCGGGCCGTCGCGCCAGGGACCTATGATGAACGAGCACATCGTCCGATCCTTCGAGGATGAACTGAACCAGCTGGCCGCCGAGGTCGCCCGGATGGGCGGTCTGGCCGAGGCCCAGGTCAACGATTCCATCACCGCCTTCGCGCGCCGCGACGTTCCTCTGGCCCAGGCGGTCACCGGTCGGGACGAGAGGCTGGACGTGAAGGAGATCGAGATCGAGCGGTCGGCCATCCGCCTGATCGCCCTGCGCCAGCCGATGGCCAACGATCTGCGCCGCGCGGTGGGTGCGATGAAGATCGCCATGAACCTGGAACGCTGTGGCGATCTGGCCAAGAACATCGCCAAGCGCACCCTGATCCTGGCCGAGGCAGAGCCGGCGGGACCCGTGACCCGTTCGATCGAACGGATGGGCAAGCTCGTCGCCGGCCGGCTGAAAGAGGTGCTGGACGCCTACGCCGCCTCGGAAGTCGACCGCGCGATCGCCGTCTGGACCCGCGACACCGAGGTTGACGAGCACTACGACAGCCTTTTCCGCGAACTGCTCACCTACATGATGGGCGATCCGCGGACGATCACCTCCGGCGCCCACCTGCTGTTCGTGGCCAAGAACCTCGAGCGGATCGGCGACCACGCCACGAACATCGCCGAGATCGTGCACTACGAAATCACCGGCCGCGAGATCATCGCCGGACGGCCCAAGATGGATGCGTTGAGCCAATGACCCCCACTGTCCTGGTCGTCGAGGACGAAGACGCCCTCGCCACCCTTCTGCAGTACAATCTCGAGAAGGAAGGCTATCGCGTCATCCACGCCGGCGACGGCGAGGAGGCGCTGATCCTGGTGCAGGAACAGCAGCCGGACCTGGTTGTCCTGGACTGGATGCTGCCCAAGGTGTCCGGGATCGAGGTCTGCCGACGGCTGCGCCAGCGCCCGGAGAGCCGCAATCTGCCGATCCTCATGCTCACCGCCCGGGGCGAGGAGAGCGACCGGGTGCGCGGCCTGGACACCGGCGCCGACGACTATCTGGTCAAGCCCTTCGCCATGACCGAGCTGACCGCCCGTATCCGCGCGGTCATGCGCCGGATCCGGCCGGGCCTTGCCGATGACCGCGTCACCGCCGGCGACATCGTCGTCGACCGCGTCGCCCACCGGGTGAAGCGCGACGGCAAGGAAGTCCACCTCGGCCCCACCGAGTTCCGCCTGCTGGACCACCTGATGCAGCATCCGGGCCGCGTGTTCAGCCGCGAGCAGCTGCTGGACGCCGTCTGGGGCAGCGACGTCTATGTCGAGGCCCGCACCGTCGACGTCCACATCGGCCGCCTGCGCAAGGCGCTCAATCACGACGCCCCGGTCGACCCGATCCGCACCGTCCGCTCGGCCGGCTACTCGCTGGATTTCGGCGGGTAGCGCCGATGGGGACATGCACTTCAGTGCGTGTCCCTGACCGCTTCAAGCTGCGGGGGACACGTACCGGCTTGCCGGTACATGTCCCCAGTTCGTAGAACCCGCCCATGAACATCCTTCTCGTCGGATCGGGCGGGCGCGAGCATGCGCTGGCCTGGAAGATCGCGCAGTCGCCGCTGCTGACCCGCCTCGTCGCCGCGCCGGGCAGCCCCGGCATCGCCAATCTCTGCGAAATCCGCGCCCTCAAGGTCACCGACGTCGAGGGCCTGATCGCCCTGGCACGCGAGATCGCCGCGGACCTGGTGGTGATCGGACCGGAGGCGGCGCTGGAGGTCGGGCTGGCCGATGCGCTGACGGCGATCGGCATCCCCTGCTTCGGGCCTACGGCCTCGGCCGCGCGGATCGAGACCAGCAAGGCGTTCAGCAAGGACTTCCAGGCCCGCCACGAGCTGCCGACCGCCGCCTATGGCGTATTCGAGACGGTCCACGACGCCGCGGCCTTTCTCGACAGCCAGACCGCGCCGTTCGTGATCAAGGCCGACGGCCTTGCGGCCGGAAAGGGCGTGGTCATCGCCCAGACCCGCGCCGAGGCCGACGCGGCGGTCGTCGACATGCTGGGCGGCCGCTTCGGCACGGCCGGCGCCCGGGTGGTGATCGAGGAGTTCATGCAAGGCGAGGAGGCTTCCTTCTTCGCCCTGTGCGACGGCGAAACCGCCATCCCCTTCGGCTACGCCCAGGACCACAAACGCGCCCACGACGGCGACCAGGGCCCCAACACCGGCGGGATGGGCACCTACAGCCCGGCTCCGGTGCTGACCGACGCACTGGCCAGGCGCGCCTTCGAGGAGGCGGTGCTGCCGGCCGTCAGGGGCATGGCGGCGGAGGGCAATCCCTATCGCGGCGTGCTCTATGCCGGCCTGATGCTGACCGCGACCGGGCCACGGCTTGTCGAGTTCAACGCCCGCTTCGGCGACCCGGAATGCCAGGTGCTTATGCTGCGGCTGGCCAGCGACATCGTCCCCTTCCTGCAGGCCGCCGCCGAGGGCGCGCTGGCGTCGATGCCGCCGCCGCAATGGCGGGACGAAAGCGCCCTTTGCGTTGTCTATGCCGCCGAGGGGTATCCGGACGCCCCGAAGGCCGGCGCGGTGATCGAGGGCGCGGACGCCGACTTCGGCGACCAGGTGGCGGTCTTCCACGCCGGAACAAGCCGCAACGCCGACGGCGAGCTTTGCGCCTCGGGCGGCCGGGTGCTGAATGTCTGCGCGCTCGGCGCCACGCTGCAGGAGGCCCGCGACCTGGCCTACGCCGCCGTCGAGACCATCGACTTCCCGGGCGGCTTCTACCGCAACGACATCGGCTGGCGGGCGCTTTAGGAGGCTTTCATTCTCCCTCCCCCTTGTGGGGAGGGTGGATCGGCGAGCACAGCGAGGCGAGACGGGTGGGGCCATTGGGAACACGAGGTCGGCGTTGAGCGCGGCCATCACTTGCCCCACCCTGACCTGCTTCGCAGGTCTGTCCCTCCCCACAAGGGGGAGGGAGGCGCCCCTCCATCCTTGCGCCCCGCGTCGCGATCCCTAAACTCGCGCGCACTTCAAACAAGCGTACGAAACGTGGGGAAACACCGATGGCCGACGCAGAGCCGACCTTCCAGGACCTCAACTCCGGCACCAAGCCGGTCGAGGAGCGCCATCGCATCGACGAGGCGAAGCTCGAGGCCTGGCTGAAGGCCAACGTCGAGGGCTATGCCGGCCCGCTGGAATTGCGCCAGTTCAAGGGCGGCCAGTCCAATCCCACCTACCAGCTGGTCACGCCGGACAGGAAGTACGTCCTGCGCCGCAAGCCGCCCGGCAAGCTGCTGCCCAGCGCCCATGCCGTGGACCGCGAGTTCAAGGTGATCTCCGGCCTGAACAAGGTGAACTTCCCGGTCGCCAAGGCCTACGCCCTCTGCGAGGACGACAGCGTCCTGGGCACGATGTTCTACGTCATGGACAATGTCGAAGGCCGCATCCTCTGGGACCTGACGCTGCCCGACAGCCAGCCCGCCGAACGTCGGGCGATCTATGAAGCCAAGATCGCCACCCTCGCCCAGCTGCACAACGTCGACTACGAGGCCATCGGCCTGGGCGACTACGGCCGTCCCGGCAACTACTTCGCGCGCCAGATCGACCGCTGGACCAAGCAGTACAAGGCGTCCGAGACGCAGAGCATCCCGTCCATGGACCGGCTGATCGAGTGGTTGCCACAGACCACTCCGGCCGATGACCAGACCTCGATCGTCCATGGCGACTACCGCCTCGACAACATGATCCTGCATCCGACCGAACCCCGGGTCGTGGCGGTGCTGGACTGGGAGCTGTCGACGCTCGGCAACCCGCTGGCCGACTTCTCCTACCTGCTGATGCACTGGGTGATGCCGGGCGGCGAGCGCGCCTCGTTGGCGGGCATCGAGGACTTCGCCGCCTGGGGCATTCCGACGGTCGAGGAAGCAGTCGCGCAGTATTGCCGCCTGACCGGCCGCGACGGCCTGCCCGAGCTCAACTGGTACTTCGCCTACAACATGTTCCGCCTCGCAGGCATCTGTCAGGGCATCGTCGGGCGCATTCGCGACGGCACCGCCGCCAGCGCCCACGCCCAGACCATGGAGGCCCGCGTGCCGGCCCTGGCCGACGCGGCGCTGGCCTTCGCGAAGAAGGCGGGAGCGTGATCATGAAGCGTCCGAGCAAGCGCATGGCGCTCGGCCTGACGGCCGGCGCTGCGGTCGCCGCCCTCGGCCTGGGCCTGGCCCAGGCCCGCCAGAGCCCCGCCGCCGCCAACTCGTCCTGCGTCCAGGCCGGCCGCCTGCTGGCTGATCCGGCCGGCGGCAAGGTCGAGACGGCCAGGACCCTGATCGTCGAGAAAGGCAAGATCACCCGCGTCGAGGACGGTTATGTCTCCGAGGGCTGCGCCACCGCTATCGACCTCAAGGACAGCTTCGTGCTGCCGGGCCTGATCGACAGCCATGTCCATCTGACCAGTGAGAACGGACCAAACCAGCGCATCGAGCGTTTCACCAAGACGCGCTCCGATCTGGCGCTCGATGGCTCCTGGTATGCGCTGAAGACGCTGAAAGCCGGCTTCACGACCGTGGCGGACCTTGGATCGCCCAACGAGTCGATCTTCGCCCTGCGAGACGCGATCAAGGCCGGTCGCGTGCCGGGCCCGCGCATCATCGCCGCAGGCTCGCCGATCTCGGTCCATGGCGGACACGGCGACCCCGGCAACGGGATGCCCGAGGACCTTGTTCACGTCTATCGGCCGACCTCTGTCTGTTCGGGCGCCGACGACTGCCGCCGGGCCGTCCGCGAGCAGGTCCGCGCCGGCGCGGACGTGATCAAGATCACCGCCACCGGCGGCGTGCTGTCGCCGACCGCGGCAGGCCTGGCCCAGCAGTTTTCCAACGAGGAGCTGAAGGCGATCGTCGAAGCCGCCCACTCCATGGGCCGCAAGGTCACCGCCCACGCCCACGGCGCCGACGGCATCAACGCCTTCCTGCGCGCCGGCGGCGATTCCATCGAGCACGGCACCTATGTCGACGCCGAGTCGATCAAGCTGTTCAAGGCCGGGGGCGCCTGGCTGGTCCCGACCCTGATGGCCGGCGACTTCGTGATCCGCGAGGCGAACAGGCCCAACACGTACCTGCTGCCCGCCCAGCGGGACAAGGCGTTGATCGCCGGTCCGCTGATGCTCGACATGACCCGCCGCGCCTACCAGGGCGGCGTGAAGATCGCCTTCGGCACCGACACCGGCGTCTCTGCCCACGGCGACAACGCCGGCGAGTTCGCGCTGATGGTCAAGGCGGGCTTCTCGCCCATCGACGCCATCCGCAGCGCCACCGTCTGGGCCGCCGAGCACCTGGGTCTGTCGGCGTTGGTGGGGACCCTGAAACCGGGCATGCAGGCCGACCTGATCGCCGTGAAGGGCGATCCGACGACGGACGTCGCCGCGCTGACGAAGGTGACCTTCGTGATGAAGGGCGGGGTGGTTTACCGGTAACCAGTCCTCCCCGCTTGCGGGGAGGGGACCATGCGGAGCATGGTGGAGGGGTAGCGCCGGCGATTGACGTCGCGCCTCTGAACGCTCCCCATCCTGAAAGCTCGGCGCCGCCCCCTCCGACCCGGCTCCGCCGGGCCACCTCCCCCTCGCTACGCTCCGGGGAGGATTGAGATTACCGCCGCCTCATCCTCGAACGTCGCCTTCACCGGCCACATGGAAACGCGCGACCGCCATTCGGTCGGCAGACGCACCCAGTCCTTTTCGGTGGTGACCAGCCCGGCGCCGAAGTCATCGGCCCGCTGCTGGAGCGCCCGGAGCGTCCGCTCGTCGAACGCGCCGTGGTCAGGGAACGGCGCGAAGTCCCTGAGCTCGCAGCCGGCGGCGGTCAGGGCCCGCTCGACCTTCCACGGCTTGCCGACCCCGGCGAACCCGACCTGCGGGCCGGGCGGCGGCGGGGCGGCGGGCTCGAGCCGGGCCACCAGCACAGGCGTCTTGCCAAACAGTGCCAGCAGCTCGGGATCGGGCGCCGGCAGGTCGGCCGGCAGCAGCAGCACGACCGCGTCGGCCCGCGCCAGACCCACGGCCAGCGGTTCGCGCATCGGCCCGGCCGGGAAGACAGCCCCGTCGCCGAACGGCCATTCGTTGTTCCGCGTCTCACCGTCGACCACGACCAGCGACAGCGCCTTCTTCAGCGACGGATTCTGGTGGCCGTCGTCCATGACCACGGCCTGGGCTCCGGCCACCCTGGCCGCGCTCGCTCCCGCCGGCCGGTCGGCGCTGATCCAGATCGGATAGTCGTGGGCCAGCATCAGCGGCTCGTCGCCGACGTCGGCCGCGGTGTGGGTGGCGGGGTCGACGCGGTGCACGCCTTTCAGCGCGCCGCCGTAGCCGCGCGACAGGCCATGGGCCACCAAACCTTGCGCCGTGAGCAGCCGCAGCAGTTCCCGCACGATCGGCGTCTTGCCCGTGCCGCCGGCCGTCAGGTTGCCGACGCAGATCACCGGCAGGCCGGCGTCCTGCGGCACGGTTCTGGCGATTCGGCGCGCGGTGACGCCAGCCCAGATCCAGGAGAGCGGCGTCAGCAACATCCGGCGCACCTGGCCGGGCACCTTGTCGCGGACGTACCACCAGCGGGGCGTCGAGAGCTTCATGGCAGCAGCGGCTCCAGCGCGGCCCAGGCCTGGTCCAGCGCCGCCGAGCGGGACCGGGCGAAGGCGCGGGCCGTGGCGCCTGTGCGTTTGGCCCGGGGCGGGTCGGACAGCAGGCCGTGCAGGAGGCGGGTCAGGTCTTGCGGCCGGTCGGCCAGCAAGGCCGCCTGCTCGGCCAGCATCTCGTCGTAGACGTCGGTGAAGTTGAACGCGAAGGGCCCGGTCAGCGGCGGCGCGCCCAGCCGCGCCGGCTCCAGCGGGTTGTGGCCGCCGATGCCGTCCAGGAAACTGCCGCCCATGACCGCGACATCGGCCAGCCGGAACCAGAGGCCCATCTCACCCAGGGTGTCGGCGACATAGGCGCCGGCCTCGGCGGTGATCGGCTCGCCGGCGGCGCGCTGCGCCACGACGCGGCCACGGCCGCGCAGCAGCGCCGTCACCTCGGCGCCGCGCTCCGGGTGGCGGGGCGCGAGGATCAGCAGCGGCTCAGGCGTCAGGGGCGGCATCGCCTCGAGGGCCGACGCGATCAGCAGCTCCTCGCCAGGATGGGTGCTGGCGGCCAGCACCACCGGGCGATCGCCGATCTCGCCCTGCAGCCGCGCCAGTTCGGCCTCGTCACAGGCCAGCGGCTCCCCGACATACTTCAGGTTCACCAGCGGCCCGCCGACCCCGTAGGGCGCGAGCCGCGCCTGGGTCGCGCGGTCCTGCGGCAGGATCAGGTCGAAAGCACGCAGCACCAGGGTCGCCATGCCCCGCGCCCGCCTCCAGCCCCTGGCGGTCCTCTCCGTAACCCGCGCCGACAGCAGGACCAGCCTCGCGCCCCGCGCCTTCGCGCCGAGGATCAGGTTGGGCCAGAACTCGCTCTCGACGAAGATCGCCACATCGGGCCGCCAGTGGGCGAGGAACCGTCGCGACGCGCCCGGCGTATCAAGCGGCGCGTACTGGTGGATCGCGCCGGCCGGAAGGCGCTTCGCCAGCAGGCTGGCCGAGGTCACCGTGCCGGAGGTGACCAGCACCGTCGTCTGCGGCGTCTGCTCACGCAGCCGCGCGATCAGCGGCAGGACCGACAGGCTCTCGCCGACACTGACGGCATGGATCCAGACCAGAGGCCCCTGCGGCCGGGCGACGGAGGCATGGCCCAGCCGCTCGCGCAGGCGAACGCCGTCCTCCTTGCCGCGTTTCGCCCGCCCCTTGAGAATCGCCGGGGTGAACGGCTCCAGCAGCGCGACGCTCAGCCGGTAGAGGATCAGGGACAGGGGCGGTCCGTTGGCCAAGCGCTCAGACCACGTCGGCGGGCGCGAGGCGGCAGGTGTGTCCGCCCTCCCCGGTCTCGACCTGAAGGGTCGGGTGACCGATGCGGAAGGTCCTGGCCAGCCCCTCGGCGGTTTCGCGCAGGAAGGCGTCGCCCTCGGCGTTGTCGGGTCGGGTCAGGTGCGCGGTCAGGGCCGTCTCGGTGGTGCTCATCGCCCAGATGTGCAGGTCATGGACCTCGGTGACGCCGGGCCGCGCCGCCAGCCAGGCTTTCACTGCGGCCGTGTCCACCCCGCGCGGCGCGGCGTCCAGCGCCATGTCCAGCGAGTCGCGCAGCAGGCCCCATGTGCCCAGGACGATGACCAGCGCGATGACCAGGCTGATCGCCGGGTCGATCCACAGCCAGCCGGTCAACCAGATCACCAGGGCGGCGGCCACGACCCCCAGCGACACCGCCGCGTCGGCGGCCATGTGCAGGAAGGCGCCCCGGACGTTCAGGTCGCCATGCCCCTTCATGAACATCAGGGCCGTGGCGGTGTTGATGACCACGCCGATGGCGGCGACGACCATCACCGGGCCGGGCTCGATGGGGTCGGGCGAGCCGAAGCGGCGGACCGCCTCCCAGACGATGGCGCCGACGGCGAGCAGGAGCAGGCCGGCGTTGGCCAGCGAGGCCAGGATCGTGCCCTTCCGGTAGCCGTAGGTCCGCCGCAGGGTCGGGGCCTTCTTGGCCATCTCCGACGCCGCCCAGGCCAGCAGCAGGCTGAGCACGTCGGACAGGTTGTGTCCGGCGTCGGCCAGCAGCGCCAGGGAGCCTGTCCACAGGCCGGCGGCCGCCTCGACGGCCACGAAGGCGATGTTCAATCCGGCGCCGAGGGCGAAGGCGCGGCCGAAGTCGACCGGCGCATGGCTGTGGCCGCCGTGGCTATGCCCGTGGCTATGCCCGTGACCATGAGAATGGTCATGATGGCGATGGTCGTGGTGATCGTGGTGATCGTGGCCCATAGCTCAGGGTCTCACTCGCCGCGCGGAGCGTCCAGCAGCGCCTCGGCGCGCCGGGTCATGGCGTTCATGCGGGCCGTCCAGTCGGCGACCTTCTCGTCGACGTCGTCCTCGCGGCCTGCGTAGACGGGCTCGTCCCAGACCAGGGCGCCACGGCTGAACGGCAGCGGCACAACGGTGCGGTCCCAGCTGCGCGCGCGCAGGCAGGGCTTGCAGGCCAGACCCAGAAGAAGCACCGGCGCGCCGGTCACCTTGGCCAGGGTGACGGCTCCGGGTTGCATCACCAGGGCTGGCCCGCGTGGGCCGTCCGGGGTGATGGCGATGCCGCCGCCGCCCCTGACCCATTTGATCATGTCCCGGAAGGCCTGTTCGCCATGCTTGTTCTTGCCCGGCGCGGAGCCCTTCTTCGAGGAGCCGCGGATCGAGGGCAGGCCCATCTTCTGCATGGTCAGGGCGATGAACTCCCCGTCGGCGGAGCGCGAGATCAGAACACGCATGTCCTGCCGATCAGGCCCCTGCGGCCAGCTGAACGGCCCGACGGGGACGAAGCAGTGCCACAGGCAGAGGATGGCGCCGGAGTCGCCCGCCCAGACCTGGCGGGCATGGTGCTCGCCCTCGCGCTCCCAACGGATGGTCGCGTAGCAGAGGCGCAGCCAGACCGAGAGGACGGAAGCCAGGGCGTTCTGGACGCCGGAGGAACGAAGAAAGGCCTTCAACTCACGAAGCTCCGGCGGGTGATGCGTCCAGGTCCTGGGCCTTGGCGAGGCGGGCGTAAAGGCCGCCTCGCCTGGTCGCCAGCCCTGCGTGCGTCCCGGTCTCGACCACCCGTCCCTTGTCGATGACATAGATGCGGTCGGCGTCCTTCACCGTCGACAGCCGATGGGCGATGACGATGGTCGTCCGGCCGGCCATCAGCCGCTCCAGCGCGACCTGCACCTGGGCCTCGCTCTCGGTGTCGAGAGCGCTGGTCGCCTCGTCCAGCAGCAGGATAGGCGCATCCTTCAGGAAGGCCCGGGCAATGGCGATGCGCTGCCGCTGGCCGCCGGAAAGTCGCGAAGAGGCCTCGCCGACCTGGGTGTCGTAGCCGGCGGCGAAGGCGCTGATGAAGTCGTGCGCGGCGGCCCGGCGCGCGGCGTCCTCGACCTCCGCGTCGGTGGCGTCCGGGCGAGCGTAGGCGATGTTGGCGCGGATGGTGTCATCGAAGAGGAAGGGCTCCTGGGTGACCAGGGCGATCCGCTCGCGAAGGTCGGCGATGGCCACCTCGCGGACGTCGACGCCGTCGATGGTCACGGCCCCGGCGGCGACGTCATAGAAGCGCGGGATCAGCGACAGGACGGTGCTCTTGCCCCCGCCCGAGGGTCCGACAAGGGCGACCATCTCGCCGCGGCGGGCCTCCAGGGTCACGCCGTCCAGGGCCGCCGAGCCCCCGGCGTATGTGAAGGTCACGTCCTCGAGTCGGATATGACCGGCAGTGTCTGCGGGCAGGGCCTGCGGCTCCGCCGGTTCGACCACCTCGGGCTCGACGTCCATGGCCGCGAACAGCCGCCGCGCCGCTGTGGCGCCCTCGGCGAAGATGGTTCGCAGATTGGCCAGCTGGCGCAGCGACTGGCCGGCCATCATGAGGGCCAGGATGAAGCCGAGCAGGTGACCGGCGCTGAACCCGCCGCTCTGCGCGCGCCAGCCGGCATAAGCGAAGACGGCGGCGACCACCGTCATGCTGATGAACTCGGTGACCGGCGCCGCGCGCGAGCGGGCGTTGGAGCCCTTGATGAGATACCTCTGGCGACGGGCGACCACAGCGGCGACGCGCGCCTCTTCGTATTCCTCGCGGTTCTCGAGCTTGACGATCCGGATGCCGTCCAGCGCCTCGAGGATGGCTTCGGCGAGCGCCGAGGTCTCCCCCATGGCCCCCGTCGTGGCCTTCTGGGCGCGGCGGGAAAAGCGCCGCATGACCATGCTGGCCGGGGGGGCGACCAGCACGATGGCCAGGGTAAGCCAAAGGTCGCTCAGCGCCATGGTCACCACGGCGCCGAGTACGATCAGGACCTCGCGGACATAGTTGACGATGCCGGTGGTCGAGGCCTCGCGAACCAGACCCGCGTCGTACAGCATCGAGGAGACCCAGGATCCGGAGTGGGCGCTTCGCAACCGGGCGAGGTCGGCGCGAATCAGGCGGCCGAACAGCTGGACCTGGACAGCGCCGACAAGACCGTTGCCGATCCGGTTGATCAGGGTCGACTGACCGATCTGCAGCGCCGCCCGGCAGAGCGCCAGCACGACGATGGTCAGCGGTATGGCGATGACCGCGCCGGGATTGCGGTTGGTGACGATGTCGTCGAACGCCGGCTGGATCATCTGCAGCAGCCGGGTGTTCACCGCCGCAATCAGCCCGGCGCAGACCAGGGCCACGGCCAGCCCACGCCAGCGCGGCCGGAGATACTCGCGCCAGACCCGCGCGATCAGAACGCGGCTGGACATGTCGGCGGGCGCGGACATCGGTCGGGGAATCGCCCTTCGGATTTGCGAGCGGAAGCGTAGCGCCCTACTTAGGACGCTCTTTCAGGGAGCGCCACTTGTCCGGCCACGACCTTTCCACGCAGTGGGGCCGCTTCAAGGCCTACTGGTGCTCTATCTGGGGCGATCACGCCTTCCTGCGCGTCGGATTCTCCAACGCCCACTGGATCGGGCCGGAGATGGTCAGGGCCGCCCAGCCCTGGCCCTATCAGCTGGCCTACTGGAAGCGCGACGGGATCAGGACCATCGTCAATCTGCGGGGAGGGATCGGCGCGAGCTTCTATGCGCTGGAGAAGGACGCCTGCCAGCGACTGGGCCTCAACTTCGAGGACTTCGTCATCACCTCCCGCGAGGTTCCAAGCCGTGACCGGGTGCTGGGCGCCAAGGCGCTGTTCGAGCGCATCGAGTACCCGGCGCTGATGCACTGCAAGTCCGGGGCGGACCGGGCCGGGATCATGAGCGTCTTCTACCGGCACTTTCATCTCGGCCACCCGATTCGGGAGGCGGTGAAGGAACTGGGACTGCGCACCCTGCATGTGAAGCAGGGCAAGACCGGCGTGCTCGACTATGTGTTCGAGCGCTACCTGGCCGAGGCCGAGCCTCAGGGGATCAGCTTCATCGACTGGGTGATGAGCGACGGCTATGACCCTGTCGCCATCAAGGCGGACTTCCGGGAAAGCTGGTGGGGCACCCTGCTCGTCGACCGGCTTCTGCGCCGGGAGTAGCGGGCGGTCAGGCGGACTGGTCGAGGCCGCCGATGGTGAACACGGCGATGCCGAGGATCACGAACATCGCCACGGCGATCAGGTTCTCAAGCATGGTAAGCCTTCCTAAGAGAAGGCTGCCTACAGCTGGCATGTGACGCTGTGACGATGGTCTGGCGACACCATCACAACACGCTGACCGGAGAAACTGGCGTCAGTGCTGGTAGTCGGTGCTCGACGGATCGAGCAGCTTGTGGGCGTGGATGATGAAGTAGCGGGCGTGGGCGTTGTCGACGGTCGCCTGGGCCTTGGACTTCCAGGCCGCGTAGGCCTCGGCGTAGTTGGGGAAGGCCCCGACGAACTCGACCTTGGCGAGGTCGCGGAACTCGGTCCCGTTGACCTCGGTCAGTTCGCCGCCGACGACGATATGGAGCAGTTGCTTGTCGGACATGTGCGGTGGCCCTTCCGCAGGGTGATGATTCAATTACGTCGCTCGATATGCCGGACGCGCTCAAGGATCAACGGGTGCAGCGCCGGCGCGGCGCAGACCAGGCTCGGCGCGCTGGGGTCGGGCTGATTGTAGCGATAGCCCCGCCCTCTGTGATCGGTGACCAGGGCCCCGGCCTCGCGGCAGATCAGGTCGGCGGCGGCCAGGTCCCATTCGCTCTTGCTGGTCAGGGCGATGGCGGCGTCGAAGCGGCCCTCCGCGACCAGGCACATGCGGTAGGCGATGGAGTTGCGGGTCTCGATCCGCATCTCCGGCCAAGGGGTGGGCCAGGCGGGGTGAGCGAACATCGGCTTGTCGCCCAGCATGGCGCATCCCTCGACGGCGTCGATGGCGCTGGCCGTGATCGGCGCGCCGTTCAGGAAGGCGCCACCGCCGGCGACGGCGATGAAGGTCTCGTCCAGATCCGGCGCATGAACAACGCCGACCACCGGCTGACCCTCCTCGACCACGGCGATGGACACCGCCCAGAACGGCTTTTCCTTCACGAACGCGACAGTGCCGTCGATCGGGTCGACGACGAACAGCCGCGACCGGTTCTGGCGGTCCGAGTCGTCGGCGGTCTCCTCCGACAGCCAGCCGTATTCCGGTCGCGCCGCGCCCAGCCGCTCACGCAGCAGGGTGTCCACCGCGATGTCGGCGTTGGTCACCGGCGAGCCGCCGTCCTTGGACCAGACCTTCAGCCCCTCGGCCTTCAACCGGCGCGCCAGGACGCCGACTTCGCGCGCCGCCTGCTCGATGAGGGCCAGGTCATCCCTCATCGTCCGGCGATCGCCAGACCGTCGACGAGCAGGGACGGTGAATTGGCGGCGCCGCGGATCTCCAGGTCCGACCCCGGCACGAGGCGGCCGTAGATGTCGATCAGATTGCCGGCGACGGTGATCTCGGTGACCGGATAGGCCGCCTCGCCGTTCTCGAACCAGAAACCTGAGCAGCCCACCGACCAGTCGCCGGTGTTTCCGTTCAGCGACGGACCGAACATCGAGGTGATCAGCAGGCCGTCTTTCGCGTCCGCCATCAGGCCTGCGAGGTCGCGCGTCCCCGGCTGCACCGTCAGGTTGGAAGTCGCCACCCCCGGCGGTCCGGCCAGCCCGCGCGAGGCGTGGCCGGTAGTGTCCATGCCCAGCTGCCTTGCCGAGGCGATATTGAGCAGCCAGGTGGTCAGCACGCCCCTGTCGATCAGCGCCATGGCCCGATTGGCCACGCCCTCGTCGTCGAACGGCGTGGATCCCAGGCCGCGCGTCCGGTGCGGGTCGTCGGTGATGATGACGTCTTCGGCGAACAGACGCTTGCCGAGGTGATCCTTGAGGAAGCTGACGCCGCGGGCCACCGACGGGCCGGAGATGGCGCCGATCAGCGGGCCGATCAGCGACGTGGCCAGTCGGTTCTCGAAGATCACCGGCGCGGTGGTCGAGTCGATCTTGCGCGCGCCGAGACGCTGGACCGCGCGGCGGCCAGCCTCCGCGCCGATTTCGGTCGCGCCCGGAAGGTCGGCCCAATGGCGGGTGGTCCGGCCTTCTCCGCCCCGCTCCATGCCCGAGCCCTCGCCCGCCACCGCCGAAGCGGACAGCGAAAAGGACGAGGCGCGGTGCAGGCCATGGAATCCCTCGCTCGTCGCGAAGGCCCAGGAGCCGGTCGACCAGGACGCCGATCCGCCGTCGGAATTGGTCACGCCCTTGATGTCCCGGGCGGCGACCTCGGCTTCACGCGCCAGGTCTTCCAGGCGCTCGGGCGACGGCTCGCCGGGGTCGAACAGGTCGAGATCGGCGAACGGCCCGGTCGCCAGACTCTCGCGCGGCGCAAGGCCGGTGTAGGGATCCTCGGGCGCCAGGCGCGCCATGGCCACGGCCCGCTCGGTCAGCTTGCGGCGGCCATCGGCTGAGATATCGGAGCCGGAGACCGTGGCCTGGCGCCGGCCGACGAAGACCCGCAGGCCGAGGTCGCGTGATTCCTCACGCTCGACTTCTTCCAGGGCGCCTTCGCGCACGCCGATGGAAAGCGACTGACGCTCGGCGAAAACGGCCTCGGCCGCGTCGGCGCCGGCCCGGAGCGCGGCGGCGACCGCCTCGTGCAACTGCTGTTCGTCCATAGTCCGGTTATGGGCGCCGGCGCCGCCCGCCGCAAGCCGCTCAGATGATCGCGAAGAACAGGCTCGCCGCGATCAGGTAGACATAGGCGGCCCAGGTCAGGGTCATCCCGATGGCGCGGGGGACCGAGGCGTCGCCGCTGTTGGACATGCCCACGGCATGGGTCACGCGGCCGACAAACAGGATAAAGCCGCCGACGTGGATCAGCAGCGGCGCGGCGCCAGCGAGATCGAGGACGATCAGGCCGGCCAGGCCGACCGGGACATACTCACTGGCGTTGCCGAAAGCCCGTATGGCGCGCGCCAGCTCCGGGACGCCCTCGTCGCCGAATGGAAGCTTGTGCTTCTGGCGCTGGCGCGTGACGAGCGCCGACAGCACCAGCATCAGCAGGGTGTGGAGACCGACCCAGAGGGCGGCGGCGTGGCCCACATTGACATCTTCCATCCCGCGCATCTCCCCGAAGAACGACAGGGGCGCGATAGGGGCGCCGATCGAACTGTGTTGCAACTGTTCTCGACGCCGCGCGCAAGCGGAGGTTCAGGCCTCGCCCGAACTCCCGCCACGCGCGCCTAGAACTCGGTCCAGTCGTCCCCCGGGGCGAGGGCGGCAGCCGTCGCCGCGCCGCCGACATAGGCCGCCGGACGAGCCGCAGGGCGCGGCGCCGGCGAGGCAGGCCGGTCCGGCTCGGGCCGTTGTGCGGTGTGCCTGACCGACGCCGCAGCCTTCGCAACCGGCGAAGGGGCCGCCGCCTGGCCGATGTCGAAGCGGCTGACCAGGGTCGACAGGGCGGTCGCCTCCTGGGCCAGGGAGTGGCTGGCCGCCGTCGACTCCTCGACCATGGCGGCGTTCTGCTGCGTCACCTGATCCATCTGGTTCACGGCCGTGTTGACCTGCGCGAGGCCCGTCGCCTGTTCGTGGGACGAGGCGGCGATCTCGGTGACGAGGGCGTTGATCTCGGCGACCTCACCGACAATCCGCCTCAGCGCCTCGCCCGTCTGGCCGACCAGCTTGACCCCCTGCCCGACCTGTTCGGAGCTGGAAGCGATCAACGCCTTGATCTCCTTGGCCGCCTCGGCGGAACGCTGGGCCAGGGCCCGTACCTCCTGGGCGACGACCGCGAAGCCCTTGCCGGCGTCGCCGGCCCGCGCCGCTTCGACGCCGGCGTTCAGGGCCAGCAGGTTGGTCTGGAAGGCGATCTCGTCGATCACGCCGGTGATCTGGCTGATCTCGGTGGAGGACTGTTCAATCTGTTGCATCGCCTGGACGGCCTGGCCGACGACCCGGCCGCTCTCCTCGGCGCCCTGACGGGTGCGATCGACGGCGCCCTTGGCCTGGTTCGCGCCCTCGGCGGAGCGACGCACCGTCGCGGTGATCTCGTCCAGCGCCGCGGCGGTCTCCTCGAGGCTGGCGGCCTGGTGCTCGGTGCGGCGGGACAGATCGTCGGCGGCGTGGCTGATCTCGTCCGTCGTGGAGCGGATCCCGGCGGCGTTGCCGACGATGACCTTCATGGTGTCCTGCAGCTGGCCCATCGCCGCGTTGAAATCGTCGCGGAGCTTGCGGTACTCAGACGGGAACTCGCCGGTCAGGCGGAAGGTGAGGTCGCCCCCGGCCAGCCTGTCCAGCCCCTGGCCGACCGACGAGACGACCTGCTCCTGCGCCTCGGCGTTGGCGCGCTGCATCGCTTCGTTTCGCGCGCGTTCCGCGTCGGCCTGCGCCCGGGCGCGCTCCTCATCTGTGCGCAGACGGCCGGTCTCGGCGAGGTCGTGCCGGAAGCCTTCCAGAGCCCGCGCGATGCTGCCGATCTCGTCCTTAAGCTCGGTTCCGCGGATAGGGTCCTCGTAGCGGCCGGCGCTGAGGGCGTTGACCGCACCGGTGATGCGGGCCAGCGGACGGCGAACGAAGATATTGGTCATGGTCAGCAGGGCGAACAGCACCAGACCCAGCATGGCCAGGCCACCCGCCATCAGGGCGAAGGCCAGGCGGTCGGCCGGTCCGGAGATCGCCGAGGTCGGGATGTCGGTGACCAGACTCCAGAGTCCCTCGATGCCCGGGACGGACGCCGGCGTGAAGAACCTCCGGACCTCTCGCCCGCGGCCGTCGCGAATCCTGTCGACGGCGTGGGCGGGCCCGCCAGCGAGCAGGGCCTTCAGGTCCTCGAGGCCGCCCTCGGCGTACGGTTTGGTCCGCAGGGCCTTGTCGGGGTGCGACACCCAGTTGCCGCCGGGCGAAACGAGCATGACCGTGCCCTCGCCGAACGGCTTCATCTCGCCCAGCATGCGGGCCAGGTCGTCCAGCGCGACATCCACGCCCGCGACGCCGATCACCGTACCGCCGGACACGATCGGATAGGTGATCGAGGTCATGAGCACCGGCTTGCCTTCGACGGTGTCGGTATAGGGCTCCAGCAGCGCCGGCTTGCCGGTCTCGAACGATCGCTTGAAGTAATCCTCGGCGAAGTCGGTGGACTGGGTTGGCTCGGATATGATGGAACCGTCCGCGCGGCGGACCCAGAAGGGCGCCAGATTGCCGGCCTCGTTGGCGCCGGGCGCGCCGGTCCCGGCCATGGCCGCGTCCTGACCGTCCCAGGCGTCGGGCGAGATCATGAACCAGCTGTCCAGCACGATCGGCGAGAGCGCCGCGGTCGGCCTGGCCATCTCCACCGCCACCGACCGGTCACGCAGGCCCGCCTCGTGAGCGGCCCCGAGGCTCGCCGCCAGGGTCCGGACGCCGCCGGCGATCTCGCCCAGTCGGGTCTCAACCCCTGAGGCCGCCTGTTGTCCGAGCGCGGAGGCATAGTCTCCGGACAGGTCCGTGGCGACGGACCGGGTGTATTGCGAAACCGCGAAGGCGGCGATCAGGAGCAGAAAACCGACCACAACACCCGCGGCCGTAAGCATCTTTCCCGCGACGGAGAGCCGCTGGAATGCCTGCATGGTCTTTCCCCTCGGGAACCTCGATGATTCCGGATAGTCCGACCATGCTTAACGAGGTCTTGAGATCGAAAAATCAGGTTTCCCGACCGATCGGGTACAGCTGGTAGCGATCATCCCAGAAGGGCGTGCGCTCATAGAACCATCCGAGCCGGGCGTCGGGGTCGGCGGCGAACTTCGGATCGGACGCCAGCTTCGCCTCGAACGCGGCCTTCAGCGCCGGGTCGGCGGCCAGCATGCGGTCGGCCAGCGGCGCCACGGCGTAGCCCTCGATGTACTCGACGCGGTTCAGCACCTCCGGAACCATGCCCCAGGCGAAGAAGCTCTCGGACGACTGCGGCTCCAGCAACAGGACGACGATATCGCCCAGCGGCTGGTCGGTGCTGATCCGCACCGAACCGGCCGGCCAGACCCAGTCGCGCCGTTCGACATTGACCGCGGACACCGTGATCGGCACATGGCCCTCGTTTGTGCGGGGCGAGACCTTCGGGTCCTTGAGTCGCAGAAGATCGACCGCGACGGTCCTGGGGGCGGTCAGGGTCTCCATCTCCACGCCGTGGATACGCAGTCGCTCGATCAGGTCGGCGCGGTAGGACGGCACCCAGTAGGCCTTCGGCCTGGCCAGAGCCAGCGTCGGCCGGCTGGCGTAGAACGGCATCTGCCAGAGCTCGGGATCGGGCTTGCCCAGCCAGCGTATCTCCTCGACGCCGGAGGCGGCGCTGGGATAGCGCTCGAACAGGATGCCCTTGAAGGCGCGGGTCGAGGCGGGCTGATCCTCGGCGACGAAGTTGGCCAGCACCTTGGCCGGGCGCAGGGCGCGGTCGCGCTCCGTCGCCGCGCGCAACCCCGGGCCCTTGGCGGCCAGCAGGCGCATCGCCGCCTCGATGAAGACATAGGTCCCCAGCACGCGCTGCTCATGCGGCTTCAGGCTGTGGTTCTCGATCAGGATGGTCGGGACGTGGGCCGCCGAGCCCCAGCCGTTGGAGAACCGCTCGCCCAGCCCGCCGTCGCTGAGGCCCTTCTTCGGATCGCGGTCATCGAGGGCGAAGACAAGCTCGCCGGGGATGTGGCCCGGGGCCTCCAGCGCCTTGTAGATCGCCGGCTTGAAGGCGTCGTCCAGCCAGCGGGCGGCCGACGGCGAGCGGGACCAGCCGGCATTCTCACCGTTGTATCCGAAGGTCACGTCGTACTGGTAGTCGATGCCGTCGGTGACGTGGACATCGACGTAAAGATCGGGCCGGTATTTGTTGGCCAGGGCCCGCACGGCCCGCATCTCGGGCTGGTCGAGCTTCATGTAGTCGCGGTTGAGGTTCTGGTTGGTCGCGGTGTTGCGCCAGCCCTGGATGCGCGGTCCGCGCTGGTTAGGCCGCGAGTAGGGTCCCGAGCGCTCGTGGCCGTCGACCGACAGGATCGGGATCAGGATAAGGTTCACCCCGTCCAGCAGCCCGTCCTTTCCGTAGAAGGCGATGTCGCGCAGCAGCATCATGCCCGCGTCCTTGCCGTCGATCTCGCCCGGATGGATGCCGGCCTGGACCAGCAGCACCGGCTTCTTCGGATCGAACGCCTTGCCGTCCTTGCTGGCGATCACCGCATAGATCGGCCGCCCTTCCGGCGAGACGCCGAACTGCTCGATGCGGATCAGGTCGCTGGCCGCGTCCAGCCGGTCGAACCACGCTCGGGTGTCGGCGTAGTTGGGGCTGAAGTCGTGCTCGGCGTCCTGCTCGAAGGCGCTGGCCCAGGGGTCGCTCGCCGGCCGCAGCAGCGCCTTGCTGGCGCCGTCCCAGGCGGGCGCCGGCGGCAGGAACGGCTGGTCCCAGGGTTTGGCGTTGGGGATCGAGGCGGGGTCGGACATGGCGGGACTCGACAGCAGGAGGGCCGCGACGAGGGCGGCCGCGAGGGGCGTGCGCATGGGCGTCACTCTTCGAACATTTCGCGCAGAGTGGCGAGCAGTGTCGTCAACTCGGATGTTCGCAACCTGCCGATCTTGCGGATCATTCGGGTCCGGTCGACGGAGCGCATCTGGTCTGTAACCAGCAGACCAACCCGGTCGGCGAACCGGACTTCAGGACGAAACCCGGACGGCAGGCTTCCGCTGGTCAGAGGCACGACGAGGTGGATGGGGAGATGACTGAGGCCATCCGGAGACACGATCACGCAGGGTCGGCTCTTGCGGAGCTCGCTGCCAATGGTTGGATCGAGGCGAACGAGCCAGACGTCGCCGCGCCGGATCAACGCCGGTTCTTTTCATTGGCCGAGAGCGCGGCCTCCAGTTCAGCGATGTCGTCGTCCGTCCAATCCTCGCCCAGAGCCTCGGTGTCCGTTTCAGAGGTCAGGTCGGCGTCCAGCCATTCCCGCTCCTCCTCGGTCAGCCCCGCGCCCGCGATGCGCCTTGCATCGTCTTCCCACCCCAGGCGAGGAGTCCTGCGCGCCGGAATGATGGTGATTTTGCCGGGCTCGTAGACGAACTCGACCGCGCCGCCCTCCGCGACCCCCAGGGCCTGAAGCGCGGGCTTGGGCAGGATCACGCCCTGCGAGTTCCCGATCTTTCGGATGGACGAGGCCATGGTCGCGCTCCGTTACAACAACGTTATAACATCGCTGCCCGCCTACTTCCAGATCGGCTTGCCCTCGCCCGGCAATCCCAGCCTGCTCCACATGTCCGACACCCGATCCACGACGTCCTGGTCCATGCGGATCTGCTCGCCCCATTCGCGGTGGGTCTCGGGCGGCAGCTTGTTGGTGGCGTCGAGGCCGATCTTCGACCCCAGGCCGCTCTCGGGGCTGGCGAAGTCGAGGTAGTCGATCGGGGTGTTCTCGATGACGGTGATGTCGCGGGCCGGGTCCATGCGGGTGCTGAGCGCCCACATGACGTCCTTCCAGTCGCGGGCGTTGATGTCGTCGTCCACGATGATCACCCACTTGGTGTACATGAACTGGCGCAGGTAGCTCCAGACGCCCAGCATCACGCGCTTGGCGTGGCCGGGGTAGGCCTTCTTCATCGACACCACGGCGATGCGGTAGCTGCAGCCCTCTGGCGGCAGCCAGAAGTCGACGACCTCCGGGAACTGCTGCTGGAACAGCGGGATGAAGACCTCGTTCAGCGCCTCGCCCAGCACGCTGGGCTCGTCCGGCGGCCGGCCGGTGAAGGTGGTGTGGTAGATCGCGTCCCGGCGCATGGTGATGGCGCTGACCTTGAACACCGGGAATTTCTCGACGCTGTTGTAGTAGCCGGTGTGGTCGCCGTAGGGGCCCTCGTCCTCGAACTCGTCGAGCAGGACGTGGCCCTCGATGACGATCTCGGCCTGGGCCGGGACCATCAGCGGCACGGTCTTGGCTGGCACGAGGTCGACCTTGGACCCGCGCAGCAGGCCGGCGAACTGGTATTCCGACAACGTGTCCGGCACCGGCGTCACGGCGGCCAGGATGACGCCCGGATCGGCGCCGATCACCGCGCAGGCGGGCAGCGGGTCGCGACGGCCGGCCTTTTTGTGACGGCCGTAGTGCTGGGCGCCGCCGCGATGGGCAAGCCAGCGCATGATCGCCCGGTCCTTGCCCAGCACCTGCATGCGGTAGATGCCGAGGTTGAAGTCGTCCTCCTTCGAGTCCGACGGGCCTTTGGTGACGATCAGCGGCCAGGTGATCAGCGGCGCCGGCTCGCCCGGCCAGCAGGTCTGGACCGGCAGTTTCGTCAGGTCGATCTGGTCGCCCTTGAAGACCAGCTCCTGCACCGGCGCCTTCTTCACTGTCTTCGGCCGCATGGACATCACCGTCTGCGCCAGCGGCAGCAGCTCCATGGCGTCCTTGATGCCGCGCGGCGGCTCCGGCTGGCGCAGGAAGGCCAGCAGCTCGCCGACCTCACGCAGCTCACCGGCCGTGGTGCGCGGCTCGCCGCCCAAGGTGACGCCCAGCGCCACCCGCTTCACCGTGCCGAAGAGGTTGGCGAGGCACGGCATCGGCGAGATCGTGCCGTCGGGCATGACCGGCTTTTCGAACAGCACCGCCGGGCCGCCCGTGGCCAGCAGGCGAGTGCAGATCTCCGTCATCTCCAGCACGGTGGAGACCGGCTCGGTCACCCGCACCAGCTCGCCGTCCGCTTCCAGTTTGGTGATGAAGTCCCGCAGCGACCGATAGGCCAAGGTGTTGCTCCTGTTACGCGGGGCGGAAGCTAGGGCGAGGACCCGGTCCTGTCACGTCGTCCGCGGCTGTTTTCGCGCGAGAAGACCGTCGAGACCGACCAGCAACAGGCCCGGGACAAGGAACCCCAGCAACAGACCGACCATGTTCAGCATCACCCCGGGATAGCCGAGCTTGGCGACGTCCATGAAGGGGTAGGGGTAGAAGCCGCTGACGGCGCCATGCAGGAGCGTCCAACCGCCGTAAAGCGTCGGGACAACCAGCCAGGTCACTGCGTCCCGCCAGCGCAGGCCGCCGCGCGGCGTGAAGGCCAGCCAGTCGACCAGGATGGCGATCGGCATGACGTAGTGGAGCATGTAGTCGTTGGCCAGTTGCAGCCCCTTCGGCTCCCAGAGCGACCGCAGCAGCAGGTGGTAGATGATCATGACCACCACGGCGAACACCGTGGTCGCCCCGCGCGGACTGGCCGCGGCCCACCACCGCCCCGCCCGCGACCCGGGCGCCAGGACCGGAACGGTGAAGGCGAACGCGATCAGGAAGTTGGTCACGATCGTGAAGTAGCTGACGTACTCGACCGTCCGCTCGAGGATCGCCGCGACCGTCAGGGCCTTGAGAAACAGGCCGTACTGGACGCCCAGGGTTATCCAGGCGAGCACAGCGAAAATCCGTCGGTAAAGTGTCATGCGCCCCCCGGCGTCCAGCCGCCTCAGCCGGCGGCGTCTCTCATCAGAATCATGGCTCGCGTCGCGAGTTTGCGCCAGCGCCGCTCCAGAAAGCCGCGCAGATGGTCGGGTTCCAGCGTGGCCAGCCGGGCCAGGACGATCGGATAGCCGTCGTAGTGCTTCGTGACATGGAAGGTCGCTGGCTCGGCCTCGATCAGCAGGTCGCGCTCATCGAACGGCACGTCCTGGAGCACGGCGCTGTCGTCCTCGTCACGGACGCGGGTGAAGAATTTTCCGCGGACCTTGAACGACGGCATGCCGTAGCTGGTCCCCGCCTCGGCGCCCGGGAAGGACAGGGCGATGGCGGCGAACTGGTCTCTCGTCATCACTCCTCCGACGTCCCGGCGAAGGCCGGAATCCATGGTCCCTGGGCGCGGTGGCAGCCGCATGGCCCCCGGCCTGCGCCGGGGAAACGGATAGAGTTCAGTACGCCAGCGCCACACCGTCCTTGCGCATCTCGGTGGCGGCGGCGTAGCGGCCGGGCCAGCGCTCGATGGCCTGGTAGCCGCCATAGCCGCCCGGATTATCGCCCAGCGGCCAGCCGATGGCGGCCAGGGCCTTGCGGGTGGCGTCCGGCACGCCACTCTCCAGATGCAGTTCGCCGGGATGACCCAGCTGCTGTCCGGTCGGCTCCATGCCGCCCTCATGGTGCCAGCGCGGGCTGTCTCCGGCCGCCTGCAGGTCGAGGCCGAAGTCGACCATGTTGCTGATGATCTGGGCCTGGCCCTGGGGCTGCATGTCGCCGCCCATGACGCCGAAGGCCAACCAGGGCTCGCCGCCCTTCACCGCGAAACCGGGGATGATGGTCTGGAACGGCCGCTTGCCGGGCGCATAGACATTGGGGTGGCCGTCGGTCAGGGCGAACAGCTCGCCCCGGTTCTGCAGCATGAAGCCGGTCCCGTCCGGCGAAAGGCCGCTGCCCATGCCCCGGAAGTTGGACTGTATGATCGAAACCATCATCCCGTCGCTGTCGGACGTGCAGAAGTAGGTGGTGTCGCCCTTCGACGGGGCCTGGCCCGGAAAGGCGGGGTTCAGGATGGCGTCCGGCCTGATCAGCTTCGCCCGCTGGGCGGCGTAGTCCTTGGAGTTCAGCCACTCCAGCGGCATCTTCGCGAAGTCCGGGTCGGCGAAGTATCGGCCGCGATCCTCGTAGGCCAGGCGCTTGGCCTCGACGGCGTGGTGGATGGACGCCGCCGACTGGAAGCCCATCGCCTTGACGTCGAACTGTTCGAGAATGTTCAGCAGCTGCAGCGTCGACAGACCCTGGCTGTTGGGCGCCAGGCCATAGACGTCGACGCCGCGGTAGCCGCTGACCAGCGGCGTCGTCCATTCGCTGCGATGGGCCTTCAGGTCGGCGCGGGTCATCCAGCCGCCGATCCGCTTGAAATAGGCCTCGATCGCATCGGCGATCGGCCCGTCGTAGAAGGCGTCGCGGCCGCCCTGGGCGATCTGGCGATAGGTCTTCGCCAGCAAGGGATTGCGGAACACCTCGCCCTCGCGCGGCGCCCGGCCGTCGGTCATCCAGACGGTGTTGAAGTTGGCGACCTCCTCGATGCCGGAGGCCGGGTTGTTGTACCGGCGGGCGGAGCTGGCCAGGTAGTAGGCGACGTTCTGGGTGACCGGCGCGCCCTCTTCGGCCTGGGCGATGGCCGGATCGAACAGATCCTTCCATGGCAGCTTGCCGTAGCGCTGGTGCAGGTCCCACCAGGCCTGGACCGCGCCCGGGACGCTGACGGTGATGGCTCCGAAGCTCGGGATCAAGCCGTTCTTCGCCCGCGACCGCACGGTCTCCAGCGACAGCCCCCTGGGCGAGCGGCCCGAGCCGTTGAGGCCGACAACCTTCTTTGTCTTGGGGTCCCACAGCATCACGAAACAGTCGCCGCCGATGCCACAGGCGATCGGCTCGTGCAGGCCCAGGCAGGCGTTGGCGGCGATGGCCGCGTCGATCGCGCTGCCGCCCTTTTTCAGGGTCTCGATGGCGGCGAGAGTGGCCAGCGGATGGGCGGTCGCCGCCGCTCCATGGACGCCCCAGGCCGCCGACCGGCTGGCGAAGGTGGCGCCGTCGACCCGGTCGCCGCTCTTCACATCGGGCCGGTTCAGGTTGGGGTTGCCCGGCCGGCTCTGGGCCAGGGCCGATGTGGCGAGGGCGGCCGCCGGCAGGGCGGCGAGGAAGGTGCGACGACGCATCGGCGGAGGGCTCCCGGCGGATACAGAGGACGGGACTATAGGCCGGATGCGCGGCGTGGCGAGGGAGGAGTGTGCGAGGCATTCTCTCCCCGAGGGAGAGCTGTCATGGCGGAGCCATGACCGAGAGGGAGGCGCTACAGTTTGCGCTTTAACGCCGTGCTTCCCTCTCCGACCCGGCTCCGCCGGGCCACCTCTCCCACAAGGGAGAGGATGTCTAGGTTTCGCTCCACACCGCCAGTTCGTTCCCCGCCGGGTCGCGGAAGTGGAACCTGCGCCCGCCGGGGAAGCTGAAGATCGGATTGACCACCACGCCGCCCGCCGCCTCGACCTTCGCCTGCATGGCCTCCAGGTCATGGGCGTAGAGGATCACCAGCGGCGCCGGCGCGCCCTCGACGTCAAAGCCGCCGTCCAGACCCTCGTTGAAGCCCGCGTAGCCGGGGCCGTAGTCGACGAAGCTCCAGCCGAAGGCCGCCGTGTAGAAGGCCTTGGTCTGCGGCAGTGCGCCGCCGGGCATCTCCACATAGTCGATCTTGCCGTCTTCACGCATGACGCCGCTCCATTTGTTCTTTTTTTGTTCATTGCGAACCTAATGTGTCAACCGCGCCTAGGGGAACGCCCAGACGCTGGTTTTCTTGACCTCAAAGTCCTCCAGCTCGCGCGTCGTCTGCACCTGGTACTCGGCCAGTTTCGTCAGCCCGTCCTTGGGAAAATAGGTGCGGCCCGGATCGCCGATCAGCACCGTCGCGCCGGCGTCGCGGGCGGCGGCCAGCCAGGCCAGCACCCGGCTCGCCAATGGGTTCTCGTAGCAGATGTCGCCGGCCAGGATGACCTGTGCCTCGGCCGGCGGCGGGGCGTCCAGCAGGTTCACGTCGGTGACGTCCAGCGCCACGCCGTTGGCGGCGGCGTTGAGGCTGATGGCCGCCTCGCAGAAGACGTCGATGTCGGCCGCCAGCACGTTCGCCGCGCCGGCTCTCATCGCGGCGATGGCGACGATGCCCGAGCCCGAGGCGAAGTCGACCACCCGCTTGCCGGCGACGATGTGCGGATTGTCGAGGATGTAGCGCGCCAGGGCCTGCCCGCCGGCCCAGGCGAAAGCCCAGAACGGCGGCGGCAGGCCGATGCGGTCCAGCTCCTCCTCGGTCAGCCGCCAGATCGGCGTGATCTCGTCGGCCAGGTGCAGCACCAGCTCGGGCGCGTGCGGCGGCGCCTGCAGGCGCGTGTTCTCGAAGATGAAGGCCCGGCGGTCGGTGATCATGGGGGCTTGTGGACCGGATCGGCGGCCGGGGTCCATGCCCATCCCCTAAGCCGTCGCCAGCCCCTTGCTCGACGCCGCCTTCAGCACGCCCAGATAGCCCTTCGCCACCAGCATCCGGTCGGTGACGCCCTTCTCGCGCAGCTTCCTGTGGGCCCTGGGCAGGTTCCAGCAGGGCACATGCATGAACATGTGATGCTCGCCGTGATAGTTGACGTAGTAGGGCGCGATCAGCAGCCGCTCGATCGGGTTGGCCAGCGTCGTGCGGGCGTGGCGCAGCGGGTCGGGCTGATTCTCGCCGACCAGGGCGTGCTCGGCGATGTTCCGCAGGCGGGTGACCAGCGGGTACCAGGTCGCCATCGGGATCAGCCACAGCACCGGCCAGGCCCACCACAGGCCGAAGGCTGACGTGACCACGATGATCGGGACGTGGACGATCAGGAACGGCTTCCAGAAGCCCAGCACGCCCTTCAGCGTCTTGCCGAACGGCACGCCCTTCGCCTTGCCCGCCTTGAAGGCGTCGAGGCTGGGCTGGATGCGCTGCTTGTAGAAGGTCTGGCTGGTCAGGTCGCGGACGACCTTGCGCCACAGCGAGGCGCGGGTGGTCGGGAACGGGGCCGACAGCGACAGGTCCGGATCCTCGGCCTGCTGGGCGAACTTGTGATGCTGCAGGTGGTAGTCGCGATAGCGGAGCAGGTCGCTGTTGGTCGGCGCGCCGCACAGCCACTGGCCGACGAAATCGTTGACCTTGATGTTCGGGTGCACGCAGCCGTGGGCCGCCTCGTGCATCAGGATGGCCAGCCCCAGCTGCCGGGCGCCGATGACCATGACCGCGAGGACGAAGGTCAGCGGGTTGGGGAAGACGATGAACAGCGCGGCGGCCGCGGCGATGGTCAACCAGGCATGGGCCACCAGCCACAGCCCGAACCAGTTCGAGCGCGCGGCCAGCGGCGCCCACTCCTCGTCGGTGAAGAAGTCCTTGGGTTTCACGCGTGCTGCAGCGGCCATGGGAGGAAGTATCTCACTTCATCCGGCGGCTGGCCAGAATGACAGGGGCGTCAGTTTCGCAACTGCTGTCATCCCGGGCGCCGAAAGCGACCCGGGATCCAGCCATCGCCATGCGTCCTTCGACACGCCGCTGCGCGGCTGCTCAGGATAACTGGACTGGAAGGCTATCCATCATAGTCATGCTGAGCAGCGCCGCAGGCGCGTGTCGAAGCAAGCAAAGGCCTTTCATCTCACCACGCTTGGGTCCTCGCGACGAGCGCGAGGATGACGGAGGTGGGATCAGAACCCCGCCGCCGGCTTCCAGACCCCGACCGCGAAGGCGACCGCCAGGATCAGGCCGGCGACGGCGTTGGACTTGAAGAGGGCCAGGGCCCCCGCCCCGTCAGTGACGTCCAGCCTGGCCGCCTGTCGCGACAGGTGGACGGCGAACAGCGCCACGGGCGGCAGGAACAGCGGGCCGAGGTCGGCGACCGTGGCCGAGGCGACGACCAGCACAAGACAGACGATGTAGAAGCCGAGCACGCCCCACCTGGCGTTGGCGCCCAGCCTGCGGGCCGAGGACTTCACCCCGGCCAGGGCGTCGTCCTCGATGTCCTGCACCGCGTAGATGGTGTCGTAGCCGAGGGTCCAGAACACCAGGCCCGCATAGAGCAGCAGGGCCGGCGCGGTCGGTGCGCCGGCGACGGCCGCGAACCCCATAAGCGCGCCCCAGTTGAAGGTCAGGCCCAGCCAGGCCTGCGGCCACCAGGTGATCCGCTTCATGAACGGATAGGCGGCCACCAGCGCCAGCGATCCGACGCCCAGACCGATAGTCCAGGGGTTCATGGTCAGCAGGATCAGCAGGCTGACCAGGCAGCAACCGACCACGAAGGCCCAGGCCTGTCTGACGCTGATCTGGCCGGCCGGGATCGGTCGCAGCGCAGTGCGGGCGACCTTGGCGTCGATGTCTCGGTCGACAATGTCGTTGTAGGCGCAGCCCGCCGCCCGCATCAGCGCCGCGCCGACGAGGAATAGGATCAGTAGCAGCGGATCGGGCGCGCGACCCTGCATCGCGCAGGCCAGCGCTATGCCCATCCAGCCCGGCAGCATCAGAAGCCAGATGCCCACCGGCCGGTCGAACCGCCCCAGTTTCAGCCAGGGCCGCAGCGTCGGCGGCGCATGGCGATCCACCCAGTTGGTCGGCGCGGCGTCGGGCAGGATCGTGGACATGACCGCCAGATAGCCGGGTCGCGGCCGTGATCCAATCTTTCAGCGCCCAAACTTTTCACCGGGACGGCGCGCGGGCGGCGAGGCAGTGTAGGCCGATGGTAGACGGTTCGATCCGGTCGCGGCCGAAGCGCTCGCGGGCCGCTCACTGGGCGGTCGACGGCCTCGGCGCGACGCTGGTCGCGGTCGGGGCGGTCGGTGTGATCATTCCCGGCCTGCCGACGACCGTGTTCTGGATCGGCGCGGTGGCCTGCTTCCTGAAGACCCGTCCCTGGGCGGTGAGGCCGCTGCTGAAGACTCCCGTGGTCGGTCCGGCGATCATCGGCTTCCTGCGCTGGCGGCCGTTCGGAGCCAGGCAAAGGCGGCGCGCGCGCTGACCCTCAACCGCGGCGCGAACGGCGTTGCGGGCGGCGTCCATCGTGCGAAGGTCCGTTCAGCGCGGGGGCGTGGATGGCATCGACCGAAGAACAGGGGCGGCTCGTTTTCCGCCCAAACTTCAATCCGAAACGCTTCGCCGAAAAGCCAAAGCCGCGCGCCTTCGAGCCGACGGGTCGGCCCGTGAGCGATACATTCAGGTTCATTGGCGTCGTCGCCTGCCTGGCGTCGTTTCCGGCGGCCGTTCTTCTGACCGTCTGGGCCCTGTTCTTCTGGGGCCGGACGGAGGTCCCCGATGCGCCGGTTTGGATGAACGTCTCGTTCAACGAAAACCTGCTGGTTGGCGCGGTCTTCTTCTGGCTCGAGCTGCTGGCGATTGTCGGCGCACTGCGCATCATCGCCGACATGCAGACCGCCCGAAGGGTCAAGATCGAGACGCAGAGCCAGTTCCTGACCCTTCACGAAGACCTCGGCGCGCTCATGGACTGCATCGATGACGAACGATACAATTTCGCCATCCGGCTCGATACCAGTCGGACGTCAGAGGGCCTGTACGACACGCCGCTGCAGTACCTCGAAGTGTCTCTTCGCTATATCCGCAACCGGTTCGTGACCTCCGAGCTCGGGAATCCGCTGCTGCACCCTCAAGCCCGCGCAACGCTGACCCGGATCGCCGACAAGCTCGATGACATGATTCAGGATTGCTACTGGAACACCGAGAACGCCATCATTGCGACACGCAAACGCGACGGCGCCGCGGTCGATGCGGCGCTCGGCAAGATGTTCGACGAATGCGACACGATGGTTCCGGACGGTCTGCTCGAGGTGTTTGACGATCTGTTCGAGCTTCGCGGTCAGTCAAGGCCTCAGCGGCACGCCTGACACAGTACTCAAGAAACCGGACCCGCCCCTCTCCCGCCGAACCCCGTTCGGGCGTATCTGCGGGGCGAGGGCCCTTCATGAGCGAGCAGTACGAAGACGAGGAGGTCACCCGGGGACGGGTGCTCTCCAACGGCCAGGTTCTGGCCTTCATCGCCGGCTTCTGGCTGCGGCGGCCATGGCTGCTGGTCGCCTCGGCGGGCCTGATGCTGCTGGCCGTGGGCTTCGACATCCTGATGCCGACAGCGGCCAAGGCGCTGATCGACGCGGTGTCCGACCCGGCCCGGAACGCGAACAACGCCTGGCAGGCCTGGGGTCTGTTCGTCGGCGTCTATGTCGCCTTCGTCATTACACGGAACATCGCCTTCCGGTTCTGGAACCCGCTGGCGGCACACAACATGGCGGAGATGACCAACGAGGCTTTCCGCCGGGTGCAGACCTTCTCCTCCGACTGGCACGCCGACACCTTCGCGGGGTCGACGGTGCGGCGGCTATCGCGGGCGATGTGGGGATACGACGCGGTATCGGACGCGGTGGTCTTGTGGCTGGGCCCGGCGCTGCTGGTGCTGTTCGGCCTGTCGCTGCAGATGGCGCTGAAGTGGCCGATGATCGGGCTGCTGTCCTTCTCGGTGGTGATCGGTTTCCTGGTGCTGAACCTTTGGGTGGTGAAGGTCTATGTCCGACCGGCCAACCTGAAGTCCAACGCGCTGGACAGCCGCATCGGCGGGGCGCTGGCCGACGCCATCACCTCCAACCCCACCGTCAAGAGCTTCGGCGCGGAGACGCGCGAGGAGAGCCGCTTCGGCCAGGTGACCGGCGGCTGGAGCCGGGCTGTCCAGATCACCTGGGGCCGGTTCATGGACGTCTGGGTGCTGCAGAACGTCCTGATGGTCATCCTCCAGGCCGGAATGACCGGGATGCTGGTGGACCTGTGGGTCCAGGGCGCCGCCTCGCCCGGCGACATCGCCTTCGCCATCACCACCTTCATGCTGATGAGCGGCTATCTGCGGAACATCGGCGAGAACGTGCGGATGATGCAGAAGGGTCTCGACGACGTCGAGGACGTGGCCAACTACGCCCGCATGGTCCCGCAGGTCGCCGACGCGCCGGCCGCCAAACCGTTCGTCGGCGGCGAGGGCGAGATCGTCTTCGATCACGTCACCTTCCGCTACAAGAGCGCCGAGACGCCGCTGTACGACACCTTCAACCTGACCATCGCGCCCGGCGAGCGGGTAGCGCTGGTGGGGCCGACGGGGGCGGGCAAGTCGACCTTCGTCAAGCTGATCCAGCGGCTCTACGACCTGCAGGCCGGGTCGATCGCCATCGACGGCCAGGACATTGCCCTGGTCGAGCAGGGCTCGCTGCGCCGCGCCATCGCCGTGGTGCCGCAGGACCCTGCGCTGTTCCATCGGACCATAGCCGAGAACATCGGCTACGCCCGGCCAGACGCGACGCTGGACGAGATCAAGCTGGCCGCGAAACGGGCCCGCGCCCACGACTTCATCGAGGCCCTGCCCAAGGGCTATGACACCCTGGTCGGCGAGCGCGGCGTCAAGCTGTCCGGCGGCGAACGCCAGCGGGTGGCCATTGCCCGCGCCTTCCTGGCCGACGCCCCGATCCTGGTCTTCGACGAGGCGACCAGCAGCCTGGACGTCGAGACCGAGGTCCATGTCCAGGCGGCGATGGACGAACTGATGTCGGCGCGCACCACCATCGTCATCGCCCACCGCCTGTCGACCATCCGCGGCGCTGACCGCATCCTGGTCTTCGAGCGCGGTCGCATCGTGGAGGAAGGCCGCCACGCCGAGCTCAAGGCGAAGGGCGGCTCCTATGCGCGCCTGGCCGCGGTGGCGGAAGGGACGGCTTAGGTCTCAGACACCAGCGAACAGCAGGCGGCCGCCGTCCATGTCCGGGCGCAGGGCGTTCAGGTCGGCCTGGGAAAGGGCGAAGCAGCCGAACGAGCGACCCAGCTTGCCCTGCGAGGCCAGGTAGGCCGGCTCGCAGTAGTCGGCCGCGTGGACGATGATCGCCCGGTCCCTGACCTCGGAATTGGTCGGGTCCAGGCCGTCCAGCAGGACGTTCGGGCCGTGCCTGGAACCCCAGGACTGGCCGACCGTTAGGTAGGCGCCGACAGAGGAGGCGTTGGAGTCCGGCACATTGGAGAACCGCTGGGCGAAGCCGGTATGGGCCGGATCGGAGCCCCGGCCATGGGCCGTCCGGCAGGCCTTCACCTCGCCGGTCGTCAGATCGAGACGGAACAGGCGCGGTTTGCTGGAGTGGGCCTGGAAGTCGACGATATAAACCCGGTCCTCGTGCGCGAGCTTGCCGCGGTGGCGCTTCAGCGCGTCCATCGCCGCATACAGCAGCGGTCGGCGGATCAGGCCTTGCGGGTCGAGCGCGGGTCCGAGGGCCGGAACAAGCGCGGGCGGAGCGACGAGCGGCGGCAGCGGCGGTGGGACAGCGGGCGTGAAGGACTGGGCGACCGGCGCGGGTTTCGGCGTCGAGGCGGCGCAAGACGCCGTCAGGGCGGCGAGGCCGACGACAAGTCCACGACGCGACAGGCGCGGTTGCTGGTCCAGCATGCGTTCTGAGCTCCGGTTACGCCCCCGCGCGGCCAGTGGGGGCAGCCGATAGCCCACCTGAACCTCCTCGGGAAACCGCGCATGGCGTCGCACCCCGCTCACATTTTCGACAGCACCTCCGAAAGCGGCACCGCCAGGTCGCCCTTTCGCACCACTTCGACCCTCTCCAGACCCAGCCAGCCGGCCATGCGGTTGAGCTCGATCGCCAGGCCCTCCGCCGTATCCGGCAGGGCGTCGGGCTCGGCATGCGCCGCCTGGACCAGCAGCACCTTCCGCTGGCGGTCGGACTTGAGGTCGACCCGGGCCGTGATGGTCTCGCCCTGCAGGAAAGGCAGCACATAGTAGCCGTGCAGCCGCTTCTCGGCCGGGGTGTAGATCTCCAGCCGGATCTTCACGTTGAACAGACGCTCGGTGCGGTCGCGGAACCAGATCAGATTGTCGAACGGCGACAGCAGGGCGTGGGCCTCGACCCTGCGCGGGACCTTCGCGGCCGGGTGCAGGTAGCCCGGCTTGCTCCAGCCCTCCACGTTGACCGGCGTCAGCTCGCCGGCCTCGACCAGCTCGCCAACCGCCCGGCGGGCGTGATCCAGCGGCAGGCGGAAATAGTCGCGCAGATCGGCCTCGGTCGCCACGCCCATGGCCAGGGCAGAGCGACGGACCAGTTCGCGGAGCGCCTCGTCCTCGTCCGGGGTCGGGGCGTTGATGACGGCCGACGGCAGGGCGCGCTCGGTGATGTCGTAGACGCGCTCGAACCCGCGGCGCGTGCTGGTGGTCACATGGCCGGCCCAGAACAGCCACTCCAGCGCGCGCTTGCCGTCGGACCACGACCACCAGCCGGGCTGGCCGCGCGGGCCGGTGGCGAAGTCGCCGCCGGTGACCGGCCCGCGCTGTTCGATCTCTGCCAGGATTTTGTCGATGTAGTCCCGGCGCTCGCGGCCGAAGCGGGCCAGGCCGCCCCACTGCTCGCCCGCCTCTGCCCGCGCCATGCGCCAGCGGAAAAAGGGCTGCAGGTCCATCGGCAGCAGCGAGGCCTCATGGCCCCAGTACTCGAACATCGACCGCTTCTTCCCCCAGGCCTCGGCCTCGAGCACCTCTCGCGGATAGTCGCCCAGCCGCGAGAAGGCCGGCAGGTAATGGGTGCGGGTGACCACGTTGACGCTATCGATCTGGATCACGCCCAGCCGGTCGGCGGTCTTGCGGAAGTGCCGGGCGCCCGGCGCGTCATGGCGTCGGGAGTCGGCGAAGCCCTGCGCCGCCAACGCGATGCGCCGGGCCTGGCGGGCGGAGAGGTCGTGGGTCTTCTTCATGGGTGACACCATGACCGATTCACGGTGTTCGCCCAATGTTCCCGCATCTTTCTCCGCTCATCCCGGCGAATGCCGGGATGAGCGGATCAGGGGATGTCCCTAGCTGTGATCCAGCACCGGCTTGGTCTGGTACGGCTTCTCCAGCGCCGCGACCTCGTCGTCTGTGAGCTTGATCTCAAGCGCCGAGAGCGCCTCGGACAGGTGGTGCATCTTCGAGGCGCCGACGATGGGAGCGGTGATGGCCGGGTTCCTCAGCACCCAGGCCAGCGCCACCTGGGTGCTGGAGAGACCACGTTCCTTCGCGATGGCCTCGACCGCGTCGACCACAGCGAAGTCGGCGTCCCGGTAGTAGAGGCGGGGCGAGAACTCGTCGGTGCGCGAGCGCTCGGTGTTGCCCTCGCCCACCGCCTTGCGGCCGCCGGCCAGGAAGCCGCGGGCCAGCGGCGACCAGGGGATGACGCCGACGCCCTCGGCCTTGCAGAGCGGCAGCATCTCGCGCTCCTCCTCGCGGTAGACGAGGTTGTACTGCGGCTGCATCGAGACGAACTTCGTCCAGCCGTTCCGCTCGCTGACGCTGAGCATCTTCGCGAACTGCCAGGCGTACATGGACGAGGCGCCGATGTAGCGGGCCTTACCGGCCTTCACGACGTCATGCAGCGCCTCCAGCGTCTCCTCGATCGGCGTGTCGTAGTCGAAGCGGTGGATCTGGTAGAGGTCGATGTAGTCGGTTCCGAGGTTCTTCAGCGACCGGTCGACGGCGTCCATGATGTGCGTGCGCGAAAGGCCGCCGCTGTTGGGTCCCCGGCCGTGCGGGAAGAAGACCTTGGTGGCGATCACCGTCTCCTCGCGGCGGGCGAATTCCTTCAGCGCCCTGCCGGTAACGACCTCGCTCTGGCCGTTGGAGTACATGTCGGCGGTATCGAAGAAGTTGATCCCGCCCTCGACGGCCGCCCTGAAGAACGGCCTGCTCGCCTCCTCCTCCAGAACCCAGGGCCGCCAGCTGCTGGCGCCATAGGTCATGCAGCCGAGACAGAGCCGCGAAACCTTCAGGCCGCTGGCTCCCAGTCGAACGTAGTCCATGGATCGGCCCCTCCCCGGCGCGGCGCGGGTTCGCCGTCCGTCCGGACCCAAGGGTTGGCGAGCAAGGGTGATTTGGCAAGCGACACGCCGCCCGCCGGCGCGGCGTCAGACCGGCAGGAATAGGAAGTCGCCAGGCTCGACGTAGGTCGTCACCCTGGCCTTGTCGGTCGTGTAGGCGGCGTAGCCGCGCGCGCCCAGCCAGTCGAAAAGCCCCTGGGCGCTCTCGCCGGCGCGGACCAGGTGGGCGTCGGAAACCTCGAGGAACAGCGCCGGCTCGTCAAGGGCCAGAACCTGCTCGGCGCCGCGCAGGGCATGCAGCTCCCAGCCCTCGATATCGGCCTTGATGAAGTCGACTCGCGCGATGCCCCGCTCGGCGACGAAAGCGTCGAGGGTCGTCAGCTTGACAACCTGGGCGACGGTGGGTCGCGAGCCGTCGTCCTCGCCAAGGTGGGCGGCGCCGAAGCCGAGTCCGCCGGCCTTCTTGACCGGCGTGTGCAGCACCAGGTCTCCGGGTGCATCCGAGAGTCCCAGCGGCACGAGGGTGATGTTGTCGATCCGGCGGATTCGGGCGGCGCTGGTCATCACCGATCGCGCGTATTCCGAGGGCTCGAAGGACCAGACCTGCCCCTTGGGCGCCATGCCCGCGAACAGGCGGGCGAACTGGCCGGCATGGGCGCCGACGTCGACGATCACCGAATCCTCGGCGATGTGCGGCGCGAAGAGGGGGATCAGCTCCCGATGGTGCTGCTGGAAGCCGGCCTTGAGGACGTGGGCGACCCAGTCGCTTCGCTGGCGGAAGGTCAAACGCATGGAGTCAAACCTCGCCGGCCCGCTTGGGCCCTACTTCGCCGTGACGCGGCGCCGCTTCCAGTCCGCATCCTGCTTGAGTCGGCGCCGGATGTCGGCCCGCTTGGCGATGCTGTCGTACCCTTTGCGCAGCCGGCGTTCGAGCTGCTGCATCAGCGAGCCCTTGTCCTCCAGCTCGTCTTCCTTCCGGAAGCGCTCCTGCCCGATCACCGATTCGAAGTCATGGTCGTGGAACACCGGCCATGGCCGAACGCCCAGAATATCCAGCCCGTGCCGCCAGGAGCGGTTCATGGCCACGTCGATCGGATAGCGGATCGGCATGCCGTAACCGAGGAAGCGCTTCGCGCCGGCCAGGGTGATGACGTAGGCGACCGTCGAGTTGCAGACATTGTGATGCCGGACCAGCTTCGATTCGGCGGTCAGATCCAGGATGACGTCGTAGGATCGGGAGAGCTCGGTCTCGCTGATCGCCAGCTTGATCAGGTCATAGGGGGGCAGGTCATCCCCGTTCAGGGCGCCGAGCACGGCCGGCAGATCGTCGGCCACGATCAGGTCGTCCTCCAAGACCAGGGCCTGGGGGATGCCCTCGGCGACCATCGTCTCGAAGATCCGCCAGTGTGACAGGTAGCAGCCCATCTCGCCGGGCATCAGCGGCTTGGCCGCCCGGCGGAGACGCCCTTCGACATCCTGCAGGGCGGCGTCTGCGTCGCTCATCTCCCGCCCGTTGACCGCTTCGATGAAGGTCGGCGACAGGCCTACCCGCGCCAGCTGCGCGGAAACCGCCTCACGTCGCTCGACATGGTGCTTCATGTTCACGACGAAGATCGGGTGGGGCCACATGGTCGCCATCTCTTGGGAAACCGCGCAGGTATAGTCTGTCGGCGGGCGTTGCAATATCGCGTCGGGAAACTAGGGTGCGGCAACCGTTTCCTCCCGCCCCCGGCCGACATGATCAGCTTCAAGCGCGCCCGGCAGTGGCTCCGCAACAGTCTTTTCCGCCTCCTCAATGACCGGGACGAGATCAGCAATCTCGGCCTGAGGCTGTGGACGCGCCATCCGGCGGTCACCGACAAGATGTTTTTCGCGATGTCGCGCCGGTACGAGCGCGCCGAGGCGGATCTGGCGACCAAATACATCCGGGCCGATCATCGGGTGCTGGAAATCGGGGCCGGCGTCGGTTTCCTGGCCTGCCACAATCGCCGGAACCTCGGCGTTCGCGACTACGCCATCGTCGAGGCCAATCCGCGCCTGATCGACCTGATCGCGAAGAACCTGGAGCTCAACGGCGCAGCGGACGTGCCGTTGATCAACGCCGCCGTGGCGCCGGCGGACGGCACGATCAGCTTCACCCTTTCGGACGAGTTCTGGGCCAGCTCCACGGCCCATGACGACGGCGAGATGATCGAGGTCGAGGCCCAGACGATCGCCAGCCTGAGGGCGCGCCTCTCCTTTTCGCCCGACACCCTCATCATCGACATCGAGGGCGGCGAGATCGGCCTGCCGGTCGAACACTTCGAGGGGTTCAGGCGGATCGTGATGGAGACCCACCCGCAGATCGTCGGCGCGGCGCCGAACCAGGCAATGCTCGACCGGTTCGCCAAGGCAGGCTTTGTCCTGCGGGACGAGAACGACAATGTCGTCTTCCTGGAACGGTCCTAAGGTCAACCAGCAAGGCCGGCCGGTCGTCCTGGTGACCGGCGGGGCCGGCTATGTCGGCGCCCACACCTGCCTGCGGCTGTCCGAGGCCGGCTTCGCGCCGGTGGTGTTCGACAACCTCTCCAATGGCCATGAGGCCTTCGTGCAGTGGGGCCCGCTGGTGAAGGGCGACGTCCGCGACGCGGTGCAGCTGGACGCGGTCTTCGCCACCCACCGTCCGGTCGCGGTGCTGCATTTCGCGGCGCTGATCGAGGTCGCGGCGTCGGTGACAAGTCCCGCCGACTTCTATGACGTGAACGTGGCGGGATCGCTGGCCGTCATCGGGGCGGCCCGCCGGGCGGGAGTGGAGGCGATGGTCTTCTCCTCGACCTGCGCCACCTTCGGCGCGCCGGTGCGCATGCCAATGGACGAGACCCATCCGCAGGCGCCTCTCAATCCCTACGGCCGTACCAAGTTGATCGTCGAGCAGGCGCTGGCCGACCTGGACCGCTACAGCGGCTTCAGGTCGGTGGCGCTGCGCTATTTCAACGCCGCCGGGGCTGACCCGGAAGGGCGCATCGGCGAGCAGCACGATCCGGAGACGCACGTCATCCCGCTGCTGATCGATGCGGCCTTGGGGAAGCGGGCCGGCTTCTCCATCTTCGGGACCGACTACGACACGCCGGACGGCACGGCGGTGCGCGACTACGTCCATGTCCTCGACCTTGCCGACGCCCACGTCGCGGCCCTGCGCCGGCTGCTGAACGGCGGGGAGACCACGGCCTTCAACCTGGGCGCCGGGGTCGGCTCGACCGTGCGGGACGTGATCAGGGCGGTGGAGCGGGTCTCGGGCGCGACGATCACCGTCACCGAGACCGGCCGCCGCGAGGGCGACTCACCGGCGCTGGTGGCCGACAACCGCAAGGCCGTTTCGGAACTCAACTGGCGGCCGCGTTACGGGCTGGACGAGATCGTCACCACCGCCTGGGCCTGGCACACCCGCTAGGTCCTTTGGACTCTAGCGCGCCAGGCGACCGTCCCCGAGGGCTTCCGGCTCGAACTGGAACAGCACCGCCGGGTCGGGCCGGTCCACGCCCTTGCGCAGCTTCGCCGGCGCGATGAGCAACAGAATATGCTGGATGATGGCCAGCCGGGCGGACTTCTTGTCATCGGCCTTCACGCAGACCCAGGGGTGGATGACGCTGTGGGAGTGGGTCAGCATCTCGTCGCGGGCTGCGCTGTAGGCCTTCCATTTTTCCTGGGCGACGGCGTCCAGCGGACTGACTTTCAGAGCCTTCAAGGGATCACTGCGCCGGTCATCGAGACGGCGATCCTGCTCGTCCTTGCTGATGTCCAGCCACAGCTTGATCAGGGTAATGCCGCTGTCGATCAGCATCGACTCGAACGCCGGCACGTCGCGCAGAAAGACCTCGGCTTCAGCCTTGGTGCAGAATCCCATGACCGGCTCGACGCCGCCGCGATTGTACCAGGAGCGGTTGAAGATCACGAGCTCGCCGGCGGCGGGCAGATGCGTGACATAGCGCTGGAAGTACCACTGCGACCGCTCGCGATCCGAGGGCTTGGGCAGGGCGACGACCCGGGTCGCCCGGATCGAGAGATGCTCGGTGATGCGCTTGATCGCGCCGTCCTTGCCCGCGGCGTCCCGGCCTTCGAAGATGACCAGCACCTTGTCGCCGCGCTCGACGGCCAGCTGTTGCCACCGGACTAGGGCGACCTGCAGCGTCTCCAGCGTCTTGTCATAGGCCTTGTCGCTCATGCGAGGGAGCTAAACACGGTCGACGATCCCGCGCTAGAAGGGCGTCATGATCCGACTCCATGTCCCCGACACCCTGGCCGCCGGCGCCCCCGTGTCGCCCTCTCCCGAACAGAGCCGCTACCTGATCGCGGTGATGCGGCTGGCCATCGGGTCGGAGGTGCTGCTGTTCAACGGCAGGGACGGCGAGTGGCGGGCCACGGTGGTCGAGGCGACCAAGCGCGGCTGCCGCCTGACGGTCGGCTCGATCGTGCGGCCGATGGCGCACGGCCCCGACCTCGACCTTGTGGTGGCGCTGGTCAAGCGCGGGCCACTGGAGACCATCGTCGAGAAGGCCGTCGAACTGGGCGTGCGCCGCATCCGGCTGGTCCAGACCCGACGCACCAACGCCGACCGCGCCAACGTCGGCCGGCTGCAGGCCATCGCCGTCGAGGCGGCGGAACAGACCGGGCGGCTCGACATGCCGGAGGTGCTCGTGCCGGAGAAGCTGGACCGGTTGCTGGACAGCTGGACGTCGGAACGCCGTCTGATGTTCTGCGACGAGGCTGGCGGGGTCCCGCCCGCGCTGACGGCGCTGAACGCTGCGGATGGCGGCCCCTGGGCCGTGCTGATCGGGCCGGAAGGCGGGTTCGATCCGACGGAAGGCGAGCGCTTGCGGGCGTTGCCCTTTGTCACACCGGTTTCGCTCGGGCCGCGCATACTTCGCGCCGACACCGCCGCAATGGCCGCCCTCACGGTCTGGCAGGCGGCCAAGGGAGATTGGCTCACGGCCTCTTGAGACCGTTGCGTTTTGCTACCACCTGCTTAACAGCGTAAAGATCGCGCCCGGTCGGGACATGGGCCTCCTGCCGCCAACACCAAGAAGCCGGGGAGGCTCGCTTTCTGATGACCAACACTGTGTGTGACGACCGTCCGCTGACACTGGACGACCTGACGAACTATTTCGCCGTCGGCTCCAAGCCGGCCAGCGAATGGCGTGTCGGCGCCGAACACGAAAAGTTCGGCTTCCATCTGAGCAGCGACGAGACCGTCGCCTATGACGGCCCGAGCGGCATCGAGGCGATGCTGAAGGGGCTGATGCGATTCGGCTGGGAGGGCGTCTACGAGGACCGCGCGGACGGCGGCCAGACCCTGATCGCCCTCAGCCGCGGCCGGGCCAATATCAGCCTCGAGCCCGGCGGACAGTTCGAGCTCTCCGGCGCGCCCCTGAACTCCATGCACGAGATCTGCGAGGAGACGGGCAACCACCTTCAGGAGGTGAAGACCGTCGCAGACGAGCTGGGGCTGGGCTTTCTGGGTCTGGGCTTCCATCCTACGCTGAAGCGCGCCGACGCAGCGATCATGCCCAAGGGGCGCTATGTCATCATGCGGCGTTACATGCCGCTGGTCGGCGACCTCGGCCTCGACATGATGCTGCGGACCTGCACCGTGCAGGCCAACCTCGACTTCTCGTCAGAGGCCGACATGGTGGCCAAGTTCCGCACTAGCCTGGCGCTGCAGCCCATAGCCACCGCCCTGTTCGCCAATTCGCCGTTCACCGAGGGCAAGCCGAACGGCTTCCTGTCGGCCCGGGCCAATGTCTGGATCGACACCGATCCGGACCGCACCGGCATGCTCGACTTCGTGTTCGAGGACGGCTTCGACTTCGAGCGCTACGCCCGCTACGCGCTCGACGTGCCGATGTACTTCGTCAAGCGTAACGGCCTGTATGTCGACGTCGCCGGCAAGCGCTTCAAGGACTTCATCGACGGCAAGCTCGAGGGTGTCGACGGCCGGGCGACGATGAAGGACTGGTCCGACCACACCACCACCATCTTCCCGGAAGTGCGGCTCAAGACCTATCTGGAGATGCGCGGCGCCGACGGCGGGCCGTGGAGCCGGCTTTGCGCGCTGCCGGCCCTGTGGACGGGCATCTTCTACGATGACGCGGCGCTGGCCGCCGCCTGGGATCTCTGCAAGTCTTGGTCGCGCGAGGATCGCGAAAACGTCCGCCGGGACGTCAACCGCCTGGGTCTCAAGGCCGTCGTCGCCGGCCGCACCGTTCAGGACGTGGCCAGGGACATGATCGCCATCAGCCGCGAGGGCCTGAAGCGCCGGGCGCGACTGGACGGCGGCTTCATCGACGAAAGCACCTACCTGGGCGAACTCGAAGCCATCGCCGACAGCGGCCTGACCCCCGCCGAGCGCTTGCTGGAGAAGTTCAACGGCGAGTGGCAGGGCGACATCAGCCGCGTGTTCGACGAGTGCGCCTACTGACGACGTCGTTTCCCTTCCATTTCTGGGGAGGGCGACCCAGCGACCCCATGGCCTCGGGACAGCGGGCGAACCTGTCCGGGCGCGGTGGAGAGGGTGATCGGCGCCACCCTGTCGGCCATGGCGCAAACCACCGACTGGACAAACCCGCGAACGACGAGAATGCCTCCACAATGTCCGCCCGAGGCAAGCCGTTGCTTGTGAAACCGGTCGACGCGTGATTTTCTGCCGTGCTTGTACGGGCGGTCGCGGGGGGATCCTTGCCGCCCCTTAGGCGTAAAGCGACTACAACGGGGACGGCAGTATGAGCATCGTTATCGCGTTGGGGATCATCATCACCCTGGCCACAGGCATCCCTGTGCTTCTGCAGATGCGGAAGCAGCCCAAGGGGCTGATCATCCTGTTCTTCGCCGAGATGTGGGAGCGCTTCTCCTTCTACGGGATGCGTGCGATCCTGATCTTCTACCTCACCCAGCACTTTCTGTTCTCGGATGAGTTCTCCAGCGGCCTCTACGGCTCATACGCCTCGCTGGTCTACCTGCTGCCGCTGATCGGCGGCCTGCTGGCTGACCGCTACCTCGGCACCCGCAAGGCCATCGCCTTCGGCGCCCTGCTGCTGGTCGCCGGCCACGGCATGATGGCCGTCGAAGGCCGTCCCGCGACCCAGGCCCTGAACTATCAGGGCGCCGCCTATGAGCTGGTCGTCGAGAATGACGTCTCCAAGATCAAGGTCGGGGACGCGACCTACACCTTCGGCGCCGGCGCCGACGGCGGTCTGGCGATCAATAACCTTCCCGCCGACGCGCCGCTGCCGGCGCTGCTCGCCAAGGACTCCTACGAGGTCAAGGCCGAGCGCGACAGCACCTACGTCGGCATCTTCTACCTCGCCATTTCGCTGATCATCATGGGGGTCGGCTTCCTGAAGCCGAACATCTCGTCGATCGTCGGCCAGCTGTATCCGCAGGGCGACCCGCGGCGGGACCAGGGCTTCAACCTCTACTACTACGGCATCAACCTCGGCGCCTTCTGGGCCTCGATCCTCTGCGGCTATCTCGGCCAGACGGTCGGCTGGTGGGCGGGCTTCGGCCTCGCCGGCGTCGGCATGCTGGTCGGCTTCATCGTTTTCGTGCTCGGCAAGCCGCTCCTCGAGGGCAAGGGAGAGCCGCCGAACCCGACGTTGCTGGCCCAGAAGATCGTCGGCCCTGTCAACCGTGAGGGTCTGATCTACCTCGCCGGCATCCTCGGCGTCGGTGTGATCTGGTGGATGGTCCAGAGCCATACGATTGTCGGCTGGGCCCTGGGCCTGAGCACGGCCGCGGCGCTCCTCTACATCGCCTGGTTCGTGGTTGCGAAGTGCGACAAGATCGCGCGCGAGCGGATGATGCTGGCAGTGGTCCTGATCTTCGGTTCGGTGGTCTTCTGGACCCTCTTCGAACAGGCCGGCACCTCCCTGAGCCTGTTCGCGGACCGCAACGTCGACCTGGCGTTGATCAGCGCCCCGACGACCATCAGCATCCTTGGCCAGGACTTCTTCCTCGCCACCCAGGCCATGTATCAGGCCGCCGGTTCGCCAACCGATGCGATCTGGATCGACATGGGCCTGACCGCGGCGCAGACGGGGTCGTTCAACTCCGGCTTCATCCTGATCTTCGCGCCGATCTTCGGAGCGATGTGGCTTTTCCTCGGGCGAATCAAGCGTGACCCGAACCCGGTGATGAAGTTCGGCCTCGCCCTGGCCCAGGTCGGCCTCGGCTTCCTGGTCGTGGTCTGGGCGGCCAGGGCGGGCTTTGTGAGCCCGGCCTTCCAGATGCCGCTGCTGGCGCTGGCCGCGCTCTACCTGCTGCACACCACCGGCGAGCTCTTCCTGTCGCCGGTCGGCCTGTCGGAGATCACCAAGCTGTCGGTGGCCTCGATCGTCTCCTTCATGATGGCCGTCTGGTTCCTGTCCAGCTCGATCGCTCACTTCATCGGCGGTGTCATCGCCGGCCGGCTGGGGTCTGCCACGGTTGGCGGCCAGGTGCTTGACCCTCAGGCCGCGCTGGAGACCTCGCTGGGCGGCTTCCACTGGCTCGGCTGGACCGGCATGGGCCTGGGCGTGGTCTTCGTGCTGCTCAGCTTCCTGATCAAGCACTGGGCCCATGGCGCCAGCGACGCTTCGGCCCAGCCCGCCGCCGACGAACGCCAGTAGGCGGCAGAGGTCCCGTTCTGAAGATGGCGAAGGGCCCCGGAGAGCGATCCCCGGGGTCCTTCTTCCCTGGCCTGGGGGCGGCTCCGGTTCGGGGCGGAGCCAAGGGGGCTCAAGCGGCCAGGGAACCTGGTCAGCCGAACGTCTTGCGCATGCGGACGTAGACGAACGGGTCGAAATCCAACGGTCGCCGGTCGGTATAGGCCAACGCGCTTGTGTCGCGCGGACCGCCGTAGACCTGACGATCCCGGATGTAGTCGCGACCCGCCAGATTCTGCGCCTCAACGCGAATGCTGAAGGTCGGGGTCGGCCTGTAGTCGACATAGAGCTGGTACCAGGGCTCCATCTCGACCGTCTCGATCTGGTCGAAGCGGTAGAACACCTCCTCGAAGCCGGACGAGATGTTGACCCCCCACTGGAAGCGGTAACGGGGCAGGTCCTGGGAGAAGTTGATCTCGCCCTCGAAAGGCTCCTGGCCGCTCATGCGCCGGGTCTCGCCGGTGGTCGGATCGGTGACGTCCGACCGGGACCATTCGCCCTTGATCTTGATAAGCCCGCCGGCGACGCCGAACCGGCTCAGCGGCAGGTTCACCGAAACCTCCAGACTGTCAGCCGTGCCATCGCCGATGTTGCCGGGGGCGTCGAAGGCATAGCCGGGTCCGATAATCGGAACGCGGTCCGTGGCGTCGGTGATCTGCTCATGCGTCAGGGTCAGGACAACCGCGCCGTCCTTCCAGAACTTGCGTTCGTACGTCGCCTCGATCGTCCACTGCCTGCTCGGTTCCAGATCGGCGTTGCCGGCGGTGACGACGCCGGTCGAGAAGGCGGTCGAGGAGACAAAGTCGCCGAAGTCGAGCTGGCCGATCTCTCGCTCCACGCGCAGCCGCAACTGGTCCGAGGGGGTGGGCGACCAGGTCGCCGAGAGTCGGGGCTTGGGATAGGTGAACGACTTCTCGAGATCGGTGTCTCCGCTCTGGGTGATGGTCGAAACCTCGACACGCAGGCCGGTCTCGATCGACAGATCTTCGCGTGGCCGCCAGGTGGTGGAGCCGAAGACCTCGCCGCGCCGCTCCTGGACCCGTACGGTCGCGGCGGGAAGGACGACCGGGACGCCGTTCTGGACAAGGTCGCTGCTGCTATCCAGAAAGTTGAACGCCGCCTCGCCGCCGCCCTCGACGCTCAGCGTCGGAGACAGAGTGTAGCGCAACACGCCACGCACGATGCTCTCACCGCGCTCGGCGGTTTCGGAAAAGACGCCGTCGTCCGTCCCGTCATCGAAGGCCGAACTGAACTCGGTGTAGCGACGGTTTGTCAGGGCGGTCAGCTCGATCCTGGACCTGGCGCCCAGTGACCGCTCCCAGCTGCCGCCGAGCTCGCCGTCGGTCTGGCGGTAGTCATCATCGACAAACAGCCGCTCGGGGGCCGGAAAGGTGGCGACCTCATTGAGCGACCACTCGTAGTGCTCCTGGCGGTAGCCGGAGTTCAGCGAAAGGCGGCCGTCGGCGAGCGGGGATTTCCATCCGGACCTGGCCTCGAAGCCGCGTCCGCCGCCGGTCTCATCGGAGACGCTGTCCCGCAGCAGGACGCCGGCGCCGTCGCGGCGTGTGCGAGGACCCTGACCCGCCTCGTCATCGACGAAGGTGAAGGGCAGGATCGACCACTCGAACTTGCCGTTGCCCAGTCCGCGAGAGCCTTCGAACCTGACCGCCGGCGTCGTCCGCCCGTCCTGGAAAACCGACGACGCGACGGCCAGCAGCCATTGGCCTCTGGCGTCCCTACGCAGGATCACATTGGCGATGACGGACTTGCCCTGCATGTCGATGCCCGGGGTCCCGCCCTGGATGATGTCGACGCGCTCGACCTGACCGGCCTGGATTCGCCGAAGCACATTCTCGAGCGAGTCATTCTTCGACGCGGGGCGCTGGCCATCGATCAGCACGTTGCCCGCCGCGCCGCCGTAGCCCCGGACGCTGTCACCGTCATCGAAGGCGAACCCGGGCACCCGCGCCAGCATGTCGAGTGCAGTGGTGGGCTGAAACGCGTTGAAGAAGGCAGCCGCGTAGGGCGTGACGCCCTGCTGGCCGGAGGCGCCGGCCACGGACTCCAGGGCGACATCCGCCTCGGCGCTCGCACCGGTGGCGGCCGACAGCATGGCCAGAGCTGCGGTCGCGAAAAGCCGATACTTCATCCAGGACTCCCCCGTGAGCCCCCCGGCCCAGGTCGGGCGAACCTGATCGCGCGCCCGTCGCGAGGCACGTTACAAACCTGAAATGTGGATTAAATCGCCGACATGCCGGCGGCGATCAGTCAGACGGCGGTGCCGCCCACGGTCAGGCCGGTGATCTTCATCGACGGCTGCGCGACCCCGACCGGCACGCCCTGTCCGGCCTTGCCGCAGACCCCGACGCCGGGATCCATGGCGAAATCGTCGCCGATCATCGTCACCCGGGTCAGGGCGCTGGGGCCGTCGCCGATCAGGCTGGCGCCCTTGACCGGCGTCGTCAGGCGACCGTCCTCGATGAGCCAGGCCTCGGTGCACTGGAAGACGAACTTGCCGTTGGTGATGTCCACCTGTCCGCCGCCCAGGTGAGCGCAGAAGATGCCGCGCTTCGTGGACGCGATCATCTCGGCCTGGGTGTGGTGACCGCCGAGCATGCCGGTGTTGGTCATCCTCGGCATGGGCATGTGGGCATAGGACTGGCGGCGAGCGTTGCCGGTGACGCTCATGCCCATCAGCCGGGCGCTCATCCGGTCGTGCATGTACCCGACCAGGATGCCGTCCTCGATCAGGATGGTCCTCTCCGTGGGCGTGCCCTCATCGTCGACGGTCAGCGAACCGCGACGACCCGGCATGGTCCCGTCGTCGAAGACCGTCACGCCCGGTGCAGCGACCCGCTCGCCGATTCGACCGGAGAAGGCCGACAGGCCCTTGCGGTTGAAGTCGCCTTCCAGCCCATGGCCGACGGCCTCGTGGAGCAGCACGCCGTTCCAGCCCGGGCCGAGGACAACGTCCATCTCGCCCGCCGGGCAGTCGACGGCGTCGAGGTTCACGGTCGCCTGGCGAATCGCGTCGTCGACCTGGGCCTGCCACTTGTCCGGGGAAATCCAGGCCTCGAAGCCGGCGCGTCCGCCGGCGCCGGAGGTTCCCGTCTCCCGGCGGCCGTCCCGTTCGACGGTGACCTGGACATTGACACGCACCAGGGGCCGCACATCGCGGATCAGGCGGCCGTCGGCGCGCAGAATCTCGACCGTGCGCCGCTCGCCGGCCATCGAGGCCATGACCTGAACCACGCGCGGATCGCGGGCCCTGGCGAAGGCGTCGATCTCCTGCATCAGGGCGACCTTGTCGGAGAAGCCCGGCGAGGCGACGGGGTCGTCCTCGTTGTATAGCTTGGCATTGGTGGCGCGCGGCGCCTCGGCGGCCACGCCGGCGTAGCCGCGCCGGGCCAGCTTCGCCGAATCGCCGGCGCGCCGGATGGCGGCCTCGGAGATTTCACTGGCGTGGGCGTAGCCGGCCGTCTCGCCGGCGACGACGCGAAGGCCGAAGCCCTCGCCCGAATCATAGCTGGCGGTCTTCAGACGTCCGTCGTCGAAGACGAAAGCCTCGGACTCCGACCGTTCCAGAAACAGTTCGCCGTCGTCGGCTCCGGCAAGGGCCTCGCCGAGGATGGCGCGGGCGCGTTCGGGATCGACGCCGGCGGCGTCAAGGAGCGAGGGAGCGAGAGGAGAGGCGGTCATGACGCTACAGGTAGGGCGTCAGACCGCCTTCGTCATCAGTAGTCCTGGTCCACATTGCCAGATCCGCTGATTTCGCTGGTCAGACTGGCGGGCTTGGCGCGCAGGCTGACGTCGCCGCTGCCGGCGACCGCGACCTTGACCACGCCCCGGGCGGCCACGGTGGTGTCGCCGCTGCCCGAGGTGGAGACCTCGGCGTCCCGCGCGTCGATATCGGCGAGATCGATGCTTCCCGACCCGACGATCCCGAGTTTCAGGGCGTCGGACCGGCCGGCGCCGGTCACATCGCCGCTGCCCTGGACCTGGACGCTCAGTCTTGGCTGGTCGTAGTTCCGGATATCGAGGTCGCCGGCGCCGTTCACGGTGAAGGTCGACACCTTCGGGGCGGTGACGGTGATCCGGATGCGATCGCTCGCATCCAGGACGCGCACGCCGTTGAGATCGATCGTCACGTCGCTGCTGTCGATCTGAACGTCGCCGGCGAGGCCGAAGCGGCCGCCCTCGAGCGTGATCCGTTCAGCGTAGTCCTTCGGCCCCTCGATAACGACCCGGGCCTCAGCGCCCTGGACGTAGGTGACGTCGACCGGAAGGTCGAGCACAAGCGACTCGCCGCCGTTCCAGGGCAGCTCTCGCGTGATCGTCTCGCTGGGGCGGACGCGCTCCACCCGGTTGCGGCCCTGTCGCTCGGAGATGCGGTACTGCCACTCGCTTGGGATGGTCCAGCCATTCTCGGCGATGTCGCGACCGCCCAGGGCGGCGGCGCCGGCCAGACAGGCGACCGCGAGAATGAAGCTCGCGAAGGCGATGGTGATCAGGGTACGGATCATGGCTCTGTCCCTCAGCCTTGCGGTTCAATGGCCGGCTTCAGCAGCCGGTAGTGGAGGCGCCCGTACCAGACGAGCAGGTTGACCAGGCCGACCGTGACGATGGTCGTGACGGCGGCGATGGCCGTGGCCGCGGCCATCAGGCCGATGCCGGCGAGAACGGCTGTCACCGGGCCGCCGGGCGGTCCCATGAAGGGCCCGGCGGCGAAGACGAACCCGCCGGCCAGGAAGATCCCGATGGCCGCCATGAAGAAGCCGAACAGCGCGCCGACCACGCCCATGAGGATGGGCAGCAGGATCAGGATGTCGATGGCGCCCAGGCCGAGCACCGCGAGCACGGCGGCCATCGCGGCGGACGGGTTCTTCTGCTCTTCCCAGCGCTTGAGGCCTTCCTCGGCCTTCAGTTCGCGGGCCAGACGCCCGGGATCGCCCAGCGCCTCGGCCACCTCGGCCTCGGTGCGTCCGGCGGCGATCGCATCGGCGAAGTGGGTGTCGTAGTCGGCGACGATGTCGCTGATCTGGCTTGCCGGCATTCCAGCCAGTCCGGCCTTCAGCCGGACGATGAAGTCGGCGCGGGTCATGCCTCGGCTCCCAGGATGGCGTCGACGGCCCGGGTGAAGGCCATCCATTCGGACTTCTGCGAGATGAAGCTGGCGCGCCCCGCCTCGGTCAGACGGTAGTATTTCCGGGGCGGGCCGCTCTGCGACTCGACCAGATAGGTATCGACCAGGCCATCCGCCTGCAGTCGTCTCATCAGCGGGTAGATGGTCCCCTCCCCCATATCGATGTCCTTCGCGAGCTGGCTGGCGATCTCGTAGGCGTAGCTGTCGGCGCGATGCAGCAAGGCCAGCACGCACAGCGTCAGGACGCCCTTCTTCAGTTGGATTTCGATGGTTTCCGGCACGTGGTCCGTCTCCAGGTTCCAGAGCTGTCTAACGCACGGTACTGTGTAACGCAAGGTACCTTTTTAAGCCGGGTAGCTTGCCGTGCCCCATAGCCCCACGGGCCGTTGTTGCGAGCCCCTCGCACAGGTTGGCCTTTTCCTTGTGGCGCCTGCGACGGCGAGGCGCTTGGCAAGGGGGGGCGTTGCGCGTATTCACGCCTCCGATAGGCGTGGAGGGGCGTCGATGCAGGGCTCGTACGCGGGCTTGAAGAAGTTCCTCCCTGAGCCAGATGGAAGAAGCCGGGTATCCTTGGTCCTCCCGGACCAGGGCCGGCAAAGCAGGCCAGAGAGGGTCATGAAGTCGAAGTTTCAGGGTATCGCCGGTCTAGTGGCGGGCGCCGGTGCGGCGATGATGGGCTCGTTGGCCCTCGCTCAGGAGCGGCTGGGTCAGCCGACGCCGGACGGAATAGGCCTGCAGAAGGCGGCTTCGCCGCTCAAGCACGAGGCCATCTTCTTCCACGACATCATTCTGCTGCCGATCATTACGGTCATCAGCCTGTTCGTGCTGGCCCTACTGATCTGGGTCGTGGTTCGCTACAACAGGAAAGCGAACCCGACGCCGGCGACCTTCAGCCACAACACTGTGCTTGAGGTGGCCTGGACGTTGATCCCGGTCCTGATCCTCATGTTCATCGCGATCTTCTCGTTCGGGCTGCTGTTCCGTTACCACAACATGCCCAAGCCGGATCTGACCGTTAAGGCGGTCGGCTATCAGTGGAACTGGGGCTACGAGTACCCTGATCAGAAGATCCCCGAATTCATCTCCAACATGCTGCCCGAGGACGAGGTCGCCAAGCGCGGCCTGCCCAGCGACGTCTACCGCCTGGCCGCGACCGAACCCATGGTCGTGCCGGTGAACAAGGTCGTCCGCGTCCAGGTCACCGCCGCCGACGTCATCCACGCCTTCGCCCTGCCGGCCTTTGGCCTCAAGACGGACGCCATTCCTGGTCGCCTGAACGAGACCTGGTTCAAGGCCGAGAAGGTGGGCACCTACTACGGCCAGTGTTCCGAACTCTGCGGTGTCGACCACGCCTTCATGCCGATCGAGATCAAGGTTGTGACCCAGGCTGAATTCGACGCCTGGGTGGCCACCAAGGCTCCGGCCGCCGCGCCGGTCACGGCTCCGGCCGAAGCGACGGCTCCGGCCGCCGCTGCCCCCGCTCCGACCCCGACGGCCGCTCCGGTCGCCGCCCCCGCCGGCGTCGCGCCGGCCGCCAAGCTCTGATTTCCAAGGTAAGACCGATGGCTCACGCCGCCGCTCACGACTCACACGACGACGCCGACCACAAGCCCGGCTTCATCACTCGCTGGTTCTTCTCCACGAACCACAAGGACATCGGCACGCTGTACCTGCTGTTCGCCATCATGGCGGGCATCGTGGGCGGCGCCCTGTCGGGCCTCATCCGCTGGGAACTGGCCGAACCGGGGATCCAGATCTTCGCCGCTAACTCCTCGGTCAGCCTGCTGGGCCTGATCGAGCAGTCCAAGCACGGCTACAACGCGGTGGTCACCGCCCACGCCCTGATCATGATCTTCTTCATGGTCATGCCGGCGATGATCGGCGGCTTCGGCAACTGGTTCGTGCCGCTCATGATCGGCGCGCCGGACATGGCCTTCCCGCGGATGAACAACATCTCGTTCTGGCTGCTTGTCGCCGCCTGGGTGCTGCTGATCATGTCGATGTTCGTCGACGGTGGTCCTGGCAAGGGCTTCGGCGGCGGCTGGACGATCTATCCGCCGCTGTCGACCTCGGGTCACACCGGTCCGTCGATGGATCTGGCGATCTTCTCGCTCCACCTGGCGGGCGCCAGCTCGATCCTGGGCGCGATCAACTTCATCACCACGATCTTCAACATGCGCGCGCCGGGCATGACCCTGCACCGCATGCCGCTGTTCGTGTGGTCGATCCTGGTCACCGTCTTCCTGCTGCTGCTGTCGCTGCCGGTTCTGGCGGGCGCCATCACCATGCTGCTGACCGACCGCAACTTCGGCACCCACTTCTTCGATCCCGCCGGCGGCGGCGATCCGGTGATGTTCCAGCACCTGTTCTGGTTCTTCGGTCACCCGGAAGTGTACATCCTGATCCTGCCGGGCTTCGGCATGATCAGCCACATCGTCGCGACCTTCTCCCGCAAGCCCGTGTTCGGCTACCTCGCCATGGCCTACGCCATGGTCGCCATCGGCTTCGTCGGCTTCGTCGTCTGGGCCCACCACATGTACACCGTGGGCATGGGCATCAACCTGAAGGCCTACTTCGTGGCGGCCACGATGGTCATCGCGGTGCCCACCGGCGTGAAGATCTTCAGCTGGATCGCCACCATGTGGGGCGGCTCCATCAGCTTCAAGACGCCGATGCTGTGGGCGATGGGCTTCATCTTCCTGTTCACCATCGGCGGCGTAACGGGCGTGGTGCTGGCCAACGCCGGCATCGACTACAGCCTGCATGACACCTACTACGTGGTCGCCCACTTCCACTATGTGCTGTCGCTGGGCGCCGTGTTCGCGATCTTCGCCGGCTTCTTCTACTGGTTCGAGAAGATCTGGGGCGTGAGGTACAACGAGTTCCTCGGCGCGCTGCAGTTCTGGGTCATGTTCGTCGGCGTGAACCTGGTGTTCTTCCCGCAGCACTTCCTCGGCCTGCAGGGCATGCCGCGTCGCTACGTGGACTATCCCGAGGCCTTCACCCTCTGGAACCAGGTGTCGTCCTGGGGCTACGTGGTCACGGCCGCCGGCGTCGGCGTCTTCCTGATCATCCTGCTGGAGGCCGCCATCCGTCGCCGTCCGGCGGAAGCCAACCCCTGGGGCGAAGGCGCCACGACGCTGGAGTGGACCCTGTCCTCGCCGCCGCCGTTCCACCAGTTCAACGAGCTGCCGGTGATCAAGCCGGACCAGCACTAAACACCTCCGCGACAAGCGGAAGCACCCTAAAGGGCGCGTCGGGGTTGGACCCCGGCGCGCCCTTCGCCTATGTACCCTCCGACATGAGCAAGCCCGTCGCCATCGAAGACCGCGCCGCATCACAGCCGGCGCTCTGGTCTGACTATCTGCAGCTGTTGAAGCCGCGCGTCATGTCGCTGGTGGTGTTCACCGCCGCGACCGGGCTGGTCTGCGCCAACCAGCCGATGAACCCGCTGCTCGCCTTCGTAGCGGTCCTGTGCATCGCGGTCGGGGCGGGCGCGTCCGGCGCGCTGAACATGTGGTTCGATGCCGACATCGATGGCCGCATGCGCCGCACCCGGGCCCGCCCGGTGCCTGCCGGCAAGGTCAAGGGCGCGGAGGCCGCGACCCTGGGAATCGTCCTGTCGCTGTTCTCGGTGATGCTGCTCGGCATGACCACCAACTGGCTGGCCGCCGGGCTGCTGGCCTTCACCATCTACTTCTATGTCGTGGTCTACACGATGTGGCTCAAGCGCTGGACGCCCCAGAACATCGTCATCGGCGGTCTGGCCGGCGCCCTGCCTCCGGCCATCGGCTGGGCCGCCGCCGCCGGCGAGACGCCGCTGAACGCCTGGCTGATGGTGCTGATCATCTTCATGTGGACGCCGCCCCACGCCTGGGCGCTGGCCCTCTACACTTCGGAGGACTACGCCAAGGTCGGCGTGCCGATGATGCCCGTGGCCAAGGGCGCGGCCTCCACCCGCAAGCAGATTCTGATCTATTCGCTGCTGTTCGCGCCCATCTGCCAGATCCCGGCCTTCACCGGGCTTGGCGGCCCGGTCTACCTGGGCGTGGCCGCGCTCGGCGGCGCGGTGTTCGTGCTGCTGGCCTGGCGGGTGTTCCGCTCGCGGTCCGGAGACGCTCCGGACGAGCGGATCGAAGGCGAGGACCGGCTCTATGCCGTCCGGGCCGGCTCAAGGGACGCCCGCAACCTGTTCGCCTTCTCGATCCTTTACCTTACATTGCTGTTCGCGGCCCTGCTCACCGAGCATCTTGCCGGGATCGCGCCGCTGGAGCTCCTTTAAGTGACCTCTCTGCAAGACGACTCGCCGCCGGTCACGGCGGCCCCGGTCGACACGGCAGCCCTCGAAAAGGCGCGCCGTGGCCGGAACATCGCCCTCGCCCTCGGCCTGGTGGTCTTCATCCTCCTCGTCTACGGCGTCACGCTCGTTCGTATGGGAGGCCAAATTGCAAACCGCCCCCTCTAAAGCCCCGCGCTCGGACGCGCAGCGCAACATCCGCCTGGGCCTGATCTGCGGCGCCGCCTTCTTCGGGATGGTCGGCGTCTCGTTCGCCTCGGTGCCGCTGTACCGCGCCTTCTGCCAGCTGACCGGCTTCGACGGCACGGTCCGCAAGGCCGACGTCGCGCCGGACCGGGTCCTCAACAAGACCCTGACGATTCGCTTTGACGCCAATGTCCGCAACCTGCCCTGGAGCTTCGCGCCCGAGCAGGTCAGCCAGGAGGTCAAGATCGGCGACACGGGTCTCGCCTTCTACAAGGTGACCAACAACGGCAAGACGCCGCTGACCGCCCAGGCCACCTACAACGTCGTGCCCGAATCGGCCGGCTTCTACTTCCAGAAGCTCGAATGCTTCTGTTTCACCGACCAGACCATCCAGCCGGGCGAGACCAAGGAGTTCCCGGTCGTCTACTTCGTGGATCCGAAGTTCGCCGAGGATTTCGAAACGAAAGGGACGCCGGAGGTCACGCTTTCCTACACCTTCTTCCCCTCGACCGAAGGAAGCGCGCAAGCGCCTCTTGGCGGAACGGGCGAGGCGAGGCTATAGCACACGGGATTTGGGGCGGCGCGCCGTCTCGGGGGATTTAGAGGTTCAGGCACGATCATGGCCCACGGCGCCGTAAAGCACGACTATCACCTGGTTAACCCCAGCCCCTGGCCGCTGATCGGTTCGATCGGCGCGACGATCATGATGATCGGCGCGGTGGTCTGGATGAAGGGCCTGGTCAATGTCACCGACGAGACCTCGCCGCTGGTGTCCTACCTGTTCGGCAAGGGCCACCCGATCACCTTCGGGATCGGTCTGGCGCTCGTGCTCTACACCTTCTTCGGCTGGTGGAGCGATGTGATCAAGGAAGCCAACGCCGGCGATCACACCCCGGTCGTGTCGCTTCACCTGCGCTACGGCATGATCATGTTCATCGCTTCGGAAGTGATGTTCTTCGTAGCCTGGTTCTGGATCTTCTTCGAGATGGCCCTGTTCCAGGAGCATCGCACCCTGACGCCGGCCATCGGTAACTTCGAGGGCGTGGCCGAGGCCTGGGCCCAGTGGCCGCCCAAGGGTGTCGAACTGGTTCCCGCTTTCCACCTGCCGCTGATCAACACCCTGATCCTGCTGCTGTCGGGCACGACCGTGACCTGGGCTCACCACGCCCTGCAGGTCGGCGACCGAAAGGCCGCCAAGATCGGCCTGGTTCTGACCATCGTGCTCGGCGCCCTGTTCACGGCCGTCCAGGTCTACGAGTACGACCACATCCTGCACGAGAAACTGTTCTTCTCGGAGGACGCGGCCAACGCCGGTCTCTACGGTTCGGCCTTCATGATGGCGACGGGCTTCCACGGCTTCCATGTGCTGATCGGCACCATCTTCCTGGCGGTCTGCCTCATTCGCCTGCTCAACGGCGCCTTCACGCCCAAGCAGCACTTCGGCTTCGAGGCCGCCGCCTGGTACTGGCACTTCGTCGACGTGGTCTGGCTGTTCCTGTTCGCGTTCATCTACGTGATCTTCGGCACGCCCTAGCATGGCGAACCCATACGCAGCCGGGGCGGCCGGACGCTGCCCCAACTGCGGCGAGGGCCACCTGTTCGAGGGATTCCTCAAGGTGGCCCCGACCTGCGAAGCCTGCGGCTTCGACCTGAAGGCGGCCGACTCCGGAGACGGTCCGGCCGTTTTCGTCATCCTGATCGGCGGTTTCCTCGTCGCGTTCGGGGCGGTGTTCACCCAGATCGCCTGGAGCCCGCCGGCCTGGCTGCAGCTGGTGGTCTGGCTGCCGTTGACCGTGATCGTCTGTGGCGGGCTCCTGCGCCCCTTCAAGGGCCTGCTGCTCGCGGCCCAGTTCGCCAACAAGGCTCGTGAGGCCGGCCGCGACGATGTCTGAGCTCCGTGCGCGTTTCCCGGTCGGGCTGACCATCAGCACCGCCGTCGCCCTGCTGATCCTTCTGGCGCTCGGGACCTGGCAGCTGCAAAGGCTGGCCTGGAAGTCGCAACTGGTCGACCGCATCGCAGAGACCCGCGCCGCGGCGCCAAAGCCGATCACGCTCGTTCCGCTGACGCCGGCCTACCGCTTCACCCGCGTGACCCTGGATTGCCCGGGCCTTGCCAGCGCGAAGTTCGTCGAGCTCTACGCGCTGAAGGACGGCGAAGCAGGGTCGCGTCTGGTTTCGCTCTGCACCTATGCGGCTGATCGCCCGGCTATCCTCGTCGACCGCGGCTTTGTCGCCGACACCATATCCGCCCGCCCGCCGACGTCCGGCGACAGCTCAGTCGTCCGTCTGACCGGGCTGTTGCGCGAAGGCGTGCCGCCCGGCGCCTTCACGCCGGCCGCCCGCGACGGCCGCTTCTACAGCGCCGACCTGCCGGCAATGGCCCGGGCGCTGGGCAGCGAGCGGCACCCCGACGTCATGGTGACCGCCGAGACCTCGTCCAATCCCGAGTGGAAGGCGCTGGTTCCCACACCGTTGCCCGAGACAATCACCAACCGCCACCTCGAGTACGCCCTGACCTGGTACGGCCTCGCGGCCGCCCTTGTCGGGGTCTACATCGCCCTCGTCCGTCGCAAGTTGAAAAGCGCATGAAGTACGTGTCCACCAGGGCGGGCTCGGCCGGAGACGCCGCGCCCATCGGGTTCCTCGACGCCGTTCTGGCGGGCCTCGCGCCCGATGGCGGCCTGTATGTACCGCAAACCTGGCCGACCCTGACGACCGAGGAGATCGCCGGGTTCGCCGGCAAGCCCTACGCCGAGGTCGCCGCCGACATCATCTCGCGCTTCGCAGGGCACGAGATCCCGCACGACGTGCTGCTGGAGATGTGCACGGAGGCCTACGGGACCTTCACCCACGCAGCCACCTGCCCGATCAAGCAGCTGCGCCCCGGCCAGTTCCTGCTGGAGCTGTTCCACGGCCCGTCGCTGGCCTTCAAGGACGTGGCGATGCAGCTGCTCGGGCGGCTGTATGACTACGCGCTTTCGCGGCAGGGCCGGGTCATGACAGTGGTCTGCGCCACCTCGGGCGACACCGGCGGCGCCGCGGTAGAGGCCTTCCGGGGCCGGGCCAACACCCGCATCGTCGCCCTGTTCCCCGAAGGCCGGATCAGCGCGGTCCAGCGTCGCTTCATGACCACGGCCGCCGACGCCAATGTCGCCTGCCTGTCGGTCGAGGGCACTTTCGACGACTGCCAGACCATCGTGAAGGGCCTGTTCGGCGACGAACCGTTCCGCCAGGCGGTGGACCTGACGGGCGTCAACTCGATCAACTTCGCCCGCATCGTCGCCCAGGCCGTCTACTACTTCACCGCCGCCGCAGCGCTGGGCGCGCCGGGTCGCGAGATCGCCTTCTGCGTCCCGACCGGCAACTTCGGCGACGCCTTCGCCGGCTGGGTGGCCAAACAGATGGGCCTGCCGATCGGCCGGATCATCGTGGCCACCAACAGCAACGACATCATGGCCCGCGCCTTCGAGGAGGGCCGCTACGCCCGGGGCGTGGTCGCCGCCACCCAGTCGCCGGCCATGGACATCCAGATCGCCTCGAACTTCGAACGGCTCTACTATGAGACCGCGCGCCGCGACGGGGTCGAGACCAGCCGTGCCTTCCGCGCCTTCACCGAAACCGGCGTGCTGGACCTCCCGCCGGCGGCGCTCAGCGAGATGAAGGCGCTGTTCTCCGGCGCCTCGGTGACCGAGGACGACACCGCCCGCACCATCCTGGCCACGCTGAACGAGACCGGCGAGGTCATCGACCCGCACACGGCCGTCGCCGTGGCCGCCGCCAACCGCGCCACGTTGCCGGACGGGATGCCGCTGGTGATCCTGTCGACCGCCCATCCGGCCAAGTTCCCGGAGGCCGTTGAGGCCGCGACCGGCGCCGCGCCGCCGACGCCCGCCTCCGCTCGCCGCCTGGACGGCAAGGCCGAGCGCTTCGACCGCCTGCCCGCAGACGCCGAGACGATCAAGGCCTACATCCGCGATTTCGCGCGCCGGTGACCGCCCGCCTCCACACACTGGCCAATGGCGTGCGGGTCATCTGCGACCCCATGCCCGGCCTGGAGACCCTGGCCCTGTCGGTCGTCGCCGGCCGCGGGGCCCGGTCCGAGGACGTCGCCCGGTCCGGCTGGTCGCACCTTCTCGAGCACATGGTGTTCAAGGGGGCCGGCGAGCGGTCGGCCCGCGAGATCGTCGAGGCCATCGAGACCGAGGGCGGCCAGCTGAACGCCGCCACCGGCTATGAGCGGACCAGCTTCCAGACCCGCGCCCTGAAAGGCGGCCTGCCGCTGGCCATGGAGATCACCGCCGATCTGCTGCTGCGCCCGACTATGCAGGCGACCGACCTGGTCCGCGAAAAGCAGGTCGTCGGCCAGGAGATCGCCGAGGCCGCCGATACGCCTGACGACCTGGTGTTCGAGCTTGCGCAGGAGAAGGCCTTCGAGGGCCAGTCCCTGGGCCGCCCGATCCTGGGCACCGTCAAGTCGCTCAAGCCCGCCACGCCCGACTCGCTGTCGGCCTGGCGCGCGGCGCTCTATTCGCCTGATCGTCTGGTGCTCAGCGCCGCCGGGGCGGTGGACGAGGACCATCTGCTGGCCCTGGCCGAGCAGGCCTTCGGCCATCTGCCGCCGCAGGCGGGCGAGCCCTCCCCGGCCCCGGCCGCCTTCACCGGCGGCGTCGCGGCCAAGGGGCGCAAGCTGGAGCAGGCCCACCTCGTTCTGCTGCTGCCCGCCGTCGGGGCCAGCGACGACGACTACTTCGTGCTCCGGGTCTTCGCCGAGGCGCTGGGCGGGGGCATGTCCTCGCGGCTGTTCCAGGAGGCCCGCGAGAACCGGGGCCTGGCCTACGCCGTCGACGCCTATGCCGACACCTACGAGGACGTGGGGGTCCTGGGCATCTACGCCGGGTGCGCCGCCGGCGACGCCGCCGAGGTGGCGCGGATCTGCGCCGGCGAGATCCAGGGCCTGGCCTCGTCTGTCGGCGCCGCCGAGCTGGCCCGGGCCAAGGCCCAGCTGAAGGCCTCGATGTTCATGGGCCGCGAGCAGCCGCTGTCACGGGCCGAGCAGGCCGCCGGCCAGACCCTTCTCTTCGGTCGCCTCTACCCGGCCGCCGAGATCGCGGAAGCCATCGACGCGGTGACCCCCGCCGACTTCGCGCGCCTAGGCGAGCGGCTGACCGCGGACCGCAAGAGCGTGGTCTCTGTGCTAGGTTCCAAGGCCGCCATGGCGGCGCCGGAAGCGTTCGAGGCGGCGCTGTTCGGCTGATGGGGCAGCCTCGCAGGCCCAGGCAGCGTCGCCCCATCCCCTTGCCCCGCTTCGCGACCCACGCCACCCTCCTCCCATGTCGCTACTCGAATGGATCTCCGCGGAGCCGTCGCTGACGCTGCAGGGTCAGGGCGTCACCCTGCGCCCGCCGCGGCGGCGGGACTATGCCGAGTGGGCGGCGCTGCGGCAGGCGTCGCGGGGGTTCCTGCAGCCCTGGGAGCCGACCTGGTCGCCGGACGAGCTGACCCTGAACGCCTTTCACCGCCGGCTGTCGGCCTGGCGCCGCGGGCGCGAGCTGGATCAGATGTACGCCTTCTTCGTCTTCCGCCAGGCCGACGACGCCCTGACCGGCGGCATCACCATCAATAACGTCCGGCGCGGCGTCGCCCAGACCGGAACGGTCGGCTACTGGTCGGCACAGGCCCAGGCCCGCAAGGGCCACACCCTCGCGTCGCTGCGCGCCGTCATCCCGCACGCCTTCGGTCCGCTGGGCCTGCACCGGCTGGAAGCGGCCTGCCTGCCCGGCAATGACGCTTCGGCCAACCTGCTGCTGAAGGCCGGCTTCACCGAGGAAGGCTACGCCAAGGCTTATCTGAAAATTAACGGCGATTGGCGAGACCATCGGCTGTTCGGGCTGGTGACGCGGGACCCCTCGCGTGGCCGCCCCCGGGAGGGCCTTACAGGCTAGTCGGCATGCGTCCGCAGGGGCAGGATCGACGCATCTGGGACGCCGCGACGACGCTCGAGGCGCTCGGCGGCGCGCAGGTGGCGCTATGGGTCTGGGAACCCGAGGAAGACCGCCTGCGCCTGTTTGGCGCGGCGCGCCAGCTGGGCCTTGGCCCCCTCGCGCCCGAATGCTCCTCCGCAGCCTTCCGCGCCCTGGCCCTGCCGGCCGACCGCGCGGCCGCCGAGGAACTGCTCCGCATTCACGAACCCGGGACCGAGGTCACCCTTCGCATCAAGATGCGCGGCGGCGAGACCTGCCTGTGGCGCGGCGTCTGGCTGGAAGAGGGCGTGCGCGCCTCCGGCGTCGTGGCTCCCGAAACCCACTTCGCCGCCTCCGAGATCGACCAGCTGACCGGCCTGCTGGACCGCAGGAGCTTCGTGGTCAGGGCGCGGGAGCGGCTGGCCGAGCCGCTGCGCCAGACCCTGGTGGTGGCTGACCTGGACCGCCTGCGCCGCCTGAACGAGGCCCTGGGCCATGAGCGCGCCGACCTCGTGCTGGCAGCGCTCGGCTCGCGCCTGGCGGCGGCCTTCGGCGGCGACGCCCTGCTGGCCCGGGTCGGCGAGGACGAGTTCGCCGTCATGGTGTCCGGCGACCCCGATCCGGTCGAGCGCCTGCGCCGGGCGCTGGAGCAGCCGTTGCGCGTGGCCGGCTTCGACATCCTGCCGACCCTGGCCATCGGCGCCGTGGAAGCCGACGGCGGCCAGGACGCCCCGGAGGCGGCCGAACTACTGCGCCGCGCCGAGCTGGCCGTCGAGGCGGCCAAGGCCGGCGGCCTGGGCGGCGGCGCCGCCTATGGCCGGTCCATGGAGAGCGACGGCCTCTCGCAACTGGCCCTGGAGGCCGACCTGCGCGGGGCGGTGGGACGCGGCGAGATGACGCCCTTCTACCAGCCGATCGTCCGACTGGCCGACGGCAAGCTGACCGGCTTCGAGGCCCTGTGCCGCTGGCGCCACCCGCGCCGGGGGATCATCCCGCCCGACGAGTTCCTGCCGCTGGCCGTGGAGCTGGGGCTGATGGACGAGATCGGCGCCCACATGATCCGCACCTCCGCCCGCCAGCTGGCGGCCTGGCGGACCAGCCACGCGGCGGTCGGCGACCTGACCGTCAGCGTCAACCTGTCGACCGGCGAGATCCACCGGCCGGGCCTGATCGACGACGTCACCGGCCTGATCGCCAAGCACCGGCTGCCGCACGGCTCGCTGAAGCTGGAGATCACCGAGAGCGACATCATGCGCGACCCGGAAGGCGCGGCCACAGTGCTGCGCGCGCTGCGGGCCGGCGGGGCGGGCCTGGCGCTGGACGACTTCGGCACCGGCTTCTCCTCGCTCAGCTACCTGACCCGCCTGCCCTTCGACACGCTGAAGATCGACCGCTACTTCGTGCGGACCATGAGCACCAACGAGGGCTCGGTGAAGATCGTCAGCTCGGTGGTCAAGCTGGGCCAGGACCTCAACCTCGAGGTTGTCGCCGAGGGCGTCGAGAACGCCATCATGGCCCGCCAGCTCATGGAGTTGGGCTGCGACTACGGCCAGGGTTTCGGTTACGCACCCGCCCTGTCGCCCCAAGAGGCCGAGGTCTATCTCAACGAAAGCTACGTCGACGGCGCCGCGCCGGTGAGACGGCAGGGGTAATCTACCTCGTCTTTCCGCTCATCCCGGCGAATGAGCGGGGTTGAGATAGATCACGCCCGCCCGCCCTCCACTGACAGCATGGCCGGGCTGATGCCCAGCTTCTCAAGCGCCTGGGCCCATTTGTGGTCGTGGTCGTCACCGAACAGCAGGGTCTCGTCGGCGTCGCAGACCAGCCAGGCGCTTTCGCGGACCTCGCGCTCCAGCTGGCCCGGGCCCCAGCCGGCGTAGCCGAGCGCCAGGAAGGCCCGGCGCGGGGCCGCCTCGCCGGTCAAGGCCTGCAGCACGTCCTTGGTGGTGGTCAGGGCCAGGCCGTCCTTCACCGGCATGCTGACCCCGTCACAGAGGTAGTCGTCGGTGTGCAGCACGAAACCGCGCTCGCGCTCGACAGGGCCGCCCATCAGAACCGCCTCGTCGGCGACGCGGCGAATCGGGCGGTCGACGCCGATCTTCTCGAAAAGCGACTCCAGCGTCAGGCCGTCGAGCGGGCGATTTATGGCCAGGCCGATGGCGTGCTCCTCGTCGTGGGCGCACAGGAAGACGACGGATCGCTCGAAACGCGGATCGCCGATACCGGGCATCGCGATCAGAAGGCGGCCGGAGAGGAACTCTGTATCCGCTGGCTGGTTCATGTCCTGATGATTGGCGCCGTTGTGGGCCAATTCAAGTCGCGCGCTTGGCGGAACGACGGTCTGCCTCTATTTCGGTCGGCGAGCGGGTAAAACCCAGAGGGAGAGATCAGATGACCATCAAGGCCGGCGACAAACTGCCCGACGCCGTTTTCATGACCAGCAGCAGTGAAGGTCCGCGCCCGATCACCAGCGATGAGCTGTTCGCGGGCAAGACCGTGGCCCTCGTCGCCGTGCCGGGCGCCTTCACCCCGACCTGCTCGGCCAAGCACCTGCCGGGCTTCAAGGAGCACGCCGCCGACCTGAAGGCCAAGGGCGTCGATTCCATCGCCTGCGTGTCGGTCAACGACGTGTTCGTGATGAAGGCCTGGGGCGCCGACCAGGGCGTGGGCGAGGATATCGTCATGCTGGCCGACGGCAACGGCGACTTCACCAAGGCCCTGGGCCTGGAGATGGACGGCAGCAAGTTCGGAATGGGCCTGCGCAGCCAGCGCTACTCGATGATCGTCAAGAACGGCGTCGTCGAGACGCTGAACGTCGAGGCCGGCGGCGAGTTCAAGGTGAGCTCGGCCGACTACATGCTTGCGCAGCTGTAGGACTGAAGGGGACATGTACTTCAGTACGTTTCCCCATCGGCTTCGAAGCGGCGGGGGACACGCACTGAAGTGCATGTCCCCGCTACAGGGGGCCGGTGGAAACGCCGGCCCTTTTGCCTTGCGTGCTTCGACACGCGACCTGCGGGCGCTGCTCAGCATGACTTGGGTGGGTAGCCCTCGATCTACGTCATCCTGAGCAGCCCGCGCAGCGGGCGTGTCGAAGGACGCACGGGGGCTCGAGCGGGGACAGGTCAAGATGTCCCTTGGAACACCTTGACCTGTCCCCGCCCCCCAGCGCCCCCGCGCCCCGGGTCACCGGGTCGTGAAGGCCCCGCCTTTCCGTTGCGTCCCGAAAGGCCTATCTCGTTCACAGCATTCAGGATTTCAGAGCCAATGTTCCGACCAATCGCCGTCGCCCTGGGTCTGGTCCTGCTGTGCGCGCCGGTCGCCTCGGCCGCGCCGTCCATCGATCTCGCGAAAATGCCGGCCGGGACCTATGTCCTCGACCCGCAGCACGCCAGCCTGATCGCCCGGGTCGGCCACGGCGGTTTCTCTGCCTACACCATCCGCTTCCGCATCACCGATGCCCGCTACAGCTGGGACCCCGCATCGCCGCGGACCGCCCAGGTCGAGGCGAGCGTCGATCCAGCCTCGTTCGACTCAGGGCTGGGCAAGGCCGACGCCGCGATGGCCGAGCGCTTTCTGGAGGTGGAGCGCTTTCCTACCGCCCGGTTCGTCTCGACCTCCATCCAGCCCGGAGAGGGGGGCAAGGGGACGATGACCGGCGACCTGACCCTGCATGGCGTGACACGCCCGGTGACCTTCGACGTCACCTGGAACGGCTACGACTCAGGAATCTTCGGGCGGCGGTCGGGCTTTTCGGCGCGCGGCGTGTTCAAGCGGTCGGACTTCGGCATCGACTATCTGCTCCGGCCGCCTCTCGGCTTCGTCGGCGACGATGTGGAGTTGATCCTTGAGCTGGAGTTCGTGAAGACTTAGCGCAGACATTTCCGGAGCGATCATGACCCAGGCCAGCTATTCCACCGTCGCCATCGTGCTGCACTGGCTGATCGCCGGGCTGCTTGTCTGGATCGTACTGCTCGGCTGGGAGGCCAGTGACGTGCAGGGCGCAGCAAAGGTCGCGCCGTTGCAGCTGCACAAGCCTCTCGGCATCCTGGTGCTGCTGCTGACCCTGGCCCGGCTGGCCTGGCGGCTGAGCCACAAGCCGCCGACGATCAGCCCGCACCTGAAGCCCTGGGAGCGGAAACTGGCGACCGTCGCGCACTGGGGCTTCTACGTCATCCTGCTGGCGCTGCCGCTCACCGGCTGGGCCATGGTGTCGGCCAGCAAGCTGATCACCGTCTATCCGATCGACATGTTCGGCCTGTTCAACTGGCCGGCCCTCTCGTTCCTGACGAACCTGCCCGCCGACCAGATGAAGCCGACCCATGACCTGCTCGCGGAGGCGCACCACCTGATGGCCAAGGTCATCGTGTACGGCCTGGTCCCGCTGCATGTGCTGGGCGCGCTGAAGCACCAGTTCATCGACAAGGACAACAACCTGGCCCGGATGATCCCGTTCCTGGCCCGCAAGGACGCCGCGTGAAGCCCTTTCTCCCCGCCCTCGCCCTGGCCTTCGCCGTCTCCGCGCCCGCCTGGGCCGCTCCGGCCCCGGTCTGGACGGTCGACAAGGCAGCCTCGAAGGTGGCCTTCGCGTCCAGTTTCGACGGCGGAGCCTTTACCGGATCGTTCCGGCGCTGGGACGCGGCGATCCGCTTCGACCCGGCCAACCTCGCCGGCTCGTCGGTAACGGCGACCTTCGACATGGCCTCCGCCGTCACCGGCGAGGCGACCCGCGACCAGTCGCTGCTCGAGCCCGACTGGTTCAGCACGAAGGCCTTTCCGAAGGCCACCTTCACCGCCGCCGGCTTCAAGGCGCTGGGCGGCGGCAGGTACCAGGCGATCGGGACCCTGACGATGCGCGGCGTCACGAAGCCGTTGACCCTGCCCTTCAGCCTCGTCATCACCGGCGACACGGCGAAGATGACCTCCAGCGTGGGTCTGAACCGTCTGGCCTTCGGCGTAGGACAGGGCGATTGGAAGACGACAGAGGTCGTGCCGGGAACGGTGACCGTCAACATCAGCCTGACAGCGAAGCGGGCGAAGTAGTCCGCGCGGACATTGTCCGCGCCGTTGGGGCGCTGCGCGCCGGCGGCCTGGTGATCCTGCCGACCGAGACCGTGTACGGGCTCGCCGCAGACGCGGCGAACCCGCTGGCCGTCGCCGCGGTCTACACGGCCAAGGGCCGGCCGAGTTTCAACCCGTTGATCGCCCATGTCGCCGATGTCGTTGGCGCGCGACGGATTGCCGTACTGGATGTGCGCGGCGAGGCGCTGGCCGCGGCCTTCTGGCCAGGGCCGCTGACGATCGTGGCGCCGGTCGCCGACGCGGCGGCGGTCTGCGACCTGGCGCGGGCCGGGCTGGACACCGTGGCGGTGCGCGTGCCGGGCCATCCGCTGTCGCGAGCGCTGCTGTCGGCGTTCGCCGGCCCGGTGGTCGCGCCCTCGGCCAACCGCTCGGGCCGCCCGAGCCCGACGACCTTCGCCGACGCCATGGAAGAGACCGGCGCGTCGGCGGCCGGTTCACTCGATGGCGGTCCCTGCCGGGTCGGACTGGAATCCACGGTCGTCGCCCTGCTGCCCGGCGAGCCGGCGCGGCTGCTGCGGCCAGGTTCGGTCACCCGCGCGCAGGTCGAGGCCGTGATCGGGCCGCTGGCCGAGGCGGAGGGCGACGCCAAACGCTCGCCCGGCCGGCTGGCGGCGCACTACGCCCCGGACGCGCCGGTGCGGATCAACGCCTCGGGCGCCGGGCCCGGCGAGGCCTTCCTCGCCTTCGGGCCGAGCGACAGCCCCTTCAACCTCAGCCCCTCGCGCGACCTCGCCGAGGCGGCGGCCAACCTGTTCGCCATGCTGCGGGCGGCGGATCGGACGAAGCCGTCCGCTATCGTCGTTGCGGCGATCCCGGACGAAGGCCTGGGCGAGGCCATCAACGACCGCCTGCGCCGCGCCGCCGGCTACGTCGGCTGAAGGGCGGAGCGGACGTCGGTAAGCGCAAAGTTGTCGCCCTTGTAGAGGAGGGGCGCGTCGAGAGATTTGGCCAGGGCATAGGCGAAGCAATCGCCCATGTTCAGCCGGGCGGGATGATAGCCTCGGCCAAACGTGAGGTAGGCGAGTAACGCCTCTTCGGCGAGATCGACAGCCTGGACGATCTCTACGCCCAGGGTGGCGAGCCAGATGTTCAATTCAGCTTTGGAGGTCAGGCGGCCTCGGCCGATCAGGACCAGACCCGCTTCGACATAATTGACCGCCGAAATCTGGGTCTCGTTGGTCAGCAGAACGCCAGCGAAAATCTCGGCCTCGGGTTCGAGCTCGCCTATGGCCACGAGGGCCGACGCATCAACGACGATCACGACGCTTCGCCGCGGCTTCCAGCTCGTCCGCGTCCCATAGCGCGTCGAAATCCGCCTTCGTGACGTTCAACTTGACCTTGTCTTGGCCGGCCTGACGGCGGAATTCCCGTGTGGCGGCCATCATTTCCTCGATAGACCGCGCTTTGCGAACTGCAGGAGCCTCGGCTGCCAGGGCCTTGTCCAAGGCTGCGTCAATGACCGCCGTCAGCGTCTCACCGCGCAACCGCGCCAGTTGACGCGCCTTGCGTTCGGTCTCGGGGTTCTTGATGAAGATGCCCATGGCGATCCCTCGGTATATACCTGAGTATATAATCGTCAGGACGTTCCGAGAAGCGTAAGCTCCAGGGCCATGACCATCTCCGTACCCGCTGACGTCATCTCCCGCCTCAAGGCCGTGCTCGGCGAGGACGGCTGGAGCCAGGACCCCGACCGCATCGCGCCCAAGCTGGTCGAGTGGCGCGGCCGCTGGACCGGGACGACGCCGCTGCTGGCGCTGCCGAAGACAACGGCGCAGGTCGCCGCCGTGGTCGGCATCTGCGCCGAGAGCGGCACGGCCATCACGCCGCAGGGCGGCAACACCGGCCTGGTCAGCGGCCAGATCCCGCAGGGCGAGATCCTGCTGTCGACCGAGCGGCTGAACGCCATCCGCGACATCGACGCCTTCGATGACGTCATCGTGGCCGAGGCGGGCGTGACCCTGGCCGCCGTGCATGAGGCCGCCGCCGCCATCAATCGCCGCTTCCCGCTGGGCCTGGCCTCGGAGGGCTCGGCGACCGTCGGCGGGGTGATCTCGACCAACGCCGGCGGGACACAGGTGCTGCGCTACGGCACGACGCGCAACCTGGTGCTGGGCGTCGAGGCGGTGCTGCCCAACGGCGAGATCTGGAACGGGCTGAAGCGCCTGCGCAAGGACAACACCGGCTACGACCTCAAGCAGCTGCTGATCGGGGCCGAGGGCACGCTGGGGGTCATTACCGCCGCCAGCCTGAAGCTGTTCCCGGTGCTGGCCTCCTGCGCCACGGCCATCGTCGGCCTGCGCACCCCGCACGACGCGGTGGCGCTGCTGGCCCGGGCCAAGGACGCCACCGGCGGGGCCATCGAGGCCTTCGAGCTGCTGGGCCGGCCGGGCCTGGCTTTCGCCGTGAAGAATATCCCCGGCGTTCGCGACCCGCTGGCGGGCGAGCATCCCTGGTACGTTCTGGTCGAGACCGCCAGCGGCGAGCCGGGCGCGGCCGAGGGCGCCATGGAACGGCTGCTGGCCGGGGCGCTGGAGGACGACCTGATCCAGGACGCCGCCATCGCGCAGACAGAGGCGCAGGCGAAGGCCTTCTGGGCGGTGCGCGAGAACCAGTCAGGGGGCCAGAAGGCCGAGGGCGCGGCCTGGAAGCACGACGTCTCCATCCCGGTCTCGCGCATCGCCGACTTCATCGACAAGGCGACCGCGGCGGTGCTCAAGCTCGACCCGACCCTGCGGGTCGTCGCCTTCGGCCATGTCGGCGACGGCAACGTCCACTATGACGTGCTGCGCGCGGCGGACGGCGATGACGAGGCGCACAACGAGCGTCGCGACGCCGGCTCCCGCATCGTCCACGACATTGTCGCCAGCATGGACGGCTCGATCAGCGCCGAGCACGGCCTGGGCGCCGCCAAGACCGCCGACGCCCTGCGCTACAAGTCCGCCGTCGAGGTCGAGGCCCTGCGCGCCCTCCGCGCCGCGCTGGACCCGCAGCGGATCATGAACCCGCGGGTTCTGTTCTAGGACTGGCAGCGCGGGGACGGATCGTCCGGGGTCTCGACGCGGCCGCGTTCGTCGAAAACTTTCCAGTCAACGGCCCAGTAGCTGCCCCGCTCCTCCTTCTGGAGCAAGAACAGCATGGCTTTCGGCAGCCGGTAGGCAGAGCCCATCAGGGCGCGGACCGTGATGTCGCGGGGGCCGAGGCGACCATTGATCACCTCCTCAACGCGTACGGTCAGGTCATGGCGACCGCCGATGTAGATTGCGTCCGGATCCGGGTCGGGGTCCATCTCATGGTAGCCGAGGAAGGCACCGTACGCCTTCACCTCACCGATCACCACCATGTCGTGGCTGAGCCGACCGTCGCGCTCCCTGAGCGCGGCGTCGGCGGGGCCGGCGACGAGCATCGCCGTCGCGACCAGCGGCAAGACCAGCGCGCGCATCAAACGTCTTTCGGCTGATCCTCGACCGTCACGGCCGGGGCCTTGCGCTGCCCGGGCGAACCGGGCGGCGCCAGCCGGACGTGGAAGCCCGTGATCTTCCAGAGCTTGTCGTCCCCCTTGGCGAGAACCGTCTCGGTGACCACGGTCGCCGCCGGATAGCTGTAGGCGTGGATCAGCGTGGCCTTGGTTCCGCCCGTGCCTGCGCTCAGGCTCCAGCTACGGTTGGCGACCGCCGTCGGCGGTCCCGCCGGCAGGGCGCCCTTGACCTTGGCCAACTGCGCCAGCGCCCGTGGTGTGCGCAGGTCCGCCGCGAGGTCGGCGTTGGCGGACAGGTCGGCCCCGGTCCGGATCTGTTCGTAGAGCGCCCTGGCCTTGGCGTCAGCCTCCTTGTCGGCAGTCGGCAGGCTGCAGGCCGCCAGAACCAGGGCTCCGGTGACGGCGAGAACAAGGGATCGACGCTGCATGACCGGCCTCCTGGAGAGGCGTCGATCCTCGCCCATCGGCAACGTGATCGGCAAGCGTCGTCGTGAAGCCCGGAACGACTGGCCTTCCGCAAGGCGACGGCCTATCTCCCCGCCCATGCTGTTCGTCATCTCTCCCGCCAAGGCGCTGGACTTCACGCCGCCCGACCGGACGTTGCCCCTGACCACTCCGGTCCTGAAGGACGATATCGCCGCGCTGGACGCGGTGACCCGCAAGCTGCGGGTGTCCGAGGTGCGCAAGCTGATGGATCTGTCCGAGACGTTGGCGACCCTGAACCACGAGCGGTTCCAGGCCTTCGACCCCACGGTCGAGGAGGGACTGCAGGCGGCAATCGCCTTCAATGGCGATGTCTATGCCGGCCTGTCGGCGCGCACGCTCGACGCAAAGGCCTTCGCCTGGGCCCAGGACCGGCTGCGTATCCTGTCAGGCCTCTACGGCCTGCTTCGGCCGGCAGACGCCATCCAGCCCTATCGGCTGGAGATGGGCACGCGGCTGAAGACCGAACGCGGCAAGAGCCTCTACGACTTCTGGGGCGACCGGATCGCGCGCGAGCTAAACGCCGCCGCCGAGGGGCACAGGGACAGGACCCTGATCAACCTGGCCAGCCAGGAGTATTACGGCGCCGTCGACGCAAAGGCCCTGACGCTGCCCGTGGTCACCTGCCGCTTCTTCGAGGAGAAGGACGGCGCGGCCCGCCAGATCAGCTTCTTCGCCAAGAAGGCCCGCGGCCTGATGGCCCGCTACGCCATCGACAACCGCATCGAGAAGGCGGCCGACCTGAAGGGGTTCGACGTCGCGGGCTATGCCTGGCGCAAGGATCTGTCGTCGGACGCCGACTGGGTCTTTCATCGTCCGTACGCCTCGCCTGCCTGAAAATTCAACATGAGATGAATTATAGGCCCTCGCGGTCGGCGGCGCGGTCGTTTATGCTGCGCTGCAACATAGACTGACAGGGCAGCGCACGACATGGACTACGGGCTCAGGGGCCAGGTCGCCATCATCACAGGGTCGACCAGCGGAATCGGGCTCGGTTTGGCCGAGGCGCTGGCGCAGCAGGGCGTGAACATCGTCCTGAACGGACTGGGCGATCCGGAGGCCATCGAGGCGACCCGGTCGGGCCTGTCGGCCCGCAACGGCGTCGAGGTGCTCTACCACGACGCCGACATGACCCAGCCGCACCGTATCGCCGACCTGGTGTCCTCGACCCGCAACGCCTTTGGCCGCATCGACATTCTGGTCAACAACGCCGGCATCCAGCATGTCGCGCCGGTGGACGAGTTCCCGGTCGAACAGTGGGACCGGATCATCGCCATCAACCTGACCTCGACCTTCCACGCCACCAAGGCGGCCCTGCCGCCGATGAAGGCCGCCGGCCGCGGGCGGGTGGTCAACATCGCCTCGGCCCACGGCCTGGTCGCCTCGCCGTTCAAGAGCGCCTATGTCGCCGCCAAGCACGGCGTGATCGGCTTCACCAAGTCCGCAGCGCTGGAAGTGGCGCAGCAGGGCGTCACCGTGAACGCCATCTGCCCGGGCTATGTAAAGACCCCGCTGGTCGAGGCGCAGATCACCGACCAGGCGAAGGCGCGCGGCATCAGCGAGGAGGCCGTCATGCGCGATGTCATCCTGGCCGCCCAGCCGACCAAGCAGTTCGTCACCGTCGAACAGCTGGGCGGACTGCTGCTCTACCTCGTCTCCGACGCGGGCGCTTCGGTGAATGGCGCGGCCCTGACCGTGGACGGCGGCTGGACGGCGGCGTGAAGCCGCGCCCGGCCAGCCCCCGGTCCATCAGCCTGGCGCTGCAGGGCGGGGGCTCGCACGGCGCCTTCGAGTGGGGGGTGATCGAGCGGCTGCTCGAGGAGGACGGGCTGGAGATCGGCGCGGTCACCGCCGCCTCGGCCGGGGCCATGAACGCCGCCGCCCTGGCCAGCGGCCTGGCGACCGGCGGCCGCGAGGGCGCCAAGGCCACGCTGGCGAAGTTCTGGCGCGCGGTCAGCAACGCCGACAGCCGGAACGGGACCATCTTCGGCGACTCCAGGGTCTGGTCGGCGATCCTGCAGCCGGACTGGTTGAAAGCGACGCCGGCCTGGCGCTGGGCCGAAAGCCTCGGGGCCAGCATGAGTCCCTACGAGTTCAATCCGTTCAACCTGAACCCGATGCGCGAGGTGCTGGAAAAGTCGGTCGACATGGCCGCCATCCGCGACCATTGCCCGATCGCGCTGTTCATCGCCGCGACCGGCGTGCGCACCGGCAAGGCCCGCATCTTCGGGCGGGAAGAGCTGACCATCGACCACCTGCTGGCCTCGGCCTGCCTGCCGACCCTCTTCCACGCGGTCGAGATCGACGGCGAGCCCTACTGGGACGGCGGCTATCTGGCCAATCCGCCGATCTGGCCGCTGGTCTATGCCGACACCCCCGACGACGTGCTGGTCATCACGCTCAATCCGTTCGTTCGCGAGGAGGCGCCCAAGTCGCCGGGCGAGATCATGGACCGCCTGAACGAGATCACCTTCAACGCCGCCCTTTCCGCCGAGTTGCGCGCCGTGGCCTTCGTCCAGAAGCTGCTCGACGAGGGCATGCTGAAGGAGACCGCCCGCGGCCGGTATCGCCGGTTGCGCATGCACGCCATCACCGCGGACGGTCACCTCAGCGACCTGTCCATGGCCTCGAAGTTCGCCACCGACTGGGCCTTCCTGACCGGGCTTCGCGACCGGGGCCGCAAGGCCGCCGACGCCTGGCTGGCCGCCCATCTGAAATCCGTCGGCGTTGAGTCGACCGTCGACCTGAGAGCTGAGTTCCTATGACCGTCTCCGTCCAGCGTCCCGTCCCCACTGTCGGCGTGGTCTGCCTGAAGGGCGACAAGGTCCTGCTGATCAAGCGGGGCACCCCGCCCCGGCTGGGCCAGTGGAGCCTTCCCGGCGGGCGGATCGAATGGGGGGAGGCCGTCGACGCCGCCGCGCTGCGCGAGCTTAAGGAAGAGACCGGCGTCGAGGCCGAGCTGACCGGCCTGCTGGACGTCGTCGACGGGGTGTTCACCTCCCGCGAAACCGGCGAGACCACCCGCCACTACGTGATGATCGACTATGCCGCCCGCTGGACCGGCGGCGAGCCGGTAGCCGGCGACGACGCGGCCGACGCCCGGTTCTTCACCCGGGACGAAGCGATGGCCGCCGTGGAGTGGGACGAGACCCGGCGTATCATCGACCAGGCTTTCGACCGCATCCCGGCTTGACCAACCCGGCGTCACCGGCCTTTTTGTGCGTCAAACAGACGTTCAAAACGGGAAGCGACGCACCATGGCCTACAAGCCCTTTGATCTGACCGGAAAAGTCTCGCTGATCACCGGCGGCAACGGCGGCATCGGCTTTGGCATGGCCGAGGCCCTGGCGCAGTCGGGCTCGGACATCGTAATCTGGGGCTCCAACCCCGAGAAGACCCAGGCGGCAGAGGGCCGGCTCCTGGCCCACGGCGTGCGGGTGAAGGCCCAGATCGTCGACTGCGCTGACGAGGCCCAGGTGGTCGCCGGCATGGCCGAGGCCGCCACGGCCATGGGCCGCATCGACACGGTGATCGCCAACGCCGGCCGCGGACGGGGCGCCGCCTCCTTCTCCGAAATGACCACGGAGGCCTGGCGGTACAACATGGCCCTCAACCTCGACGGCGTGTTCTGGACCCTGCGCGAGGCGGCCAGGCACATGGTCGAGCGGGCAAAGGCCGGGGATCCAGGCGGCTCCCTGATCGGCATCGCCTCGCTGGCCGCCATCGAGGGCGCCGCCCGCAACGAGGCCTACGCGGCCACCAAGGGCGGCGTGATTTCGATGATGAAGTCCATCGCCGTCGAGCATGCGCGCTACGGCGTCCGCGCCAACGCCGTCCTGCCCGGCTGGATCGCCACCGACATGACCGCCGGCGCCCAGGGCAACGACACCTTCACCACCAAGGTCATCAGCCGTGTTCCCGCCCGCCGCTGGGGCGAACCGGCCGACTTCGGCGGCGTGGCCGTCTACCTCGCCTCCGACGCCAGCAGCTACCACTCCGGCGACACCTTCGTCATCGACGGCGGCTACGCGGTGTTCTAGCCGGAGCGCCCGTCCTCCCCGCTCGCGGGGAGGGGGACCGCCGGGACGGCGGTGGAGGGGTAGCGCCGGCGCCGGCCGCTACAGCCTGAACACCGCAACTCCGGTTCGTCTCCCACCGCCCGCGCCGCCCCCTACACCATGCTCCGCATGGTCCCCCTCCCCCTCGCTTCGCTCCGGGGAGGAAGGACAAGAAAAGGAAACGCCCTCATGTCCCTGCGCACACCTCTCTGCGACCTGCTCGACATCGAGCATCCGATCATGCTGGCCGGCATGGGCGGGGTTTCCTACGCCGAGCTGGCGGCGGCGGTGAGCAACGCCGGGGGCTATGGCGTGCTGGGCATGGCCGGCACCGAGCCGGAGTTCATCCGCGAACAGATGCGCAAGGTCCGCTCGCTGACCGACCGACCGTTCGGCGTCGACCTGCTGGCCGCCAGCCCCGAAAGCCTGACGGCGGCCGTCGAGATCATCATCGAGGAGGGGGCGAGTTCCTTCATCGCCGGTCTGGGCGTCCCCATGCCGATCATGGAGAAGCTCAAGAAGGCCGGTCTGAAGGTCATGGTCGTCTGCGGCGCGGTGAAGCACGCGGTGAAGGCCGAGCAGGCCGGCTGCGACGCGGTCATCTGCCAGGGGGGCGAAGGCGGTGGCCACACGGGCCTGGTCGGCACCCTGCCCTTGCTGGCCCAGGCCGTGGAGGCGGTGAAGATCCCCGTGGTCGGCGCCGGCGGCCTGTATGACGGTCGCGGCCTGGCGGCCTGTCTGGCGCTGGGCGCCCAGGGCGTGTGGATGGGCACCCGCTTCATCGCCAGCCAGGAGGCCCACGCAGGCGACCTCTATCGCGACACGATCCTCAACGCCTCCGACGAGGACACCGTTCGCACCCGCTGCTACAGCGGCAAGCCGATGCGCGTGCAGAAGAACCCCTACGTCGCCGACTGGGAAAGCCGCCCGGCCGACATTCAGCCCTTCCCGATCCAGGCCGGCATCAGCATCCGCAACAACGCCATGGGCGGCATCGGCGGCCAGATCGAGGGCCTGGACCCGGACAAGTCCTGCTTCGCCATGGGTCAGAGCGCCGGGGGCGTCCACGACGTCCTGCCGGCCGGCGACATCGTCCGCCGCATCATGGCCGAGGCCCATGCCTCGATCGCGGCCATGACGGCCCTGAACGCGGCCAGTCCGGCTACGACGCGCGAGACGGCGGCCTGACCGCCCATGGCCGTCTATGGAGTCGCCCACATCACCATCACCGACCGGGCAGCCTATGACCGCTACTCGGCGGCGTTCATGGCGGTGTTCAGCCAGTTCAGCGGCTCCCTGCTGGCCGTCGACGAATCGCCCCGGGCCATCGAAGGCGAATGGACCGCGACCCGGCTTGTGTTGATGAGCTTCCCGGATGAAGCGGCCTTTCATGACTGGTTCGACTCGCCGGCCTATCAGGCGATCGCCGCGGATCGCCACGCCGGCTCGACCGCCGTCATCCTGTTGGCCAAGGGGCTCGGCGGTTAGGCAACCCGCCCGGCCACCCTTGTGCTCCACAGGAGCAGCAGGGGCATCAGCGCCACCTCGGCCAGGAACGAGCCGAGGATCTGCGGTCCGAACAGCACGTCGGGCCGCAGGGCGCTGAACCGCGCCAGCCCGCCGATGACGATAAGCACCAGCGCGGCCTGCACCGCAGGCTTCAGCGCGCGCAGCCGCCACGCCGCCGCGACGAACAGCAGCCCTACCCCGAGCCAAAGGCCGCCCAGGAACCGCACATGGCTGTCCTGGGCCGCGAAGGCCTGCGGGTCGGTGACGGCCAGGAAGTCGGTCGGCCCCTGAAGTCCCAGGGTGACGATCCCGCCGAGCCCAACGTTGAGTCCCGTCCAGACGATCACCAGTCCGACCGTAAGAATGGTCAGCCGGAAGCCGGTCTCATTGAATGTCATGAGCTGTCGCATCCTGGACTTTTCCGTGCTCCAGCGTCTGATTGCATTAAAATAAACGCGTGCTAATTTAATGGGAATGATGTCCGAGTCAACTGCGGCACGGCCGCGGGGGCGCCCGCCCCGCACTGTCGAGACCATGAAAGCCATGCAGGCGCGGATCGCGGCCGTGGCGATCCGTCTGTTCCGGGAGGAAGGCTATGCCTCGGTCTCGATGCGCCGGATGGCGCAGGAGGCGGGATGCACGCCGGCGACCCTGTACAGCTACTTCGCCAGCAAGACCGACATCCTGCGCCACATCTGGGCCGAGGTGTTCGAAGGGCTGTTCACCGCGCTGGGCCGGCTGGCGGCCGGCATCGAATCCCCGCGCGAGCGGCTGGCGGCGGTTTCACGCGCCTATGTTCGCTACTGGGTTGACCATCCGGAGACCTATCGTGTCGTCTACATGACCGAGGGCGTCACCCAGCCTGAGGTCAGCGTCTTCCTGGATGAGGCCGCCGACCAGTTCGCGCTGTTCTTCGACCTCATGCGCCGGGCCTGGGCGACTGCTTCGCCCGACGATGTCGAGGGTCGAACCCAGGCCCTGCTGTGCGGCTTGCAAGGTGTGGCGCACAACCTGGTCACCGTCAGCGGCTATGGCTGGGCGCCGGCGGAGCGTCTGGTCGACACCCTGGTGGAGGCCCTGCTCCCGCCCCGCCTGCCGCTGTGGCTCGACGCCTAGACGCCCTCGACGATCACGACCCGGTACTCGGCGCCCTTGAGCCGGTGCTGCAGCGCCTCCTGGTAGGCGGGGCTGCGGTACCAGGCCTGGGCCTCGGCGAAACCCGGGAACTTCAGGATGACCGTGCCGTCCGTCTCCGGCCCTTCCAGGACCTCCTGACGGCCGTAGAAGGCCAGGGGCGTGACGGCGTGGCCGCCGCGAGCCTCTCGCGCCTTCTGACCGTAGGTGGCGAATTCCTCGGGGTCGATCATCCGCTCGCGGACAAGGATGACATAGGCGGGCCTGGCGTCGTCGGTCATGGGGGCTCCTGAAGGCTGTGGTCTGAACCTAGCGTCGCCGGTGGACGCTGGCGACGTCCGCGCCTTGATCCAGGTCAAATTCCGACTGTCGGCGCCGGGCTAGCCTTTGGTCTCTGCCCGAAGGAGCGCTGCCATGTCCCTGATCGACGCCCCCGAGGCCCCCGGCCGGATCACGCGCCGGGACGAGGCCATCGAGATCACCCTGATCCGACATCTGGACCATGCCGCCGATACGGTCTGGACCTTTCTGACCGTCCCCGCCCGCCTGCGGGAGTGGCTGGCCCCGGGGGTGATCGACGCCCGGGTCGGCGGCCGGGCCCGGCTCGACTTCGTCGACTCCGGCACGGTGATCGACAGCGAAGTGACCGCGTTCGAGCCAGGAACGCTGCTGGAATACAGCTGGAGCGGGCCTGGCGAGCCGCTGAGGCCGGTTCGCTGGGCGCTGGACATCGAGGGGCCGCAGGCCTGCCGCGTGACCCTGACGCTCACTACGCCGGCGGGCGACGACGCCGGGCGCGGGGCCGCGGGCTGGGAGGCGCGCCTGGAGATGCTGGCCGCCGCGCTCGAAGGGGTCCCGATGCGGTTCCCGTTCAAGCGCTTCAAGGCCGCGCGCGACGCGTACCGGGCGCGGCTGGCCTGATCGGTCAGCCGAAGGTCAGGATCCACACCCCGATCGCCGCGAAAGAGGCCGCCGCCGCCCAGCGGATGTAGCGCAGCGGCAGGCGCGTAGCCGCCGCCTCGCCGATCCAGACGGCCGGCGCGTTGGCGATCATCATGCCCAGGGTCGTGCCCGCGGCAACCAGCAGGATGCTGTGGAACTTCGCCGCCAGCGCCACGGTCGCGACCTGGGTCTTGTCGCCCATCTCGACGAAGAAGAAGGCGATGGCCGTGGTCAGAAAGACCGAGCCGGCCCGCACGGCGGACGGCGCCTCGTCGTCCTCGAACTTGTCGGGAATGAGCGCCCAGGCCCCGAAGCCGATGAACAGCAGGCCGAGAACCCACTTCATCCAGGGACCGTTCAGGCTGTGGCCGGCCACCGAGCCGATGGTGGCGGCCAGGCCGTGGTTGGCCAGGGTGGCGACCAGGATCCCGGCCAGGATCGGCCAGGGCTTGCGGAACCGCGCCGCCAGCACGATGGCCAGCAGCATGGTCTTGTCGCCGATCTCGGCGATGGCCACGAGGCCGGTGGAGACGAGGAAGGCTTCCATGAACAGTTCACCTGGCGGGGCCGAGCAGACAGACCATTGGCGTTCCGCACCCTCGGCCCCGCTGGCCGCGTGCGAAAGCCAAAGGTCTCGCCAGGTCCTCTCGGACTGAGCGCGCCATGGAGCCGGGGCTCCAAGTTTGTTGACGCGCTCCCCGCTGGGTATGCGGGCGGCTACTCCCCAGTGACGGGCGGCTGATAGCCCCGCGCCGACGTCGGCGCAAGCCTCAGAGGCTGCCGTCCGCCTTCGCCGCCGCGGTCAGCTCGGCGCGGAACTTCGGATGGGCCAGCCCGATCAGGGCCTTGGCCCGCTCGAAGGATGACAGACCCTTGAGGTCGACTTGGCCGTATTCGGTGACCACGATATGGGTGTCGTTACGCGGCGTGGTGACCGGCCCGTCGAGGCGGGTGGTGATGCGCGAGACGGTCCCGTCCTTCGCGGTCGAATGGCAGGCGATGATCGACTTGCCGCCCCTGGAGGCATAGGCGCCGCGTACGAAGTCGAGCTGGCCTCCGGCGGCGCTGAATTGCCGCCCCGCCAGGTGTTCGGAATTGCAGGCGCCCGACAGGTCGATCTGCAGCGTGGCGTTGACCGACACCACCCGGTCGTTCCGGGCGATCACCGCCGGGTCGTTGACGTAGCCGACCGGGCGGCTCTCGACGGCGGGGTTGTCGTCGATGAAGTCATAGAGCGCCTTGTCGCCCAGGGCGAAGGTGAAGATCGACAGGCCAGGATCGGTGGCCTTGTGGCGATTGGTGACCACGCCCTTTCGCATCAGTTCGACCAGCCCGGGCGACAGGAGCTCGGTGTGGACGCCCAGGTCGCGGTGCTTCCCGAGGGCCGAGCAGACCGCATCGGGCAGCGCACCGATGCCCATCTGCAGGCAGGCCCCGTCCTCGACCAGACCGGCGACGATGCGACCGATGGCGTCATCATCGGCGCAGCGTTCGCGGGACGGATTCTCGAACAACGGCTGGTCGTTCTCGACGATCCCGTCGACCTGGCTGACATGGATCATGCCGCCTCGGACGCGCGGGATGTGCCTGTTGACCTCGACAATGACCCGGCGGGCCGAGTTCACCAGCGCCGAGCCGTAGTCATTGCTGGCGCCGAGGCTGAAGAAGCCATGGCGGTCCATCGGCGAAACAGCGGTGACAAAGACATCCATCGGCGCCGGCTCGCTCATCAGCCGCGGCGCCTGGCTGAAGGCTCCGGGCATGAAGGCGATGGTCCGACAGCCGTCCACTTCGCCCCGGGCCAGCAGCGCGCGCTCGATCGGGCCGAGAAAAAAGCAGTGCGGCCGGATACGGTCCATCAGCTCGTAGCGGAGCACGGACGTCGCCGCGTGTGGCGTCGAATGGAAGTAGTAGAGGCGGACCTCGTCGATCTCCCGGGCCTCGGCCCGGGCGGCGATGGCAGACAGGATGGCGGGCGGCTCGGCCAGCGCCATGCCCATGGCCAGGCGCTGGCCGGATTCCAGCTGGTCGGCCGCCTCCGCCGGGGACAGACGCTTGCTCGCGTAGATCTGATCGAGGGTCATGTGGCGGAGCATGCCATGAACCGACCGCCGCCGACGAGGGCCCAGGCGCGTTCAGGAGGGCAGCGGAAGACCTCCGTTCGCTCATCACGGGAGTCGAGATCACAGTCCCGCGACCACGCGTCGCGGCCCTTGTCCTAACCCCTTGCAATGGTTGGTATGCTGGGCGGCGTTAACCTTTTGCTAACGAAAAAAGTCGCCTTGCGGACGATCTTGGCGTTGACGAGTCATTAGGGGTCATGGCCCCATATAGTGGGTTGAGGGGGCATACCGCCCACAACATGTAGGGGGTCGGGGACGGGTTTCTCGTCTTTGAACTCCCTGATTGGTCACGGGTTTTGGGACATGATGGGTGAAGTGGCGCGACAGATTCCTCTCGGCGAAGCCGCGGGAGACAGCGCCTGGGAAGCTGGCCGTCCTCAGCTTTCGCTTGTGCGCAAGGTCGAGGTCGACCGCTCGCGCGACGCCCTGCTGACGGACTTCGGCAAGACCACGCTTGAAGACCGCTATCTGCTGCCCGGCGAGTCGTACCAGGACATGTTCGCCCGCGTCGCCACGGCCTATGCCGACGACGCCGAGCACGCCCAACGCGTTTACGACTACATGAGCCGCCTGTGGTTCATGCCGGCCACGCCGGTCCTGTCCAACGGCGGCGCCGAGCGCGGCCTGCCGATCAGCTGCTTCCTGAACGCGGTCGGCGACAGCCTGGACGGCATCGTCGGCGCCTGGAACGAGAACGTCTGGCTGGCCGCCAACGGCGGCGGCATCGGCACCTACTGGGGCGGCGTCCGCTCCATCGGCGAGAAGGTCAAGGGCGCCGGACAGACCAGCGGTATCATCCCCTTCATCCGCGTCATGGATTCGCTGACGCTGGCCATCAGCCAGGGCAGCCTGCGTCGCGGTTCGGCGGCGGTGTACCTGGACATCCACCACCCCGAGATCGAGGAGTTCCTCGAGATCCGTAAGCCGTCGGGCGACTTCAACCGCAAGTCCCTGAACCTGCACCACGGCATCTCGATCAGCGACGAGTTCATGCATGCCGTCCGCGACGGCGGCAAGTTCGGCCTGCGCTCGCCCAAGACCGGCGAGGTCCTCAAGGAGGTCGACGCCCGCGCCCTGTGGCAGAAGGTGCTGGAGCTGCGCCTTCAGACCGGCGAGCCCTACCTGATCTTCTCCGACCACGTGAACAAGGCCCTGCCGAAGCACCAGCGCGAGCTGGGCTTCAAGGTCCGCCAGTCCAACCTGTGCAGCGAGATCATGCTGCACACCGGCAAGGACCACCTGGGCGTCGAGCGCACGGCCGTCTGCTGCCTGTCGAGCGTCAACGCCGAGACCTTCCTGGAGTGGCGCGACGAGCCGCGCTTCATCGAGGACGTCATGCGCTTCCTCGACAACGTGCTGGAGGACTTCATCCAGCGCGCTCCGGTCGACGCCAAGGCCGCCGTCTACGCCGCGCAGCGCGAGCGCTCGGTGGGTCTGGGCCTGATGGGCTTCCACAGCTTCCTGCAGGCCCAGAACGTGCCCTTCGAGAGCGCCCTGGCCAAGAGCTGGAACATGCGGCTGTTCAAGCACCTGCGCCGCGAGGCCGACAAGGCGTCGGTCAAGCTGGCCGAGGAAAAGGGCGCCTGCCCCGACGCCGCCGAGCGCGGCGTGATGGAGCGCTTCTCCCACAAGCTGGCCATCGCCCCGACCGCCAGCATCAGCATCATCTGCGGCGGCACCTCGGCGGGCATCGAGCCCATCCCGGCCAACATCTACAGCCACAAGACGCTGTCGGGCACCTTCGCGGTCAAGAACCCCTATCTGGAGCGGCTGCTCGAGACCAAGGGTCAGAACACGGCGGCGGTCTGGGACACCATCCTGGCCAACGAGGGCTCGGTCCAGCACCTGGACTGCCTGAGCCAGGACGAGAAGGACGTCTACAAGACCGCCTTCGAGCTGGACCAGCGCTGGATCGTCGAACTGGCCGCCGACCGCACGCCCGACATCTGCCAGAGCCAGTCGGTCAACCTGTTCATCCCCGGCGACGTGGATAAATGGGACCTGCACATGCTGCACTGGCAGGCCTGGGAGCGGGGCATGAAGAGCCTCTACTACCTGCGCTCCAAGTCGGTTCAGCGCGCCAGCCACGCCGGCGCCGAGACCGTCGAGGCGGTCGACATGGCCGGCAGCGCCCGCACCGACTACGAGGAATGCCTCGCCTGCCAGTGATGGCCGACGGCGCGTGAAACAGGGGCCCGGTGGAAACGCCGGGCCCTTTTCGTTGCGTCCTTCGCGATGCGGACCTGAAGGTCCGCTCCTCAGGTAGACGAAGTCTGAGCGTTCCACTCCCTTCGTCATCCTGAGGAGCGAGCCTTGGGCGAGCGTCGCGAAGGACGCACCGCGCCGGATCCAGCGAGATCCCCGGAGAAATCCGGCGAGATTTCCGCGCGTTCCGACCAATCGCGTCAAAACACCACGAGAAACCAGCAAGATCCCGGGAACGCCCCGGCCCGATCCGGGTTCTCGTCTTCATACAAACGAGAGGACGCCCCCATGCGCAACCCCATCATCTCCGTTCTGACGGTCGCCGCCGGCGTCCTGGCCCTGGCCGCCTGCAGCGGTCCGGCCGAGGACGCCGCCAACAAACAGGCCGACGCGGTCGAACAGTCGACCGACGCCCGCGCCGACGCGCTGGAAAACCAGGCCAACGCCACCCGCGACGCCGCCGCCGGCGCTGCCGCCGCCGGCAAGGAAGCCGCCGACGCCACGGGCGACGCGCTGGAGCGCAAGGCCGAGGCCGTCGAGGACGCCGGCGAGAAGAAGGCCGACGCGATCGAGAAAGAGGTTGATCGCAAGTACTAGGAAGGCCGGGGACAGGCACTGAAGTGCATGTCCCCGAACCCCTACCCCGCGGGCGCCAAGGTGATGTCCACCATGATCTCGCCGGAGATCGCCTCCAGCGCCGTCTGGGCGGACATGGCCGCGAGGCCCGGCGGCAGGCGCAGGCGGGCGTCCAGGTGGAACAGCGGCGCGCCGGAATAGGGCTCGGCGCTGACCCGGGTCTCGAAGCTCTCGATATTGGCCCCCAGGTCGCTGAGGGCGGCGGTCACCTGGCTGACGATGCCCGGCCGGTCCTGGCCGACCAGCGACAGGGCCAGGGCCTCGCCCGCCGCCTCGACCGCCCCGGTCGCGGCCGGTGCCAGCCGCACCTCCAGCCCCACAGCATCGACCGCCGCCACCGCCGCGCGCAGGGTCTCGACGCCCTCGGCTGGCAACTCGACCAGCACCGAGCCGACATAGAGGCCGCCCAGCCGGCTGAGGTGACTCTCCAGCCAGTTGCCACCCGCCGACAGCACCGCCGCCGCCAGCGCCCGGGTCAGCCCCGTCCGGTCGCTGCCCGCCACGCTGAGCACGAATTGAGCCATGGATGATCTCCCTGCGTTCGCGGCTGGTGGTAGCATTGGGGGGTGCGGGGTCGCCAGTCCTCGCCGCGAGCAGAGAGGCGCTGCGACCCTTGATGTCGCGGCAGTTATGCCGGTCTGCGGTCAAAGAGGCTTTTCAATGCGGGGCCATGTCCACGCATAGCGGACAATCAGCAGCAGCAGGGCGACTTCTGCGACAGCGCCGACCACCATATGCACCCAAGCCTCACCCACCAGATTGAACAGCGTATAGGGGATGTAGATCGTGGCCACAGACAGGTTCGACCAGCGATTCACCGTGGGTGGCAGCGAGACGGACAGAAAAATCATCAGGGCCGGTATCGCGACGGATACAAGGCTCGCCAAGACAAACACCTCGCCGATTTCGAATAGAAATACCCTTCCCGCAATGATTTCACTGATGGATCCGGGCATATAGAGGTGGAAGTAGTCAACGTAGATGTAGAAGAACATGAAGCTGGCCCACAGGGATGCGAGCTTCACATTCACGCTGACCCGGAACCTTTCCAGGTCGTATTGTCGCGCGGGCCGGGTGTTCATTTCGGGCGCTTTCATTTGATCGGGGCATTGCCGGGCCCGCCTGTCGCCGGCGACGGCGCAGGCAGGGACGAGCCGGACGGAGAGGGCCGCCGCAATGCAGCAGAACCTCTGCGTCGCGGCAGGCTCAGCCGAGGCTCCGCTTGCGGGCCAGGATGAAGGGGCGGCGATCATTGCCCCTGGACGCGTGGTTCTCGGCGGTCAGGATTTCGAAGCCCGCCGCGCTCACCCGCTCGCGCAGCTCGGCCAGCCGGAAAACGCTGACATAGGGCGCCTTGCCGATCAGGCGCATCCCCGGCAGGGCAAGACTGAGGAGCGGGTTCATGTCTCCAAGACAGGGCGTCTTGCTGATGAACAGCCCTTCCGGGGCAAGCAGGGCGTGGATCCGTCGGAGCGTGCCCGGCACGTCACGGACAAGGTGGAGATAGTTGAACCCCAGAACCGCATTGAAATGGCCGGTCTCGCGTATCGAGTCGTCCGCGGTCGCGACCTCGAAGGCGAGGGCCGGTACGGGGCTGGCGGACAGCTTCTCCCTGGCGATCGCGATCATTCCGGCAGAGATGTCCGTGGCCAGATAGCGCTGCACGTCGCCCGCCAAGCGCAGCGCCGTGCTGCCGGTCCCGCAGCCCAGTTCAAGCACGTGGTCGTCCGGACGCAGCAGCGCTCTGGTCCGCTCCAGGGTCCGCTCGTAGCCGCCCTGATCGGCAATGGCGTCCTGGGCGTATTTTCGCGAGATCCGATCCCAGAACCGCGCGTCGCTGGCTGTACTCATGTTGAAGTGCTCCTGTGCGACGCCAAATAGCATATGCGTAAATCGAGTGAATTGCCGAAAACTGCACCCATATTATACGTAAATGCATGAGTGCCATCGACTGGAACCAGATCCGCGCGTTTCACGCGACGGCCGTTGCAGGATCCCTGTCCGCAGCGGCGCGCCAACTGGGTCTGACCCAGCCCACCTTGTCCCGACAGGTTCTGGCGCTTGAGGCCGATCTGGGCGTGACCCTGTTCGAACGGCGGGGCCGCAAGCTCGTGTTGACCCAAACCGGACTGGAGCTGCTCGATCACATCCGGATCATGGGCGACGCGGCGGATACGCTGGTTCTCGCCGCCAGCGGACGGGCTCAGGAGATTGGCGGGCGGGTCTGTATCTCCGCCACGGATACCTATGCCGCCTATCTTCTTCCCGAGATCGTGGCGCGCGTCAGATCAGAAGCGCCACAGATCACGATCGCGATCGTCGCTTCCAACGCGTTCAGCGACCTTCATCGCGGGGAAGCGGACATCGCCATCCGCCACGTCCGACCTGACCGCCCTGGGCTGGTCGGACGACATATCCGCGATACCGAAGCGGGTTTCTTTGCCTCCGAGGACTGGGTTGCCCGCAATGGAACGCCCAAGGGGCCCGCCGAGCTGGCCAGGGCCGGCCTGATGGGCTTCGATGACCCCGCCTTCGCCGGCTTCCTGCGCGAGATCGGCATTCCGATCGCCACCGAGGATTTCCGGATCGTGTCGGAATCATCGGTTGTGATCTGGGAAATGGTCAGGCGGGGAATGGGGGTGGGCGCGATGATGCGCGAAGTGGCCGAGCGGACGCCAGGGATGGTGAAGCTTCTGCCGGACATGGCGCCGATCACGGTCCCGATCTGGCTGGTCACCCATCACGAACTGCAATCCAGCCCCAGCATTCGACTTGTCCAGGCGATCATGGCCGAGGAACTGGCCCGGATGTAGGGCCGGAGGCGGCCATTTCTGACACGGGACGACATGGCTGAGGATCATGTTCTCCGCGCTCGATGAAGGTGCCGTCCCGGCGCTCGTCAGGCCCCGCGGGGCTGTACCCCCCTTGCCCCCCCCTAGTTCACCGCCCCCACCGCCGCCGCGCCGGCCGCCGGATCCGCGATCCAGGCGGGCCAGAGGTCCTGGGGCCAGGCGGCGATGACGTGCAGGCGGTGCAGCTCGGCCAGGGTCTGGCGCAGGGCGACAGTGGCGATGGAGAGCTCGCGGGACTGGCCGGCGGAGAAGCGCAGCGTCAGGGCCAGGCGGTCGCCGGCCGGGGCGATGTTGACCTCAAAGACCAGACCAACTGTGGCCTTCGGGCCCGGGCGGACTGGCGGGGTGGCACCCATGGCCTCGACGGCGGCGGCCTGTTCCCAGGACTGGCGGCCGGGGTCCTCCAGCGCGGAGGCCGGCGGGGTCAGCATGGGCACCAGGGCGCCGACCAGCCCCCGGCACAGCCGCTGGGTCAGCCACAGCCGGGTGGCCGCGCCGTCGGCGTCCTCTGCGTCGAGGGCGATGCGGTCCTCGGCCGGGTCGTATAGGAAGGAGAACCGGGTGATCTCGGCCATGGAAGGTCCGGGCGTCCGTGCGGCGTGAGGCTTCTGCCTAGAGCACGATGCGGTCGGACGGAACCGTCCGGCCGTTGAATCGTGCGCCGCACTCAACAGTCTGGCGCCGGATCACGGCGCCGGCGCCTTCGGCCGCCCGGTCCAGGCCCGGGCGCGCAGGGGCGGGCGCGCAGGGGCGGGCGGCGATCAGCATCGGACCGCTCCCCGTCCGCCGCCTCCACCTGATGTCAGGCGGAGGCGGCGTCAAGGCGCGCGGCGGGGGACACCGGCGCCTTGGGGGGCGACCTCAGGGGCGCTGCGGATAGACGCCCTCGTAGGCGACGCACCAGGACACGGCGAGCACGGGGCTCTGGATGTTGACGGGCTGGCTGCCGCCGGCCGGCTGGAGCACGCGTGGGTTCATCGGGACGACAGGCGTCACGGTCGACGCCGCGTAGACCGGCGAGGTGCTCGGGAACATGCCGAGCATGGCGCCGCCGGGACTGGCGCCGGCCGGGCCGGTGTCATCCCCGTTGAAGCCATGCGCGTGCATCGGCAGTTCGGTGCTCAGCATCGTCCGCGTGGAGGACCCGAGCACGGCGCCGATCGGCAGGTTGGCGCTGTAGGAGACCGGCATCCGCTCGCGCAGGTCCGGCAGGCCGAAAGTCACCTGGCCGTCGCCGCCGTAGGTCGTGCCGTAGAGGCTGTAGAGGACATTGTACTGGCTGATCGACACCAGCTGGCCGTTGGCCGGAAGCCAGCCGTCGGGGCACCAGCTCATGCCGAACTGGAACAGCGAGCCGATGTACTGGTCGACCTGGGCGGCGGCCGGGGTGGCCGTGGCGAGGAGCCCGGCGACCGAGGCTGCCGCGGCGAGGGATTTCAGCGATATCATGGCGCGATCCTCCTCAAGGCCGGCTCGGGTAGACGCCGGTCATCGACACGCACCAGGTCATGGACAGCACCGGACTCTGGGTCGAGAAGGACTGGTTTCCCCCCGCCATGGAGACGACCTGGGGGTTCATCGGGACATCGGGCGTCGAGCTCGGCGCGGCGTAGATCACCGTGCCGGTCGGGAAGGTGGCCAGCGAGGCGCCCGCCGGACTGCCGGTGGTCGGGCCGGTCGAGGCCGCCACCACCAGGTGGTTGTGCATCGGCATCTGCTGGGTGGTCAGGGTGACGCTGGCCTGGCCCCAGGAAGACCCGACCGGGTAGGATGCGCTGGCGCTGACCGGGGCGCGCGCCTGCAGATTGGGCAGGCCGAAGGTCTGGACGCCGTTGCCGCCGTACTGGATGCCGAACAGCGAGTAGAGCGCGGCGTTCTGCTGGATCGAAATCGTCTGGCCGTTGGCGGGCAGCCAGTTCTTCGGACACCAGTTCATGCCGAACAGCGCCAGCTGGCCGACGAACGGGTCGGCCTGGGCCAGCGCCGGCGCGGCGCACCCGAGACCCGCGGCCAGCGCCAGCGCCGCGGCGCCGGTACGGATAGTCGTTTTCATGGAGAGCCTCCCTTTGTTCCCTGAACGGTAGCGGGTCACTTCTGATGGCGGTGGCGAAACTTGCAACCTGACGTTTGCTCTCGTTGTAGCGGAAAGTCTACCCTTGCGAGAATTTTTCGCGGCTAACGATAGTTTTTTCGCTGTGGCCCCGGGCGGCGGACGCCTCGGCCGGCGCCCGGGGCGAGACAGTTATCCCCCGGCCACTCACAACATATTGGGTGGGTGCGTTAACTCGCCGCTAGATGTTGTCCGGTTGACTGGTATCCTGTTCAATCAGTCGTCTCGAATCCGTCTGCGTCCGCCATAGGGATACCAAGTCGCCGTGACCGCCCCGTCCAAGCTGATCACCCTGCCCGGCCTGCTCACCCCGTCGGCGGCCTACAAGCCGTTCCGCTACCCGTGGGCCTTCGACATGTGGAAGAAGCAGCAGCAGGTCCACTGGATGCCCGAGGAGGTGCCGCTGGGCGAGGACATGAAGGACTGGGCCGTCAATCTGAGCGACAGCGAGCGCAACCTGCTGACCCAGATCTTCCGCTTCTTCACCCAGGCGGACATCGAGGTGCAGGACAACTACATGGAAAAATACGGTCGGGTGTTCAAACCGACCGAGGTCAAGATGATGCTCGCGTCGTTCGCGAACATGGAAACCATCCACATCGCCGCCTATGCGCTGCTGCTCGAGACGATCGGCATGCCCGAGAGCGAGTTCGCCGCCTTCCTCGAGTACGAGGCGATGCGCGACAAGCACGACTTCATGCAGAAGTTCGGCGTCGAGACCAACGCGGACATCGCCCGCACCCTGGCCATGTTCGGCGGCTTCGCCGAGGGCCTGCAGCTGTTCGCCAGCTTCGCCATGCTGATGAACTTCCCGCGCTTCAACAAGATGAAGGGCATGGGCCAGATCGTCAGCTGGTCGGTGCGGGACGAGAGCCTGCACTGCGAAGGCATCATCAAGCTCTACCACGCCTTCAACAAGGAGACAGGCGCGGTCACCAAGGAGGTCGCCGACGACATCGTCGACTGCTGCCGGACCGTGGTCGAGATGGAAGACAAGTTCATCGACCTTGCCTTCGAGATGGGGCCCGTCCAGGGCATGACCCCCGAGGACATCAAGCAGTACATCCGCTTCATCGCCGACTGGCGCCTGCGCCAGCTGAAGCTGCCCGAGATCTACGGCGCGAAGGAAAACCCCCTGCCCTGGCTGCAGTCGATGCTGAGTGGCGTCGAGCACGCCAACTTCTTCGAGGCGCGGGCCACCGAGTATTCCAAGGCCGCGACCAAGGGCCAGTGGCACGGCGAAGAGGGCGTCTGGGGCGAGTTCGACCGCCTGATGGCCCGCCGCGGCGAGACGCTGCTGCCGGCGGAGTAGGACTCTTCCCTCCCCCTCATGGGGAGGGACAGACCCGCGCAGCGGGTCGGGGTGGGGCAAAGATGGGCTGGACACCAGCCAACCGGGTGTGGCGTCATATTTCCCCACCCGCCCCTGCTACGCAGGGCCACCCTCCCCATGAAAGTGAGGGAATCCGGAGCCCGCCCCATGCTGCTCATCCGCCTGATCCTGCGCACCCTGGTCGGTATGGCCGGGCTGTGGCTGGCTGACCGGTTCATCTCCGGGGTCAACATCACCAGCAACGAGACGCTGCTGATCGCCGCCCTGATCATGGGGGTGGTCAACGCTGTAGTGCGGCCGGTGGTGTTCTGGATGACCCTGCCGGTGACCTTCCTGACCCTGGGCCTGTTCCTGCTGGTGGTGAACGCCGCGATGTTCGGCCTGACCGCCTGGTTCCTGGACGGCTTCAGCGTCGACGGCCTATGGCCCGCGGTGCTGGGCGCGGTGGTGCTGGGCGTCGTCAACTGGATCGGCCAGATGGTGATCGGGCCGAGGGAGGAGAAGGGGGAGTAATCCTTCTTCCTCTCCCCTTGGGAGAGGTGGCCTGGCGGAGCCAGGCCGGAGAGGGACTCACCGCTGCAGGCCTGAAGGCGCCCGCCAGTCCAGGGCCTCGACAATCATCACCAGGGCCTTCGGGGTATTCTCCTCCACAAGCCGCGCAGAAAGCCGCAGCGTGCGCACGCCGCGCCGAACAAGCCACGCGTCCCGCACTGCGTCGCTCAGTTGGCGATCCTCGAACTCGTGGACCCCTCCATCGACCTCCACCGCCAGCCTTGCGGCATCGCAGTAGAAATCGAGGACATATGTTCCGACCGGATGCTGGCGCCGGAACTTCCGGCCGTTCAGGCGCCCCGCTCGCAGAGCTTGCCAAAGGATGGTCTCGGACTTCGTCATGGCCTGACGGGATCGGCGAGCGCGCTTGAGTGTGGAGGGTTGCGACTGCATGGCATGCAATCTTTAGGGACAATCGTGACAAGTTACAATCTTTGCGATCTCACATCCCTCTCCGACCCGGCTCCGCCGGGCCACCTCTCCCACGGGGAGAGGATGAAAGAAAAAGGGCGGCTCCGTTTCCGGAACCGCCCTTCTTGTAGGTCGTAACGAGAGTGACCTGGACTAGAAGTCCATGTCGCCCATGCCGCCCATGCCGCCGGGCATGCCGCCGCCGGCCGGAGCGTTCTTCTTCGGCGCTTCGACGATGGCCGCTTCGGTGGTGATCAGCAGGCCGGAGACCGAGGCCGCGTCCTGCAGAGCCGTGCGCACGACCTTGGCCGGGTCGATGACGCCCATCTTCACCAGGTCGCCGTACTCTTCGGTCTGGGCGTTGAAGCCGAACGAAGCGGTGTTGCTCTCGAGGATCTTGCCGACCACGATCGAGCCTTCAACGCCGGCGTTTTCGGCGATCTGACGGATCGGGGCCTGCAGGGCGCGACGGACGATGGCGATGCCGGCGGTCTGGTCGGCGTTGTCGCCAGTCATGCCGTCGAGGGCCTTGGAGGCCATCAGCAGGGCGACGCCGCCGCCCGGGACGATGCCTTCCTCAACCGCGGCGCGGGTGGCGTTCAGGGCGTCGTCGACGCGGTCCTTGCGCTCCTTCACCTCGACTTCGGTCGCGCCGCCGACGCGGATGACCGCGACGCCGCCGGCCAGCTTGGCCAGACGTTCCTGCAGCTTTTCCTTGTCGTAGTCGCTGGTGGTGTCCTCGATCTGACGCTTGATCTGGGCGATGCGGCCCTCGATATCGTCCTTGGCGCCGACGCCGTCCACGATGGTGGTGTCGTCCTTGGTGATCGTGACCTTCTTGGCCCGACCCAGCATCTCGAGCGTGACGTTCTCGAGCTTGATGCCGAGGTCTTCGCTGATGACTTCGGCGCCCGTGAGGATGGCGAGGTCTTCCAGCATGGCCTTGCGGCGATCGCCGAAGCCCGGCGCCTTGACGGCCGCGACCCGCAGGCCGCCACGGAGCTTGTTGACCACCAGGGTGGCCAGGGCTTCGCCTTCGACGTCTTCAGCGATGATCAGCAGCGGACGGCCCGACTGGACAACGGCTTCCAGCACCGGAAGCAGCGGCTGCAGCGAGGAGAGCTTCTTCTCGAACAGCAGGATCTGCGGGTCCTCGAGAACGGCCTCCATCTTGTCGGCGTTGGTGATGAAGTACGGCGACAGGTAGCCGCGGTCGAACTGCATCCCCTCGACGACGTCGAGTTCGGTCTCGGCGGTCTTGGCTTCCTCGACGGTGATGACACCCTCGTTGCCGACCTTTTCCATGGCGCGGGCGATCATGTCGCCGATCTCGCTGTCGCCGTTCGCCGAGATGGCGCCGACCTGGGCGATCTCCTGGTTGGTGGTGACCTTCTTGGAGGTCGCCTTGATCTCGGCGACGACCTTGATCACGGCCTTGTCGACGCCGCGCTTCAGATCCATCGGGTTCATGCCGGCCGCGACCGACTTCAGGCCTTCGACGACGATGGCCTGGGCCAGGACGGTGGCGGTGGTGGTGCCGTCGCCGGCCTTGTCGTTGGTCTTGGAGGCGACTTCGCGGATCAGCTGGGCGCCGAGGTTCTCGAAGCGGTCAGCCAGTTCGATTTCCTTGGCGACCGAGACGCCGTCCTTGGTCGAGCGCGGGGCGCCGAAGGACTTTTCGATCACGACATTGCGGCCCTTGGGGCCGAGGGTCACCTTCACCGCGTTGGCGAGGATGTTGACGCCGCGCAGCATCTTGTCGCGCGCGTCGGAAGAGAAATAGACGTCTTTGGCGGCCATTTCGGAGCTCTCTTTCTAGGTTTCTCCCTAATCCGCTCTCCCCGGCGAACGCCGGGGCCCAGATCGAAGGGAGAAGGGGTTCAGTTTAAGTGCGCTGGTTCAGCGGCTGTATCTTGGGTCCCGGCATGCGCCGGGATGGGCGGACCTGATCAGGCCTCGACCACGCCCAGGATGTCGCTTTCCTTCATGATCAGCAGATCTTGGCCGTCCACCTTCACTTCGGTGCCGGACCACTTGCCGAACAGGATCTTGTCGCCGGCCTTCACGTCGAGGGCGATGTAATCGCCATCTTCATCGCGCGCGCCGGGGCCGACGGCGATCACTTCGCCTTCCTGCGGCTTTTCCTTGGCGGTATCGGGGATGATGATCCCGCCCTTGGTCTTCTGTTCTTCCTCGACCCGCTTCACAAGGACGCGGTCGCCAAGAGGACGAAACTTCATCGGGTCGTCTCCGTAGGTAACGGTTGTTCTGAACGGTGTGTCGACGCCGGGAGGCCGCTGTTAGCAGTCCGTCACCCCGAGTGCCAACGACATGCGGGAAGTAGGGATGCGACCTTCCGGAGTCAAGACTTGCGCCGTCGATCCGCGCTCCCGCCAGGGCCCGCAACGCACTACATAGGGTGGATTGGAAGTCGCGACCCCGCCGTCGCCGACCGGAGTTCCCGCCTTGTACGGACTGGCCCTGCCCCTCGCCGTGATCGCCTGCTGCCTCGCCGGCGCCATGGGCGGCTATCTGATCGTCCGGCCGGAACCGGCGATGGCGGGCGCGGGCCTGGCCGCGATGGAAGGCCGGCGCGACGGACCGGGCGAGGCCCGGGCGCTGGGCGGGATGCTGCTGGCGTCACACGCGGGGACGGCCGGCATGCTCGGCTACAGCCCCGCTGTCGGCGCCTACATGGCTCTGGCCCTGGCTTTGGCCTGGGGCGGTGCGCTGGTCGGCCGGCTGATCAACAACCTGCGTGAGGGACCTGGCGAAGGTCGCGCGCTGCAGGCCCTGGCGTTCGAGGCGATGATGGCCCTGACCCTGGCCCTGCCCTGGTGGGTGTCGCGCAACGGCGTCATCGCCGGACCGACCGTCACGGTCTGATCACCAGACGATGAAGTCGATCGCGCCGTATCGCCGCTGGCGGTGGACGGCCTCATAGCCGTTCGAGGAGCCCTCGTCGTTGGTGTTGCCCTCCAGCGTCGAGAAGCTCTCCGGGCCGGCGGTCTTGACGATGCCGACATGGACCCAGTCGGTCGGCGTGGCGCGGACCAGGAAGAAGCTCCCCGGCGCGATGTCCGCCTTCGGCCAGGTCCCCGCCTTCACCGCCTTGCCCGACACGAACCGGCCCGCCGCCTTTGCCCGGTCGGCGAGGGTGTCGCAGCTGGCGGAGGATGCGATCGGCGCCTTGATCCCCAGCGCATGCGCCGCCTGCTCGAGCGCGAAACAGGTGAAGCCCGCGCACCAGCGGGCGCCGGCGCCGTCCCAGCCGAGGTAGGCGCGCACCCAGGGGCCATGGTTGTCACCCCCGGCCTCGCGCGGGTGGACGGCGACATGCTGACGGGCGAAGGCCTCGACCATCTGCGACAGCGGCCGGCCGGCCGAAGCGATCGGCGCGATGGCGGCGATCATCGGCGAGACCAGCGCCGTCCAGGTCGCCATGTCGACCACGCCGGTGGAGGGCAGTCCCCGGGCGGTCTGGAACTTGCGAACCTGGGTCTGGGTGGCCGGGCCGAAGTCAGCATCGATGCCGAGGCCGAAGCCCGCGAGCGACAGATGCTCCTGTACCCGCCTGGCGCGGACGCCTTTTGCGCCCCGGGCGATATCGCCGGCGAGGTCGAGCTCGGCCTTGAGGCGGGCGGGCAGGAACGCGCCCGCGGCGATGGTGTCCGGCAGCATCTCGCATCTCCCTTGTATCAATTTAAGGTAGACTCGAATCTTGATACCCCGCAAGCGATACTGCGTACCGGTGTTATCCTGCGGGCCTGCGGGGCTTTCGCCCGCTCCTTCCTCCATCGCGGCGGAAGGGAGATCGCCGGCAAACAGAAAACCCCGCCGGTGTTTCCACCGGCGGGGTTCCTTGCGCGGACCGTTGTATGATTCAGCGGTTCCGGTTGGTCTCTCTCTAGCGGATGCCGGCCACTTCCAGGGCCTTGTCCGCGTCGTTCTTCTTCTGCATGCGCAGGTCGCCGTACTTGCCGAACTCGTCGCGGGCGATGGTGCGGCAGTGGACTTCATCGGGGCCGTCGGCCAGGCGCAGGGTGCGCTGACCGGCGTACATCTTGGCCAGACCGAAGTCGGTGGTCACGCCGCCGCCTCCGTGGGCCTGGATGGCGTCGTCGATGATCTTCAGGGCGATCCGCGGGGCGGCGACCTTGATCATGGCGATCTCCAGACGGGCCGACTTGTTGCCGGCCTTGTCCATCATATCGGCGGCCTTGAGGCAGAGCAGGCGGCACATCTCGATGTCGATGCGGGCCTCGGCGACGCGCTGTTCCCAGACCGAGTGGTCAGCCAGGTACTTGCCGAAGGCCTTGCGGCTCATCAGGCGGCGGCACATCTTCTCCAGCGCGATCTCGGCGGTGCCGATGGTGCGCATGCAGTGGTGGATGCGGCCCGGGCCAAGCCGCCCCTGGGCGATCTCGAAGCCGCGGCCCTCGCCGAGCAGCAGCGCATCCTCGACCTTGACCCGCACGTTCTTGAGCAGGACCTCGGCGTGGCCGTGCGGCGCGTCGTCATAGCCGAACACCGGCAGCATGCGGACGATCTCGATGCCCGGCGCGTCGAGCGGCACCAGCACCTGCGACTGCTGCTGGTGGCGGCTGGCGTTCTCGGGGTCGGTCTTGCCCATGACGATGGCGACCTTGCAGCGCGGATCGCCCACGCCGGAGGACCACCACTTGCGGCCGTTGATGACATACTCGTCGCCCTCGCGGCGGATCTCGGTCTCGATGTTGGTGGCGTCGGACGAGGCGACGTCCGGCTCGGTCATCAGGAAGGCCGAACGGATCTCACCGTTCATCAGCGGCCGCAGCCACTTTTCCTTCTGCTCCAGCGTGCCGTAACGCATCAGCACTTCCATGTTGCCGGTGTCCGGCGCGGAGCAGTTGAACACCTCGGACGCGAAGCCGATCTTGCCCATCTGCTCGGCGATCATGCTGTATTCGAGGTTGGTCAGCTGGATGCCCTCGAACTGGAAGGTGTCATCCACATGGGTCTGGCCGCTGTGCGGCGGCATGAAGAAGTTCCACAGGCCGGCGGCCTTGGCCTTTTCCTTCAGTTCCTCGACGACCTGGACGACTTTCCAGCGGGCGTCGCCGAGGACGTTCATTTCCTCGTTGTAGATGGGCACGGCCGGGGCGATGTGCTCGTCCATGAAGGCGACCACACGGTCGAGGAACTGGCGCTGTTTCGGAGAGATATCGAAGTCCATGGCGGCCCTGCCCTTGTTTCAAACGGTTGTTTGAAGAACCGTACCACCCGGCTTGCCTCCGGGGCAAGTGCGAACGGCCTTGGGTGCGGTGCAGCAGGCGACCGTCAGTCACCCTCCCCCTCGACCGCCGCCAGATCCGCCGCGTCGTAGCTATAGTCCAGCAGTTCCCCCGGCGCGCACTCCAGCACCGCGCAGAGCTTGGACAGGGTGTCGAACCGCATACCCCGCACCTTGCCGGTGCGCAGCAACGAAAGCTGGGTCTCGGACAGGCCGATGCGCTGGGCGAGGTCCCGAGCCTTCATCTTGCGGCGGGCCAGCATGATGTCGAGGGTGACGATGACGGGCACGTCTCAAATGATCTCGTCGAGTTCGGACCGCAGCGCGGTCGCCCGGGTGTGGACGAAGCCCAGCATCTGGATCAGGCCGCCGATCACCGCGATCAGCATGTCCGTCGGCTCGGTCCGGAACCGCAGCGCGCCCAGATCGAGCCAGTCGACGACGGCCGGCGTCACCAGCATCGCGATCAGCGCGCCGACGGACAGCCAGCCCCCGATCGCGCCCAGGGTCGCGCTGTTGCGGGCACTGAAGATCTCGCCCTTGGCGATCCGGCCGAAGATGCCGCCCGCCGCCAGCACCGCGCCGGCGTAACAGAAGCTGGGCAGCGCCAGGGCCAGGCCCTTGAGGAGACCGTCGATCTCCGCCTGGCCAGGACCGCCTTCGAACAGCGAGAACACGAAGGGGATCACCTCGCCGGTGCGCAGGTAGTTGAGGACGGTCCCGATGACGATGATGGTCGTTGCCGCCTGCAGGAAGATGGCCTGTCGGCGAAGAGACTTGTCGGAGGCGTCATACGGCATTGTGGCCGCTCCACGTGCGATAGCGTTGTTTTTATATAAAACATAAGTTTTATGATGTTCTACATTAATTCCTCGTAAGCTGTTTCCAACCGCCTCCGGCTTGGGCAAGCTGTGGCGCATGAACCTCAAGCCCAAGCTCCTCAAGGGCCGCTACGTGCGGCTGGAACCGATCACCGCCGACCACAAGGAGGAGCTGCGCGGCGCCGTCGACTGCGACCCCGAGACCTGGGAGATCATGTCGGTCAACGGATGTGGCGAGGGGTTCGCCGACTGGTGGGGCGCGCTGCGGGGCGAGACCGAGCGCGGCGAGCGGATTGGCTACGCCATCCGCCGGCTGAGCGACAAGCGGGTGGTCGGCACCTCCAGCTTCCTGAACATTCGCCGCCTCCACAAGGGCGTCGAGGTCGGCTCGACCTTCCTGCATCCCGATGCGCGGTCGGGTCCGGTGAACCCGGAGTCCAAACGGCTGATGCTGGCCCAGGCCTTCGACGCCGGCGCCATCCGGGTGGAGTTCATGATCGACGAGCGCAATGGCCGCAGCGAGGCGGCCGTGCTCAAGCTCGGGGCCACCAAGGAAGGGACCCTGCGCAACCACAAGATCACCTGGACCGGCCATGTCCGCGACACCGCCGTGCTATCGATCTGCGACTTCGACTGGCCGGCGGTGCGGGATCGTCTCGACTTCCGCCTGCGGGAGACCTTCGCGTAGGAGTCGGCTACCTCACCCGCCGGTAGCGCCAGTCGAAGCCCTGGGCCTGGCCGTCCATCACCCCTTCGATCCGGCCGCAGAGGTCCTCGCCGCACTGGCGGTAGATGATCCGCTGGGGGAAGTCGTGGGCAAGGTTCTCGAACACCGCCTCGTCGGCCCGGCCCGCCTTGAGCACGAATGGCGTCGGCGACTGGCCCTCGATGCGGGCGGTGAAGGTGAGGCCGGCGGCTTCCGTGGTGATGCTCATGAAGTCAAAGCTGGTCTTGCCGTCCGGCCGGTTGGTCTGGCCGACCCCGCCCATGGCGCCGCCCAGCGGGGCGAGCCAGGTCTCGCGGGTGGTGACGCCCTGGTCGTCGGTCTGGGTCCAGGCGCCGGCCATCCAGTTGAGGTCCTCGATCGAGGCCGGGTCGGCTGCTTCCTGCGCGCCAGCGGTCGTCGCCAGAGCAAGGGCCAGCGCCGCGATGATGATCCTCATGCTCTCTCCCCCTTGCCCCGGCGCGCCCGGAAGAAGCCGCGCAGCAGCTCGGCGCTCTCCTGCGCCAGCACGCCGCCGGTCACCTCCGGGCGCCAGTGGCAGGTGGGTTGATCGAAGAAGCGCGGGCCGTGGACCACGGCCCCGCCCTTGGCGTCATCCGCGCCGAACACCACCCGGCCGATGCGGGCGTGGCTGATGGCCCCGGCGCACATGGCGCAGGGCTCCAGCGTCACCACCAGGGTCAGACCGGTCAGCCGGTAGTTGCCCAGCCTCGCCGCCGCGATCCGCATGGCGGCGATCTCGGCGTGGGCGGTCGGATCGTGGGCGCCGATGGGGCCGTTGCCGGCCACGGCCAGCACCTCGCCCGTGGCCGGGTCGAGCACCACCGCGCCCACGGGCGTCTCGCCCGCGGCGGCGGCGGCGCGGGCGGCCTCCAGGGCCAGGCGCATGGCATCGGTGTCTGAAAGGGGCGTCACGTGGCGAAGTCCGGCGATCTGTGCTTATAGAACCCCATCTCGCCGGGAGGCGACATGATCCTTTGCCAGGAGCCGGCCCCATGCCCGCAGACCCGATTTCCGATCCCGCCGATCAATCCGACAACGAACGCGTCGCCAAGGTGCTGGCCCGGGCGGGCGTCGCCTCGCGCCGCGAGGTAGAGCGCCTGATCGAGGCGGGTCGGGTAGCCATCAACGGCCAGACCCTGACCACGCCCGGCGTGAAGGTCCTGCCCGGCGACATCGTGACGGTGGACGGCGAGGTGGTCGGCGGGCCCGAGCCGGTGCGGCTGTTCCGCTATCACAAGCCGGTCGGGCTGCTGACCAGCCACAACGACCCCCAGGGCCGGCCGACGGTGTTCGAGGCCCTGCCGGAGGGCCTGCCGCGCGTGATCTCCATCGGCCGTCTCGACCTGGCGTCCGAGGGGCTACTGCTGCTGACCAACGACGGGGAGCTGTCGCGGGCGCTGGAGTTGCCGCAGACCGGGTGGATCCGCCGCTATCGCGCCCGGGCCTTCGGCTACGCCACCCAGGAGCGGCTCGACACGCTGAAGGACGGCGTCACCATCGAGGGCGTGCGCTACGGCCCGATCGACGCCCATCTGGACAAGGCGACCGGCGACCGCGACGGCGCGCGCAACGTCTGGATCACCGTCACCCTGACCGAGGGCAAGAACCGCGAGGTTCGTCGCGTGCTGGAGTCCATCGGCCTGAAGGTGAACCGCCTGCTGCGCCTCAGCTATGGCCCCTTCTCGCTGGGCGACCTGGGCGCCGGCGAGGTCGAGGAGGTCGGCCCCCGCGTGATCCGCGAGCTGCTGGCCGACTATATCCCGGCGGACAACATGCCCAAGGGCGCCGCCGTGCAGTTCAAGGGCGCGCGCGGCCCCGGCCGTCGCCGCCCGTCCGGCGAAGCGGGCGGCACGCCGCATGAGGCGACCGCGCCCAAGCCACAGCGCAAAGGCCCCCGCCCCGGCCAGGAGACCGGCGAGCTGAAGGGCGATCGCCAGCCGAAGAAGGCCGGCTGGGCCAAGGCCAAACCCAAACCGCCCGGCGGCCTGCGCACCCCCAAGAAGCCCGGCGAAGTGAAGAAGAAGTGGGTCGAGACGCCCAGGTCCGCGCGGCCCGTGGCGGCCCAGCGGGACCGGGTGGATAATCCGTACGCGAAAAAGCCGGCGGCGGGGGGCAAGCCGGCAGGCGCCGCGAGCGCAAGGGGCCTCGCAAAGCCGGGCGGGAAGCCTACGGGGCCGAAGCGGCGCTAATCCTCTCCCTCTTGGGAGAGGGGGACCATGCGGAGCATGGTGGAGCGGGAAGCGCTCCCGGCTGAAGGCTGCCCGGGAAGTAGATGGCGTCGAACGCTGCGCCCGCACGACGATCGGCGGCGTGTCCCTCTCCACCAGCCTCCGGCTGGTCCCCCTCTCCCAAGTGGGAGAGGAAAGCCATTACCCTGCCCGCTCGCTCAACCCCTTCGCCAGCCGGGCCGTCCGCCGCGAGACCGTGACCACGCACCCGGCCGCGATCACCGCCAGGGCGATCAGCAGGGTCTCGCCGCGCCAGCCCCACAGCGGTTCGGCCATCGAGACCAGGCAGGCGACGGTCAGGGCGAACATGCGGTGCGGCTTGGCCATCGGGCCGGAGAAGTCGGCGGCAAAGCCCAGGCCCCGGCCGAGCTCGCGGACATAGGCGGTCAGCACCGCCAGCACGGTGGTCAGCCAGCCCAGCCAGGCGCCGTGGTCGAGCCCGGAGGCGACGACGCTGTATCCGGCCGCGACCAGGAACAGACCGTCGGCGATGCGGTCGGGCAGTTCGTTCCAGATCGGCCCGGCCGGGCCGCCCCGGCCATGCTCCACCGCCACCATGCCGTCGAGCATGTTGGCCAGCAGCCGGAGCTGGATACAGACCGCCGCCAGCAGCAGCCAGGCGATGCGGCCGCCGCCCTCGACGCTGCCGCTGACGCCCAGCGCGGCGGCGCCCATCATGGCGACCGCGACCGAGGCGAAGGAGATGGCGTCCGGGCTGACGCCGGCCCTGCCCAGCGCCGAGGCCAGCACACCGGCCCAGCCGGCGGATCGGGTCTTCAGCGGGCGACGGTTTTCCGGTGTCTCGGTCATGCGGCGCTCCGGCGGGCCCGGACGAGGCCGGCATTGTAGACGATGGCGTACAGGGTCGAGACCGACCAGGGCACGGCGATGGTGGCGATCACCTCCGGCGTGCCGATGGCGGTGTGAACGAGGGAGAGCAGGGCCAGGATCGAGCCGGCGGTGATGGCCGGCGGAACGGCCCAGGCCATCGCCCCCTGCAACCGCCCGTCCAGGGCCTCCAGCGTCTTCTTCAACACCCCGGTCAGCGCGCCGGACAGGGTTCCCTGGACCAGCGCCGGTAGCCAGGCCCCGGCCAGGCCGTGGTCCCGGTTGGCGAACAGCGCCCAGCCGCCCATGGCCAGAAAGCCGAAGGCGATATGGACCGGGCTCGATTTCAGAAGGCGTTCCATGCGACGGAGCCTTGACCGGAACGCCGCGCTCGGCAACCTCCGTTCGGCGGTGCGGTTCACCGGCGGGGTTGAGGCTTGGACATCATCACGCGCTTCCTGACGGCCCAGCCTCCGGCCCTGATGTGGGGTCTGGCGGGCGTCGGCACGGTGCTGGCCCTGGGCGCGGTCATCGCCGCCCTGCTGACGGTGAGCCGACGCGACAAGGACTACACCGAGCTGCGCCAGCGCATCGCCAGCTGGGTGGTCATGATCGGCCTGCTGTCAGCGGCGCTGCTGGCCGGCTGGCAGGCAACCACCCTGCTGTTCATGGTCGTGTCGTTCATCGCCCTGCGCGAGTTCCTGTCGCTGGCCCCGACGCGGCGCGAGGACCGGCTGATCATCCTGGCCGCCTATCTGTCGATCCCGGTCAACTACGCCTTCGTGGCGCTGGACATCTACGGCATCTACCTGGTGCTGATCCCGGTCTACGCCTTCCTGATCACCCCGTACCTGATGGCGGTGATCGGCCAGACACGCGGCTATCTGTCCAGTGTGGCGATGTTCCACTGGGGTCTGATGACCTGCATCTACAACATCGGCTACGTCGCCTTCCTGATGCGGACATCGGACGTCGACCTGCCGGCCGGGGCGGCGGGGCTGGTGTTCTTCCTGCTGGTCGCCACCGAGTTCAACGATGTCGCCCAGTACGTCTGGGGCAAACTCTTCGGCCGCCACAAGATCATCCCGAAGGTAAGCCCCAACAAGACCTGGGAGGGCTTCCTCGGCGGCTGGGCCACCACCGCCGCCCTTATCTGGTTCGCCGGACCGCTGTTCACGCCGCTGGAAGGGGTTGGCCTGGCGGTCGTCGCGCTGGTGCTGCCGGTGGCCGGCTTCGCAGGTGACGTGACGATGAGCGCCATCAAGCGCGATATCGGGGTCAAGGACACCTCGCTCCTGATCCCCGGCCACGGCGGCATCCTGGACCGTATCGACAGCCTGACCTTCACCGCGCCGATCTACTTCCACCTGCTCGCCTTCTTCGCGCTGGAGACGTTCTGATGATCCGCTGGCTGCGATGGCTGCTGCTGCTGCTGATCGTGCGGCCGATCGCCCGGTTCATGACCGGAGCCGACGTCACCGGACGCGAGCACCTGCCGCTGAAGGGGCCCGCCATCGTGGCGGCCAACCACAACAGCCACATGGATACCCTGCTGCTGCTCAGCATCTTCCCCTCGCGAGCGGTCATGCGGGTGCGGCCGGCGGCGGCGGCCGACTACTTCCTGAAAGATCCGGTCATCGGCTGGTTCTCTCGCCACATGATCGGCATCGTGCCGGTGGCGCGGGACAGGGTCGGCAGCGGCGAGGACGTGCTGGCCCCGGCCCGCGAGGCGCTGGCGGCCGGCGACATCATCGTCGTCTTTCCGGAAGGCACGCGCGGCGACTCCACCGACGAGATGGCCCGCCTCAAGAGCGGCGTCGCCCGTCTGGCCGAGGCCTTTCCCGAAGCGCCGGTGACGCCGGTCTGGATCCAGGGCGCCGGCCGGGTGCTGCCCAAGGGCGAGGTGATCCCGGTGCCGATGAACTGCGCGGTGCTGGTCGGCGAGCCGTTGCACTGGCACGGGCGGCGCACGGAGTTTATGGACGGCCTGCGCGACGCCCTGCTGCGACTCAAGGAGCAGGCGCCGCCGCTGCGGTGGAGTTGAGCCCTTGCGTATCGTTTCCGGCGGCCTGAGGGGCCGCAATCTCATCACGCCAGACGGCCAGGGCACGCGGCCGACCTCCGATCGCGCGCGTCAGGCCGTCTTCAACATTCTCGAGCACGCCGCCTGGGCGCCGGAGCTGCAGGGCAAGCGGATCATGGACCTGTTCGCCGGGTCGGGCGCCCTGGGCTTCGAGGCCATCTCGCGCGGCGCGGCCTTCTGCCTGTTCGTGGAAACCGACGAGGCGGCGCGCGGCGCGATCCGCGAGAATATCGACGCCCTGGGCCTTTTCGGCGCCACCCGCATCCACCGCCGCGACGCCACGGACCTGGGCCCGCGCCCGGCCAGCGCGGGCGAGCCGTTCGACATGGCCTTCCTGGACCCGCCCTACCGCCAGGGCCTGGCCGAGCGGGCGCTGGCGGGCCTGGCCGAAGGCGGCTGGCTGAAGCCCGGCGCCCTGGTGCTGGTCGAGCGGGGGTCGGACGAAGCGGAGCTGACCGCGCCGGGCTATGAGACGCTCGACACCCGTGACTACGGCGCCGCGCGGGTCAGCTTCCTCAGGCTGGGCGCGACGCCCTCGCCGGGCGCGGCGCAACCTTAACCCTCCAGGCCCGTTTCCCAGACGGCCACGCATGATGCCCGCCCTCCCGGCGGGGTCACTGCAGCGCGCACGATCGGTCGCGCCCGCGGCGCCGTTCTGGAGATTCCCCGCATGACCAAGACCCATCTGCTGGCCGCCATCGCCGCCGGCGCCCTGACCTTCGCCGGCTCGCAGGCCGCCGCCCAGTCGGGCTACCGCATGTCGCCGGCCCAGAGCCTCGGCAATTCCTGCGACGATGTGCAGTCGCTGGACAGCGGCTACGTCACTGCCGTCTGCCGCACCAATGACGGCCGCTATCGCTGGAGCTCGATCTACGCCCCCTACTGCCGCTCCGACCTGAGCAACCGCGACGGCATGTTGTCGTGCGTCGGCGCAGAGGCCCGCGGCGGCGACTATATCGAACGTTCCGCCTCCAGCGCCTCGGGCCAACTGGCGGGCGCCATCATCGGAGTCATCGCAGGCGCGCTGTTCGGCGACAACGACGGTGGGTCGCTCTACGCGCCCGGCTCGCGCTATCCGGCCTGGGGCGAGACCGGCTACGGCGACCCCGGCTACGATCCGCGCTTCGGCGAGCAGGGCTGGGGCTACGGCTCCTCGCGCGACCAGTGGGTGTCGATGAGCCGTCGCGGCGAGTGGCTGGAACGTCGCATCGTCCTGGGCGAGCGCAACGGCTCCCTGACGCGCAATGAGGCCACCACCCTGCGCCGCGACCTCTCCGCGCTCATCAGCCTCGAGCGTCGCTATAACTACAGCGGCCTGTCCAGCAACGAGCGCGCCGACCTCGACCGTCGCTTCGACAGCCTGAGCCTGCGGATCCAGGTTGAACGCCGCGGCGATCAGTCCAGCTGGAGTTCCATCGGCGAGCGCCGGTCCAACCTCGAGGCCCGCATCAGCGCCGGCGTCCGCGATCGCTCGCTGACCCAGGCTGAAGCCAACCGTCTGCGCGCCGACTTCCAGACCCTCGTCCGTCTGGAGGCCACCTACCGCCGCAATGGCCTGACCGCCGCCGAGCGTAACGACCTCGACCGACGCTTCGATCTGCTCAGCGCCCGCGTCCGCGATGAGCGGGCCGACGGCGACGGGTCATGGACCTCCATCAACCAGCGCCAGGCCAACCTCGACGCCCGCATCAACGCCGGCGTGCGCGACCGTTCGCTGAGCCAGGCCGAGGCCGCTCGTCTGCGGGCCGACTTCCAGACCCTGGCGCGGATGGAGGTCACCTATCGCCGCAACGGCCTGACCGCCGCCGAGCGCGCCGACCTGGACCGCCGCTTCGACGCCCTGAGCAAACGCGTCCGCGACGACCGCCGGGACTAGGCTGGTCCAGGGACCCGCGCAGCGTCACGCCACGCGGGTCCCTTGGTCTTCGCTAGAGGCGCTTCATCGTCACCCGGTTGTCGAGCTGCGAGCGCAGGCTGAGCAGACCGTCCCGGGTGATCCGGTAGGGCCCGCCACCCGAGCTGGCGATGAAGCGACGGCGCTTGAGCGACCGGAAGACGTCCAGCGTGCAGTCGCTGAGCCGCCAGCCGTCGCGGGTGATGCAGTCGGCGCCGATGATGTCGCCGGTATCCTCGTCGCGCTCGAGGATGATCGCGCCGCCCTGGGCGAGCGCGTGCAGCGTGCGCTGCTGCGGTCTGGAGATGTTCACCTGAGGAAGTCCGTGTTCGAGGCGTGAGACGTCGCGCCCCTGTCTGGACAGGGACGGGCGGTTCATCGGGCGCTCGCGACAGTCGGACCTCTGAAAGGTCAGACCGTCAGGCCCGGGCCTCGATCACATTGGGAAGCATGATGCCTCGCGGTTGGACAGGTTGATCTCTAGCCCAACGTCGAGACACCTGCAACACGTCCGAACTTGACTGAGCTTGACTTATAGAGGTCAGGATTTCCGCCATCCTGTCGCATAAGTGTCATGGCTATTCTGTCTTCGTACGGACAAGTTCAGAATACAGTGATCTACTCATTCACGATTGCTTAGCGACACTCGTGGTGTCTGGAGGCCCGGAGTTGGGGGAACCCATGAGCACCAATCTGTCGAGCCTGGCGATGCGGCCTGACCCGGTCGGGCCGGACACACCCGGCGCAGAGGTCTATCGCCGCTTCGAGCTTGAGCCCGACCTGCTGGTGCTGGCCGTGGTCGACGCCGACCATCGTCCTGTCGGGATCCTCGACCGCAACGGGTTCATCCTCAAGATGGCCGCCGAGTACGGCCGGGCCCTCTACGCCAATCGGCCGATCTCCACCCTGATGAACCGATCGCCGCTCATGGCCGAGGGCGACACCCTGGTGGCCGATTTCACCGGCGAGGCGCTGGCCGAGCGCCCGTCGGAACTGATGCGCGGGTTCATCGTCCTCCAAGAAGGCCGCTATGCCGGCGTGGGCACGCTGCTTTCCCTGCTGCAGGCGACCAGCGAGGCCAACCGGGCCCACGCCGACGAGATGACCGGGATCGCTGACCGGCTCAATGCCGCCACCATCGAGGCCCAGTCGGCGCTGCGCGCCAAGTCCCAGTTCCTGGCGGTGATGAGCCACGAGATCCGCACCCCGTTGAACGGCGTTCTGGCGCTGGCCGACATCCTTGATCGCAAACTGGAACAGGCCGAGCTCAAGCCCTACGTCCACACCATCGTCGAGTCGGGCCAGACACTTCTCCGCCTGCTGACCGACGCGCTGGACATCTCCCGCGCCGAGGCGGGGGCCATGGATCTGGCCGAGACGGGGTTCAGCGTTCCGCGCGTGATCGACGACCTCGATGGCCTCTGGCGCGTGCACGCCGAGCAGAAGGGCCTGACCCTGACCTTCTCCTATCGGGGGGAACCGGATCAGTGGGCGCTGGGCGACGAGATCCGGCTCAAGCAGGTGCTCAACAACCTGATCGGCAACGCGTTGAAGTTCACCGACCGCGGCGCGGTCGAGGTGTCCCTGGCCACCGAGCGGGTCGGCGACCACGTCCATCTGGTCGGCGAGGTCCGGGATTGCGGACCGGGCCTGCCCGAGGACCGGCTGGAGATGATCTTCAATCCCTTCGTCCAGGCCGAGAACGGCCGCGAGCAGGGCGGGGCGGGTCTGGGGCTGTCCATCTGTCGAGAGATCGTCCGGTGCATGGACGGCCAGATCCGGGCCTTCAACAACCCCGGAACCGGCGCGACCTTCCGCTTCGAGGTAGTGCTGTTTGACGTCCCGCCCGAGGTCCAGCCGGCCGCCGCTCCAGGCGAGGCCCTGGATTTCGGCCGGGCGCTGCACATTCTGATCGCCGACGACAACGCCACCAACCGCTTCGTGGCCGGCACTCTGTGCGAGCTGTTCTGCTGCACCAGCGAGTCGGTCAACGACGGAGCCCCGGCCGTGGAGGCCGCGGCCACGGGGCGGTTTGACCTCGTGCTGATGGACATCCGCATGCCGGGGATGGACGGCCTGGAAGCGACACGGGCGATTCGCCGTCTGCCCGGCGAGGCGGCGACGATGCCGATCCTGGCCCTGACCGCTAACGCCGATCCCTGGGACGCCGCGCACTACATCGCCGAAGGCATGGACGGCGTGATCGAAAAGCCGATCAAGACCCACCTGCTGGCCACCGCGATCAACGCCGCCATGGACCGCCGCCGCAGCGAACCTTTGATCGCCGACAGGGCGGCCTGAGGACCTACCGCCGTCCGAACAGCCGCTCGATATCGGCCAGCTTGAGTTCGACGTAGGTGGGGCGGCCGTGGTTGCACTGGCCCGAGTGCGGGGTGGCTTCCATCTCGCGCAGCAGGGCGTTCATCTCGGCCGCGGTCAGGCGGCGGCCGGCGCGGACCGAGCCGTGGCAGGCCATGGTCGAGCAGACCTCTTCCAGCCGCTCGCGAAGGGCCAGGGCCTGGCCGTTCTCCGACAGGTCGTCGGCGATGTCGCGCACCAGTCCGGCCGCGTCGGCCTCGCCGAGCAGGGCCGGCGTCTCGCGGACCAGCACCGCGCCGGGCCCGAACGGCTCGATGACAAGGCCCAGGGCCGCCAGCTCGTCGGCGCGGGCCACCACCCGTTCCGCTTCAGCAGGGTCCAGCTCGACCACCTCGGGCAGCAGCAGGGTCTGGCGGGTGACACCGCCGGCCTCCATCTCGTGCTTCATCCGCTCATAGACCAGCCGCTCGTGGGCTGCGTGCTGGTCGACGATGACGATGCCGTCGCGGGTCTGGGCCACGACATAGGTCTCGTGCACCTGCGCCCGGGCGGCGCCGAGCGGGAAGTCGACGGGATCGATGACGCGGCCGTCGGCCATCGGCGCGGTCGGAGCGTCGAAGACGGCGCTGACAGCCTCCGCCAGACCGGGCCCGCCCATGGCGAACCCCGGCTCGACCCGGGCCGAGACCGCGTTCATCCCCGGCAGCTGTTGCGGTGAGGACGGCTGCCAGCCGCCGGACTGCCACGCCGAGAAGCCCGCCGCCGAAGGTCCGGGCGCGTAGGTCTGCGGCCGGAAGCCTGCCAGCGCCGCTCCGGCCGCTGTGGTCGAGGCCCGGTGCCCGGCCCCGGCCAGCGAGTGACGCAGGCCGCCGACGATCAGCCCACGGACCAGCGCCGGATCGCGGAACCGCACCTCGGCCTTGGCCGGGTGGACGTTGACGTCGACGTAGGCGGTGTCGAGCTCGATGTAGAGCGCCGCCGTCGGGTGGCGATCGCGGGCCAGGTAGTCGGCATAGGCGGCGCGCAGGGCCCCCTGCAGCAGCCGGTCGCGCACCGGCCTGCCGTTGACGAACAGGTACTGGTGGGCGGCGTTGCCGCGGTTGTAGGTCGGCAGGCCCGCGAAGCCGGTCAGGCGCACGCCGTCCCGCTCGTGGTCGATCTCGAGGGCATTGTCCTGGAACTCGCGGCCAAGCACGGCGGCCAGGCGGGCCAGGCGTCCCTCCGCGCCCGGATGTTCGGCCGCCAGCCGCAGCACGCGGCGGCCGTCGAGGTCGAGCGTGAAGGCCACCGCCTCATGCGCCATGGCCTGTCGCTTGAGCTCCTCGGCGATGGCCATCTGCTCGGACCGCGCCGACTTCATGAACTTCAGCCGGGCGGGCGTGGCGTAGAACAGGTCGCGGACCTCGACCCGGGCGCCGTGCGGGCCGGCGAAGGCCGCGGGGCCGACCGGGCCGACCGCCCCGCCCTCCACAAGGATGGCGTGAGCCGCGCCGCCGCCGCGCGGGCGGCTGGCGATCGACAGCCGCGCCACCGAGCCGATCGAGGGCAGCGCCTCGCCGCGAAAGCCCATGGTGTGGATGTTGAGCAGGTCCCAGCTGCCGTCCGGTAGCGGGGCCAGCTTGGACGTCGCGTGGCGCTCCACGGCCAGGGCCAGTTCGTCGGCGTCCATGCCGGAGCCGTCGTCGCTGATCAGGATGCGGGTCAGGCCGCCGTTGTCGGCCTCGACCTCGATACGGGCGGCGCCGGCGTCCAGCGCATTCTCAACCAGCTCCTTGATCGCGCTGGCCGGCCGCTCGACCACCTCGCCGGCGGCGATGCGATTGACGGTCTCCGGAGGCAGGCGGCGGATGGGCATGGGGGGAGCTTAGATGATTCCGCGGGGGTGAGTCGGTGCGTCCTTCGCGACGCTCGCCTGAGGAGCGGCGATACCGCGTCGCGAAGGACGCACATACGGAAAGGGCCCCGCCGTCGCCGGCGAGGCCCTTCCAGATGTCGTAAAGAGCGCCGGGACCTACAGGCCCGGGAGCTTGACCCAGCTGCCCTTGTCGCGGGCGATGATCACGGTCTTGCCGCCGGTCAGGCCCTTGAGGCGGGCTTCTTCGGCGGCGGCGTCGACCAGCACCGGCGGCGTGGCGCCCTCGGCGGTCGGGGCCGGCGCGGCGGGCGCGTCCTTGCGCCAGAACATCACGCGGTCGGCGAAGGACTTATCCTTGTGGGCAAGGTCGCCGAACTCGTCGTCGACGACGTAGCGAATCAGCGGGTCGGACCGGTCGGCGCCCGAGCGGGCGACCAGCAGGCGTTCTCCGTCCGAACGCTGAGCGCTGGCGGCCTGGCCGGCCAGCGCGGCGCGGGCGGCGCTCTCCGGCTGCAGTTCCTGCGGACGGGGCTCGCCCGGCGCCGGCGGACGCAGCGCATACTCCGGCGGAACCACCAGCGGAGCCTTGGTGACCACGCGGAACTCATCCGGCGTCACCTTGGCCATACCCATCGCCTGGCTGGCCGACTGGCATCCGCCAAGTCCGGTCGCCGCCGTCAACGCAACCACGCACATAACGCGGGTAGAGATCATCGAGCCTAGCTCCTAAAGGCCGCCCCGGCCTCAGTCAGGCGAGGTGGATACGCCAAAAGTTAGGCGGGCGGCAACTTCGTTTACGGCTTCACATCGCGGCGGAGGCTGTCGAGCAGCAGCAGCACCACGCCGACGGTGATGGCGCTGTCGGCGATATTGAACACCCAGGGGAAATACAGCGCCTGCAGGTCGAGGAAATCGGCCACCGCCCCCAGCCGCACCCTGTCAATCAGGTTGCCGATCGCCCCGCCCATGATCAGGCCGATCGCCGCGCCCAGCAGCGGTCGCTCGATCCGCCGCGCCCAGACGCCAAGCGCCACGGCGACGCCCAGCGAGAAGGCGACCAGCACCCAGCGGACCCAGTCGGCCTCGCCCCGGAACAGCCCGAAGCTGACCCCCTGGTTCCAGACCATGGAGAGGTTCAGCGGCCCGAACACGGGGATGCTGCAGGGCGTGTAGTAGGCCGGCGTCGCCACGAAGGGCTGACAGGCGGCCGGAAACACGCTGCCCAGGATCCAGAACTTGGAGATCTGGTCGGCGACGATCACCGCCAGCGCCAGGGTGAAGGCCTTGGGGCCCTGCAGCACGACCGGTGCGGCGGCGGCTGGCGCCTCGGCTTCCGGCGTGTGGGACACTGGCGAGACTTGCGGGTCTTCGGAAGTCAATCTCTGGCCCTCTGGCCCCGACGGGGGTGGAACAGGATCCCGGCCTGCGCCGGGACCCTTGGGGAAATATCAGGCGGCGCGGCTCTTGTCCCAGGCCTCGACGGCGTCCTCGCAGCGCAGGCAGAGCCTGGTGGCCGCCTTCACTTCAGGAAGGATGCGCCAGCAGCGGTCGCACTTGTCGCCCGAAGCGCGGAACGGACGCACGGCCAGCTCGCCGGCCGACGCCATCTCGACGTCGCTGGTGCGGAAGATCTCCGCCGCCGACAGACCGTCGAACAGGGCGGCCAGCTCCGGCGTCAGCTCCACGCGCGGAGCGGCCTCGAGCGCGGCGCCGATGCGCTTCTCGCGGCGTTCGACTTCCAGCGAGGCGGTCACAGCCGAGACCACGACATCGAGCGCCGTCCAACGGTCGAACTCCGCATCGTTGCGCCATTCCGCCGGGGTTTCCGGGAACACCCGCAGGCAGTTGGAGCCGGCCTCCGGGAAGCGCTGGGTCCAGGCTTCCTCCATGGTGAAGCTGAGCAGCGGGCCGAGCCAGATGGTCAGGCGCTCGAAGATGGCGTCCAGCACCGTGCGGTAGGCCCGGCGCTTCAGCGAGTCGGGCCGGTCGCAGTAGAGGCTGTCCTTGCGGATATCGAAGAAGAACACCGACAGGTCGCTCTGGCAGAAGTCGAGGAGCGGCCGGACCACCTCGTTGAATCGGTAGTTTTCATAGGCCGTGCGCACCTGGCCATCCAGCTGCCACAGGCGGTGCAGGATGTACTGCTCCAGCGGCGGCAAATCGGCCGGCGCAACGCGCTCGGCCTCGGTGAAGCCGTCCAGGGCGCCCAGCAGATAGCGCATGGTGTTGCGCAGCTTGCGGTAGCTGTCGGTGACCGTGGCCAGGATCGTCTTCCCGATCCGCTGGTCCTCCATATAGTCGACCGTCGCGGTCCAGAGGCGGAGGATCTCCGCCCCGGACTCGGCGATGACCACATGCGGCTCGACCGTGTTGCCCAGCGACTTGGACATCTTCTGTCCGTTCTCGTCGAGGGTGAAGCCGTGGGTGACCAGGGTCTTGTAGGGCGCGCGGCCGCGCGTGCCGCAGGACTCCAGCAACGAGGACTGGAACCAGCCGCGGTGCTGGTCGGAGCCCTCGAGATAGAGGTCGGCCGGCCAGGCGCTGTCGTCACGGTCCTCGATGGTGAAGGCGTGGGTCGAGCCGGAGTCGAACCAGACGTCGAGGATGTCCTCGACCTTCTCGTACCTGTCCGGGTCGTGGTCGCCGAGGAAGTCGGTAGCCGGGCGGTTGAACCAGGCGTCGGCGCCTTCCTCGTGCATCAGCTTGACGATGCGGTCGTTGACCGCCTGGTCGCGCAGCGGTTCACCCGTGTCCTTGTCGACGAACATGGCCAGCGGCGCGCCCCAGGCGCGCTGCCGGCTGATCAGCCAGTCGGGCCGCGTCTCGACCATGCCGCCGATGCGGTTGCGGCCGGCGTCGGGATGGAAGGTGGTGGCGGCAATGGATTTCAGCGCGCGCTGGCGCAGCGTCTCGTCGTTCTCCAGCGGTTCGTCCATGCGGATGAACCACTGCGGGGTGTTGCGGAAGATGACCGGGGCCTTGGACCGCCAGCTGTGCGGATAGCTGTGCTCCAGCCGCCCTCGCGCCAGCAGGTTGCCGGCCTCGATCAGCTTTTCCATCACCGTGGCGTTGGCCGGGCCGAACTTGCCCGACTTCTTGCCCTCGGTCTCCAGCACCTTGAGCCCCGCGAACAGCGGCACGTGCGGGTAGTAGGCGCCGTCGGGGTCGACGGTCTCGGGGATGGTGGCGTCCACGCCCATGGCGTCGAGCTGCTGGCGGCTCTTGAGCCAGATCAGGTAGTCATCGGCGCCGTGGCCCGGCGCAGTGTGGACAAAGCCCGTACCGGCGTCATCGGTCACGTGGTCGCCGGCGAGCATGGGGACAGGGAAACCGTAGCCTTCGTCGAGGGATGCCAACGGGTGGGACAACACGAAGCCGTCCAGCTTAACCGCTGTCCGCTTACTCCAATTCGCGACCTTGGCGGCCTTGAAGACGTCCTCAGCAAGTTTCTCCGCGATGATGAGCCGATCCCTAGGCGTTGCCCATGGAGCGAACTCCAGCCCCTCTTCAAGAGCGACAACTTCGTACTCGGCGTAGTCGATATTGCGATTGAACGAGACTGCGCGATTGGCAGGGATCGTCCAAGGCGTCGTCGTCCAGATAACGACGGAAGCGCCTCTCATATCGCCGTCGTGACCCGTCGGACCAGGCACGAGATCGACCCCGATGAGAGGATGCTCTTTCACCGGGAACTTCACCCAGACCGTCGGGCTGTTGTGATCGTGGTACTCGACCTCGGCGTCGGCCAGGGCGGTGCGTTCGACCGGCGACCACATCACCGGCTTGGAGCCGCGATAGAGTTGGCCCGACATGGCGAACCTGTGGAACTCGGCGACGATGGTCGCCTCGCTCCTGAAGTCCATCGTCGAGTAGCGACGCTCCCAGTCGGCCAGCACGCCGAGGCGCTGGAAGCCCTTCATCTGCTCGCCGATCCAGTGGCCGGCGTAGGCGCGGCATTCGGCGCGGAACTCGGCGGTCGGGACGTCGTCCTTGCGGCGGCCCTTCTTGCGGTACTCCTCCTCGATCTTCCATTCAATCGGCAGGCCGTGGCAGTCCCAGCCGGGGATGAAGTCGACGTCGTAGCCCAGCGCGAAGCGGCTGCGGCAGGCGAAGTCCTTGAGCAGCTTGTTCAGCGCGTGGCCGATGTGGATGGCGCCGTTGGCGTAGGGCGGGCCGTCGTGGAAGACGAACAGCGGCGCGCCGGCGTCCTGCCGCGCCTTGCGCATGGCCTTGTAGAGATCCTGCTCGGCCCAGCCGGCGAGGATCTCGGGCTCCTTCTTCGGCAGGCCGGCCCGCATCGGGAACGGGGTGTCGGGAAGGAAGACGGTTTCGCGGTAGTCGCGCGGGGAAGCGGCGTCGTCGGCCATGGGGACTTTCTCGGGATCAGGTCGGAAGGGTGCGGGTTCACGTCCCGGCATGCGCGGCCGTTCCCGGCGGCGTCACGCCGGGCGGATAATTCGCGGGGTCTTCCAGGCCATAGTCATGGGGCGGGGCTGTAGCAGAGGGCGGCGAAGTTGGCGAGGGGCGCGGGCGGCCGCTGACGGGGACATGCACTTCAGTGCGTGTCCCCCGCCGCTGCATAGCTGCTGGGGACACGTACCGAAGACGGTACATGTCCCCGACTGGAGCCTAGCCCCGCTTCCGCATCTTGGGCGTCACGGTCACCGTCATCCGGCGGCCGGCGCGGACCACGTCGAAGGCGATACTCTTGCCGATGCTGCCCGGGCCCAGCACGCGAAGCAGGTCGTCCAGGCCGGTGATCGGCTTGCCGTCGGCGGCGACGATGAGGTCGCCCTGAGCCAGGCCCGCCTTGGCCGCGGGGCCGCCGGGTTCCACCGTCGCCACCCAGGCGGCGTAGGCCTGGTTGACGCCGGCCGACTTCTGGATCGAGGGCGGCACCGGGGTTTGCTGGGCGACCACGCCGATCGAGCCGCGCTGGACGTAGCCGTGCTTGAGGATCTCGCTCATCACGAAGGCGGCGGTGTTGGAAGCGACGGCGAAGCAAAGGCCCTGGGCCCCGCTGATCACCGCCGTGGCCACGCCGATCACCTCGCCGGCCGAGTTGACCAGCGGCCCGCCGCTGTTGCCGGGGTTCAGGGCCGCGTCGGTCTGGATCAGGTCCTCGATCAGACGGCCGCGCTCGCCGCGGATCGAGCGGCCGAGCGCGCTGACCACCCCGGTGGTGACCGTGGCCTCGAAGCCCAGGGGCGCGCCGATGGCGATGACCAGCTGGCCGCGGCGCAGGCTCTTGGAATCGCCGAGCTTGGCGCAGGGCGTGCGCATCGACTGTTCGAGCCGCAGGACGGCGATGTCGGTGTCGGCGTCCTCGCCGATCGGCCGGGCGGTCAGGCCGTGGCCGTCGGCGGTGATGATGGCGAAGCGGTTCACCCCGGCGATGACGTGCCGGTTGGTGAGAATCAGCCCGTCTGTGCTGACGAAGAAACCCGAGCCCTCGCCGGCGATATAGCCGTCGGGCACGATGGGGATGACCCGCACCACCGCCGGGCCCACCGCCTCTACGGCGTCGACGACGGCGTTGGAATAGGCGTCCAGCAGCCCCTGGTCGCGCACGAACAGCGGCGGGGCGTCGCCGGGATCGAAAACCAGCTGCGTCTCGGGCGGATAGTTGAAGGTGGCCGGCAGGCGGCGGCGCGGGCGCCTGGCCTGCGCGAACAGATCGTACTTGCGCCCCTTGAGCATTCCGGCCCCCGCCTCACTAAGGTTAACGGAAGCATGGCGGGGCGGGCGTGGGAAGGCCTTGTCGCCTGTCGGGAGAGTCTTTGCGTGGTTCGCGACGCTCGCCCAAGAGCTCGCTCCTCACCATGACGAGCTCAGTGGAGCCCATCCAACTTCGTCATCCTGAGGAGCGGCGAAGCCGCGTCACGAAGGACGCAAGGCTTCAGGCCAGGATCGCCCGCGCCTGTCGCTCGTCCAGCCGGATCTGCTCGACCATCGTCTCGATGGAATCGAACTTCTCCTCCGGCCGCAGGAAGGCGATCAGGCTGGTCTCGATGACCTGGCCGTAGAGGTCCTCGTCGAAGTCGAAGAGCCAGACTTCCAGCCGGGTCTCGACCTCGCCGGTGGTGGGGTTGTTGCCGATGTTGGCGACGCCGGGGACGATCCGGCCGTCCGGGAGGCGGGTGCGGGTGGCGTAGACGCCCTTCCGGGGCGCCACATAGTCGGCCATGAAGACGTTGGCGGTCGGAAAGCCCAGGGTGCGGCCCAGCTGCTTGCCCCGACGGACCACGCCCTCGAGGGCGAACGGCTGGCCCAGGATGGCGGCGGCGTCCTGCGGCCGCCCCTCGCGCAGCGCTTCGCGCACGCCGGTGGAGCTGTACTTCTCGGCCCCCTCCCCCACCGCCTCGGCGACGGAGACGGAAAAGCCCATCTCCTGGCCGTAGGCCGTCATCAGCTCCGGGCTGCCGGTGCGGCCCTTGCCAAAGGAGATGTCGAACCCGACGGCGACATGGCGCACCCCCAGGCCCTCGTGGAGGACCTTCAGAGCGAAGTCGCGGTCGCTGAAGTTGGCCATCTCGAAGTCGAACGGCAGGACGTAGAAGCGGTCCACGCCCATGGTCGCCAGCACCCGGGCCTGCTGGTCGGTGGTCATCAGGCGGAAGGCCGGCTCGTCGGGCTGGAACAGCCGGCGCGGGTGCGGGTCGAAGCTGATCACCCCGACCGGCGCACCCAGCCGCCGGCCGGCCTCGACCGCCCCGGCGATCACCTCGCGGTGGCCAAGGTGTACGCCGTCGAAGTTGCCCAGCGCCACGGCCGCGCCGCGATCGGCGGCCGACAGGCCCTTCCAGCCATGAACGATCCGCAGGCTCATCAGCCGGCCTTGCGCGGCGCCATGATCAGGGCCTCGCCGTCGAGCACGGTCTTGCCGCCGACCGTGCAGACCGTCGACAGGGTGACGCGCGCCTTCTCGGGGTCGAGGGCGGTGATGGTGGCCGTGACGGTGACCTCGTCGCCGATCTTGACCGGGCGCTTGAAGCTCAGCGTCTGGCCCAGGTAGATGGCGCCCGGTCCCGGCAGCTTGCCGGCGATCAGAGCCGAGATGTAGGCGGCCGACAGCATGCCGTGGGCGATGCGGGTCTTGAACTGAGTGGTCGCGGCGAAGGCCTCGTCCAGGTGGACCGGATTGTGGTCGCCACTGACGTCGGCGAAGCCCTGGATGGCCTTCTCATCCACCAGGCGGGTCAGTTCGGCCGACTGGCCGACGCTGAGGTCTTCAAAGAACAGTGCCGTCATCGCGCGTTTCCCTCGTTCTTGTTGTATCGCGTCTACCAGACCAGATCCGCCATGGCGTAGCCCGCCTTGACGCCTTCCGCGGTCAGGAGGGCGTCGACGGCGGCGGGCGAGAGCCTGCCGTCCGGGCCCATGGCCGTCTCGCCATGGATGCCCTTGGCGATGAACAGGCAGTCCAGCCCCTGCTGCTGCGCGCCCTGGACGTCGGTGTGGACGCCGTCGCCGATGCAGAGCACCCGGCGCGGGTCGACCGGCCGGCCCAGCAGGCGCGAGGCCTCGGCCAGGCAAAGGTCGTAGATCGGGGCGTAGGGCTTGCCAGCCATCAGCACCTCGCCGCCCATCTCCGCGTAGAGGTCCGCCAGGGCGCCGCCGCAGTAGATCAGTCGGTCGCCGCGCTGAACCACCCGGTCGGGATTGGCGCAGATCATCGGCAGGCCGCGGGCGGCGGGGCCGGTGAAGCGGTCGCGATAGTCCTCGGGCGTCTCGACCTCGTCGTCGAACGGGCCGGTGACGGTGATGAAGGCGGCCTCGCCAGGCTCGGCGAAGGCCAGGCCCAGGCCCGCGTACAGCGGCATGTCGCGGTCCGGGCCGATGCGCCAGGCGGCGCCCAGCGCGGCCTTCTGGCCCAGCAGCACGCGGGTGGCGTCGCCGGAGGTGATGAAGGCCGTCCAGGCCTCGCGCGGCACCTTCAGCGCGTCGAGCTGGGCGACGACGTCGCTGGCCGGACGCGGCGAGTTGGAGATCAGGACCACCGGGCCCTTCTCCGCCCGGAACCGCGCCAGGGCGGCGCAGGCGTCGGGAAAGCTCTCGAGGCCATTATGGATGACGCCCCAGACGTCGCTCAGCAGCACGTCATAGCGGTCGGCGAGGTCGGCAAGGCCGGAAGGCAGCGCGGTCATGGAGTGAGGCGCTAACGGGTGGGAGGTGGGGCGTCAACGCCTTGCGTCCTTCGACACGCCGCTTCGCGGCTGCTCAGGATGACGTAAATGAAGGGCTACCCACCCACGTCATGCTGAGCAGCGCTCCCCCGGGTCCGCCGAATGGCGGCCCGAGGATAAACTCCGGCGCGTGTTGAAGCACGCAACGCCTGTCAGCGCGCTACTTCGCCGTCCACTTCGCCATCCAGGCCTCGACGTTCGCATACCACTGCACCGAGTTCTGCGGCTTGAGGATCCAGTGGTTCTCGTCCGGGAAGTGGAGGTACTGGGTGGGGACGCCGACGCGCTGGTTGGCGGTATAGGCGCCGATGCCCTGGTCGAGCGGCACGCGGTAGTCGCGGGCGCCGTGGATGACCAGCATGGGCGTCTTCCAGTCCTTGACGTGGAGCGCCGGGTTGAACCGTTCGACCGCCTCGGGCGCCGACCAGGTCAGACCCCCGAACTGTTCCTCGGCGAAGTTGGGAATGTCGCTGGCGTAGGCGAAGCCGCGGGTGTCGAACAGGCCGGCGTGGTTGACCAGGCACTTCCACGGGCTCTGCCACTGGCTGGCGATCCAGGCGACCATATAGCCGCCATAAGAGCCGCCGAGCGCGCAGGCCCGGTCGCCGTCGAGGTAGCTGTACTTCGCCAGCGCCGCGCTCCAGCCCTTCTGCAGGTCTTCAAGCGGGCGGTCGCCCCAGTGACCGACGATCGACTGGGCGAAGGCCGTGCCGTAGCCGACCGAGCCGTGGAAATCGACCATCACCACCGCATAACCCATGCCGGCCCAGACCTGCGGGTTCCAGCGGTAGGACCAGGCGTTGCCGAAGCTGCCATGCGGGCCGCCATGGATCAGGTAGGCGACCGGGTACGTCTTGCCGGCCTCCCAGCCGTGCGGCTTGACGATGTAGCCGTAGACCTTTCCGCCGTTCCAGCCGGTGAAGCTGAACTGCTCGGCGTCGGACATCGGCGTGTCGGCCATGGCGGCCTTCGCCACCTCCGAGAGCTGACGCGGCGCGCCGCCGGGGGTCAGGTCGTAAAGCTGGCCGGGCGAGGTCAGGCTGTCGCGGACATAGACCGTGGCGCCAGCGGCCAGATCGTAGCCCCCGACCGAGCCGTCCGAGACCACCTCGGTCACCTTGCCGTCGGCCACGGCGACCGCGAACAGCTTCACCTGCCCAAGATGCGGGGCGGTGACGTAGAGGCTTTTGCCATCGGGCGCCCAGGCCAGCGCACCGACGCCGACGTCAAAGTCCGGCGCGACCTCACGGGTGGCGCCGCTCTTCAGGTCGCGGACCATCAGCATCGAGCGCTGGGCGATCATCACCGGCGCGACCTCGGAGACCCAGGCCAGGGTCTTGCCGTCGGGCGACAGGGTCGGGCGGGCGTCCGAGGTCTTGCTGTCGGGGATGAGGCGCGCGGGGGGCGCGGAGCCGTCGGCCGGAACGACATAGAGGCTGGCGATCGGGCCCGTGCCCGGCGTGACGCCGGAGGGGGTGGCGCTGTACCAGATCGTCCTGCCGTCGCGGCTGATGGCGACGTCGCCGGCGACATCGGCCTTGACGCCGCGAGTCAGCGCCACGCCGTCGGCCGGGGCGCCCGCGCCGTCGAGGCGGACGGTGAAGAGGGCGGTGAACTGATCGTCCTCGTACCTGTCGAATGCACGCGGCAGGACGCCGTCGACATAGCTCTGGCCGCTGGTCTTCAGCTTGGCCTTCGCCTCGACGCGGGCCTTGGTGCAGGCGAGATCGGCGCAGTCGGGGAAGACGTCCAGCCCGACGAGCAGCGAGCGGCCGTCGGCGGCGAGGCGATAGCCGCCGACGTCCAGCGGCAGGGCGGTGATCTGGGCCCGACCGGTCCCGTCCGGCGCGACGCGCCAGACCTGCTGCGACCCCGACTTGCCGGACAGGAAGTAGAGCCACTTGCCGTCGGCCGACCAGCGCGGCGCGCCGGGCGCCTTCTCATCCTCGCTGATCGCCACCGGTTTGGCGCCGGCGGCCTTGCGGTCGAGCAGCCACAGTGCATTGACGCCCTTATTGCCGTCCCAGTCGGTGGTGCGGAGGCTCCAGGCGACCCAGCGGCCGTCCGGCGAGACGCGCGGATCGGTCAGCCGCTCCTGGGTGGCCAGGTCCTTGGCCGTGAACGGCCGGGCATGGACGGCCGTGGTCGTGGCCAGAAGCGCGAGCGCAAGGCCCGCCGCCGCGAAGAGACGCATGTAGGAAGTCCCCGAAGATGATGTGAAGGCAGGCTAGGGGGCGGGGCGGGCAAGTCAACGTCATCCTCTCCCCGTGGGAGAGGTGGCCCGGCGGAGCCGGGTCGGAGAGGGAGGCGCGGTACAACAGTCGGGCGGCGACGCGTCCCTCTCCACCATGCTCCGCATGGTCCCCCTCTCCCAGAAGGGAGAGGAAACAAGGGCTAGTACCCCACCGCCCGGCGCATGGAGGCCCGCATGAAATCGGCGGGCGGGTCGGTTTCGGCGAGGACGGCGTCGCGGATGGCGCGGGGCTCGCCGAACAGGTGGCCCTGGCCGAAGGCGAGGTCGAGGTCGAGGATGTCGACGATCTGGCGCTCGCTCTCGACCTTTTCGACGATGATCTCCACGCCGTAGCGGCGGGTCAGGCGCGAGAAGTCGGAGGCGTGCAGGTCCGGCAGCGACTTGATCACCAGCCGGCCGTCGGTCTCTTCCAGCTGGTCGAGCAGCATCTGGGCGCCGACCTTGATGAATTTCACGTCGGCCCGGGCCAGGTCCTGGTAGTCGAGGTCCAGGTCGTTGACCTTGTCGAGGCTGAAGCGGAAGCCGAGATCGGCCAGCCGGGCCATGTGCCTCGCCTCGACCGCGCCGCGGCGCGAGAAGGCCGACTGGCCCAGTTCGAAGATCAGCGCGCCGGCCATGTCCTTGTTGGCCGACAGGAAGTCGAGGAACTGCGGGAAGAACTGCTCGTCGGACAGGCTGGCCAGCGAGATGTTGCAGAAGATGCCGACCTTGCGGTCCTGCTTGGCCAGGCGCCGGACGATCTGCACGCAGCGGAACAGCAGCAGGTTGTCGATCGCCGCGACCAGGCCCTCGGGCTCTGCAACCGCCAGATACTCGGCCGGCATCATCACCCGGCCGCTGTCGTCGCGCAGGCGCGAGAAGCTTTCGTAGAAGACCGTCCGGCGCTGCGGCAGCGAGACGATCGGCTGCAGGTACAGATCGACGCGGTTCTCGGCCAGGGCGGCCTTGACCGTGTCGAGCAGGGCCTCGGACTGCGCCGAACGGCCGAAGGCATGCATCGGGGCGGCGGCGACGCGGCTGGACAGCTGCGCCTCCATCTTCTCGGCCATACGCTGGACGGTGTCCTCGAGCATGTGGACTTCGCTGGACAGTTCCTCGGAGCGGCGCAGGGCGTCGACGGTGACCGTCTCGACCACCTCGGTCAGGCGGGCGTCGACCTTTTCCAGCTGATTGGCCAGGATCAGGTGCGCCTCGCGGATGGCGCCGAGCTCGCCGCGCAGGCTGGCGAGATCCAGACCGCGGGCGACCAGCAGGTAGATGACACCCAGCACGCCTATGCCGGCCACGAAGCCGGATACGCCCGCACCCCAGCCACCCCCGGCGCGCCATATGGACAGCGACAGGATGAGCGCCAGGCAGAGGAACGCGGCGCCGATCAGAACCTGAGTGAGTCGCTGCATTCAGCACCCGCCCTTGCGAATCGTCCGGATCAGTATCCGACGCGGATGATCATGGTGTCGATTGTATTAACGCCGCATGTGCGCGTTCGCACGCCGATGCATCGACAGCCGGCCGCCTGACTGATAATCACTCGCAAGTTTCGTCGGGCATCCGGACCTCCGCACCTTGACCCATACCCAGTCTGACCCCTCCGCCCGTTTCCTGAGCGACGCCATGCCTGGCGTGCGCGGCGTCATCGTCCGGGTGCATCCGCATGAGGACGCCCGCGGCGCCCTGACCGTCGAGGAGCTCGAGCGCCGGCTCCTGGAGCTGGGCTTTGTCGAGGGCGCGCTGGTCGAGGTGCTGCACGAGGGCCTGTTCGGCCACGACCCGATGGCCGTGCGCCTGGACGACAGGCGGGTGGCTCTGCGCCGCCGCGAGGCCAGCGCCGTGGAAGTCGCCTTCGAGGAGGCCGGGCTTTGACCGCCGCCGCCATTTCAGACTCCAAGCGCATGGCGCTGGTGGGCAACCCCAACAGCGGCAAGACCGCCCTGTTCAACGCCCTGACCGGCAGCCGGCAGAAGGTCGCCAACTACGCGGGCGTCACCGTCGAGCGGAAGGAGGGCGTGGTCACCGCGCCCTCGGGCCGGGTCATCCAGGTGCTGGACCTGCCCGGCACCTACAGCCTGCGGGCGCGCAGTCCGGACGAGGCGGTCACCCGCGACGCGGTGCTGGGCCGCCTGACCGGCGAGGCCCCGCCGGACGTCATCGTCTGCGTGGCGGACGCCACCAACCTGCGGCTGGTGTTGCGGCTGGCCCTCGAGCTGAAACAGGTCGGCCGACCGTTCGTACTGGCGCTGAACATGTACGATATCGCCCAGCGGCAGGGCCTGCGCATCGACCTGGAGGGTCTGTCGCAGGCTGTCGGCGCGCCGATCGTCACCACCGTGGCCACCCGCAAGCACGGCATCGAGGACCTGGTCGTCCAGGCCGAGAGCCTGGCACTGACCGTGCCGCCCACGGAGAGCACCTGGCGCGAGCCGACCGCCGCCGAGATTCGCGCGGCGCACGGCGAGGCGCAACGGATCATGAAGGCCCACGTCAGGCCGGCGGAACGGCCCGACACCTGGACCGGCCGCATCGACGATGTGCTGCTGCATCCGGTCGGCGGCCTGCTAATCCTGTCGACCATCCTGTTCGTCATGTTCCAGGCGGTGTTCGCCTGGGCATCGCCGGCGATGGACGCCATCGAGGCCGGTTTCGGCTGGCTGGGCGGCATGGTCGCGAGCGTGACGCCCGACGGCCTGCTGCGCAGCCTGATCGTCGATGGCCTGATCGCGGGGGTCGGCAGCGTGCTGGTCTTCCTCCCCCAGATCCTGATCGTCTTCTTCTTCATCCTGCTGCTGGAGGACAGCGGCTACATGGCGAGGGCCGCCTTCCTGATGGACCGGCTGATGGGCGCGGCGGGCCTGCACGGCCGGGCCTTCATCCCGCTGCTGTCCAGCCATGCCTGCGCCATTCCGGGCGTGATGGCCGCCCGCGTCATCGACCAGAAGCACGACCGGCTGACGACTATCCTGATCGCCCCGCTGATGACCTGCTCGGCGCGCATCCCGGTCTACACCCTGATCATCGGGGCCTTCATTCCGGACCGTACAGTCTGGGGGATCATCAACCTGCAGGGACTGGTGATGTTCGGTCTCTACGCCAGCGGCATCGCCTCGGGCCTGATCGTCGCCTTCGTGATCCGCAACGTCTTCTGGAGGACGGCTTCGGAGCCGTTCATGATGGAACTGCCGACCTACAGGCTGCCGGACGCGGGCAACCTGCTGCGCAACCTGATGCAGCGGGCGGGCGTCTTCATCAGCCGGGCGGGCCGGATCATCCTGCCGCTCATGGTGCTGGTCTGGGTGCTGTCGACCTTCCCCTATGCGCCGGTCGGCGCGACGGGGCCCGCCATCGACTACAGCTTCGCCGGCATGATCGGCCACGCCATCGAGCCCTTCCTCGCTCCCATCGGCTTCAACTGGCAGATGTCGATCGCCCTGGTCCCGGGCATGGCCGCCCGTGAGGTCGCCGTGGCGGCGCTGGGCACGGTCTATGCGGTCGGTGACGTCGAGGGCGCCGGCGGCGCGACGTTGAGCGCCATCCTGGCCAGCCAGTGGTCCCTGGCCTCGGGCCTGGCGGTGCTGGCCTGGTACGTGTTCGCGCCGCAGTGCCTGCCGACCCTCGGCGTGGTGAAGCGCGAGACCAACGGCTGGCTTTGGCCGACGGTGATGTTCGCCTACATGTTCGCCTTGGCCTATCTGGCGGCCTTCATCACCTACCGTGTCTCGCTGGCGATGGGCGGAGGCTGATCACCCCCGGCACGGGCCAGGCCCTTGCCGTAGGTCAGCCGCCGCCAGACCCACTCCAGCGGGCCCATCCGGAACCGCGACAGCCACAGCGGCGACCAGACCAGCTGCAGCGCCCAGACGGCGAAGACGACCAGCCACAGCTGGGCATGGTCCATGGAGCCGAACAGTCCCAGACCCCGCCCGCCGTAGAAGATCGTCGTCATGATCACCGACTGCGTCAGGTAGTTGGTGAAGGCCATCCGCCCGACGGCCGCGACGGGCGCCAGCAGCCGCCGGGCCAGAGCCGCCCTGATCAGCAGGATGGCCGCCGACGCATAGCCCAGCGTAATCACAAGGCTCAGAAGCTCGTTCGCCGCCCCGTACCGGCCGCCCGACTGTGGCTGAGCGAAGTCGATGGCCAGCTGGGCGGTGTTGGAGAGGCCGACCAGATACAGCGAGCCCGCCGCCGCCACGATCAACAGGCCATACAGCCACGCCGGCGCCCGGCCGGTGAGGAAGCCCCAACGATACAGCGCCAGCCCGATCATCATCAGGCCAATAGTCCTGAACACCAGGAACAGCAGGCTCATGACCGCAAGCATCACCCAGTTTCCGGCGTTTTCCCGCAAGCCCGTCATCAGGTCTCCGCGCATCGCCTCGGTGGCGGCGGCGACGTCGGCGGCGTCATACCCGCCGGCCATGCTCTCGAGCGCTTCCCGCTGGATCTCGGCCGGGGCGAACTCCAGGGCGACGAGCTGGCCCACAGAGATCAAGGAACCAAGCACAACCACGGTCAGCCCGATCCAGAACAGCTTGCGGGCGGTCCACGACCGCATCAGCAACATGAACAGCCCGCTCCAGGCATAGAGCAGCAGGATATCGCCGTACCAGATCGCCAGGCCGTGGATCAGGCCGAACACGGCCAGCCAGAAGAGCCGCTGGCGCAGCAGCGCGCCCCGCGCCAGATCGCTGCGCTCCCCGCCGACCAGGAAGATCGACACGCCGAACAGCAACGAGAACAGGGTGATGAACTTGAACTCGAAGAAGGTCGCCATCACCCACCAGGCCGTGGCGTTGGCTCCGGTCCAGGGATGGGGCGACAGTTCCGGCGACAACTGCAGTTCGAACGGCAGGGCGAAGGCGGCGGCGTTCACCGCCAGGATCCCGAGCACCCCCAGCCCGCGCAGCAGGTCAAGCTCCAGATGGCGGTCGGCGGCGGCCACCGGCCTTAGCGTGGTCATGCAGTCCCCCGTCGTCCTGTTCGTCACGCCAAGACATCCACGAACGGCGTTCTCCTGTCGAGACCTCCGCCGCGGCGAGGTTGTTGGTCCAACATGTTGGTCCAACATGTTGGACCAACTCGGTGGCCGTGATACCGTGTCGGCATGACGGTCCAGGTCAACATAGCCAAGGCCAAGGCCACCCTTTCCGAACTCGTCGCCCGCGCCGAGGCCGGCGAGGAGGTCGTGCTGATGCGCAATGGCAAGCCGGTGGTGACCCTGACGCCAACGCTTCGGCAGGCCAGCAAAGGACACCGCCGTATCGGCGCGTGGGCACATCTCGGCCCCATGGAAGATCCGGACCTGTTCAGTCAGCCAGACCCGGAGATGGCCGAACTGGCTGAATCCGTCGACGAAGACGACGTCTACAAGCCTTGAACGTTCTGCTGGACACCAACGCGCTGCTCTGGTCGCTGCTCAAGCCTGACCGGCTCTCGGCCCTGGCGCGCCGCGTGATCGAAGAGGCAGAGACCGTGCATGTCAGCGCGGCCAGCATCTATGAAGTCGACTTCAAGCGGGAGAAGCTCAAGGCCGGGGGCGCGAGGCGCGAAGACAGCTTTCTGACCCGCATGCCGAACAACATGGCGAGAAGCCTGCCGGCTTTGGGCTTTGCATTGCTCGACATCTCGGCCGAGGTCGCGTCGCGCGCGGCCAGGCTTCCTCTCCACCATCGCGATCCATGGGACAGGCTGATCGTCGCTCAGGCGATGATTCTGGACGCGCCTCTCATCTCGGTCGACGCGGCCCTCAGCGCCTACGACGTCGACATTCTCTGGTGAGCCTCTAGCGGGTCGGAACCGGGACGTCGCCGCGGTAGTCGTAGAAGCCGCGCTCGGTCTTGCGGCCCAGCCAGCCGGCCTCGACGTACTTCACCAGCAGCGGGCAGGGACGGTACTTGCTGTCGGCCAGCCCCTCGTGAAGGACGTTCATGATCGACAGCACGGTGTCCAGGCCGATGAAGTCGCCCAGCTCGAGCGGTCCCATCGGGTGGTTGGCGCCCAGCTTCATGGCGGTGTCGATCGACTCTACCGTGCCGACGCCTTCGTACAGGGTGTAGATCGCCTCGTTGATCATCGGCACCAGCACGCGGTTGACGATGAAGGCCGGGAAGTCTTCGGCGTTGGTCGTGGTCTTGCCCAGCGAGCGGGCGAAGGTCACCGCCTGCTCGTAGGTGGCGCCGTCGGTGGCGATGCCGCGGATGACCTCGACCAGCTTCATGAGCGGCACGGGATTCATGAAGTGCAGGCCGATGAACCGCTCGGGCCGGTCGGTGGTCGAGGCCAGGCGGGTGATCGAGATCGAGGAGGTGTTGGACGCCAGCAGCGTCTCGGCCTTCAGGTGCGGCTGCAGCGCGCGGAAGATCGCTTTCTTGGTCTCTTCGTTCTCGGTCGCCGCCTCGATGGCCAGGTCCGTCTGGCCGATCAGGGCCAGGTCGGCGGCCGGCCGGATGCGGCCCAGCGTCGCCTTCATGGTCGCATCATCGATCAGGCCGCGGCCGACCTGGCGCGCCAGGTTGTGCTCGATGGTCGCCACACCGGCGTCGATCTTCTCCTGGCTGAGGTCGTGCAGGAACACGTCATATCCGGCCAGCGCACAGACATGCGCGATGCCCGACCCCATCTGGCCCGCGCCGATCACGCCGACCGTCTTGATATCAGCCATGAAGTCTCGCCCTTAGACGTCGGCGCGGTTGATCCCGGGGAGGTCCGCGCCGTCAAACTTTGTGGCGCGCTTTCTAGCACAGGAGTCAGAGGGACCGCCAAGGTCTTTGCTGCGATGCAGCGGGGGCGCACGATCAGTCCTTCCCGCCCGCTGAGAGGATTTTCATTAACAACGGCGCGCCGATGCGCTCAATTGCGCGCCAATCCGGGATCAACCGGTAGCGGGAGCGAGACATCATGACGACGACAGCCTGGCAGTCGGGACTTCAACTTCGGTCGCTGGTGACCTCGGGCGGCGAGCTTCAGCTGTCGCTGGAACGGGTCGACACGCCGGCCCCGGCCGCCGGCGAGGTCGTCGTCCAGGTTCAGGCGTCGCCGATCAATCCGTCGGATCTCGGCCTGCTGATCGGCCCGGCTGACCTGAGCACAGCGCGCGCCGGAACCAACGCCAACGGTCCGACCTTCACCGCCGACATCCCCAAGCACCTGATGCGGATGATGGCCGCCCGGGCCGACGAGAGCATGCCGGTCGGCAATGAAGGCTGCGGCGTAGTGGTGGCGGCCGGCGCGTCGCCGGAGGCCCAGGCGCTGCTCGGCAGGACCGTCGCCTGCCTCGGCGGGGCCATGTACGGCCAGTTCCGCACCCTGCCGCTGGCCTCGGTCATGCTGCTGCCGGACGGCACGGCCCCGGCGGACGGCGCCTCCTGCTTCGTCAATCCGCTGACGGCGCTCAGCTTCCCCGAGACCATGAAGCGCGAGGGCTTCACCGGCCTGATCCATACGGCGGCGGCCTCGAACCTGGGGCAGATGCTGGTCAAGATCTGCCTGAAGGACGGCATCCCGCTGGTCAACATCGTGCGCAATGACGAGCAGGCGGCCATCCTGCGCGGCCTGGGCGCGACCCACATCGTCGACTCCAGCAAGCCCTCGTTCCTCGAGGACCTGACCCAGGCCATCGTCGAGACGGGCGCCTACCTCGCCTTCGACGCCATCGGCGGCGGCAAGCTGTCGGGCCAGATCCTCAACTGCATGGAGGTCGCGGCCAACAAGACGGCCAAAGTCTACAGCCGCTACGGCTCGACCCAGATGAAGCAGGTCTATGTCTACGGCGGTCTGGACACCGGCCCGACCGAGCTGAACCGGGCCTTCGGCATGATGTGGGGCCTGGGCGGCTGGCTGCTGACGCCGTTCCTGATGAAGATCGGCCCGGTCGAGACCCAGAAGCTTCGCGACCGCGTCGTCGCCGAACTGACGACCACCTTCGCCAGCCACTACACGGCGCAGATCACCCTGGCCGAAGCCCTCGATCCGGAGGTCATCCGCACCTACAACCGCAAGGCCACGGGCGAGAAGTACCTGATCACGCCGTAGCCTCTGGCCGTCCTCCCCAGCTTGCTGGGGAGGGGGACCATGCGGAACATGGTGGAGGGGCGGCGCTGGCGTTGAGCGGCTGGCCGCCGTGCACAGCGCACAAATTTGAAAGCCCGGCGCCGCCCCCTCCGACCTCGCTCCGCGAGGCCACCTCCCCCTCGCTGCGCTCCGGGGAAGATTGCATCCCTCGTAGTTTCTGCCATTTCTGTCTCGACAGAAATTAGAGAACGGCCGTGGACATCACCCCCGCCATGCAGCGCTACATCCTCCACTGGGGAGAGATGGGCGCGCGGTGGGGCACCAACCGGTCGGTGGCCCAGATCCAGGCGCTGCTGTTCCTCGCCGGCCGGCCGATGCATGCCGAGGAGATCGCGGCGACCCTGACCATCGCGCGGTCGAACGTCTCCAACAGCCTCAAGGAGCTGCAGGGCTGGGGTCTGATCCGCCTCCTCCACCTGCCCGGCGACCGGCGCGACCACTTCGAGGGCAAGACCGATCCCTGGGACATGCTGACCCTGATCGTCGAGGGCCGGAAGAAGCGCGAGATCGACCCGACGCTGGAGATGCTGGCCGCCTGCGTGGCGGAGGCGGAGGCCGACCCGGCCACCCCTTCGGGGGTCAAGGCCAGGCTCAAGGACATGCAAGGGTTCATGACCCGGATGGACCGCTGGTACGGCCAGGTTCGCCAGATCCCGCGCCCGACGCTGGTCAAGCTGATGAGCCTTGGCGCGAGGGTCGCCGGGTTCATAGGACGCTAGAGAAGGAGACGGGGCGATGGAACGGGTGCTGACGGGATATCAGGGGGCTGAGGTCCCCGCCCTTGCGGAACCGGCCTTCGCGCCCCTCGATTTCCCGGCCCTCCTCGGTCCGGACGCCTGGGCCCGCCTGCCGGCCGCCGTGCAGCACCGCTTCGCCGCCCATCCGGCCCAGGGGCTCAACACCGTCTACGACGGTCGCATGGTGGTCGAGGCCAGCCTGTTCGGGCGGCTGGTCTCGCAGGTCTGCCGGCTGATCGGCACGCCGCTGGCCCCGTGGACGGGCGCCGACGTCCCGACCTCGGTCGATGTGCATCAGGACGCGCGCGGCGGGCTGGTCTGGGCGCGCACCTACCGCTTCGACCGCCACTCGCCGGTGCTGGTCAGTTCGACCAAGCTGATGACCGCCGAGGGCGAGCTGCTGGAGGTGGTGCGCGGGGGTCTGGGCATGGCGCTGAGCGTCAGCGTCGAGGACGGCGCCCTGCACTTCCGCAGCCGCCGCTACTTCTTCAGCCTGGGCGGCCTTCGCCTGCCGATCCCGGATCTGCTGACCCCCGGCCGCGCCCATGTCGTGCACCGCGACGTCGGCGGCGGACTGTTCCGCTTCACGATGGACTTCCACCACCCCTGGTTCGGCCGGACCCTGTTCCAGGACGGGGTGTTCACAGACCCGGCGTAGACGCCACGAAAAAGGCCCGGAGCATGCGCTCCGGGCCTTCGTCGTTTTCTGGCTGTGAACCAGGCCTTAGCCCAGCGCGGCCATCAGTTCCGGCACGGCGGCCTTGTAGTCGGCCACCAGGCCATAATCGGCGACCTGGAAGATCGGCGCGTCGGCGTCCTTGTTGATCGCGACAATCACCTTGGAGTCCTTCATGCCGGCCAGGTGCTGGATGGCGCCCGAGATGCCGATGGCGATGTAGAGCGCCGGGGCGACGACCTTGCCGGTCTGGCCGACCTGGTAGTCGTTCGGCGCATAGCCGGCGTCCACGGCGGCGCGCGAGGCGCCGACGGCGGCGCCCAGCTTGTCGGCCAGGGGCTCGATGACCTTCTGGAACTCGTCGGCCGAGCCCATGGCGCGACCGCCGGAGACGACGATCTTGGCGGCCGTCAGTTCCGGACGGTCCGACTTGACCATCTCTTCCGACTGGAAGCGCGACTTGGCGGCCGAGGCGGCGGCGACCTTCTCGACCGAAGCCGAGCCGCCTTCACCCGCCGCCTTGAAGGCGGTCGGACGGACGGTCAGGACCTTGGTCTTGTCGGCGGTCTGGACGGTTTCCAGCGCGTTGCCGGCGTAGATCGGGCGCACGAAGGTGTCGGCCGACACCACTTCGATGACGTCCGAGATCGGCGAGGCGTCGAGTTTCGCCGCCACGCGGGGGGCGAAGTTCTTGCCCGCCGAGGTGGCCGGAACCAGCACGGCGTCGTAGCCGCCGGCCAGGCCGATGATGGTGTCACAGATGGCTTCTGCGATGCCGTGGCCCACGTCCGCGCTTTCGGCGAGGATGACCTTGCGCACGCCGTCGATCTTGGCGGCGGCGGCGGCCGCGGCGTCTGCGCCCTGGCCCAGGACCAGGACGTCCACGTCGCCCGACATCGCCAGGGCGGCGGTGACGGTCTTGTGGGTGGTGTCGCGCAGGTGCGCGTTGTCGTTATCGGCGACGACGAGAACGGCCATCAAAGCACCCCCGCTTCAGTCTTGAGCTTGGCCACCAGTTCGGCGGCGTTTTCGACCTTGACGCCGGCCGAGCGCTTGGCCGGTTCGGCCACCTTCAGCACCTTGAGGCGCGGGGCGACATCGACGCCGTAATCGCCGGTCGCCTTGGTCGCGATTTCTTTCTTCTTCGCCTTCATGATGTTGGGCAGCGAAGCGTAGCGCGGCTCGTTGAGGCGCAGGTCGGCGGTGATCACCGCCGGCAGGTCGACTTCCAGGACCTGAAGGCCGCCGTCGACCTCGCGGGTCACCACGGCCTTGCCGCCGCCGATCTCGACCTTGCTGGCGAAGGTGGCCTGCGGCCAGTCGAGCAGGGTGGAGAGCATCTGGCCCACGGCGTTGTTGTCGCCGTCGATGGCCTGTTTGCCCATCAGCACCACGTCGGCGCCTTCGTCCTTGGCCACGGCGGCGAGCAGCTTGGCCACGGCCAGCGGTTCGACGTCGGTGTCGGACTGGATGAGGATGCCGCGGTCACCGCCCATGGCCAGCGCCGTACGGATGGTTTCCTGCGCCTGGGCCGGGCCGATCGAGACGATCACGACCTCGGTGGCGACACCCTTTTCCTTGAGACGGACGGCTTCTTCGACCGCGATCTCGCAGAAGGGGTTCATGGACATCTTGACGTTGGCCAGGTCGACGCCCGACTGGTCGGGCTTCACCCGAGCCTTCACGTTATAATCGATCACCCGTTTGACCGGGACGAGCACCTTCATGGGCTTATTCCGCCGTGTTGCGTTGCGAAAAATCTTGCGCGAACAGGCTGATACCGACTCCCGCGCGCAATGCAAGTTTCCGTTTGGGTTAATCTGGGGCCGGAAAAATGCCCGGCAAGGGCAAGCGGCGGCGGTCGCGTTCCGGCGCCAGCGTCGGCGGGCGACAGTCTAGGCTGCGGCGGACCTTTCAGGTAAAGGCCCTCGCATGAATCCGACCATCGACCGCCTCAAGCTTGTCTTCCTCGGCATCTTCGCAGTCGCCTGTGCGGCGGTGTGGGCCTATCAGATCTTCTATGTCTGGCCGGCCAAGCGGTGCGAGGCGGGCGGCCAGTGGTGGGACCGCGACCGTCGGGTCTGCGCCCAGCCGATCTATATTCCAGACATCACCGGCAGGCCGGCCGGCGTCAGCCGCAAGGAATGGTCGGAAAAGAAGGCCGCCGAGGACAGCCAGCGCGATCGCCTGGGCTATCCGGCCGCGTCGACGCCGTCCGCCGAGGCTCCTGCGCCGGTGCCGGCTCCGGCTCCGAAGTAGTCGTCAGCGGGTTCCGCCCGGAATCCAGAGCACGTCTCCCGCACCCTTGTCGTTGGCCCAGCGGCCAGCGACGAACAGCAGATCCGACAGGCGGTTGAGATACTTGATCGCCGCCGCGCTGACCGGCTCGTCCGGCAAGGCGGCGAGGGTGACACAGGCCCGCTCCGCCCGTCGGCAGACCGTGCGCGCCAGATGCAGCGCGGCCGCCGCCGGCGTGCCGCCGGGCAGCACGAAGGATGTGAGGGCCGACAGCTCGCTGTTCAGCAGGTCGATCTCCTGCTCCAGCCGTTCCACTTGCGACTCGAGGATGCGGAGAGGCTCCCAGCCCAGCGGCTCGCCGCGATCAGGCGTCGCAAGGTCGGCGCCGAGGTCGAAAAGGTCGTTCTGCGCCCGGGCCAGGATGGCGTCGAGCACCGGGTCGCCACCGGTGTGCAGTCGTACCAGGCCCAGACAGCTGTTGGTTTCGTCCACGCTGCCGTAGGCTTCGACGCGCGGATTGTCCTTGGGCACGGGCTCGCCGGTCGACAACCGGGTCGTGCCGTCATCGCCGGTGCGGGTGTAGATTCGGTTGAGCGTGACCATGCCGGCTAACCCCGCGTCTTCCACCAGAAGGCGGCCACCAGCACCATGACAGCGACAAACTGAAGCACGACGCGCAACCGCATGAGTCGGTTGGAATAGGAGCGGTCGAAGTCGCCGCCCCTGTGCAGGGCGTACAGGCCGGCCAGCAGGGCCATGAGCACCGCCGCGAGCGAGACCGGGATGAGAATATCGAAGAGCGTGTCCATGCGGAGATATCTAGCGCGCGGGGAGCAATGGGACCACCTGCGCCGCCTGGCCAGGGTTCGATTTCACACTCAGCGATCATGATCAGCGACTTTGTTCGCCGATTTTGGGCGACGGGCCTGCCGACCGCCACGCGCGAAACACCTCTGATCCATTCGTTTATCCCCGAAATGTGGATATTTTCCCCGAAATGTGGATATTCATCGCGCGATGATTCTGCTTGATCGTCACCGAAACGTCGTGTAACCGGAACAAGACATCGCTCGATGAGCGTGTTCATTGAGTGCGATCAACTCCTCACCGCGGATCGCGTCGACCTGGACAGGCGGGGAGGCGAGACGGAGCCAGCCATGGGAATGCCCCAAAGTGCCGCCGCCAGCCCGGCGGCAGATAGTGAAGCCATCGCCGAGGTTCGGCAGTTGATCGAGGATCTGCGCGACGCCGCGCAGGACGGCCGCGCTCTTGCACGCCGGTACGCTGACGGCCTGGTCAAGGTCGTCGAGGAGTACTGCGTGGAATTCGAGAAGCGCGCCGAGGCCGCGTTGGCCCGTTTGGAGGCGGACCAGTGAATCACATCCCCATGCGCATGAATTCGCCGGCTGTCCGGCCCCAGAAGATGACTCGCCGCGCCATGGCCAAACAGCAGACCCGTGAAAAGGTCCTGCAGGCGGCGCGCGAGCTGTTCATCGAGCGCGGCTACGAAGGCGGCACGATTCGGGACATCGCCAAGGCAGCTGGCATGTCGACAGGCGCGGTGTTCGCAAGCTTCGCTGACAAGAACGAACTGTTCGACGCCATCCTGAACGACGACTTCGCGGCTCTGCTCGAACCGATGCAGGACGCCGTTGTCGGGGCCGCCAGCGCCCGGGGGGCCCTGGTCGGCATGTTCGGCGCCGCCTACCGCGCCCACGCCCATCAACTGCCACTGATACTCGCTTCCCTCGCCGCGTCCTGGGTCCGCACACCGGAAGCGGAGCGCCTGCGCCGTGAAAGCATGCGTCCGATCCGCGCCCTGGTGCTTGAGGTTCTGGAGCGCGGCGTCGAGCGCGGCGAACTGGTGCAACGCTTCGACCTGCGTCTGATCGCCGATCTGATGTGGGACCTGTTTCTCGCCGGCTATCGCCCCGCAGCCTTCGACGGCGCGTCGGTCGAGACCCAGACCGACAGACTGGGCGACCGGATCGACGTTGTGTTGACAGCCGTCAAGGCCTAGGGACTTTCGCCGCGCCGCTCGGGGAGAGCGGCGCGGCTGTCCGGGGGGACATCGTTTGGGCGTACGCGAGACGCAGAAGCTGGAAACGCGCCGAAAGGTGCTTGAGGCGGCGCGCGATCTCTTCAACGAGATCGGCTACGAGGAAACCACGATCCGCGCCGTCGCGGAGCGGGCCGGCGTCTCCGTCGGCAGCGTGTTCACGACCTTCGCCTCCAAGGCCGACGTCCTCAGCCAGGTCATGGACGACCGGGTCGACGCCCTCTACCGCGAACTCGACCACGTCGCCCGGCATATGCGGGGCTCGGTCATTGACCGGCTCTGCTCGCTGTTTGCGATCCACTACGACTTCGAATGCCGGCGGGTGCGGCTGTTCCTGGCCCACATCGCCGCGTCGTTCAGCCCGTCCTTGGACTCGAGCACGGTGCCCTACGGGCGCAACACCCGCTTCAAGGCCATGATCATCGACATGCTCCGCGAAGGTCAGACGAAAGGCGAGGTCCGTGATGACGCTGACCTCGATCTGATTCTGGACACCCTCATGGGCGCCTATGCCTGGAACTACCGCCTCGCCGCGGCCGGCGAGGCCGACCACGCCGACATGACCATCATCATGGACCGCCAGATCCGGCTGATCTTCCACGGTCTTCTGCCGCGCTGAGTGTAGGAGACAGTTTATGATGTCCCTTCAGGGACACCTTAAACTGTCTCCGATCGCCGGTGCTGCCACGGTGAAATTGCGTGGTTCGCGACGCTCGCCCAAGAGCTCGCTCCTCACCATGACGAAGGTGGTTTGCGTTCCACTGATTTCGTCATCCTGAGGAGCGGCCCCCGGGTCGCGCGGAGCGCGCGCCCGAGGATAAACTCCGCCGCGTCGCGAAGGACGCACCCTGTCTCGATCAGTTCCCGTCTTCGAGCAGCCGGCGGGCGATGACCTGGGCCTGGATCTCGCCGGCGCCCTCGAAGATGTTGAGGATACGGGCGTCGGCCAGAACGCGGCTGATCTCGTATTCCATCGCGAACCCGTTGCCGCCGTGGATCTGCAGCGCGTTGTCGGCGGCAGCCCAGGCGACGCGGGCGGCGATCAGCTTGGCCATGCCGGCCTCGAGGTCGCAGCGCTTGCCCTCGTCCTTCTGGCGGGCCGCGAAATAGGTCAGCTGGCGCACGCCCATGATCTCGGCAGCCATGATGGCCAGCTTGTTGGCCACGCGCGGGAAGCCGAAGATCGGTCCCCCGAACTGCTTGCGGTCCAGGGCGTAGTTCAGGCCGAGCTCAAGGCACCGCTGGGCCACGCCGATGGCGCGGGCGGCGGTCTGGATGCGGGCGCTTTCGAAGGTTGCCATCAGCTGCTTGAAGCCCTGGCCCTCGACGCCGCCCAGCAGGTTGGCGGCCGGGACAGTGAAGCCGTCGAAGCCGATCTCGTATTCCTTCATGCCGCGATAGCCGAGGACGCCGATCTCGCCGCCGCTCATGCCTTCGGTCGGGAAGGGATTGGCGTCATCGCCCCGCGTCTTGGGGGCCAGCAGCATGGAGAGGCCGCGGTAGTCGGTGGTGTCGGGGTCGGTGCGGACCAGCAGGGTCATCACGTCGGCCCGCGCGGCGTGGGTGATCCAGGTCTTGTTTCCGGTCACGACATAGCTGTCGCCGTCGCGAACGCCCCGGGTGCGCAGGGCGCCCAGGTCCGAGCCGGTGTTGGGCTCGGTGAACACGGCCGTCGGCAGGATTTCGGCCGAGGCGATCTTCGGCAGCCACTCCTGACGCTGCGCCGGGGTGCCGCCGGTCAGGATCAGCTCGGCGGCGATCTCCGACCGGGTGGCCAGCGAGCCGACGCCGATCCAGGCGCGGGACAGCTCCTCGGACACCACGCACATGGCGGTCTTGCCCAGGCCCGCGCCGTCATACTCCTCGGGAATGGTAAGGCCGAAGACGCCCAGGTCGCCCAGCTCCTTGACCAGCTCCATCGGGATCAGTTCGTCGCGCAGGTGCCAGCCATGGGCATGAGGAAGGACCTTCTCGTCGGCGAAGGCGTGGAACTGATCGCGAATCATCTCGAAGGTCTCGTCCAGGCCGGTGACCTCGACGGTCGCCTTGCCGCGCGAGGCGGCGACGAGGTCGGCGACGCGGATCTTCACCGCCTGGCCCCCGCCCTGGTTGACGAGCGTCAGCAGCGGGGCGGCGAACAGCTTCTCCAGCGTCTCGGGCGCGACGCCCAGGTCAGCGGGGCGGATGGTCTCGCCCTGGTTCATCGGGATGCCGCCGATCAGCTGGGCGGCGTACTCGGAGAAGAGCAGCTGGGCCAGCAGGGCCTCGGTCTCACCGAACGTCCCTTCGGCCTGCAGCCGCTCGGCCCAGCCCGCCACCTGGTTCAGAAGCTCGCCGTAGGAGGCGTACCAGCCGTAGCCATGCACCGCGTGCTGCTCGACATCGGCCAGCTTGCGGTCGATCTTGCCGCCGGCCGAGATCTTCGCCTTCACCGGCCCTTTCGCCTCATGGACGAAGGCGCCGACGGCGTCAGCCGCCTCGCGCAGGAGGGCAACCAGACCCGGCAGGATCAGGCTTTGCGGTTCAATCTGGGCGACGGCGGCGCTCATGGGCAGTTTTCCCCGAATTCTTGTTGCGGCGCACTATAATCGTTTCGCACTTGCACACAACGGACGTCCTGCAAGGTAGAATTTGCCAGCCGGAAGGCCAGCCCTATGGTGGGAAATAATCACATCCCACCGGAAAGGTCGCCATGCTCGTCGTTCACCACCTTAACGAGTCGCGCTCGCAGCGCATCCTCTGGCTGCTGGAAGAACTGGGCGCGCCCTACGAGATCGCCTTCCACCAGCGTGACGCCGAAACCCGTCTGGCCCCGCCGGAGCTGGTCGCCGTCCACCCGCTGGGCAAGTCGCCGGTGATCGTCGACGACGGCCGGGTGGTCCATGAGTCGGGCGCGATCATCGACTACATCATCCGCAAGCACGGCGGCCGCCTGGCCCCCGCCCCCGGCACGACCGAGCACGAGGCCTATCTGCAGTGGCTGCACTACGCCGAGGGTAGCGCCATGCTGCCGCTGATGATGCTGATGTACGTCATCCGACTGGGCGAGGCCGGGGCGCCGCTGCACCCGCGCATCGAGAGCGAGATCGCCAACCACATGAGCTACGTCGAGGGCGCCCTGGCCGGCCGCGACTACCTGCTCGGGTCAGAGCCGACCGGCGCCGACGTGCAGATGAGCTTCATCCCCGAGGTGCTGAAGGCGTTCGGCAAGCTGGACGCCTATCCCAACATGGCCGCCTGGATCGAGCGCATCCACGCCCGTCCCGCCTGGAAGGCCGGGCTGGACAAGGGCGGGCCTTACGCGCTGGGGCGGTAGGAGCTCTGCGTGCTTCGACACGCGGCCTTCGGCCGCTGCTCAGCATGACGTGGGTGAATAGCCTTCTGAGTACGTCATCCTGAGCAGCCCGCGCAGCGGGCGTGTCGAAGGACGCAGGGACGCTGTGCGTCCTTCGCGACGCGGCTGCGCCGCTCCTCAGGATGACGAAGGTTGGTGGGCGGCCCTGCTGAGTTCGTCAGGGTGAGGAGCGCGAAGCGCGTCGCGAACCCCGCAAAGACTCAAACCCCGTCCAGATACCCGTCGAGGAAGTCGAACACCGCCGCCTTGAGCAGGCCGTGGGGGATGGCGTTGAAGTGGTCGCAGCCGGCCAGGGTCAGGGCCCGGGCGCCGGGAATCGCGTCGGCCAGGTCCTGCGGGTCGCCCGCCAGATCGTCGCGGGAGCCGGCCACGACCAGCGTGGGGGCGCCGATAGCGGCCAGGCTGCCCCGGTCGACCGTCCCGGTCCGGCCGCGAGTGAAGGCCGCCAGCGCCAGCCGGTCCTCGCCTTGTTCGTCTGCGAACTGGCGGAAACTCTGCAGCAACGGGTCGCTGATGGCTTCGACGCCGGCCGCTTCCATGGCGACGGCCATCGGATCGCCAGGCAGGGGCGGATCGAACAGCCTCTCCCCCACCCCGCCGACGATCAGGTAGCCGACCCGCTCGCGATGCCCGAGCGCCAGGCCCAGCGCCAGCCGCGCGCCCATCGAATAGCCCAGCACATTGGCCCATTCGACGCCCAGATGATCGAGCAGCCCGACGATGTCGGACAGGATGATCTCGCCGGCGTAGGCGGCCGGGTCATGCGGCTTGCCGCTCTCGCCATGGCCGCGCAGGTCCAGCGCGATGACCCGCTGCCCGCGCTGGGCGAAGGCGGCGTACCAGCCGGTGCGCTTCCAGGCCTCCTGCCGGTTGGACGAAAAGCCGTGGATGAGCAGCATCGGCGCGCCGGGCCCGCCGGTGTCGTCATAGGCGATGGATACGCCGTCCGGGGCGGTCCACGTCGTCATCGATTTGCCCCTGCCCCGACCGCGCCTCTGCCGTACGCGTCATTAACGGAGCCTGCCCTCTGTAGCCGGAGGGTCAAGCCTGAAATGAGGATTAGGGGACATGCACTTCAATGCATGCCCCCCGCTGCTTCAAAGCTGCAGGGGACAGGTCCCGAAGACAGTGCATGTCCCCGGTCTGTCACCGCAGGTCCGGCGGCGTCGCTTCGGCGGTAAGGATGGCCACCGCCTCCTCGACCGTCACCGTCTGCTGCTCCTGGGAGCCCAGGCGGCGCAGGACGACCTTGCCCTCCTCGGCCTCCTTCCGGCCGACGACGGCGATGACCGGCGTCTTGGCCACGGAGTGTTCGCGGACCTTGTAGTTGATCTTCTCGTTTCGAAGATCGGACTCGACCCGCAGTCCGGCCTTCGTCAGCGCGGCCACGACGCTTTCACCGTAGTCGTTGGCGTCCGAGGTGATCGGGGCCACCACCACCTGCACCGGCGCGAGCCACAGCGGGAAGCGGCCGCCGTAGTTCTCGATCATGATGCCGATGAAGCGCTCGAACGACCCCAGGATGGCGCGGTGGAGCATCACCGGCCGCTGTTTGGAGCCGTCCTCGGCGATGTATTCGGCGCCCAGACGCTCTGGCAGGACATAGTCCAGCTGCAGCGTGCCGCAGGTCCACTCCCGGCCGATGGCGTCCTGGACGATGAAGTCCAGCTTGGGCGCGTAGAAGGCGCCATCGCCCTCGGCGATCACCGGTTCGACGCCCGCCTGTTTGGCCGCCTCGGCCAGCATGCCCTCGGCCCGGTCCCAGAACTCGTCGGGGCCGGCGCGGACTTCCGGCCGCGTGGCCAGGGCGATGTACTTGGTCTCCATGCCGAGGTCGGAATGGATCATCTTCGTCAGACGGATGAAGCGCTCCGTCTCCTCAACGATCTGGTCCTCGCGGCAGAAGATGTGGGCGTCGTCCTGGGTGAAGGCGCGAACCCGCATCAGCCCGTGCAGGGCGCCGGACGGCTCATACCGGTGGCAGGCCCCGAACTCGGCCATGCGCATCGGCAGTTCCTTGTAGGAGCGCTGGCCGACATTCCAGATCTGCACGTGGCCCGGGCAGTTCATCGGCTTGAGCGACAGCGTTTCGCCCTCGACCGTCTCGCAGACGAACATGTTGGGGCGGTACTTCTCCCAGTGGCCGGAGTTTTCCCAGAAGGTCCGCTCCAGCACCTGGGGCGTCTTGACCTCGATGTAGCCGGCGACCGTCAGCCGGCGGCGCATGTAGGCCTCCAGCGTCTGCCACAGCGTCCAGCCCTTGGGATGCCAGAAGACCATGCCCCGGCCCTCTTCCTGCATGTGGAAGAGCTCCATCTGGCGGCCGAGCTTGCGGTGGTCGCGCTTCTCCGCCTCCTCGAGACGCAGCAGATAGGCGTCGAGGTCGGCCTGGGAGGCCCAGGCCGTGCCATAGATGCGCTGCAGCTGGGCGTTGTTCTGGTCGCCGCGCCAGTAGGCGCCGGCCAGCTTCATCAGCTTGAACGCCTTGCCGACATGCTTCGTCGACGGCAGGTGCGGCCCGCGGCAGAGGTCGGCCCACTGCCCCTGACGGTACAGCGTCACGTCCTGGTCGGCAGGGATGCCCTCGATGATCTCGGCCTTGTACTGCTCGCCGATCGCCTTGAAGTGGGCGATGGCCTTGTCGCGCTCCCAGACCTCGCGGACGATCTTCTCGTCGCGGTCGACGATCTCGGCCATGCGCTTTTCGATGGCCGCGAAGTCGTCGGTGCTGAACGGCTCGGCCCGGGCGAAGTCGTAGTAGAAGCCGTCCTCGACGTTCGGGCCGATGGTCACCTGCGTGCCGGGGAACAGCTCCTGCACCGCCTCGGCCAGCACGTGGGCCGTGTCGTGGCGGATGGTGTCGAGAGCGTCGGGGTCATTGCGGTCGACGAACTCGACCTTGCCGCCGCTGTCGGGCAGCGGGCGGTCGAAGTCGAGCAGCTGACCGTCCAGGCGCACCAGCAGCGTGCGCTTGGCCAGGGAGGGCGAGATGGCCGTGGCTACGTCGCGGCCGCTGGAGCCTTGCGGATACTGACGGACGGAGCCGTCGGGGAAAATCAGGTCGATCATGATTCAGGTTCGCACTTTCGTGGCGGGACCGGATCAAAGCCGGAGCCGCCCCAGGGATGGCAGCTGCACAGACGCTTCGTGGCGAGCCAGCCGCCGGCGAAGGGTCCGTGCACGATCAGGGCCTCGCGCGCATAATCCGAACAGGTCGGCAGGAAGCGGCACTGGCGTCCGATCAACGGGGACAGCGTGAGCTTGTAGGCGCGGTGCGCCAGCGTAACGCTGCGTTCGTAAAGGGTCATGCCGACGCGAGGGTGGGTGAACGGGTCCCGGCGCTTATCGACGCGCCAGCGCGCGCGATCAAGCCGCGTCGGCGCCGCTAGTTCGTGTCGCGGCGATCCGGGCAGCCTCCACCGCGGCCTCGAACGCCAGAAGCGTCGACGCGTAACGGGCGGGGTAGTCCTTCACGGGCGCCAGCACGGCCAGGTCCTCGAAACGTCCGGTCGGCGCGGGACCGCCGGACTTGAGCATCGCGGCAAGCTGATCGCGCGCGGTTGCGATTTCGTCAACCCCGGCCCCGATGACATTGGCGCCCAGCACCGAGGCGGCCGCCTGGCCCAGGGCGCAGGCCTTCACGTCCTGGGCGAAGTCGGCGACCCGCCCGTCGGCGCCCAGGACGACATCGACGACGATCCGGCTGCCGCACAGCTTGGCCACCTTCTCCGACGACCCCTGAGGCGCGGCCAGCCGCCCGATCCGCGGAATGTTCGCGGTCAGGGACAGAACCTTGGCGCTGTAGAGGTCGTCGATCATGGGAGGGGATATAGCAAGTGGGACGGGGACATGCACTTCAGTGCGTGTCCCCGGCCATTTCCCGTTTCCCCGGCGAAGGGGCGGGCCCGCGATTGCGCCCCCCTTACCGTCATGGCCCGAACAAGTCGGGCCATGACGGTAAGGGGGGCAAACTACAGGCCCGGCTCCCTCGCCTACTTCCGCTCCACCCACAGCGCCTCGGCCTTCGCCTTCAGCGCCTCGTTCAGGGCCTCGAAGCCGTCGAGGATCGGGCGGCGCAGGCGGCGGGCGGCGGAGGGGCCCATCCAGCCGTCGAAGATCTCGCCGTTGGAGAAGATGACGTTCTCCTCACCCATCTTCTCGATCTCGAGGTAGCGCACCGTCCGCACCCAGCCGCGCATCATGTCGAGGCGCCAGTGGATATGGTCGAACGGCGCCCAGTCGAGGATGACCGGATTGATCGTCCGGGGCGGCTGACCCGGCAGCGCCAGGTCCAGGTCCCAGCGATGGCCGATGCGGATCTCGCCCTCGGCGCGGGGATAGAGCGGGTTCCAGGCGCTCCAGCCGGGCACGTCCGACAGCAGCTCCCAGACGATCTCGTCGGGCGCGTTGATGCCGATCCGGCGTTCGAGTCTCACTGCCATGTCAGTTCCGGGTCGTGTTTGTCACGGTCTGTATTCTGCTCCCTTCCCCCTCGATGGGGGAAGGGCCGGGGATGGAGGTGAGCGCACTGCCTCAACGATTAGGCGCGGGAGGCTCGGAGCCGAAATGCGCCTTTCGCCGAGTGCCGTGGCCACACCACCACCCCTGCCCCTCCTCCATCGAGGAGGAGGGGAAATTGAGGTCCTAGACCCCGTCTTTCAGGCGCCAGGTCGCGCCCTCGGCGGAATCCATCACGATCACCCCCATGGCGTCCAGTTCGCCGCGGATGCGGTCGGCGGCGGCCCAGTCCTTGCCGGCGCGGGCGGCCTTGCGGGCCTCCAGGAGGGTCTCGACCTTGCCGCGCAGCTCGTCGTCCGCCCCGCCGGCGAACCAGACGTCGGGGTCGGCCTCCAGGAATCCCAGCAGGTTGGCGGCGGCCAGAAGCTCGGCTTTCGCCAGCGCCTTGCCCTCGCCGTGGGCGGTCTCCAGCGCCTTGGCCAGGGCGAAGAGCTCGGCATAGGCCTTGGGCGTGTTGAGATCGTCCGACAGCGCCTCGATCACCCCGGCCGGCGGCGCGGTGTCCTCGTGGTCCAGCCCCTTCACCCGCTGCAGGGCTCCGTACAGACGGTCCAGCGCCGAACGGCTCTGCTCGATCAGCGACGGCGTCCAGTCCAGCGGCTGGCGGTAGTGGGCGCTGAGCAGGGCCCAGCGGATGACCTCGCCGGGCGTGGTCTCCAGCAGCTCGTGCGGGATGATCACATTGCCCAGGCTCTTGGACATCTTCTCCCCGCTCATGTCGAGGAAGCCGTTGTGCAGCCAGTAGTTGGCGTAGGTCGGCAGATCGTGGGCGCAGCGCGCCTGGGCTAACTCGTTTTCATGGTGCGGGAAGGTCAGGTCGATGCCGCCGCCGTGGATGTCGATGGGCAGGCCAAGGACCGCCTCGATCATGGCCGAGCATTCGATGTGCCAGCCGGGACGGCCGGCGCCCCAGGGGCTGGGCCACTCGGGCTCGCCGGGCTTGGACGGCTTCCACAGCACGAAGTCGGCCGGGTGGCGCTTGTAGGGGGCGACCTCGACCCGGGCGCCGGCGATCATCTCGTCCAGCGGCCGGCCGGACAGCTGGCCATAGTCGGGGAAGCTCTCGATTGAGAACAGCACATGGCCCTCGGCCGCATAGGCGGCGCCGCGTTCGATCAGGGCGGCGATCTGGTCCTGCATGGCCTGGATATGGTCGGTGGCGTGCGGCGCCAGCGTCGGCGGCAACGCCTTCAGCGCATTGGCGTCGGCGTCATAGGCGGCCAGGTAGCGGTCAGTGATGGCCTTGATCGGCACGCCCTCGGCCGCGGCCTTGGCGTTGATCTTGTCGTCCACGTCGGTGACGTTGCGGGCGTAGACCACCGCGTCCTGGCCGTAGATGTGGCGCAGAACCCGGAACAGCACGTCGAACACCACCACCGGCCGGAAGTTGCCGATGTGGGCGTAGCCATAGACCGTCGGCCCACAGACATACATCGTCACCCGCTCCGGATCGGCGGGAACGAAGGGCCGCTTTTCGCGGGCCATGGTGTCATAGAGCTTCAGGGACATTTCAGACTGACGTTACGTGAGAGGTTGCCGGGTCGGCGGGGTGTCCCATATAGCTTTCAGCAGCGGGCGAAGCCACGGCTCCCTGCGGCGATTAACGGGTGGCACGCGCAATTCCGGGGCGACAGGCGCTCTGGCGCAACTCAGCCCAGGAAAGACCCCCTCTCCAATGGACTCTACCGCCAACGAGCGAACCCTGACCGGCGCCTCCGGTCTTGATCTTGACCCCGTCAAGCGGCCGTCCCGCGAGGAGGCCATGGACGCTGTCCGCACCCTCATCGCCTGGGCCGGCGACGACCCCCGCCGTGAAGGCGTCCTCGACACCCCCAAGCGCGTGGTCGACGCCTATGGCGAGTGGTTCGAGGGCTACCGCGCCGATCCGGCCAAGGAGCTGTCACGCATCTTCGAGGACGTGCAGGGCTACGACGACATCGTGTTCCTCAAGAACATCGAGGTCGAAAGCCACTGCGAGCACCACATGGCGCCGTTCCTGGGCAAGGCCTACGTCGCCTACATGCCCACCAACCGCGTGGTCGGCATCTCCAAGCTGGCCCGAGTGGTCGAGATCTTCTCCAAGCGTCTCCAGACCCAGGAGACCATGACCCAGCAGATCACCGACGCAATCTGCGACAGCCTCAAGCCCGCCGGCGTGGCCGTGCTGATCGACGCCGAGCACCAGTGCATGACCACCCGCGGCGTGCACCACCGCGACGTCTCGACCATCACCACCCAGTTCCGCGGCGTCTTCAAGACCGACCCGCACCTGCGCCAGCGCTTCCTGGACTTCGTGAACAAGGCCTAGGCGCCCTTCCCTCCCCCTCATGGGGAGGGACAGACCCGCGCAGCGGGTCAGGGTGGGGAAGTGTGGGGACAATCGCAGGACTCGGCGGTACCGTCCTCAAGCCCCACCCGCCCCTGCTTCGCCTCCGGCTTCGCAGGGCCACCCTCCCCATGAAGGGGAGGGAGAGGAATTGACCATGCCCCTCTTCCCCACCGCCCCCGACACCGCCGCTCTCGAGCGCGGCGCGACGCTCAGCCCTCGCTTCGACGTCAACGGCCTGGTCGCGGCCGTCGCGCAGCACGCCGACACCGGCGAGGTGCTGATGCTGGCCTGGATGAACGCAGAGGCGCTGAAGCTCACCCTCGACAGCGGCCAGGCCCACTACTTCAGCCGTTCACGCAATGCGCTGTGGAAGAAGGGCGAGACCAGCGGCCAGCTGCAGGACGTCGTCGAGCTTCGCGTCGACTGCGACCAGGACGCGGTGCTGCTGAAGGTCCGCCCGCGCGGCGATGGCGGCGCCTGCCACGTCGGGTTCCGGTCCTGCTTCTACCGGGCCGCGGCGGCGGATGGATCGCTGGTGGAGCGGAGCTGAATCCCGGCCGGACCGAGGCGATCAGGCGGCCCGGATGCTTCCCTCTGGGGGAGCTGTCGGCGCGGAGCGACGACTGAGGGGGTCTTCCTGCACCGGCTGGCGACCCCCTCCGTCTCTGCTTCGCTCGTGCCGAGCTACGCAGAGCCACCTCCCCCGGAGGGGAGGATCAAGCCTACCCCTCGACCACCGGCCCCACGCCGACGCCGGTCTCGCGGGCGACGGTGAAGGTCTTCACGGTCGCGGTCGTGTAGTCGGTCGACAGGATGGTCGAGACGGCGATCATGTCGGCGCGGGCCTGATCCCGGGTCAGGGTCAGGAGCACGAAGCCCTTGGCCGCCGAGTTGGCGTACTTCACCTCGGGATTGCGCTGCACGAAGGCCTCGCCGAGCGGCAGGCCCGGCAGGACGTCGGAAAAGCCGGGGCTGGTGATGCCCGTCGTCCCGAACTCGGCCGCGACGCGGTTGCGGCGACCGTTGTCCCACAGTTCGTTGGCCCAGAAGCTGTGGCTGTCGCCGGCCAGCACCACGGCGTTGGCTTTGGTCGCCTTGAACATGTCGTAGACCCGCTCGCGGGCGACCGGGTAGCCGTCCCACATGTCGAGGCCCAGCGGCAGGCCCAGCGCCGACAGGACCGACGACTGCTGCACCGGCGCGCGGGCGTAGTCCGGCAGCCTGGCCATCATGTCGGCCCAGGCCGCCTCGCCCAGGGTGGCGCGCAGGTTCGGCGGGCAGACTCGGGCCATGACGATCTGGTTGCCCAGCACCTGCCAGGCCTCGCCGGCCTTGACCGAGCGATCCAGCTCGCCGGCCAGCCACTTCTCCTGGCGCTCGCCCATCAGCTGGCGGCCCGGATCGTTGAGGATCTTGAGGAAGTGGGCGACGTCCGGCTTGCCGTCCACGACGGGCAGGGTCTTGTCGGTGTAGTCCAGCGGCTCGTCGCGCGCCGTCAGCCGGGTCTCGACCATCATCAGGCTGGCCAGGTCGCCGAACCGGAACGACCGCCAGGTGGCTTCCAGCAGCCCGCCCTGGGCCGGTTCGCGGACCGGCATCCACTCGTAATAGGCCTTCAGGGCCACGGCCTTGCGGGTGGCCCAGTCACCCTCCGTGGCCGTCGTGTGGTTCTCGGCCCCGCCCTGCCAGCCGTCGTTGGCGGTCTCGTGGTCGTCCCAGACGACGATCCAGGGCGCGCGGGCATGGGCGGCCTGCAGCTGGGGGTCGGACTTGTACTGCGCGTGCCGGGTCCGATAGTCGGCCAGGCTGACGATCTCCTGCGACGGGACGGGCTTGCGCTGCGCCGCCGCCGGCGAGTTCATGCCGTAGTCGCCCGATGCCGCGCCGTACTCGTAGATGTAGTCACCCAGGTGCAGCACGGCGTCGACACGCTCCAGCGCCGCGATGGAGCCGTAGGCATTGAAATAGCCGGCCGGGTAGAGCGAGCAGGAGGCGACGGCCAGGACCACGTCCTTGACCGACCCTTCGGGCAGGGTGCGCGTGCGGCCGACCGGGGAAAGACGCCCGTGAACGTCGAAGCGGAACCAGTAGTCCGTTCCCGGCTTCAGTCCGGCGGCATCGACCTTCACCGTCCAGTCCTGGTCCGCGGACGTACTGAAGGGGATGGCGCGGGCGCCCCTCAGGTCGGGAGAGGCCGCGATCACCACCCTGCCGGTGACTGTTCCGGTCGAGCCGGTCGCTTCCGGAGTCAGGCGGGTCCAGAGGATGACCCGGTCCTGCAGCGGATCGCCGCTGGCGACACCATGGCCATAGGTGACGTTGATGGCGCTCGCCTGCGCCGATGTCGTCGCCGCGCTGGCCCCGCCGAGGCCGAGGAGGCCCAGGGCCCCACGTCTGTTGATCCGCATGCCCTGATCCTCCCCGATCATTTTTCTGGTTGGCCGGAACAGTGCGACGCCTGCTCCGGCCCGTCCAGTGCTGGCTAGTAGGTCCAGCCCATGGTGACGCCCCACATCCGCGGACGACCGCCGATGAAGGTCGGCAGGCCCAGCGAGTCGCCGGTGTTGCCCGCGTCGATGATGTAGCTCTCGTCCGTCAGGTTCGTGACAAAGGCTCCGACCGTCCAGGATCCGGCGTCCGGCTTGTAGCCGACCCGCAGGTCAACGAGGCCGTAAGCGTCCTGGACCTCGTCCTGGATGTTGTCTGGCAGGAAGGCGGCCGGCGGCTGCTGGAACACGGCGCGGTCGTTGTTGTCGTCAAAGAACACCTTCGACTGCCAGCTGTAGCTGGGACGAACCGAGACTTCGCCGCCCAGGGCGTCGAACTTCCAGTTGGCGCCGATCGAGGCGGTGTGGTCCGGCGACAGGCGGAAGCTGTTGCCGTCATAGGCGCCGCCGTCGAACCGGGCCTGGTTCCAGGCATAGGTCGCGTAGACGTCGAGACCGGCCATGATCCGCCACTCGGCCTGACCTTCGAAGCCGTAAGCCTTGGCCTTGCCGGCGTTGGTGATCACGAACAGGGTGCCCTGCTGCTCGACCGTCTGGAAGTTGTCGTAGTCGTAGTAGTAGACGGCCGTGTCGAGGCGCAGGCTGCGGTCGAACAGCGCCGCCTTGTAGCCGACCTCGAAGCTGTCGACGGTTTCGGCCTCGACGAGGTCGAAGCGGGCGGCGCCATAGGGGGCCGCCGGTCCGCCGACCGCCAGCACCGCCGGACGGCGACCACGCGCATAGCTGGCGTAGAGGTTGGCGTCGTCCGACAGCGCGTAGCGGCCGACCAGGCGCCAGGTGAAGTCGCTCTCGTCATTGGTGGCGCTGGTGGCGTCGCCGTTGTTGGCCGTCGGCTGGAAGGTGACGCCGAATTTGGGCAGCAGCGCCGTGGGAATCAACTGGACCGCCGGGCTTTGCAGGGCGCCCAGGATGGCGTTCCCCTGGCCGATGCCGAGCGGGGTTCCCGTGGCGCCGAGCGAGGCGGCCCCGATCACGCCGCCCAGCACGCTGCGGCCGCCGATGGTGCGCGAGGCGAAGCTGGTCGTCCGGTCATCGCTGGTGTAGCGCACGCCGGCCGACAGTTCGAAGCGCTCGGTGACGGCGAAGCTGACGTCGGCGAACAGGTCGAACGAGGTCAGCTCGCTGCCGGTGGTGGCTTCCTCCAGGTGGCTGGCGCGCAGGTTGGCCGCGATGGCCTGGGCCTGCGGGCCGGTAAGCAGGATGTTGCCGCCGCTGCTCTGGGCCACCAGACCCTGGACCAGGGCGCCGGTGAAGGCGGTGTTGCCGAAGAAGGCCAGCGGCGCCGGGTTGTTGGCGGGCAGGCCCGAGCCGGCGGCGCCGGCGTTCAGCTGGCCGGTGACCAGGCCCAGCGCGACGCGCTCGTCGATCTGGATCGGGATGCGGCTCACCGATTCCTCGCTGAAGTAGCTGGCGCCCACGAAGCCGCGGATGCGACCGCCGGCGTCGTAGTTCAGGCGCAGCTCCTGGCTGAACTGCTCATTGGTGGCGTCGTTCAGGCCGGTGAGGATGGGCAGCGACACGCCGTCGGCGTCGAAAACTTCCGCCGAATCGAAATCGCGCCAGGCGGAGATCGAGGTGAAGGTGACGTCATCGCTCAGATCCCAGACCATCAGGCCGGTGACGCCCCGGACGGTGCGGTCGACGCCCAGCGGCTTGCCACCCTGGAAGCCGGCCGGCGCAGCGATCGCCGCAGGGTCCTGCGCGCCGAGGCCGCCCAGCACCTGGCCAGTGGTCGGGTTGGTCGGCAGGTAGTTGATCGACTTGAAGGCGGTGCCGCCGGTCGCGTCTTCCTGGTAGTTGAAGATCAGGTCGGCGCGGAAGCTGTCGGTAGGTTCGAAGGCGAGGCCGAAGCGGGCCGCACGGCTGTCCAGGCCCTGGAAGTCGTCGCCCGGCAGCGCGTTGTCGACGTAGCCGTCACGCTGGCGGATCGAACCGCCGAGGCGGATCGCGAAGACGTCCGACAGCGGAATGTTCAACATCCCCTGGCCCAGACGGTAGCCGTGGTCGCCACCCTCCAGCGTCAGCGATGCGTCGAAGCCGTCCGGGTCGGCCTTGTTCTGGATGATGTTGACCGCGCCGATGAGGGCGCCGCGGCCGAACAGCGTCGACTGCGGCCCCTTGGCCACCTCGACCCGCTCGATGTCGAACAGTTCGACGTAGGAGCCCTGCGCCTTTGAAATCGACACGCCGTCCTGGAACACCGACACGCGCGGCTCGGAGAAGGCGTCGGTCGAGTCCGAGGTGATGCCCCGCATCACATAGCCCGGGTTGTTGGGCGACTGGTCCTGGACCTCGAAGCCCGGCGTGAACTTGGACAGGTCAGCGAAGTCCTGGATGCCCAGGTCCCGCAGCCGCTCGCCGCTGTAGGCGGTGAGCGACAGAGGCACGTCGACGGAGGCCTGCTCCCGCTTTTGGGCGGTGACGACGATCTCCTCGACCTCGGTCGAGGCGGTGTCCTGGGCGTTGGCGGCCCCGGCGGCGATCAGCATGGCGGAGGTACCCGCTGCGGCGAGCAGCAGGCGGCGGAGAGTCGGTGTCATGTTCGTATCCCCTCGAACGTGAACGGTGATCACCTTGGCTACCGGGCGTGGATGACAGGGGGAAGACGGGCCGGCGCCACCGCGGCGACGAACTCCCTGAACAGGGGACCAAAGGGAAGGCCCGGACCGCACGCAGCGGCGGCGCACGCCAGCAGGCTAGGAAACCATCGGGCACGCTGTACGTTGTGGGCGACATCGCAAACCCCTAGGAGCTCCCGTGTCCAGCGAAGGCCTGCATGTCCCCCGTGAGAAGCTGAAGCCCAAGACTGTGCTGCAGCACTACGCCATCACTTCCCTGGTCGAGGAGCTGGAGGCCGTTGACTGGTACCGCCAACGGGCCGACGACTGCGAGGATGAGGAGCTGCGGGCCATCCTGTTGCACAATGCCCGCGAGGAGTTGGAGCAGGCGGCGATGGCGCTGGAGTGGCTGCGCCGCAGCGATCCGGAGACCGACAGGAACCTGCGCGAGTATCTGTTCAAGGCGGGCGCGATCACGGGCCGCGAGGAGAAGGCGACGGGCAAGGCGTGAGTGAACCGGACACCCTTTCCGGATCCCCCGACGACGAGGACGAGCCGCTCGACGCCGGCCCGCCCGGCATGCGGGTGGTCGAGATCACGCCGGACAAGGCCGGCGGCCGGCTGGACAAGACCCTGGCCGAGCATGCGGCGGAGCTGTCGCGCGGCCGCGTCCAGGCGCTGATGGCCGACGGGCTGATCTCCTTCGCTGGATCGGTTGTGACGGACGCCTCTTCCAAGGCCAAGGCTGGGCTCTATTCGGTCCTGATCCCGGCGCCGGCCCCGGCCGAGCCGCAGGCCGAAGCCATCCCGCTCAGCGTTCTGTTCGAAGACCAGCACCTGATCGTCCTCGACAAGCCCGCCGGCATGGCCGCCCACCCGGGGCCGGGCACAGAAAGCGGCACGCTCGTCAACGCGCTGCTGCACCATTGCGCGGGCAGCCTGTCGGGCATCGGCGGCGTGGCGCGGCCGGGCATCGTCCACCGGCTGGACAAGGACACCAGTGGCGTGATGGTCGCGGCCAAGACTGACGCCGCCCACCAGGGCCTGTCGGCGCTGTTCGCCACCCATGACATCGAGCGGGTCTATGTCGCCCTGGCGCGCGGCGCGCCGCATCCGGCAAAGGGCACGATCGAGACCCGGCTGGGCCGCAACCCGCACGACCGCAAGAAGATCGCCATCCTCAAGACCGGCGGCCGGGAGGCGATCACCCACTACCGCGTCGAGCGGACCTTCGGCCCCGCCGACAAGCCCACGGCGGCGCGGGTCTCTTGCCAGCTGGAAACCGGCCGAACGCATCAGATCCGGGTTCACATGGCCAGCAAGGGCGCGCCGTGCCTGGGCGACCCCGCCTACGGCTCCGGCCCGCCGGCCCAGCCGGTGCGCGAGGCCATGGCGACCGCCGGCCTGACCCGCCAGGCCCTGCACGCCGCGGTGCTGGGCTTCGTTCACCCGATCACCGGCGAGGCCATGCGCTTCGAAACGCCCCTGCCCGACGACATGCGGGTGCTCGAGGCGCTGCTGGCGGCGCTGTGAGGCGGGATGTGGCAGCGATTGCGCTGGATCAATCATCCTTTCGTCAGAACGCGCATTGTGCGGGAGCCACACCCGGAGCCCCCTCATGACCCGTCTCGGCATTCTCGGAACCGGACTTGCCCTGGGCCTGTGCATGGCCCTGTTCCACGCAGCCTGGGCCGCCCTGGTCGCGCTGCGGTGGGCCCAGCCCCTGCTCGATTTCATCTTTCGCCTGCATTTCATCACGCCGCCCTACCGCGTCGGCAACTTTGATCCGGCAACGGCGTTGACACTCGTCGGCGTGACATTCGCGCTGGGCGCCGTGGGCGGAGGCGCCTTCGCCGCGATCTGGAACGTCGGCGTTCGCAAGTGATTTCGCGGCGCCACTGCCGGTGCATCTTTTCTGACAACGCACCTACACAAACTCGATATCCGAGCGCGCCGGTCAGGGATTACAAATCGGTCACTGGCCTTTGAAAGGCCATTTCGGCTTCCTATGTGGAATTCGAAGGGGGCGGACGGCGTGGTTTTTTGCCGGTCCGCTGACGTACGAAGGGGATAGATCTCGATGGCCACGACCTCTCTAGCCGTGATGACGCCGGACGGCGGTCTGTCGCGCTACCTGACCGAGATCCGCAAGTTCCCGATGCTGGCCAAGGACGAGGAGTTCATGCTCGCCCAGCGCTGGAAGGAGCATCAGGACTCCGAAGCCGCCCACAGGATGGTCACCAGCCACCTGCGTCTCGTGGCCAAGATCGCCATGGGCTACCGCGGCTACGGCCTGCCGATCGGCGAGGTGATCTCCGAGGGCAACGTCGGCCTGATGCAGGCGGTGAAGAAGTTCGAACCGGACAAGGGCTTCCGCCTGGCGACCTACGCCATGTGGTGGATCCGCGCCTCGATCCAGGAATACATCCTGCGAAGCTGGTCGCTTGTGAAGATGGGCACCACCGCGGCGCAGAAGAAGCTGTTCTTCAACCTGCGCAAGGCCAAGAGCCAGATCAGCGCCTTCGAGGAAGGCGATCTGCTGCCCGAGCACGTGACGACCATCGCCACCAAGCTGGGCGTGCACGAGGAAGAGGTCATCTCGATGAACCGCCGCCTCAGCGGCGGCGACGCCTCGCTGAACGCGCCGATGCGCGCCGACGGCGAGAGCGAGTGGCAGGACTGGCTGGCCGACGACAACGCCGTCAGCCAGGAGACCCAGGTCGCCGAGGAGGAGGAGCGCTCGCTGCGCATGGACCTTCTGCAGGAAGCCATGGCCGAACTCACCGACCGCGAGAAGCACATCCTCACCGAGCGCCGGCTGAAGGACAATCCGACCACACTCGAGGACCTGGCCTCCGAATACGGCGTCAGCCGCGAGCGGGTGCGTCAGATCGAGGTGCGCGCGTTCGAGAAACTGCAGAAGACTATGCGCGCCGCCGCGCTCGAACGGCACCTCGTCGAGGCCTGAGTTCGATCCGGTCTATCGCCCGTCGGGAGAGGGCGCGGTCGTGATGGCCGCGCCCTTTTTCCTGGGCGATCAGGCCGCCCTCGAGGCCGCCGCCTCCTTGGGCATGTATCGCAGGATCGCGACGATGGAAGCCTCCAGCGCGCGCCAGTTCGGCTGACCCTCGGCGGGCAGTTCGCGCGCCAGGGCGGCGGCGGCTTCAGTCAGGCCAGGATTGACCGACGACCGTCCGACCTTTTGCAGCATGGCGGCCTGGGCCAGCAGCGCGCGACGAGCCTGGGCCCAGTCAGTCTTCAGCGACCCGGCGGCGGCGCGAACGATCTTCAGGGCCTGCAGCATGCGCGCCGCGTCCGAGGTCACTTCGACGTCGCTCCTGCGCTTGCGCGGGCCGGTATACTCCGCCGAGTTGAAGCGGCGGCGGTCGGGGCCCACATACTGCACGGCCTCGACCCAGTCGCGGGGCTTGAGCGACACGGCCTCCAGCCGGCGCAGCAGGTCCTTCATCGTGTAGGGCTTGCGCAGGAACTCGTGCACGCCGGCGTCGCGAGCCCCCATGATAGCGGCGGCGGTAGCCTCTGCCGTAACCATGATCACCGGAACCTCGCGACAGTCCAGGTCGCTGCGCCGGATCAGGCGCGTCAGGCGGCAGCCGTCCAAGTCTGGGCCCGCGTGCTCAAGAAAGATCAGCTGGGGGTCGACAATCTGGACCATCTGCATGGCCTTGGCTTCGTTGTGCGCAGACCAGACCTGACCAGCGCCGCCGGTGATGGCCCGCAACGGCTCTGTCAGCAGCTTGACGCTCGCCGGCGTGGGATCCACCACAAGCACTTTCTGGAGGGTGGGGGCCAGCTTCTGAAAGAGCCTGAGTTCATCTTGCACGGCAGTGCGCCTCGGGTCGGTTTGCGTCAGTTTTTCGCTACACGGTAAAGATGGCCTTGACGTCAGATCGCCAGCGTCTCGCCAAGGCTGGTCTCGAAATCCTGGAAGATGTCGACGACCTCATCGACCGAAGCGGTCGACGCCTGGCCGGCCGGGAACCGATAGCGCCAGAAGCTGGCGATATGGGAGACGGCGCCGACCTTCTCGCCAAGCGACAGGAACAGGCGTGGGGCGTCGAGCAGAAAGTTGCGAAACGCCAGCGGCTGTCCCTTGCGCGTCAGGCCGGAGAAGGCGCGTACGTAGACGTCGAGAGTGCGGTCGATCTGTCGCTGCTGCGAGCCGATGGCGCCGCGTAGGCGGCGTCGGGCCGAGTCGAGGTATAGTCTTGTCTCTGCGTCGCGGTGGCCGCTCACGGTGAGCGTGCCGATCTCTTCAGAAACCACCCGGAGCTGCGGCTGAAGGCTGGACAGCATCCATTTGTAGTACAGGAAGCCCTTCCAGCTGAAGACGCCCTCACGGAAGTCCTCGCCCTCGAGCTTTAGGGTGGCGCGAAGCGGCTCCAGCCGCTCGTCGATTTCGGTCGACAGCAGCGCGCGGACAAGACGGGCCGTATGTGCAGCGGATCCAGTCTCGGCGTTGCTGTAGGCCAGGCGGATCAGTTCCTCGACCTGCAGCGAGACGTAGCCGTGCATCGCCTCCAGATCGGCCGGGGAGATGGCGAAGTAACAGGCTGCGACGTTGTGGCCATGCCGGCGCAGGTGCTCGCGCAGCAGGAACGGATCAAGAGAGGGCAGCCGGTCCATGAGTCGCAGGACGCCGACGTCGTGGTCGAGCGATCGGCTGTCGGCGCAGGCCTCGCGTAGCAGGTCCAGCCAGCCCCGCTGGCCGACGAAGAACGACTGTCCGCCGAGCGCCAGATCGCTGCGCTCGAACGGGATGATGATCTTGGTGGCGCAGGTTGTATAGTCGTCAAAGAGGTAGGTCTCGTCCGCCCGCAATCTGTGCTTGAGCAGTATCGAGGCATTCAGGACGCGATTGCTGAACAGGGGCTGTTCAGCCCAGTCCTCGGCCGCCCCGTGGCTGTTCGCGATCGCCAGAAGATTGAGGACGCGGCTGGTCGACGCCGTCCGCTCGAGCGCGCGCAGGCTGCGCGACGAGCGATCGATGTTACCCAAAGGCCCCTTCCTGCGTGTCCCCAGCACTCTGATCTCCCAAAGCTATACAAGCTGAGGACTCTAAGGGGTCAGGAGATAAACAATCGATAACCCGGAAGGTGGAAATAGGAACCGGTTCACCCCTGGAACGGGTCGCGCATCAGGATGGTGTCGTCCCGCTCCGGGCTGGTCGAAAGCAGGGCGACCGGCGCGCCGATCAACTCCTCGATACGGCGCACATACTTGATGGCGTTGGCGTTGAGGTCGCGGAAGGAACGGACGCCGGCGGTGCTCTCGCTCCAGCCGTCCATCTCCTCGTAGATCGGGCGGGCCGCAGCCTGGTCGCGCATGCCGGCCGGCAGGTAGTCAAAGGTCCTGCCGTTGATGTCATAGCCGACGCAGATCTTCAGGGTCTTGAGGCCATCCAGCACGTCCAGTTTGGTCAGGGCGATGCCGGCGATGCCGTTGATGGCCACCGACTGGCGCACCAGCACCGCGTCGAACCAGCCGCAGCGGCGGCCCCGGCCGGTGTTGGTCCCGACCTCGCGGCCGACAGTGGCCAGATGCAGGCCAACCTCGTCATTCAGCTCGGCGGCGAACGGTCCCTCGCCCACGCGGGTGGTGTAGGCCTTGACGATGCCGAGCACATAGCCCGGGCCGCGCGGCCCCATGCCCGAACCGGCGGCGGCCTGGCCGGCCACGGTGTTGGACGAGGTCACGAACGGATAGGTGCCGTGGTCGACGTCGAGCAGGGCTCCCTGCGCCCCTTCGAACAGGATCCGGCGGCCGTCCTTGTAGGCCTGGTCCAGCAGGCGCCAGGCGGGCCGGGCGTAGGGCAGTATCTTAGGGGCCAGTTCGAGCAGCTGGGCCAGCAGCCCGGCGGCGTCCGCGTCCGCCAGGCCGAGGCCCTTGCGCAGCGCGCCATGGTGCGACAGCAGGCGGTCGATCTTGGCCGCCAGCGCCTCGGGATCGGCCAGGTCGGCGACCCGGATGGCGCGGCGGCCGACCTTGTCCTCATAGGCCGGTCCGATGCCGCGGCCGGTGGTGCCGATCTTCTGGGTCGAGGCGGCCTCGCGGGCCTGGTCCAGATCCTTGTGCACCGGCAGGATCAGGCAGGCGTTGTCGGCCAGCACCAGCAGGTCCGGGCCGATGATCACGCCCTGTTCAGCGATCTTCTCGATCTCGCCCAGCAGGTGCCAGGGATCGACGACCACGCCGTTGCCTATGACCGATAGCTTGCCCTGAACCACGCCCGACGGCAGCAGCGCCAGCTTGTAGACCTTGCCGTCGACGACCAGCGTATGGCCGGCGTTGTGGCCGCCCTGGAACCGCACGACCACGTCGGCGCGGTTGCTCAACCAGTCGACGATCTTGCCCTTGCCTTCATCGCCCCACTGGGCGCCGACAACGGTCACATTGGCCATGGATACGATCCTCCCGCCTGCCGGGACGATCCAGCGCGCCCTTCGACAGGCTCCTCGGCGCGTGGACTTGATCAGTTGTGGGCCGCTTAGCAGCAGCCGGGGCGGTTTTTAGCGGGGTGCGCGGGGCGCGTAAAGCCGGGACTGCTTCGCGAAGCGTAGCTGTCCCTCAACACGGGTTGGACGCGATTGAGGGACAGGTACCGGCTAAGCCGGAACCAGTCCCCGTCCCCGAAGCCTTACAGGCCGCCGCCCGTCACCGAGTCCCAGGATCGGCCCTGGCCGTTCGGCGCGCGTTCGGTGGCGGCCTTGAGCCAGGCGAGGTTGTTGGTCACCTGCTCGGGCGGCAGGTCCTGGCGGGCCAGCTGTTCGGCCTCGGCCAGACGGCCCTGAAGACCGACGACCAGCGCGAGATTCTGGCGCACGCGGGCGTCGGAGCGGGCGGAGGACGCGGCGACGCGCAGCATCTGCTCGGCCTTCGGCAGCTCGCCCCGGGCGGCGTAGTAGAGGGCCAGGTTGGAGATTGCGCCGGGCTCGTTCGGCGCCAGGGTCAGCGCCTGCTGGTGATAGGCCAGCGCCTCGGACTCGCGGCCCGTCTGCTCCATCGCCACGGCGAGCAGCGCGACGGGGCGCCAGTCGCGCGGCGCGATCGCCTGGGCCTTTTTCGCGGGCTCGATCGCGTAGAAGCCCTGTCCCTTGCCGATCCAGGCGCGGGCCGATTCCATCAACAGGTCGTAGTTGTCGGGCGACACGACCAGGGCGCGCCCGGACACGTCGGCGGCCTCGTCGGCGCGGTCAAGCTGCCGAAGGGCCTGCGACAGGCCAACGGCCGCCTCGGCGTCCCGTCCGTCGACCTCCAGTTCGCGGCCCCAGAAGGCGGCGCGGGCCAGGGGATCCATGCGGGCGGCCTCGGCGCGCTGTTGCGCCGGGGCCTTGGCGCGGGCCGTGGCGGCGGCGGGCGCGGCGGACGGCGGCTTCGCCGATTCGGCGGCCAGGGCCGGGGCGGCCAGCAGGGCCAGGACTGTTGCGGCGAGAGCCGGCGTGCGACACATGGGAGGCGAGCCTTTCGCGGATAGCGGACCTGACCTTCCGCGACCGGGCTCAAGGAATCGTTAAGCATAAATTCGAGCCCCGGCCTGCATCATGACCGAAGTCCTGCTGACCGCCCCCGAGGGCGAGACCATCCCCGTCGTCTGCGTCGCGGAGGGCGCGCTGGAGGCCTTGAGCGGCTTCGAGCAGGGCCTCGCTTCCGCGGCCGACTTCAAGGGCAAACCGGGCCAGCTTCTCATAGCGCCGGGCCCGGACGGCAGGACCGCCCGGGTGCTCATGGGCGTCGGTGATCCGGCCAAGGTCCAGGCCATGGCCTTCCGCGCCCTGCCCGCGAAGCTGCCGGTCGGCGACTACCGCATTGAGGACGCGCCCGGCCACCTCGACGCCGCTCAGGTCGCCCTGGCTTTCGCGTTGGGCGGCTACGGCTTCGACCGCTACCGCAAGAAGCGGGAGAAGCACGCCCGGCTGGTCGTCGCCCCGGGCGTCGATGTCGCCGAGATCCGCGAGATCGCCCAAGCCTGCGCCCTGGCCAAGGACATGGTCAACACGCCCGCCAATGACATGGGTCCGCTGCAGATCGAGACCATCGCCCGCGAGATCGCCGAGCAGCACGGCGCCAGCTTCAACGTCATCACCGGCGACGCCCTGCTGACGGAAGGCTATCCGTCGGTGCACGCGGTCGGCCGCGCCGCCGATCCGGCCCGGGCCCCCCGCATGATCGAGATCCAGTGGGGCGAGGCGGGCAAGCCGGTGGTCGCCATCGTCGGCAAGGGCGTGGTGTTCGACACCGGCGGCCTGGACATCAAGCCCTCGGCCGGCATGCGCAACATGAAGAAGGACATGGGCGGCGCCGCCCACGCCCTGGCGCTGGGGCGGATGCTGATGGCGGCGAAGCTGCCGATCCGGGTGGCCGTGCTGATCCCGGCCGTCGAGAACGCCATCAGCGGCGACGCCATGCGGCCGGGCGATGTGCTGAACACCCGCAAGGGCCTCACAGTCGAGGTCGGCAACACCGACGCCGAGGGTCGCCTGATCCTTTCGGACGCCCTGACACGGGCCGGGGAGCTTGAACCGGTTCTGACCATCGACCTTGCCACCCTGACCGGCGCGGCGCGGGTGGCGCTAGGGCCGCAGGTGATTCCGTTCTTCACCGACGACGAGACACTGGCGGAGGACATCGCCGCCGCCTCGAAGGCGGTGGCCGACCCGTTGTGGCGGCTGCCGCTGTGGCCCGGCTACGAGGAGGCCCTGGACGGCGACATCGCCGACATGAAGAACGACCCCGACGGCTGGGCCCAGGCCGGCTCGGTCACCGCCGGCCTGTTCCTCAAGCGGTTCGCCCCGACGACCGGCGGGTGGGTGCACCTGGACATCTTCGCCTGGAACCCGAAAAGCCGCCCCGGCTACCCGGTCGGCGGCGAGGCCCAGGCCATCCGGGCGCTGTACGCGATGCTGAAGACGCGGTTCGGCTAGGGGCTGAACGTGAAAAGGCCGCCCCGGGGGAACCCGGCGCGGCCTTCAAGTCACTCGAAAGGATCAGGCCTTACTTCGCAGCCGGGGCCGGAGCGGCGGCCGGCGCTGTCGCGGGCGCGCCCGGAGCCGGCGCGGCGGCGGCCGCGGCGGCGTCACCCTCGGCGGCGGCGCCCTCGGCGGGAGCCGCGGCGACCTCGGCCGGACGGGGCGCCGGGACGGGAAGGACCGAACCCAGGGTTTGCAGATAGGCGATCATCGCTACCCGCTCTTCCTGCTTCTTCAGGCCGATGAAGGTCATCTTGGTGCCCGGGACGTGCTTCTGCGGCGCCTTCAGGAAGGCGTCCATCTCGTCGAAGGTCCAGGTCTTTCCGGCGGCGTAGCCGGTGAAAGCCGCCGAGTAGGCGAAGCCCGCGTGAATGGCGGGCGTCTTGCCGAGCGTGCCGTACAGGTTGGGACCGGTGCCGTTGGCGCCGCCCAGGGTGAAGCTGTGGCAGGAGGCGCACTTGGCGCTGACGGCCTGACCGGTGACCGCGTTGGCCGGGTCGAGCAGAACCGTGCCCCAGTCCGGCGCCACTTCGGCGGCCGGGCCCTCGTCGGGCGTCTCCTGGATCGCCACGGCGTAGCCGGCCTTCTCGGGCGCTTCCTTGTGGAAGGCGATGGTGGTCAGCTCGCGCAGACCGAAAATGACGAGCCCGGCCGCCAGCACGCCGCCGGCGATCTTGTTGAACGTCAGATCGCTCATGTCCGCTGTCTTCGTCCTCTGGATAGCCCCGGGCGGAGAGCCGATGTCAGCGCCCCGGGAATCCCGCGACGCGCCCTGTGTTGCGCCGGGCTCTCTTACACGCTACCGCCCCTCGCGCAAGCCGGGCTCAGGGTCCGGACCGCCTGAATTGATCCACGTCACGACACATGAACCCGATCATCCTGATTCCGGCACGCATGGCGGCCACCCGACTGCCGGACAAGCCGCTGGCCGACATCGGCGGCCTGCCGATGATCGTGCGGGTGCTGCGCCAGGCTGAAGCGGCCGGCGTTGGCCCCGTGGCCGTGGCGGCCGGCGACCCGGAGATCGTGGCGGCCGTGCGGGCCGCTGGCGGCCTGGCCGTGCTGACCGATCCCGGGCTGCCGTCAGGCTCCGACCGCATCCAGGCGGCGCTGGAGGCGCTGGATCCGCGCGGCGAGCATGACGCGGTCATCAACCTGCAGGGCGACATGCCGTTCGTTCCGGCCAGCATCATCGCCGACTGCGCCCGGCTGCTGGCGCAGCAGCCGTCCTGCGACGTCGCCACGGTGGTCGCGGCGGAGGCCTCGCCCGCCGACCGGAGCAATCCGGACGTGGTCAAGGCGGTGCTGGCCCTGGAGCCGGGCGCGACAAGCGGTCGCGCACTGTATTTCACGCGATCGACCCTTTACGGCGACGCGGCGATCTGGCGGCACGTTGGAATCTACGGCTATCGGCGCGAGGCGCTGGCTCGATTTATCGCCGCTCCGCCCTCACCCCTCGAACGGCGCGAGAAGCTGGAGCAGCTGCGGGGCCTGGAAATGGGCCTCTCGTACTGGGCCGCCGTCGCCGACGACGCGCCCATCTCCGTCGATAATCCGGCCGACCTCGAGGCGGCCAGGATCCACGCGAAAGACCACGACGCATGAGCGTTCTTCACAAGATCGCCTTCCAGGGCGAACCCGGGGCCAACAGTCACGAGGCCTGCCAGACCTATTTCCCCGACCATGAGGCCGCCCCCTACCCCACCTTCGAGGAAGCCTTCGAGGCGGTGAAGACCGGCGTCTGCGCGCTGGGCATGATCCCGGTCGAGAACTCGATCGCCGGCCGGGTCGCCGACGTGCACCACCTGCTGCCGAGCTCCGGCCTGAAGATCATCGGCGAGCGGTTCAAGCCGATCCGCTTCCAGCTAATGGCCAACAAGGGCGTCAGGCTGGAGCAGATCCAGACCGTCTCCAGCATGGCCATAGCCCTGCACCAGTGCCGCAACTCGCTGCGCAAGCTGGGCGTGAGGACCGAGGCGGTCGGCGACACCGCCGGGGCCGCCCGGGCCCTGGCCCAGAACCCCGACCCGACGCGCGGCGCCATCTCGCCGGCCCTGGCCGCCGACATCTACGGCCTGGACATCCTGCTGCGCGACATCGAGGACGAGCGGCACAACACCACCCGCTTCCTGGTGATGACCGCCGACAAGGCCCCGCCGCCGCCGCCGTTCACCAGCCGCTGCATCACCAGCTTCTGCTTCAAGGTGAAGAACATCCCGGCCGCCCTCTACAAGGCGCTGGGCGGGTTCGCGACCAACGGCGTCAACATGACCAAGCTGGAAAGCTACATGGAGGGCGGCGCCTTCACCGCGACCTTCTTCTACGCCGAGGTCGACGGCCGTCCCGAGGACCGCGGCCTGGCCCTGGCCCTGGAGGAGCTGAGCTTCTTCTCCGAGACCATCGAGATCCTGGGCGTGTTCCCGGCCGATCCGTTCCGCGACCGGGTGTGATCGAGGGGACAGGTTAAGGTGTCCCAAGGGACACCTTAACCTGTCCCCGACTCCCCCCTTCGCAAACCCGCGTCCCCGCTTTAGCTTCCCCCCATAACAAGAGCCTGGGGAGGGCGAGACGATGTTCAATGGCGTTCCGTATCTGCAATCGACGCTGGCGGCCGCGATGGCGCTGGTGGCCTGGTCGCTGCTCATCTGGGTCTGGATGTACGCCAAGCGCATCCCGGCCATGGGCAAGGCGAAGATCAACCCGCAGGACGCCCGCTTCCCGGGCTCGCTGAACGGGCTGCCCGACGACGCCCGCCAGGCGGCGGACAACTACAACCACCTGATGGAGCAGCCGACGATCTTCTACGCGGTCGCCATCATCGCCTATCTGGCCGCACAGTCGAACGAGCTGACCGGCGCGCTTGCCTGGGGCTACGTCGGGCTGCGCGTGCTGCACAGCCTGCTGCAGGTGACGGTGAACGTGGTGGCGGTCCGCTTCCTGCTGTTCTCGCTGTCGACCCTGGCCCTGATCGGCCTGACGGTGGTCGTGGCCATGGGCGCGATGGGCTGACGGCCTGCGTGCTTCGACACGCGCCTGCGGCGCTGCTCAGCATGACTATGTTGGGTAGCGTTCCAGTCTAGTCATCCTGAGCAGCCGCGAAGCGGCGTGTCGAAGGACGCAATGCCTACTCCTCCGACCAGCTCTTCAGCAGCTGGTGGGCGATGGCCATGGCCGGCGGGGCGAAGCAGCCGTCGTAGCCGCCGGCGACCAGCTTGCGGGCCTCCTCGCGGGTGAACCAACGCACGGCCTCCAGCTCGGTCTGGTCGGGCCGGGCATCCTCGCTGTCGACCTCGGCGATCAGGCCGATCATCAGCGAGTTGGGATAGGGCCAGGGCTGGGTCGAGTGATAGCGGACGGAGGTCGCGGTCAGGCCGGCCTCCTCCATCACCTCGCGGGCGCAGGCCTCCTCGATGCTCTCGCCGGGCTCCAGGAAGCCGGCCAGGGCCGAGAACATGCCCTTGGGCCAGATCGCCTGGCGGCCGAGCAGGCATTTGTCGCCCTTGACCGGCAGCATGATCACCACCGGGTCGGTGCGCGGGAAGTGCTCGACGCGGCAGGCCGGGCAGCTGCGCTTCCAGCCGCCGTCGGTGACAAGGCTCGGCTCGCCGCAGGCCGCGCAATAGCGGTGCTTGCGGCGCCATTCGAACATGCCCTTGGCCGTGGCCGCGATCGCCGCCTCGCTCGCCGGCAGCAGCAGCGCCACCTGGCGCAGGTCGGCGAATTTGCCGAGGCCGTTCAGCGGCCCGTCGGTCGGGTCCGGCGCGCCCTCCATATCGACGGCGAAGACGGCGGTGTCCTTCCACAGGCCCATGAACAGCATGCGCTCGTTGCCGCCGGCCAGCTCGTTGGTCATGCCGCCGGCCACATAGGCCAGCTGGACCTTGCCGTCGGCGGTCTTCTCGGTCAGCGGCGAGCCGTTCCACAGCGGCAGGCACAGGGTCGAGGGCGCGTCCAGCAGCTCGGCCAGCCAGGCGACGTCGCCGCGCCGCTCGCTGGCCCGGTTCAGGGGGTTGCCGGAAAAGGTGTTGGTGACGGCTGAAAGAGGCATGGGCGCTTCGTGGCGCAAACGAGGGAACTCGGCAAGCCTCCCTCCCCCTCCCTTGTGTTCGTCATGGCCCGACTTGTTCGGGCCACCCATGCGTGGTGACGCAGTGGACGAGGCGCGGCTGATGTGCGGCGGTCTTGCTGGATCAGCCAAGTTCATGGGTGGCCCGAACAAGTCGGGCCATGACGTGAAGTTGGGGGTTCCAGGACTGGCCAGCCTTGCGCTCACCACTCCGATCCCCGATATAGGCCTCGGAGCCGGCGCGGGCGGACGCCTCGCCAATCTGGTCAGGGCCGGAAGGCAGCAGCCACAACGAGTTTCGCTCCGGGTCGCGCCGGTTCCACCTCATCCCATCGCTGAAATGCTTTGCGTCCTTCGACACGGCTGCTCCGCAGGCTGCTCAGGATGACGTGTGAGGAATACGTCATGGTGAGCAGCGCCGCAGGCGCGTGTCGAACCACGCAACGAGGTGGCGGCCACGCCCGTCGATGACGTAGGATGAGCCCCTCGGGATTCTTCCGAGCAGGACCCTCCGCGCTTCATGGCCGACACCGACGCCCCGATGGAACCGCCGCCCTGGGAGGAGGATGACGCCCTCCCCGAGCGCGATCCCGACACGGCGGACATCTTCGGCGACCTGGCCCCCGCCCCTGCCCCGCCGCCCGCGCCCGCGGAGGCCTCGGCTGAAGGCGCCGCCTACCAGGTGCTGGCCCGCAAGTACCGGCCGCGCACCTTCGAGGACCTGATCGGCCAGGAGGCCATGGTCAGGACCCTGACCAACGCCTTCTCCACCGGGCGCATCGCCCACGCCTTCATGCTCACCGGCGTGCGCGGGGTCGGCAAGACCACCACCGCCCGCCTGCTGGCCCGGGCCCTGAACTTCGAGAGCGACACGGTCCACCAGCCGTCCGTCGACCTGACCCACGAGGGCCGCCACTGCCGCGCCATCGTCGAGGGCCGGCACATGGACGTGCTGGAGCTCGACGCCGCCAGCCGCACCAAGGTCGACGAGATGCGAGAGCTGCTGGACGGGGTGCGCTACGCCCCGACCGAGGCGCGCTACAAGGTCTACGTCATCGACGAAGTGCACATGCTGTCGACGGCGGCGTTCAACGCGCTGCTCAAGACGCTGGAAGAGCCGCCGCCGCACGCCAAGTTCATCTTCGCCACCACCGAAATCCGCAAGGTGCCGGTGACCATCCTTTCCCGCTGCCAGCGCTTCGACCTGCGCCGCGTCGAGCCGGACGTGCTGGTCAAGCACCTGGGCGGCATCGCCGAGAAGGAAGGCGCCCGCGTCGACGCCGAGGGCCTGGCCCTGATCGCCCGCGCCGCCGAGGGTTCGGTGCGCGACGGCCTCTCCCTGCTCGACCAGGCCATCGTCCAGGCCGACCGTGGCCAGATCGTCGGCGCGGCTGTCGTCCGCGACATGCTGGGCCTGGCCGACCGGGGCCAGACCATCGGCCTGTTCGAGGAGGTGATGAAGGGCCAGACCGGCGCGGCCATCCTCGCCTTCCGCACCCTGTGGGGCTTCGGCGCCGACCCGGCCCAGGTGATGCTCGACCTGCTCGAGCACTGCCACGGCTCGTCCGTGTCCAAGGCGCTGGGCCCGGACGCGCTGCATCTGCCCAAGGACCAGGCCTCGCGGCTGGCGGCGATCGGGGCCACCGCCTCGGCCGGGACCCTGTCGCGGCTCTGGCAGATGCTGATGAAGGCCTATGAGGAGGTGCGCCGCGCGCCCGACCCGTCGGCCGCCGTCGAGATGGCGCTGATCCGCATCTGCTACGCCGCCGATCTGCCCGGCCCGGAAGAGGCGCTGAAGGCGCTGCGCGACGGCGAGCCGATCCCCGGCGGGACCAGTGGCGGCGGCATGGCCCCGTCTGGCGGCGGCGGGACCTCGGCAACCGGCGGGGGCATGTTCTCCTCGGCCCAGCCGGTGATGGCCACGGCCGCGCCGGCCGCCGCCGTGCAGGCGACCACCGCGCTGGCGACGTTCGACGACGTGCTGCGCCTGATCCAGACCAAGCGCGACATCACCCTCTACATGGACGTCCAGCGCTTCGTGCGGCCGATCAGCTTCCGCACCGGGGCCATCGAGTTCGAGCCGGCGCCCCGTGCCCCCGCCGACCTGACCAAGCGCCTCGCCCAGCGGCTGAAGGAATGGACCGGCCAGACCTGGCTGGTCGCCACCCAGGGCGGCGGCGGCGCGGAAAGCGCGTACGAACGCGAGAAGCGCGAGCAGAAGGAAGCCAACGAGGCCATCCTGCTGGACCCCTTCGTGAAGTCCGTCATGGACGCCTTCCCGGGGACGGAACTGCTGGGCGTGAAGCAACTTGCGATGCCGCAGGGGGAAGCGGTTAGCGTCGATCCCGAAGAGGACGGCGAGGAGGACTGAGGTCCGCTCCGTGCGTCCTTCGACACGCGCTTCGCGCTGCTCAGGATGACGTGAGTTTTTACGTCATGGTGAGCAGCCCGCGCAGCGGGCGTGTCGAACCACGCAATGCCCATCCGCGCCATCAGATGCGCCGAGGGCCAAGGGAGAGTGAACCATGTCCAGGGCCAACGGCCGCAAGGCGATCTTCATCACGGGCGCGGCGAGCGGCATGGGGCTGGAGACCGCCCGGCTGTTCGCGTCCAACGGCTGGTACGTCGGCGGGGTCGATGTCAACGCCGATGGCCTGCGGGCGCTGGAGCAGGAGCTCGGCTGGGACAACTGCATGATCCGCGAGCTGGACGTCACCAACCGCGACGCCTACCGCCAGACCCTGGCCGACTTCGCCGAGGCGACCGACGGCAAGCTCGACGTCCTGTTCAACAACGCCGGCATCGGCCGGGGCGGTCCGTTCGCGGACATGTCCTGGGAAGACGCCATGGCGGTGATCAACATCAACCTGGTGGCGGTGCTCAGCGGCATCCACCTGGCCATTCCGCTGCTGAAGGCGACGCCCGGCTCGCTGTGCTTCTCGACCTCGTCGAGCTCGGCGATCTTCGGCATCGCCAACATCGCCGTCTATTCGGCCACCAAGCACGCGGTGAAGGGCTTCACCGAGGCGCTGTCGGTCGAGCTGAAGGCGGCAGGCGTGCGCGTCGCCGACACCCTGCCCGGCCTGATCGACACCCCGATCCTGCCCGACGAGGCCAAGGCCAACGCCCCGACCGAGGGCATGTGGCGCCTCACCCCGCCGCGCGAAGTGGCCGAGGCGGTCTGGGGGGCCTACCACACCGACAAGATCCACTGGTATGTCCCGTCTGAACTGGAGGCCTACGACCTCGTCGTCACCCAGCACCCGGAGATGATCCGGGACCAGATGGCGCAGGCCGGCCTCTTCAACCCGCCCCAGGAGTAGGTGCAGCGATGAAGGATCTCGGCGGACTGATGAAGCAGGCCCAGGCCATGCAGCAGAAGCTGGCCGAGGCCCAGGATCGGTTGAAGGCCCTCGAAATCGAGGGCACGTCCGGCGGCGGCATGGTCAAGGTCACCCTGTCGGGCGCCGGCGAGCTCAAGGGCGTGGTGCTGGACGAGAGCCTGCTGGTCCCCGGCGAGGGGGAGGTGATCTCCGACCTGCTGGTCGCCGCCCACGCCGACGCCAAGCGCAGGCTCGACGCCCAGCAGGCCGAACTGATGCGCGAGGCCGCCGGCCCGCTGGCCGGGATGAACATTCCGGGGCTGAAGTTCTGAGGCCTTGCGTGCTTCGCGACGCCGGCCCGAGAGCCGGCTCCTCAGCATGACGAAGTTTGTTGGAGCCCACCCACGCTCGTCATCCTGAGGAGCGAGCCTCAAGCGAGCGTCGCGAAGGACGCACGGCGCTTCCCCTAGCGCCCGACGCCCCATATGTCAGGACTCATGGCCGCCGCCGCAGGACCCGAGATCGAGCGACTGATCGCCCTGCTGGGCAAGCTGCCGGGCCTTGGCCCGCGTTCGGCGCGGCGGGCGGCGCTGGCGCTGCTCAAGCGGCGCGAGCAGCTGCTGGATCCGCTGACCGCCGCGATGATCGACGCCCAGGCCAAGGTGCGGACCTGCACCACCTGCGGCTCGCTGGACACCTCCGACCCCTGCGCCATCTGCGCCGACCCGGGTCGCGACCGGGCGCTGATCTGCGTGGTCGAGGAGGTCGGGTCGATCTGGGCCATGGAGCGGGCCAGCGCGTTTCGCGGCCGCTATCACGTGCTGGGCGGACTGCTGTCGGCGCTGGACGGCATCGGGCCGGAGCGGCTGCGCGCCGCCGAACTGGTCAACCGGGCGAGCGACGGACAGGTCCGCGAGGTGATCCTCGCCCTGCCCGCCACCGTCGACGGCCAGACCACCGCCCACTACCTGGCCGAACGGCTGGCGACGACCGGGGTGCCGGTGACCATGCTGGCGAGAGGCGTCCCGGTCGGCGGCGACCTGGACTGGCTGGATGACGGCACGATCGCGCAGGCGCTCAGGGCGCGGCGACCGGCATGAACGCTTCCTCCCCGGAGCGAAGCGAGGGGGAGGTGGCCTCGCGGAGCGAGGTCGGAGGGGGCGCCGCGAGACTTTCAGGATAGGGGACGGTCAGAGGGCCGACGTCAGTCGGCGGCGCTACCCCACCACCATGCTCCGCATGGTCCCCCTCCCCGCGAGCGGGGAGGAATGGCGCAGAAGCGATTCTCCCGCTAGGAACGGACCATGAACCTTTCCGACCCCGCCGTCCTGATCGCCGCAGTCGCCGGCGCCCTGGCCCTGGCCTTCCTGGCCTGGGCGCTGATGGAACGCCGTCGGGCCGGCGCCGCCGAGCAGCGGGCCTGGGACCTGCGGGAGCGCTACGCCGAGACCGAGGCGCGGATGAAGCTGCTCGAGGACCAGGCCGGGGCGCAGTCGGAGTTCCTGCGCGTGCAGGCGACGCAGTCGGCCGGGGTGGTGGCCGAGGAGATGCTCAAACGGGCCGACGAGACCTTCCGCAACCGCGACCTGCTGGCCCAGCAGCGGCTGGAGGCGCAGCTCAAGCCCGTCGCCGAGACCCTGGCCAAGTTCGAGGCCCAGGTCACCGCCGTCGAGAAGGCCCGCGCCGAGGAGACCGGGGGCCTCAAGCAGCAGATCGCCGCCCTGATGGAGGCCTCGACCGCCACCCAGGCCGAGGCCCGCAAGCTGTCGGCCGCCCTGCGCCGCGGGGCGGGCGTACAGGGCCGCTGGGGCGAGCAGACACTGCGCAACGTGCTCGACGCCGCCGGCCTGACCGCCCACTACGACTTCTCCGAACAGTTCAGCCTCGACACCGAGGAGGGCCGCCGCCGGCCCGACGTGAAGGTGAAGATGCCGGCCGGAGCGGTGTTCGCCATCGACGCCAAATGCTCGCTGAACGCCTTCATGGACGCCCAGGAGGCGGTCGACGACGCCGCCCGCGAGGCCGCCCTGACCCGTCACGCCCAGAGCGTGCGCGGCCATATGCAGGGGCTTTCGGCGAAGGCCTACTGGGACCAGTTCGCGACCGAGCGGTCGCCCGACTTCGTGGCCATGTTCGTGCCCGGCGACGGCTTCCTGGCCGCGGCGCTGGACCGCATGCCCGACCTGATGACCGAGGCGATGGACAAGCGTGTGCTGCTGGTCACGCCGACCACCCTGTTCGCGCTGTGCAAGGCCGTGGCCTACGGCTGGCGGGTCGAGGAGCAGGCGGCCAATGCCGACAAGATCGCCGCCCTGGGCCGCGAGCTCTACAAGCGGCTGTCGGTGATGGGCGGCCACGCGGCCAGCGTCGGCAAGGCGCTGGAGGCGGCGGTCAGCCGCTATAACCAGTTCGTCGGCTCGCTGGAGACCCAGGTCCTGACCCAGGCCCGGCGGTTCGAGGACCTCAAGGTCGACCACGAGGGCAAGGAAATCGTGCAGATCGAGCCGGTCGAAACCGCCGTCCGGCCGCTGGCCAAGCTGGCCGGCGAGGAGAGCGCGAAGCTCCGGGCCATCAGCGGCGACGGCGGCTGACACGGCCCCGCCTCATCTTGACGGCCCGCAAGCGCCCCCCTACCTCCTGAGCCAATGACCGTTCGCCGCATCCTCACCGTCGACAACGCCGCCGATCTGGCCGTGCTCAAGCGCATCTCCACTCCCGTCGAGGGCGGGGTGACAGACGAGCATCGCGCCCTGATGGACGACATGCTGGAGACCATGTACGCCGCGCCCGGCATCGGCCTGGCCGCTGTTCAGGTCGGGGTCGACAAGCGGATCATCGTCATGGACCTTGGCGACCGCGACATCACGCCGGTCACCGTCAATGACGATACGGCGGAGGCCGAGGCCGCGCAGCGCAACCCGCGCTACTTCGTGAACCCCGAGATCACCTGGAAATCCGAGGAGCTCTTCACCTACGAGGAGGGCTGCCTGTCGGTGCCGGAGATTTTCGACGCCGTCGAGCGCCCCGCGCGCGTGAAGCTGCGGTACCTCGACTACCAGGGCCAGCCCGTCGAGGAGGAGGCCAGCGACATGTACGCGGTCTGCATCCAGCACGAGATGGACCATCTCGAAGGCGTGCTCTTCATCGACCACCTCTCCCGGCTGAAGCGCGACCGCGCCATCAGCAAGGTGAAAAAGGCCGCCCGCGCGGCCTGATCCTCGACGCCGGATACCCCCTGACCCGTCATCCTCGGGCTTGTCCCGAGGACCCAGGAACACTGCGTACGGCCGGAAGGGCGCGGGTTTGCGGCACGCCCTTCCTGTAGAGTCACCACGCATGGGTCCTCGCGACGGGCGCGAGGATGACGGAGGAGGCGCCGGGCCGAAGCCCTACTGCTTGCGGGTCGTGTCACCGGCGGCGGCGCGGGCTTCGTCGGCTTCCCGCTGGGCTTCGTCGGAAGCGTCGGCGACGCCTTCCTGGACGTCGGCGGCGGCGTCCTTGAGCGCGCCGGCTGCTTCCTCGCCCGCATTGGCGACAGCGGCGCCGGCCTCCTTGACCTCGGGGTTGTCGGCGATGTCGCCGGCCGCGTCCTTGATCTCGGCGCCCGTCGCGGCCGCGCCCTCCTTGATATCGGTCCGATCGTCGCGCGAGCAGGCGGCGACGGACAGGCCCGCCGCGGCGATGGCGGCGATGATGATGAGCTTGCGCATGGGTTGGGCCCCTTCCGGTTTGCGTTCCATCGATCAACGATCTGTGACCGGCCGGGTTCCCGCAACCCTTCCGGCGCTGTAAACGCCCGCCATGCGCCTCGCCTTCCTTGGAACTCCCGACTTCGCGGTTCAAAGCCTCGCCGCTCTCCTGGAGGCCGGGCACGAGGTCGCCTGCGTCTATTCCCAGCCGCCCGCGCCGAGGGGCCGGGGCCAGACGCTGCAGCCCTCGCCGGTCCACGCCTTCGCCGAAGGCCGCGGCCTGATGGTGCGCACGCCAGTCTCGATGAAGGCTGAGGACGAGATCGCCGCCTTCGAGGCGCTGGACCTGGACGCCGCCGTGGTCGTCGCCTTCGGCCAGATCCTGGTGCAGCGGGTGCTGGATGCGCCGCGCCTCGGCTGCTTCAACGTCCACGCCTCGCTGCTGCCCCGCTGGCGCGGCGCGGCGCCGATCCAGCGGGCGATCATGGCCGGCGATGCGGTCACCGGCGTCCAGGTCATGCGCATGAGCCTCGGGCTCGACGAGGGGGCCGTCATCGCCACCGAGACCGTCCGCATCGGACCGCTGGACACCGCCGCGACGTTGGGCGCCCGCCTCGCCGAAGCCGGCGCCCGGCTGCTGCCCCCAACCCTGGCCGCCATCGAGGCCGGCACGGCGGTGGAGACGCCGCAGGCCGCCGAGGGCGTGACCTACGCGAAGAAGATCAAGACAGCCGAGGCCCGCATCGACTGGTCGCGGCCGGCCCGTGAGATCGACCTGCACATCCGGGGGCTGTCCCCCTTCCCGGGCGCCTGGTTCGAGGCGCCGTCGACGAAGGGACCCGTACGGGTCAAGGCGCTGCTGTCGACCGTCGAGGACGCCTCGGGGCCCGCCGGTCAGGTGCTGGACGACGGCCTGCTGATCGTCTGTGGCGAGGGCGCGGTCCGCCTGCTGCGCGCCCAGCGCGAGGGCAAGAGCGCGCAGGACGCCGGCGAGTTCACGCGCGGCTTTCCGCTCGCCGCCGGGACGGTTCTCGCCTGATGCCCCGCTACCGCCTGACCATCGAGTACGACGGCGGTCCGTATCGCGGCTTCCAGGCCCAGGCCGAGCTGCCCAGCGTGCAGGGCGCTATCGAGGCGGCGGTGCTGGGCTTCAGTGGCGAGAGCGTCCGCATCCACGCCGCCGGACGCACCGACACCGGCGTCCACGCCACCGGCCAGGTGATCCATGTCGACCTGACGCGGGACTGGAAGCCCGAGGTCGTGATGAACGCCCTCAACGCCCACCTCGTCCCGCAGCCGGTTGCGGTGCTGGACGCGGTCGTGGTCGCCGATGACTGGCACGCGCGCTTTTCCGCGAAGGGGCGGCGCTATCAGTACCGCATCCTCAACCGTCCCGCCCCGCCGGCCCTCGACCGGGGCAAGGTCTGGCATGTGAAGAAGCCGCTGGACGCCGGGGCGATGCAGGACGCCGCCCAGGCCCTGGTCGGCCACCACGACTTCACGACGTTCCGGGACATGCAGTGCCAGGCGAAGTCGCCGCTGAAGACGCTCGACGTCGCCTCGGTGCGTCGCGAGGGGGATATGGTGCTGCTGGAGTTCGCCTCGCGCAGCTTCCTGCACCGCCAGGTCCGGTCGATGGCCGGCTCCATCGTCGAGGTCGGCGTCGGCCGCTGGACCAGGGCTGACCTCGCCGCCGCGCTGGACGCGAAGGACCGCCGCGCCTGCGGCCCCGTGGCCCCGGCCGACGGCCTCTACTTCACGGGCGTCAGCTACGAGGACTGAGCGCCAAACCGTTCGAAGTAGCGGGCGATGATCGTCGCATAGGTCGCCTGCAGCGCCCGCAGCTGGCTGACCGGCACCTGTTCATCAACGGCGTGCATGGTCTGGCCGACGAGGCCGAACTCCAGCACCGGGCAGAGGTCGCGGATGAAACGGGCGTCGGAGGTGCCGCCGGTGGTCGACAGGTCCGGCTCCTCGCCGGTTGTTTCGCGGATGGCGTCGGCGACGAGGTCGGTGAACTCGCCCCGGCGGGTCAGGAAGGCCTCGCCGCTGATCAGGGTCTTCACCTCGACGCGCCCGGCGAAGCCGGCGCCCGCCTCGGCGGCCTGGCCCTCGATCCAGGCCTGCAGGTCCGCGCCCATGTGGGCCGGGTTGAAGCGGATGTTGATCCGGGCCTTCGCCTCGGCCGGGATGATGTTGGTGGCGGTGTTGCCGACGTCGATGGTGGTGACTTCGAGGTTCGAGGGCTGGAAGCCCTCGTAGCCGTCATCCAGCGCCCGGGCCTGCAGCCTCGCCAGGATATCGACCAGCACCGGGATCGGGTTGGCGGCGCGATGCGGATAGGCGACGTGGCCCTGTTTCCCGGTGACCGTGATCCAGCTGTTGACGCTGCCGCGCCGGCCGATCTTGATCATGTCGCCCAGCCGCTCGGCGCTGCTCGGTTCGCCGACGATGCAGTGGTCGATAATCTCGCCCTCGGCCTGCAGGGCCTCGACCACCTTGCGGGTGCCGTCGAGGGCCACGCCCTCCTCGTCGCCGGTGATCAGGAAGCTGAGCGAGCCGGGCGTCTCGCCGACCTGGGCCACGGCGGCCACGAAGGCCGCGATCGAGCCCTTCATGTCGACCGCCCCGCGGCCGATCAGGATGTCGTCGCTGTTGATGTCGGCCGCGAACGGGCCGCTGGTCCAGGCGGCGGCGTCGCCGACCGGCACCACGTCGGTGTGACCCGCGAAGCAGAGGTTGGGCCGCGCCGTTCCGCGCCGGGCGTAGAGGTTCTCGATCTCGCCGAACTTCATCCGGCGGCAGGTGAAGCCCAGGCCTTCCAGCGCGCGATGGAGCACGTCCATCGCCCCTTCGTCCGCCGGGGTGACGGACGGGCGGCGGATCAGGTCGCGGGCGAGGTCGAGAACGTCGAGGGTCATGGCCTAGTCGCGCAGCAGATCGTTGATCGAGGTCTTGGAGCGGGTCTGGGCGTCGACCGTCTTGACGATCACCGCGCAGTAGAGGCTCGGCCCCACGCCGTGCGGGTCCGGCAGGCTGCCGGGCACCACCACGCTGTAGGGCGGCACCTTGCCGATGTGGACCTGGCCGGTCTTGCGGTCGACGATCTTGGTCGTGGCCGACAGGAAGACGCCCATCGACAGCACAGCGCCCTGGCCGACGATGACGCCCTCGACCACCTCGGAGCGGGCGCCGATGAAACAGTCGTCCTCGATGATGGTCGGGTTGGCCTGCAGCGGCTCAAGCACCCCGCCGATGCCGACGCCGCCCGAGAGGTGCACGCGCTTGCCGATCTGGGCGCAGCTGCCGACCGTCACCCAGGTGTCGACCATAGTCCCTTCGTCGACATAGCCGCCGATGTTCACGAACGAGGGCATCAGGATGACGTTCTTGGCGACATAGGCCCCGCGGCGAACGATGGCGCCGGGCACGGCGCGGAAGCCGGCCTCCTCGAACTGCGGCGCTTCCCAGCCGTCGAACTTGCTGGCCACCTTGTCCCACCACGGCCCGACCGCGCCGCCCATGGTCCCGGCGCGCATGATGCTGTTGGGGTTGAGGCGGAAGGACAGCAGGACGGCCTTCTTGGCCCACTGGCGGACGATCCAGTCGTCGTCGATCTTCTCGGCCACGCGGACCTTGCCGCTGTCGAGCAGGGCCAGGGTTTCCTCGATGGCGGTGCGGACAGGCCCCTGGGTGGCCGGCGAGACGGCATCGCGCGCTTCCCAGGCGGCTTCGATTTCCAGTTCCAGGTCGGACAGACTGACGGTGCTCATGCGGCGGTTTCCTGAACCCTCGCGCCGGCCAGGAAGGCGACGAGGTTGTTGGTGCGGTGGTGGACGAAATCGGCGGTCGAGGCGGCGGCGTGCGGCCCGACCAGGATGGTGGTCATGCCCAGCTGAGCGGCGGGGGCGAGGTTCACCTGGCTGTCCTCAAAGAAGGCCGAACCCGCGGCGCTGACGCCGTGGCGGGCCATCATCTTCTCGAAAGTCAGCGGCGAGGGCTTGGGAATGTAGTCGGCGGCGCTGATGTGGAAGATGTCCTCGAAGGCGTGCGCGATCTGCAGCCGTTCGAGCACCCGCTCGGCATGGGCGGCCGAGCCGTTGGTGAACACCAGCCGTCGGCCCGGCAGCCGCATCAGCGCTTCCGCCATCTTCACGTCCGGCGTCAGGCGGTCGAGCGAGACGTCATGGACCTCGGTCAGGAAATCCTCGGGATCGATGTCGTGGTGCGCGATCAGTCCGGCCAGGGTGGTGCCGTGGGCGTGATAGTATTTCTTCTGGATCGCCCGCGCCTCGTCGCGCGGCAGGCCGGTGACCTTCTCCATGAAGTCGGTCATCCGGCCCTCGATCAGGGTCATGAACTCGGTCTCGACCGGGTAGAGGGTGTTGTCCAGGTCGAAGAGCCAGGTGTCGATGTGGACCAGGTCGGTCACGCCCGGATCAGCGTCCCGGCGCCGTGCTCGCTGAACAGTTCGACCAGCATGGCGTGCGGGCGGCGGCCGTCGAGAATGACCACGGCCTCGACCCCGGCGTCGATGGCGGCGATGGCCGTCTCCAGCTTGGGGATCATGCCGCCGTTGGCGACGCCCTTGCGGATCAGCTCGAACGCCTGGGACACCGTCATCTGGCGGATCAGCTCGCCATCGGCGCCCTTCACCCCGGCCACATCGGTCAGCAGCAGCATGCGCTTGGCCTTCAAGGCCCCGGCCAGGGCGCCGGCCACCGTATCGGCGTTGATGTTGTAGGTCTGGCCGGACTCGGAGACGCCGATGGGAGCGATGACCGGAATGTAGTCCTGCTCGGCATGGATCAGCGCCTTGATCAGGGCCGGATCGATCTTCCGCGGCTCGCCGACGTAGCCCAGATCGACGACCTGCTCGACGTTGCTTTCCGGATCCTTCCTGGTGCGCCGCGCCTTGGTGACCGTGATCAGCCGGGCGTCCTTGCCCGACAGGCCGACACCCCGCACGTCCGCCTCGCGGCCGGCCAGGGTGATCCAGTTGGCGATTTCCTTGTTGATGGCGCCCGACAGGACCATCTCGGCGACTTCCATCGTCGCTTCGTCGGTGACGCGCAGACCGTCGATGAAGGTCGACTTCACGCCGGCGCGGTCGAGCATGGCGGAGATCTGCGGCCCGCCGCCGTGCACCACGACCGGGTGAAGGCCCATCAGCTTGAGCAGCACGGCGTCGGCGGCGAACAGCTTGGCCACCTCGTCCTCGCCCATGGCATGGCCGCCGTACTTGATGACCACGGTCTCGCGGTCATAGATCTGGATGTAGGGCAGCGCCTCCGCAAGCGTCCTCGCGGTGGCCCAACCGGCTTCCTCGGTCTTGTCGGTCAAGGCTGGAACTCCGTCGCGCGCGCGAGGAGGCGATAGCGGATGGGGTCCGCCAAGTCCACTTCGGGGAGGGGATCAAGCCTGGCGGTCTTCAAGCGCGTGGAAGATGCGGAGGATGGTGACCGTATCCCGCTCGACGAGATAGCGAACGATGTAGCCGCTGTGTCCGAACCGCACCGGCCATTCCCTTACGCCCGGCAGCGGATAGGCATACCCGCGCTCGGGGAACTCGCGAAGCGACAGCATCGCCTCGGTGATCAGCTTCGCCGCTCGGTTGGCCGCGGCCGGCGCCTTTTCCGCCAGAAAGTCTTCCAGTCGCGAGAGGTCGCGCTTCGCCGAGTTCGAAACGCGAAGGCGACGCGTCAACGATTGCGAGCTGACCGCTTGCGAACATTCTCACGGAACTGCCGGAAGACTTCTTCGGCGTCAAAAGAGATGCCGGTGCGCAGGTACTCTTCCAGCGCCGCATGCGTTTCCGCCTCGTCGGCGGCGTCGCGCCAGACGGCTGGGCCATCTTCAACCCCGGTAGGGAGCTGGGAGACCCAGTCCTCGTACGTCGTCGGCTTCGGTGCTTTGGCCATCCCGGCACAGTAGGCCCGAACGCGGCGGCCGTCCAGCTCTACCGGAACGGCGGCTCGTCGAAAGCCCGCAACTTACGGGAGTGAAGGTTGGGTCCTTCCTCGCGCAGCAGATCCACCGTGGCGATGCCGATCTGAAGGTGCTGGCTGATGGCGCGTTCGTAGAAGGCGTTGGCCTGGCCGGGCAGCTTGATCTCGCCGTGCAACGGCTTGTCCGAAACGCAGAGCAAGGTGCCGTACGGCACCCGGAAGCGGTAGCCCTGTGCGGCGATGGTGGCGCTTTCCATGTCGATGGCCACCGCCCGGCTCTGGTTGAAGCGGATGGCGCTGGAGGTGTAGCGAAGCTCCCAGTTGCGATCGTCGGTAGTGACCACGGTGCCGGTGCGGAGGCGGCGCTTGAGCGTCTCACCGCTCTCGCCGCTGACCAGCTTGGCCGCGTCGTAGAGGGCGCGTTGCATCTCGGCGATGGACGGGATGGGAATGTCCGGCGGCAGGACCTCGTCCAGCACATGGTCGTCGCGCAGATAGGCGTGAGCAAGGACATAGTCGCCGATGGTCTGGCTGCCGCGCAGACCGCCGCAGTGGCCGATCATGATCCAGGCCTGGGGCCGCAGCACAGCCAGGTGGTCGGTGATCGTCTTGGCGTTGGAGGGGCCGACGCCGATGTTGACCAGGGTGATGCCTCGTCCGCCCGGCGCCATCAGGTGATAGGCCGGCATCTGGTGGCGCCGCCAGGGACCGTTGGCGATGACCAGTTCCGGCTCCGGAGTCTCGGCGGTGACCAGGATGTTTCCCGGCGCGGACAGTCCGGTGTAGGGGGAGCCTTCCTTGCCCAGCTGCTCGCAGCCCCATCGCACGAATTCGTCGACGTAGCGGTGGTAGTTGGTGAACAGGATGTACTGCTGCACATGCTCGGCCGGGGCGCCGGTATAGTGCTTCAGACGGGCCAGCGAAAAGTCGGTGCGCAGCCCGTCGAACAGGGCCAGCGGCCGGTTGTCCTCGAGGGCCTCGCTCCACAGGCCGTCAGCCAGTTCGTCGCCGATATGGGCCAGTTCCGTCGTCGGGAACCAGCGGGCGATCTCGGCGGCCGAGACGTCCGCAAGGGTCAGGTCGCCGCCGTCCAGCACGTAAGGGAACGGGATCTCCTGCATCGAACGGCCGACATCCAGCGTGACGCCGAAGTCCTCGATCATCAGGGCAAGCTGCTCGACCAGATAGTCGCGGAACATGGCCGGGCGGGTCACGGTCGTGGCGTAGTGGCCGGGCAGGCCGATCCGGGCGTAGGCGCGGCTGATCCGCGGGTAGCCGTTCTCGCCGCTCCAGTGCAGCCGAAGTTCGGGATAGGCGTAGGTCCCGTTCAGGCGATCAGCGGGATCAGGACGAAGTCCGTCGGCCAGAAAGGCCTTCAGGGCGGCGCGCAGGGCCGAGACGGAACGGTCGTATTCTTCGATAAGCCGCTCGACGATAGCGGCTGCTTCATTCTCGTGAGTCATGGCTGCTTATAGCGACGTTGCATGAAACTGGCGAGACGGCGGCTTGCGACACACGAATCCGCGACCACATAGGACTTCATGAACAACTCTCTTCGCACCTTCATGCTCATGGCCGCCATGACGGCCATCTTCGTCGTGGCCGGATTCCTGATCGGCGGAACCACCGGCATGCTGATCGCTCTGGCGCTCGGCGGCGGCATGAACCTGTTCAGCTACTGGAACTCCGACAAGATCGTGCTGCGCATGTATGGCGCGGTGCAGGTCGACGAGAGCCACCCCGACCCGCTGATCCGAACCTACGTCGCCGACACCCTGGCCCTGGCCGACGGCGCGGGGATGCCCCACCCCAAGGTCTATGTGATCGAGCAGGACCAGCCGAACGCCTTCGCCACGGGCCGCAACCCGGAGAACGCCGCCGTCGCCGCCACGGTCGGCCTGCTGCGGATGCTCGACCGCCGCGAGATCCGGGGCGTGATGGCCCATGAGCTGGCGCATGTGAAGAACCGCGACACCCTGACGATGACCGTCACCGCCACCATCGCCGGCGCCATATCCGCCCTAGCCAATATCGCCTTCTTCTTCGGCGGCGACCGCGACCGGCCGGCCGGGATGATCGGGACGATCCTGATCGCGATCCTCGCCCCCATCGCCGCGGCCCTGGTGCAGATGGCGATCAGCCGGGGCCGCGAGTATGAGGCGGACCGCGAAGGCGCGGAGATCAGCGGCGATCCACAGGCGCTCGCCGACGCGCTGGCGAAGATGGAGGCCTTCAGCCACCGCACGGTCAACGAGACGGCGGAGCGCAATCCCGCCAGCGCCCAGATGTTCATCATCAACCCGCTCAGCGGCCGGGGCGCCGACAACCTGTTCTCGACGCACCCGGCGACCGGCAACCGGATCAAGGCGCTGATGGCGCTGGCCGGCGGCGCCCGGCGCTCGGGCACGGCCGTGCCCCGGACCGCCGCCAGGCGGGGTCCGTGGGCCTGACGTCAAGGGCTGGACGACCGTGACAGACGCCGTGCCCATCGCACGTTTCTAAAAAAGACTTGCCTTACGCTCGGGGCGCCGTCTCATCCTTGTCGTCCCCCCACCGAGGAGCCCCAAGGATGAGCGTCTCGATTTCCCGCGACGGCCCTGTCACTATCATCACGATCGACCGGCCCGATCGCCGCAACGCCGTCGACGCGGCCACCGCTCGCGCGCTTTATGACGCCTTCCAGGCCTTCGACGCCGACGAGACCGCGAGTGTCGCCGTGCTTACCGGAAGCGGCGGCGCCTTCTGCGCGGGCGCCGATCTCAAGGCCGTGGCCACGGGCGCCGGCAATCGGGTGGAGCGGACAGGCGACTTTGGTCCCATGGGCCCGACCCGGCTTCGCCTCTCCAAGCCGGTCATCGCCGCGATCGAAGGCCATGCGGTGGCCGGCGGGCTGGAGCTGGCCCTCTGGTGCGACCTGCGCGTCGCGGCCCGGAGCGCCGTTTTCGGCGTCTTCTGCCGCCGGTTCGGCGTGCCGCTGATCGACCTGGGCACAGTGCGTCTGCCGCGCCTGATCGGCGGCTCCCGGGCAATGGACATGATCCTGACCGGGCGGGCGGTCGAGGCGGAGGAGGCGCTGGCCATGGGCCTGGCCAATCGCGTCGTCGCCGACGGCGAGGCGCTGGCCGCCGCCGTCACCCTGGCCCGCCAGATCGCCACCTTCCCCCAGACCTGCCTGCGCAACGATCGCCGCTCGGCCATGGAGCAGTGGAGCCTGGACTGGGACGCCGCCACGGCCTTCGAGATCGGCGTCGGGCTGGAGACCCTGAGCTCGGGCGAGGCGGTGGCCGGCGCCACGCGATTCAGCGGCGGCGAAGGCCGCGGAGGACAGTTCCAATGACCACCGAACTCGCCCCCGGTTTCACCGAACGCCAGCAGGGCTATCTGCCCGGCGCCCTGGGCATGGAATGGGAGACCGTTCAGCGTGGCCTGGTGCGCGGCCGCTTCACGGTCGCCAAACAGCACATGGCGCCCAACGGCTTCCTGCATGCCGCCAGTGTAATCACCCTGGCCGACAGCGCCTGCGGCTATGGAAGCGCCGTCTCGCTGCCTGAAGGGGCCAGCGGATTCACCACCATCGAGCTGAAGAGCAACTTCCTGGGCACAGCCCGCGAGGGCGTCGTCGCCTGCGAGGCGCGCATGGTCCATGGCGGCCGCACGACCCAGCTGTGGGACGCCGAGGTCCGCCACCAGGACACCGGCAAGCTCATCGCCCTGTTCCGCTGCACCCAGAGCGTTCTGTGGCCGAGACCGTGAGGCGAAAGCGCCCCTTGCGAAAATGAAACCGCATCGCTAGGTTCCGCGCCTTCGCACTCAGGGCCCCTTGCCGGGCCCACACCCGGCGTTACGGAGAGGTGGCAGAGTGGTTGAATGTACCGCACTCGAAATGCGGCGTGCCTTCACGGGTACCGTGGGTTCGAATCCCACCCTCTCCGCCATCGCCCCTAGCCACAAATCTCTCTGTGGGCCGGGCGGTGTCAGAAAATCCCGTTGTATTGCGGGGTTTCGCCAAACTGGCTCCGGACTGCACTTTCAGTAAAGCGGCCGATTTTCTCTCCGAACGGGCTGATTGTCTCTGGACCTCCGCACCGTGGCGATTTGGTGCGGAGCTGAAAACATCAGCCATTTCAGTGTGATTTTGGCCCGTCAGGCCGGGATGTTCGCGTAACACGCGGTAGCTGAGACAAACCCGAAACGAACCCAGCCAACGAACTCGTCAACCGCCTGAAAGAAAGCGGCGGGACTCACGCAGGAAGTCGGCTGTCTGCTCGGCCGAAAATCCAAGAGCTTCGTCCAGCCTCCTCACGAAGTCCTCCTCCGCATCGGCGTCGAGGACGCCGATGCGGACGGTGGCCTGGAAAACCTCCGCCGCCGTTGCGGCAATGATCTTTTCCAGTTGCTCCAATCTCGGAACTCCGGCGACTGCCAAAAGCGCACGGACCATCGCCCATCGGCTCATTGCGGTCAGGAAAAATAGGTCGTCCGGTAGATGTTCGAAACCGCCGGGCTTCAACAGACGGACAACCGGCGAACCCTGCGGCGTTTGGCGCCAGAGCCCACGCAGCATCTTTGCGGCCTGGACGGAGAATGTGGCGCTGTTGTCGTTGCCGGCCGCGGGCCGCAACCTCATCAACGTGGCCTTGGTCCCGAGGGTCGTGTCGTAGCCGTGAGTGCAGGCATAGACCATCAGCTTCAGCATGAAGACCGTTTGGATGGGCAGGTTCGCAGAAGGTAGTTCAGTCGCTTTGGCGATGGCGTCGATCCGACCCTCAAACTGAGCAAGGACCTTCACGAGCTTGCGGGCGCGGCTCTCAAGTTCAGCTGGTTTGAACTTGCGTGGGCCGGCGACCGGCTCATCGGGCAGCGGCGGAGCACCTGCGCCAGAGTCAGTATCATCTCCATCTTCCGTCTCGCCTGCGCTCAAATCATCCGCTTCAACGTCGCCCCGGATCTTGTCGCCAACGCGGCTATCGATGCTCGAAATGCCTCGGAGAACAATCGCTAGAACATCATGCAGTCCGGGGTCATCGGTTAGAAAGCGCCCCGATGTTCCGTTCGCCTTTCGAGCCGTTACAGCTTCGCGAAACGCCGATGCTGTCGCGAAGTCACCCGCAGGAACGACGTGTTCGGTTCGTTCGCGTCCTGACCTTCCTGGCGCGGAGACCGCCGAACCAACGGGCTCATCGCTGAATAGCGCCTGAGCATCCAAGGCAAGGTCGATCAGGTCGCCGTCGCCGGCCAAAACCTTGTCGATTGCGTCGTTCAGTCGCTTGTCATAGTCGCCTGGGGCTGCGCGTCTCAAGGCGCGAAGATCATTGACGATTGTTGGGCCGCTGATCCGACCATCGGCATACGCCAAGCGAACCACGAGAACGGTTTTGGGCGGCGAGGACAGCGCCGCCACCCATCTGCCGGATTGCGTCACTGACACCGGCAATTGCTCGCCGCTCAGCAGGACGATGGCAGCCCCGTTCGGCAAGACGCCGCTCGGCGGCGTCCAAATCAGTCGATCAATATCGAGTTCCACCAAGCCGCATGGGGCCGCGTTTCCGCGGGTCGACACAGCGGTCTCCTGATCCGGCGGCGAGATTTGACCAGGATCGAGAAGATTAGAGAGGTCCAACTCGAGCGCCGTCGCCGCGGCCCCGGCCGCCAGCCGTCGGTAAACGGATGCCTCGGCATTGCGCGCCCGTAGAGTCAGGGTCCCGAGCGCGTCGTCGGAACAATTGGCGCTGCCGAACAGCAGATGGTCATGGTCGGCAGTTTCGGCGACGATCAGCTTGGCATGGACAAAACGTCCGTCCATCTGGTCTCGCAGGGACGCGAACTCAACTCCGTCAAAGCCTCGGAGTGCCTGGATCGGAAAGGAGTTGCGCTCAGGATTCAGCGCGACGAGGACAGGCGGGTCGCCAAGCGCCTGCCGCAGTGCTGAGAGTCCGGCGAGGTCGGCATCCCAGTAGGGTGAGATGATGGTCAGGCGGCGGACCTTTTCCCCTGCGATAGCGCGAGCAAATGACGCCATCATGCCATCGCCGCCCGACGCCCCCTCCAACCAGATATCCGCAAGCGTCCCATCTGAAAATTCGACGGGACCAAGATTTGGCTCCACATCTCTGAGCCACGGCGTCTGCCGATCTATGAGATCCAATTTGTAGGCGATCGCATCGCTCGGCTGCTGTAGCCAGGACCTCAGGTAGTCGAACGTCTTGCGGACCAGCGGCGCGACCACTGCGTCCTCCTCCAGCCGGCGCGAAAAGCTGAAGGCGCACGCGATCTCCTGGTTGTGTCCCCAACCGGCCGCAGTGACATTGGCTGACCCGATAAGAAGCCTCGCTTTGTCGGGTGCAAAGCGAAGCGAGATCTTCGGGTGAAAGCAGCCTGGAACCCCTGCGGATGCGACCGCGTAACGTCGACCGGCGCCTAAGAAACCCTCTGGGTCCGCCACAAGCGCCTGGTCGAGCATCGCTGCATCGGCCAGCAAGATGTTGTTCTCGCAACCATAGGCGCGAAGTCTGGATGCCACGAACCGATCGTAAAATTGGGGGTCCACCGAATAGGTGGTCATGATTGAACTGCGCCAGCCCGCCTGGCGCAGCTCGTCAGTGAGCTTGATGCGCATGCAGGAACCTCTCGCCGGCCAAGGTCACTTTGCCATCCTCATGCAGGCCTGCATCGCCAAGGAATCTCGTGAGGTTTTGTAAACGCGGATTTGTGTAGCCGTAGGCCCCTATCTGCCCCTCTGACATCTCTCCATCAGCCCAGAGGAAGTGATAGGTGAACGTCCCTGCGCCGGCGAGCTTCTGGCCTGCGATCGCCATGTGTTCGCTGACCACGTGGCGCTGCAAAACACGAGTCAGAGCATCCTGAACACTGCCGTTGGAAACCGAGTTGAGAGACGCCAGGACGCCCGCCAGAGAGCGTCCACCCGGACCCGCGCCGCGAGAGATTTCGTGCAGAAGGCCGTGTTGATTGTCTGCCCACCTTGCCCAGAGCGTAGCGAGCAACCTGGCCGCCTGTTCCCATACAAACCCGCTGCCGCCAGCTGCCTGAGAAAGGTCCTTTAGGACGGGCTCAGACAAGCTATCCTCATTGGTGCCGCTGGATGCTTCCAGCGCCCAGGAGCGCCATCCGCTGGCCCTGACCGAACCGTCCAACCCCGATTCGAGCATCGCGTTGATGGCAACATCAGGCGAGGCTGATCCGCCGAATTCATCGAGGCATTTGATCAGGCCGTTGAGTAGGCACTCCAGTGAAATGTGACCGAACTCGTTGGCCTGGTATGCGCGCCACCCGTCGATGGTCTCTCCGGTGAGGTCTATAGGGGAGCTGTCTGGGGCCACACGGGCATAGAAGGCGCGGCGCAACGAAGGATCGTCAGTGGGGCCGATGCCCCGGTTCATAAACTGAAGCCGAAGCCATGCCGACGATCGCCTATGGCGCTCGCTACCCCCGACTTGCTCGCGCTCGCCCAGGAGATAGGCTCGGAGCAGCGCCATCTCTTCGCTTTCTCTTGGAATTCTGGCGGGGTGAGCGGCAACGCCGATCTCCTCCAGCGCTACGCGCGAAACGCTGCCGGATACGATTGCGTCTAGAAGTCCATCCTCCGCAGGGCCAATCGACTCTGAAAAGCTACGGGCAAGTTGGCGGCCGTAACCTTCTGAAACGATGGGGATGCCCATGAACTCTGCGAGCATTCCGACCTCGAGCATGCTGGCCACATAGAACTGGCCGAAGTTGCCGCCTTTGGCTTTCAGGTACTGCCCAGCTTCGCCAGGGCGATCAGTATGTGGTTTGAGATCGAACGTGTCCCAGTCTGTGTTGGCGGCCAAGTCCGCCTTCATTCTGTTCGCCCAGTCGCCGCCGGCCATGCCGAGACTTTGGGGTCCATCGACCAGATTCGACGCGAGGGCATAGATCGCTTCGGCGCGTCGAATGAAAACCTGCCACCGCTTCAGATCAGCAGAATGAACCTTGCGCTCGTAGATATCGACCGCCCAGCAATAGAACGAGAAATACCGCAGGCGGTTGGTAACGTTGGTGAGGCCCGGAGCCAGCCGGCGATAGAGCCTGACCGACGTTGCCTGCATGCCCAAAGGATCACGGCCAGCGCTCCAGACTGCTGGTTTTGTCCACATGGGTGAAAGCACGGCATATCCCCCTCGACTCGGAACCCAGATAGGCAGCGTCAGCCAATAGACTGCCGGCTGGCAATGCCTGAAGGCTAAACTCTAGGTTATAGGTCGATCGAGCGAAGCGATTTCTCACTTCGGCAGCCGCCCTCATGCGTTAGGGCTCTCGTCGCATCCCCGGCCAAACGGCTAGAGACCTAACGAGATCTCTGCGCCGCCCGCCAAGCCCACGGCATGTCGAACTGCCCCGACCAGACCCCTCGACGGCCAGCCCGCGCCTGTTCCTCGGCGCGAACGTAGTCCCGCGAGTAGCGCCGATAGGCGACCGCCCAGCCTTGGATGACCAGCCAGCCATTCAGATCCACGCCGCGGGAACTGCAGACCGCCACTGTCCGCCCGTAGCGATCGGTGTTGCGGGGAGCACATGACACGGTCGATCGCCCGATCTGATCGGACAGAGCCAGGGATGCCTGCTGACCACATCGCCACCGCTCGCCGGTCGGACGGGTGCAAAGCTGACGGCTCTCGGGTGCATCAATGCCGTGGAGACGGATGCGGACACTGTGGATCTCGATCGTGTCGCCGTCGATGACGCTGGCTACGCCAACGATCGGGGCTGGGGCGGCCGGGCTGGAAGTGGCTGCGAGAATCGTCAGGCCGAAGGCAAAGCCACTTATGAGCCGGCGAATATTCATGGCTACCCTATAGGGGCTGGCCCCTGTGCCCGCTACGGGTCAAGCGTCGTCCGCTGCTCGGCCCACACCACCGGAAACCCCGTCAGCAGCCCGGCCATCGTCATGCCGGCCGGCTGCCGCCCCTCCATGATCGCCTCGATGATCTCGGGGGCCAGTAGCGTCAGCCGCAGCACCCGGCCCACATAGGACGCGTTGATCTTCTCCGCCGCGGCGACCTCCTCGATGGAGGCATGGACCCCGGTCTCGATCAGCTTTCGCCAACGGAACGCCCGGGCGACGGCCTTGATGATTGTATTGTCGACCCGCGGCTTGGGGGCGGCCCAGATCGGCCCACCCCCATCTGGGGCGAGGATCAGCTTGCGGCCCCCGCGCTTGCGGATCTGCATGGGGATGCGAACCGTGAATGTGTCGGTGGCGCTCATGCCGCGATCCGCTCAGTGGTGCTGATGCTGGCGAGCTCGCCAGCCAGGGATGAGAGACCGTCATTGCGCAGCCGGATCGCCACCTCGTCCTGATGGATGTCGACCCGGTCGACCAGCAGCTGGATCACGCGCGCCTGCTCGCCGGGGAACAGTTCTTCCCAGAGAGGGTCAAGCTGGACCAGGGCCTCGCGCATCTCCTGCTCGGTCAGGTCGTCATCATGGCGATGGCCCTCGCGCCAGGCCGCGACGATCACCTCCGGCGCGCGCAGCATGTGGCGCACCTGCTCGATCACTGCGGCCTCGATCTCGCCGGCGGGGACGCGGGCGATCGCGCTGGAACCAGCCCCGTGGTTGATGACCGTCTGGCTGACGTAATAGCGATAGAGCCGCCCGGACTTGCGGGTGTGGGCCGGCGACATGGCCCGGCCGTCAGGACCGAACACCAATCCTTTCAGCAGCGCCGGCGTCGTGCGGCGGCTGTTTTTTGCTCGGGTGCGGGGACTGATCGCGATGATCGAGTGGACCTTGTCCCAGAGCGCCTCGTCGATGATCGCCTTGTGTTCGCCCGGGTAGCTGGTCCCTTTGTGGACGGCCTCGCCCCGGTAGACCCGGTTGCGGAACAGCTTGTAGATCTGGCCCTTGTCGATCGGCCTTCCACTCTTGCTGCAGAGACCCTGGGCGGTGGCGTCGCGCACCAGCTCGACGACTGAGCCCAGCTGGGCGAACCGCTCGAACAGACCGCGCACCACAGCGGCCTCGGCCGGGTTGATGACCAGCTTGCGGTCCTTGACGTCGTAACCCATCGGGGTGTGACCGCCCATCCAGATGCCCCTGCGACGGGATGCGGCGATCTTGTCGCGGATGCGCTCGCCGGTGACCTCGCGCTCGAACTGGGCGAACGACAGCAGGATGTTGAGCGTCAGCCGGCCCATTGAGGTGGTGGTGTTGAACGACTGGGTGATGGAGACGAACGTCACGTTCTGCCGATCGAACACCTCGACCAGCCGGGAGAAGTCCATCAGGGATCGCGACAGGCGGTCGATCTTGTAGACCACCACCACGTCGATGAGCCCGGCCTCGATATCAGCCAGCAGCCGCTTCAGCGCCGGCCGCTCGAGCGTGCCGCCGGAGAACCCGCCGTCGTCGTAGTAGTCGGGGACCAGCACCCAGCCTTCCTGACGCTGGCTGGCCACATAGGCCTCGCAGGACTCCCGCTGGGCGTCCAGGCTGTTGAACTCCATGTCCAGCCCCTCTTCGGAGCTCTTGCGGGTGTAGACGGCGCAGCGGATGCGGCGCTTCAGCGGCGCGGTGACGGCTGCGCGGCTCATGCGTCACCCTTGCGCTTGAGGCCGAAGAACATCAGCCCGTTCCACCGCGTGCCGGTGATCGCGCGGGCGATGGCGGAGAGGGACTTGTAGGGGCGGCCCTCGTAGACGAAGTCGGTGTCTCGAACGATTACCGTGTGCGGGACCCCCTGATACTCGCGGATCAGCTGGGTGCCGGTGATCAGCCGGTTGGCGGCCGGGACCTTGCGTTTCTCCGGTTTGCCGCCGTCCAGCGCCTCTCCAAGCGCCTCGAGGTGGGCGATCGTCTGGGGCTTCAGGCCCCCCAGGCTGAGCTCCTGGATACGGTAGGCCAGGCGGCTCTGCAGATAGGTTCGGCTATAGGGCGGCGGCTCCTTGCCGAACAGCTCGCGCCATTGCGATTTGAGGTCAGCGGTGGGGGTGGTCTTGAGGCCGGCGATACGCACCAGCAGGGTCTGGGTCATTGCAATCTCCCGTGGATGGGAGCGTCACAACCGCTCTGGTCGGAACGGTAGTCGAGACAACTCTCTCCACGGTCGGCAGATAAAGAACTGGACTTGTCGCGCAGGCGCAAAGCGCCCGCCGCCAGGATACGGCCCAACTCGCTGATCCGCTCGGCCCGGGTCAGCTGACAGGCGGGAATCGTATTGAAGCCGGCAGCGGCGCCTGTGCGCATGGTCGAGATCGCCTGAACTTGAGGTGTCACAACCAGGCGGGCATCCCGACCTGATCGCATCAGGCAAGGTTAGTGCGGGACCAGTCCCCAGTCAACGCAATATGCGGGACAATTCGTGCATATGGGCGTCGTGGTCAGCGCCTGCGCTTGTAGAGGGTCTGGTGCGAGCGCAGCACGATCGCGATCACGGCCGTCTCATCATCGCCGAAATGTCCGTCGTCGGGCCGGCCAATGACGATGGGGTCCTGGAACTCGGGCCGGGTCGACTCGGCGCGCAGCACCCAGTTCTGGCCGTCGAAGTCGAGGCGCTTGCAGGTCAGCTCCTGCAGCTCATGGCGATTGCGCTGGACGATGACGATGTCGCCGGGTTGGGGATCGACCACGCCGAACGTCACCCTCAGACATTCCAGATCTGATCCGGGCGGGATAATCCGATCCATGGAGTGACCCTCCATGCGCAGCGCAAACCTCTCTCCGCCTGCGACCGGATTGGGCCCGACCTCAATCTCGTAGACGTCCTCGTCCGCCCAGTCGCTCTGTTCGCGCCAGACCCCCGCAGCCACAGCCCCAACGACCTTGAGCCGCTCCTGACGCATGGCCTCGGGGCGCATCGACATGGCCGAAGACGGGATGAAGAAGGAGATGTCCTTGCCCAGCGCATTGGCCAGGCCGACGATCGTCTCCAGCTGCGGATTAGTGCTTTTGCCGCGCATGATGTCGCGCACGACATTGGGGCTACGGCCATCAGTCGCCGCCATCGAAAGCGAGCGGGCGGACCACTTCGTGTCGGGGCCAGTGGCCTCCTCGAGGATGGCCCGCAGGCGGGCTGGATCGAACAAAGGTTTGTCGGTCATAGGCTGGCTATAGCACTGCGGGAGATTTCCCGCAATATGCACGGTCTCG